>PJUF01000008.1_pt1 | contig 475816 bp, 397 predicted proteins | sample 1512191 | NCBI WGS metagenome assembly PJUF01 (sample SAMN08177673, study PRJNA422409) | Feces metagenome, whole genome shotgun sequencing project. | isolation source: Chicken feces (3) enriched on wood chips | host: Gallus gallus | place: USA: Madison | collected 2015-01-15
CTCTGGCTCAGACTGAACGGACGAGAAAAGTCAGTTCAACCGTAGCCGCAGGCAGGCGCAAGCCTCCCGCACAGCGGCTAGGTTTGACGCCTTGACGCTCAGGTGTAGAGCTTGGCGCGTATATCCGCTAAAATGCCCGCACACATGCCATATGAAATGGCCAATCAGGCCACCTTCCCGGGAGACTGCTCATGGAGCCCATCATTACATCGGATGCGCGTAGCGCATGGACGGCAATAGTATTCCAAACCGATAGAAAGCTATTTTCTGAACACTTCGATCCACAGGCCACACTTACGGCATCGGTTTTGGAAAAGGTTCTTCGGGGCGGCGATGAAATCTACGGTTACTTCGAAGCGACCCGGGCAATGTTTGAAAGCTTTGCCTTCAACAGCGAGGTTGCCGGCGCTGGCCTTACCTTCTTGACATGGGAGGGAACGGCATTCAAAGAGACATTGACCGGTGTAACCGTTCTGGAACGAGGTCCAACAGGTCTCGTGACGAAGGTGGAAATATATTCGGGGCCGCTTTCGGCGCTGACGCCGTTTGCGGTCGAGCTCAAGCGGCGCATTAATAGCTGAGCGAGGGCAAGGGAGGAACCACAGCCACCTCAAAACGCACCAATAAGCCCTGGGTACCGAAGGGACGATCGTGCAGGCTCAATTCGCCATTGAGGCTGTTGGCAGCTTCGCGAGCAATGGCCAGGCCCAGCCCGGCACCCTGGCTGCGTCCCTTGGCGGCTTGCCAGAATCGTTCGAACGCCTGCTGCCTTTCTTCCGCGGTCATGCCCGGCCCGTGATCGGATATCTCGACACGCCCACGGTTTTTTGCCTCATCGACTGACAACCGAATGAGGATATCGCTGCCTTCCGGACCATATTTGATCGCGTTATCCAGCAGATTGGATATCAGGAGCTCGATCGCAGTGCGGCTGCCGATCAGGGCGAAATCCGGACCGTCCATGGCCATCTCCATTCCCCGCCGGGCCGCGACCGGAGCCATGTCTGCGATGATATCGCTGAGCACGTCAATGATGGAAACCGCCCACTTTTCCCCGGGAGCGAGGGCATCAATCTGCGCCAGGGTCAGCAACTGATCAACCAGGCCTGATACGCGGTGCGCGGCGCTTTGCAGCCTCGACAGGTGTTCTTTAAGAACCTCCGGATCCTTGATCCGCGCGCAAAGCTGGGCCTCTATGCTGAGCCCGCTCAAAGGAGTACGCAACTGGTGCGCCGCCATATCAATAAACTTGCGTTCGTGAAGGACGCCGACTTCTATCCGCCGGAACAATCCGTTGATCACGCCTATCAGATGGCTAAGTTCGACCGGCCAGTCCCTGGCAGGGAGTATGGCGAAGGGGGGACGCTCATTCTGCCTGGATAGAAAAAAGCTGAATCTATCGAGATCAGTCAGCCCGCGGCGAATGCTGAACCAGACCACCAGCAGCATCAGGCTGGCGATGACAATGAATGGCATCGCCAGTTCAGTGGCGATCTGGACGATCTGCTTTTTGCGAACGTCCAGCCGTTCACCAACCTGTTTATTCCACAGGATACCTTGGCACTGCGATTTGCAGGCATCCAGCGCTTCGAAAGCGTACGCATGCACCATTTCCGCCGGGTAGCGGGGCTTTTAAAGGTCGATCCGGACTGGATCGAAAAGGAGGTTCGCCGCCTGGTGCGCAATGCACTGGATACCTGGCCGTCGCTGATGGTCCAGTTGCCGCTAACCGGGTCGCAATGCGATCGGCTGACCGGACGCTGGGATGGGTTGGATCTCGTTGAAGAGGTTGTTAAGGGCGTATCGCTTGATCCCGGTCCCGCGAATGGATGATGCCCTGACCGGGCTGAGCCGGCTTATATACATGCGCGACGCGTCATTGTTGGAAGGATTTCGGGTTCATATTTACTCCCGGCCTTCTCATAAGCCGACAAACTGTGCCGATTTGCGAGGAATATTCGGCGGACTCTAAGGTGCGACCTGTCCGGTGCAGATTTCTCACGCCAGGCGCTCGGTCGGCGCGTGATTCACGAGGGGGCGACAGTAAATTTGAGGCCAGCAAGAATAAGCGCCTGCATCATCGGCGTATCGTAAAGTTCAGCTCTGTGGCCCAGACCTATGTAGAATGCCCGCCCCCCGTCGTAACGGTTAGACCAGACGATCGGGCTCAGTCCGGTTGCTGTGGATCCCGAATATGATTGCCGGTCGATCGCAAGGATCGGATGAATATTCGCACTTTCATTTATGAAATCGTACCATTCATCCGTTATACGGACTTCGGTTTTTCCGGCGAGGGTAGGGTTATCTGTAATGGCGGGATCTTCTGCCGACACGACCACCAGCCGCGCTTCCTGGATGACGGGGTGGGCTTTGAAGTGCGCCCCGATGAGGCCAGTGTACCAGGGCCAGTTGCCATCGCTTTCCGTGTCGGTGGCGGAATGAATCCCGAGGACGCCGTGGCCGGAATGAACGAACCCTTCGAGGGCTTTTTGCTGCGGCTCATCCAGCACGTCGCCGGTCGTATTCAGGAACACGACAGCGTCGTAAGGTCTCAGGCCTTCCGTCGTGAAGGCCTTAGCGTCTTCTGTTGTCGTCACGTCAAAACCGTTCGTCTGGCCGAGGGCTGCCAGGGTGGATTGTCCTTTCGCAATCGAGTCATGGCGAAAGCCCGCCGTTTTGGAGAAGACGAGTACATGCTTCCCGGCTAACCCGGACTGAGGTTTTATCGCGAAACCCGATAGCCCAGCGGCAGCGCACAGGATCATGACCGCCGAAAGGCATCTACGAGACCAGGTTGCGGCCGCGTCTTTGCTCCGAAGATTCATCATTTCCTCCTGCATCTTTGGATATTGGAATCCGGCCTCTTGAGCGCTGCCGGCACATGTCGATTCATCTGTAACCCTATTCTTTCAGGGAGATGGTCTCAGGTTTGCCGTCGTAACCAATAGTTTTGGTGGCCACTGCCGGCTCGCCGCCGCCATTAGACGATCGTCAGATCGACATAGGGCTTCGCAAAGTGGTAGCGGTATCAATTTATCGTCAGGATTAAGTAAGTCAACGGCTTTACCGCCAATGTCGCCAGCGACGGCAAGGGCGGAGCCGTTGAGTTGCATGTGGATTCGGCTGATGGCCGAGAGATCGGGAAGTTAAGTGTGTCGCCCACGGACGGCTGGGATGATTGGAAGGTCCAGACGACGACTGTGTCGAACGCCATCGGCACCCACGACTTGTTTCTGGTGTTTAAGAACGGGGGGCGATGACCCCCTTTTCAATACGGACAACGGCATTTCGACAAACTGAAATGACCGTTCATAGTTGGAAAATGCAGCGTGAATTTTGGAAATGCATTTGAGACGGCCTGGAACCCGGCTGCCAGGCCATACAGTCTCCCCCACTTATCACGCAAAAAAAAGCCCCGCTGTTAAGCGGGGCAGACAAGGCCAGGTGGGGAGTAGCAGATTGATTGTTGTGCCTTTCGCTTAGTTTTCTTTGAAACCTTTTTACGCAGGGGCTTTAGAATTTTCCTCTTACGCCGACCGTAATGTAGCGACCCATATCGTCATGGAAGTTCGCAGTCGGATAGGTGAGACCTGGGACACCAGCGCCTGGCATTAGTGGTGCGCGTGTATCGCCCAGATTGCTGATGTTGATATAGGCTTCGCTCTTGCCTGACATGAAGTCGAACGACTTGCTTATCGTTAGATCGACGACATTCATCGAAGGCAGGTACGGAATGACATAGTTTTGATTATTGCTGACCACTGCGGGGTCACTGGTCGCCTTTCTTGCCTTACCTAAATATTGATCCTGAATGGCCACTGTCCAGTCGCCCTTGACATAGGACAAGAAGGTCGTCTGCCTGTATTCAGGTTGGAATGCCCATTGCTCGGCGGTTCCAGGAATATTGATTGTCGTATTGGTAGGTTGGACGCTTATCAAGGTTCGCGCAGTAAAGCGACCAGGCAACCAAGACACGAGATCTTGCATATTCCAGGTATAGTTTGCCTCGATATCATAACCACTGATCGTTGAGCTCGCCGCATTGAGGGGAGAACTGAAGATTTTCGTCGGGAAGTTCGCGGCGGTTGCGTAATTCGGATCCGATGGATTGGTAATCGGGCGCACAGCCAGGGAACAGAAGTTTGACGAGTATGTCGGCGCGCTGGCGAGACATAGGTTTTGGATCGCCGCATTATTGTAACTGATATTCGTGATGGCGTCTTTCATATCCGTTTTGTAGTAATCAAACGACAGATTAAAGTTATGGATAAAGCTTGGCGTAAAGACGACACCAAGCGTTGTGGTGCGTGCAATTTCAGGCGTCAGGTTTGGATTGCCCGAGACTTGAAACTGTGTGTTTTGATTCAGGCCCGTCAAGAAATCCGAGAAGGTCGACGCCGAAATACCAGCCGGTTGGTAAAGATCGTTCAGATTGGGCGCCCGGATGTCAACCGACTGCGTGCCACGAACATGGAGGGTCTGATTCAGATGCCAATCAAGACCCAACTTCCAGGAATGAACGGCATCAAAGGTTGAATACTTGGTATAACGACCAGCCGTTGCCAAGGTCAGGTCCTCAACAAGGGGCAGGTCCTTCAACAATGGAATGGTGAACTCAAGAGCGGCTTCGTAAACGTTGTTCTTCGCATCAACCGGGTTGTTGACATTTTGAATCCACAATGCCGGTGCTGCACCCACGCCTGCCGAATCTCCGGTAGCCAGGCACAAACGAAGACCGGTACAATCGACGAAATCCGTCGCCAGCGCATTGGTGGTCATTTCGTAGGTCTGGTAACGGATATCTACCGAAGCCGCACCTCTGATCTCACCCGCCGGAAGCCCGAAACCCAGACCGCCGCCGATGGAGCCCCCAAAGTTTTGCATGGTCTGTTTCAGGGTCCAGTGAGTTTCCTGAACAAGATAATCATATGACGCCGCCGATGGGCCGTTCGGATCGACGATATTGGTCGGGACGCAGCCTGGATAGAGGGAGGCAAACTCAGCCTGGGTCGAAACCCAGCAGACAATTGTGCCGCCGACATTTACGCCATTTACCATCGTGCCCGGAGGCGCAATAACCGCATCAAGCGAAGCCAAATACCTGTCGTTGCGTTGGTTGTTTGGGTTGGAGACCGTCAGCTCGCTGGAGCTGTTGCTATAGTAGACATCCCAGTCAAAGTTACCCAGCTTTCCCCTGAGACCAGTTTCAAAGTTCAGGCTTTTTTGATTCGATAGGGTCTTGTAGACGCGGCCTTGTGGACCGGCGTCTTTACCGTCGATCTTGTTCCAGATATAGGAGGGGACAGAAAGGTAAGGCACGCCGGGCGATGGTGGCGTGGTCGCACCTGGCATGAGCGTGCCGTCGTAGCTATACCTGTCCTGGGCTGTCAGTGGGGTTCCGGGCAAGCAGCGATAGCCGGTTGCCGCAGGCGTGCCGCAGGTTATGCCGGCACCTAAGGCCGCTTGAGACGTGGGCGACAGATAGGGATTGTTGGCAAAGATCGTGCTTGGACGTCCTGAGCCGGACGAGCTCACAACCGTATTGACCCAATCGGACGAGATGTCGGCTTCGGCCACGCTGATCTGAGCATAACCATGCACATTATCAGAAAAATCATAATCAAACCGGCTAAAGGAGTCCTTCATCTCAAGACCTGAGCGGAAGGTGCCGAATTTGACGTAACCACCGTCGCCGCCGCTATCAATAGTGCCGCTCCCGGTAGGTATACCGCGCGTCAGCGGGCCAAAATTGCCGGGCGACGTGACGGTGTAACCATTGAGCGCACAGGCTGAGCCGCAATTTACAACGCCGGTCATTGGCTGGTTGTTAACACGGGCATAGGGCGTATTAGTAAATGGATTCGCGACCGATCCGTTACCCGTCAGAAACCAGACCTGTCCATCCTTGCCGTAAGGACGATCAGTATTGAGGATCTTGTCCTGGTTGCGGTAGCGGAAAGAGGTTTCAAAATGCCCCCGCCCGTCAAAAAGTTCTGTACCCCAGGCCGCTGCGATAGAATTTTGACGTCCGTCGCCATAGCCGGAAATGCCGGTATCGACTTTATATTTGAAGCCGTTAAAGTTTTCGTCGATGACAAAGTTGACCACACCAGAGACGGCATCCGAACCATAGACGGCCGAGGCGCCGCCGGTGACGATGTCAACGCGCTTCATCAGGATCTGCGGCAAAACGTCGACATTGACGGTACCGTCCTGATTGTTAGGCGCGACGCGGTGGCCGTTGAAAAGCACAAGCGTACGTGAAGGGCCGAAATTGCGCAGGGCGAGCACATTGCCGCCGTTATTGTTGGCGCCATTGCCCTGGTTGCGCGGCGTACGACCACCAATAATCTGAGGCAACTTGTTCAGCGCATCTGGAATGTCGCTCGGCGTTGTCTCGCTCAATTGCTCCGTGGTTATCGAAGTGATCGGTGTCGGTGATTTTTCGTTTGTTTTGATGAGGCGTGACCCGGTCACGACGACCACCGTGTCGTCCGCAGTCGCCGCATCAGCGGGCGCAGCATCCTGGGCATAAGCACAGCTCGTAGCCAGCGCGATGGCCAGCACGGAACCCGAGGCAAATTGAATCGATCGCTTAAGGTAATAGGAGGACCTCCTCGACGCGTCACGAGTCGGAATCCGGGTTACATTTTTCATCTTCATAGTCGTTTCCTTCCCTATGCCCTGCGGCATTTCATTGCCGACGCCTAGCGATTAACTCGCTCAGAACGCCGATTTGCACCCGGTCACGTGGCTTGATGCCGGATATTAGGTAAGACAATAACGGCGGTATCAATTATCTCAAGCGAGATTAAGACTGACATAATAAAATTGAGAACCAGTTGCATATTTGTCGCATTTGTCGCGAGTATTTCAAAATAACTTCACGCGGCTTGAGAAATTGCCTCTCTGCACGCCCAATCTGCGCCAATTACGGCGATGTGCCGATCTTTTTCGCTGCCGTTTTAAGTAGCGGCGCGGTCAGGGGGGCTGAATATGGTTGAGCGGCTCTCGCCCGCACAAATAATACGTAAGGCATAATTGGGGGCGAAAAGCCCATAAAAAGTCTGACCAATAAGGCTTCAATTGCCGCACTTTGTTTGAGGAAGGCCTTGGTAGCTGAACCCGTCAAAGTCGGCTGCCAGCCGCTGGCCAGACATGTCCTGGCACGCCATTCCGACAAATGTTCCTGTAAAATTGGGCACATCCTGCGGGCCGGCCTCGTCCGACAACTGCGACATGTCGAGGTCCGGGCTGAACCATGTCCAGTCATTCGCACCCTGGCGAAACCCAAAGCGCAGTCGGTCATATTCTGCGCAAGCACGGATTTCGACCGGCCCTTCATCCAGAGGGTAGGCGGCTTTTGTGCTATCGGCGCGGCTCGTGTCCGGCACGCATGACAGAAGGCCTAGATATCGCCCATCAGTCTCGTTCCAACTGACCTGGCAATAGTGGTATTTGCTGGCATTGTAGTAGACGACCAGCCCGGCCGACTGCTGGAAATTGCGCGGTGCATAATCCAGCCGCGTCGTCACATCGAAGCAAAAGTCCTCCTGGCGCCGGGCGACAAGGGCCTGCTCGAAATGGCTCCCGAGCGTTTCGCGTCCGTAAAGTCGCAAGAAACCCGGGCGTTCTGTCAGGCTGAAGAGACTGTCGGGATATGGCGATCGAAGCCACTGAAACTCCCACGGCAGGTCCTTCTCGTCGAAGTCATGGGTTGCAATCCCGGTTTCCTCCTGCATCAGCACCGGTTCTGGTCCTTCGGCCGTTAGCTGCGGCGTGGCCTGGCCATCTAGAGTTTCTAGCCAGCCGTCCCGCCAACGCATCGGCTGAATGGCGGTTTCCCGGCCCATGACGCATTCCCGCCGGCCAGGCAGAGGCCGCCCGCACAGATAGGCGATCAGCCAGCTGCCATCCGTCGCCTGAACCAGGTCGCCATGCCCTGCGCGTTGCAGGGGGCTGTCCGGGCGGCCGCGGCTGGTCAGTATCGGGCCGCTCGGACAGGTCTCGTAGGGGCCGTCGATCTGACGGGACCGCGCCATTGTGACGGCGTGTCCCCATCCGGTGCCGCCCTCTGCGACAATCAGGTAATACCAGCCGTCGTGGCGCACCAGGTGGGGCCCCTCGGTAAAACCAAGGTCCGTGCCCGCATAAATCGTTCGACGGTCGCCCACCAGCCGTTTCTCCGTGCGACTATATTCCTGCAGTATGATGCCGGCAAAATGTTGGCGACCGGGGCGATGATCCCATAGCATGTTGAGCAGGTACGATTTACCATCTTCATCGTGAAACAGCGACGGATCAAACCCGCTGCTGTTCAGGAATACAGGATCCGACCACGGTCCCTCGATCGATTCGGACGTCACCAGCAAATTGTGAAAGTCGCGCGGCGCAAGTCCGTTGGCGCCGCCGACTGTCGTGCGGCCATATCGCAAGACGACCGAATAAACGAGATGGAAAAGGCCATCAGCGTAAGTCAGGCACGGCGCCCAGACGCCGCAGCCATCGGGCGCGCCGCGCAAGTCAAGTTGGGCCGGCCGGCGCAGGGGGCGGGCCGCGAGACGCCAGTGCGCCAGATCGCGAGACTGATGGATTTGGATACCGGGAAACCACTCGAAGGTGGATGTGGCTATGTAGTAGTCCTCGCCGACCCGGACGATCGAGGGGTCGGGATTGAAGCCTCTTAGGACTGGATTCCGAATCACGCACCGGCCTCCTCGACGATGGGTTTCGGCTTGACCAGCATCCACAGTAGCGCAGCGCCGATCAGATCGAGGCCGCCTATAAGGATGAAGAAAGGCGCATAGCCGATCTTCGCGACCAGAAGGCCGATGGCGAGGGATATCGAGAGGGCGCCGAGGTTAGCGGCCGCGCCGACCATGCCGGCAACCGTCGCAACTTCCCGGCGCGGAAACAGATCGGAAGCCAGGGTTATGACATTCATCGACAGGGTTTGATGGGCGAATGCACCGACGCACAGCAGCGCGATCGCCACGTAGGGGCTCGACACATAGCCGACAAAGGGCACGCACATCATCATGACGGCGCCGGCGGTAAACGCCCAACGACGCGCGTTTATCAGGCCGACCCCGCGATTCTGTATCCACAACGCCAGCGCCGGCCCGAACAGGCAGCCAATGTCGGCGGCGGCAAATGGCAGCCAGGCGAACAGGGCGATCTGCTGCAGATCAAAGCCGCGCACCGAACTTAGATAAAGCGGCACCCAGAAAACCAGGGTCCCCCAGGTCGGATCGGCCAGGAAGCGTGCGATCGCAAGGCCCCAGAAGTTCCTCTGCGCCAGTAAGCGCAAAGGCGACGGCCGGGGCCCACTCACGGCGAGATGGTCCTCCTGGCCGGCCTTGATGTAGTCGTGTTCCGACTGCGACAGGCGTTTGTGCTGGGCCGGCGACTGGTAACAAAAGTACCACAAGGCCGCCCAGACGAGCGCCAGGCTGCCGGAAATGAGAAATGCCGCTTGCCAATTGAACTGAAGAATGGCCCAGACGACGAGGGGCGGCGCCAGCATTGAGCCGACCGAGGCGCCGATATTATAAATGCCGCTGGCGAAGCCACGTTCCTTGGCGGGAAACCATTCGGCGACGACTTTGAGCCCGCCCGGCTGTGCAATGCCTTCCGCAAAGCCCTGCAGGCCGCGCAGGAAGGCCAGGCTCTGCCAGTTCGTCGCAAGGGCGTGTGCCATGGTAATCAGGCCCCAGGCGACGGCAAAAAGGGCCATGCCCAATTTCAGCCTGATGAGATCAAGAATATATCCGGCGACCGGCTGCAGCATTATACCAAATTGAAAAATACTGGTAATGACCCCGTAATTCTTCTCGGTCATATTCAGCGACGCCATCATTGTCGGCGCAGCGACGCTCAGCGCGCTTCGGGTAAGATAGTTGATTATCGTCCCCAGCATGACGAGAAATATGATCGACCACCGGGTTAGGCCTGCCTTCTTCATCAATTCCACCCTCAAGACCCCTTTTTAGCGCTATTTATAAGTCTGCTTAATATGGCTAACACATTATGTCAGGCTTTATCAAGTTGATCGAGATCATTAGCCCCTGGCCTGCACATGCTCTGGACAGCAGCTGAGGTTCCAACTGGTGCTAAGCCCGACACCGACAGCGCACAGGTGGGGCGTAAATTGTTGCTTATATATCAATACAGTTAGGCAGCCTTGCGTCCATATGAATCGGATTCAAATGGCCCCTCCTACTGATTTTCGCCGTAAACGCGGTCTGAATAAGCAGCGCGCGTTGGTCTCATGCTCGATCCAAATGGTTGTTAAATGGTAATACATAATCAACACGCGTCTCTTATTTGGTTTTGACGCTGGTCTTTTCTTATCTGGCGATCAAAGATAGCGTGCGGACGACAACATTGCAGAGAGAACCACGTATGGATAAGCCAGGCCGAAAACGGCTGGGCACCGTCAATAAAAGCGACGGGCTGGAGACGGGCAGGGTGGGCGAACTGCATACGCTGTTGGCTCAGAAGCTGGGCATAGACATCCTCGGACGGAAATGGCTTCCTGGCGAAATCCTGCCCAGTGAGGTCGAGATCGCCAATGCATACTCGATTTCACGGCCGGCCGTACGCGAGGCTATCCGGACCTTAGCCGCAAAAGGCATGGTAGAGCCGCGCCGCAAGCGGGGAACCTGCGTCACTGAGCGTGCAAAGTGGAACATGCTGGATCCGGATGTACTAAGCTGGATGTTCGCGACCCGGCCTGATGAAGCACTGGTCAAAAACCTTTTTGAGATGCGGCTTATTTTGGAGCCTGCCGCTGCACGCCTGGCGGCCCAACGAAGGACCGACGCGCATCTGGAGGCGATGTCGAACGCGCTGGCGATCATGGCGCGGGAAACCCTCCTGACGGACGTAGGTCTCCAGGCCGACATTGATTTCCATGCCGCTCTGTTGGCCGCATCGGGAAATGAGCAACTGGGTGCCCTGAACGCATCTATAGGCGCGACTGTGGCCCTGTCCAATCGCTATAAGATCGCGCATAATATCCTCGGCCGCGATCCGGTGCCCGCGCATATGGCCGTGTATGAGGCGATCCATAATCGTGACGCGGAAGAGGCGCACTGGTGCATGCAATACCTTGTGCGCCTTGCGGTCAAGGACTTGCTTCATATGGATGCGATAGAGGGCTGAGCTCCTAGGGAACAGGTTCAGCTAAAATTGGGGCCTTTTGGCGGGCCAGCTCGGTATTAAACTCCCGCTCGCTTTGAGCGTTGAAGCGGCCTATCTCCGTAGGATCGACGAATGCTTTGGTGTCACCCGCCACTTGACGCGCGCGCTTGGCCTGGAGATTAAAGAAATTGGCGTGCGGCGCGAGGAAGATATCGGCCTGAACAGTGCGGACATAATCGAACGTCCGGCGGTAGGCATCGATCATCCCGGGATAAGACTCCGGAGCGAGGCTCTGTCCGCCGGTGGTTGTGCTGCAATGGAAAAAGACGTGGTATCGTTGGCCGTCCGTGTCATGCACGTCCATGCTCCAGCCGGTGCAGCCCGGCGTATGCCCGGGCATCATGTGCGCCGTAAGCGTAACGCCACCGAGGCTAAGAGTATCATCGTCGCCGACGACGCGATCCACGTGAACAGGCGGCACGATAATGTCGGCGGTGGGCCCGTAGGTGACTTGGCCCGTTTCGAGTACACGGCGGTCGGCGGCGCTTGCGACCATTGTGGCGCCGCTTGCCCTCTGCAGCGCCGCCAAGCCACCGGCATGATCGAAATGGGCATGGCTGTTCAGCAGAAATTTGACATCGCGGATATCGAAACCCAGTGCGGCAATATTGGCAAGAATTTGGGGAGACGATTGCGGTAGTCCGCCGTCCAGCAGAAAGTGTCCGCGGGGCGTGGTAATCAGCCAGGAGCTGACGCCCGACGTCCCAACGTAATAGATATTGCCGATCACCTGAAACGGGGTGAACGGATCGTTCCAATGGGCGTCAGCCGCCATATCTGCCAGCTCCGCAGCCTCAGCGGCTGCAATCGTCTCACGGCTTGCCAGAGGTGGTTCGGACCGTGGCGTAATAGCAGAGCATCCGCTTAGAAGGAGCGTAAATCTAAGGGCAAGTGACAACTTCATATACGTAATCCCCTTTCAAAGTTTTAAGCCCGCCTGGCGTTCACTGTTGCCAAAGCCTGCATTCGGCCAGGTGTCGGTCGGCAGCTGTCACCGCCAAAATTTGCTAGATTCCGGATTTTCGGCGAGGATCAACTGGCCAGATTTCCTTCGCTGACGGACTGGCAAGCGGTCCGGCAACGCGCGCGTCTCCCGTTGGAACGCCCATCAGGTCAATGTGAATGCCCCGTACTGAAGCCATGGTCGGAAGTGTTCGCGCATTCGTCAGGGTCAGCCTCAGCGTGACAGGGTCGAACAGGACCTGCATCTTTGCCTCGACAGACGCACTGTCCCAGCCGTAAGCGGCGCGCCAGGCCGCCAGGTCGAGATAGGTTTTTTTGTCACCTTGGAAATAGCCCAGGAACCGCTCTGGCATGTCGACATAAACATTGCCATTGGCCATATTCTCCGGGTCCAAAAGCACGACGGCCGAAACGCCACAACTCGCAAAGATATTGTTGGCGATAACGTTGTCACGGCCCTCCCCACTGCCGGCACGGTCTGGGCGCAATATGGCGAAAACGCCCGAATTATCGCAGCGCCCGATCAGGTTCTGTGCGACGATTAGTTGGTTGGTGGCGTTGATGAACAGACCAGACCCCGCGCACCCTCTCTGCCCAGGCGTGCCGGGTTCGGCATTTCGCACGTCCCAGATGATATTGTTGTCGATCTGGTTCCGCTCTCGGTTCATCTCCATATGCACGGCAGCACTGACAGTCAGGACATCGGCAAAGGTATTACCGGTAATGCGGCAATTGGTATCTTCGCTGTCCCACCATGCCGCATTCGCGTGGCGCATGTGGCGGATGACGTTGCGCCGAAACATCATGTTCCGGGCGCGGTGAAATTTCGCGCCAGCTGCCTCCCAGCCGCGTTCGGCGTCGGCCCAGCCACACCATTCAATCAGGTTGTCCTCGATCAAGGCATCCGTCGTACCCATCCCGCCAATGCCGCCGACGCCACAATAGCGGATGCTGTTGCGGCGTATGATCTGTGAGGCGCCGGGTTTGGGGGCGCCAGCGCTATCGCCGTCAAAGCCGATGGCGAGTCCCAGACCATTTGCCCATTCCAACGTGTTATCTTCCAAAATCCAGTGATCGCCTCCAGCCAGAGAGACCATGCCGTATTGCGGAAAGGGATAGGCATTGCCGGCATGCTGAAAGGTCAGGCCCTTGACGCGGATAAAGCCCAATCCGCTATGCGCTGGAATGAAGGCGTGCTGACGGGTTGTCACTTCGATCACGTGGTCGGCGGGCGTACCAGCCGCCAGGCGGATTTGGATAGCCGTGCCGGACGGGTCCACCCAGACCCGGGAATCAGGTGCGCCGCCGATCTCCTGCATAATCGCGCCGCCGCGCCGCCTGGCGGGCAGGCCGTTCTGTGCCACAGGCGCCACAGTGAAATCCGGCATGGGCCGCAAGGCCGGCGCCGCCAGTTCGCGAAGTTGTTCAACCGGCTCCAGCGGGGCGCCATCCACAAACACGAGGCCCCGCCGTCGTAGATAGGGGCCCATATCGACCTGCGCCGGGTTCAACCATGCCCATTGGCCCATAAGGCTAGGCAAGGCAAAGGGGTTATAGGCATCGGGAAACAGAGCGCCGTCGAGATCGTAGCGCCACGTGGTTACGTTGCCTTCGGGCGCAGCAGGAGCACCGGGCGGGCGAAAATTTACGGCGACCGTTTCCTCGTACCAGCCCTTCGAAAGTATCTCCGACCCCTTGATATAGACCTTGGCTCCAGGGGCTGCTTCGTAGCTGATCATCCGGGAGGGGGCATCGCCACCGCGGGCCGGCCGCACGCATTCGCGGTAGGTGCCTGCGGCAATGACGACGCGTTCTCCGGGCTGAAGCACCTGAGCCGCACGATTGATCGAACGGAAGGGCCGGGCTTGGTCGCCGGGCCCATTATCGTCCGCAGATGCCGACGTGTTATCCACGTAATAAGTCTTCGAGAAACTGAGCGGCTGTTCCCACAGCGCGAAGTCGGTCCCGTCCGGCAACTGCGCGTCCGACCCACCCCCCGACCGGCCCAATGCACCGCTCGTCATCGCCGCGGTGGCGCCGCTGGCGGCATACGCCATAAGCTGCCGGCGGCTAATCGGCCTGTCATGCTGAATCATTTAATGGCATCCATTAACTTGTCCGAGAAATCGTTCTTCGTGCACGCCCGCTGCCCGTTTCGCAGATACCTGCCTCGTCACAGGTTGCACTGGGACGGTGCAGAGCTCTTGGAAGAGGCTGGTGGGCATACCACAAACTTTCCCATTTTTCCCGCGCCCATGGGCAGGCCGGCAGAATGAAGGAAGGCGTTACCATGCACTTTGCTACTCGCAGGCGTTCGCGGATTGAAGTGGATTGGTTGGGCCACTTTTGATGCTCATTTGTCTTTACCATTCTAAAGCTGGGCGATCTGATTTGTCTGACATATTTCAATTCAAAAGTCATGCGGTTTATATATATTTCGTAAAATGCCTTATTTTTAAAAGTGTTTTTGCTATCACGCTAAGAATGTCTGGTAGAGGATTGGTCAGTTATGTAAGTCCTTTTGGAGCGGAGTCCTTGCGTTCTTCGTCGTGGAATGGGGCGAAGAATAATCGGTCAAGGCCCAGGAGCCCATTGCTGGAGAAGGGTGAAACGAGCTTTGCCTGGTGGGTCAGCTCGGAATCCAGATCCTCCCTCGATATGTCCGATATCATGGCGCTGCCAGCAGAAGCGCCATGATATCGCTCTAATCTTAGCTCTGACTCGCATGGCGAGATTGCCGCCGGCAATACTTTCCACGGCAGTTGGCTGGCTAGGCTGTGCGGGACGGCACGCCTGAATTTCGTTCGTCGCGACAGTTTCAACCTGATCCAGGGACAGGTGGAATGGACAGGTGTTCGTGCGGCTGAGCCGCGACTTCCTAAAAGGGGATCAGGCGGGGAGCCGGAAGAGGTCGCGGTGCCCGAAGTGTGCGAAAGCGCGCTCTGGGCGTTCGCGTTCCGTCTCGTCGTTTCGGGATAATCTGTGTGAAGCTAAAGGGGGCGTGGTAACGTTGATAGCGGGCCCCGCATCCAATAAAAATAGCTTAAAAGGCCTCTTAGGCCCTTCTTGCGCTTGGACGGAAACATTGCCTGCTCATTGGCGGCTCCGGTCCGTTACGCCTCTCTTTATCTTGAAGCGCGCGTTCGATGAGATCGGTGTTGGCGCGTGACGCGGTGTCATCCTCACCGTCAGGTCGCGTCTCAGTCAGAACGGTCAGATTGGCTTGAGTGATCTGCTTGAGTAACCAGGTTTGATAGAGTGCATTACCGATCAGTTGACTGGCTTCCTCCAGCCACATTCGCGCAATCTTGTCGAACTGATTAGGACAAAACCCAACCAATTCGATTACCCCCCAGGGCTTGCCGAAAATCATAATTGGCGCCGCCAGCGACGAGCGGGGACGTTCGTTTCCTTTTGGCTTCGCCGAGGCCATTCCACTGCCGTCGAGCTTTCCGTTCCAATTGGCGACATGCTCTGTTTGCCGGTTCCAAAACGCTCGATAACACATGGAGTGCTGACGTAGTTCACCCGTCAGTTCGCCCTGAAGCCTGGCCATGTGGAGTGAATTCTCATCGGAAGTACGCTTCGACAGCTCATCTCCCCGAGATGCGCTTACCATTTCAGCCAGCCCGCCGCCTGGTGTCACATTATAGAGCGCAGCGAAGTCGGCATCGAAAAGTTTCAACAGCCATTTGCTTATGTCCTTCAGGTTCTTGCTGGCAATACTGGTAGGGTCAACCCTGTCGTCGTACATGGAACTCAGGCGGGCGAAGCGATCGTTAAGCCAATGTCGTGTCAGCATGAACTGCTGCATCACGCTTTGTGTATTTCGGTCTTCGACGTGTACGAGTAATTCGCGCAGGTTTTCAGAGATTTCCTCGTCGTAGCCTTCCGCTGACGTTACAAACGCTAGGTCATTTGGCACCGAGGCCGTCGCCAGAACCTCATGGGCAACATTCTGCATAGGGGCAACTATCAGAATAGATGCCCGATCACTCGAAAGTTCGATCCTCCGAGCAGCCGTGCGGGGGAAACAAAAGGTCAGGTTGGTTTTCCTGGTTGGTCGTGCGCGCAGCAATGCCGCTGTCGCCACATCCTCGATCAAATCCAGGCGTATCTCTTCAAATTCCTCGCTGTGAAAATCGATCTGAAAGGTTGCTGCACAGCTCAGCTGAATTGCCGAACTGGCGCGCAATACATTGGCGCGGAACTGGCTATCAATGATACGGCCGCCAGCATGATACATTCGGCGAAGGCGATCCTGTGAGAGGAAGTTTGATAGCTCCAGGGGAGATTTCTTACCCGTTTTGGCCTCGTACCGTCCCCAGGCCTCGTTAAGCCCTTGAATATTATTATCGAAGCTTGATGTATCTTCCAGTTCTACCCCAACACTGAAACCGGACTGCGTCGGCACCGGCCCGTAAACAAGCAGACCGTCCAGGTCCGTTGACCATTCTGCGAAGAATTGCAGAAATTCGCCAAACATATCCGGGAAATTACAGTGTTGTGGCCCCTTACGCTCTTGAATGATCGGGATGAGGCTTTTGAAATAGGCGAGTTCCCAACAGAACCACGGTCGTTCGTTCCGGAGCAAGGTTACAAAGGGATGCTCATACCTGCGACCGCCCGGGAAGATATTAAATCTGTGCTGTTCATAGAAGGCAACACTATCAGCGAAGAAAGTATTCTCGGGTCCGCAGGCTTCAAAAAAGGTGGTGGAAAACTCGGCCCCAGCTGATGAAAGCGGGAGGTCTGGGAAATCGGACAGTCGCAGGAGCATAATAGGTACGCCCGCGCCGAAAGAAGTTTGCGCGATCATTCGGCCAAGAAACAGTGGTACGTTCTTTATGATGTCCTTCAAAGCTGCGGTTCCCCAACCCAAGCCTGTTCCAGAAGTTAACCATAACCAGAAATTGAGTAATGTAAACCGCGCAATCATTGTGCGGCCAAGTCAGATTATGCTTGAACGTTGATGTTTTGCAGGGAAACTTGTTCAGGGGACTGGCGGCCAGTTACTGTTGCGGCTATTTGGCAATTCAAAGTCAGGGCGTTTTGGTCCTGCCAAGGATTTGGACGTGGCTACGGATGCACGTGTTTTGACATTCGGGGGTACCAAAGGCCAACCTTTACTTCAAAGGCTTTATTTCCGCTTTAGCGCTTTCCGGACGACAAATAAGCGTAAAGAAAATCTTGTTGAAAGGACAAAATCAGGCACGTAGTTCAATCTGACGACTTTGGGTCCGGTAAGCACATGGATGGTGACTCTAATGGTTTTGACTCCGATCCGGCTTCGGCACTGATCAGCAATCTGACTACGGCATTTGCAGGCATCCGGTCCGGCGACCACTTCCTGCCGGTAACCTGTAATGACGGCGGGAAAACCACTAATTACCTTTGCTGTCCAAGTGCGGCTTATCTGGATTACGCAATCGACGAATTGCGACACTTTCAGGCCCGGCCGTATCTGAAGGCCATTCTGCAAGGGCTGGTCGAATGTTCGCGCCCTTTAATGGCGGTGTCGGGTCTTGACCGGCAGGTGCAGCCCAACAACTGGCTGGTCGCCACCAATCTTTTTCCGGACCTGACACAGGCGGATATTGTGCGGGCGACGAAGGAACTCTCTGAAAGATATCCGGATCACGCTATTATCTGGCGATCGGTCAATGATCGTTCGATGGCAGACCTGAAGGCGCGCTTTGTAGCAGCCGGCTATCGGGCCTTTCCATCCCGGCAGATATATCTGTTCGACGCCCGAACGCGTCAGCCGCCTCGGCATCGCGACGAGCGCAGGGACATGAAGCTGCTGGGCCGTGACGACTATGTCTGGACACAGGGCCCATGGGCCACCCCTGATTACGAACGCATGGCGTGGCTTTATCAGAAGCTTTATCTCGACAAATACACCTGGCTCAATCCGGTTTATACAGCGGCATTTGTAGAGCGGTCCGCGGCCTCCGGTTTTGTGGATCTGCATGGCCTGCGTACCCGGGAAGGACGTCTCGACGGCATCATAGGTTTTATTGATCAGGGGGATGCCATGGCGGCGCCAATTGTTGGCTATGACACCGCATTGCCGGTCGATACCGGACTATACCGGCGTCTCATGGCGATGGCACTCAAGCGTGCGCGTGAACGCCGGATGCTGTATAATATGAGCGCGGGCGCTTCGGCTTTCAAACGCAATAGGGGCGGGGAGGTGACTCTGGAATATATGATGGTATATAATAACCATTTGCCTTTCCCGCGCCGTCTGGCGGCGGGCCTGATCCGCTGCATACTGATTGCGGTCGGGGTGCCTCTCCTGCGTCGGTTCGAACTGTGAAAGAACCGTCGCCTTCTTCGTGGATCGCTGTATGTCCGCTGGCCGATCTCAAGGAGAAGCCGAGACGATTTATTGTGGACGGGAAGGCCATCGTGGTCTTTCGCTCACGCGAGGGCATAAGGGCGTTTCCCGACATATGCCCGCATCGCTCAGCACCCTTGTCCGAAGGGCGTGTGACAGGCGGCAATATAGAGTGTCCTTATCATGGCTGGCAATTCGATGGCGAAGGCCGCTGCCGGCACATTCCCGGCATGGTTGAAGCTTTGCCACGCATACATCTGACGGCACTGCCCATTCGCGAACAGGACGGGCTGGTTTTTATATCGCGTGGGCCGCCGATGGGCGCACCTTATGCCGGCCGGCTGGCGGGGCACGATGTTATCCCGGCGATCCACGAAAGCCGTGTGCAATCCACTGTTCTCGATGTTGCGGAAAATATACTGGATGCAACCCACACGCACTTTATCCATAAAGGGCTTTTAAGGGGGCTGGGCAACCGGCGCCATCGTACCCAGGTCGGCATCACCGGCGGCGAGGGATGGGTAGAGGCCCGCTATGAAGGTGAACCCAGGCAGGACGGCGTGGTCAGCCGGTTGCTGGAAGGGAGGCGCGGGATCAGCATCGGTCGTTTCATGGCGCCGGGAATAGCCGAAATCGAATTCTGGGGACCCGGTCGGGTGAACCTGGTCACGACATTTCATCTGCGTCAGGAAACGCCGTCCACCGTTGCCGGCCTGGGTATACTCACGGGGCCGAAAGACCATGGTTGGGGATACGTCAGGGCAATGATTTTCCGCCCCCTGTTCGATATCGCCCTGGCGCAGGACCGTCAGATATTGAGCGCGACATCTCGCAACCGGGAGATGTTTGACCACCCAGGCCCGGTGATCGGCCCGCTCGATATTCTGCGCAGCTCCATAGATGCCATTCTGCATGGCCGGTTGCCACCCGTCGCTGACCGGCCGGTCACGATGGAGATGGAACTATAGCAGAGGTTCACCATTCCATTCGATATCGGCGGTGGCTGCAGCCTTGAGGCCTTGTCTGTTTCGAAGCGCGCCAAATACGGCTTCGCCCAGCGCCATGAACTGCCAGGGCAGGGTGTCGCGATCATCGGGTGTTTCAAGAAGATGGGCCATGGCGTTGAAGTCACGCCACCACTGTTGGATCCCGCCATTACGCAGGCTGGTGGGAAGCCCGTAAATCAGCATGGCCAGGGGAACGCCAAGCGATCTGTGTTCTGTTGCCACGGCAGGGTGCCCATTGACAAGCGCGCCGGCCAGACCATTCTGCGGCTGAAAGAAGTGCGCGCCCGTGGTGGCGCGGGGATTACATTCCAGAACATGGACTTCACCGGATTCGTCGCGACGGAAATCAAACGAAATCTGTCCGGTCCAGCCGGTCGACAGGACAAAGCCGGCGACAAAGCGATCGATGGCGGGGTCGGATATGGGGGCGACCATGACACCGGCGCCAATACCGTGACCCGCCCGGTATAACGGACGATAGGCCTGCATTGCCACAATCCGGCCGGCTTCCGCTGCCGCATAGACGCAGAGCTCTTCCCCCGGCAGGAACCTCTGGGCAATCCACGGGTCGCCTGATGTGGGGACAAGCGCTTCAAGATTATTCGGTTTGATCAGAACGCGATCGCCGAAACGTGACCAGACCGGCTTGAATATCCATTCGCCTGGGAGATCGAAGGCGCGTACCGACTCCCGTGTGGCCAGGAAATGAGTTTCAGCGGGATCGGCGCCAAAACCCATGGCCAGACGCGAAAACCGATACTTGTCGTGGACCTCGGCCAGGCGGTCAAAGGCAACCGTGCGCAAAGGTATGTCCAGACCCAAACAATCCCGGGCCGCAGCCAGAAAGAATACTTCTTCGCAGGTGGGGAGGATCAGGTCGATACCATATGTCGCGCAGGTGTCGGCGACCGCATGTCCGTAAGCATGGAGGCCCTGCCGCGCGGAAGGCAGGGGGATGAAGCCCCGGGACATGCGCGTGGCTCTGGCCAATGGAAAACGCAGGCTGTCGGCCAGATAGACATCGTGACCCGCCAAAGCCAGGCAGCGTGTAAGATGGAGCGCCACTGGGGCGCGGGCTCCGGTTACGAGAATGCGGCTCACCTTATGACATCCATAACCGTTCCACCCGCCGGAGTTTGCGTGCCGATGTCGACAGACTTTCCCGGCGCAGATGAATGACTGCCTCTATATCAAGCGCGGCCAGACATTCCGTCAGCGAAACCATCGCTTTCGCGGCGGCGTCGTTCGCAATATCGGACGGCAGAACGAGTTCAATTTCCATATTTCCGGTCTGGCGCAGACGAAAATCTGCAATGCGCCTATCTGCGTCAACCACGGCATTGCGCAAGACGTCGGGTGTTACGCGCCTGCCATCCAGAATGAACAGGTCGTCGTGCCGCCCGACAATTTCAGCCAGGGGCCGGTAAGGTGAACCACACGGGCACGCATGGTCCGCGAGGCGCAGGAGGTCGTTCAGGCGATAACGGCACATGGCCTGGGTCTGACGCATGAAATCCGTGATTATGGGGGTGACCAGGCCGCTGCCGGGAACGGGTTCAAACTCGAAATGCATCACGTCCTCGCACAGGTGAAGCGTTCCGTGGTCACAGGCGACACCGAGCAGGCCCTCGGTCGCCATGTAGATTTCGCGTATCGGGACACCGAGGTGCCTTTCGACAAATTCCCGATCCAGCGGGTCCAGTACCTCAGCGGCTGAAAAAAGGCGTTTCACAGGAAGGGAAGGGCGGCTTTCCGCCAGGGCGCGGAGCACCTTTGGCGGGGCTATGATCGTATCGGGGGCGAAGGCTGTCACCTGCGGCAGGATCGTATCCAGGCCCGTATTCAGGTCGAAAAAACGCAGGGCGAGGCCAAATGTCCGGGCGGCTGTTTTGTAAAGCGCGGAATTAAGCGGCAGGATCAGGGCGATCCGTGCCGTTTCAAGAGGATAGCGCGCCAGGGTCTTCGCCAGCATGACGCCCAGCCATTCCTCCCGTTCAGTGTCCGAAACGACGTAAAGGCCGCGATTGCCGCTGGTCCCGGTACTGGCGCCGACACTGTAGCTCGGCAACTGCGGCGTTTGCCCTTCGAATATCTTCCACCCTTCAGTCGTTGAAATTCCGGCGCTATTGAAGGCCCCGAAATCCGACATCAGCCGTGCCTTGTCGATGACAGGCAAGTCTTGCAGGCGTTCCGTCCTGAGAGGCTGATAGAAGCGGAATTTGGGAAGGGTGTTGTGCAAGAAGCGCCCCAGGCGCCTCGCTTGCCAGCGTTCGACGTCCATGCGGGTTTTCAGCGTTCGCGCCAGCCAGCGGGTCCGTATGAAGGCGTCAAGGAAGCGGATCATGGCACAATACAATCTTGTAGCCTGCTGCCTCTGCAGCACGCAAAAGGGTCAGCGATTGCGCCATGGCGCATTCATCGTCGTAAACAAGTCGTGCCGGCCCGCGCGGCGGGCGATCTGATCGCATCGCTTCGGACAGCCATTGAGCATCGGCGGCATAGATCAGTCTATGCTCCGGCCAGACCAGACCGCAATGGCCAGTCGCGTGACCTGGCAATAGCAAGGCCACCAGCCTGCCATCACCAAAGATGTCGCGCCCCTCGCCAAAAGGCAGATCCAGCCTTGGCAAACTCTCGACAGCGGCCAGGCGTGATCCGAAATCCGAAGGAATGAGCTCGGCAAAAATCCCGTGCCGGATCTGTTGCCAGGTAGTCTGGGCTTTGATAGCCGTCCAGCCGGCGGCGACAAACCGCGCATTCGGAAAGCGGCGCAGGCCGCTGATGTGATCGGCATGGAAATGCGTCACGAACAGGATGCGGACGTCGTTTGCGGAAAATCCGAGGCGGGCGAGGATGTCCTCTGGCTGATCTTCCAGTTGTGGTTTGAGAATGCGCGCATAAAGGCTGAGCATCGGGCCGCGGTGACCGCTCGTCACTTCCGGTCCATAGCCGGTATCGATCAGGACGGGGCCTTCCTTTGGATGAACCCACACACCAAAGCGTACACCGAGCTGAACAGACCGCAAACCGCCGCGGGCCAGGACCAGGCATTCGGGGACAGCAATCGTGGCACTGTTGGCGAAAACCGGCTTCATGAACCGAATGTCCGGCGCAGGCCCTCGGCAAGATCGACCTGGGGGCAATAGCCCAGATCGCGTTGCGCAGCCGATAAATCAAGGGTTTGGCTGAAAGCCAGGATGCCGACACCGTAGGCGGTGATTGTCGGCTCGGGCCGGCCTGGAAGTAGGCCTGCCGTACATTCTGCCAGGCGGGCGGCCGTCAGGGCTAGGGAAACCGGCATTGGCTGAAAGCGTGCCGAAACGCCGGCCGCCTGGCAAGCCGCTGTAATAATGCGGTGAACGGGCAAGGCCTCTCCACTTGAGATGTTGTAGGTTCTGCCTGCGCACGACGGGGGGGCTTCGGTGGATTGCACGATGGCTGACACTACGTCATCGACATGGGTAAGATCGGTGACAGCCGCGCCCTTGCGCAGCAGAGGCAGGCGCCGTGACTTTGCTGCACGTATCAGCCGCGGCAGAAGCGCTGTATCGCCTTTGCCATAAATGCCACGAGGGCGCAGGATGATGGTATCGAGGCCGGAGCGGCGTACCAGCCCCTCGGCTATATGCTTTGTCGCGGCATAGGCGTTTACGGGGGGAGGCAGGGAGTCAGCTTCGCGGACATTCAACTGGTCGCGATACTGAAAGCCGACGCTGGGTGAGGAAATGAACACCAGGCGCGCTGCGTTCAGGCGTTGGGCGATATCAATTGCATTCTGCGTACCCGTGACATTGGCATGTTCAAAATCGGTACGTGTCCCCCAGGCAGATGACAAGGCGGCCGCATGGATCAGCATGTCGGCCTGACCCCATCTGAGAGCCAGGCCGGAACCCGTCAGGTCAATGGCTTCAAACGCCATGCCTTCGGCGGCCAGAACGGCGCCCTTTTCGAGGTCACGCCCCAGACAAAGAACGACATGGCCGAGATCGCGGAGTCGCCGGCACAGATGACCACCGAGAAATCCTGTCGCGCCGGTCACGACCACCCTCACAGGATCAGCGCCATGCCGCCAAGCGAAACGCCCGCGGATGTTCCCAGAATAAGGGTACGGGTGCCCGCTCCGTGACGTTGACGCGCGAAATGAAGGGCGGTCGGGATCGACGCGGCGATCTGGTTGCCGAAGTTGTGCACGATATTGATGACGACATCCTGGGCAAAACCGCACCGTTTTGCCAGATGTGTCAGGGCGCCCGGGCTGGCCTGATGGGGGACGACGAGTTCAACATCGTTTCGTGACCAGCCGGCATCCACCAGCAATCGTTCCAGAAAGGGTTCGAAATGGCGCAGGGTCAGCTTGAAAAGCCTGTCACCATCCATGTGAAACAGGCTGTGTTGGTCAAATCTGTCACGATCCGCGTGATAGTCAAAGCGGGTGCCACCTGACCCGAGTGTGCAGGCTTCGTAGGCCGATGGGTAGGTTTCCATGCGGGACGCCAGTATTTGCCCGGTACCGGAACCACTTACCAACGCAGCGGCGGCACCATCACCAAACAGGGCCGAGGTCACCGGATCGTTGGCCCAGGGCAGGCCTCGGGAAGCGACCTCGGAGGCAACAACCAGGGCCTTACCGTCGCCGGTCATTCGACTGGCGATATCGAGCGCGGTCAAAAAGCTCAGGCAGGTTGAATTGACATCGAAGGCCATGCAGGCGCCGTCTCGTATTCCCAAACGTCGCTGGATCAGGGGCGCTGTCGAGGGAATGGACTGATAGGGAACAGCTGCTGCGAACAGGATCATTTGGACTTCGTCAAACGCAGCGCGGGCTTCGGACAGAGCCGCCCGGGCCGCAGCCACAGCGAGGTCCACCTGATCTTCCCCGGCGCAGACATATCGCTGGCTCACACCAGACCGCCGGGAAAGCCATCCGCGCGGCCGTCCGAGGCGGGTGTCAAGCGTATCCGAAGACACGCAGGTTCCAGGAACCGCCATGCCGGTTCCCAAAATAGTCAATGGACGAATATCTGTCACACCTCCCCCGATCTCGCCCCATAAACCTGCAACGGACTTTACATGGGTTGGGCTGACTATGGCAACACAATCTCTGTAAACGGCACTGACCTTATACGGGCCATTGCGGTAATAGGCGGGCTGAATGAAAACCCGGCTGGAAGTTCATAATTGTCAGGTTCTGAGCCGATAGCCGATGCCCGGTTCGGTAATAATGAAGCGCGGCGACAAAGGATCATCCTTAAGCTTTTCGCGCAGGTGCTGGGTGTGGATACGGAGGTAATGGTTCTGTTCAGTTGTATGCCGGCCCCAGACATCTTTTAACAAATAGGCGTGGGTCAGTACCTTGCCGGCGTTCCTGGCCAGCACGCTGAGCAGCTTGTATTCGATCGGGGTCAGGCGGACCTCGTGACCATCGAGAGTGATCCGCCGGGTTGATAGATCGATGCTCAGGCCGTCATAATCATAGATATGGCCAGCACCGTTCTCCATGCGCTGGGCATGTCGCAAGGTCACCTTGATGCGTGCCAGCAATTCGCCGGCAGCGAAAGGTTTGGTCAGATAGTCATCAGCGCCATTTTCCAGCGCCAGAACCTTATCGGATTCCTGCTCGCGCGCTGAAACCACGATTATGGGCACCTGTGACCATTCACGGACATCGCGGATAAAGTCCTGGCCGTCCTGATCCGGCAGGCCGAGATCAAGGATAATCACATCGGGACGTAGGGCGATCAGCTTTTGCAGGCCTTCCTGCGCTGTTTCAGCCTCCAGCGGTTTAAAGCCATTCGTATTTAACGTGACGCGCAGGAAACGGCGGATTTCGGTTTCATCCTCGATAATCAGAATCGTCGCTGTCATCAGACTTCCCCTGCCTGGTCCTTGGCCACGGGCAAGGTGAAGATAAAGCTGGCGCCGCCACTGGCATTATTCTTTGCATAAATCAGCCCGCCATGTGCCTGCACAATGCCGCGGCAAATGGCGAGGCCGAGACCCGTGCCCGAATGGTTTCGGTCGGATTTTTCATTCTGGTGGGTGTGGAACTTTTCGAAAATCTGGTCCTCCTCGCCGGCTTTGAGGCCTGGCCCGTCATCCGCGACGCGGACACGTACCCGATCGGCGTCATTTTCGACCGAGATCATGATTATGCCATTGGCGGCCGTGTGGGTGAAGGCATTTTCCAGAAGATTCAGCAGCACCTGCTCGATCAGGGCGCCGTCGATCATCACCATGGGAATGCGACCATTGATCTGGGTCCGGACCTGCCTGTCTTCTTTTCGGGATTCGATGCGGGCAACTGCGGCGCCGATGATTTCCTGAATAAGGTAAGGTTCGAAGTTGAGCTTGAGCTGGCCAGAGGTGATTGCAGCCATCTTCAGCAGGTTGGCGACGAACTTCTGCAGGCGCTGCGTCTGCGTCCACAGGCCTGTCAGTTCATCGACCGCTTCGCGGGGCAGCTTTTTGCGCTGCTTCAGAAGGGTGGAAATGCTGTTATTCATCACGGTAAGAGGCGTACGCAGATCGTGCGATAACGAAGCCAGCAGCACATTGCGCAGTTTTTCGTTCTCCGTGTCGATGCGCGATTTTTCGGCCTCGTCGGCGCGCTGAGCGCGTTGCAGGGCGCTGGCGATCAGGCTGGCTATGGTTTCGAAGACGAGAATATCGGCGCCGGTAAAGGCGCGGTCGTCCTGCGGCGTCAGGCCAAGTACGCCGAGCGTTTTGTTTTCCGCCATGAGTGGCAGATAAAGACCACGCGCCGAGGGCAGGGTATCGGTGCCGCGTCCGGCAATCTGGGCGTTGGCCGCCACCCACTGTACCGCACCGGTTTCCCTGATGTCCGCTTCGTTGTGCGGATAAGCAGCCAGCATCTTCTCTTCGTTCACCCACAATCTGACCTCGGTATTGAGCGTCGAACTCAGGTGCCGCGCCGCCACATCGGCCATGGCCGCGTAACCGCGTACTGAGGACAGCCCGCGCGTCAGGTCGTAAAGGAGGCGGGTTTCCTGTTCGCTCTTGCGTGCCACGCGGGCGTGCAGCGACAGGCGGGCGGTCAGGGAGCCGACAATCAGTGAAGTGGCCAGCATGAAGCCGAAAGTGAAATAGTAGTGCGCGTCGTAGAAATTGAAGGTGTAGTAGGGGGTCGTGAAGAAGAAATTGAAGGCCGGTATACTGACAACGGAAGCCAGAAGCGCGGGTGCAATGCCGAACCGGGCGGCGACAATCACCACTCCGGTAAGATAAAGCAGGGCGAGATTGTCCGGATCGGTTACGCCACGCAACGGAAAGCCCAGAGCCGTCACGGCGGCAACGATAAGGACGGCATTGATGTAGTCCATCCAGGGCACCATCAGCGGCGCCGTCAGGCGATGTCGTGATGGCCCGGCGCTGTCAGTCGTGGAATGATCGGCGCTGAGAGTGGTAATTTCCAATCCCGCACCGCGCTCGATCAGTTTTTGCGACAGCGATTTGCCCCAGCGCCGCCATATCGGCGCCTTGCGGTTGCCGACCACGACGCGGGTAAAACCGTTCGTGGTAGCATAATCGATGATGGTGGTCGCGGCGTGAGTACCGTTCAGCCGCACCACTTGCGCCCCCATGCGTTCAGCCAGGCGCAGATTGTGCTCGACGCGCAGACGGGCCTTCTGGTCGAGCAGTTCGTGGCGATCGTTTTGCAGGTAAAGTGCGGTCCACGGCGCCTTGGCGCGCCCGGCCATGCGGCGGGTGTGGCGGATCAGGCGAGCGGAAAAGCTGTCGGGCCCGACCAGCACCAGCACTTTTTCGGAAAGCGCGGCTTCGTTATGGCCCAGGGCGGCGCTCAGTTGATCGTTCTGGGCATCGACGCGTTCAGCGGTGCGGCGCAGGGCCAGTTCGCGCAAGTGCCCGAGATTGGTCTTCTTGAAGAAGTTCTCGGCGGCGCGGGTATTGGCGCCTTCGGCGACATAGACCTTGCCGTCCGCAAGCCGTTTGAGCAGTTCGTCAGAGGGGATGTCGATGAGGGCAATATCCGCCGCTTCGTCGAACACGCTGTCGGGCACGGTTTCCCTGACCCAGACGCCGGTCAGGCGCGCCACCTGGTCATTGACGCTTTCGAGGTGCTGGACATTGAGCGTGGTATAGACGTCGATGCCGTTGTCGAGCAGTTCCTCGACATCCTGCCAGCGCTTGGGATGGCGGGAACCGGGCGCATTCGTATGGGCGAACTCGTCCATCAGGATCAGGGAAGGGCGGCGAGCCAGAGCGGCGTCGAGATCGAATTCATGAACCTTGACGCCGCGATGATCGATTTCCAGCAAGGGGAGAACAGCCAGGCCCTCGGCAAGGGCCTTTGTTTCGGCACGGCCGTGATGTTCGATAACGCCGACCAGAATGTCGCGGTCATTTTTCAGGCGTTGGGCCTCGGCCAGCATGGCGTAGGTCTTGCCGACGCCGGCAGAGCTGCCGAAGAAAACCTTCAGCCGGCCACGGGCGTTGACGCCGGGCGCGAGGTGGCCCTCGTCAGCGTTGACGAGGGCCAGAAGCTTGTCGGGGTCGGGTCGGGTATTCACTTCAGTTTGCCGTCCAGTCTGAGATTCACCTCTAGCACATTGACGCGGGGTTCGCCGAGGATTCCGAAAGTGCGGTTCCTGGTCGATAGGGTGATGGCATCTGTAATGCGGCGCTCCGGGACATTGCGGGCAGCGGCGATACGCGGCACCTGATAGGCCGCGGCCGCCGGGCTGATATCCGGATCGAGGCCGGAACCGGAGGCCGTCACGAGATCAACTGGCACCGGCTTCGTTCCGTTCAGGGCGTCAACCCGACCCTTGACGGCATCCATCAGCGCCGGATTGTTGACACCGAGATTGGAGCCGGACGAGGCGCCGGCATTATAGGGCGCCGGACCGGTGGCCGACAGCCGGCCCCAGAGATATTGCGGCTGGCTGAAATTCTGGCCGATGAGTCGCGAGCCGATCACCTGGCCCTTGGCATCACGGATAAGGCTGCCTTCGGCCTTTGCGTGGAAAGCCGTCTGGACGATGGCTGTAGTCATCAGGGGATAAATGCCGCCAAGCAGCAGGGTGAAGAACAGCAGGCTGACGATCGTGGCCTGCGCCTGTTTGAAGATATTGGTCATTTGGAACTCCTTAAGCCAGCCCTATAGCCGCGAGGCCCATATCGATCAGCTTTATGCCGATAAACGGGGTGATGACACCGCCCAGGCCATAGATCAGCACGTTGCGGGTGAGCAGGTTCTGCGCCCTGGCCGCGCGGTACTTGACGCCTTTCAGCGCCAGCGGCACGAGCGCGATGATGATCAGGGCGTTGAAGATCACCGCCGCCAGTATGGCGCTCTGCGGCGAGGCCAGGTGCATGATGTTGAGCAGTCCCAGCGCCGGATAGGTGGTGGCAAAGGCCGCCGGGATGATGGCGAAGTACTTGGCCAGGTCGTTCGAAATGCTGAAGGTGGTCAGCGCGCCGCGCGTCATTAGCAGTTGTTTGCCGATCTCGACGATCTCGATCAGCTTGGTCGGGTCTGAGTCGAGATCAACCATATTACCGGCTTCCTTCGCCGCCTGGGTGCCGGAATTCATCGCCACGGCCACGTCGGACTGGGCGAGCGCCGGGGCGTCATTGGTGCCGTCGCCGACCATGGCGACCATCTCGCCGCCGGCCTGCATCTGGCGAATATACTTCAGCTTGGTCTCCGGTGTCGCCTGGGCCACGAAATCGTCGACACCGGCTTCCGAGGCGATGGCCGCGGCGGTCAGCGGATTGTCGCCGGTGATCATCACGCTCTTGATGCCCATCTTGCGCAGGTCGGCGAGGCGGGCCTTGATGCCCGGCTTGACGATGTCCTTGAGATAGACGACGCCCAGCACCTGTGGGCCTTCGGCGACGGTGAGCGGTGTGCCGCCCTTGCGGGCAATATCGTCGATCCGGGCCGTCACTTCCGGCGCCACGGTCCCACCTTTCAGGGCCACCAGGGCGGCAATGGCGTCTCCGGCACCCTTCATGATGTGGCGCTCATTGACCACGATACCGGAGAGGCGCTGTTCGGCGCTGAAGGGGATAAAGGTCGCCTCTACATCATTGGCCGTGCGTTCCGGCAGACCGAACTGCGTGCGGGCTAACGTGACGATCGAGCGGCCTTCCGGGGTTTCGTCGGTCAGCGAGGCCAGTTCGGCGGCCTCGGCCAGTTGCTGGGCGGTGACGCCCGGCGCCGGAAAGAACTCGACCGCCTGGCGGTTGCCGAAGGTGATGGTGCCGGTCTTGTCCAGCAGCAGGACGTTGACGTCGCCGGCGGCTTCGACGGCGCGGCCGGAAGTTGCGATGACATTGGCCTTGATGAGGCGCTGCATCCCGGAAATGCCGATGGCCGACAGAAGCCCGCCGATGGTGGTCGGGATCAGGCAGACCAGCAGGGCGATCAGCACGACGATGGTAATGACAGAGCCCGAACCGGCACGCTCGACCGAAAACAGGGAGAAGGGGAGAAGGGTGGCGCAGGCCAGCAGGAAGATCAGGGTCATGGCGGCCAGCAGGATCGACAGGGCGATCTCGTTGGGCGTCTTCTGGCGCTTGGCAGATTCCACCAGGCCGATCATGCGGTCAAGGAAGCTTTCGCCGGGATCGGAGGTGACGCGCACTCTGATCTGGTCGGAGAGGACGCGCGTGCCGCCGGTGACGGCATCGCGGTCGCCGCCGGATTCGCGGATAACCGGTGCGGATTCTCCGGTGACGGCGCTTTCATCGACCGAGGCAATGCCCTCGATGACCTGGCCGTCGGCGGGCACGACGTCGCCGGCCTCGATCAGGATGAGATCGCCCTTGCGCAGGGTGTTGGCGGCGATGATGGAGACGTGACCGGACTTGTCGAGCTTTTTCGCCGACACATCCTTGCGGGCCGAGCGGAGACTGTCGGCCTGCGCCTTACCCTTGCCCTCGGCGATGGCCTCGGCGAAGTTGGCGAAGAGAAGCGTAAACCACAGCCAGAAGGTGATCAGGCCGATGAACCACAGGGGCTGGCCGCCACCGACCACGCTTTTGGGTGCGGCCAGCATCACGGCGAAGATCACGGTGGTGACGATCGAGCCGATAAAGACGACGAACATCACGGGATTGCGCACCTGATAGGCCGGGTTAAGGCGCAACAGGGTTTGCTTGAGGACTGAGCCGAGGTCGGCCCCTTCAAAGAGGCCTGATTTTTGAGTTGTTACAGCGGACATGGGTTTAACCCTTGATCATGATAAGATGTTCAACCACGGGACCCAGTGCCAAGGCTGGCAGGTAGGTCAGGACGCCGACCAGCAGAATGACGCCGATCAGGACCGCGATGAACAGCGGAGTATGGGTAGGAAGAGTGCCGGCGGAGACGGGTACGGCTTTTTTGGCAGCCAGCGAACCGGCGATAGCCAGCACCGGCAGCATGACGAAAAACCGTCCGGCCAGCATGCAGATACCCAGCGCCGTATTGTAGAAGGGCGTGTTGGCGCTGAAACCGGCAAAAGCCGAGCCGTTGTTGTTGGTGGCGGAAGTGAAGGCATAGAGCGCCTCGGAAAAACCCTGCGCCCCCGGATTGAACAGCCCGGCCTTGCCCCACGGCGTGAGCACCGCCACGGCCGTGCCGATCAGTACGAAGGCGCACGGGGCCAGGATGGCGATGGAGGCCATCTTGATCTCGAAGGCCTGGATCTTCTTGCCGAGATATTCCGGCGTGCGGCCCACCATCAGACCGGCGATGAAGACGGTGATGATGACGAAGACAAGCATACCGTAAAGGCCGGAACCGACACCGCCATAGATGACTTCCCCGAACTTCATCAGCAGCATCGGCACGGCACCGCCAAGCGGGGTAAAGCTGTCATGCATGGCATTGACAGCGCCGCAGGAGACCGCGGTGGTGGCAGCGGCGAAGATAGCGCTGGCGGTAATGCCGAAGCGGGTTTCTTTTCCCTCCATATTACCGCCGCTTTGCATGGTGCTGGCCATCTGGTCGATACCCATATGGGCCAGGTGCGAATTGCCACCCTGTTCCATGGAGAGGCAGAACAGCGCCAGCGGCACGAAGATCGCGGTCATGGCGGCGAAGACGGCGATGCCCTGGCGTTTGTCGCCGATCATCTTGCCGAAGGTGAAACAGCAGGCGGCCGGCAGAAGGGTCAGGCCAAGGACTTCAAGGAAATTGGAGATCGGCGTCGGGTTCTCGAACGGATGGGCGGAATTGGCGTTGAAGAAACCGCCGCCATTGGTGCCGAGCATCTTGATGGCTTCCTGCGAGGCGACCGGACCCAAAGCCAGGGTTTGCTGTGCGCCTTCGAGCGTATGACCGGTCACGTAGCCATTCAGGGTCTGGATGACGCCCTGCGAACCGAGCAGGACTGCCCAGACCAGCGACAAGGGCAGCAAAACGTAAAGCGTGCTGCGGACCAGATCGACCCAGAAATTGCCAATCCCTTTCGCGGACTGCCGCGACAGCCCGCGGATCAGTGCCGCCATGACCGCAATGCCGACGGCCGCTGACACGAAGTTCTGCACGGTCAGGCCGATCATCTGGCTGGCATAACTCATGGTGCTTTCGCCAGCATAGGATTGCCAGTTGGTATTGGTAACAAAACTGACCGCGGTATTGAAGGCGAGATCGGGCGTCAGGTCCGCCATGCCCTGTGGGTTGAGGCCGAGATGGCTTTGGAACAAGAGGAGCAGATAGAGCAGGACGAAACCGCCAAAGGAAAAGACGATGACCGCCGTGGCGTAGTTTTTCCAGGTCATGTCTTCGGACGGCCTGATGCCGAGGGCGCCGTAAACGGCATTTTCGACCGGCGCCATAAACAGGCGCTCGGCCGTGAGAATTCGGGCCATGTAGAGGCCAAGTGGCCAGGCCAGGGCGACAAGCGCCACGAGATAAAGGGCAAGCTGAAGCCAGCTATTGCCCGTGAGTGCATAGGACATTTGCGTGTCTCGAATTTATGGAAAAAGTTCGGGCTTGATCAGGGCGATGACCAGATAGCCGGCGACCGCCAGTGTCACGGCACCGGCGATAAGGTACAGGGCGATCATTGGCCACTGTCCTTCAAGGTATCGCAGAATTCGACAAATGCCTTGCAGATGATGAAAAACAGCCCGCCAATGGCGAGATAAACGATGCTCATAGGAACCTCCTGTCAGGATCGGAGGTTTAGGCGCATAAGCATATGCCCGGCGTATAGTTTGCGAACAGGTGCATATATTTTTTGTATATGCCCGTTCAGCTCAGGACATGGCGATGCAATACAGGTTTCAGCCCGCTGGGGGCAGGTAAACCAGGCCCGGAGCCTCGGCGATAAAGACATCAAGTACACCATCGGCAACCTTGATCGGTCCTTTGGGACGGGTTGCGCCGGGAGTGGTCCGGATTTTTGCCGCTTCATCCGCCAGCCGTGCGGCCTCGCCAAACAATCGCGAAGCCGCCGCGCCATTTTCGGCGCGCAGACCGTCCACCGTCAGGTGCAGTGCCCGCCCCCACAAAGCGGTCGCATCGAGCCAGGGCTGGGCCTCAGTCACAAAACCGGGCGCGATTACGCCGGCGCGGATAAGGTCAGGCGCCGCGGCCAGATCGTCGGCCGCCTTGCCCAGAGCGTTCAATGCTGCCGCCCGCTCCGCCGTATCGCCTGAGGCCAGGGCATCGCGCACACGATTGATCGTCGTGCGAAGCTGCGGCGCCTGGGGCTGCCAGGGCTGGTTACCGAAGGTGGGGGCCAGGTGCTGGGTGTCGAAAAAGGTCAGCAGCGCTTCGGTCACCCGTGCGTCACCGCCCGCCAAGTAACGAGCCGCTGCACGCCACGTGCGTTCGGCGTCATAACCCTTATCATTCCATGCGAAGGCGATCAGGCCCATCACGGCGGGGCGGCTGGCCACTTCCTGGTTCATCGGATTGGAGACGATACCGACAAGTTCGGTCGAAAGCCCGGCCTCGCGCCGCGCATACGGGGCCAGCAGCAGCCGGCCGGCGGATTCGCCATAATCATTGACCGGGTAATTATCCCAAAGCAGCGTTTTGCGGCCGAAGGCTTTGGTGGCGTTGCGCGCATCGGCGACCGAGATCGCTGACGGCACGGTGTCGGTCCCCGTCCACTGGATTACGACACGCGGGTCAAGGGCCTTGCCCAGTGTCGTTTTATAGGGTGAAACCGTGGCATTGTAATATTCTGTCGGCACCATGATCAGTGATCCGTGTCCGGCGGCCGCCAGATCGGCCTGCACGGTATTGAGCAGCCTGGCCTGCGCATGCGCTGCCGCAGTTTCATTGGGCGGGCCAAACGCAGCTTCGTCACCCGCGCAGTTCCATCTTTTGTATTCGATGTCGTCGAGAGCGACATAGAAACTGCGCACGCCGATACCGCGCAGCGCGGCGAACTTTTGGCGGATCGCCTCCAGATCGGCAGGATCGCTGTAACAGATCGAAGGACCCGGCGAGATTGCATAGACGAAGTTGACATGATGGCGATTTGCATCGCCGACCAGCCCGCTCAGTTGTTGGAGTGTTTCGGCCGGATAGGCTTCCCGCCATTTGTCGCGTGCAAACGCATCGTCCTTGGGGCTGTAGATGTAGGTATTGGCCTTCATTCCGGCCAGGAATTCGATATGTGCGGTGCGTTCCGCCATCGACCAGGGCTTACCGTAAAAGCCTTCGATCGTCCCGCGTACGGGCATGGCCGGATGATCGGCAATGGTCAGCGCGGGGATGTGACCGCCGGTGGTGATCTGGCGTAGGGTCTGCGCGGCATGGTAAAGGCCATCGCCGTCCTTGCCCGCCAGCACTATCAGGGCCGTTCCATCGCTGGCCTGGCTGGCCAGTGTATACCCTTCCGTTTCGGTCGGGAGAGACCCTCCGGCGCGTTCTATGGCGGCCTTCACTGCTCCCGCATCGGTGGTGCCGATCACCACATAGCTGGCATCGAGCCGCGCGGGCAGCTTCGTCGAGGTACGGATCGTTTCGACCCCGGCAGCGGCGAGCACATGGCGCACCAAGGCTTCGGTTTCGGTATCGACGTCACCTGCACGCAAAAGTACAACGGTTTTGCCGAGCGCGATCTCCGCGCCGGTCAGTTTGAGCGACACCGGAACCGGAAAGATCGCCGGTGCGGTCGCCACAGGCTCGGCGTTCCCTGTCACAGCACTCAGGCCCAGCATCATTACACTGAAGCAGGCCAAGGTGCCGAGTTGGGTAAGGGAACGATAGAGAGGCATGAGGAATCCAGAATTTAAGGGTACTTGATCGATCGTTGCGCCGATCACGGCAAAACGACCCGTTCGTAGAGTATTGATAGCCCCGCTTCAGACAGGATTTCTCAATGCTGGCAGGTTGGCTTCAAAGTCGATGGGGTCAAGAATCAGCGCGGGGAAACGGCCTTTCATCAGCATGGTATCCACGGTTTCCCTGGCATAGGGCAGGAGGATGGTCGGGCATTTCGTCAGCACGATCCTTTCCACCTGGCCTGCGCTGTAACCTGAAATCTGGAAGACGCCCGCCTGCATGATCTCAATCATATAGGCCGTCTTGCCGGCGCTCATCGTGACAATAGAGATCGCCAGGACGACTTCCATGAGGCCGCCGGCAATGGCCTCGTGAGTGACCTTCATGTCCACCTTCACCTGCGGCGCCCACTCATTCGTGAAAATGGCCGCGCCGGTAGGCGCCTGGTAGGACATGTCCTTCAGGTAGATCTGGCGGATGGCGAACTGCTGCGTCATGTGTAAGTACCTTAAGCTGTGAGGGGGCCGTCGAGGTCGAAGACCGTTTCGCCGGGCTGGACATAGTCCATGATCAGGTGAATGCGCGCTTCGGTTCCCTCATTGCGAACGGCGTGCGTGCGTCTGTTGTTGATCTCCCACATCTCGCCTTCCGGCATATGGAAGCGAAGATGGCCGACAGTGAACAGGCAATCGGGATTCGAGACGAGGGGCACATGAATGCGGTGGCATCGTTTGAGGGACTCGCCATCATCGATATGCGGCCTGATTTCCGCGCCGGGTGGCAAGCGGGTCAGGAGCGCGCGGATGAAATATCCGGGGCCGTTCTGCTCGGCGACGCGGCGCTGACGCAGGGTTTGCAGATACATGCCGCGGATATGGTCCATCAGCGGACGAATTCGCGGCTCCAGGGTCGTGAAGATAGGGTGATGGGTCGGATTTGTATGGCGAAAATCAGAATCGGCGATCAGCTTGATGGTTTGCGTGGCGATATGCGCGTTGAAGGCCGCCTGGCGGCTCGCATCGGCGTTCCAGATGTCGTCGGCCAAGGCCAGGGCGACGGCTTTTAGTTCGGAAATGTCGAAAGCCCCCAGTTTCTGGGCATCATGTGCGAAATTCATGCAAGGTCACTGAAGATATGTCTGTCTGCGGTCGGGTAAATTTAGGCACAGGAAAATACCAATGTCTATATACATCATTACATTTGCCGTGATGTGGCATCAGAAGACATAGCCATGCCTGTCGATCAGCTTGCCATCCATGCCGGCAATCAGCGCCCGCAGTTCAGATGAGTAATAGTCCTGGTACGGCCTGTGATCGCTGACATTGAGATTAGGCACTGACAGGAGAAACTGACGTGTCATCATGGTTTCGGCAGGGTTTAGTCCCAGCGGGATGGCGTTCAGTTCGGCGCGCAGTGACTCCATTGGCATGATGTGCGCGTCTGCACCGGCATAAAGCCTTTCATACAGGAAACTGTAGAAACCCTGCCCGGAACCCCGGATTTTTTCCATGCAGTTTTTGGTCAGGTTCAGGCCATAGTTGACGAAGTGACCGGGGAAGGCCGCGACCAGCCGATCAAGGCGCCCGCCATCGTTTTCCAGCGTCACGAGATTACGGATCGTGCCGGAAAAATCGAGGCTTCGGTCCTCGCTGCAAATCCAGAACAGGGGGTTGGGCCTGGCCTGGGATTGCTGGAAATGATACCAGGAGACATAGTATGACCACGGGTTCCGGACGGTGCCCAGCACGGGCAGGTGCCGGCAGGCTTCGGGCGCTTCGGCATAGGGCAGGTGATAACCGACGCGCCTGGCCGAGGAAATGCACTTCATCATCATGGAATTGACGAAGGTGCCGCCTGACTTATGCAGATGCAGGAAAAGGAAGCTGTCACAGACGATCATCGGCTGCCTCTAATCCACGTAACCGAGTTGGCGCAGGCGGTTGTGCAAGGGGGTCAGTTGAATTTCGTATCGCTTCCAGGCATCGATGCCCTGTGAATTGATGGGCGAACGAACCTGAACGGCGCTGGCGGTCGAGACACCGCCCCGGGTTTCGTGGGGCCTCAGACAGCCTTCCTCAAACGGCAGCCCGCAGGCATCAAGCAACTGCCGGATTTCAGACTCGGGGTTCCGGATTACGGCTTCGAGCGAAACCTCGATCAGGCCCTCTCCCATGACCTGCTTCCAATAGGCCATCAGGTCACGGAAGTGCGCGTAATGATCCGCCAGATCGTCCTGTGAGTATGACCAGCCATAGGCGCCGGTAAACAGGACCTTGTAACAGCCGAACAAGGCATCCATTGGGTTGCGGTCAAGGGCAATGATGACGGCGTCCGGGAAGGCGAGGCGGATAAGGCCGGCATATTCGTGATTGGCGGGCAACTTGTCGATGACATAGGCGCTGCCGTTGTTCAGGAAGGCGGATTCACGCGTGTAGTAATCGGCTACGTCGAGGGGATCGAGCCTGGCGGCACCGGCGATGACGTCTGGCGCCAGCCGGCGCACATTTTCCACGCCGGCCAGTTTGTGCGTGGCAATACCGAAAGTCTTCAGTTCGCCGATGGCCTGGACCTGGCTGTGGGCCGCCAGCACGCGCTCGATAAGAGTCGTTCCGGACCGGGGCAGTCCGATGATAAAGATGCGCTTCGGGCCGGGGCGGGGGCGTACGTCCTTTACCAGGAAGCGCTCGGACGGGAAGTGTGCTTTCCAGGCGGCAATGGTTTCGGCTTCTTCAACGGACGACCATGACTCGATCTTGCCGGCCAGTCCGGCGCCGACCTGCAGACAGTCCCATGCCTTTTCAGATTCGCGGAGGTCGTCATATTCCTTGAACAGGGTGTAGGCGACGCGGCAGGCTTCCAGGCTTGTGCGGCAGGTCAGGTTTTCCAGGACCGGGATGTGGTTTTCTTCCGCCGTCCAGCGCCGCAGATAGGCGAGGTTGAAGTAGGCCGCGACGGACGGCGCAGTCGAGAGGTCTATCGCGCGTTTAAAAGCGTCTTCGGAGGCGCCTATCTTGCCCAGCGCCCGGTAAACGCTGCCCAGGCTGTACCAGGCTTCCGCATGGTCAGGGGCCAGCTGTGTCGCTTTGAGAATGCAGGACAACGCCTCTTCTGGCAGGCCGGCATGGGTAAAGGTATAGCTTAGCTTGACCAGGCTCGGCACATCGGAAAGGCCTGTGGTCACGGCCTCTCGGGCGCTTTCCACGGCTTCGGCCATCCGGCCGTCGCTTATCAGGGGCTTGCCGCGCAGGGCCAGCATCTGGCCACGTATTATCGATCCCGGTGCTGAGGCATGGGCGGCCTCTGCAAAGGCGTACTCCGCGGCCGGCATGTCGTCGAGCCCCATGGCGGCGGTGCCTGCCAGCCACCAGGCTTCGGCCGAATCGGGATTTGCCTGAACGGCGGTGCGCGCCGCCTCGAGTGCCTGTGCCAGATTGCCCTGCCTGATAGCGGCATGGGCTGTTTTCAGTGTGGCCGCAAAAGAACTCACGGCCGGTCTCCACTGGTTAACATGTTACCAATTTTCCGAAAATGTCGTTCTTTTGATCGCTCAAGCAAATGTGTCATGACCTTTTTCAGAACACGGTGTGTAATGTTGCGCCCCCTGATAGCCTGTTTTCGTCCAAGACAGCTCCGAAGCGTAACATGTGCTGCAAAAGCAACATTCCTCCTTATTATCATATTTTGTCTGCAAGCATAGTCGGCGTACCGCTTTTCAAATTATTCTGACGTGGTTTTCCGTAATGAATTGAATTTGTATACCAAATTCGAATGACGGGTAGTTGGCAAAAGGATATGACAACGTTGGACTTTGGTCTCTTTCCTTATTGAAATATGACATATCTATAAAACTAGGATTTGACGTATTTCAAATTTTATATGTAAGAAATATTTCACCAGTGGCTATTTACCGGGGATTTTTGGTACTGAAAAGGTATTAGCGATGGCTCAAACGAGTAGTTTGCATACGTCTTGAAGCACTTCCATGCGTTGGAAAGTTGGAGAAATAGGGAATGAAACTAAAATCTTACGCTTTGATCACTACAGCCCTCACGGGCGTAATGATTGCGGGGGGCGCCTATGCGCAGGACACCGCGGCCCCCGCCGCGACCGCAGATAACGACGCTGCACAGGAAGTTATCGTTGTCGGCGTGCGCAAATCCTTGCAAAAGTCGCTCAGCGTGAAGCGCCGGGCCTCGGCCCACATCGACGTCATCACCGCCGAAGACGTCAGCAAGTTCCCGGACGTGAACGTGGCGGAATCGCTGTCGCGTCTGCCGGGCATCACGGTTGACCGCTCCGGCGGCGGTGAAGGCGAAAAGATCGCCATCAACGGTATCGATTCGCGCCTCATTAATGTGTCGCTGAACGGTAATCCGCTGGCCACGGCCGATGCCGGCGCCAATGATCATGACAATGGCCGCAGCTTCAACTTCTCCAACCTAGCGCCGGAACTGATCGGCAATGTTGAGGTCTACAAGACGACGGAAGCACGTCTCGAAGAAGGCGGCATCGGCGGTTCGGTCATCGTCAACACGCGTCGTCCGCTGTCGCTGCCGAAGAACACCTTCACCGTCAATTACAATTACAACATCAACGAGCGTAACAAGGAAAAGGATCCGCGTTATTCGGTCTTCTACAGCACCAAGGACGACAGCGGCCGCTTTGGCCTTTTGTTCAGCTATGACTATAACAAGTCGGTTCTGGGCAGCGGCTCGATCGGTGCGTCCTATCAATCGGTCTGTGACGCGGCGAACTGGGGTGGCCCAACGGGCGGTGCAGCCGCCTGTGATGACGATGGCAACTTTACCAATACGGCGGCCCTGCCGACAGTTAGCAGCGGCCCGGCTCTGACCGGTGACATGCTGGTACCAGCCTATATCTCCCTGTCTTCCGGTCTGGAAAATCGTGAGCGCAAGACCTATCAACTGGCCTTGCAGTTCAAGCCGAGCGACGATCTGGAATTCAACCTGACCGGCACGCGCATCAACAGCGATTATTCCAGCTATCAGCAGACCTTTGAAACCGATCTCAGCGTCAACTGGAATGAAACCAATCCGTATTATACGCGCGACGCCAACGGCAATGTTCTGAAGGATGCCAACGGCAACAACCTGTACCAGACCAAGATGACCTCGGTGACGACCAATGAAGCCGGCGTCACCGGCGGCACCGGTGATTTCGCGGTGCGCATGGATGAATACTACAAGCGCTCGATGCTCAACACCTCCAGCTATAACCTGCAAGGCAAGTGGACGCCGGGCATGTGGACGGTCCAGACCGACATTGGTACCACCAAGGCGACGGGCGGTTCCGATCCAGAATATTACCTGAGCTTCTACGGTACGGATTCCGGCAGCTGGGCCATGAGCCCGGACGGCATCTCGCTCAACCTCGACAAGCCGGCTTCCGATCCGACGCTTTTTGCCACTCGCAAGAAGGGCGACCAGGCCGGCTTCGTGAAAACGGCCGTAACTACCGATCAGATCGACTATGCCAAGTTCGACTTCAAACGCGAAGTTGAGTGGGGGCCGGTCACTGAAATCCTGTTCGGCTACCGTTACCAGAAGCACGAGAATATCAACAAGCCGCACTTCTTCAACACGGTGTTCGATGTGACGGGCACTATGGCTGACTTCGACACGGCGCTGAGTGATCCGGCTCTGGTGGATGGCTTGGGCGCCAGTGGCGATCTGCTGTCCTACGTTTCCATGACTCAACAGGCGGTCATCGACTATTCGATCGCCAACAAGAGCGCCGGCAATGCCGCGGGCGACTACCGCGACGCCGGCAATTTCTGGGATACTGCCGAAAAGACGAATGCTGCCTATGTCCAGGCCAACTTCCGCTCCGGCAAGTGGCATGGTGATGTCGGCGTACGCTACGCCAAGACCGAGAACACGCAGACCTACCGCTCGACCATGGACTACTATCCGTGGGATGAGGAAATGATCACGCTCGACAAGAGCTACGATGATATCCTGCCGTCGTTCAACGCCGCTTATGACCTGAGCGACGATATGATGATCCGCTTCTCGGCGGGCAAGGTTATGTCGCGTCCAACCTTTGCCGACATGTCGGGCCAAGTTGAATACAGCCTCGACCGCTTCTGTACCAATGCCGACAATCATTTCTGCGGCACGGGTGGTAATCCGGACCTTCAGCCTTACCGCGCCACCAACTACAGCGCATCCTATGAATGGTACTTTGCACCGAACAGCCTGTTCAATGTCGACCTGACCTACAAGGATGTCGAATCCTATATCGTCAAGAAGTACACCTTCATCGACGTGACCCTGCCTGCAAATGCACTGGACTACTGCCAGGGTACGGTCGGCCGTGAATGTAACCGCGTCGAAAACATGCTGATCTACGCACCGTTCAACGGCAGCAATGCCAAGATTCCGGGCATTTCGGTCGGTTATCAGGGCGATCTGTGGTTCGGCTTCGGTATCCAGGCCAACGCCACCTTCCTCGACCAGCAATACGGTACTTACACCGATCAGTACAATACGGGCGGCGGCAAGCTGGCCATGCCGTACCTGTCGCGCTGGAGCTATACCGTCTCGCCCTACTATGAAAAGGGTCCGATCCAGGCACGTATCTCCTATACCTACCGCAGCAAGTACAATGTCGCGCTGGGCAGTGACTCTGTTCCGGCCAGCTATGTTGACGGCTGGGGACAGCTCGATGCGTCGGCGTCTTATAACGTGAATGACAACCTGTCGTTCAACGTGGCGGCGCAGAACATCATCGATGACCTGCAACACCCATATACCAACGGCGGTCTGCCGCTGGGCTGGGCCAAGTATGGCACGCGCATTACCTTCGGCGTGACTTACAAGATGCAATAATTGCTTCCTCCCTCCGGTCCTGCTTTCCGAAGACCGGAGGGAGTTCCATGTTCCGGTTCGGCCTTTTCCCGAACCGCCTTGCCGGCCTGACAGGCCGCGCCGGTTCCCTCCCTGAACGGCGAAAATGTTCCTGTCCGGTCGTTCCGATTTTGTGTGTGTGTCGTCGGATCATGAAGGCGCCCGGCCTTTCCGGAACATTGCGCTGCATTCGAAGACCGGGCATGGTGCCTGGCTTCGGATGCTTCGCAGCGCGTTAATGCGCGCTGTTTTCGCCTGTTTTGCCTTGCCTGCCGGAGACTGCCATGACCGCCAAACACCCTTCGATGTCGCGCCGTGGATTATTGCTGGGAGGGGCGGGCCTTGGTGTCGCGTTGGGTCTTTCTTACGGCTTGGCTGGCCCCGTTTTCGCGGCATCAAACGATAATACCACGCCTGATGAGCGTGATGCGCAGTGGCTGAAGGCCACGCAGAAATATGCCCCTGAGCGCAAGCGCTGGCTGGCCGCCGTCGATAAGGGCGACAGCGACGGGCCGTTTCGCCCCGACTGGGCCTCTCTGCAAAATTATTCGGTGCCGCAATGGTATGCCGACGCCAAGTTCGGCATCTTCATCCATTGGGGGCTTTATTCCATCCCGGCCTTTGTCGGCGAATGGTATTCGCGTAATATGTATATCCAGGGCAGCCCGGAATACGAGCACCATATCCAGACCTACGGCCCGCATACAAAATTCGGCTATAAGGACTTCATCCCGCAGTTTACGGCGTCTGCCTTCGATCCGGCCAACTGGGCGCAACTCTTTGCCGATGCCGGGGCGCGCTACGTTGTGCCGGTGGCTGAACACCATGATGGCTTCTCGATGTATGACAGCCGGCTGTCCGACTATACCGCCGTCAGGATGGGACCGAAGCGTGACCTCTTGGGCGAGATATCGAAGGCGGTAAAGGCGAAAGGCCTGCATTTCGCCCTGTCCTCACACCGCGCCGAACACGACTGGTTCTTCGACGGTGGCCGCCAGTTTCCTTCGGATGTCTCCGATCCGACTAATGCCGGGCTTTACGGTCCGGCACAGAACCGCCTGGCCGGCAAAGACGATCAGGATTTGTTCGGCGACTATACCCATGTGTCACAGGCCTGGCTCGATGACTGGCTGGCACGCCAGGCGGAACTGGTCGATCGCTACGATCCTGATCTGGTCTATTTCGATTGGTGGATCGGCCAGCCGTCCTTCCGCAACACCGTACCGAAATTCCTCGCCTGGTACTACAACAAGGCGGCGAGAGAAGGCGGCTCGGCCATCGTCAATTACAAGCTCGGTGAATTCGCCGATGGCGCCGGTGTGCTCGATATCGAACGCGGCCAGGCGCCGGGCATTCGCAGCGATGTCTGGCAGACCTGCACTTCCATCAGCGACAAGGCCTGGGGCTATATCGAAAACGATACCTACAAGTCGCCGGCGCAACTGGTGCATCTGCTGGCCGATGTCGTGTCGAAAAACGGCAACCTGCTGCTCAATGTCGGGCCCCATGCCGATGGCCGCATCCCCGAAGCAGCGCGCGACAGCCTGATGCAGATGGGCGCCTGGCTGAAGGTCAATGGCGAGGCCATTTACGGCACGCGTCCGTGGATCGTCTTTGGCGAAGGCCCGACCGAAACGGCGTCGGGCACCTTTGCCGAGACGAAGGCGAAAGCCTACACGGCGCAGGATTTCCGCTTCACGGTCAAGGACGGCGTGCTGCATGCCATCGAGATGGCGCGTCCGGCTGGCGAGGTGACCATTACCTCGGTGCGCAGCGACTATCCGGTGAAGAAGGTGACACTGTTGGGCACGGATGCACCTGTAACTTTCCGCCAGGATGCCCACGGGCTGACTCTGAGCCTGCCGGCCGGTGCGCCAGAGCAACTGGCCTATGTGTGGCGCATCGAAACCTGATTCAGCGCCGCTTTCCTTGCGCCGGGTGGCGCCAATTTAAAAAACACGGAGTGAAACCATGCTGAAAACGACCCTCCGCGGCCTGGCCGTTACCACGGCGCTGTATGTGCTGGCCGGCGATGTCTTTGCCGCCGCGCCCAGCGTGCGGGTGCTTGACCAGAACTGGACCTTCCGCCTGTCGCCTGAAGATGCCGCCGCCCATCCCGAAGCAGCCGGCTGGCAAAAGGCGACCGTGCCCGGCACTGCGCAGACCGATCTGATGGCGCTGAAGAAGCTGCCTGATCCGTATCTGGCGGATAACGAAGGCAAGGTGCAATGGGTGGGCCTGTCGGACTGGCAATACCGCACCGAGGTGACGGTTACGCAGGAGACGCTTCAGCGCGAACACGTTGAGATGATCTTCGAAGGCCTCGATACCTTTGCCGAGGTCCGAGTCAATGGCACGGTGATCCTCAACAGCGACAACATGTTCCGCAACTGGCGCGTTGATGTGAAATCACTGCTGAAGCCGGGCGTCAATATCGTCGAGGTCGATCTCAAGTCGCCGCTGAAAAAGATGAAGCCCCTGGTCGCTGAAATGCCCTATGTCATGCCGGGCGCCTATGACTCGGTGTGGGGTGATGAACCGCTGGGCCGTAATTCCTCGACCTATGTGCGAAAAGCCGGTTATCAGTATGGCTGGGACTGGGGGCCGCGCGTCGTGACCCTGGGCATCTGGAAGCCTGTAAAGATCGAGGCCAGGGATGCGGCGCGCGTGGCCGATTTCCACGTCGAGCAGGTCCATCTCGATGATCAGGTGGCGGCGGTCAATGCCGTGGTCGATATCCAGTCGAGCCAGGTGACGCCGGCGCAGGTGCGGATCGATATTACCGCGCCGGACGGCACCACCCAGACTACGACGCAAGATATCAGCCTCTATGCCGGCACCAATCCGGTCAGTCTGCCGGTGCAGATCAAAAACCCGCAGCGCTGGTGGCCGGCCGGTTATGGCAAGCCCAATCTCTATACCGTCAAAGCAACGGTCATCCAGGGTGGCGACACAATCGGTGAATGGACGCGCAAGATCGGCCTGCGCACCACGGAAATCCGCCGCGAAAAGGACCAGTGGGGCAAGAGCTTCGAGATCGTCGTCAATGGCGTGCCGATCTTCGCCAAGGGCGCCAACATGATCCCGTTCGATATGTTCCCGACGCGTGTGACGGAGGCGCAGCAGGATCGCATGCTGCAATCGGCGGTCAACGCCAATATGAACATCCTGCGTATCTGGGGCGGAGGCACCTATCAGGACGATCATGTCTATGACAAGGCCGACGAACTGGGCCTGATGATCTGGCAGGACTTCATGTTCGGCGGGGCGATCATCCCCTATGACCGCGATTTCCGCGAGAGCACACGCGTCGAAGCGGTGGAGCAGGTGAAGCGCCTGCGCAATCACCCATCGATCGTGCTGTGGGCCGGTAATAACGAGGTCCAGACCGACTGGGAAAACTGGGGCGGCGGCACGGATGCCGTGAAGACCGGCGTCTCTCCGGAGGAGCGCGACCGTATCGTCACCGGCATGGTGCGCATGTTCGACCAGGTGCTGCGCGGGGCGGTGGACCTGAACTCACCGGGCACGCCTTACTGGGCGTCTTCGCCTTCGACCGATTACGATGGTGCGGCCGATCAGGACAATGACGGTGACCGCCACTACTGGAAGGTGTGGGGCGGCAAGCCGGTCGAGGAATATCTCAATGTCACGCCGCGTTTCATGAGTGAATACGGTCTGCAATCCTTCCCGGACATGGCAACGATCGAAGCCTTCGCCGGGCCGAAGGATATGCAGCCGGAAAGCCCGGTCATGCGCGGCCACCAGAAGTACGACAAGGGCAATGGCAACAAGCGCCTGCTGCTCTATATCCACAACAACTACGGCGAGCCGAAGACGTTCGATGATTTCGTTTATTTGAGCCAGCTGATGCAGGCTGACGGTATCGAACTGGCGGTCACGCACCATCGCGCCAGTCGTCCGCAGACCATGGGGTCTATGTACTGGCAGCTCAATGATGTCTGGCCGGGGGCGTCGTGGGCCAGTGTCGATTACTATGGCCGCTGGAAGGCATTGCAGTTCCGGGCGAAGCGTTTCTATGCACCGCTGTCGGTCAGCCTGATCCACAAGGATGGCGCTATGGAAGCGCATGTGCTTTCCGATTTGACGACAGATAAGCCACTGACCTGGCGCCTGCGCGTGCGCGATCTCGGCGGCAAGGTATTGAGCGAAAAGACCGGGGCCCTGACCGTGGCACCGCTGTCCAGCCCGTCGATTGGCAGCTTCAGGGATAGCGATTTGCTGGCCGGTGGCGAAGCGGGTTCCCGTCAGATCGAGCTCGAATTGCTCGATGGCGACGCGGTTGTGGCAAAGATGTTCAACTATGTTGGTGTCAGCAAGGATATAGCCTGGACCGATCCGAAACTGAAGGCGGTCATCACACCAGCTGCTGGCGGTTATGACGTGGCGGTTTCGGCTGCTGCTGCTGCGCGTGGCGTGTGGATCGATGTCGGGGGCCTGAAGGCGGACTTGTCGGATAACAGTTTCGACATGGCCGGCGGTGACCGCGTGACCGTGCATATCACGAGCGATGTGTCTTTGGCCCAGTTGAAAAAGGCGCTTAAGGTGCGGTCCTATTTCGGTTCCGCCACGCCATTCAAGGGGTAGGATGATGAAAGCAAGAATCCCCACCACCACGATGCAAGAGCGTCGCGGTCCCCCTCCCCGGCATAGCCGGGGAGGTATAAGAAAATTGTATCTCCCCACCTTTGGTGGGGAGGGGGACCGACGTGCGAAGCACGTTGGTGGTGGGGTTTCTTGTTTTCTTTTAGCTTTGTTCCTGGTGATGCCGGTGAGTGCGGCCACTCCGCCTGTCGTCGCCAAAATGACGCTCGACGAGAAGGTCAGCCAGCTCCAGGCGGCGGCACCCGCCATTCCGCACCTCGGTGTCACCGGCTATAACTGGTGGAACGAAGGTCTGCACGGCATCGCCCGCATCGGCGAGGCGACTGTCTTCCCGCAGTCTATTGGTCTGGCGGCGACCTGGGACACCGACTTGCTGCACAGCGTCGGCGACACCGTGGCCACGGAAGCACGCGCAAAGTTCAATGGTATAGGGGCGGTGAAGGACCACGGCCGCTATCAGGGCCTGACCATCTGGTCGCCGAACATCAACATCTTCCGCGATCCGCGCTGGGGCCGGGGGCAGGAGACCTATGGTGAAGATCCGTACCTGACCGGTCATCTGGCCACGGCCTTCGTTGAGGGGCTGGAAGGCCCCGATCCGGCGCACCCGAAAACCATTGCCTCGGTCAAGCATTTCGCCGTCCATTCCGGACCGGAAGCCGGCCGTCATGGCTTTGATGTCGATGCCTCACCCTATGACCGCGAAGCCACCTACTTGCCGGCCTTCCGCCAGGTGGTGACGGTGGCAAATCCCGGCTCTGTCATGTGTGCCTATAATTCGATCCACGGCGTGCCGGCCTGTGCCTCGAATGACCTGCTCAATATCCGCCTGCGCAAGGACTGGGGTTTCAAGGGCTATGTAGTGACCGACTGCGACGCGGTCGAGGACATGTATGCCTTTCACTTCTATCGCCTGACACCGGAAGAAAACGCCGCCGAAGCGCTAAAAGGCGGCACGGATCTCAACTGCGGCACCTATTTCAGCCATCTGAAGGCGGCCGTGGACAAGAAGCTGATCACGACCGCGGAGATCGACACCGCCGTGACGCGTCTTTGGGATGCCCGCGGCAGGCTCGGCCTCGATGGCGCGCCCAGTCCCTACAGCACCATTTCACCTTCGGCCATTCACACACCGGATGCGGCGGTGCTGGCGCTGAAGGCGGCAAGGGAATCCATCGTCCTGCTGAAAAATGACGGTGTTTTGCCGTTGAAACCGACCGCGAAAATCGCCGTCGTGGGACCCAATGCCGATACGCTGGAAATCCTTCAGGCCAATTACCACGGCACGGCCATCGATCCGGTGACGCCGCTGAAAGGCCTCCGCACCGCCCTGGGCGCGGATCGTGTCACCTACATGCAAGGCGCCAATATCGCCGAGGGCGTGGCTATTCCCATTCCCGAAACCGCGCTTTCGACCGGCAGGGAAGCCGGGCTCACTGGCGAATATTTCGACAATACCGATTTCACCGGCCAGCCGGTGGTGACGCGCGTGGACAGGACGGTCAATCTTGACCTCTATAATGCGGCACCGGTCAAGGGGCTCGAAAATCGTGCCTATGGTGTGCGCTGGACGGGTTACCTGACCCCGCCGGCCGCCGGTAATTACCAGCTCAAGATCTACACCGAGCGTTGCTGGGAATGTAACAACGAACATGACGCCATCACGCTCTATGTCGATGGCAAGGCGGTGATCACCGATAGTGGTGACGGCAAATCTCTGGAAGCCAGCCTGCATTTTGATGATGCCAAACCGCATCCGATCAAGCTGGAGTTCCGCCATGTCGGTCAGGACTGGGGCGTTCGCCTGCAGTGGCATGCGCCGGCGGAAGCCCAGGTCGCCGAGGCGGTCAAGGCGGCGCAAGGGGCGGATGCTATTGTCGCTTTTGTGGGCCTGTCACCCGATATCGAAGGTGAAGAACTGCAGATCCTGGTCGAAGGTTTCGATCGCGGCGATCGTACGAACCTGGCCCTGCCGGCGCGGCAGGAAACTCTGCTGAAGGCTTTGAAAGCAACCGGAAAGCCACTGATCGTTGTCAACCTGTCTGGCGGCGCCGTGGCGCTGAACTGGGCGAAGGCCAATGCCGACGCCCTGTTGCAGGGCTGGTATCCGGGTGAATCCGGCGGCACGGCGATTGCGGAAACCTTGTTGGGGCAGAACAACCCGTCCGGCCGCCTGCCGGTGACCTTCTACAAGTCGGTACAGGATCTGCCGCCCTTTATCGATTATCGCATGGAAGGCCGTACCTATCGTTATTTCAAGGGGGAACCGCTGTATGGTTTTGGTTACGGCCTGAGCTACACCACCTTCGGTTACAGCGATATCCGCCTGTCCAGCACGACTGTGGCGGCCGGTAAAGGCGTGACCGTTACGGCGAAAGTCACCAATACCGGTGCTGTGGAAGGGGGCGAGGTGGCGCAGGCCTATCTGACGCCGCCCGCTAATGCGCAAGGTCTGAAATATAGCCTCGTTGGTTTCAGGCGGGTGCACCTGAAGCCGGGTGAAAGCGCCGAGGTGACCTTCGAACTGACGCCGCGCGACCTGAGCACGGTCGATCGTGCCGGTAATCGTGCGCAGACAGCCGGGGACTACGGCCTGTTCATTGGTGGTGGCCAGCCTTCCGACGCCGGTGTCCGCCACGATCTGACCCTGACGGGTAACTATAAACTACCGAAATAGAGTGAGTGAAATGACAAACCGCCCAAACACTTCGCGCCGGGAATTTCTGACCACCCTGACCGCCGCCGGTATCGCCACCGGCGGGCTAATCCCGGCAGGTGCGGCCCTGGCCGCCAATGCGCGTTTCACCATCAAGGGCGATGATTTCCTGCTCGATGGCCAGCCGTTGCATATCATGGCCGGCGAGATGCACTATCCGCGCATTCCGCGCGAGCTGTGGCGCGATCGCCTGAGGAAGCTGAAGGCGCTGGGACTGAATACGCTCTGCACCTATATATTCTGGAACGCTCACGAAAAGCGGCCGGGACAATATGATTTCACTGGCAATCTCGATATCTCAGCCTGGATAAAGATGGCGCAGGAAGAAGGCCTGTGGGTGCTGCTGCGACCCGGTCCCTATATCTGCGGCGAATGGGACAGCGGCGGCTACCCGGCCTGGTTCCTCAATGACCCGACAATCAGGCCGCGCTCGCTTGACCCGCGCTATATGGGGCCTTCCGGCGAGTGGCTGAAACGCCTGGGCCAGGAGATCGCTCATCTTGAAATCGACAGGGGCGGGCCGATCCTGATGACCCAGGTCGAGAACGAGTACGGTTCTTACGGCAATGACCTCAGCTATATGCGCGGGGTGAAAGACCAGGTCCGCGCCGCCGGTTTCAGCGGCATGTTGTACACGGTCGATGGCGCGGCGGTCATACAGAATGGCGCCCTGCCGGAATTGTTCAATGGCATCAATTTCGGCACAACGGACAAGGCGAAGAATGAGTTCACGGCCTATGACAAGTTCAAGGCAACCGGACCGCGTATGTGCACCGAACTATGGGGCGGATGGTTCGATCATTTCGGCGAAATGCATGCCTCCATGCCGATCCCGCCGCTGATCGACAGCCTGAAATGGATGCTCGACCACAAGATTTCGATCAGCTTCTATGTGGTGCACGGCGGCACCTCTTTCGGCTTCGATGCCGGCGCCAATTTCGATAGAAACACAAAGACATATCAGCCGGATATTTCCAGCTATGACTATGATGCCATGCTCGATGAGGCCGGGCGTCCAACACCGAAATTCGAGGCGGCGAAGGCCCTGTTCCAGCAGTACCTGCCGGCCGAGCGTTTCGCCCCCCTCCCGGAGCCGGAAAAGGCGCTTGAGATCAAACGTTTTCGCCTGACGGAAGCCGCACCATTAAACCAGCTTCTGGGCAAGCCGATTGCGGCGACGGCACCGAAGACGCTCGAACAACTGGGCCAGCTGCATGGGCTTGTACTCTATCGCCACAAGGCAAAGACGGCGCTTTCAGGTACGCTGTCCTTCGGCGAAGTGCGTGATTATGCGCAGGTGTCGGTGGCCGGCGTGCCGGCGGGGACGCTCGACCGCCGTAATCACGAGACAGCGCTTGCGATCGCCGCGAAAAAAGGTGCCGCCATCGATGTGCTGGTAGATACCATGGGGCACATCAATTATGGCGACCAGATCGGTCTCGACCAAAAGGGGCTGATCGGCGAAGTCAGGCTGGGTGAGGCTACGCTCACCGGCTGGGATCATTACAGCCTGGCGCTTGAAGACCTGAGCGGCCTGAAATTCGGCAAGGTCCATATCGATGGCCCGGCCTTTTATCGCAGCACTTTCGAGGTGAGTGAGGCGGGTTATACCTTTCTGGACATGCGCGGCTGGGGCAAGGGCTATGTCTGGGTTAATGGTCATAATCTCGGCCGTCACTGGTCGGTCGGGCCGCAGCACGCCTTGTTCGTGCCCGCGCCATGGCTGAAGATCGGCACGAACGAAGTGATCGTGCTCGAGCTTCACGAAGGGGCCGAGCGCACGCTGGCCGGCGGAAAGAACCAGATATGGGATCGCCCCGGCCTTGTGGAGATTTAGGATGGACCGTCGACACCTGCTAATGGGCATGACGGCTATCGGGGCGTTTGCCGCCTCGCGCGTGGCAGCGGACATTCCAGCCATGTCGCCCGAAGTGGCGTCAGGCACGCGTTTGCTTTTGGCCCAGCGCAAGTTCACCAGTCCGGCAGTCGAGGCGGTAATCAGGAAAACCACCAAGGCCTTGAAAGACCCGGAACTGGCGCGGCTGTTTGGCAATTGTTATCCTAACACGCTGGATACCACGGTCGAGACCGGCATGATCGATGGCCAGCCGGATAGCTTCGTCATCACCGGCGATATCAAGGCGTTGTGGCTGCGCGATTCCTCAGCCCAGGTCTCACCCTACCTGCCGCTGGCGGGGAAGGACCCGACGCTGAAAACCCTGTTCCAGGGGCTGATCCGGCGGCAGACGCGCTGCATCCTGATCGATCCTTACGCCAATGCCTATATGCACGATCCCAAGGCCATGACCGACCTGTCGTGGTCATTGACTGACCAGACCGATATGAAACCGGGCGTGGCCGAGCGCAAATGGGAGATCGACAGCCTGTGCTATCCGATCCGTCTGGTGCATGGATATCTGGCGGCGACAAGCGACCTGACGCCGTTCGATGACACCTGGCGCGACGCCATGCGGACCATCGTCCAGACCTTCCGCGATCAGCAACGCAAGGATGGCGACGGGCCGTACAGGTTCAACCGAACGGCCTCCGAGCCGACCGAGACCCTGGCGCATGGCTATGGCTGGCCCACCAAGGTCACCGGTATGATCCATTCCGGTTTCCGGCCTTCGGATGATGCCTGCACCTATCCGTACTTTATCCCCGGCAATGCTTTTGCCGTGGTCTCCCTGCGGCAACTGGCGGATATGACGGAGAAGACCGGACTGGGCGCGGATTTCAAGGCCGAGTGCCTGGCTTTGGCCGCAGAGGTTGAAGGCGCCATGCACCAATATGGCAAGATGAAGGACGCCGCAGGCAACGATATCTGGGCCTATGAGGTCGATGGCTTCGGTAATGCGCTCTTCATGGACGACGCCAATGTGCCGAGCCTGTTGAGCCTGCCGTTTCTCGGTTTCTGCGCCAAGGATGACCCGCTTTATTTGCGCACCCGCGCGGCGGTTCTGAGCGCGCGCAATCCCTACTATTACGAGGGCAGGGTGCTGCGCGGCGTCGGCTCCCCGCATTCCGGCCTGAACACGGTCTGGCCGATCTCTCTGATGATCCAAGCCCTGACCAGCACGGATGATGCCGAAATCCGCGCCTGTCTCGGTGAGTTGAAAGCCGCCGCCGCACCACGTGGTTTTATGAATGAATCGGTCGGTAAAGACGACGCCTCGATCTTTACCCGCTCGTGGTTTGCCTGGGCCAACAGCCTGTTCGGCGAACTGATACTGACCCTGATGCTTGAAAAGCCGGAGCTCCTGGTATGATTTCCAGACGTCAGTTGATCGCCGGTTCGGCCGCCTTTGGTCTGCTGCCGCAAACCGGTTTTGCCGCCACAGAATCGCTGTGCGACCATGTCGATCCGTTCATCGGGACGGGTGGGCACGGCCACACCTTCCCGGGCGCCACTCTGCCGTTCGGCATGGTACAGCTGTCGCCGGACACCAGCAATCTGGGCTGGGATTCGTGCTCCGGCTACCATCAGGCCGATGGTTCGATCATGGGTTTTTCACACACCCACCTGAGCGGAACCGGCTGCCCGGACATGCTCGATATCCTGCTGGTGCCGGCCACCGGCGAGGTGAAACTCCAGCCGGGTGCGCTCGATAATCCCGATGCCGGCTATCGCTCGCGTTACGACCGGGCGACCGAGACCGCCACGCCCGGCTATTACAGCGTCAACCTGACCGACAGCCGCGTGAAGGCGGAACTGACGGCGACAACCCGCGTAGGCCTGCACCGCTACACCTTTCCGAAAGATGAGGGTGGCCATATCCTGATCGACCTGGCGCATGGCGCGATCAAATGGTGGGGCGACAAGGATCTGGTTCTCGACAATGTGTCGCTGAAACTGATCGGCAATGACACGATAGTCGGCGGCCGGCAGGTCTTCCAGTGGGCCAAGGGACGCTGGATATTCTTTGCGCTCAAGCTGTCGCGGCCATTCGCTAGGGCCGATCTTTACAGCGACGATCAACTGACGTCGGGCACGGAACTGACCGGCAAGAACCTGAAAGCCGCCCTGCATTTTCCGGATGCCGGCCAGGCGCCACTGCTGGTCAAGGTCGGGATATCATCGGTCGATATCGCGGGGGCGTTGAAAAATCTCGATGCCGAACTGCCGGATTTCGATTTCGAACGCGCCCGGACCGCCGCACGTGCCGCCTGGGAAAAGGAACTCGGCGGCGTCCGCGTCGATATGGCCAATGACACGGACAGGCGCATCTTCTATACGGCGCACTACCATACCCTGATGGCACCGACGATCTTCCAGGATGTCGATGGCCGCTATCGTGGCATGGACAATGAGGTTCACACGCTGAAAGCCGGCGAGGCCAGCTATTCGACCTACAGCCTGTGGGACACCTACCGTTCGGTCCATCCCTTCTTCACCCTGAGCCAGTCCGGGCGTGTGCCCGGCATGATCGGCTCGCTGATCCGCATGGGCCAGCAAAGTCCGGACGGCGTTCCCATCTGGCCGCTGCAGGGCCGCGAGACCGACACCATGATAGGTTATCATGCCTCAGCGGTGATCGCCGAGGCGGCGGTCAAGGGTATCAAGGGCATCGATTATCGCGCCGGTTACGAGGTTCTGGCCAAACGCGCCTTTGTCGATGATGTCCACTGTCTGGGGCTTTACCGCCGGATGGGCTATATTCCGGCTGATACGGTCGATGAGGCCGTCTCGCGCACGCTGGAATTTGCCTATGACGACTGGTGCGTCTCGAAACTGGCCTCGGTGATTGGTGAAAGCACAGCCGCGAAAGCCTTGAAATCGCGCTCGCAGAACTACCGCAACGTCTTCGATACCTCTCTCGGTTTCGTGCGCGGCAAACAGCTGGATGGCCAGTGGGTAACGCCTTACAATCCCCAATCGCTGGGCCATGACCAGACGAAGTGGCGCGACTATACCGAGACCAATGGCTGGCAGGCCACCTTCCTGAACCAGCACGATATCTATAATTACGCTGCCCTGTTCGGCGGTGAGCAGGCTTTCGAGGCCAGGCTTGATGCCCTGTTCAGCGAGGCGCCGGACCCGACGCAGGAAAGCCTGGCCGATATCAGCGGGCTGGTCGGGCAATATGCCCATGGCAACGAGCCCAGCCACCATGTCGCCTATCTTTACACCTATACGGGATCGCCCTGGAAGACGCAGGCGCGGGTGCGTGACCTGATGAAGACCATGTATCGCGCCCAGCCAGATGGACTGGAAGGCAACGAGGACTGTGGCGCCATGAGCGCCTGGTATCTCATGAGCGCGCTCGGCCTCTATGCGGTTGATCCGGTCAGCGCGAATTATGTCTTTGGCTCGCCACTGGTGAAACGTGCCGAGATTGCCATCGGTGGTGGCCGCAAGCTGATCATTGACGCGCCGGACAACAGCGCAGACAACATCTATGTCCAAGCCGTGCTATGGAACGGCAAGCCATGGCATAAGAGCTGGATCAGCCATGCCGAACTGATCTGCGGTGGTCGATTGACCTTTGAGATGGGCCCGAAACCCAATAAATCATTCGGCGCAGCCATATCCGCCAGGCCGCCGTCCTTCGTCTAAGGAGTTCTCCATGCCCAACCGTCGTGATGTTTTCAAAACCACCCTGGCCCTGTCTTCCCTGGCAGGGTTGGCAGCCACTGGCGCCGGCGCGGCTTCGACCGGCAAGCCGATAGTGGTTTCGACCTGGGATTTCGGTGTCGCGGCGAACCAGGCGGCGTGGGAGGTGCTGAAAACCGGCGGCCATGCGCTCGATGCCGTCGAAGCTGGCGCACGTGTGCCGGAAGTGGATATGAAGAACCACAGCGTTGGCCGCGCCGGTTATCCTGACCGCGACGGCCATGTCTCACTCGATGCCAGCATCATGGACGAGCAGTGGCGCTGCGGCGCGGTGGCGGCGCTGGAACATATCGACCACCCAATCTCGGTGGCGCGTCTGGTCATGGAGAAGACGCCGCACGTCCTGCTGGTTGGCGCAGGTGCCCTGCAGTTTGCCATCGAGCAGGGTTTCAAGCCGCAGGAACTGCGGACACCGGAATCCGAAGCCGCCTGGAAGGACTGGCTGAAGGAAGCGAAGTACGCGCCGGTGGCCAACAGCGAAATGTCGACCTATGGCCATGCGCCAGGCAGCCAGGTGCCGGGCGATGTGCATAACCACGATACGCTCGGCATGCTGGCGCTCGATGCCCAGGGCCGGCTTTCCGGCGCCTGCACCACCTCCGGCATGGCGTGGAAGCTGCGCGGCCGGGTGGGGGACAGCCCGATCATCGGCGCCGGGCTTTATGTCGATGGCGAGATCGGTGCGGCCACCTCCACCGGTGTTGGCGAGGAAGTGATCCGCAATGCCGGCAGTTTCCTAGTGGTCGAACTGATGCGCCAAGGCCGTTCACCGCAACAGGCTTGTGAGGAGGCTGTCATGCGCATCGTCAAACGCCGTCCGGACGCCGCCAAAACGCTTCAGGTCGGCTTCCTGGCACTGAACACCAGGGGCGAAGTCGGCGCTTTCGCTATCCAGCCGGGCTTTGTCTATGCGCAATGCGACGGCACGAAAACTGATCTGGTCGTGCCGTCGAAGAGCGTTTTTAGCTGATCAGCCTAGACCGTCCAGAAACGCCTGATGTGTCGGCATGGACTGCGCGGTGTGATTGACGGCGGTCCGCATGCGCTGGAATGGCGCGGTAATGCGTGCTTCATCGGCGATATCGGCCAGCGGATCGTAACCCTGTGGCGCGATATGCTGGCCCAGCATGACGGCCAGCCAGCTGTTGGGCTGGAACAGCTCACCCGGCGACAGAACGATGCGCGATGACGAGCGGAAATGGTCGATCCGATAGCTCAAACTGTCCGGCACCTTCATGTCGCGACAGTAGCGCCAGAATTCGGAATCGTCGCGTTCGGTCGCCTTGTAGTGCAGGATGATGAAGTCGCGGATCGACTCATACTGATTGGCCATGGCGCGATTGTACTGTTCGGCCAGCAGGGGATCGATGGTCTCGCCGGGCCAGAAATCGAGCAGCTTCACCAGCCCCGACTGGATCAGATGGATGCTGGTCGATTCCAGTGGCTCCAGGAAGCCGCTGGACAGGCCGATGGCCACCACATTGCGGTTCCAGCTCAGCTTGCGCCGCCCCGTGGTAAAGCGCAGGAACTTCGGGTCAGCCAGGGCCTTGCCATCGAGGTGCCGAAGCAGCGTTTCCGCCGCCTCTTCCTTTGCCGTGTAATCCGAACAGAAGACGTGACCGTTGCCGGTGCGATGCTGGAGCGGGATGCGCCATTGCCAGCCAGCTGTATGCGCCGTGGACCGCGTGTAGGGCGTAACATCGCCTGCTTTTTCACTGGGCACGAAGGCGGCGCTGTTGCACGGCAGTACGGCACTCCAGTCATCGAAGCCGCTGTGCAGAGTCTTTTCAATCAGCAGGGCCGACAGGCCCGAACAATCGATAAAGAAGTCACCGTTGACGGTCTGCCCGCTTTCCAGGGTCAGGGTCTCGACAAAGCCGGTTTCAGCATTTTGCGAGACGTGTTTGATCTTGCCTTCGATGCGTTTCACGCCATTACTTTCGGCATGGCGGCGCAGAAAGGCCGCATAGAGGCTGGCGTCAAAATGGTAGGCATAGCTCAGGGTGGAGAGCAGGGAGTTGTCGTGCGGCGGCGTGGCGAAGCGGTTGTGCTTCGCCGCCACGGCATTCAGCGAATAGTCTTCGAACGACTCCTGTTCACCGGCCAGCTGGCGGCGTGTCAGGAAGTGATGGAAGGCGGTGCGGCCGATCGGATCGCCGATCTGACCGAAGGGGTGGAAATAACGCGTGCCCAGGCGTCCCCAGTTGACGAACTCGATGCCCAGCTTGAAGCTGGCCTGGGTCTGGCGCACGAAGTCGCGCTCGTGGATTTCCAGCAGGCGGTTGAAGCGCTTGATCGCCGGAATCGTGGCTTCGCCCACGCCGATGGTGCCGATGTCCTCGGATTCCACCAGGGTAATGTCGCCCAGCTTGCCTTGCGTGATCTTCGCCAGCAAGGCAGCCGACATCCAGCCGGCGGTGCCCCCGCCGACGATGACCACCTGCCGCCGCTGAGTGGTTAAAGGCTTTTCGCCCCCCATATTGTTCTCCCCGGAGTCATGTTTTTATCAGGTCACCCAGTCATAGGTGCCAATCATAGGTTAATGTCGCGGCGTTCCCCGCCTGGCCGCCGCCAGAGCAAGGAACGAGTTGCAAGATCGTGGTTCTGGCGCCATTGCGCTTCAGGCCCTCGACATAGTAGGCGTCTCCGGCGATCCGGCCAAGCCAGGTCTTGCCGGCATAGAGATCATAGTGGCTGACGGCCGGATCGAACGTCCAGGCCAGACGCAGGTCTGCCGATTGCCCGCCAGCAGCGATGCGGCTTTTTTCAATCCGCAAGCCCTCAGGCTGGCGCAGGGGCATTGGTTCTCGGCCGGTCAATGACAACTGTCCGATATGCAGGCTATAGGGTTTCGATACGCCTGAAGCCCCGATGCCGAGCGAAATGGCAGCGAGCGTGCGGCCGCTATAGGCTTTCAGGGACTGTGCCCATTGGCGCCAGCCCGCCTTGGAGCCCTTGCCACTCTTGACGATGACCCATTCGGTGACTTCCGGCCTGTCCTCGAAGACGAGGCCTACCGATAGCCGGCCGGTATCGCCGCCCTTGAGGATCAGGCCAAGCGTTGTATCGGCCGTTACCGCCAGCTTCGTCTTATAGAGACGCAGTTCGGTGGCGTTTTCAGCCGCTAACAGGCCGGAAATCTTCAGCGAGGCGCCGCCATCCCAGGCATCGTCGAAATCATAATCGACCGCCAGCAGGCCGGTGACATCATGGTCGCGATCGAGGGGGCCATGCAAGGGCTTGGTCCACCAGGTCCATGTCGGCAGCACGTCCTGGATGCCGAGATTGAACCACGGCAGGGCGGAGACCTCGACACCCTCGCGGAAGAAGCGGTCGCCTTCGCCGGTATTGAAACGGGTGACGAAGGGCAGGGCGCCGATCACCGAACGCTCGGCGATAAAGTTGGCGACGCCATAGGTGATCGGCAGGCGCAACTGGTCGGTCGGCTTGCCGGGCGCTTCGTAATCCGTATAGACCTTCCTGACCTCCGGCGGGCCGTAGATGGCCGCCTGCTCGGCGGTCGGCGTATTGTTGCGCGCCGGATTACCCGACTGGCCGGACCAGAATTGGTCGTGCAGGCGATACCACGAGGCGCGTGTGCGCTTCGGGTCGGTCAGGCCGGCCAGGTCTTCCTGGTCCTGCACCGACAGGCTAGTGGTGGCCTTGAGCTGATCGAGGCGGGCGCGACGCATCTTCCGCAGGCCGTCCTCGGCGCTGTAGACCTGGAGGCCGCCAAGTGCCTTTGTGTCGCTGTTAGGCGAAATGACGGTGGGTGCGATCAGGCCGAGATAGCCGGGACCGGGATAGAGTTGCAGGCCATAATAGACCTGCATCGGATCATAGTTCTGGCCGAGATCGGCCGGCAGGGGCAGGGCCTCCAGCGGCAGCCCGGAACAGCAGCCGCGGGTCAGGCCGTAATGACTCCAGCCTTGGTCGATCATCATCGAATTGGCGCGTGGGGCGTTGGCTTCACGAACGTTGCCATCGACATGGGGCGAACCGGGCCAGACCGCGCGGGCGTCGGTATAGCCGTCATAATATTGAATATGGAAATCGCTCAGGCCCTGTCTGGCGGCCTCCACCTGCATCAGGCCGATCAGGTCCTGCACGGCACGGGCATCTTCGGGCGTATAGCTCTCGAAATTGACGAAATAGCCATCGAAGCCAAAGTATTTGGCCAGGGCCACCAGCTTGATCGCCACGGTTTCGCGCGGCAGGTCCGAGCCGTCGAACATGCGCTTGTCGGGCTGGAACATCGTGCCGAGGATGCGCGCACCATTGCGGTGGACGGCGTCGCTGAGCGCCGGATTGGGCACAAGGCCGGTCGTGTTCCACGCCACCACGACGTCCTGATACTGCCAGGCGCGCTCGACATGGACGCGGCTGCGTGCGCCGGTCTGGTAGCGCGTGCGGTTGAGGTCTTCATCAGGACCGGAAAGCGTCAGATAGGCAGCCAGCAGCGTGCCGCCGGAAACTTCCGGTTTCAGTTCCGGATGGGCCTGAGTGGCGGCGAACGGCGCCACGCGGGCAGCGCGCTTGACCTTGGAGCGGAAGAAGGGCGCGTCGGGATTGGTGGCCGGGTCGTAGGCCTTGAAGGCATCCCAGGCCTCGGCGCCCGTCAGGGGATAGGCCGGCGCTATGCCGTCCGTTGTCTGGGCCAGGGACAGGCCGGCAGGCAGGAGGCCCGCGGCTGAAGCGGCGGCGGTCAGGGTCAGGAACTGGCGGCGGGAAGGGGCGGTGAACATGGTCTGACTCTGAGCAATTAACGGGTAAGAATGCCAAGGCTGCCGACCATGATGACCGGCTTGTCCTGTACGGCGTGGGGGAAACGCAGGCGCAGATAACGGCCGGCGTGCGGTGCATCGAAGCGGATCTTCTGCTCGGCGCGGCTGGCGGCGATATTGGAGAATTCACCCGTAGCGACGGGTGTCCAGTCCTGGCCATCCGGGCTGAGCGACACCTCGTAGCCGGCTGGTGGGCCCATGCGGGCCACGGCCTCAACGCCCAGGGAAATATCCTGCGGCGCCGGTTTCAGGGTAAAGCCGGTGAGCGTGTAGGGCTGGGCGAGATCGAGCACGACTTCCAGCGGCTGGTTTGCCGGGCCGGTGACGGTCGCGCCGGTGAGCAGGTTCTCCGGCTTGTCGCCGTTGGTAGAGACAACGCGCCAGCGCGCCGGCGAAACATCAAAATCACGACTGACGGCCGCACTCATCACGCCGGTTGTGGCGCGGCGCGTGACCGCTTTCACCGTACCGCCATCAAGCAGGGCAAAGGGCGTTGTGTAAAGCGGCGAGGTGGCGCCCGGTGCCGAGCCATCGAGTGTATAGCGGATTTCCAGGCCCTTGGCCGGACTTCTGAGCGTCACTAACCCTTTCTCGTCGCGGCGGATGCCGGGCTCTTCCAGGATGTCCGGCAGGCGGAACAGGCCGACATTGCGGATCACCGGTGCGGCAGTGGCACTGAGGATGCGCAGACGCACGCCTGAGGTGGTTACGGGTTGATCAAGACGGATCAGGCGCTCAAAGCCGATGGCCGTATGGCGCGCGATCTCTGTCCATTTGCCGGCATCGCGGATCTCGATGGCATAGTCATCCACGCGCACGCCTTTGGTAATGTCTTCCGATAAACGGATGACATCAAAGGTCTGCGCCTGGAGCAGGTCGAGCTGCAGCCAGGCGCCGGTGCGGTCACTGGACCGGGCGGCCCAGGTCGCGGTCTGTGACAGGGCGTTCTTCGGCGCGAAAGCGCTGCCCCGGTCACTGGAGGCTGTGATGGTGGCACCGGCGGCCAGATTGGTGGCGAAGCCCTGGTCGCGGATCGTCTTCCAGGCCTTGAGTGCCGCCACATCCTCGTCCGGAATACGGCCGCGGCGATCAGGCGCGATATTGAGCAATAGATTGGCCCCGCGCCCGACCGATACAAACCACAGGTTCAGCAGGTTGGCCGGCGTGCGCGGCGTATCGTCGGCGTGCCAGAACCAGCCCTGACGAATGGACACATCGACCTCGGCCGGGTTCCAGACCGGGCCGCCGCGCACGCCGGCATTGGCCTTTTCCAGACTATAGGGCGTGGTGTAGTCCCAGGTCGGCCAGCAGGGATCGCCGGCGACGCCTTCCTCATTGCCGACCCAGCGCACATCCATGTCGGAATCGGCGAACATGACGGCATTAGGCTGGTTTTTGCGGACGATCTCGCGCACCTTGTCCCACTGGTAATAGGTATGCCCGTCGATCTTGCGGCGTTCGCGCGCGCCGCCGTAATAGCCATCGCCGCCATTGGCGCCGTCAAACCAGACCTCGACCAGCGGGCCGTATTGTGTCGTCAGTTCCTGAAGCTGGTTGTGGTAATATTCGACATAGGCCGGGCGGCCGTATTCGGCGTGGTTGCGATCCCAGGGCGAAAGATAAAGCCCGAATTCAAGCCCGTGGCGGCGACAGGCTTCGGACATCTCCCTCACGATATCGCCCTTGCCGTCCTTATAGGGGCTATATTTGATCGAATGCTCGGTATAGCGGCTGGGCCACAGGCAGAAGCCATCGTGATGCTTGGCCGTCAGGATAATGGCCTTGAGGCCGCCGGCCCTGGCGCTTTCGACGATCTGGTCGGCGCTGAAATCACTGGGGTTGAACAGCGAAACAGATTCGTCGCCATAGCCCCACTCGCGGTCGGTGAAGGTATTTATGGTGAAGTGAACAAAGGCATAGGCCTGGCGTTTGTGCCAGGCCAGTTGGCGTGGTGAGGGCGTCGCGCCGAAAGGGGCGGGGCCCGATGCGGCAAATGCAGGAAGTGGACTGGAAGCCAGAATGGCCCCACCGCTTAGAAAAAGGTGTCGCCGGTTAATCCTGGTCATGGCCGCTTTCCCTCTGGTATTCCGTCGGAAAGTCGGCTTTCGCCATCTTTCGTCGGATATTTGTCATGACAACTCTATATCCGCCCATTGGATTGGCAATGGTAAAAGTGGTTTTCCTGATAAAAATATCCGAGCCAAAAAATATCAGGGATTGTGGCTGAGTTCCGACATCAGATCGTAGGCGTCGCCACGATAATAGGATTGTGTGAATTCTGCGGCGCGGCCATCGGCCAGAAAGCCCCGGCGTTCAATAAGCAGGCCGGGTGAGCCTGTAGGAATGTCGAGGAGTTTGGCCTGTTCGGCGTTGAAAGCCACGGCCCGCAGCCGTTGTAGGGCGCGGATCGGGCGCGTTCCATAGGCTTCGAGCGCCGCATAGAGAGAATCCCCGACCGCTTCGAGCGACGGCAGGCAGTCACCGGGTACGGTGGCGTAGTCAAGTCCCATGGAGGTACCGTCAGCGAATCGCATCCGGTTGAAACGATAGACCAGGGTGCCGGGAGACAGGCCCATGGACAGGGCCTCTTCCGGATTGACCAGGCCTGAGGTCTTCGACAGCCACTTGCTGCTGGGCGTGCGTCCGCGGGAGATCATGTCTTCCGTGAAGGACGTCATCTTCGAATAGCTTTTTTCAACACGCGTGGCGACGAAGGTGCCGGCGCCCTGGCGGCGCGTCAGCAGGCCTTCATAGACCAGCCCGTCAACCGCCTTGCGCACCGTGATGCGCGAGACGTTGAATGCCTCGGCCAGTTCGCGTTCGGTCGGAATGGCTTCGTTTGGCGACAATTTGCGGCTGTGGATGGAGTCTCTCAACGAATTCTGCAATTGCAGATAGAGGCTTTCGGATTTCACTGCGGCCTGTTTTGCTGGAGCCATAGGCTTGTCATTCTCCGACGTGACAACTTGTAATGACAAAACTTGCCAGTTATGGTTTTGTATATGGTATTGGTATTGTGTCGTCAAACCGAATATGAAAACGAACGAACCGCAGACCCAGGGAGGCGGCAGTCCGGGACACTGCGTTTGCAGATGTAAGCCCTACAGGGCTTGTGGTACGGCAACCTCGGCCACCAGGTCGGATGCGTCACCGCGATACCAGGCGCGCGTCAGTTCGGCGGTGCGGCCGTCGCGCAGAAAACCACGTCGTTCTACATAAAGGCCCGGTGCGCCGATCTCGATATCGAGGTAATTGGCTTCCGTCGCTTCCAGCGCCACGGCACGCAAGCGTTGAAGCGCCCGCAGTACTGGATTTCCGGCCTTTTGCATGGCGGTATAGAGGGAGTCATCGTCGGCCAGTTCGCCGATGACACAGTAGGCGGGGACGACCGAAACTTCGACGGCGACCGGCATATCGTCGGCCTGGCGCAGGCGTTTCAGGCGATGAACGCGCGCACCGGGTGCCAGGCCTAGCAGCATCGACTCGTCTGCGGTTACCAGATCGGTTTCGCGCTCGATCCACCGGCTGCGGGTGGTGCGCCCGCCGGCCAGCATGTCTTCGCTGAAGGCGGGCAGGCCGGAGAAGCTGTGTTCTTCGCGGGGGGCTACAAATGTGCCGGTGCCGCGCCGCCGGGTCAGCAGGCCTTCATGCTGGAGAGCGTTGAGCGCCTTGCGAACGGTAATGCGGGAAATATTATAGCGGCTCGCCAGTTCACGTTCGGTCGGCAGGGGCTCGTTCTGGCCAAGCGTGCCGCCGAGGATCGCCTCGCGCAGAATGCGCTCAAGCTGGGTATAAAGAGGGCCGTGGTTCGTCCCGAGGGAGGGTATGACCGAGAAAAACGACATCTTATCAGCTCCTCAGAACCCGCTTATTTTACGGTAATGGCGGGCGTGGATATATGTGACAGGGCTTGGCGTAATTGCGTGACCAGCATGACATCCGTACGACGGTGGCCGGGGACGGCGAACCCGAAGCGGACGGTATCTCCGCCGGATCGGGTATCGACCCGGCTGCATGAGCCATGAACAGCACGCACATCCGTGCGGCGGAGAATTTCACCGACCGTCTGGTAGCTGACGCCAACGCCCGCCATGATCTCGATAAGATTTCCGGGTTCTGTGCTGACGGCTTCCACCAGTCGGGCGATGACGTCCGTGCCTTCAATGGCGGACAGAGCGCAGCCGGAGGTGAGGATTGAATCGATTTGCAGCTGGCGAGCCAGGGCCAAAGCCGCCAAAGGGTCCGGCACCAGGTCGAAACTGCGGTGCAGGGTCACTTTCAGACCAGCCGTTTTGGCATGGTTTGTCAGTTCGGCGAGCGCGGCGACATCCAGTTCACCGTTTTCCAGATTGGCGCCCAACACCACGCCCTCCAGTCCGATATCGGCCACGGCATCCACGTCATGGCGCATCATATCCAGTTCGGCCGGCGTGTAGGTAAAATCGCCCTGGCGTGGCCGAATCATGACGCGCGTCGGACAGCCAATGGCCTTGGCCAGCCGCATCATGCCTGAACTGGGGGTCAGGCCGCCAATGCCCAGGCTTGCGCACAGTTCAATGCGGTCCGCTCCATGTGTGGCGGCGATCTCAAGTCCTTCAGCGGTATCCACGCAAATTTCGAGCAGGGTCGGGAGAGTCATGTGACGCCCCCTGTCCGCAAGGTGACCACGGCATTATCATGGCGCGCCATCAGTATGGCGCCATCCAGGATATCCATTCCGGGCTCGACAAGGCAGGCACGGGTGGTTTCGGACAGCCAGGCAAGAATGTGGGGAGCCAGGCCGCCGACGAGGCAAACCCTGGGTGCACCCAGCTCAATCAGATGAGCCACAAAGTGATCGATGTCGGCTGCCACCTGCTTCACAAGGGCTTTTGCCACGGCATCACCCTTGTCGGCATAGGTAAAAGCCAGCGGGGACAGGGCGCCATAGTCGCTCGCGCGAGCCTTTTCGGACCAGTCGATAATATCCGCCGGTGTGCCAAAATGTGTGATGACGGCTTCGGTGAAGGCGGTCCGCACAGCGAGGCCATCGTGAGCTTCCAGGGCGGCACGGATGGCGTCACGGCCCAGAGCTGCCGCCGAGCCTTTTTCGCTCAGTACGAACCCCCAGCCACCGACGGGATAACCTTTGCCGCTCACGATGGCGTAGCCTGAACTGCCCGTGCCGGCGATCTGGATGGCCCCATCTTCGCCGCCAAAGGCGCCCAGGCAGGCTACATGATAATCAGCCGCAGCGCAAATCAGGCCGAACTCAGCCGGGGCGGCGTCCGTCGTGCGCCTGCAGTCATCAGACGTCACCACACCCGCCAGGCCGAGCCCCAGAGCCGTTTGAGCAAGGACGTCACGGGATAGTCCGGCCGCCGCCAGGGCGCGGTCAATCGCCGTCATTATGCTTGCCCATGCCACATCGAGACCCAGGCGTATATTGGCCGGCCCGCTTTCACCTTCGCCAATGGTACGGCCGCTGTCGTCTTGCAATCTTGCCCGGCACCGCGTGCCGCCGCCATCAATCCCAAGATAATAGTTCAGGCAGGGAAGGTTTTTCATTACAGTGATGCGTAGCGCTTTCTGGCTTCGGTCCTGGAGGTCGATTAGGGCGATAGAGTGGGGCGCTTTGGGAGGCGCTTGGCCCACATTAATGCTGACCAATTTACATGTTGTCATGTCAAATAATAGAATTTATGCCAATTTGTCTATAAAAACCTTATCGAATGTAAAAACGTGGTTATGCCCGGGTGGTCATGCCATGCCCAGGCCTTCCGGCGGATATGCGCCTGCATGATCGGGCACGAACCGTTATTTCCGTATTCTAATAAGTGATCAAGCGGCCCGGCGTTTGTGTGGTCAGCACACGTAACTTTCTATAACTTATTGAACTAATCAGCTTTTCGGGCGGCGCCGGAGAGTGGCTGGCAAGCTGTTTGTAGACATATTTGCCGCATCGGGCCGGGAAACGCACGCGTAATTTCCGAAACCTAAAAGCCACTATATCTTTCGTTACATTTCGATTTGACACTTTTGCGAAAGTGTTGTTACCTCTTTGAAATAAATTAGGCTGCAAAACGAAACATTTTGACATGGGTCCGTCATGATGAGTTTCGAGCACATTAAAAATATCAAAAGGGGATTGCATATGTATCGTCGTCAATCTGTACGTATGGCCGCACTGGCCGGCGTTTGTACGGCCGCCTTGTTGTCAGCCGGCGCCAGCTTCGCGCAGGACACATCTGCGGAGGCGCCATCGACAGACGAGCCTCAGGAGGTCGTCGTCGTCGGCGTACGAGGCAGCGTCGCCCGTGCCGTAAGCCTGAAGCGCAATGCCACTACGGTGCAGGATTCCATAAGCGCCCTGGAACTGGGTATGTTCCCGGATGACAATGTCGCCGACTCACTCAGCCACATTACCGGTGTTTCGATTTCGCGCACGGCGGGCGGCGAAGGCCAGAAGGTCAGTGTACGCGGGCTGGGACCGGAATATACGCTCTCCACCTTCAACGGCCGGATTCTGGCGACAGACGGCGCCGGCCGTGACTTCGCCTACGATGTGCTGCCATCCGATGTCATCAGCGGCGCCGACGTTATCAAGGGCGCGGAAGCCTCATTGACCGAAGGCGCCATCGGCGGCCTGATCAACCTGCGCTCGGCCAGCCCGTTCGACAAGCGCGGCCAGCATGGCATCCTGCGTCTCGAAGGCGACCGCAACCAGATGTCGGAGCTCGATGGCAGGAAGCTGTCGGGCGTCTATAGCAATACCTTCGCAGATAACAAGCTGGGGGTATTGTTCGGCATTGTCCTGGAGGAACGCGATGATCGCACCGATCAGGCCGGCAATGACGGCGGCTGGACCCGCAACCCCGACCCCAATGATGAAAGCTGGCTCTATGGCAATGCCTGGGGCGGTAATATCGATCCGAACGGCAATGGCGAACTCGATCCAGACGAATACGGCCTCATCGGTCTGGGCCAGTTCCGCGTCGGCTCAATCCTGGAGCAGAAGAAACGCAGCGCCTATACCGCTAAAGTCGAATGGCGGCCGAACGACAATTTCCGCCTGGTGGTTGATGGCCTGACAACAAAGCTCGACTCCCCGCAGGTCGGCTACCAGCAGTCCTTCTATCCGCTGTTTGCGCCCGATCGTTGGTCCAATATGGTGATCAAGGACGGGATCGTCACCAGCTTCGATATGACTAATCCCGATCCGGAACTGCGGATGAATCCGGAACTGCTCAATCAGACCTCCTACCGCGTGGTCGAAACCGATCTCTTCGGCGCCAATGCCGAATGGCGGGTCAGCGACACGCTTACCCTGACCGGCGATCTTTACCGCTCGACCTCGTCGCGCCATTCCGGGGGGCAGGACAGCTATGTCGTGCTGCGCATGAACCAGCCCAATTCGGCCCATATCGAACTGACCGGCGCCTACGTGCCCAGCGTAAACGTCGATTTCGACGACGGCCGTGATCTGGCCAGCGGCCTGGCCAATGGTGAATTTACCGACGCCGATTTCAATACGCACTATTTCTCGCTCGAAGGCGATAATATTGACGATGAAATCAACGGCGCCTCGTTCGCCGGCAACTGGGCCGTCGGCAAAGGCTGGGTTGAAAGCCTGCAATTCGGGGTCACCTATACGGATCGCAAGAAATCGCGCGATCTGATTAACAACTCTCTGACCGGCGGCGCTGACTATTATTCCGGCGACTATGCGATCAATGTCGGTGATCTCGGTGGCAATGTGATCTCGCACAGCTTTACGCTGCCGAATTTCATGAGCGAAGTTCCCGGCAATTTCCCGCGCACCTTCCTGTCCTTCGACGTGCCTGCCTATGAACAGGCGCTTGCGGCTTATGACGGTCATCTGCGGCCCGGCGGCGAACCCTACACCTACGCCGATGCGGCGCCGGTATGGAACCCGCTGCAAAGCTATCGCGTCGGTGAAAAGACCTGGGCGGGTTACGTTCAGGCCAATCTGGCTACCGAGCGCTGGAGCGGCAATATCGGCCTGCGCGTCGTGCAGACGCAGACCACCGCCCAGGCCTGGGACGCCAAAATCCTGGAGATCATTGAAAACGGCGCCTTCAACTACACCGCCGTCTATGCCGATCCGACTTCGGTAACTCAGGACAGCGAATACACCTACGTTCTGCCTTCGGCCAACCTCAACTATCGCATTACGGACGAATTACGTCTGCGTCTCGGTGCTGCGCGCACCATGGCGCGGCCTTCGGTCGAGATGCTGGCGCCAACCAATACCACCGAAAGCGTCTCGTGGGGGGAGTTCACGCAGATCTACGGCGGTAATGCCAATCTGCGGCCCTATTCGGCAGACCAGTTCGACGCTTCGCTGGAATGGTATTTCAGCAAGAACTCGATCTTCAACTTTGCCGTCTTCCACAAGCATATCGAAGACCAGATCACCAGCAGCTGGGAACCGGGCCAGGATATCGGCGTGGCCGGTTATCTGTTCAATGTCAGCCGTCCGATCAATGGCGACTACGCCAAGGTCGATGGTCTTGAAATCGGCCTCCAGCACTTCCTTGAAAACGGCCTGGGCGTGCGCGCGCAATATACCCGCAACTGGTCCACGAGCTTTGTGGGCGACGAGGAGCGTCCGCTTGAAGGTATTGCACCGTCGGTCTACTCGCTGGGCATATTCTATGACCACGGCCCGATATCGCTCAGCCTGACCGGTGATCACACGGACGGCTTCGTTACAGCCACCAATGTGCTCGGCGCCGGCTATAATGAACAGGCCGATCCGATCACGTGGGTAACGGCGCACGCCTCGTACAAGATCAATGACAATCTCGATATCACGCTCGAAGGCCAGAACCTTCTGGACGAGGCCAATACCTACAGCATCAACGGTAATCCATTGCTTCCGCAGGGATATTACCGCTACGGCGCCTCGTACAAGCTGGGCATGAGCTACCGCTTCTAAGCCAGAAAATGCCGGTTGCACGCGGTGCGGCCGGCATTCCTGTGCACCGAATTCATGATTTTTTTCTAAAGGACCGATATGCGGCGCTTCCTGATGCTTTGCGCGACCCTGGCTGCCTGTGCTGGCGGCGTACAATCCGCCTCCTCAGCGACGCCTGGTTCGGGCACGCCTGATATTGTCAGTGCTACCTTCTCCACGACGACGGCTGATTTCCCCAATCCGGAACGGGGCTTCTACCATGCATCGAAAAGCGATCTGGACAGGCTCGATGCCGGCGAAATGGGCCAGGCCTATGCCGACGGCTACCGGCTGATCTATGCGCGGATAAACCTTGAAAACTATCGCAATGCCGACCTGCCGGCCGATTATCTGAACCGGCTTGAGGCCGGGTTCGCCGTCGCCCGTGCGGCCGGCGTCAAGCTGATCGTTCGCGCGACCTATAATTACCCGCAGGGCGAGACCGAATACCACGACGCCCAGGATGCGCCACTCACGCGGGTGAAGAGCCAGCTGGTGCAGCTCAAACCTCTTTTTGACCGCAATGTCGATGTGATCGCCTTCATGCAGGCGGGCTTTATCGGCGCGTGGGGCGAATGGCATACCTCGTCAAACAATCTGGCCACACCGGACAACCGCACCGAGATCAGGGATGCCCTGCTTGATGCGGTGCCGACAACCCGGTTTATCCAGTTTCGCTACCCGCCCTATATCCGCGACTGGTATCCGGATCTGCCAAATGTGACGGCGGCCCTGAAGGATAATTTCCGCATTGGTTTTCATAACGACTGCTTCATGGCCAGCCAGACCGATGTTGGTACCTATTCGGAAGACGCGGCTCAGCGCGCCGGCGAGCAGAAATTTACCGATGCCCTGGGCGATCTGGCCCCGTTCGGTGGAGAGACCTGCAATCCGGCTGATGACCCTGGCGCCATTCCGCGTACGGCCTGCGCCGATATCATGAGCGAGGGGGCGCGCTATAATCTCACCTATCTCAATGATGGCTATTACCGCCGCCTGTTCCATGACAACTGGACGAAAGGGGGCTGCATGGCCGAGGTGCGCAGCCATATGGGCTACCGCCTGACCCTTGTCAGTGCCAGTCATTCGGCCGTGGTTTCGCGTGGCGGTAATCTGGCGATATCGATAAAGATTCAAAATTCGGGCTGGGCGCGACTTTATAACCCGAGGCCGGTCGAAATCCTTCTGCGCGATCCGGCATCCGGAAACATAGAACGGCTTGAAGCCCGGGGCACCGATCCGCGACGCTGGCTGCCAGGCGCGGATACGGCTGAAACCCTTGAAGTGGCCATTCCTGCGTCGGTCTCCGGTGTGCGGGAGGTCTGGCTGGCCCTGCCCGATGCCGACAGCCGGCTGAAGACAGACCCGCGCTTTGCCGTGCGCCCGGGCAATGCTGACGACTTGGCCAAGGGCCAGAAGTGGGATGCCGCACTGGGCGCTTTCGCACTGGGGACAACCGTCGAGGTCCGGTAAGGCGGAGGCGTGTTCACGCAGACTTGGTTGCTGTTGTGCCTGAAGAATTGTGAAAAACAATGCGCCCGGGATGCGTAAACACCTCAAACCCATTGTGACGGGCGACCGCGACCACGGTCAGGCCGGCGGTTTCGGCCGTGCGCAGCGCCAGAGCCGTGGGGGCAGAGATGGCGATCAGAACCGGCGAGCCGATCGCCACGGCCTTCTGCACCATCTCGACCGAGACACGGCTGGTCAGGACAATGGCGCCGGTTTCGCCCCTTGTGCCGGTCCGGATGAGGGCACCGGCTAATTTATCGAGCGCATTGTGCCGGCCGACATCCTCACGCACCGCCACCAGGCCTTCATCGGGCGACCAGAAAGCGGCGGCGTGAACGGCCCGTGTCTGCTCGCCGAGCGGCTGATGGGCCTCAAGGCTTTTCACGGCGGCCATGATATCGGACGCCATGAGGCGCAGGGGGAAAGGCCGTATGGGTTCGCGTATCCGCAAGGCGTCATCAAGGCTTTCAATACCGCACAGGCCGCAGCCCGTCGGGCCTAAGCGGCTGCGGCGGCGGGCTGTCATCGCCTGGCTGCGTGCCGGCGTCAGCCACATCCGGACTTCAATGCCGTTCGGACCGGGTACGATGTCGAGGCGCCGGATGTCTTCCATCTGCGAGATCAGGCCCTCATTGAGGCTGAAGCCATAGGCGAAATCTTCAAGATCGGCCGGAGTCGCCATCATGACGGCCTCGGTCGAGGCGTCGTAAACCAGGGCCACCGGAACTTCTTCGGCGATATTGCGTGTGCCGGCGCGGGCGGTATCGGCCCAGACGATATGGCTTACGGAGGAAAAAGGCACCGGAATGGAGGCCATCACGCGAGGGCCGCACTGCGCGATATCCGCACCGGAACGGACTTGTAGGATGGCGTTCCGCTGGCCTTGTCGTGGCGTGACAGGGGGATCAGCACATTGGCTTCGGGATAATAGGCGGCGGCACAGCCACGCGGAATATTGTAACTGACGACAGAATAACCGGCCAGGACAGCATCAGAAACGGTCGAAGACACATCCACCACGTCGCCGGTGACAAGGCCGCGTGCCGCCAGGTCATCCGGATTCATGAAGACGACGTCGCGGCGACCGAAAATGCCGCGATAGCGATCATCGAGCCCATAGATGGTGGTGTTGTACTGATCATGGCTGCGCAGGGTCGTGAGGGTCAGCACCTCCGGATCAGGATTGACCGCTTCGGCGTGCAGGCCCGGGAAGATACGGAACTCCGCCTTGCCAGAAGGCGTTTTCCACAGGCGCTCCGACGGACCGACCGGCAGGCGGAAGCCGCCGGGCGTGCGGATGCGTTCATTATAGTCGTGGAAGGCCGGCAGCACCTGCGCGATGGCGTCACGGATCAGGCTGTAGTCATCGGCATAGGCTCCCCAAGGGATGGCGAAACGGTCGCCCAGGACCGCACGCGCCAGGTTCGCCACGATCCAGGGTTCCGAACGGACATGGTCCGAAGGCGGCGGCAGCTTGCCGGTGGAGGCGTGCACCATGGACATGGTGTCCTCCACCGTCACTGACTGCGGACCGGTGGCCTGCATGTCCAGTTCGGTGCGGCCGAGGCAGGGCAGGAGCATGTTTTCCTTCGCCAGCAACAAATGCGAACGGTTGAGTTTGGTGGCGACATGCACAGCGAGATCGAGCCCACGCACCGCCGCGAAGCTGCGCGCCGGGTCCGACATGGCGACGGCCAGGTTGCCGCCGAGGCAGATCATGACCTTTGAACGGCCTTCCGCCATGGCCTCCATTGCCGCTACGGCGTCGTGGCCATGAGCGACCGGTGGTTCAAATCCATAAACGCGCCTGATGCCTTCGCGCAGATGGGCGGGCGCCTTTTCATCGATACCGACGGTGCGGTCACCCTGTACATTGGAATGTCCGCGCAGGGGGCAGATGCCCGCGCCGGGCCGGCCATAGTTGCCACGCAGCAGCAACAGGTTGGAAATCTGCTGCACGGCGGCCGTGCCGTTACTGTGCTGGGTGACACCCATGCCGTAACAGACGATGACGGATTTGGCGCCGGCGTATATCCGGCCGGCGTGTTCGAGCTGGGCGCGCGTCAGACCCGAGGCAGCCTCTATCTCTTCCCACTGACAGACGCGCAGATCGGTGATCAGGGGCTCTAAGCTAAGCGTATGTTCGGCCAGGAAGGCGCGGTCGAGCACGCCTTCGCCGCCAGCGGCCCGGTCGGCGTCATCGAGCGCGATGACCGCCTTCATGACGCCCTTCAATGCCGCGATATCGCCGCCTATCTTCAGTTGCAGGTAATCGCTGGCGATGGGCGTCGAGGTCAAGGTTGCCATCTCGACAGGTGATTGCGGCGAGGCGAAACACTCGAGGGCGCGCTCCTTAAGCGGGTTGAAGACCACGATCGGCGCGCCGCGCTTCGCTGCTTCGCGCAGGGTTGCCATCATGCGCGGATGGTTGGTGCCGGGATTGTGGCCGATAGAGAAGATGGCGTCGGCATGGTCGAAGTCTTCGAGCGTCACCGAGGCCTTGCCTAGTCCGATGACCTCAGCCAGCCCGACACTGGTGGCCTCGTGGCACATGTTCGAGCAGTCGGGGAAATTATTGGTGCCATAGGCCCGCACGAACAGCTGAAAGAGAAAGGCGGCTTCGTTGGAGGCGCGGCCGGAGGTGTAGAACTCGGCCATGTTGGGGTCGGGCAGGGCGTTCAAAGCTGTGGCGATACGTTCGAAGGCGTCCGTCCAGCCGATTTCCACATAACGGTCGCTGGCCGGATCATAGATCATCGGGTGGGTGAGGCGGCCCAGGTTCTCGATATCGTGATCGTGCCAGCCAAGCAGTTCGCGCACACTGTGCTGGCCGAGTACCTCCGGCGTGGCGCGTTTTTTTGTCGCTTCCCAGGTAACGGCCTTGGCGCCGTTTTCGCAGAATTCAAAGGCCGAGGTGTGTTTCGGGTCAGGCCAGGCGCAGCCGGGACAGTCAAAGCCATGCGGCTGATTGTTGCGCATCAGGGTTTGTGAACCGGCCACGATATCCATCTGGCTGCGCAGCGTCCGGGCCACGGCCTTGAGCGCGCCCCAGCCGCCGGCCGGGGCATGATATTCGCGGATACCTTCGTCTGACATGATGAGTCCTGCTATCTGTACGGCTTTGTATCACCTCTCGAATGCCGGTTCCAATAGACTTGTCGCCGGTTCGCAGCGGAAGCATCCCTGAAGCCGCCGCGCCGGGAAGGCGTGCGTAGGCAACGAAGCAGGCTTTGATGATGCGGCCTTGGCTGTTAGGCCGCCACACCGGCAGGAGCAGCCGTGAACAGCAGGATACCAAACACCATGCCGGTGGAGCGGCCACCCTGCGGCACCAGCCTGACCGTCACAGAGGTTTTTCCCTGTGTCAGGGCTTCGGGTACCGGATAGGTTTCGTCGAAAAATTCGCCGGGTTTCACAGCTGTCTTGTGCGATACGGTTGTCATCTTCTCACCATCGATCAGGATGTCGAATTCGCACTTGTCATCCCCCCAGTAGGTCGCCTGCATGACCAGCGGACCCGGCTTGACCTTCATGGTGAAGGACATGAAGCCGCCGGAACGGGCATCACGGCCATTGCGGCCGCGATAGGTGCCGGGCCAGGAAACATCCGATTCGAGATTGTGGTCGCGTTCGGCCTGCATTTCGCCGAGGTGCATGACATCGACCGAACGGGCGGCAAGATCACGCTGGCGGGCCTGTTCGGCGATAAAGGCGGCTTCCTCGACCTTCCATGCGGCTTCGTCGAAGGCCTTGAAATAAACGCCGCTGCGGCGTTCCCACTGGCTGTAGAAAGGGACGAAGTTCAACTCGCCGGGGCGGCCGATGCCGATCGTTTTGTATGTGGCTTTCTCTATGGCCACAGGCGCGAAACCCGCCAGCAGGTTATCACCGACCAGGGCCGGTTCGGTGGCCTTGTAGTCCTCATCGACCGGGCCAAGATCGGCCGCCAGCACCAGTGGTCCCCGCAGGATGGCCACGACGCCGGGATTGTCATTGGTCGGTTCGATCTGCAGGTCCAGCGGCAGGGAAAGGGCGATCTTGTCACCGGCCTGCCAGACACGATCGACAATCAGGTAGCCGTGGTCGCGTGTGGCCTCGACCGGCTTGCCGTTCAGCTTGAGCGCGGCGGTCCGGGCCCAGCCGGGCACGCGCAGGGCCAGTTTGAATCGGGTCGGGCGACGGATCGCGGTCAGACTCAGGCGTACTTCGCCATCGTAAGGGTAGCCGGTATCGAGGCGCAGACTGGCATTCTTCGCCGCCCACCTGGCGGTCGAAGGGATATACAGATTGACGAAAAGCGTACTGTCATCTTGCCAGTAGATCGACTCGGCGTGTCTGGCGTGGCTTTCCATGCCGGTGCCGTGGCAGCAGGTCCAGTTATCGACCGGATCGGAGAAGCCGCGGGCGGCGCCGGTGAACAGCGGCGTCATGTAGGAGAACATGCCGGTTTTCGGGTTCTGTTGCGCCATGACGTGATTGAGATGGGCGCGTTCGAAATAGTCGAAATAGGTGGCATCCGGTGACCAGCTATAGAGCTGGCGCGACAGCTTCATCATGTTGTAGGTGGCGCAATGCTCGCAGGTCGCCTCGGTAATGTGCTTCGAGATGGTGTCCGGTTCGAAGAAATACTCGCGGTCGCCATTACCGCCGATGACGAAGCTGTGGTGTTTGGTCACGCGCTCGTAGAAGAAATCTGATGCCGTTTGGTAATCAGGCTTGCCAGTGACTTCATACAGTCGCGCCAGGCCCAGAACCTTCGGAATGTTGGTGTTGGAGTGGATATTGGCCAGCTTGTCCTGACGCACCACCAGCGAATCGAGCGCCTTGTGATGATAGAGGCGCTCGGCGAGTTTCAGCCAGCGCGGATCGTTGGTACGGGCATAAAGCTCGGCGAAGCTGTCATTGATGCCGCCGTGCTCGCAGTTCAGTACCTCCTGTACCTGGACATCGGAGAGGGCGGCGAAGACCTTGTCTATGTAGGCACCGAGGTTGACGGCGACCGGAATGGCCTTGTCGAGACCGCAGAAAGTCTGGGCGTCAAACAGGCCGGCATAGAGCTTGTGCCAGTTATAGAAGGGCACCCAGCAGCCATTGAGGTCGAAACCGGCCGAGCGAATATCGCCGGCCATGATTTCCGGGAAGATTTCCTTGCCGTCGACGACCGTGCCGTCCTTGCGCTTGCGCAGGAAGCCGGCGACATAGCCGTCGCCCTGCATACCCTGAATAAGGGCAAGTTCATTAATGATATAAGCGGCATGTGTCTTCAGCACCGGATCGCCGGTCTGGGCGTACATCAGAGAAATGGCCGAGAGGTAATGGCCGAGACTGTGACCGGCAATGGTGTCCCGCTCCCAGCCGCCATAGCCTTCAGCTTTCGGTTTCAGGCCGGCGCCCTTGCGGAAGTTATGCAGGAAGCGATCGGGTTCAAGTGTGATCAGGTAAGCGTGGTTGACGTCCAGGGCAGTCTTGAAGTCCGAGGGCAGCAGACGGACATCCGACAAAGGGAGGGCCGTTACTTTTTGGGGTGTAATTTCACCGGAAAAGACACGGCGCGGAATAAGGCTAAGACCAGCAAATGCTGCCGATGAGGTTAAGATTTGGCGCCGATTGCCGGTCAGAATGGTCATGTTTACCTCTAAAGTTGTCGGACAATTCGGTATACAATATACGTAAAATTGCAAGTAGGAAGTGTCATGCGAAGATTAATGAAGCGAGTTTGCAGGGAAAAAATATCTTCTTTGTGTGGAGTTTGTCCCAAAATGCCTATTATTTTTGAAAATTTTACGAAGACGGTTAATTGAAATCGCATTTTTTTCAATAAAATCAGTATTATGTTTGTTGTGTTTGACTTTGCCCCATAAGCGGGACGAGAAGGCCTGGTCTTTTCTCATGTTGTATATTTGATACAATATATTGTCATGTTATTAAATTCGTCAAAACGCCTCGGTATATCGTATAAAATATTTTGACCTGCCCCTGTTTTTCATGTCAGCCTTGCAACACAGGCTTTTTGAAACAGGGAATTATAAATGTTAAAAACAAGAGTGAATAAAACCGTATTGCTGGCCGCCACAGGTCTGGCAGCGGCAATGATATGTGCGCCAGCTTTGGCGCAAGAGGGGGCCGCAACGTCGCAGCCGACATCAGCCGAACTGGACGCCGCGGCCCAGGCCGAGGCCCAGAGCGATGCGGTCGTCATCGTCAAGGGGTTGCGCAAAAGCCTGAAAACGGCGGTTGATCGCAAGCGCAAGGCGGCTCAGATCGTCGATTCTGTCGATGCCGAAGATGCCGGCAAGTTGCCCGACAACAACGTCATTGAAGCCATTGCACGGGTCACCGGTGTTCAGATTGAACGCGAACGCGGCGAGGGAAGCGGCCTGAAAATTCGCGGCATGGAAGATGTACAAACGACGCTGAACGGATCGCCGAATAATACCGGTGTTGGCCGCGCGGCGTCTTTGAACGATATCCCGGCCGAACTCCTGAAGTCGGTTCAGGTCTATAAGAACCGCACGGCCGATCAGGTCGAAGGCGGTATCGCCGGTACGGTCAACGTCGATCTGCGCCGCCCGATGGATCTGCGCAAGGGCTGGACCCTGGCGGGCAGCGTCCGTTCGGTCTATGCCGATGTCGGCAGCACCCAAAGCCCATATGCTTCTGCCTTGATCGCCAAGCGTTTTGATACGCCGATCGGTGAAATGGGTTTCCTGCTCAATGCCTCCTTCCAGAAAAACAATTATAAGGAACAGTGGGTCACATCGGAAACACCGTACGACTTCCGCTGGTGGGATGTGCAGCGTCTGAGCCTGCCCGCCGACCGTTTGCCTACCAACCTGGCGGGCCAGCCAGGTGATGTCATCGCACCGTACAAGGTCCAGAACGGCATCCAGGTCGGCACGGTCAAGCGCAACTCATACAATGCTGCCTTCCAGTGGCGCGCCACGGAAAATCTCGACTTCCTGATCGAAGCTTCCGGCTTCAACGCTGATGAAAATCGTGCGGACGACTTCCTTGAAGCTCGCATCAAGGACAGCCCGGGTACTCTATCAAATATCGTTTTCATGCCGGATGGCCACACGATCAAGTCCGTGACCTCGACCGATCCGAACCCGGCGGACGGCAACATCCTGCCGATCGGGCCCTTCGCGCGCGATAATGTCATCACCACGCGCAACAGCCGTGTCAATTTCGAGGCGCATTACAACAAGGACCGCTGGACGGTCAATTTCGGCGCTTATCGTGATGAGAACCGTCTGGATCTCGACTGGTATCAGCAGATGCTGCGCATGAAGGACATGGGGGCGGTCAATTTCGATTATGCTTCGAACAAGATGGCCGAACCCGGGCCTTACCTCGAGTTCTTTGATACTGCTGGCAATCCTTATGATTTCTCCAACAAGGACAATTACTATGTTCGCGAAATCGAAAACGGCAAGGGTTACGAAACCAGCACGGAAAACGTCTTTACGCTCGATGGCACCTATCGTGTCAGCGATGACAAGCTGATCCGAAGCATTCAGGTCGGGGCTCGCAAAACCACCCGCGACGCTGAACGCCTTTATGGGTATCGCTATGCCGGGTTTGCAGACGCCAAGGCCATTCTGCTGAACAATTTCCCCGGCGGTACCGGCGCCAGCACCATCTTTGCCGATGTGCCTGGCTACCAGTCGGCGCAGTGGTATCGCATGTCACTTGACAGTTACCTGGCCAATTTCGACGCTATTCGTGGCCTGGCTTCCAATCCAGCTACACTATCTTATGGCGGCGGTGGTGCGTGGGACCCAGCGACCGGCGCTGTGCCGGCAACGGAACAATGGTCGACTGCTGAGGTTCAGACCGAACGCATGATGGGCTCGTTCACCACGCAGGAAAATACCGCAGCCATCTATGCCCAGATTTTTTATGGCTTCAAGATCGGCAATATCCCGGTCGATGGCGTGATCGGTGGCCGCGAGGTCCATACCTGGGGAAGCAGCTTCTCCTATGATCGCCAGATCAACTGGATTGACGATGACAATGATCCCAGCACGGACAATGTTATTGGCACGCCCGATCAGATCATGGTGCCGCGTACCACGGAACTGGATTACAAGGACTTCCTGCCCAGCGCACACGCCGTGGTCCACTTTACGCCGAAGCTGCAATTCCGCGTGGCCTACTCGTTCAACGTTCAGCGGCCGCGCTTTGATCAGGCGACCTCTTTCACCTTCCTGGATGCGGGCAATAACAGCTCGAATGCCGGCGGCGGCTGGGGCGGCAACGCCAATCTGAAGGCGAACAAGGAAGACAATTACGACGCGTCGCTGGAATATTATTTCGGCCGCGGCAGCGTTATCTCCTTCGCGGCCTATCTGAAGAAGCCTGATGGCTTTATCTATGATGCGACCGAACTGGAGACTATTGACGGCAAGCAGTACAATATCACCCGTCCACGCAATGCCAGCCCCGGCACCTTCCAGGGTTATGAGTTCAACGCGCAGGGCTTCTTCGACTTCCTGCCGGGCAAGTGGGCCAACTTCGGTGGCCAGTTCAACTATACCTATAATCAGGTCGCCAAGATCGATTATCCGGGTGATGACGATAATGCAGTCGGCAATTCGAAGTACACCTACAATCTGATGCTGTACTACGATACGCCGCAATTCAGCGCTCGTGTGGCTTATAACTACCGCGATCGTTACCGCGACTGGGCCTTGCCAGAGTTTTCGGAGTACTCGCCCTATGTGGAGGCGACATCACGCCTGGATGCGGCGGTTAACTGGACGCCGGTCAAGTATATGACGCTCAGCCTGGAAGGGACCAACCTGCTCCAGAACAACACCAAGAGGTATTGGGGGGAGCAAAAATTGCTGCCGATGGGAATGCGGGTTCAGGCCCGTACGGTTCAGGTCAGCGCGCGCTTCCGCTACTGATCGGATTGCTGCCAAAGAAACACCCCGCCGGGCAACCGGCGGGGTGTTTTTACTTTGAAGGAAGGTCAGATAGTTACTAATTGCGGCGAAGGGCAGGCCCTGGCGACATAATCATCGTGCATCGGCATGGAACTGGCGAGGCCGGCGGTGCCTTCTTTTACGCGATCCATGCGCCAGCGGAATTCATCTTCGGGCATCAGGTCCACTATCGGATGATAGGATTTCGGTGTCAGGCCTTGTCCCACAAGGACGGCGAACCAGCTGGCTTCCTTGAAAAGTTCGTTGGGCTGCACCAGCGAGCGATTGTCCTGCGTGAAGCTTTCCAGCCGGGCCTTCAGGGTATCGGGGATGTCCATATGCTTGCAATAGGCCCAGAAGGGCGTGTCCTCGCGCTGGGTGATCTTGTAGTGGGCGATCAGGAAATCCTTCACATCGTCATAGGCAAACAGCATTTCGCGGTTGAAGCTGGTGCGCAGGGTATCGGTGATATTGTCGCGCGGGAAGTAGCGGATCAGTTTCATGATCGCTTCCTGCACCAGGTGGATCGAGGTCGATTCCAGCGGTTCGAGGAAGCCGCTGGCCAGGCCGATGGCGACGACATTGCGTTTCCATTGCTGCTTGCGATGGCCGGTGGTGAAGCGGATGATGCGCGGATCGGCCTGCGGCTTGCCGTCCAGCCGTTGCAGCAGCAGTTCTGCGGCCTTTTCCTCGGACAGATAGTTTTCGCAGAAAACATAACCGTTGCCGGTGCGGTGCTGCAGGGCGATGCGCCATTGCCAGCCGGCTTCGCGGGCGGTCAGTTGGGTATAAGGCGTGACGGCTTTCACCTTGTCGCATGGAACGGCAGCGGCGCGGTTGCACGGCAGCCAGTGGCTCCAGTCGGTATAGCCGGTCTTGAGGGTCTGTTCGATCAGCAGGCCGCGGAAGCCGGAGCAATCAATGAACAGATCGCCGGCGACGGTCTTGCCGTTTTCCAGCGTAACCGAAGCGATATCGCCGGTTTCCGGATGCTGGGTAACGGTGGTGATCCTGCCTTCCTGGCGGACGACGCCGCGCACCTCGCTGTAACGGCGCAGGAACTTGGCGTAGAGCGAGGCATCGAAATGGAAGGCGTAATTGACGCTCGGCGCCTTCGGGTTGATCTCGCTCATGCGACCGAAGCGGCCCTGCCGGGCAGCGACCGTTTGCGGATTGAACAGACCGAAATCCGCCGATCCGCCAGAAAGACGGTAGCGCATCCAGTAGTGGGTAAAGTTGACATTCATATCGACGCCATAGACACCGAACGGATGGAAATACTCGCTGCCGATGGCGGACCAGTCGAGGAAACGCAGGCCGAGTTTGAAGGTGGCGTTCGTTTCCCTCATGAATCGGTTTTCGTCGAGTTCCAGAAGTTTGTTGAATTCCTGGATGGTCGGGATGGTGGCTTCGCCGACGCCGACCGTGCCGATCTCGTCGGATTCGATCAGGGTAATTGCGTATTTTTGCGTGCCGAAAACCTTGGACAGCGCAGCAGCGGCCATCCAGCCGGAGGTGCCGCCGCCGACCACCACGATGTTGCGAATCCGATCTGTCGTCATACCATCCTCACTTCTTACAAAGAGGATTATGAACGCATGTCTGATGATGTCAATTCAACGGTATATCGTATAAAATATTTGACAATCCGTTGGTGTCGTGCGGATATGTCCGACAAAAGAAATCGGGCCTGGGGGTAGTAGCATGTGGGCGATATCGAAGATAGCTGTCATTGGCCTGTCCGCCAGTCTGTTGTGCGCGGGTGGCATGGCCTCGGCGGAGACGGTATCGGCAAAGGTGCCAGGCACCGCCATGCCGTGGATTATCAAGAAAAAGAACCCCGACCTGCCTTATGGCAAGGTGGATGGTACGGCGCCGGTGGTAGCGCCACTTAAACTGACAGCCGGTATGCCATTGCAGATCACCGCGACAGGTTCAACCACTACGGTGGCCGGTGGCGGCGGGTTCGGCCCCGATGGTCAGGCCGAGTTCATCTGCGACGATCATCTCGGTGGCTCCAGTATGCCGTTCCCCAGCATGTATATGGGGCATGGCTTCTATCCCGTGCATCTCAACGAACTGGTGGCTGTCTTCACCGATGGCAAGGGCAAGATCGTCAAGTCACCGTTTCCGATCGGAACGGGCATGAGCATCACCGTGCCTGAAGGCGCCGAAGCCATCCAGTTCGGCCTCAATGACGATATCTACGCCGATAACAGCGGCGAGATCGAAGTAACCATCACCCCGGCGGCGGCCCAATAATTTTCAGAAACGGCGAGACCCATCCATGCGTCCTCTTTCCTTTGCCCTTGCCGGCGGCATTTCGCTGCTGGCCCTGTCCTCTATTGCTCATGCGGAAATGGCGCCGATCGCCGAACGCTATGCGACCGCAGAGTCTTACCTGGCCGGCAAGACGGGCGAACTGGTCACCGATCTCGACCTGCGCGCCCGCTTCGTGGCCGGCGGATCGAAAGTGCTTTATCGCCATGGCGCGAAAGGGCAGGGGACAATCACCCTGGCCGATGCTGCTACGGGCCAGACTACGGACCTGACGACTGAGGCCGCCTTGCAGCCGTTGCTGGCGCCGGTCATGGGCGCGGACGCGAAAGGCCCGTTTGATGTGGCGCCGGAAGATTACGACGCCGACAAGCGGGTGCTGACGTTCAATTCCGGCGGCAAAAAGCTGATCTATGACATGGCGGCAAATACCGTCACCGCGGCGCCGGTCGAAAAGAAGGCCGCTGACGAAGGCGTGGTGTCGCCCGATGGCCTCTACAAGGTGATCCACAAAGGCTATGATCTGGCCCTGGTCGAGATCGCCACCGGCAAGGAAACCGCGCTCACGGCCAATGGCAGCTACGACCAGCGTTACGGCATGAACTATCCGATGTTCGCCGATATGGTGGAAGCCAATACCGAAACGCCGCCCATGCCGGTCAGTGTGCAGTGGTCGCCGGATTCGAAGCAGATCCTGACCTATCGCCTAGACCGTAACGGCAGCTATATCTGGCACGGCGTCCAGCCTAATCCGCCAGGCAGCCAGCTGCCACGGCATTTCGACTATGTTTACCCGACCGCCGGCGCCGAACTGGTGCCGCAGTTTGTGCCCGTGGTGATCGATGTGGCGGCTGCCTTGAAGGGGCCTGTGGCGCCGAAGATCCTCAACGTGCCGTCAAATTCCATGCTGTGGCCGGGCGATCCGAACATCGGCTGGAACAAGGACAAGGTCACCTATGAATGGACCAAACGCGGCTATGGCGAACTCGTGCAGTACGAGATCGACCCGGTCAGCAATGTGGCGACCGTCAAGGTGCGCGAGGCGATCAAGCCGCTGGTGACCGTCACCTCGTCCTCGATCCGCCCGACGCCGGAACTGGACGGTAGCCTGGTCATTTCAGAGCGCACCGGCTGGGCGCAGCTCTATTTCGTCGGCAAGGGCGACAAGCCGGAAGGCGGCAAGGCCCTGACCAAGGGCAATTGGGAAGTGACCGACGTGGTCCGCGTCGATGACAAAGCGAAGTCTCTGCTGATCACCGGTATTGGCCGCGAGGCTAATGTCAATCCATACTTCTCCAGCCTTTATAGCCTGACGCTCGATGGCGCCATCCGCAACCTGACGCCGGAACCGCTCGATCACGATGTCAGCGTGTCGGAAGATGGCAAGACCTTTATCGACCGTATGTCGAGCCCGACCGTGCCGACGCGCACCCTGCTGCGCAGCGCGACGGATGGCCATATCATCGCCGAACTGGGCAAGGCTGATCCGTCGGCGTTGCTGGCCAGTGGGTTCACCCCGCCGGAGCCTTTCAGCACCCTGGCGGATGACGGCAAGACCATGCTGTACGGCATGATCTTCCGGCCCAAGAACTTCGATCCGTCTAAGAGCTATCCGGTGATCGAATACGTCTATACCGGCCCGACCACGCACGTGATTTCGGAAGGTTATGGCCGCAATATCCGCAATCCGGCCGAGGGCATGGCGCAGATCGGCGCCATTGTGGTCGAGGTTGACGCCCGCGGCACTTCTCAGCGCGGTCAGGCTTTCCGGCTGCCGGCCTATCAGAATCTCGGCGAGGTCGGGCTGGATGACCATATCTGGGTACTGAAGGCGATGAAGGCGAAGTACAGCTATTTCGACCTCGACCGTGTCGGGGTATTTGGCCATTCGGCCGGCGGGTATGACGCGGGGCGCTTCATCCTGCGCCGGCCGGATTTTTACAAGGTGGCCGTGGCCAATTCGGGCAACCACGACGAGCGCCTCGACAAGGCGTGGTGGCCGGAAGTTTCTATGGGGATCGCTGATGATGCGACCTGGGAAAAGAACTCCAACGTCTCCGTGGCGGGCAACCTGAAAGGTCATCTGATGCTGACCCACGGCGATATCGACGACAACGTGCCTGTAGCGGCGACCCTGCGTCTGGATGCGGCGCTGGTTGCGGCCAACAAGCCGCACGAACTGGTGATCTTCGCCAACCGTACGCACAATTCGGTCGGGCCCTACTACTGGCGCAAGCATATGGACTTCTTCACCCAGCATCTGCTCGGCGAAACCCCGCCGGCGTTCTGATAAAAAGCCCGACCGGATGGTCGGGCTTTTTTTTTACGCCTTTTGTCGCGCTTTCAGGTCGGGCAGCCAGGCGGCCAGCAGCCCGATGGCCGGCAGGACAGCGCAGATCTGAAAGACGGTATCAATGCCCCAGATATCGGCGACCTTGCCCAGCACCGCGGCGCCGATGCCGCCCATGCCGAACGAGAAGCCGAAGAACAGGCCGGAGATCATGCCGACCTTGCCCGGCACCAGTTCCTGGGCGAAGACCACGATGGCCGGGAAGGCCGAGGCCAGCATCAGGCCGATGATGACACTGAGTACGCCGACCCACGCGAGTGACACATAGGGCAGCAGCAGGGTGAAGGGCAGTACGCCGAGGATAGAGGCCCAGATGACGTATTTGCGGCCAAAACGGTCACCGATGGGGCCGCCGATGAAGGTGCCGGCCGCCACTGCCGCCAGGAAGACGAACAGGTGCATCTGGGCATTGCCGACCGATACATGGAAGCGATGGATCAGGTAGAAGGTGAAGTAGCTGGTCAGGCTGGCGAGATAGACATATTTCGAGAAGATCATGGCCAGCAGGATGAAGATGCCGCGACGGGCGGCGCCTTTCGGCAGGGTAACGGCTTCCATGGCCTTGCGGTTCTGGTTCAGGCGCGTCAGACCGTGATGGCGATACCACTGGCTGACATTCCACAAAACGGCGCAGGAGAGCAAGGCCAGCAGGGCGAAGGTGGCCAGGCTGCTCTGGCCCCAGCGCACCACGACGATGGCGGCGGCCAGCGGCCCCAGCGCTGAGCCGGTATTGCCGCCGACCTGAAACAGGGCCTGTGCCATGCCATTGCGGCCACCGGCGGCAGCGCGGACAACGCGTGACGATTCCGGGTGGAAGATCGACGAGCCCATGCCGAGTGCGCAGGCGCCGAGCAGCAGGAACAAATAGGTGTGCGCCATCGACAGGATCACCAGGCCGGTCAAGGTGAACAAAGGACCAGCGGGGAGGGCCAGCGGCGTTGGCCGGCGGTCGGCATAGAGGCCGACGAGCGGTTGCAGGATCGAAGCGGTGATCTGGTAGGCGAGGGTAATGACGCCGATCTGCGTAAAGCTGAGGCCCAGACCACTTTTCAGGTTGGGATAGATGGCCGGCAGGAGGGCCTGCATCATGTCATTGAGCGTGTGGCAGAAGGCGACGGCCAGGATGACGGAAAAGGTTGTGCCGCCAGCCTGTATGGCCGGCGCGGGCGCTGTTTGCGTGTGTTGCATGATGAACTTCCTTTGTAGTCGCCGTCGTGATAGAGGAATGGCAGGCGTCCCGCATTCCGTGTTGGGATGATATATTTTGAGAGTGGGACAGGTATTGGCCGGCGCATGGATCAATCCGGATGATTACGATCATGTACCCCGTCCGGTGGTGGGCATCAGCAATGACTATCCGCCGTCATTCGAACTGGACTGGCATAGCCATGGCCGCGGCCAACTGATCTATGCGTCCACCGGGGTTATTGTTCTCAGCACGCCGAATGGCGCATGGATCGCGCCGCCGGAACGGGCCATCTGGACGCCGGCGGGTATGCCGCACTCGGTGCGCATGGTCGGCGCGGTCAGTACGCGCAGCCTGTTGCTGGATGAAGCGGCGGCGACGGTGCTGGGAGACGCGGCCGTGGTCATTGCTGTGTCGCCGCTGGTCCGGCACCTGCTGATCGCCGCGGCAGCCATACCGGCGGAATACGAAATCAGCGGCCGCGATGGCCTGGTCATGGGTCTGCTGGTGGCGGAACTGGCGCGGGCGCCGCGCGTGGCCCTGTCGGTGCCGTTCCCGGCCTCACCGAAACTGGCGGCGCGGTGCCATGTCTTTCTGGAGGCGCCGGATATCCACGCCACCATTGATAGCTGGAGTGCGGACCTCGGCATGGACCGGCGGGCTTTCACGCGAGCTTTCCGGCGCGAGACCGGCATGAGTTTCGGCGAATGGCGCCAACAGGCCTGTTTGCTGGAGGCCCTGCCGCGCCTAGCAGATGGTGAAAGCGTCACCGCCATCGCGCTCGACCTTGGCTATGACAGCCCCGCCGCCTTTTCGACCATGTTCCGGCGGTTGCTGGGTGTGCCGCCGAGCCGTTACGCCGGATAGTTGACGCCTCCATATACCGGTCTAGGGTAGCCGCCAACAGGAGGGTGCTATGGTGAAACGGTTATGTGGTCTTGTGGCGGCTTTGCTTTGGGTTATCGGTTGGGGCGGGATAGCCCACGCTGCCAGTTGCGGCATGGGCGCGGCAGGGGCGACACAGAGCATCGCCATCGGCAATACGGGGCGGACGATGCAGGTTCATATGCCGACGGGTTATGACGGCAAGCCGGCGCCTCTGCTCTTTCTCTTTCACGGCAGCACCGGCACCGGCGCGGGGATGCTGCATGACTCGCGGCTGGAAGAGACCTCCGACCGTCACAGCTTTATCCTGGTGGCACCGGATGGCGGTATCCCGGTCGACGGCGGCGGCTTCGTCTGGAACATTCCCGGTGTGCCGACTGTGACCGGCAAGATTCCGACCGCTGATGATCCTGATGATGTCGCCTTTGTCGGGCAGACGATTGACTGGCTGGTGTCGCAGGGCTGTGTGGCGCGTGAGCAGGTGTACGCCACCGGGCTTTCCGGTGGCGGGCGGATGACCTCCTGGCTGGGCTGTGTCGACGCCGACCGCTTCGCCGCCATCGCACCGGTGGTGGGCCTGCGCGCTGGCAATCCGTCGAAGGAAAATCCGCAGACGCCCGATCCGGCCACCTGCCAGCCGTCGCGGCCCATGCCGGTGATTGCCTTTGCCGGCGACAAGGACACGACCAATCCGATCGAGGGCGGTGGTGCGAAATACTGGCAATACACTATGCACGCCGCCGAGCAGAGATGGGCGCAACTGAACGGCTGCACGAACGCGCCGACCACACAATGGGTGGCGAACGGGGTCTATGAAGAGCGTTACAGCGGCTGTCATGGCGACGCCGATGTAGCGGGACGCATCACTGTTGGTGGCAAGCACCAGTGGGTGGTCGATAACGAGGCGATGTGGGCCTTTTTATCGCGCTATCGCCGGCAGGACTGACTTCCGGCTTTACAGGCCATCATCGTATACGGTATCCATAAGGCATTATTCTTTGTAATTATAAGGTCTTGTCATGCGCCATTCCCTGCTGTTGCTGCCGTTATTACTGATGGCCGGGGCCGCGCAGGCCGAAACCTGGAACCTCGCCTCGCCAGATGGGCAGATTGCCGTGACGGTGGACAAGGCCGATAACGGATTGCCGAAATACAGTGTCAGCTACCGCGGCAAGCCGGTAATCGCGCCATCGGAACTGGGCCTGCGCACCGATTTGGCCGGCTTCGGTGCCAAGGGCTTCGATGTCCCGACCGTAACGACGCGCACGGTCAACGATACCTATCATATCGTGGCGGGCAAGGCAGCCAGCGCACCGGATCATTACAACGAACAGACCCTGACCTTGCACGAAACAGGCGGCAGCCGCGACCTGACCCTGATCTTCCGCGTCTATGATTCAGGTGTCGCGTTTCGTTATGTCCTGCCGGCTCAAGGCGCGGCCTATGGTCTCTATGGCGAAAAGACCGAGTTCGCTTTTGCGGCTGATTATGACTGCTGGGGCCTGAATCTCGGCAAGTTCCATAATGCCCATGAAGGCGAGTTCGATCCGGTCAAGGCCTCGCTGATCCGCGACCACAGCCTGTTCGACTCGCCGCTGGTCTGTAAGACAGGGCAGGGCGAGGCGGCCTTTGCCCTGGCTGAATCCGATATCGATCATTATCCGGCCACCTATTATTCGCGCGCCGGAGACAACAAGCTGGGCGTTGCCATCCATCTGCCGCCGCGCACCGATGCCGATGATATCAAACCCTACGTAGCCAAGTTCGCCGGAAATACAGAGGTGAAGACGCCGTGGCGCGTCATCATGGTCGGTGACAGCCCGCGCGATCTGGTCGAATCAACCCTGATCGCCACGCTTGGCGTGCCGTCGCAGATCAAGGACACATCGTGGATCAAACCCGGCAAGAGCGCCTGGGACTGGTGGAACGGTTTCCGCGCGCCGGTGGCTAATCCCGGCATAAACACCGAGACCTACAAGGCCTATGTCGATTTTGCCCACGAGATGGGACTTGACTATATCCTGATTGACGAGGGCTGGTATACGGGTTCATCGACGCGCTCCAAACCCGGCGCCGACGTCACCAGGCCAATTGCCGCTGTCGATATGCCGGCCATTATAAAATACGCCGAAGAGCGCAATGTCCGCGTCATGGTGTGGCTGCAATGGCAGCAACTCGACTGGCAACTGGACGAGGCGCTGGCGGCTTACGAGAAATGGGGACTGGCGGGGATCAAGGTCGATTTCATGGACCGCTCCGACCAGGACATCACCGACTACTACCGTCGCGTTTTGCCGAAGGCGGCCGCGCATCACCTGCTGGTCGACCTGCACGGCGCCTATGCCCCCTCCGGCCTGCTGCGGACATATCCGAACTACATCACCCAGGAAGGCGTGCTGGGGGCGGAGTACAACAAGTGGACGACGCGCATCACCGCCACGCACAATGTCACCCTGCCGTTCACCCGCATGATCCTGGGGCCGATCGACTATACGCCGGGTGGCTTCGGCAACCGCACGCCGCAGACCTTTGAAATCCATGTGGATCATCCGCTGACCCAGACCACGCGCGGCCAGGCCATCGCCATGTATGTTGTTTATGACAGCCCGCTGGTCATGGTGGCCGACGCGCCGCAGGCTTACAAAAAGGCTGACGGCAGTTGGGAGGATGGTGTCGATTTCATTCAGGCCGTGCCGACCACCTGGGACGAGACCCGCGTGCTGCAGGGCGATATCGGCCAATATATCGTCACCGCGCGTCGCAAGGGCGACACCTGGTATATCGGGGCCATGACCAATGAGCAGGCGCGCACGGTTGAGGTGCCTTTGAGCTTCCTTGGCGCCGGCCGGTACGAGGCGACCAGCTGGCAGGATGGCGAGACACCGACGGCTCTCAATCGTATCACGCAGTCGGTCGCTGCCGGCGGCATACTCACCTTGAAACTGGCGGGATCGGGCGGTGGGACCGCTACCATTCGTGCGGAAAAGTCATTGAAAAAGAAGAAATAAATATTACGTTTTCGTAATCGTATAATTTATATTTGACGGCGACGCTGATCGGTGGTTTAGATTAGACAGTCAATTAGCCTCCACCATTCCTCCCTGGAAAGGCGCGCTGTTGATGAGCGTTGTCGCTTCGTGGGGCGGATATGTTGATATCTGTCCGGCCTGCCGCAGGTTCTCCGGCCTAAGTCAGGTTTGAGTGGCGCGCTGGCGTCTTTGACGTCACTGATCTGGTTCCGGATCACCCTTTCCGGTGCTCGCGCCGATCTCACTCCCGTGATCGGGCCCCGCGCATCGGGACAAACTTTTCAGACGCCTGTCGCAACGGTCCCCCCCTGTGCGGCAGGCGCTTTTTTATGCGCGATTTGTGGAAAGCAGCGGAGTCAGGCGCTTTTCGCCGCTTTTTCCGTTTCAAACTGCTTGCGCAGGTCTTCCAGCGTCATGGCGATATGCTGGCGCATCAGGGTGGACACCTCATCCGATTTGCCGGCCGACCACAGGTTCAGCAGGGCCTGGTGTTCATTGTGGGCACGGTCATCGCGGCCGGCCGGTTCCAGATGCTTGCCGACATAGCGTTCGCATATAATGTTCAGCCGTTCGATGATCTGAATAGTAACTTGGCGATGCAGGGGGCGCACCAGTGACATATGGAAGGCGCGGTTCAGCTTGCCTACCTGGGTCTTGTCGGTATTGGCCGCGATATCGAGTGCTTCGAGCGCCTCACGAGCCGCCTTGCGGTCGGCGTCGGTGGCGATCTTCGCCGCTTCGCCGACGGCGTCGGGTTCGAGTTTCAGGCGGAGGGCATAAACTTCCTCGACCTCATCGGCATTCAGCGGCCGTACGAAGAAGCCGCGATTGGCCTGCGAGACCAGCAGGCCTTCCTGTTCGAGACGGGCGAGGGCTTCACGCAGGGGAATCTTGCTGACCCCCAGCTCGGCGGCCAGGGCGTCCTGACGGATGGCGGTATCCACCGGAATCCGGCCGGAAATGATGCGATCGCGGACCAGTGAGAAAATCTGTTCGGAGAGCGTTTGAACCACAATGGACATGGCGGGCCTTGCAAGGAATGGAAGGGTGAATCTGTCTCAACTTTTATTCTTTCCGGCTGCCAGGCATTCATTCCGAAGCCTGACAGTCGGGTCAGGGTTGATTAGTGGGTGATTCTGCAACTTCAGGAAATAGACGCCTCTTTTCACGGAGCAGAGATTTATTGCTATTGTCAGACTATTGTATACCGTATAACAATTAAGAAAGTACGCAATCTGATAACAGAGGCCATAAATGTCCCGGAATTTTGCCAGTCTCCAGTGTCGAACCCGACACGGTCTCATTTCGCTGGTTTGCACCCTGCCTTTGCTGATGGCCTGCGCGCATGGCGAGGGCGTAGCCGAAGGCGGCCCATGGGAAACCATTCATTCAGCGGGTAATCCGATCCTGGCCGATGGCAAGGACTACACCACCGATCCGGCGCCGCTGGTGGCCAATGGCAAGCTCTATATCCTGACCGGACGTGATACGGCGGCCCCGGGCGTCAATGACTTCATCATGCCGGAATGGCAGATGCTGGAAACCGACGATCCGGCATCGGGCAACTGGCGGCACAATCCGCATTTCATGCGTCCGGAAGCGGTGTTCAAATGGGCCACGCCGGCGCGCGCCTATGCCGCCCAGATCGTGCAGGGGCCGGATAAACGCTACTACATGTATGCGCCGATCATCGAGGCGAACAGCCACAATAAAGACGCCTTCGCCATTGGCGTTGCGGTGTCGGACAGCCCGGAAGGGCCATGGACGGATGCGCATCCCGCCGGACCGATCGTGTCGCAGTCCTATCCGGTCGCCAATAATATCCAGAATATCGACCCGACCGTGCTGGTCGATGACGATGGCCGGGTCTACCTTTACTGGGGCACGTTCGGTCGCCTGAAAGGCGTCGAACTGGAAAAGGACATGTTGACCTTCAAAGGCCAACCGGTCGATGTGCATGGCCTGAAGGGGTTCTTCGAGGCGGCCTGGCTCTTCAAGCGCAACGGCACCTATTACATGATGTATGCCGGCAATACCGCCGGGCCGGATTCGGACTGTACCGAAGCGGTCTATTATGCCTGCCAGGCCTATGGCACGGCGTCGTCGCCGCTGGGCCCCTGGACTTATCAGGGCGTGCTGCTCGATCCGGTGTCCTCGACCACCTCGCATGGCGGGATCGTGCAATATAAAGGCAAATGGTATCTCGCCTATCATACGGCCGACGCCAGGGGCGGCGATCACTTCCGCCGCAGCGTCGCCATCGATGAGGTCAAGTGGGACGACAGCGTGACGCCGGCGCGGATCGAGACCGTGATCCCGACGCATCCGCCAGCTGCGCCGGTTCCGCCGACCCGTAATATTGCGCCCGCCGCACGCATTGTCGCCTCAAATTCACCCGTGCCGGTGCAGTACTGGATTCGGGCGCTCAACGACGGCAAGGTGCACGAAAACCCGCTGCCGCCCGATACCTGGGGTACCTGGTCGCCGAACAATCCGGCGCAGCAATGGGTGGTTTACCAGTGGGATCAAAAGCTGAAATTCAACGGCTCGCGCATCCGCTTCTGGAACGATCAGCCGGCCGGTTCCGCTGTCGGCGTGGCGGCGCCTAAAGCCTGGCACCTCGAATACTGGAACGAAAAGACCTGGGTGCCGGTGCCCAATGCCAGTGTCTACGGCACCTCGACCAACGCTTTCAATGAGGTAACGTTCGATACGGTTGAAACGCGCTGTCTGCGCGCCGTTTTCGATGCCTCGACGGATGGCAAGACCTATGCCGCCATCGCTGCCCAGGAATGGGAAGCGCTGTATCCCAAGCCGGTGCTGGTCGAGCCGGCGGATACGAAATTGCCAGCCTCTCCGGTCTGCACGACGGAATAGGTCGCACCTCCGGTTTAATTGTCTGATTTAATCGTCCAAAATAATCAAAAGAAGAAATGCCAATGTCCAGGAAGTTTATCGCCGAAATCAGTCCTCATCTCTGTGAAGCCGACTGCGCCTGCAATACTGTCAGCCGTCGCAGCGTATTTGCCGGCGCCGCCGGCGCGGCGGTGTTCGCCGGGATTGGCAGTTTTGCTTTTGTGTCGCGCGCCGATGAGGTTTCGGTGAACCTCGCCAAGGTAGCAAAGGCATCGACCTCATTCCATTCCGGCGACAGCAAGGTCACCGCGCTCAATGACGGCAACACGCCGGAGAATTCCGCCGATGCCGAAAAGGGCATGTACGGCAACTGGCCAAAGACCGGTACCGAATGGGTGCAGTATGACTGGAGCCAGCCGGTCGGTCTCAACAAAATTGCCGTCTACTGGTGGATCGACGGGCAGGGGGTTGGTGCGCCGCAGGCCTGCCGTTTGCTCTACTGGGACGGCAAGGCCTTCGTGTCGGTGACCAATGCCAAAGGTCTCGGCGTCGCCAAGGATGCTTTCAACATCACGACCTTCGACGCGATAAAGACGGACAAGCTGCGCCTGGAAATCGTTTCCGATGGCAAGCTCTCCACCGGCGTGCTGGAGTGGCAGGCCTGGAGCGTAGGGCCGGTGCCGGCCTTTGCCCCGGTCGTGGTGGCGGGCATCGATCGCACCGTGGTCATGGGTGGCAAGACCTATCTGATGGGCAAGACCGACACCCTGACCGCGGGCGGCGACGCTGGTGGTGATTTTGGCAGCCTGTGGCGCAAGGTCTCGGGGCCCGGTAACGTGACCTTCGCCGACGCCCTGTCGCCGGAAACCACGGCCACGGTCTCGGCACCCGGCACCTATATCCTCGAACTGACGGGCCATGCCGGCGGCCAGGTCTCGACCTCGCGCCTGCGTCTGAATGCGCAGGCCGCGCCGCCGCCGCAGCGCCTCGATGTCGTCTATACGAAGAACTACACCATAGACAGCCCGCTGTGGAATGCCCGCGCCAAGTCGCTGATCGTCAACTGGATTCCGCACGTCATCGACTATTGCGAACGCACCGACCTCAAAATCGGCAATGGCGGCATCGACAACTTCATCGAGGCCGGCAAGGCCAATCGTGGTGAACCGCATGGCAAGCACAAGGGCTATGTCTTCTCCAATGCCTGGGTCGTCGAAAACGTCGAAGCCATGTGCATTGCCCTGATGGTTGATCCCAAGGGCGACCCCGAAATGATCGCGGCGCAGGACAAGATGCGCGCCACGCTGGAGCGGTGGATCCCCATCATTCTCGCCGCGCAGGAAAGCGACGGCTATCTCCAGACCGCCTGGACCCTGGCTGATCGCAACGAATGGCCAGAGCGCTGGTCGCCCGATCATCGCGGCAATCACGAAGGCTATATCGCCGGCTATTTCATCGAATCCGCCATCAATCACTACACCCTGACCAATGGCCAGGATCTGCGCCTGTATAACGCCGCCAAGAAGCTGGCCGATTGCTGGGTGGCCAATATCGGGCCGGGCAAGAAGGAATGGTTCGACGGCCACCAGGAGATGGAGCAGGCGCTCGTCCGCTTCGGCCGTTTCGTCAATGATGAAGAGGGGAATGGCCGCGGCGACAGCTATGTCAAGCTGGCGCAGTTCCTGCTGGAATCGCGCCGTGGTGGCCAGGAATACGACCAGAGCCACCTGCCGCCGATCAAGCAGTACGAGGCCGTCGGCCACGCCGTCCGCGCTGTCTACTTCTATTCGGGCATGGCCGATATCGCCGCCGAAACCGGCGATGTCGACTACCAGAGCGCGGTCGCCTCGCTGTGGGACAATATGGTCAACCGCAAATACTACGTGACGGGCGGCATCGGTTCGGGCGAGACCTCGGAAGGCTTCGGGCCAGACTACAGCCTGCGTAACCGTGCCTATTGTGAATCCTGTTCGAGCTGCGGCCTGATCTTCTTCCAATACAAGATGAACCTGGCCTATCACGACGCCAAATATGCCGATCTGTACGAGCAGACCATGTACAACGCCTTACTCGGCGGCGTTGATCTGGATGGCAAGAGCTTCTGCTATACCAATCCTCTGGTCAATACCGAGCGCACTCTTTGGCACGTTTGCCCGTGCTGCGTCGCCAACATTCCGCGCACCCTGCTGATGATCCCGACCTGGACCTATGTGAAGGACGCCAAGGGGCTGTACGTCAACATGTTCGTAGGCTCGAAGATCACGGTCGAAAAGGTGGCCGGCACCGATGTCGAGATGGTGCAGAAAACCGACTATCCGTGGAATGGCGCGGTGAAGATCACCGTCAATCCGAAGGAAGCCAAGACTTTCGCCCTGCACGTCCGCATCCCCGACCGCACCACCAGCGAGCTCTATACCACCGTGCCGGTGGTCAAGGGCGTCAAGATGTTCAAGGTCAATGGCAAGGCAGTGACGCCGCAGATCGTCAAGGGCTACGCCGTTGTCGAGCGTGAATGGAAGGCGGGCGACACCATCGAGCTGGAATTGCCGATGGCGCCGCAGCGCATCTATGCCGATCCGAAGATCGAGGCCGACCGCGGTCTGGTGGCCATGGGCTACGGCCCGCTGGTCTACAGTGTGGAACTGGCCGATCAGACGTCGATCACCCAGCCGCTTGGCAAGGCGCCGCTGAAGGCCGAATGGAAGCCCGATCTGCTGGGCGGTGTCATGGCGCTGAGCGGCAAATGGGCGGATGGTTCGGCCATGCTGGCCGTGCCCAACTACGCCCGCATGAACCGCATCGGCGGTCCGGAAGCCATTGGCGCCGGCGATGTCGATTACGCGCCGGGCACCGAGCAGGCGGCGCAGGCCGAGGTGGGACCGCGCCGGCACTTTACGGGACTACAATCCCAGGTCTGGGTCAAGAATATGGCTTAAAAAGAAAGGGGGCTAATTGCCCCCTTTCCCTTGCGCCTTTGTCTTCAACTCATCCTGATATTTTTGATAGCGATCGATCGCATCCGACTGTTGCAGGATCTTCGAGTGGATATCCGGAATTACCGTTGCGCCGGCCGGTACGGTTATTTCCCCCTGATTGCCGGTCATCGACACGGTGACCACGGTGTCATCGACCATTACCTCGACAGGCATGGGGAAGGGCAGGTCGTCCGGCGTCTGCCAGCGCAGTTTCAGACTGTCTCCGGTGCGTTCGGTCACCAGTTTCGGCAAGGCGGCGCGATAGAGATAGACGTCGAAGAACCAGCCATAGTCCTTGCCGGTCACCGAATTGACGATGCCGATGAATTCCTTCGTCGTGCCGAAGCGCGGCGAGAAATTGCCAGGCTTCGGATCGGGACGGCCATAGACCTCGCGTCGCAGCGATTCGTAGAAGGCGTCATCGCCGATCAGGTTGCGCAGGGCGTGCAGGACCAGGCTGCCCTTGGTGTAGATATCGCCGCGCGGCCCGGTCGGATCGGCATAGACCTCCTTTTCGGTGCGGTCACGGCCGGTGACCAGCGGCTGCTCGTTGCGGATGCCGGCGCGCTGGGCTTTCAGCTGGGCGTAATAGTCCATGTCGCCATGCAGGTAGCGGGCCAGCAGGGGCTGCATATAGGAACCCATGCCCTCGTGCAGCCACAGGTCGTCATAATTGCTGACAGAAAGCTGGTTGGCGAAATATTCATGGCTGAATTCATGATGCATCAACGGATCGAACCCATAGACCGTATGGGTATAGTCGTCGCTGTAGCCATTGAGCGTATTGTTTTCCAGGCCAGACCATGGCACGCGCATCACACCCATCTTCTCGTCGGCCCAGGGGTAGGGGCCGATCTGTGATTCGAAGAAGTCGAGCGCAATCGGGAATTCACTGAATAGCTCTGCGGCCTGAGTTTCTTCACCCGGCATATAGTAGTAACGCATCGGGATCGTATTGCCGAAGCGGCTCTTGTACTCGCCTTCCAGCACCTTGTACGGGCCGACCGCCAGTACGGCGCCATAGGTATGCAGGCTGCGGGCGTGCCAGTTCCAGGTGCGCCAGCCGTCCTTTTCCGTCATGCCGGTCATCGTGCCGTTGCCCAGGGCCATCAGCGGGGCAGGGACGGTATAGTGGAGATCGATGGTGGCCGGTTTTTTTGTCGGGTGGTCAATGCACGGCCACAACAGGTCACAGCCCGGTCCCCACAGCGAGCTTTCGATCCACGGCGTACCATCAGGCAGGTGCGACCAGGTGACACCCCCTTCCCACGGGGGACGGACGGCGATATGCGGCTGGCCGTCATAAACGATGCGCGCCTTGATCGTCTGACCGGCGGCGAGTGTTTTCGGCAGAGTAATGCGTAACTGGCCTTCAGGGTTTGCGTAGGTCTTTGGCGAGACCAGGCGGCCATTGAGATAGATCGCCGCAATGCGGAACTTGGGATAGAGATCGAGAATCAGCGTCTTCACAGGAGATGACGCCCGCAGGTCGAGCGTGGCATCGCCTTCGATACGCTTGTCGTCGGGAATCACCTTCGTGCGCAGATCGGCGTGTTCCAGCGACAGCGCCATCTGTTCGGCCGGACGCGGACCGCCCATTTGCAGGGTTTGTGCCGTCAGAGTGTCATCCGCCGGCGGCGCCTCGCGCGTCATCTTCTTGACCTCGACAGCGTGTACAGATGCCCCCGACAGGGTGGACACAGCCATGGCCAGGGTGAGACTCGAAACGAAATTTTTGCGTCCCTGCATTGTAGTTCCTTGTGACGGAATGAGTGGTTGAAATAATGGTATACATAATACGAAAAATGGCTAGAAAACTTCACTCTCTTTCTTCCGAAACTTTGTTTTTCAAAGTTTCGACCTCTGTTTAATGTAAAAAAAATGTTATTTATCAACGTAGTAAATCTCAATGTGTCCATAATGTGACAATATTTCAAACTTTTTATGGGTCACTTTGTATACGGTAGTAAATATACATGACCTGATATAGCGTCGGTATCGTAACTGTAAAAAGGGTTCAGGTTATGAAACTATCGTCGCTTCGCGGCTCGCTTACCTATTGCTCGGTGCTGGCATTGAGCATGGCGGCTTTTACGGCCGCAGGTGCTTTCGCACAGGACACGTCCGCTACGGACAAGGCCAGTGATGACAAGGCGTCATCCGATACCACAGAGGTGGTTGTCACCGGTTCGCGCATCCGCCACAAGGGCGCGGCCAGCGCCACCCCGACCACCGTCATCAACGCCGAATCCATCCGTAAGTCGGGTGCCCGCCAGGTGGCCGATCTGGTTAACCAGATGCCGGCGCTGGTCATCAGTCAGAGTGACCAGACATCGAACGCTAACCGCGACAAGGATTCGATGGACCAGAGCCATCCGGGCCTGAATGCGCTCGACCTGCGCGGGCTCGGTACCAAACGGACGCTTGTCCTGGTCAATGGCCGCCGCCACGTGCCTGGCGCCCCCGGCACTTCCGCCGTTGATATCAGCACCATTCCTTCGGGCCTCGTTGAACGGGTTGAAATCATCACCGGTGGCGCCTCGGCGCAATACGGCGCCGACGCCGTGGCCGGCGTTGCCAATTTTATCCTGAAGAAGAACTATCAGGGTCTCGATTCCAACCTGCGCTATGGTAATTCGACCTATGGCGACATGCCGAGCTATGACGCCGACCTGCTGTGGGGCAAGAATTTCGCCGACGGCAAGGCCAATATCACTCTGTTCGGCTATTACGGTCAGTCCAATGGCGTGGTGGCGGGCCAGGACCGCCCTTCGACGGCGCGCGGCAATCCGTGGTGGGCCCGCTCCAACACATCGCTGCCCTATACCGTGCTCGATGACCAGCACAGCCTGCAATATTCCCCGCGCGCCGTGGTGCTGCTCGGCAGCAAGCCGTACGTCTTCAATGATGACGGCACCATGCGCGATCCAATCCTTGGCACGGCAGGACTTATCTCCACGTTGACACCCGCGCAGATGGCTTTGAACTCCAGCGTCGCCCAGCTTGTAACCAATAGTGGCGGTGAATTTGACGGCCGTTATGACAACTGGCTGCTGTCAGTGCCTAACGACCGCTTCATTACCCACGGCACCTTCGGTTACCAGTTCAACGAAAACCTCCGCTATTTCCTCGAACTCGACTACGCCACCAACAAATCGCACGGCGAATACGGCCTGTGGTGGGAGGGCGGCACCAACAAGCTTTGGGACGGCAATCCGTTCATCACGCCGGAAATCATCGCCGCCAACGGCGAGAATCCCGATGGTAGTACCGGTTTCCCTGACGGCTTGTCCTTCGTGCGCAACTTCCCCGAATTCGGTAAGTCACGCTCGAACTACAAGCGCGAACTCAAGCAGATAGTGACCGGCTTCGAAGGCGAACTGCCGGCCCTGTTTAACGAGCATGACTGGGCCTGGTCGACCTATCTCTCCTACGGCAAGACCGAGGAAACCGTCCAGGATTTCAACAATACCTCCAACGAACGCTACATGCGCGCGCTTGATGCGGTCAGCGGGCCGGGTGGCACGCCGATCTGCTGGGTCAATTCCGACCCTGACACCTCGAACGACGATCCGAACTGTGTGCCGCTCAATCCGTTCAAGCCGGCAACGCAGGATGTCATCAACTACCTGCAATTCGATTCCAGCCCGATGACCACCTCGCTTGAGCAGTATGTCTGGTCGGGCTATGTCACCGGCGGTCTCTTCAACCTGCCGGCCGGTGAGGTTCAGGTGGCTCTGGGCGCCGAATATCGTCGCGAGGCCAATAATATCGGTGCGCGCGACGAATATAATCCGGACAGTCCGAATTTCGTGCCTGATTACGGTGTCGTCGAGAGCCCGCTGAAGGGCATGTTCGACGTCAAGGAAGTCTTCGCCGAACTGAGCGTGCCGATCCTGAAGGATGTGCCGTTTGCCTACCGCCTGACCGCCGATGCCGCCGTGCGGACCGCCGATTATTCGACCGCTGGCAAGACGACGGCTGAGAAGTATGGCCTGCAATGGGCTCCCATCAAGGATGTCCGTTTCCGCACGACCTACGGCAAGGCCGTCCGAGCGCCGAATATCAGCGAAGTTTTCACTGCTTCGTCGATCAGCGGCCAATGGCTGAGTGATCCCTGTAACTACTGGAACCTGCCCAACCGTTCTGACAAAACCCAGTATACCGCCGCCAACTGCGCCGCGGTCATGCCGGCCAACCATAATGACTACTGGCTGTGGCTGGATGTCATCAAGAAGGGCAATCCGGATCTGAAGGTCGAAACGGCCAAGACCCTGACGCTGGGGGTCGTGCTGCAACCGCGCTTCATGAAGAATTTCAGCGCCACGGTCGATTACTACAATATCGATATGAGCAATGTCATTTCGTCCGTCGAACCGCAGACCATCATCAACAAATGCATGGATGCGCCGACGCTGGATAACAACTACTGCGACCTGGTTGTCCGCGATCCGGTGACCAACAACCTGGTCTCGGTCATCAAGCAGAACATCAACCTGGCCCGCCGCAAGACCAGCGGCATCGATACCGAGTTCGATTATTCGGTCAATCTGGCGTCGTGGGGCTGGGGCAGCAATGCCGGCACCCTGTCGATCAACAGCATCTGGACGCGCCTGTTCGAAAACAAGTACACGCCCGATCCGGACAATCCCGAAAGCGTCACCGATACGGTCGGTATCTTCGGATTCCCGAAGCTGAAGGGGCGCACCTCGTTCAACTACAACCGCGACAAGCTGTCGTTTGGCTGGACCTCGCGCTTCTATTCGGGCATGCGCCAGACGGTGACCATCACGCCGGAGGAATATGCGCCGTACAAGACCAAGCCGATCGCTTATGACGATCTCTATATCTCGTACTGGCTGAAGCCGAACATGAGCCTCAGCGCCGGTCTTTCCAATGCGCTGAACAAGCAGCCGCCCCGCTATCCGGGTGCGGAAGCTGGCGGCGCCTACTTCGGCGACGAAGGCTGGCAGGCCGGGGTTTATGATGTGATCGGCCGCACCGGCTGGATCAATCTCCGCTTCACCCGCTGATGACAAAAACCCCCGGCATTCTGGATGCCGGGGGTTTTTACTAACTGAGTGGCCGGACGTGTTTCTGACAGGACTCCGGCGGTGCGGACGGGTGCTTCGTCTGGCAGATCCGTTCCGCCCTGAACGTGAAAAAAGCGCTCAACAGCCACCACCAGAGCGCGATGCACAGCACGATACTTGCCAGTAAAACCCAGCCACGAAATGAAATACGTGCATTCATTGCACCTGGAATCCCTATGTTCTGGCAAATAGAGTGGGTTTTTCAAAAAGATTTAATTGCGCCTTTGAGGGGATAAAGAAGATGATTAATTCTTCCTTTAACCCCTCAATGGGGAATAAGTCCCATCATGCTGTATTTGCGTCAATAGAGATAAGATGGTTAATTGTGCATAGTGGGCACAATTAATTTTAATGCTGTTGAAATTAACTATGGGCGTTAGGATTTGAATTATAAAACAGTCAATATTTTTTGCATAACAATGTGCGGAATTGTCACTTCTTCAAAAATGTCGCCAGCAGGCGCATATCCGTTCCGGGCATAAAAGGACTGGACGCTGACGCGGGCGGCCAGGGTAATGCATGTCTTGCCGGCGTTTCGCGTTTCGGTATCGGCGGCGGCGAGCAGAGCGGCACCCACGCCCTTTCCCTGGACGGATTCATCCACGGCCATCTGGCGCAGCTTGAGTGTCTGGTCGTCATAAGCCGTCAACAGGGCCGTGCCGATCAGTTCGCCTTCATCAAAGGCGGCCAGGTGTATGTCGTCTGTTTCGGCCGCCAGTTGCGCGGAGGTGAAGTCCAGGCCGAGCGGTGTTCGCAACACGGCGCGACGCAGGTTGACGGCGGCGGCGTAATCGGCGGAACCGTGCGGAATTCGGCGGATAGTAAAAGACATGATGCAAATCCTGTAACGAAAAAGGCAAGTGAGCGGCGTTTATGATCGGCAATTTACAAAATAAGACAGGGCCGCGCATGGTTTTATATAAATTCGCTCTCTAATGCTAAGCAGATACGGCCTCTTGCGGAGAAATTCATGACAAACCTCACCAAACTCGCCCTCCTGCCCCCGGTTGCAGCGGTCGTCCTCCTGAGCGCCTGCTCACCCCGGCCTGACGCCGATGAGGTTGCGGCATCCCAGACATCCGAATCCGCCGCGATGTCGATCACGGCGGCCGAAGCGGCTTCGCAGGCGGTGGCCGAAGCCATGACCAGCGTCGATGCCACGGGATATGTCGGAAAATGGACCGGCCCGGAAGGTACCTCCATGACCATTACGCCGGCGGGCAGCGAATATGAGGTGGTGATCACCAATCTCGACGGTCCGCGCACCTTTACCGGCACGCTGGAGGGGGACGGCATTCACATCACCCGCGATGCCACACCGCTGGTCATTCACAAGGGGGATGGCCAGGCGACCGGCATGAAGTGGCTGGCCGACAAGCATGATTGTCTCGTGGTCGCGGCCAATGAAGGATTCTGCAAGGATTAGTCATTTGCCGCGAGGGGCAGCTTGCGGTAGGCGGAAGCAATTGGCAGGAACTGTGCGGGTATGGCTGGGAAATGGCTGAAGACGACATCATCGTAAAGGATTCCAACGGTACGCAGTTGCATGACGGCGACAGCGTGGCCCTGATCAAGGACCTGAAGGTCAAGGGCAGCGGCGGGGTTACACTTAAACGCGGCACCCTGATAAAGAATATCCGTCTGACCTATGATGAAGCGGAGATCGAATGTAACGCCGACAAGGTCAAGGGACTGGTCCTGCGTACGGAATTCGTCAAGAAGGCTTAGGGGCAAATGAAGCGTCGCGTGCAATCGATTGTGGTTCTGGCGCTGGCCGTCGCCCAGATCGTGACCGCGCGCCTGATGGTTGCGCTCGATTTTGGGGAACCGACTGAGGTGCAGAGCGCCCTGGTCTCCCACCCGCTCGTACCCTATAAGACGGCTTTCGTCATCTGGGGGCTGATCTATGCCTATGCTCTGGTCGCCGCTGTCTGGCAGGTTCTGCCGCGCCAGAAGGAAAATGCAGCGCTGGAAACGGTCGACTGGAATGTCATCGTCGTCTGGCTGGTCAATTCCCTGTGGCAGGTGTGGGTGCCGGCTATCGGTCTGGAATGGATCAGCTTCTGCCTGGTCGCCGTCGCTGTTTTCGCCGGTCTGAATGGCTTGCTGAAGCTGCGCAATGAGTTGAATCTGTCCCTGACGGAAAAGATCCTCGTAGCCGGGCCGCTGGCACTGGTCACGGGCTGGCTCACCGCCGCCTGTTTCGTCAATTTTACCTCAGCCATGATCTGGACGGGATTTGGCCTCGACGCGGGGAATGCTGCCGTGTCGGCCGTCTTCCTGATCGGCCTGATCGCCTTCGGCGGCTGGATGGTCTATCGCACGGGCAACAGCCTCTATGCCGCCGGACTGGCATGGGCGCTGTTATGGGTACTGGTCGCCAACCAGAGCCGTGACCACGAGCCGGCCATTGTGGCGATCGCGGCGATTGGCATCATCGCCGTGATCGGTATCCGGGTTTATGTGCAGTGGCGCAAGCCGCAGGCTCTGGCGGCGTGAATATGCAGGTTTTACCGGCGACCGAAAGTGACAAGGCGGAATGGCTGCCGCTGTGGCATGCTTACCTTGATTTCTACAAGCATGCGCTCGATGATGAAATTACCGACCTGACCTTTGCGCGAGCGCTGGATACCGGCGAGAGCCTGAATCTGCTGGTCGCTAAGACAGATGGCCGGATCGTCGGTTTCGCTACCTATGTGCTGCATCGCTCAAGCTGGGCGCGGGATTATTATTGCTATCTCGAAGATCTGTTCGTGGCGGAAGGCCAACGCGGCAAGGGTGTGGCGAGGGCGCTGATCGCCGCCGTGGCCGAGGCCGGCAGGGCGAACGGCGCCGAACGGCTTTACTGGGTCACGGATGAGGCCAATAAAACCGCCCAGGCGCTGTATGAAAAGCTGGCGACGAAGACCGACTTCATCCAGTTTCGCCACGACTTGTAATCATTTCAGGGCCGCTTCGAGCGCCGACTGAAAAGCCGCCGGCTGGTCGAGCATGATGAAGTGGCGGCTGTCGTCGATACGACTGAAGCTCATGTTCGGCTTGGCAGCGTAATTACTTTTGTAGATCGCTTCGGTGTTGGTGGCGTTTTCACCGGCAGCCACCGGATAGATCAGCACGGTCGGTGTGGCAATGCCGGCCAGATCCGGACGCAGGTCGATGATCATGTCCTCAAAGAAGCTTTCCGCCAGGACGCGCCGATTGGATGACAACGACCACTCCAGCACTCTTGCCTGATCGGCGGCATTGGTTACCAGGCGAGCGGTGCCGGCGGTTTGCTGGGCCTTGAAGACTTCGGCAGGTGCGGCGATCATGCCGTCACGCATGGCGGCGGCCTGCGGCCTGACCATATCGACCGTGGCCAGCGGACTGAAAAGCACGCCGACATAGGGCAGGGCATCGACGATGACCAGCTTGCCGGCGTCTTCGGGATGGGCCTTCCCCAGCATCAGGCTCATAAGGCCGCCGAGCGAATGCCCGACGACGATCGGCTTTTGCAGATGATTGGTCTTGATATAGGCATCGATCGCTTCGACCGACGGCGCGAGAATGTCGCCCTCGGCGTTGGCGCCGGCGGGTTCGTCGGCGAAACCGGCGATGTTCAGCACGTGCAGGCGATAGTGATCTTTGAGCGACGTCACGGTGCCGTGCCAGACTGCACCGGAAGAGGCGAGGCCGGGGATGAGGATGACATCCGGACCTTCACCAGTGACAGTCACCGAAAAGCGCGCCGTGGCGGTGTCTGGAAAGGGCGTTGCGGCTTTGGAATGGCCGGAGGTCATCGCCGCTATAATGCCGATAATAACGGCGATCAGAGCCATGGGGCGGTTGAAGATGCCGCTCTTGCGGCGATCCGGGCAGTTGAAGCTGGACATGGAATTACCTCGTAATGATGTTGAGAAGGGCAGTGAAAAGATTGCGGGCAAGGGGGGAGCGTGTACGCTCCAGGGTGATGCGCAAAGGATATGAGGATATGCCTTTTAAAGCCTGGGTTTAACGGTAGGGGTTTTGGAAGATAGCCTCGACCGGCAGGCCGAACACGGCGGAAATCTTGTAGGCAAGGTCGAGAGAAGGCGAGTGCTTGTCGGTTTCCAGGGCGATGACGGCCTGGCGGGAGACGCCCAGCTGGTTGGCGAGATCGGCCTGGGTCAGGCCCTTTTCGGTACGCAGTTCACGCAGGTTTTGCTTCATGACGCCTTCCTCAAAATGAGGATGGTGAGGCCAAACAAACCCCAGAACAGCGGATAGACGAGGTAAAGCGAAAAATGGTGGGCGTTTGCATTGTTTTCGAGGAAGCCCCACGCCGTGCAGATGAACAGGGTCAGGCCGGTGGCGATGATGAAGCGCTTGACCAGGATTGCCCGCAAATATTCATCGACGCGGTCTATGTAGGTGAGGAAGGTGAGGATGGTGCCGCCGATCGGCAGGGCCGGCAGGACGGCGAGGGCGTAGAGCAGGGCACCGGTGGGAGCTTGTGACTGTATCAGGGTGATCGAGCCGAACAGCGCGGCAACATAGAGCGCCATCCAGATGGTCATGCCGATGTTGTAGCGGGCACTTGGAGATTTGAGGTTCATGTGTTGGTTTCCAGATGGGTGTGGGATATCACCGGTGTAAGGCTGACCTTACATTATAGGAATGTAATGTCAACCTGACATTTTTAAAAATGTAAGGTCGGCATTACATTTTATTGGTCGCCTATTGGTGCCTACCTGTATAACTCCAAAAACGCGATTAAACATAACCGGTGTGAGTATTCGGCTTGGCAGGACGGCAAAGCTGTGAGACTGTCGGCTATTATAAATAAACAGGGGGCGCGCCAATGGCTGCCGAAGTACTGAAGTTTGAAAAAAGGGAGAAGCCCAAGGTGGAGGCGCCAAAGGCGAAGCGCTTCGAGGCGCTCGATATCCTGCGCGGGCTGTTTATCATCGGCATGCTGCTGGCCAATAATGCCGGCGACTGGTCGCATATCTGGCCGCCGTTCGATCATGCCGAATGGCATGGCTTCACCATGACCGACCTGGTTTTTCCCGGTTTCATGGTCTGCGTCGGCATTTCGATGACGCTCTCCATGAGCCGTCGTATCGGTGAGGGCGGGAAAAAGGAAATGGCGATCCATGTCCTACGCCGCGCCGCTATCCTGATCGCCATCGGCCTTTTCCTCAACCTGTTGCCGGGCTTCGACTTCGCCCACTGGCGCTATCCGGGCGTGCTGCAACGGATCGGCCTGTGCTATGGCCTGGCTGCCGGTCTGGTTTTCCTGCACAGCCATATCGAAGGCGGCAAACTGGTGCTTCATGCCAGGCCGCTGGCCATCTGGGCGGCAGGTCTGATTCTCGGCTATGCCATCCTGCTGAAATTCGTGCCGGTGCCGGGTTACGGCCTCACCGATTCCTTCGGACCGGAAGGCTCGTGGCCTTCATTCATTGATCGCATCATCCCCGGTATCCAGCACATCTATCAGGGCGGCACCAATGAAGCCGGTCAGGTGGTCTATGATCCGGAAGGCCTGCTCTCCACCTTCCCGGCGGTGTTCAATATTCTCGCGGGCATCCTGATCGGCCTGCTGATCCAGAAACAGACCCCGGCGAAGGCCGTAGGCAGTGTGGCGCTGACCGGACTGATGCTGGTTATTGCCGCCCTGGCGATGGATGGACAAATTCCGATCATCAAGAAGCTGTGGACCCCGTCCTTCGCCCTGATCACCAGTGGCCTGGCCATGCTGATCCTTTCGGCGCTGATGCTTGTCATGGATCGGCTGGGTTATACGAAATGGGCCATGCCGATCCGTGTTTTCGGCACCAATGCAATCCTCGCTTATGTTTTCGCCTGGCTGTTTTCGGTCTTTCTCGATGTCAGCGGCCTGTCGGGAATAACCACCCGCTGGATGCACAGCGTCAGCGCCGACCCTTACGCCATGTCGTTCCTGTTTGCGCTAGGCGTGCTTATCATCTGCTGGCTGTTCGTCCTGCCGTTTTACCTGAAGAAGATATTCCTCAAGATCTAGAGGCATAACAACAGACATGAAAAAGGCGCGCTTTCGCATGGGAAGCGCGCCTTTGCTTTTGAAAGATTTGCCGGTCAGGGCAGTTTGACGCTGTCCATAGTCGCTTTCACGTTCGACAGGCTGGCATCGTAATAATGCTCTTCCGGCGCGATATAGACGATGTAATAGCTCAGGTTCTTGTCCGAAACAGCCTGGGCGAGGCCGCGCATATTCAGGCCGTCGGTGGTGCGGGCGGTGAATTCAAAGCGCACACCACGATTATTGCCGATGGTCACCGGCTGCGGATTGCGCGTCTCGACCTTCTGGTAATCGAGTTCACTGACCGAGGCGGCGACAAATTCCATCTGCTCCGATAGGGACATGCCGGACTTGCCGCGCGGGGCGATATGGTTCTTATTGTCGCCCTTCATCATATTGACCATCAGCGGGTCGCTGGAACTGAGACCGTCCGATACATAGAGGCGATTGAGCGAGATTCCGTCGATCGACAGGATGCGCACTTTTTGACTACGATTATAGAACAGCTTCGAGACATCCGACCAGTTTCGATCAAGGTTCACGCTGTAGGCGCTGGCGACGGTCAGCTTGCCCGCGGGCACGAGCGGTGGCGCCGAGGCGCAGGCGGTCAGCAAGGTAGCGGCAAGGGCGGCGGTTGCGCCCAGCTTGAGCGTGGTTTTGATGGTCATTTGGTTCCCCCTGAAGATGTCGTGGCCGGCGTGGTTTCAGCCGGCGTGGTGTTGACGAGCGCCGGTGTCGTGGTCAGTGGCTCAGTTGGTGTGATCACCGGTGCCGGATGCAGGTCCTTCGACAGGGTGTCGATCTGGTCCTGTACCATCCACGCATCCTGGGCTTCGGGCGCCAGCGCGATATAGTGTTTGAACGCATCTACCGCTTCGGTGTTCATGCCGAAGTGGCGATAGACGTCACCGATCTGCCGCCAGGTTTCCTTTGGCGCGTCCGGGCTTTCCAGCGCAGTCTTGTAAGCGGTGATGGCGTTTTCCATGTCGGAGCCGTCGGCTCCGCGCTTGCCGCGCAGGCGCAGGGCTTCGCCCTTGTAGAAGTTAAGTACGCCGGGATCGAGACCGTCACGGCTGAGGCGGCTGATGATGTAGAGCGTCTGGCCGTAATCCTGGCGGCGCAGGTCGTCCTTCAGCCATACGCCGAGCCAGGGGCGGATGTGGTCACGATAGGCGGCGCGGGCTGCCTTCGAGTCCTCGGTCGAGCGGAAGGATGCCTTGCCGCCATTGAGGCTGATGTCGCGGGCGCTGAGAGCGGTAATACGGTCGGCTTCAAGTGGGTGATCGCCGAAGACATTGATGCGCGAAGGGGAGTTGCGGACCTTTTCATAGTCAGAGGCCGCGGTTTCGTTCAGCCGTTCGCGCCACAGGTCGGCCGCGCCGCCGGTATAGTACTGGGCGTCGCGGGCATAGATCAGGCCATAGGCATCGGCCTGGGTTTCCATGTCGCGCGAATAGTTCATCAGGGCGGCGATGGTGCCCAGATAGGTCAGGTTGACCAGGCCGCTGGTGGCATTGCTGATATCGCGGACCGCTGAATAGGAATTGGCGTTCAGCGAGGCCCCGAGCGCGACGGCGCCAAGCAGGAAGGTGGCGGCGAGAGCGGCGTTCTGGCCGCTTTTTATGGCCTGATATTGCCGCATGACATGCGAATGACGGAAATGGCCGGATTCATGGCCCAGAACGAAGGCAAGATCGTCCTCGGTTTCACAACGCAGCAGCAGACCGGTCCACACCTCAGTGTAACCGGTAGCCGCCATGCTGGCATTGAAGAACGGCCGGTCCATGACATAGAGCCGCACATCACCTGAGAAAGGCCCGGCAATCCGCGTCAGCACACCGTCGACATAGGTTTGCAGGGCCGGATCGGTGTCGCGTTCGCCGGAGGTCCTGGCGTCGTGCTCGACCTTGGCGGTTTCCGCCCAGATGCCGGCTTCGAGGCTGTTTGGCACGGGTTTCTGGCCGGGCAGGCGCTCCGGTGAATCCGTGCCCATGTCGGCTATTTTCGATGTCGCGACCTCTTGTGCCTGTGTTAGCGAGGGCAGGATGGTCGACAGGGCTACACTGGCAAACAGTGCCGCGCGCAGGTTTCTCATGATGGACATAGGCGCCTACAGCGGCAGGTTGGTGGTCAGGCTATTGACGGCAGCGGCGGCGCCCTCGGCCTCGCGGATATCGGTGCCGGCTGGAACCACCATGAAGTTATACCACACCACCTGGCCGGTTTTCAGGTCGACCAGCGAGGCCTGAATGGTCTGGCCGCCCATGGGCATAGCGGCGCCGAGCATGGCCATGCCAACCATCATGGCGGCGCGCCCGCCGCTGGAATAGCTGCCCTTGACTCGGACGAACAGGGCGTAGGCCGGTGGCGCATCTGGCGCGGCATCGGCCGGCACAAGGGTGGTTACGCCATCGCCCAGGGTCCAGTCGAAGCCGGTCTTGGTCGGCAGGCGATAGGTGATGATCTGGCTGAGTGAAATAGAATCGATGACCGCGTCATTCAGCTTGAGCATCTGGAGCGCGCGCGGATCCTCGGTCGTGTTCAGGTCGACGGTCGAGGTCTTGTATTTGCGATTGCTAAGTACAGTGCTCAGGCTGGCGCCAATGTATTTGCGCGCTGATTGCGACCATTCTTCTTTGGGGTCTTGCGAGCCGCCGGCGGTGAGCAAGGCCAGCGACACTTCCGGTTCAACCACCAGCACTGGCGTATCCGCCGCCGGCTTGGCGATCTTGACATAGGTCACGGGCGCTTCGGCCCTGGCCGGCGAAAGCGCGGCTGATGAAATGGCAAGCGCGAGCACGCTCGCCGCGATGGTGCGGTACATTGGAAAACTCCCCCCTAAATCAACAAAATCGTTTCAATACATACGTTTAGCGCAGCGGCACGATTTTCAGGACTCATATCGCGTTCCTGAAATTCCGGCAAGTGGGATTTGTGACAGGTCTGACATACCGGTTGCAGACAGGCATGTTAGGCTTTATAGTACTGACCGGTCAGTACTATAAAGAAGTTGTAAGTATGGAAAAAGTCGTTCGCCGCAGGCTGGCGCCGGAAGTGCGCCAGGCCGATATTCTCGATGCCGCGCTGGATGAGTTCTCTCGCCACGGCTTCGAAGGGGCGCGCATGGAGGACGTGGCGCGGGCGGCGAAAGTCTCCAAGGGCACGGTCTATCTCTATTATCCCACCAAGCAGGCCCTGTTCGAAGCCCTGGTCAGGCGCGATATCGCTCCGCGCGTGGAGATGGCCGCCGGTTTTCTCAAGGGTTATGACGGACCGCTGGAACCGGCCCTGATGCGCATGATCGAACTGGCGGCCATGGCGATCGAAGCGGGCAGGCTGCCGGTCTATCCCAAGCTGCTGATCGCCGAGGCCGGGCGCTTTCCCGAACTGGCCGCTTTCTACCGCCGCGAGGTGGTGCAGAAGATGCTCGGCGCGCTGACCGGCCTGTTCCAGAGGGCGCTGGATCGCGGCGAGATATCGGGCATCGAAGCCGGAATGGCGGCGCATCTGGTCATCGCACCGGTGCTGAAATCCGCGCTTTGGGCGCTGGTTTTTGCCGATGGCGAAGAGGTGCCGTTTCCGCCGCTGCCTTACCTGCAAACCCATGTGCGTGTCTTTCTGAAGGGCCTCGATCATGCGTAATCTCCTATGGCTGGGTGCTTGCCTTGTGCTGGTTGCCTGCCAGTCGAAACCGGTCGACAGCTACAGCGGCTATGTCGAGAGCCAGACGGTCAGCATCGGTGCGCCACAATCGGGCTGGTTATCGGCTGTCAATGTTGATCGTGGCGATACGGTGGCGGAAGGCCAGGCCCTGTTCCGTCTCGACGCTACGCAAGCTGAACATGCCTTGAGCGGTGCCGAAAGCCGGGCGGTGGCGGCGCAGGCCAGCGCCGCTGACCTCGCTAAGGGCGGACGCGAGGCTGATATCGCACCGTTGCTGGCTCAGCGTATTCAGGCGCAGTCGCAGCTCGATCTGGCCCGTGCCAATGAAGCGCGTTACGCCCAGCTTGAGCCGAGGGGCTATGTATCGGCGGCGCAGATGGATAGCTTGCGGGCCGCGACCAAATCGGCCCAGGCGCAATTAGTCAATATTGATAAACTGATCGCCGAGAAGCGTCTGGCCTCACGCGAGGACCAGCAGCGCGCCGCACAGGCCCAGGCCGCGGCCGCCAGTGCCGATGTCGCCGGGGCGCAATATACAGTCGATGACCGGGACGTGAAGGCACGCCTGACGGGACAGGTGGATGAGCGTCTGCGCGAACCGGGCGAGTTCGTGACGGCAGGGGCGGCCGTCCTGACGGTGCGGCCGAAGGGGCGGGAGTTCGTGCGTTTCTATGTGCCGCAGGCCGATCTGGCAAAGTTCAGGGTAGGTGGTGTGGTGCATGTTGGTTGTGACGGTTGCCGGACGCAGACGGCGAAGGTGCGCTTTATTTCCCCGGAGGCCGAATTTACCCCGCCGGTGATCTACAGTGTGAAGGAGCGCCAGAAGCTGATGTTCCTGATCGAGGCGACTCCGGAAAAGCCGGAGGCGCTTCACGCCGGCCAGCCGGTGGATGTGAAGCTGTGATAGATCAGGCCGACCTCGCCATCGATGTTCGTGGCCTGACCAAGACCTTTGGCAAGCTCAAGGTCGTCAACAATGTCGATATTCGCATGCCAAAAGGGCAGGTCTGGGGTTTCCTTGGTCCCAACGGCTCCGGCAAGACGACCACCATACGTATGCTGTGCGGCCTGCTGAAGCCTGACGCTGGCGAGGGCACCTGCCTGGGTTATGATATTCTGAAACAGAGTCGCGAGATCAAGAACCAGGTTGGCTACATGACACAGAAGTTTTCCTACTGGGAAGATCTGTCAATCCGCGAAAATCTGGAGTTCGTCGCCAATCTCTATGACCTGAAGAAAAAGAAACAGGTTGTTGATAAAACACTGGAAACGCTTGGCCTGACCTCGCGCCAGAAGCAACTGGCCGGCACGCTTTCCGGTGGCTGGAAGCAGCGCCTGGCGCTGGCCGCCTGCACCCTGCACAATCCGCAGATGCTGATGCTCGACGAACCCACCGCCGGCGTCGATCCGCAGGCGCGGCGCGACTTCTGGGACCAGATCCACCGCCTGTCCTCCGAAGGCCTGACCGTGCTGGTTTCGACCCACTACATGGACGAGGCCGAGCGCTGCGACCAGATCGCCTATATCGCCTATGGCAACCTGATGGCGCAGGGGCGGGTAGAGGACATTATCGACCAATCAGAGCTGCACACCTTCATTGCCGAAGGCCAGGGGGTGCGCGAACTGATGGAGCGTCTGCGCGGACAGTCGGGCGCCGATCATGTCGCCTATTTCGGCAATGCCCTGCATGTCAGTGGCGGGGATGAAGAGGCTTTGAAGAGGCTGGTGGCCGCGCATCAGGTGGCCGGTATCAAATGGCGACAGGAACGGCCCAATCTGGAAGACGTCTTCATCCATCTGATGGGCCAGAGCAAAGACAATTCGGTGGCGGTGTAATATGAGCGCATGGCGGCGCATCGGCGCTATCCTGACCAAGGAATTCATCCAGATGCGGCGGGACCGGCTGACCTCGGCCATCATGTTCGTCATGCCGATCATGCAACTGGTTCTGTTCGGTTTTGCCATCAATTCCGATCCGCGCCACCTGCCGACCCTGCTTTATCTGGAGGACCGTTCGGCGGTCGTGCGCTCATTGACGGCGGGGCTACAGAATTCGAGCTATTTCGATATCAAGGGCGAGGTGCAGAGCGCCGAAGCGGGTACAAAAGCGTTGCAGTCGGGCGAGGTGGCTTTTGTCGTCACCGTGCCAGCCGGTTTTACGCGTGACCTGTTGCGTGGCGATCATCCGCAATTGCTGATCGAAGCCGATGCCTCAGATCCGTCAGCGGCCAGCAATGCCGTGGGGATGATCCAGCAGATCGCCACCTCTGCCCTGAAGCAGGACCTGAAAGGCGAGTGGGCGTCACTGGCGCAAGGACCGGCGCCGATCGATATCGTCGTCCACCGCATGTATAATCCCGAAGGCATTTCGCAGTATAACATCGTGCCTGGCCTGCTCGGCGTCATCCTGACCATGACCATGGTAATGATCACTTCCATCGCCATGACGCGCGAAACCGAGCGCGGCAATATGGAAAACCTGCTGGCCATGCCGGCGCGACCGTGGGAGGTCATGGCCGGCAAGATCGTGCCCTATATCGGCGTCGGTATTGTCCAGACCGCGATTGTTCTGCTGGCCTCGGCCTATGTGTTTGGTGTGCCGTTCCTGGGGTCGCTGTGGCTGATGACCTTGGGCGTCGGCCTGTTCATCGTCGCCAACCTGGCGGTAGGGTTCACCTTCTCGACCATCGCCCGCTCACAGATGCAGGCCATGCAGATGACCTTCTTCTTCTTCCTGCCATCGATGATGCTGTCGGGTTTCATGTTCCCGTTCCGCGGCATGCCGGACTGGGCGCAATGGATCGGACAAATCTTCCCGCTGACCCACTTCTTGCGCGTGGTACGCGGGGTGATGCTCAAGGGCTCGGACTTCGACGCCATGTGGCCGAACATCTGGCCGATGCTGATCTTTATCGCCGTGGCGACCATGATTGCCATGCTCAGATATCGCTCCACACTGGACTGAGACTTATCCACGGCCGGTCACTTGACTCTTTTCAAGCGCAAGAACAAAATGGGAACATAAGCAATCGGAGATATGACATGTCGTGGTTTTGCGAAACGCAATTGAGAGACCTGCCGTCCGGCTGCCGGATCATGATTACCTGCGATAAATGCGTTGGTCAGCGCGAAGAAGCGGTACGTCAACTGGTCAATGAGGCGCGGGTGGGCGCCATGTATCTCGACCTGATTGAATGGGCATTTAGTTGCGCCAATTTTCATTGCGGCGGCAATGTATCGTTCGGGATATTCACGCCGGTGGTGATAGAAGGGCATATGACAGCCGTATTGTTACGCGCCTAAGCTTGTTATTGGCTGCCAAGGCCTTACTTAACAACCGAACATAGGAGCAAGCCATGTCCGTTGAAGCCTGGTGTCTGTATTTTGCCGCCGTCTTCCTGCTGAGCGGCACACCGGGACCGAACATGCTTCATGTTCTGTCGCGCAGCGTACGCTTCGGTTTCCGCCGTTCGACCGCCGCCATGGCCGGTTGCGGACTTGCCGTTGTCGTGGCCTTGATCGCCTCGGCGGCCGGACTGGCGGCAGTGCTCACGGCGTCGCCCCTGCTGTTCGAGATCATCCGTTATGCCGGCGTCGCCTACCTGGTCTGGCTGGGTATCAAGGCGTGGCTGGATAAGGGCGAGGATGCCGGTCTTCGTCCGGATGGCACCGTGGCGGGTCTGTCGAGCCTGGCCCTGTTTCGCGGCGGCTTCCTGGTCAGCATCACCAATCCGAAGCTGCTGCTGTTCGCGGCGGCCTTCCTGCCGCAGTTTATCAATCAGTCGGCGGCGAAATTTCCGCAGTTCGCCATACTGATCGTGACCTTCGCCATCATCGAGACTTTCTGGTACGTCCTGTATGGCCTGGGCGGGCAGAAACTGGCCGGCTACCTGAAGAAACCGGCGCTCAACAAGCTGTTCAACCGCCTAACCGGTACGCTCTTCTTTGGTTTCGGCTTCATGTTGCTGAAGGCCAGGCACTAGATCAGATCTAATGTTCGACCGGCAGGCCCGCCATCGCCCAGGCACGCAGGCCGCCAGCAAGATGATCATGGATATCGATACCAGCCGCCTGGCATTGCAGAGCCGCGTTTACCGAACGCACGCCACCGGCGCAGGACAACACGATATATTTGCCTTCAGCTGAGGGCAGGGCGGAAGGATCGAGCGTCGAGAGCGGGTAATTGACGGCGCCTTCGATGCGGGCGTCAGCGAATTCATGAGGTTCGCGCACATCGATCAGCAAAATTTCATCGGCGGCGAGGGCGGCGCTGACCTCTTCGGGCGTCATGTTGCGGATCGGTGTGGACATAGGAAGCCTTTCATAGCAATTCGGGCTACATATGGCAGCTTAAGGTCTCTGACGGAAGATGCCGGCCTGGTAAAAGGTACGGCCAAGCTGGCGATGGTCCATGGAGATGGTGAAGCGGAAATCACCGCCGCCAAGATCGGTATGGCTGACGTGGGTCTGGCCGGGGGAAAGCCAGTGCGGCAGGGGGATTTGTACCCCGGCGATTTCCCAGAAATAGCGCTCGCTGACGAAATGGAGGGCGCCGTCTTTCACATAAACGCGCAGACGCATGCCGAAGCCCATGCCTACATATTCGCAAAGTTGTCCTTTGGTATTTTCACGCTTGGCGGAAATGACGGTGAAAGGGCGGGCAAAGCCATAGGTCCGTTGCCACCAGACGCCGCCGCCTTCGCGTTTCGTCAGCAAGACCTGCATCGGGATATTACGCCCGCGCCGGGCGGTCAGCGGATTGCCGATCAGACGTGTCAGTTGGGCGAACAGCCAGCCGGCGCGCGAACAGTGGATGGTCTCCATAACGCCTTCATAAAGGATCGGCTGCGCCGGCTCATGGGCGAAACGCGCCCGTACGGACGGATGCAGGCGGTACCAGTCGCCCCCCAGCAACCGCGGCAAAAGCCCGATCTCATCCCCCAAAACCTGACTTTCGCGTACCGCCTGCATCTGCACGTCCCCTTGACGTTTTAGCCAAATCGTATTATATTTAGCTAATAAACTAAACGTTATATTGTGAAAAACAATTCGTCAATAGGCTAAATGTAATGCGTGCGGTGCAAGCGGCTAAAATCTTCGCGGCCATGGCTTCCGAGCCAAGGCTCAAGATTCTGGCTTATCTTTCCAAGGCGACGATGACGGCGGGAGAAATCGCCGAGCGCTTCGACATGGCCAAGCCGTCGCTATCAAAGCACCTGAGTATCCTTGAAAACGCCGGTCTGATTTCCAGCGTCAAGAAAGGCAAATTCATCCATTACAGTATTGTTGAGGAGCATATCGTCAACTCGCTCGACGGTTACCTGCAGGAGGTTTGCCCAACCCGCAAACCCCTGCGCGAGGAAAGCGCCGCCAAGGCGAAAAGCGACTGATTTTTTCATTTGTGGTGAGGTTGGCAAGGCAATTTTCGCCGGTGATGCGGTGCCGGGTTTTTGCCTGTTCAGCCCTGATTTTATGATACGCGTGCCGCCGGTTCGCGCGAACATGCGCGTTGAACGATCATAACACTCGGGAAATGACAATGAGCCGGATCATGAGCAGGCGCGTTTTGGCAGGTATTATGGGCGGGACCCTGCTCGTTTTCAGTGGGATAAACACGAACGTAGAAGCGCAACCGGTATCCTACGACTGGCAGACCATTCCGCTGCAGGGCGGCGGTTTTGTCGATGGCTTTCTCTATCATCCCAAAAAGGCCGGCATTCTCTACGCCCGCACCGATGTCGGCGGCATGTACCGCTATGACTACGCGGCACGGCGCTGGGTTCCGCTGATGGATGGCTTCGGCAAGGATGACTGGGACTGCATGGGCATCATGACCATGGCGGTCGATCCGCAAAAGCCGGAGCGCCTCTATGCCACGTGCGGGCTCTATCTCAGCGATCGGGTGCCCGATGGCGCGGTGGTACGCTCCGAGGATCAGGGCGCGAGCTGGAAGATCACGCGCCTGCCGGGCATCAAACTCGGCGGCAATGCCATGGGGCGCGGCACCGGCGAGCGTTTGCAGGTCGATCCGGCGGACAGCGACACAATCTGGCTCGGCACCAATCAGGATGGTTTGTGGGTCAGCCACGATCAGGGAAAGAGTTTCGCCAAATCAGCCTATGCGCCGAAATCGGTGACGACTGTGCTCATCGCCGGTAAGACCCTTTACGTCGGTTCCGGTGAAGTCGGTGAGGGGCTGTTTCGCAGTATAGATGGCGGCAAGACTTTCGCGGCGGTGCCCGGTTCGCCGAAGATGGTCCCGCACCAGATGGCGCTGGGCAAGGACGGCACGCTCTATATCACCTTCAGCGATAACCTCGGTCCGTATGGCGTCACCGATGGCGCAGTTTGGAAACTGAAGGGCGGTGTATGGATCGATATCACGCCCACCCGGCCTTCAAAGGAAACGCCCTTCGGCTATTCCGGCCTCGATCTTTCGCCGGAAGGCGCTTTGGTGGTCTCGACCTCCGACCGTTACAGCGGTAGTGGTGATGACCTCTATATCAGCCATGATGGCGGCGCCAGGTGGACTCCGGTGGGACCCCAGGCCATCCATCATACCGAAACCCATCCATGGCTGACAGACTATATGGGCGGCAGTGATCCCGACGCCGTGGCCCGCAGGCATATGGGCCACTGGATGGACGCGGTGAAGATCAATCCGTTTAATCCGAAGGAACTGCTTTACGGCACCGGCTATGGGGTATGGATGACCGGGAACCTTGATGCGCTGGCCAGCGGTAGAAAGGTCGAATTCGCGTTTGAAAACAATAACCTCGAAGAGACGGTTGTCCTGGGACTTGAAAGTCCGCCGGCCGGTCCGAAAGTGCTGATGGCGGCCGGCGACGTTGGCGGCACGGCATTCGATGATTTTTCGCGGACGCCTCAGCATGGGCTTTTCAGCCCGATGAACAAGACCAACCAGTCGGTGGCTTTTGCCGCGCTGAAACCGAATATCATCGTGCGCAGCGTCGATAATGAAGACACGCACGGTTATATCTCGTTCGATGGCTCCGATACCTGGCAGCCTTTGCCATCCGCACCCGCGCCGCTGATGACCACCGACTGGCATAATCACCGCGCAGGCAAGCTGGCCATATCGGCCGACGGCAAGGCGATAGTCTGGGTGCCGGAAGGCGAAGGGGCGTATTATTCAAAAGATCTCGGCAAGACGTGGACGCTCTCGACCGGATGGCCGAAGCCTGAGCGCGGCCAGGAAGCGATCGCGGACACCGTCAATGATACCGTATTTTACACTTTCGATCGTGGCACGGGCACGGTGCGGGTCAGTCGCGATGGCGGGGTTTCTTTTGCGCCGCTTTACCAACTGGCCGTTGGTCAGGGGCAGTTACGCGCCGTGCCAGGGCGTGAAGGCGATTTGTGGCTGGCGGCGGGCGGGGCGCTTTATCACGGGCAACAGGCCGTGGCCGGTGTCGATGCTGCCTGGCAGGTTACTTTCGGCAAGGCAGCGCCGAGTGCGGACTATCCGGCGGTATTCCTGTGGGGCAAGGTGAGGGGCGAGGAAGGCCTGTGGCGTTCGGATGACAGGGGCGAGAGCTGGGTGCGTATCAATGACGATGCCCATCGTTTCGGCCAGATGCGGGCCATCGCCGGCGATCCGCGTGAGTACGGAACGCTCTATATTTCACCGGATGGCCGCGGAACGATTGCAGGTAAGCTGAAATAGTTACGCCATGCTCATATTGAGGATAAAGGCCGGACCGAGATAGATGGACTGCTTGCCGGTATTGAGGTGGATGGTCAGGGCGGCGGTCTTCGGTGCGTGGTCTTCGGCGGCAGTAAATTCCAGCGTCTGCATCTGCCAGTCCGCAGTGGCGCTGATCTGCTTTTCGCCAAAAGAATCATAGGGAGGCGAGCTGACCTGCATCCGCATGGTGAGGTTCGCGGGCGCATTATCAGCGGTCTTTGATTTAACCCATACCGCCGCGACGATCTTGTCACCCTTGCTGATCTTGCCGGTAATCTGGCTTTCTGCAGCTGCATCCCACGGATTACCGCCCGCGCCGGAGATCTTGACCTCCATCGCCTGGCCACCCTGGACGTTGGCGTCCTTGACACGCTTGTTGGTCTGCGCCGTGCCGTAGATGTTCCAGCCGCCCGGCTCGTTGATCAGCTTTTTGGATATGTCATCCTGGGCGAGTGCAGGCAGGGCGGGGGCGCAGGCAAGGGCGCAGGCCCCCGTCAGAAGCTGACGTCTGTTCATGTTTTTCTCCCGAAAACGTTTCTTGTTTTTCAGGAGCATTACACAGATTACGGCGTTTTTCCAGAGGCGTAGAGGCCGATAAGTGTCCCGACAAAGCCGCCGGCCTTCGCTGTTGACAGATTTGTCACATCGACGCTTTCGGCGGCCACCGTGGCGGTTTTCGCATCCGGGCCATAGGTGAAGCGCGCCGTGCCGCCGGTGATTTCAACATGGAGCCTGACCGGTCCGGCCGGGGCTGCGAGGGTGGCGATCACCACGCCGTCGCGCGGATCGTTCGGCCCGGCCCGGCGGGTGATTTCCAGCACGGCCCTGCCGTCGCGCATGGCCAGTCCGTAGAAGATGTAGAAGTCATCATTCTGCAGGGCCACTATGCCGGCCCGGTCGCCTTCAGTCAGCGGCCGGTAATTGACCACGGTGCTGAAGTCGGCGTTTACATGTTTCTGGCGCAGGCCGATAAAAGCGGGGTGGGACTGCACGTCGCCGATGGCTTCCGGCAGGGCGGTCAGGCCAACGGTTTCGTCATTGAAAACGGTCAGGAAGTCTCTTTTCGGTGTGCGGATCTGCAGCCAGTTGAGTGGCGTCCTGTTGTCATAGCTATAGCCGAAATGGTGTGAATAGCGGGTATAGTGCGGCTCCTGCGTCTGGCGGGGCAGATTCGGCAGGTCAACGGCCAGTGGAATAGTCTCGCCATGCGGCAGGATTATGGGCCAGCCGATACCTTTTTCATCTTTTTTCCACGTCACGGGCAACATGAAGGTTTCACGGCCGGTATTGTAAAGATCGCCCTCGTAAGGCTGGACGGCCAGGAAAATCGCGTGCCATTCGCCATTCGGCGTCTGAACGAGATCAGCATGACCGGCGGAAGTAACAGGCGAGGGCCGCGCCGGATCGAGATCACGCTGGGTCAGGATGGGGTTGCCGGCATAGGGCACATAAGGTCCGCCCACCTTTTCAGAGCTCAGTATGACCTCCGAGTGGTTTACCGAGGTGCCCCCTTCCGCGGCCATCAGGTAGTAGCGGCCATCGACCTTGTAGATATGCGGGCCTTCGATCCATACCGGTTTCTTCGAGATATCTACGCCACCGTTGACGACGACATGCTTCTCTCCGACCACCTGCATTTTTGCCGGATCGAACTGCTGAATCCAGATGGCACGGTGCCCCTCATAAAGCGGCTGGCCTTCCGGCGCGTCGTTCCATACGATCCAGGACTTGCCGTCATCGTCCCAGAAGATCGAGGGATCGATGCCATTGAATGCCAGCCAGGCAGGATCTGACCACGGACCGGCGGGGTCTTTCGCGGTGATGACAAAGTTGCCTTTGCAGTCGACGCAGGTGTTGATGATGTAAAACAGGCCGTCGTGATAGCTGATATCGGGCGCGAAGACGCCGCGCGAGGTGGCGAGACCGGAAAAATCGAGCATGCCCGGCCTGTCGATGGCGTTGCCGATCTGCTTCCAGTTAACGAGATCGCGCGATTTCCATACGGGAATGCCGGGATAGTAGGCGAAGCTCGAATTGATCAGATAGTAGTCGTCGCCAGCGCGGGTGATGCTCGGATCGGGATAGAAGCCGGGCAGGATGGGGTTGTCATATTGCGGCTTTGTCGCCTTTGCCAGTCCGGGGACCTGGCTGTCCAGACGGATATTGGAAAAGACCGCCTGGCCAGACTGCGGCGCCGGCGTACTGGGCAGGGTGGCGCAGGCGGAGAGGGCGAGAAGCGCGAAGGCGGGGAGCAGGGCTTTCATCTTACCGCTCCGGCGCATTTTTGAAGGCGGCCGCGATGGCTTCGCGGAGCGGCTTGGGGCGGAACTGGTCATCGTAAGGCGTCGGGCGCAAGGGCAGCTTGTCGGCGCGTGGCGTGAAGCCCTGCAGCCAGTTATACTGATCCGGCATGCCCCAGAAGAGCACATCCTTGGTCTGCTTGTAGCTCAGCATCTGGTCGAGATAGATGCGACCGACGGTGGCGACAATCGCGTCACGCTGTTCAATATCTCCGGTCGGAATCGTCTGGTCGTCGACGTCGAACTCGGTGATCAGCAGGTCGAGATCGAGCGATACCGCCTCGTCGAGGAAGTCCTTCCATGCATTGACCTGGCCGCCGAGCAGATCGAAGCCATTGCCGATATGGGACTGTACGCCCAGCGCATCGATCGGCACCTTGTTGTCGCGGAACCAGTGCAGCAGTTTCAGCACGCCTCTGCGGTGGTTCTCGTTACCAGCTTCCCAGCTCATATAGTCATTGTAGACCAGTTCCGTCTTCGGCAGGTGTTCGCGTGCGGCCTCGAAGGCAATGCGCATTGCGTCCATGCCGAGGACGCGCGAGAAGGCGTTTTCACGCATCTCTCCGGTTTTCGGATCAATGGTCTCGTTGACCACATCCCATGAGACCAGCCGGTCGCCGTAATGATCCGCCACCGTGGCGATATAGTCGCGCAGCAGCTTTTCAGCCTCGGCCTTGCCGGAAAATTTGTAATCTTTCAGCCATTGGGGCGTGAATTCGTCGCGCGCCCAGAAGAAGTTATGACCGCGCATGGCGATGTGGTTGGTTTCCGCGAAGGCAACAAGCTCATCGGCCGGCTTGAAATTGTAGTCCTTTGGATTGTTGTTGTGCGTGACATACATCTTCAGCTCGTTTTCCGGCACGATGATGTTGCATTCGCGTATAATCAGTTCACGCACCTTGGGGTCGCTGTACATCTTCATGCCGATAGCTGTGCCGAAGCGCAGCCCCTTGGCGGCAGCCAGGTCTTTCAGCGGCGTGGCGGCGTCCGTAGGGGCGGCCAGGGCAGGGGATATTGTGCTGGCGGCGAGGGTGGCGGTGCCCAGAGTCAGGGCCGCGCGGCGCGACAGATTTTGGCTCATGAAAATTTTCCCTGTTGAATTTTATTCTGTTAGCGCTAACAGTGTCATCGTTCAATTCCGTCGTCAAGCGCGGCAGAGGCCTTCGAAATTGGAAGTGCCGATAATAAAAACAGGGATTTAAGTTATGAAGCATGAGACCCCCGTCGTCACCCGCCGTCTGTTCGGTGCCTCCACTATTGCCCTGACTGCCGCCACCGCCACCGGCGCGCTGGCAAAGGCAAATGCCAAGACAAAAGAAAAGCTGCCCTACAAGGATGCATCCCTGAGCACCGAGGCGCGCGTCGCCGATCTGCTGGGCCGGATGACGCTCGAGGAAAAGATCGCCCAGATGGAGTGCGTCTGGCAGAAGAAGGGCGATATCCAGGATCCTGATGGCAAGTTCAACCCGAAAAAGGCCTCCCAGGTCTGGCCGAATGGTTTAGGCATGGTGGCGCGGCCATCCGACCAGCAAGGGCTGGCCACGACGACCGGTGCCGGTGATTCCGGCGCCATGGGCAACCGCGATGCCTTCAACACCGCCAGTCATGTCAATGCCATGCAGAAATGGGCGGTCGAAGAGACCCGCCTCGGCATTCCGATGATCATGCACGAGGAAGCGCTGCACGGTTACGTCGCCAAGGATGCGACATCGTTCCCGCAAGCCATTGGTCTGGCCTCGTCATTTGATCCGGGCATGGCCACGAAAATCTTCTCGGTGGCCGCCCGTGAGATGCGCGCCCGCGGCGCCAATTTCGCCCTGGCCCCGGTAGTCGATGTCGCCCGCGAACCGCGCTGGGGCCGTATCGAGGAAACCTATGGCGAAGACCCGCATCTCAGCGGCATGATGGGCAAGGCGGCCGTGATCGGCTTCCAGGGTGAAACCCTGCCTCTGGCCAGGGACAAGGTGTTCGCCACGCTGAAGCACATGACGGGCCATGGCCAGCCGGAAAACGGCACCAATGTCGGTCCCGCCGAGGTTTCGGAACGCACCCTGCGCGAAGAATTCTTCCCGCCGTTCGAAAAGATCGTCAAGGAAACCAATATCCGCGCTGTCATGCCGTCGTACAATGAAATCGACGGCGTCCCTTCTCATGCCAACAAGTGGCTTCTGACCACCATCCTGCGCAACGAATGGGGTTTCAAGGGCGTTACGGTTTCCGACTATTTCGCCATCAATGAAATGATTACCCGCCACAAGCTGGTGCCGAACACGACCGAAGCCGCCTTCCGCGCCTTCAAGGCTGGCGTCGATATCGAGACGCCTGATAACCAATGTTATGGCACCCTGGTCGACCTGGTAAAGGGCGGGCGTATCTCGGAGGATGAAATTAACGCGGTGGTCAGCCGTATCCTGGAAATGAAATTCCAGTCGGGTCTGTTTGAAAACCCCTATGTCGATGCGAAAAAGGCCGATAGCCTGACCGCTACGCCGGACGCCGTTGCGCTGGCGCATGAAGCCGCCACGAAGTCGGTGGTGCTGCTGAAGAACAACGGCCTGTTGCCGCTGGACGCTAAGAAGGTTGGCAAGGTGCTGGTGCTTGGCACCCATGCAAAGGACACGCCCATCGGCGGTTATTCCGACAAGCCGCGTCATGTCATCTCGATTCTTGAAGGGCTTGAGGCCGAAGGCAAGAAGGCCGGTTTCGAGGTCGCCTACAGCGAAGGCGTGCGCCTGACCGAGCAGCGCATCTGGGGGCAGGACGCGATCAATTTCACGCCGGATTCGGTCAATGACAAGCTGATTGCCGATGCCGTCGAAGCCGCGAAGTCGGCCGACACCATTATCATGGTGCTGGGCGACAACGAGCAGACCTCACGCGAGGCCTGGGCCGACAACCACATGGGTGACCGTCAGTCACTCGACCTGATCGGTCGTCAGAACGATCTGGCCGCGCAGATATTCGCCCTCAAGAAGCCGACCGTCGCCTTCCTGCTCAATGGCCGTCCGTTGTCGGTCAACCTGCTCAATGAAAAGGCCGACGCCCTGATCGAAGGCTGGTACATGGGGCAGGAAACCGGCTGGGCCGCCGCCGATATCCTGTTTGGCCGGGCAAATCCAGGCGGCAAGCTGCCGGTTTCAATCGCGCGCAATGTCGGCCAGTTGCCGGTTTTCTACAATTACAAGCCAACCGCCCGCCGTGGCTATCTCGATGGGACAACGGCGCCGCTGTTCCCCTTCGGATATGGCCTCAGCTACACTACCTTCGACATTTCTGCGCCGAAGCTGGAAAAAGATACCATTGGCACGACGGACAGCGTGACCGTCAGCGTCGAGGTGAAGAATACCGGTGCGGTAAAGGGCGACGAGGTGGTCCAGCTCTATATTCGTGACGACTTCTCGTCTGTCACCCGTCCGGTCAAGGAATTGAAGGGTTTCAGCCGCATCACTCTGGAGCCCGGCGCCAGCCAGACGGTCACTTTCACCATCACCCCGGCCGATCTGCAGTTCTATAATATGGATATGCAGCGCGTTGTTGAACCGGGCACCTTTACGATCTCCGTCGGACCCAATAGTGTAGACCTGAAGACGGCCACGCTCACTGTGGCGTAGGTATCAGGGGACGACTATGACGGATATCAGGCGGCGCCATCTGTTGGGCGGGGCGCTGGCAGGGGGGGCGATGCTGAGCGTCGCCTCGGCGGCCAGTGCGCAGAACAAGGGCCAGCCCAATGCGGAATCGCAGGCCATACAGGCGGCCTTGCAGGATTATAACGATCCGGCGACGCTGGCAGTCCAGCCTGTCGGCATCGACTGGGCGCAGATGCGCCGTTATCATGTCGCCAATGCCGATGTGGTTAAACTGCCGGAAACTGCCCGAAAGGTCATCATGATGGGGGATTCCATCACCGATGGCTGGCCGGGGCAATCCGGCAGCTTTTATGCCGATAACGGTCTTGTCGGCCGTGGCATTGGCGGGCAGGTCTCGGCCCAGATGCTGGTGCGTTTCATGGCTGACGTCGTGGCACTGCGCCCGAAGGCCGTGCATATCATGGCTGGTACCAATGATATCGCACAGAACCAGGACCCGTACGATCCGGTGGCTACCACCAATAATCTGCAGGCCATGGCCAACCTGGCCAGTGTCTACGGCATCAAGGTGATCATGGCCAGCGTGCCGCCGGCGGATCATTTCCCCTGGCGCCCGGAAGTCGGCAATCCGGTTGAAAAGGTCAGGGCGCTGAACGAGTGGATCAAATCGGTCTGTTCGGCACAGAACTACACCTTTGTCGATTACTGGCCGGCACTGGCATTGGACAGCGGCGCCATGCGGCCTGAATTCAGTTTCGACGGCGTCCATCCCAACAGCACGGCCTATGCCGCCATGGCACCCTATACGCTGGCAGCTGTGGCTGCGGCGCTGGCGTAATGATCGGCAAGCGAGATCTGCTTAGGTCTGGCACGGCACTTGTCATAGCCGGTGTTGCGCCGATCTGTGCAGTGGCCGGAACCACAGGTGGGCCCTTCAACGCTGACTGGCAATCGCTCATTGCCAATTACCAGGCACCGGACTGGTTCCGCGATGCCAAGTTCGGTATCTGGGCGCACTGGTCGGCGCAATGCGTGCCGGAGCAGGGGGACTGGTACGCCCGGCGCATGTACCTGCAAGGCGAGCGCGCCTATGACCATCACCTGAAGACCTATGGCCATCCGGCCGACAGCGGCTTCATGGCGATCAATAACCTGTGGAAGGCCGAGAACTGGAACCCCGGCGAACTGCTCGATCTCTACAAGGCGGCCGGTGCCAAATATTTCATGGCCCTGGCCAGTCATTGCGACAATTTCGATGCCTACAATTCTAAGTTCATGGACTGGAACGCCACGAAGGTCGGGCCCAAAAAAGACATCGTCGGCATCTGGGCGAAAGAAGCGCGGGCGAGGGGGCTGAAGTTCGGCGTTTCGCAACACGCCGCCCATGCCTGGCACTGGATGCAGACCGCCTATGCCTACGATCCGGAAGGCCCGCGCGCCGGTGAGCGTTATGATGGCTACCGCCTGACAAAAGCCGACGGCGCCGGCAAGTGGTGGGAAGGGCTGAATCCGCAGGAACTTTACGGCGGACCGGTGATGGTAATGCCGGATGGCATCGCCTCCATCGCCGAGGCCAATAAATGGCACGATGAGAATGATGGGCCTTTCCCGGAAACACCGCCGGCCACCAATCCGGCCTTCACGCGCCAGTTCTATCTACGCACCAGAGATCTGATCGATTCTTACCAGCCGGATCTGGTCTATTTCGACAATGGTGACCTGCCGCTCGGCCAGGTCGGGCTTGACCTCGCTGCCCATTATTATAATGCCGGTCTGAAATGGCATGGCGGCAAGCAGGAGGTGGTGGTCACCATCAAGCTGGTGCCGGAAGAGCGCAAGGCGGCGGTGATCGAGGATGTCGAGCGCGGCAATCGCTCAGGCATCGAAGCGCATCCCTTCCAGACAGACACCTGCCTGGGCGACTGGCACTACAACCGCCAGCGTTTCCTTGACAAATCCTATGTCCCCGCCCGCGATGTCGTCCATCGCCTGTGCGATGTCGTTTCCAAGAACGGCAACCTGATGCTCAGCGTGCCGGTGCGTGGCGATGGTACGATCGATGACGAGGAACGCCGCATTGTCGAGGAAATCGGCGAATGGAACCGGCGCTACGGCGAAGCCATCTTCGGCACGCGGCCGTGGAAGATTGCCGGCGAGGGCCCCACCGAGGTCCAGTCGGGACAATTTATCAATGGCGATCCGAAGCTGGCCTTCACCGCGCAAGATATCCGCTTTACCCGAAAAGGCGATGTGCTTTACGCCATCACGCTTGGCAAGCCGGAGGGGCGGATACATATAACCAACCTTGCCGAGGGTTCGTCGGTGGCAGCGGGCAATATCACGCGAATCGAAGCGGTGGATACGGGCGTGCCGCTGGTATTCATGCGCGATGCGTCGGGTCTGCATGTCGAGGTTCCAGACGGTCTTAGCCATCCCTTTGGCCTAGCGCTGCGGATTATCGGTGAGGGGCTGGTATGAGCCGTCAAGTGAATGAAATAGAGGGCATCGATCGGGCGCGTTTCGAAGCCGAAATCCTGCCGGCGCGACAGCCCGTTGTCCTGAAAGGACTGGTGCGCGACTGGCCGGTCGTGCAGGCGGCGCAGGAATCGAACGCGGCCGTGGCGTCCCTGTTCAAGCAGATGGATGGCAGCGGCAAGACTGCGAACATCAGCATCCTGCCGCCGGTGCATAAGGGCAACTTCTTCTACAATGACGATCTGAGCGGCTATAATTTCATGGTCGACCAGACGACGGTTTCCGGCCTGCTCGACCGTCTGCTGGAGACCGAAGCGCGCGAGGACTTTGTTACCATCTATGCGCAATCATTGATTCTGGCCGACTATATGCCGGCCTTCGAGGCGGCGCATCCGCTGCCGGTACTAGCCGCATCCACCGGTCCGCGCCTGTGGCTGGGCAATCGCGTCCGTACCCGGACCCATTTCGACCCGGCGCATAATATCGCCTGTGCCGTGGCGGGAAAGCGGCGTTTCACCCTGTTTCCACCGGATCAGATCGACAATCTCTATCCGGGCCCGTTCGATTTCGCACCGGGCGGCGTACCGGTCAGCATGGTATCGCTGGAAAGCCCGGATTTGGATCGCTATCCCTTGTTCGCCAAGGCGCTGGAACAGGCACAGTACGCCGATCTTGAACCGGGCGACGCGCTCTATATTCCCTACTGCTGGTGGCATCATGTCCAGTCGCAGACCGGTTTCAACGCCCTGGTCAATTACTGGTGGAACGAGGCGGGCGCCGACTGGGTGCCGCCCAATATCGCGCTCTTTGCCAGTATCCTGGCCCTGCGCGACCTGCCGGAAGACCAGAAGGCAATCTGGAAACATATTATGGAGCGTTATGTCTTCGGTGATGCGGCGGCCTCGGCGGCGCATTTGCCCGAAAAGGGCCGGCACGGCTTCGGCCAACTGTTGCCGGCGGTACGGGCTCGGCTGAAGGGCTTTATCCGGACGGCAATGGGGTCATGAAACAGATCTGGCTGGCGGCATTTCTATTGGTGGCCACTCCGGTCGGCGCGCTGGCTTGTGAAGGCCAGGTGACGGTGTGCGACGGCGTGTCGGTGGACGGGTTCGCCCTGATCCGGAACGGCAAACCGGCGACCGTATATGTTGGTACTGCGGCTTCAAAGCCTGTACAGCGCGTGGCCGAGGATTTCGCCACCGACCTGGAGCGCGTATCGGGTGTGCGTCCCGCAGTCGTGCACGATCTTAAGGACGTAACCGGCGCTGTAGTGGTGATTGCCGAAACGGGCCATTCGCCACTGCCCGTCGATGACAGCGCCGTGGCCGGCAAGTGGGAAGCCTATCAGCAGTCGGTGGTCGATACGGGCCATGGCAAGGCGCTGGTGATCCTGGGCGCCGATGCGCGCGGGGCAATTTATGGCGCTTACGATATCTCGGCGAAGATGGGCGTGTCGCCGTGGTACTGGTGGGCCGATGTGCCGGTGACGAAAAAGACCGACCTCTACGTGACGGCGGGCTCGCGTATCGATGCACCGAAAGTGAAATATCGCGGCTTCTTCATCAATGACGAGGAGCCGTCGTTTGGCGGCTGGGCGCGGGAAAAGTTCGGCGGCATCAATCATGAGCTTTATGGCCATGTCTTCGAACTGGAACTGCGCCTGAAGGGCAATTATCTGTGGCCGGCTATGTGGGGCAAGGCGTTCTGGGATGACGATCCGCTCAACCCGCAGACGGCGGCGGACTATGGCATCATCATGGGCACCTCGCACCATGAGCCGATGACGCGGGCGCAGGACGAGTGGCACCGGCACCAGGAAGGCGGCGTCACCGGTGGCAAGTGGGACTACACCACCAATGCTGCCAATTTGCGCAGCTTCTGGCGCGGCGGCATCGAACGGATGAAAGCAGGTAATTTTGAGAATGTCGTCACGGTCGGGATGCGTGGCGATGGCGACGAACCGATGAGCGAGGGCACGGCCACGCACCTGCTGGAAAATATCGTGGCCGACCAGCGCAAGATCATTACCGATGTTACTGGCGAGCCAGCAGACCGGACGCCGCAGGTATGGGCGCTATACAAAGAGGTCCAGGACTACTACGACCATGGCATGACCGTGCCGGACGATGTGACCCTGCTGTTTTCCGACGACAACTGGGGGCAGATCCGGCGGCTGCCAAGCCTGAGCGCACCGAAGCGGGCCGGGGGCTACGGCATCTATTATCATTTCGACTATGTCGGCGGGCCGCGTAGTTACAAATGGATCAATACCAACCAGATTGAGAAGACCTGGCAGCAGATGGACCTGGCGTATGAAAGCGGCGCCGATCGTCTGTGGATCGTCAATGTTGGCGACATCAAGCCGATGGAGTTTCCGCTGTCGTTCTTTATGGATATGGCGTGGAACCCGGAAGAGATGACGCCGGAAGCGTTGGCCGACTATCCGGCGAAGTGGGCGGGCCAGCAGTTCGGGCAGGAACACGCGGCTGAGATCGGCGAGATATTGACGCGCTATAGCCAGTATAATGCCCGCAAGAAGCCGGAACTGCTGGACTTTACCAGTTTCAGTTTGGATTCCTATAATGAATGGCCTCGGATCGCTGCCCATTTCGAAGAATTAAACGTCAAGATGCAGTTGGCGGGGCAAGTCATGAGCAATGAGCAAAAGCCTGCATTTTTTGAGTTGGTGGCACATCCAGTCGGAGCGATTTGGAACCTTGACAGTCTCTATTATGGTGTTGCTCTGAACCGTCATTATGCTGGTTTTGGTGACCGGCGAGCCAACGATTTGGCAGAAGGCGTGCGTTTTGCTTTTGAAGAGGACCAGCACATTCGTGACCTCTACCATCGAATTGCGAATGGCAAATGGGATCACATGATGGACCAAAGCCATATTGGTTACACGGGGTGGCAACAGCCGGATGCAGACGTAATGCCGGTTGTAATGACTGTCGCAAAGGATGCACCACGTAAGCCGGAGGCAAACTTGCCTGTTCAATCGCAAGGGTTTCCGTTGGATTGGAATTATCAATGGTATCCTGGCCAAATATTTGGGGATACTGATGGTTATATAGCCATCGAAGCTGAGCACTATAGCCGCAAGGTGGATGGCCGCAACGCTCACTGGCAGGTGATTGCCAATCTGGGGCGCACCCTGTCGTCGGTTGTTTCACTGCCGCAGACCGCTGCACCAACCACGGATAATTCCGTGCGGTTGGAATATGACATCGAAACGACCAAGACGGCTGACGCAACGCTCAATCTCTATCTGGCGCCGACGCTCGATACACAAGGCAAGGGTGGTCTGTGCATCGCTGTGTCCATCGATGACCTGCCGGTGCAGACACTGACTTTTGATCTCAAGCCCGATACGCCGGAATGGAACCAGGCGGTCAAGGACAATATCCTTATCCTGAAGGCGCCCTTCAATGGATTGAAGGCCGGCAAGCACACGATCAAGGTCTTCCGTATTGACGGCAATGTGGTGTTGGAACGGCTGGTGCTCGATACCGGCGGCCTGAAACCATCCTATCTCGGACCGCCCGAAAGCGCCGCGAATTAGGCGCGGCGGCGGCCCTGTTGCGGCAGGGTCGATTTGATGAAGCCGGCGGGGGGATCGGTCTCGGCCAGCACCTGCTCCTTGATGGCGCGGGGTTCGCCGAACAGATGGCCCTGCGCATAGCCGATTTCGATATCAAGGATATCGACGACCTGCTTTTCGCTCTCGACCTTCTCTGCGATGACTTCGATGCCATAACGCGCGAGCAGGCCGGCATAGTCGCCGGCATGGATGTCCTTCAGGAACTTCATTGCCGGCTTGCCTTCGACTTCGAGCAATTGTTCAAGCAGCAGATTGGCGCCGATCTTGACGTACCGCACGTCCGAACGATGCAGATCCTGCAGGTCGAAATCGATGCTGACCACCTTGTCGAGTGAGAAGCGGAAGCCGAGGTCGGCCAGTTTTGCCATATTGCGCGCCTCGACCGAGCCACGCGTAGCGAAGGCGTCCTGGCCCAGCTCGAAGATCAGCGAACCGGCGAGATCGCGGTTTTCATTGAGGAATTCGAGAAACTGCGGGAAGAAGGTTTCGTCACGCAGGCTGGTCAGCGAGATATTGCAGAAGATGCCGATGCGGCGGTCCTGCTTGGCCAGGCGGCGGACAATCTGCACGCAGCGGAACAGCAGCAGGTTGTCGATGCTCGGCACCAGCCCTTCGGCATCGGCGACATTGAGATATTCGGCGGGCATCAGCACACGGCCGGTGGCGTCACGCAGGCGCGAGAACGATTCGTAGAAGATGGTCTTGCGCTGGGGCAGGGAGACGACCGGCTGGAGGTAGAGATCGACGCGGTTGGCAATCAGGGCTTCGCGGATGGTCTCAATCAGGGCCAGCGCCTGAGCTTCTTTATGGTTCATGGCCGGCGTGCCGCGCAGGGGCACCACAGTGGCGACTGGCGCGGCCTGCCAGGTGTTGAGGCGATCCTCGATGCTTTCGCCAAGCTTCATCACCAGGTCTTCCAGCATCTTCACTTCCGAAGTGAGTTCTTCGGAGCGTGAGGTGCGCTGGTTCTGGACGCGGTCAGCCAGTTCCAGCATGTCCTTCTGCGTCGAATCGATGGCATCGACCATCAGGCGGTGAGCATCGCGGACGTTCTCGACGTCGCGCAGGATGCGGCGTTCGGCCATCTGCTGGGAGGCATAGGCGTGGAAGGCGAGGCAAACCCCCAGCGTGCCGGCCATAACGGCAAGGGCCGTACCGAAATCAGAGCCGCCGTTCCATACCATGGCGGCCAGGCTTCCACCCACCAGTATATAGGTCAGAACAAGGATAGCCGGGGTGAACTTGCCCATTGATGGTCCCATTTCGCAGGATGCGGCACACAGAATTGCAGCCTGACTATGGGATGATTCAATTCACTCGCCTAGAGGGCGTTAATTTTTACTAACAGAAGATTAAAGTTAATAGGCGTTGTCCGTATTGCGGCGGAAGGGGCCGGCATAGGATTGGTCTGATGTGCGGCGGCGGTCGGGACCAAAATAGGTCTTGCAGCGGATAAACGGCCGTGGCCGCATAATGACCGAGTCGAGCCGGCCGAGAAGGGCGCGGGCCGTCAGCGGCTTGACGATGAACTCATTGACCCCCGCGTCACGCGCCTGGATGACGCGCGAGCGTTCGGAATGGCCGGTGATCATAATGATCGGCAGATAAGGGTTGGAGGAATCCGACGAATTGCGCAGCATTTTGGTGAATTCGACGCCGTCGATCGGGTTCATGTTGAAATCGACCAGGGCGATGTCAGCCGGATACTGGCGCAGCATGTCCAGTCCTTCCGCGCCATCACGGGCCTCCCTGACATTGCGAATGCCCGAGCCCTTCAGGATCGCGATCACAATGGAGCGCATATGCTGATTGTCTTCAATCAGCAGAATTTTCAGACTACTGTAATCGGCCATATGCTTAAATGTCGGGGTGGGAAACAGGCAGGCGTTATAGAGTGTTGTTATGAGCAACGCATAGGCCTGTTGTGCAGAATATTCAAATCATTCCGACAGAATATTGCGCTGTGACAATTAGGTGACCATCAGGCTGGGGTCCATCCGGCGGGCCCCCCACTTCAGGCGCCAGCACAGATGCGGGCCGGTGGCGCGGCCGCGATCGCCGACCAGGCCGATCAACTGCCCCTGGATTAGGCGGTCGTCCTTCTTCACCAGTACGCGTGATTGGTGGAGGTACATTGAGATCACACCCTGGCCGTGATCGATGAAGGTCAGGCCGCCTTCGTAGAACAGGTCGGGCTCGGCCAGCACCACCAAACCGCCCTGCGGCGCGTAGATCGGCGTGCCGGTGGGGGCGGCCATGTCGAAGCCGTAATGCGGGCTTTTGGGCACACCATTGAGGATTCGCTGATTGCCGAAATGGCCTGAAATCACAAATTTTTTCAGAGGCCAGATAAAGCCGCTCTTGAAGCTGTCGTCGGCATCCCGGCTGGCGAAGCCTGCGGCCTTGAGCGCGGCGTCGCGCTTGATGCGTTCCAGCGTTTCCGCTGCTTCGGGGGTGACGGTTTCCGGCGGCAGCCCATCAACCTTCTGGGTGTCGTAGGTCTGGGGGGCAATGGTGACCGTGGTGGACTGGACACCGGCCGACGATCGCACTTCGATTTGACATGTTGCAGCGGAATCACGGTCGAAACCGACATAGAACCAGCCATCGCTGGAGGTCGTGCTCTGCCTGATGCCATCCACCCACAGTTCGGCGTTGGGCGCAGAGTGGCCGATGCAATAACCGCTCTGGATAAAGCGGCCTTTAAGCTGGAAAGGGTCGGGTGTTTGCGCCAGCGCCGGCCGGCCGGCCATCATGGCGGCGGCGCCGAAAGATGTCCCAAGGGTCAGGAGGGCGCGGCGGTTTAACGCTGGAGGCTTTTCCACGCCTGGGTAGCCTCCTCGGGGCCGGCATAGGCTTCCTGGGTACGCGGGTTCCAGTATTTGAGCGCTTCAAGCGGGATCCGCCGGCCCGAAACAGCGCAGATGACGAACTTGCCGGGGCGCATGACGGTATAATCGCCATCGCCGTAATGGAGAGCGGCCTGGCCTGGCAGGGGAGTGGGCGTGTGCATGTTCATAGGAGCAACATAGGCCGGGTGCGCGGCCCAATCAAGAGCCGGGGCTAAAAGAGGCTGCCCTGATCGGGCCGGGCCGGGCGCGGCTTTGACGGAGCCGGCCTGGACAAAGGTTGCGGCGGCGGCGGGGTGCCGCCGTCACCGGCAATGACATCAAGTGTCTGATCGCCCTTGAAGGTCAGCACCAGTGCCTCGCCGGTGATCACGCCGGCAGGAGACTTGAGCAGGGCGCCATCCGGCCGGTTGACGCGCGCGAAGCCGAGGTCAAGCGGTCGGTCGGGATTCAGGCTGAGGCGTAATTGTTCAAGCCTTTGAAGACGTTCCCGCCGTTGGTTCAGGTCGCGCACGAAGGCTTCGGACAGGCGGCGCGTCAATTCCGGCAGGCGTTCACCGCCGCGTTTTACGGTGCGGGCAAGCGCCTCATCCATGCGCTTGGTAAGGTCGGGCAAGCGGGCATGGCTGATGGCGAGGGTTACACGGCGCTGGACAGCGAGATCGATGCGCTGGGCCAATTGGCCAAGGTGCGTGTTCTTCAACTGCACCTCGCGTTCCAGCAGGGCCGGCGAGAAACGGCCCGACAAACGGGCATAGGCTGTCTGGTGCAGGTTGAGGTTTTGCAGCAGGCCTCCGCCGAGACGATGAGCTACGTAATCAAGTCGTTGCTGGGCGGTGTTGATCAGGTCGAGCGGTTTTGGCAAGGTGCGCGCCAGCAAGGCCACGCGCTCTCGGCGGGTCTCCAGTAACCGCGCCATGGTGCCCTGGCGACGGCGTTCGAGGTCGGCGGTAAAAGCACGCAGTTCCCCCAGAACGGGCGTCGCCATTTCGGCGGCACCGGTAGGCGTGGGGGCGCGGCGATCACTGACATAATCGATCAGGGTGGTGTCGGTTTCGTGACCGACCGCCGAAATGATCGGAATGGTGCAGACGGCAACGGCACGGGCGAGATCTTCGCTGTTGAAGGCCCACAGGTCCTCGACCGAGCCGCCACCACGCGCCACGATGATCACGTCGGGCCTTGGAAGCGCCGGATCATTATGAAACCCCCGCAGTGCCTGGATCACCTGAGGGGCTGCGGCATCACCCTGGACAATGACTGGCCAGACGATCACCCGACAAGGCCAGCGGTCGCGTATGCGGTGCAGGATGTCGCGGATAACGGCGCCCGTCGGCGAGGTGATGACCCCAATGGTGCGTGGCGCATAGGGCAGGGGTTTCTTGCGGGCCGGGTCGAACAGGCCTTCGCCGTGGAGTTTCTTCTTCAGGCGGTCGAGCTGGGCCAGCAGGGCGCCGACACCGGCCACCTCCATGGCCTCGATAACGATCTGGTATTTCGACGACGCTGGAAAGGTGGTGATCTTGCCGGTGACGATGACTTCCAGCCCGTGCTCCGGCTGGGCCTGCAGGCGGCTGACATTGCCCTTCCAGATAACGCCGTCGATGGCCGCCTTGTCGTCCTTGATGGTCAGATAGACGTGGCCCGACGCATGACGCGTCACCTTGGATATCTCTCCGCGCAGACGGACGTGATCGTAGGTGGTTTCCAGCGTGCGCTTCAGCGCACCGGCCAGTTCGGAAACCGAATAGGCGGCAGCGTTTGTCGATGATTCGGTAGACAGGAGATCGTTGGCCATGGCGGCAGTTTAGCGTAATTTTCGCCTGAACCCCAGTTTTGCGGTTCTAATCGTTTTTTATCCACAAATGTTTAGGCTTTCTTCAGGGGCTCAACTTAGGGTGAGTCCTGTAAAAAACCCCGCGGGTCAGAGTTCAATGCGCCGCATACTGCCACGACCGGAGAAAAGCAGCCGCCACACTGCTTTCCATCAGGCTGACATTTTCGAGGCCGAACCGGAATCGGGCTTCGATCATCTGACCGCTTTGGCGGCGGATATCCTTGACGCGCCTATTGCCCTGATATCCCTGGTAGATGGCGAGCGACACAGTTTCGTCTCCACCCATGGCCTGCCCCTGAAATCCATCCCGGCGGAAATTTCATTCTGCGAACACACCTTGCGTTCCGGCAGCATGATGATTGTGCCAAATGCCACCAACGACTCGCGCTTTTCCGCAAATCCGTTTGTGACGGGGGCGCCAAACGTCCGTTTTTACGCCGGCGCGCCCCTGCATTATGAAGGCGCCCTGATCGGCACTTTCTGCATCATCGATATAAAGGCGCGCGACGATTTCGGTGCAAAAGAAGCCGGACGCCTGCAAAAGCTGGCGGATAGTGTCTCGGATATGCTGACATTGCGCAAAAGCGGACTGGCCAAGAGAACCGTCATCCGCAAGCTAGAGGAAACGCAGCGCAAGCTGGAACTGATGGAGGAGGTGGCCGGCGTCGGTTACTGGCATATCAATGTCCGCACCCGTGACTGCTTCTGGTCGCGAGGCGTCTATGCCATTCACGGCCTGAACCGCGACAGCTTTCAGCCCCAGCTTGATACGGCCATCCGGTTGTTTCATCCCGATGACCAGGTCGAGGTCGAGCGCTGCGTGCGCGATGCCATGATGACCGGCGAGGATTTTACCTTCGAGCATCGGTTGCTTCGGGCCGATGGCGAAGAACGCATCGTCTACGCCAAGGGTGGGGTTGAAACGGACGAAGACGGCAGGCCGGAGCTGATTTTTGGCATATTGCAGGATGTGACCGAACAGGCGCACCTGGAGGATACCCTGCGCGCCGCCAAGGAACACGCCGAGGCGCATCAACTGGCCAAGTCGGATTTCCTCTCCAATATGAGCCATGAAATCCGCACGCCTCTGACAACGATCCTGGGCTATGCCACGCTTCTGAACGGCGTGCAGGAGATACCGCCGGACGCCCGGCATTATATTGGCCGTATCAACAAGGCCGGTGAGGCGCTGTTGAGCCTCATCACCGATATTCTTGATTTTTCCAAGCTGGAGGCAGGACAGGTCCGGCTCAATCCGCAGCCGACAGATCTGCGCGGGCTGACCTCGGATATTGTTGATCAGTTCGCTGTCCTCGGGCAGACCCGCAATATAGAGATTCGCTGCGATTACGATCCGCAAACGCCCGACTGGCTGATGCTGGACGAGGTTCGCATCCGCCAGGTGCTGTATAACCTGATCGGCAATGCCTGCAAGTTTACCTCAGACGGCACAGTCGCCCTGTCTGCGGCGGTAGACAAAACAGGGCGACTGCGCGTTGAGGTCCGGGATAATGGTCCGGGAGTCCCGCTGGATCAGCAGCCGGCCCTGTTCACCCGCTTCAACCAGATCGACAACAGTATCAACCGCAAATTTGGCGGCTCCGGCCTTGGCCTGTCTATCTGTTCCGAAATCGTGCGCCTGATGCGGGGCGAAATCGGCGTCGAATCGGTGCCGGGCGAAGGCGCCTGTTTCTGGTTCGAAATACCGGTGACGGTTGCCACGGCGCCGCTGCCGGTCATGACGGCGAACGACCTCAAGCCGGTTTTCCTCGAAGACCGCAAGGTGCTGATTGTCGATGACCATCCGATCAACCGCGAACTGATCCGGCTGCTGATGACCGATTCCGGTCTCGAAATCCATGAGGCCTGCGATGGCGAGGAAGCGCTTGATATCTGTGAACGGATCAAGTTCGACCTGATCTTCATGGATATCCAGATGCCGGTGCTGGATGGCATTGCGGCCACGCGCTGTCTGCGCGAGCAGGGCGGGATCAATGCTGAAACGGCGATCGTGGCGCTCAGCGCTGCCGCGCAGACCAAGCTTTCCGACGACACGCGCGGCCATGGTTTCAACCATGTCCTCACCAAGCCGATCGACATGCCGCAGTTTTTCAATACGCTGCATGCCTGTCTCGAAGGGACTGTGACGCCCTATCGGCTGGCGGGCTGATACGTAAATTGGCAGTTTTTGCTTGACCCGAAAGGCCGGGTGAGGGAAGCGAACAGCATGAACATTCTGCTGATCGGTTCGGGCGGCCGTGAACACGCCCTCGCTTGGAAAATCGTCCAGTCCTCCCTCTGTGACAAGCTGGTCATCGCGCCGGGCAATCCCGGCATGGCGGCGCTGGGTGCCAAAGACGTAGAGTGCCGCGATATCAAGGCAACGGACGTACCGGGACTGGTTGGTCTTGCCCGCGAGATCAGGGCGGACCTGGTGGTCGTCGGACCGGAAAGCGCTCTGGCTGAAGGCGTGGCCGATGCCATGGCCGCTGTCAATATTCCCTGCTTCGGGCCGTTCAAAAAGGCGGCGCAACTTGAAGCGTCCAAGGCGTTTACCAAGGATTTCTGCAAGCGCCACAATATCCCGACGGCAGCCTCTGAAACCTTCGACAATGTCGCCGAGGCGCGCGAATTCCTCAAGACATACAGCCCGCCCTATGTGATCAAGGCTGATGGCCTGGCCGCCGGCAAGGGGGTTGCCATTTCACCCGATTACCAGGACGCCGTAGCCGAGGTCGAGGCCATGCTGGGCGGTCGTTACGGTCCGGCCAGCTCTAATATCGTCATCGAGGAGTTCATGACCGGGGAGGAGGCTTCGATTTTCGCGCTGTGTGACGGTGATACGGCCATTCTTTTCGGCTGGGCGCAGGATCATAAGCGTGCCTTTGACGGCGACACCGGCCCCAATACTGGCGGCATGGGCACCTATTCACCAGCACCGATTGTGACGCCGGAACTGCTGCGCATCACGCAGGAAAAAGTACTCAATCCGACCATGGCGGGCATGAAGGCCGAGGGCAATCCTTACAAAGGTGTGCTTTATGCCGGCCTGATGGTGGAAGATGGCCAGCCGCGTCTGGTGGAATACAATGCCCGCTTCGGTGATCCGGAATGCCAGGTGCTTATGTTGCGGCTGAAGAGCGACATTGTGCCTTATCTGCTGGCAGCGGCCAAAGGCGGCCTTAAGAACCTGCCGGCGCCGGAATGGTATGAAGACCCGGCCGTTTGTGTCGTCTATGCCGCCAAGGGCTACCCAGACAGCCCGCTGACCGGTTCAATCATTCGCGGCGCCGAAGCCGATTTCGGTTCGGATGTGACCGTATTTCATGCCGGCACCAGCCGGGGCGAGGATGGTGCCCTGCGGGCTGCCGGTGGTCGCGTGCTGAATGTCTGCGCCCGTGGCAAAACCCTTCAGGACGCGCGCGACAAGGCCTATGAAGCGCTCAATCAAATCGACTGGCCGGGCGGGTTTTACCGCACCGACATTGCCTGGCGCGCCCTTTAGGCTTCGACCTTTGGCCGACTAATACGCAGTCTGCGCTAGCGGGTACAGGCGTACCCGCATCGCTTGCCGGCTATTATTCGACTCAAAGCTCTGGCCTAAAGGCTGCATTGCTTGGCAAATCAGCCTTCGATCATGTAGGTAAACGGCTTGCCGCGCGATTCAGGTTCCCAGCCATCGGCGATAGCCTTGCCGATCTGGATGGCGACATCGCGCTTGTCGATCTTCGGGCGCTGGGCATGGCGGCTTGGTTTTGGAAACGGATATTCCAGCAGCAGCACCTTCTGCGGGTTTTCGGCGTGCTGCACGGACAGGCACAGGCCTTTGGCGCCATCCACCGAAGCCCATTGCGGCTCGCGGTGGATGTGCCAGCGGTATTCAACACCGTCTACCTTGGCGATGTCTTCCATTTGTCGTTTCGCTTTAGCGACCATTTTAACTGCTACTTTGGGATCAGGGCATCCAGAATCGGCTTCACCCATACCTTCTTTTCGGCATCATAGACACCGAAACTACCGTCCCAGTACCAATAGGCTGTGGCAAAACCGTATTTATGAGCGGTATCCGACACAGCCCGGGTCCAGGCGGCGCGGTCCTCCAGCTTGGCATATTTGTCGTAGACGCCGAATTCTCCAAGGAAAACCGGACGCTTGACGGCCTGAGACCACAGCAGGACACCGGCCAGGTCATCGCTGATTTTCTTCATTTCTTCCGGGGTGCCAGTCCAGCGTACACCTTGCGTTTTTTCAAGTTCCGGCCCCGCCCAGCTTGCGCCCTGATGTGTGAAGGTCATGGGCTCGTAATAGTGGAAGGTGACGATGATGTGTTTGTCATTTTCCGGCAGCTTGAGCAGGGGCAGGTCGCTGCGGCTGTTCCAGTGGGTTGGGCCTATGATGACATTGCGCTCCGGATTGGTTTCGCGCACGATAGCCAGCAGGTCGACCAGCCACGAATTCCAGATCTTGTCATCAACCTGACCGTTCGGCTCGTTCAGCAGTTCGAAAATGACGCTGCTCGGATAGGCCTTGAAATGATCGGATATTTCATACCATACATTGGCCAGGTTGCCGGAACATTCGTCGGCATTCTTGGCGCAGGTTTCGAAGTCATGCTCGTCGAGGATGACGGTCAGGCCGTTGGACAGGGCAGCCGCCACCACCTCGTCGATACGTTTGAAGTAATCGGCATCAAGGTGTCCGTCCTTGGTCAGGTGCTTGAAGGCGAACAGGGGGATGCGCACCGTGGAAAAGCCGGCGGCGCGGATCTTGGCGAAATCGCCCATGCTGAACTGGGTCTGGCCGCCATCCCAGTAGGCGTCATAGCCAGCGATGACATTGATGCCGGCGGCCATTTGCAGAACCTGTTTTTCCGGCGTGATAGGCTCGAACTTGGCGTTGCCCTTGATGAAGCTGTTATAGCTGGCGATCTGCTGCCTGGCGATCTCCAGTCCGCGGTCTGCCTGCATGGTGGGAGCGTCGGCCGGAGTAGCAGAGCCGGTGGCACCCTGAGCCAGGGCGGTGAGTGGTGACAGGAAAAGAGCGGCCGCGAGGGCCAGCGTTGATATGGCGCGCATGGATTATTCCTTGTTGGCGTCTGACGGGGGAATAAGGGCATTGAGAATGGGTTCTACCCATTGCTGTTTCTTGAAATCGTAGACAATGAAATCGCTGGAGAACTGCCAGTAGGCGAAAGCAAAGCCATGGCTTTCCGCGGCGCGTGCCACGGTGGAGGTCCACAGGACGCGATCCTTCATGGCCGCCTTGTCGTAGGCGCCAAATTCGCCGAGAAAGATCGGCCGGTTATTGGCGGTCGACCAGGCCTTCACCTGGTCGAAATCGGTATTGACCTGGGCGATCTCGGCCGGGGTGCCGAAGGAAATATCGTGGCCGGCTTCAATCTCGGGCGGTGCCCATGAGGCGCCCTGATGGGTAAAGTTGAACGGATCGTAATAGTGGAAGGTGACGATCAGGTGCCGGTCGTTTTCCGGCAGTTTCAGCAACGGCAGGTCGTTGCGGCTGTTCCAGTGTGTCGGGCCGACAATGACATTGCGTTCGGGATTCGATGCGCGGACAACCTCAAGGACCTGAGGGATCATGGCGTTCCAGGTGTCGGCATCGATCTTGTCGTGGGGTTCATTGAGCAGTTCGAACAGGACCGTATTGGGACGGTCCTTGTAACGTACCGCCAGTTGCCCCCAGACGTTTTTCAGGAAGGTGAGGCACTTGCCGGAATCTTCCGAGCACGATTCGAAATCGTGTTCGTCGAGAATCACCGTCAGATGATTGGCGATGGCGGTATCGACCACCCAGTCGAGCTTTTTCAGCCAGGCATCGCTGAGCTGACCGTTGGCGTTCATATGATCGCGCATAAACAGGACGGCGCGTACGGTCGAGAAGCCAGCCTCGTGGATCTTACGGAAATGCTCTTCGGTATAGTTGCCCTTGCCGCCATCCTGCCAGTAGGGATCATAGCCGATAATATTTACGCCCCGGCCCATCTGCGCCACCTGCGCTTCGGGCGTGAGGGGCTGAAAAGACGCCTGTGCCATTGCCGGCGCGGTCATAAACCCCACCCCAAAAGCAAGCGCCAGGCACATGCCTGTCAGCTTCCTGAACACTCTCTCTCTCCTCCGACCAAATTGTTTATTTGGCATTATTTTATTATTTGCGTCATTCTAAACGCAATTCCGGACCAATGGCAAGCCAAAGGAGGATCAGTCTTCCCGAGCGTGGATCCGGGCCAGCAGGCCGGCTTCATCATCGAACTTCGCCGTGATCGGTAAGCAGGCGATACGATCGCGCCAGGCGGCATCGAGCTTGATCCAGTCTTTCTGCGTGGTGATCAGGCGGGCGCCGGCCGCGGCAGCCCTGGTTGCCAGAGCTTCCAGTTCGCTGCCGGAGAGCGCGGCATGGTCGGGGAAGCCTTCGAAACCAGCGAGGTCGTAACCTTCGTTGCGCAGGGTGGCCTCGAATTTCCACGGCTTAGCGATACCGGCAAAACCATAGACCGGGGCGGGAATGGCCGGTGCATGGGCCTGGAGCCGGGCGGTGAAGACAGGCTTGCTGCCGAGCAGGCTGATGAGCGTCTCATCCGGCATGGTGTCATCATCGGACATCCACAAGACGCAGAGATCCGCGCGTTTCAAGCCCTGCGTAAAGGGCTCGCGCATCGGGCCATAGGGGCAGATGCCGCCATCGCCGAAGGGCCATGCGCCATTGCGCGTATCGCCATCGATGACCAGAATGTGCAGGTCCTTGGCGATCTTGCGGTTCTGGTGGGCGTCATCGACGACAGCGATGACAGGCTTCGGTTTCTTGCGGCGTTTTTCAATCAGGCGCAGGCCGGCGGCGCGATCACGGGCGATGACGAAAGGATGATCCTGAGCCAGCATCAAGGGTTCGTCACCGACCTCGGCTGCCGTATGTTTGTGCGGATCAACATTGACCGGGCCGGCGAGAGCGCCGCCATGACCGCGCGACAACCCCATGGCTTCCGGTGCCAGCAGGTCAAGCAGGGCGCCGGTGATCGGCGTCTTGCCCGAGCCGCCGAGTGTCAGGTTGCCGACGCTGATGACAAACAGCGAAGAGCGATAGGGGCGGGCACTGGCTGTCTTGATCGCATTGACCGTTTGCCAAAGCAGCGACAGCGGCCAGAGCACAGGTCGCCACCATGGCGCACCAGCGGCATTCTTTTTGTACCACCAGTCAGGAGTTCTAATCGCCATGCACGGGTTCCGGCAGAAGCGGTTCCATGGCCTGCCAGACGATGTCAAGCGTATCGGCTTCCTTGCGGCTGACCTCCAGTGCGCGTATGTCCGCCGCCTTGATGGCTTCAGGATGCTGGCGAAGCTGGCTCAGCAGGAAACCCAGTTCGGTAGTGCCCTTGACCCGGAAGGCGGCATCGACCTCAAGCAGATCGGCGTAGATGCCGGACCAGTTGCTGATATCGGGACCGGTAATGACGCATTTGCCGAGACGCGCGGCTTCGAGCGGATTATGACCGCCTATGTCTTCCAGGAAACTGCCCCCCATGATGGTGATCCCGGCCAGCGAGAAGAACAGGCCCAGTTCGCCCAGGGTATCGGCCAGGTAGATGTGGGTATGGCTGGTGACCGGCTCGTTCTTGGAACGCTGGGCCACCTTGAGGCCGAGGGCTTCGAGATCGAGACGGATGTCACCAGCGCGGATTGGGTGACGTGGAGCGAGGATCAGCAGATCACCGCCCCATAGCGCCGGTTCGAGCGCCTTGGCGATCAGGCTGTCCTCGCCATAGTGGGTGCTGGCGGCGAAGTAGACGAACTGCCTGCCGATCCGCTTTTTCAGGTCGGCCAGCGCCGCCGGATCGATGGGCAGGGGGGCGCCGATCGTCTTCAGGTTGGCGCGCGGCCCGACAGTCACGCCCATGGCTTTCAAGCGGTCCTCGCTGGGTTTGTCCTGCGCCATGATCAGGCTGTAACCGCCCAGCAGGGTACGCATGGCGCCCTTGAACCGTTGCCAGCCCCTGTAGGTTTTTTCGGTGATGCGGGCGCTGAGGAGAATATGCGGCGTTTTCCGGGTCATCAGAGCACGTAACTGGATCGGCCAGATATCGCTTTCGATAAAAATGGCCAGATCGGGCTGCCAATGGTCGAGAAAAGCATTCACGGCCTGCGGCGTATCGACCGGGGCGAACTGATGGATGACGCCCGTGGGCAGGCGTTTGGCCAGAATATCTGCGGAGGTGGTGGTGGCCGAGGTGATCAGGATGTTGAGGTCCGGCCGTTCCGTCGCCATGGCCACGATCAGTGGCAGCGCGGACAGGCTTTCACCGACACTGACGCCATGGAACCAGACTAGAGGTCCTTCCGGACGGGTATAGGTGGACTGTCCCAGCCGCTCGCCATAGCGTGCCGCGTCTTCCTTGCCGCGCTTCACGCGCCGCTTCAGGAGGGTGGGCGCAATCAGGTGCGCCGCGCCCATCAATCGTTGATAAAGGGACAGGGTGACGCTCATCGGGTAACCCGCGTAGTCAGGCCCAGTATCTCGTCGGCGCGGTCGGTGACGCCGGTCAGGGCCTCTTCAGCCTGAAGGCGCAGGACCTCCATCTGTGTCTCGTCCGTATCGGCGGGAATGGCTGGCAGTACGCCCCAGACCATGGCGCCGCGCGTGAAGGGCAGGGGGATGCGCATCCGGTCCCAGGTATTGAACTCCAGGTAGCGTTTTGTCGATTGGCCCAGAACCACCAGAGGGGCGTTGCTCATCTGCGACAGTTTGAGCGAGCCTTCGGTCATGATGCGGGCCGGACCACGGGGGCCATCCGGGGTCATGGCGACGCAGCGGCCGCCGGTTTCCCGGTCGCCGCGAATCCAGCGGATCAGCTCGCGGAAGGCCTGTGCGCCGCCCTTCTGCTTGGTCGGGTCGGATTTCTTGGCCGAAGAACCGCGGATGGAATGGTAGCCGAAGCGCGTATTGATCTTCATGCTGACCTCGCCGCTTTTCGACATTGAGGCGAGTACGCAGACGGGTTGTCCGCGGTCGCGTGGCCAGGAGGCGTGGCCGAGATGCAGGCGGCCATGCCAGAACATCAGCACGACGGGGCCTTTGCCATCCCAGATATCTTCAACCGGTGCCTGACCTTCTATGGTCCAGCGCGTTGTTCGGTAGCAGAATTTCAGATAGCCGACGAGGGTGCCGGCGATCAGGTCCTGCATGAATTCCGACTGGAGAACGTCCTTCATTGCGCGGCCTCCAGGGCAGGGGCGCCAAACTGGCTGGCGGCCAGGCTGGCATAGAGGCCATTGGCTTTGATCAGGTGGTCATGCGTGCCGCGCTCGACGATTTCACCGGCATCGAGCACCAGAATCTGGTCGGCATGGCGAATGGTGGACAGGCGATGGGCAATCATGAAGGTCGTCCGGCCCTGCATCAGGCGTTCCAGCGCTTCCTGTACCTTGATTTCGGACTGGGTATCGAGGGCCGAGGTGGCCTCATCGAGCAGCAGCAGCGGGGCGTCCTTCAGGAAGGCGCGGGCGATGGCGATGCGCTGTTTCTGCCCGCCGGAAAGCCTGGAACCGGCTTCGCCAACGCGGGTATCATAGCCTTGCGGCAGGGCGCGGATGAATTCGTCGGCGGCGGCATCCCTGGCGGCCTGTTCGACTTGTTCGATCGTGGCGCCGGCACTGCCATAGGCGATATTGGCGCGGATGGTGTCATCGAACAGGAAAGGGTCCTGCGTCACCAGGGCAATGTGGCTGCGCAGGGACGTGATCGACAGGTCGCGGTGGCTGGCCGCATCGAAACGGATATCGCCTTCGGTGAGGTCATAAAAGCGCGGCAGCAGATTAAGCAATGTTGATTTTCCCGAGCCGGACGGTCCGACCAGGGCAATGCTTTGCCCCGCATCGGCGGTGAAGGAAACGCTTTTCAGCACCGGTGGTCCGGCATTCCCGGCGTCGCCATAGGCAAAGCCGGCGTGATCGAAGGTAATGGTTTTGAAGTCGCGGCCAAGCGGCTTTGCGTCAGCGGCGTCGACGATTTCGGGCTCGATATCCAGCGCCTGGAACAGGCGTCGGGCGGCCGTCAGGCCTTGCGTAAATGTGCCCTGCAAGCCTGCCAGTTGGCGCAGGGCCTGGCTGGCCGTGCCGAGCGCGGCGACATAGGCGAACAGACCGGCGACCGTCAGGTGTCCGGCCTGGGCGCGCCAGCCGGCAAAGGCAAGAAGGCCCGCCAGCAGGAAGGCGGTCAGGACTTCAGTGGCCGGCGCGGCCATCGAGCGGGCATTGGCGCCCTTGATCAGGAAGCGCTGGCGGCGATCGATCACCTCGCCGACCCGGGCTTCCTCGGCGGCCTCCTGGTTGGCGATCTTGACGATCTTGACGCCATCCAGGCTTTCCATGACGGCGGTGGAAAGCGAAGAGGTCTCGGCCATGGCGCCCTGCGCTGCTTTACGGGTGGCTTTCAGGTATTTGCCCATGACCGCGCCAATGACCGGACCTGCCAGCAGCACGACGAGGGTCATCGACCAGTCCGTCCAGAACATGAAGGCCAGGTTGCCAATGACGATCAGCAGAGCCTGGATGTACTGGACAATGCCGGTCGACGCGGCATCACGTACCTGATCCGCATCATAAAGAACCGATGATAAGTATTTGCCGGAATGGGCTTTTTGCAGGTGACCGAGATCAGCGCGCACCAGCCGGGAAAACAACTGCTCCTGAATACGGCCGACCAGTTGATTACCAACCCGGTTGAGCGTCGTTGTCAGACCGCGCTGGCCGGCGAAGCGCAATATGCCGAAAACGATGATCACCGCCGGTACCGAAATCAGCGGATGCGTGGTAAGCCACGCGGGCAGGTGTGGGGTAATACGGTCATTGGCGCTGTTGACGCGGAACAACAGGTTGATGGCCGGATCGAGCCAGCCAACCAGGACAGTCGTCGTCACTGCCACCAGGACGGCGCAGGCGATGGCGAAACCCAAAAGCCCCTTTTGCGGTGCCAGATATTGCGACCAGACACGGACGACGAGCGCGGAGGTGCGCATTTCAGTCGCGTCGGTGGTCGGGGTGTGCGTCATGTTGGTCTGGAAATGGCTTTGTGAGCGATTATATAGGCTTATGCTCGAATTCTGAAAGCCTGTCGCCTGTTTATGTGTTAATGGGCGAGCGAATCCACAATCGAGGTGACCTTGAAGCTGCTCCCTAAAAAATCGCATGTTAAGCCGTTTCCGACGGATACCAAATGGGGGCTGTTCACCACCTACCTGCATTATCTGTGGGCGGACCACGCTTACTTGCGGATCGGTTTTACCAATGCTCACTGGATCGGGCCGGACATGGTGCGGAGCAACCAGCCGTGGCCGTTCCAACTGGCGTGGTGGAAGAAGCAGGGGGTCAGGACCGTCATCAACCTGCGCGGTGGCAAGGGCTCATTCTATTATCTCGAAAAGCACGCCTGCGAAAAACTGGGTCTCAAGCTGGAGGATTTCGGTCTGACTTCACGCAGCCTGCCGACGGCCGCCGAATTCCGCGAGGCGAAGGCCCTGTTCAACCGCATCGAATATCCGGCACTGCTGCATTGCAAGTCGGGTGCCGATCGCGCCGGCATGATGAGCGTGCTCTATCGTCACTTCCATCTCGGCCATTCTATCCGCGATTCGGCGCGCGAACTGGGCCTGCGCACCCTGCATATGAAGGCGGGCCACACCGGTGTGCTTGATTACGTGTTCGAGGTCTATCTGCGTGATATCGAACCCCAGGGCATCAGCTTCTGGGACTGGACTCAAGGGCCGGACTATAATCCGGATAAACTGAAGAGCACCTTCAAGGCCAGTTGGTGGGGCACCTTGCTGACTGACAGGCTGCTGAAGCGCGAATAATCATGCCTATCGAGAATGAGCTGAAATATATCCTGCCGCTCGATTTCGACGCGGCGATCCTGAGCGGCTGGGAAAAGCATAACATCCGGCAGGCCTATCTCAGCGATGGGCCGCGCATCCGTCAGTTCGATGCGGACTATATTTTCACTTACAAGAAGTGGATACCGCAGGTCTGTGAACTGGTCGAGATCGAGACCGCGATATCAAAGGATGATTTCGACCTGCTGTGGTCGCAACGCGTACAATCGCTGGAAAAAACACGTTACGAAAAGCATATCGGCGAAGCGGAATGGGTGGTCGATTTTCTTCACGACGCGTCAGGACGGAATTTCGTTGTGATGGCTGAGGTGGAATTGCCGCGCTATGTGGCCTCACCCGACGCCATCCCCGAAGAAATCGCGCCGCACATAGTGTATGCCGTAGAGGCGGGCGATAACCGGTTCACCAACAAGAAACTGTCGGACCCCGGTTACGCCGCGAAACTCTATGAGGAAGTCGTGCTAAAGGCTTAATGAGCGTGATCGTCGGTCGACGGATCAATCAGCTTGTGGGCGTGGATCACAAAGTAACGCATCAAAGCATTGTCAACGGTTGATTGTGCCTTGGAACGCCAGGCCAGCACGGCTTCGGCATTGTTGGCATAGGCGCCGACAAACTCGATTTTCTTCAGATCCTTGAAGGTGGTGCCGGTCAGGTCGGTCAGTTCGCCACCGATGACGAGGTGGAGGAGTTGCTTGTCGCTCATTGTCTTACTCTACAGGTTAAAGCTGTTCCAGGTGGGCGCAACGCCGGATGATTTCATCGAAAAGCGGTGCGCCGGCGCAGATCAGGCTGGGTTTGAGGCTGTCTATAGCATTGAATCCATAAGGATTGCCTAAGTGGTCCGAAACGATGGCGCCGGCTTCCTGGGCGATCAGGGTGGCGGCGGCTACATCCCAGTCGCGTTTGGGCGTCAGGGCCACTGTGAAATCGGCCTTGCCGGCGGCCACGCAGGCCATGCGGTAGGCGACCGACGGCCGCGAATGAACGCTCAGGCGCGGCCATGGCTCCGGCCATATGTCCTTGCCAAACAGACGGGAATCGCCAAGCACCTCGGCGTCTTCCAATTGGGTGCGCTGGCTGGCGCGGATCGGCTCACCATTGAGCCAGGCACCTTCGCCATGTGCCGCCGAATACATCTCGTTTGAATCAGGCGCGTACACAACGGCGGCGATGGGCTGGTTGGCCTCGATGACGGCCAGGGCTATGGTCCAGTAGGGGCTGCCCTTTGAAAGGCCCATCGTGCCGTCGATCGGATCAAGCACGAAGGTGCGCAAACTGGTCAGGCGTTCGGCATTGTCGGCTTCTTCCTCGCTCTGCCAGCCATAATCGGGGCGAGCCGCGAGAAGGGCCTCCTTCAGCCACAGATTGACCTCGGTATCGGCATTGGTGACGATCGAGCCGTCAGCCTTGTACCGAGTAATCAGGCCATTGGCCTTGAGATGCTGGGCGAGCGCACCGGCGCGACGAACCTTGTCGATGATCAGTTCAAGGTCTGTCGCGTGATCGTCGCGCATCATTTACCCCCGATGCTCAGGGCTTCAACCAACAGGCTCGGCGTGTCGAACGTCCCCTTGATTTCGAGATCACTGGCCGGGACCAGACGGGCATAAATGTCGATCAGGTTGCCGGCGACGGTGATTTCATTGACCGGATAGGCGATCACACCATTCTCGAACCAGAAGCCGGAAGCACCGGCCGACCAGTCACCGGTATCGTTATTGACGCTGGGGCCAAACATCGAAGTGACGATCACCCCCTTGCCCGCGGCAACCATCAACGCTTCGACCGACTGCGAACCGGCGCTGAGGGTCACATTGTGCGTTGATACACCCGGTGCATTGGCCAGGCTGCGCGAGGCGTGGCCCGTCGAGGTCATGCCGAGCTGTTTCGCTGCCGGACTGTTGAGCAGCCAGCCGCCCAGAACACCATCCTTGATAATGGCCTGTTCGCTGACGGCCACGCCTTCGTCATCGAACAGGCAGGAACCGAGGCCGCGCACCCGCAGCGGATTGTCGATGATCTGGACCGACGGATCGAACAGTTGCTGCCCGAGCTTGTCCTTTAGGAAACTGGAACCACGCGCGATCATGCTGCCGGAAATGGCGCCTATGAACTGGCCGATCAGCGACTTGGCGATGCGCTTGTCGAAAATGACCGTCGATTTCTGTGTTTCCAGCTTGCGGGCGCCCAAGGCGGCCAGGGCACGTTCGGCGGCGATCCGGCCGGTTTCCGTCACGTCCGGCAGATCGGCGGCAAAGCGCACACTGCGGCCTTCACCATCGCGCTCCATATTACCTTCTGCATCGGTGGCGATGTAACGGCCCGACTGGAAGAACAGGCTGGACTTGTGATTGCCGCGAAAACCGCCGGAGGTCAGCATTGACCACATGTTCTGCACATAGCCGGCACTGGCGGCGTCGCTCTGGAGCGCGTCGTTGCCGAGGTTGAGGCCGGCCGCTTCAATATCGAGCGCGCGTTGTTGCAGGTTTTCGGCGCTCAGATGGGTATCATCAAACAGTTGCAGATCGACGGCTGTGCCTTTGTAAAGCAATGCCGGGTCGGCCAGGCCAGCATAGGCGTCATCGGGTGCCAGTTGTGCCATGGCGACCGCGCGGTCGACCAGGTGATCCAGGGTGCTTTGTGAAAATTCGGAAACCGAGACAACAGCCTGCTTCTGACCGACGAACACACGCAGGCCCAGGTCGCTGTTCTCGTCGCGCTCAACGGTTTCAACCTCGCCCTTGCGCACCCCGACCGATAAGGATCGGCTTTCGGCGAACACCGCCTCACAGGCGTCGGCGCCGGCCTTGCGGGCCGCGACCAGAATGGATTCGAGGCGCTCGAACTGGGCATCAGCGGCAGCGGCCTGGGTGTCGTTTCGCGTTTGCAACATAAAAATTCTATAGGCCCGCCGCAGACATGAAAGCAAGTCTCGTTTGTGACAATTTGAAGTAGATATTTCAGAAATAATCAGTGCTTTGCAGCATTTGCTTACCGCAGGTTAGCGCTTTTTTTAGGTGTGGCTATTATGATTCCGGCGATCAGGCCATGCCTGGAATATTTTGAATTAAAACTGGGGCGGTATGTTACGTTGGATGAATTCGATTTCTGCCGCCTTGACGACCAGGCGCAAGACGGCTGGAAATGCGGAGAAAGAGGCAACGCATTCGGGTGTGTTGAGTTTGAGTGAGGCTGAGGAAGTTGCAGCGATGAAACCCATCGTTTCCAGCTTCTGCCTTATTATCGGCATCTACTATACGCTGGTGACCTTCAATCGTTTCTGGACTGAAACCGGAATGGCGCTTCTCGTCATGGCGACCCTGTCGGGCTTGACCATGATAGCCGCCTTTTTTGCCCATTTCGTCTATTTGAAATCTGCCCGCCACGTCTACCAGTTGAATATTGCCAGTTTGATGGTCAACCTGCTGCTGTTTCTCAATCCGGTAGCTTTTCAATACCTGCATTTTGACAACAAGCGTCTGGTTTACTTCATTTTTCTGACCCTGATCTACGCCATGACCGGCATCAGCCTGCGTGTGGTTGTTCCTTCGGTGGTCGTGGCCCTGGCAGCGGTCGCTTTTTTTGCCGTTGGGCATGCGCAAAAGGTATCGGTGGATAATGTCGGCATGATCCTGCTGATGGTGCCGATGGCGGTGCTTCTGGCGACCATAGTGCGCCAGACGCTCCTGCGCGCTGTCCAGGCGCGTGTGACGGCGGAGGCGCTGCATACCGAGGCGCAATCCATGGCTGACAGCGATGTGCTGACAGGGTTGCCGAACCGGCGCAGTTTTTTCCGTGTCATGGAGGCCGCCCTGGCGGGTGTCAGCGTTGGACAGAAGCCGTTTCATCTCGCCCTGATCGATCTTGATGGTTTCAAGCCGATCAATGATATCTACGGGCACAGTGTTGGTGACAGTCTGCTGATCGAGGTCGGCCATCGCCTGCGGGCGGTATGCGGCGAACAGGCGTTCGCGGCGCGGATGGGCGGCGATGAATTCGCCATCATTCTGTATGGAGACGCGGACGCCGCGCGCCTCGACATTTTCGGCACGCAACTGTGCGACGTCTTGCGCGATACGTATTTTCTCAGTGGCGTTACCGCCAATATCTCAGGCAGTGTCGGCTTCGTACGCTGCGCTTCGGCACAATTCACCACCTCGCAATTGCTGGAGCGCGCCGACTACGCCCTCTATTTCGCCAAGCAGAACCTGCGTGGCGCACCGGTGGTTTTCACCGAAAAGCATGAAAATGAAATGCGCGATTTCAGCCAGGTCGATCAGACCCTGCGCACCAGTGATCTCGATGCCGAACTGTCGATCATGTTCCAGCCGCAAGTCGATGTCATCGAAAACAGGACCGTTAGTTTCGAGGCTCTGGCGCGCTGGAACAGCCGCAAGCTGGGTAGCGTGCGGCCTGATATCTTCATCAAGGCGGCGGAACGCTCCGGGCTGATCACGCAGATTACCCTGCTTTTGCTGGAAAAAGCGTTGAAACAGGTGCGTGAGTGGCCTGTGGATACCAAGGTTTCATTCAACCTGTCGGCGCGCGATCTGCGTTCCGGTATTTCAATCACCAATATCTGCAATGCCGTGCGCAATTCCGGCATCGATCCGTGCCGTATCGAATTCGAAATCACCGAAACGGCCATGCTGACTGATTTCGAGCAGGCGTGTGAGGCTCTGGCCCGACTGAAGGCCATGGGGTGCCGTATTGCTATCGATGACTTCGGCTCCGGTTATTCCAGCTTCAGCTATATCCATCGCCTGCCGGTCGACAAAATCAAGATTGACCGCAGTTTCGTGGTGCAACTGCTGCAACATGGTTCAGCGCTGAAAATTATCAAGACAATCATCGATCTGTGTCGAAACCTTAACCTCGATTGCGTGATTGAAGGGGTGGAAACGCAGGCCGAAATGAACAAGCTGGCACAGATCCGGGCCCGCTATATCCAGGGCTACCTGTTCTCAAAGCCCATGCTGGCCGAGCAGGTAGTGCCCTATCTGAAAACCGAGGCAGCGCGTACGCATTCGGCGCTTAAGGTTGGCTGATTACTTCCAGATGGACTTGCCGGAACCGGGCAGGCCCATCTCGGCCCACTTTTCCGACACGCGATCAATGATGGATTGTTCCATGTAGAGCTTCTCGCCCCATTCGCGGTGCGTTTCCGGGGCCCATTTGTTGGTGGCGTCGAGGCCGATCTTTGAGCCTAGACCAGATTCCGGCGAGGCGAAGTCGAGATAATCGATCGGCGTGTTTTCGACAACGGTGATATCGCGCGCCGGGTCCATGCGGGTAGAGAGCGCCCACATGACGTCCTTCCAGTCGCGGGCATTGATGTCGTCATCCACCACGATGATCCACTTGGTGTACATGAACTGGCGCAGGTACGACCACGCCCCCATCATCACCCGCTTGGCATGGCCCGGATAGGCCTTCTTCATCGAGATGACGGCGATGCGGTATGAGCAACCCTCCGGCGGCAGCCAGAAATCAACAATTTCCGGAAACTGCTGCTGGATCAGGGGGATAAAGACTTCGTTTAAAGCTTCACCCAGGACGCTCGGCTCATCGGGCGGGCGGCCGGTAAAGGTCGACAGGTAGATCGGTTTTTTGCGCATGGTGATGGCGCTGATCTTGAAGATCGGGAATTTTTCGACCGAATTGTAATAGCCGGTGTGGTCGCCATAGGGGCCTTCATCGGCATAGTCATCGAGCAGGACGTGGCCTTCCAGCACGATCTCGGCATGGGCCGGCACCAGCAAAGGCACGGTTTTGGCTGGCACCAGTTCTGCTTTTTGCCCGCGCAGCAATCCGGCGAACTGATATTCTGACAGCGTATCGGGCACCGGCGTGACGGCGGCCAGGATCAGGCCCGGATCGGCACCGAGCACGGCCGCGGCGGGCAGAGGCTCCCTTTTGCCTTGTGCCTTCCAGCGACGATGATGTTGCGCACCGCCGCGATGGGCCAGCCAGCGCATGATGGTGGTGTCCTTGCTCAGCACCTGCATGCGGTAGATGCCGAGATTGTAGTCATCCTCGCGCGTATCCGAAGGGCCCTTGGTGACGATCAGCGGCCAGGTGATCAACGGCGCCGGCTCGCCCGGCCAGCAGCCCTGGATCGGCAGCTTTGTTAAATCGATGTCTTTACCGGTCAGCACAACCTCCTGAACCGGCGCGGTTTTCACCGTCTTCGGGCGCATGGAAAGTACGGTCTGCATCAGGGGCAGCATCCCCACGGCGTCCTTCAGGCCGCGCGGTGGTTCCGGCTGACGCAGGAAGGCCAGCAATTCGCCGACCTCACGCAGTTCCGGCGCGGTGGTGCGTTCTTTTCCCTCAAGCGTGACGCCCATGGCGACGCGCTTCACATTGCCGAACAGATTGACCAGGACCGGCATGGGCGAGGGCGTACCGTCTTCGAGCGTGACATTCTCAAACAGGACAGCCGGGCCTTTTTCGGCCAGCAGGCGTGTCTGGATCTCGGTCATTTCGAGATGAGTTGAGACGGGCGTTTTTACGCGCACCAGTTCGCCGGCGGCTTCCAGCTTATCGATAAATTCACGCAGGGATTTATACGCCGCCATTTCTTTCTCCGCTCAAGCGGCGCGGACCTCCTTGCGAAGGCTCGGGCGGACGCTTGTCCTGGCCACGAATAGATTCGTGACACCTCTTTCGCCTGCCGACATAGGCCGGAATATCCGCGCTGGCAATGGGCGCCGGCGTCGCATCTGCCGCAAGCTTGAAAAGCTTGGTTAACTCAGCCAAGGTGGCGGGATTCGCTGGGAGAACTGGGTGTGATAACGGATAAGAAAGGCCTGTTGGTGATCGGCGCGCGCTCCCTGATCGGGCGGCGGATGCCGGAAGCGATCAAGGCTGCCGGCTGGCCCGAAGAGTCCGTGCGCTACAGCTCGCGCCAGCCGGTAGCAAAACAGGGCGTAATTCTCGATACCGCCCGGCCTTACGATTTCCAGCCTGACCGGACGTTCGTGGCGGTCATAGTCTGCGCGCCAGTCTGGCTGATCACCGAGGTTCTGCTGGAGCGTCTGGTCGGCCTCGGCATGAAGCGCGTCATCGTTTTTTCATCGACCAGCCGGTTGACAAAGGGCGCATCAGGCGAGGCGGCGGAGCGTGAGGTGGTGGCCAAACTGGCGGCCGGGGAGGACACCCTGACCGCCTTCTGCGAGGCGCGCGGCGTAGCCTTCACCATCCTGCGGCCCACCCTGATCTATGACGAGGGGCTGGACCAGAACGTCACACGTATTGCCGACCTGATCCGCAAACTCGGTTTTTTCCCGGTCTGTGGCATGGCCAAGGGTTTGCGACAGCCGGTACATGCGCGTGACCTGGCAACGGCGGCGATGCAGGCCCTGACGGTGAAATCCAGTTTCAACAAGGCCTATAATCTGAGCGGCGGCGAGGAACTGACCTATGCCGCCATGGTGCGGCGCATTTTCGAAGCAATGGGACGCGCACCGGTGATCATCGCCCTGCCGGAAATCCTGTGGCGGATCGGTTTTTTTGCACTCAACGTGGTCCGGCCGAAAAAGCTCAAGCGCAATATCCATATGGTACTGCGCATGAATACCGACCTGTGGTTCGATCACACCGCTGCCACACGGGATTTCGGTTACCGGCCTAGTGCATTCAGGCCCCAATTCGAGTAATCAGTCCGGCTTCCATCGCATGGACAGGCGCAGCGACTTGCCGTCGAACTGTTTGGCCCAGTCGGTCTTGTTGCCCGAGGTGCCGAGCCTGTCCATGATCCGCATCAGAGAAGCGCCGAAACCGTAATCCTTCGGATTTTCCTCGGTCAGTACGCAATCATCAAGGTCACCGGAGGCGGTGAAGCGGCATTCCGCCGAGGCCCGGCCACCCACCTTGTCATTCTGGGCATCGATCGGATAGGCAGAGGCGCTCAATTGATCGTAATAGCCATGAATATCCATGGTCTGGAAACGCGGATCATTGGTTTCGGTGGCGAAAAACATGATGTCGCGCGGAATCTTGTCGAGGTCCAGTACCGTGTCCTCAGGCGCGTCGGGATGGGCTTTCAGCCAGTCCTTCGCTGCCGTATCGTTGTCGTCGCGCGCCAGTATGCGATAAAGCCGGGCGGCGCGGCCGAGATCCGCCAATGTGCCCCGGCCGTTTTCGTACTGATTGGCCAGCAGGCGCACAGCCTGGCGGTCACCACGTTTTGCCGCTTTCTTGAACAGGTTGACAGCTTCGGTGTCGTTCCGGGGGGCCAGATCACCTATCATGTAAACCTGACCCAGTTCGGTCAGCGCAGCGGCGTGCCCCTGGTCGGCGGCCTTTCTCAGGTCGGTGAGGGCGAGGGCATTGTCGGGCGTAACGCCGCGTCCCTCGGCATAGGCCATGCCAAGGGCGTACAGCGCGCTGGCGTCGCCCTTTTCAGCGGCCGTCTGGCAATAGGGCAGCGCTTTCGGCCAGTCAGGCTTGACGGTCTGGCTCTGGGTATAAGCGCTGCAAACGATGGCGCGAGCTTCATCACGGCCCTGATCAGCGGACTTTTCATACCAGTGAAGCGCCTGAGCGGCATCCGGCTTGACGCCGTGGCCGAGGCGATAGGCGATGGCCAGATCGTATTGCGCGGCGGCATTGCCGGCTTCCGCCGCTTTGGTGATCCACGACACGCCGTTTTTTTCATCGGCCTTCTGTTCAAGCAGGCCATCGAAATAGACCTGCGCCAGATCGTATTGCGCCTGCGCGTCGCCGCTTTCAGCCTTTTCAGTCAGGGCCTTGAGCTGTTCCTTCGGCGTCGGCGGTTTCGGCGGGACAAGCGCTGCCGCCGCGGGCTGCGTTATTGCCGCCATGAGCGCTATCAGGGAAAGCCAGCCGAGCCTTTGCACAATACCTCTACTTATCGGACCATACGGCCAGTTCATTTCCGGAAGGGTCGGTGAAATGGAATCGCCGTCCGCCAGGGAAATCAAAGATCGATTTAACAATCACCGCCCCTTGCGCCTTTACGGCGGCGAGGGATGCTTCGATATCCTCACTATATAGGATCACCAGGGGCTTTGCGGAAGCCTCCGCCGGATCGGACTGGAAGCCGCCGTCAAGGCCGGCATCCGCAAGCGCGGCGTAGCTTGGGCCATAATCGATGAAACTCCAGCCGAAAGCCCTGGTGTAAAAATCCTTTAACGGCCCCAGGGCACCGCCGGGTAATTCAATATAGTCGATCTTGTGGTGCATGGGCATATCAGTTCTCCAGTTTCCAGACGCTTGCCGGTTTGACCGCTGCCTCCTCGATGTCGGCATTGGTCAGGATATCGTAATCGGCCAGCCGGGTCAGGCCCGATTTCGGGAAATAGGTCCGGTGGGGATCACCAATATAGGCCTCTATCTTGTGGGGCGCGGCGCGGCGAAAATATGTCAGCATGGCGTCAGTCATCGGTTTTTCATAACAGATATCGCCAGCGAGAATGATATCGACCTCAGGGATCGGCCCGGTCAGGAGATCGGCGACGGTAAAAGCCAGTTCCACCTCGTTCAGCCGGGCGTTCAGTGCCACGGCGGCACCGGCATAAGTGTCGATATCATTGCACAGCACACTTTCAGCGCCGGCCTGCATGGCGGCGATGCCGACGAGGCCTGAGCCGCAGGCGATATCGAGCACGCGCAGGCCGTGAACGATTTCCGGATGTTCAAGAACATAGCGCGCCAGAGCCTGGCCGCCGGACCAGGCGAAGGCCCAGAATGGCGGCGCCAGGCGTTGGGTGGCCATATCCTGCTCGGTCATCAACCACAGGGGCGTGACTTCATCCGCCTGATAGAGATGGATCGAAGGCACGGACGGCACGGGCAGTGGACGGGTATGCGCCCGGATAAATGCCTCTGTATCGCTCACTCTGTATCGCTCATTGGGCGTCAGGGTCGCTCAGGGCCTGTTCCTTGACCGGCTCGCCGCCGAACTGATCGGCGAATTCCGGTGCCAGCACGTCGCTCAGCAGGGTTTGCGGGATGCGGATTTCGTATGGTCCTTCGGCATAGGAACCGACATCATAGGGAGCGTAAAGTGCGTCGATGGCGCCGGCCTTGCCGCCGGTGGCTGCGGGTATCAGCACCAGCCGGCTTTCGGAAAGTTTCGGACAGGTGAAACCGGAACCGGATTGTGATATCGGTTCACCGGCACGTTTAGAACGTTCGGCCTCGACCTGACGGCAGAGATAGGCGTCGACCGCCTTGAAATCGGCGCTGGCCCTGAACAGGCGCTTGAGATTGATCTCGGCTTTCGCCGTCTTGTCCCACAGCAGGGTCTGGATGGTGTGGTTCGGATGGGCGCCACCCTGATAATCGTCCTCTTCGGAAAAAACCGAGACGAGACGCGGCGTCTGGGTGGCGATCTTCCAGACGATACTGTGATAATAGGGCGGTTCCTCGATGCCGTCGGCGCTGTTCTGGGCGCGGTCCTTGTGCGTCTGATCCATAAAAGCGGTCAGAGTCGTCTGGCCTTCATTGTACAGCCGGGCGTGCAGTTCGGGATAAAGCCTGATGGGTTCAGGCAGGGTCAGACTGATCTGCGCATCGGCATTTGAATTGGCAAGCGTCAGCGGTACAGGTGCCGCCGGGACAGCCGGGGCGGCGGCCTGGTCATCCTTCGGCTTCTTGTGACAGGCGGAAACCGCGATCAGGGCGCCCAGACACAGCCCGGTGAATAGTGTGTGTGTCGGTAACCGCATCACGTTCCCCTAGGTGTTGAGAAAACCGGTAAAATGCACAGCCAGCAAGCTTAAAAACCATATCAGCCCGGACGTGCGGTTGGACTTGAACAGCTTGAGCGCCAAAGCGGCATCCCAGTTCTCACCGGACGAATCCGGCCGCAAGCGCACGAGTTGCATGAAAAGATGCGTCGTTACCAGCAAAAGTCCAACGAAAAAGAGTTGCGGCAGGCCGGCCAGGAACGCGGCCACCCCCGTCAGCACCGAGGCCGCGCCGTAAAACAGGCTGACACCAGTAACCGTATGTTTGCCAAGCGCCCGAGCGCTCGACTTGACGCCGATCATGGCGTCGTCCTCGATATCCTGCAAGGCATAGATGGTATCGTAGCCGAGCGTCCAGAAAATCAGGCCGGCATAGAAGAGCAGCGCTGGCAGGGTCACGGTGCCGGTCACGGTGGCGAACCCCATCAGGAATCCCCAGTTGAAGGTCAGGCCAAGCCAGGCCTGCGGCCACCAGGTGATGCGCTTCATGAAGGGATAGGCGGCGACCAGCAGCAGCGATCCGGCACCGAGCGCGATGGTGAGCCAACCCAGCTGAATCAGGATCAGGAAGCTGATCAGCGAACAGCCCGCGGCGAAGGCGAGGGCCTGTTTCGGGCTGATCTGGCCGGAGGGGATGGGACGGCCGCGTGTGCGCTCGACCTTCGCATCGAAGTCACGATCGACGAAATCATTGAAGGCGCAGCCGGCGGCGCGCATCAGTACCGAACCAATGGCGAACAGCAGCAGTTTGAGCCATGGAAAGTGATAACGCAGAATCTCCTGCGGCGGCATCAGGCGGGCCGTGCCGTCCAGGTTGCTGGTGAAAAACGGGTGCGCGATGGCAAAGGCCAGCCCCATGGCGCCGGGCAGGAACAGCAGCCAGATGCCTATCGGCCGATCGAGCCGGCCCAGTTTCAGCCAGGGTTGCAGCGGGCGCGGCGCGTAGCGGTCAACCCAGTTGAGCGTGGCGGCATCGGGCAGGGGAGCCGGAGAAGGAGCATGTGTCTTCATACGCCGTTGATGAACCGCGCCGCTGGAATTGTCGAGCGGATTTTGAGACGGTTAGGCCCGGCGTTTCAGCAGTTGCGAACGGTCTTTGCGCACCTGGGCCGCCGGAATGACGCGCGCGAACGGACGCAGACCGAACAGGCTTTCTTCCATGCCGGTTTCCAGAATGTCGCCGCGTTTGGGCGCTTTCAGAAACAGGTCTTCCATCGGCGTGATGACGTAGAGGCCTTCCGGCGCATAGACCAGCACTAAGCCTTCATTCTTCGGCATGACTTCGGACCAGAGTTTCAACTGGTCGTAATAATGCGGACGGCGCCAGTCGTGCGGGCGGTCAGGGTCGACATCGACGGCCAGGGTCGTGCCGTTGGGCTCCAGACGCAGGACAAAGCCGGCGTGGTCGGGACGCCAGACGCCATTCATGTCGTCGTGTTTCAGCCACAGGCATTTGAATTCCTGGCAGATTTGCGGATGCAAGCCCCACACGCCGCAGCCGCCTTCAGGCCGGACATTGACGCAGGTATGGCCGGATTTCTTTTCAAGGTCGGGGATGTCGTAAACCTTGCAGCACAGGTTGCAGGTGCCGCATTCCTTCAGGCTGGCCCGTTTTACAGGAACCGGCGGCGCCTTCTGGCGGTTTACATCATGTGCGCTTCGCGTCACGGGGGGTATCATCGGCCCTGAACCTTTTGTCCAGACTGACAGCCCTTTTGCTGCCAGTAATGCGGTAAGCCTCCCAAAACAGAGTCAATAAACGGTTACTTTAACCTTTTATTTTTCAAGAATTTATGCGTGATTCAATGTTCCCGAACTGTTCACGGTTCGAGCGTCTTGCGCCCTTCGATGACCTCATCATAGGAAAAGACGATGTCGGGATCGGGGGCTGCGACATCGCGCCCCGCATGAGGACAATCCAGCACTTTCAGCACGTGGCGCAGGATGTTTTCGCGCGCCTTGACCTTGCTGTCGGTGGCCACGCACATCCATGGGCCATGTTCGTGATGCGACCGACGCAACATGTCGTCACGCGCGGCGGAATAATCGGCCCAGCGATCCTGGGCCACCTGGTCGAGATCGCTGACCTTCAGTTTCTTGCGCGGATCGGCCCGGCGCGCGTCCAGCCGCTCCTTCTGTTCCTTCATGGATATGTCTAGCCACAGCTTGATCAGGGTGATGCCGCTGCGCACGATCATGCTCTCGAAATCGGGCACGTCGCGGATAAAGGTTTCCTGCTGTTCCGGTGTTGAAAAGCCCATGACCTTTTCGACGCCGGCGCGATTATACCACGAGCGGTTATAGACCACCCATTCGCCGGTGGAGGGCAGGCGGTTGACATAGCGCTGGAACCACCAGGCGCCGCGATCGAAATCGGTTGGTTTTGGCAGGGCGATGATATGGGTATTGCGCACGGAAAGGCATTCCGTCAGGCGCTTGATGGCGCCGTCTTTGCCGGCGGCGTCGCGGCCTTCCAGCAGGATACAGACCTTCCGGCCATTGGCCATGGTCCATATCTGGGTATCGACCAACGCCACCTGCAGGGCTTCGAGACGTTTATTGGCTTCTTTCTTGTCGTTCTTTTTTGACACGTAACCTCCGGCGCCAGCTGATCCTTCGTGTCAGCTTGCCGGAAATTTGTAAGGAAGCAAGTGTGATCAGCGCCTTAAGCGATCCGCTGGCCTTCCGAAGATACCAGGCGCAGATGGGCGGCCCGAATGTTTTGTTCGGGCGCATGCAGGCGCGAGGCTGTCAGGCTGTAGGGACCGAGGACGCCGTTGGGGTTTTGCGGCATGGCGCTCAGGGTTTGATAGATGCCCACCAGACGGTCGACCTTGCCATAGGCGTTCATCATGGGACACAGGCAGATTTCAAACTGCACCGTCTCATTCTGGAACAGGGCTGCTTCTTCCGGCGACATTTCGGGATGCGAGGTCTGCCAGGGCGCAGACAGACTCAGGATCACCGGCTGCTCCTGGCGGCGGCTGAGCATAAGGGCTGTGGTCACCGGACCGGTAAAAGGCGGGCGAAAAAGCGCCGGGAACGACGTGTCTTTCAGCTCATAGCCATGCAGGGCGCGCAAAAAACCACCCGCCAGGCGAAAGCGGTGAGTGTGATCGGTAGTCGAGACCATCATCATCTGCGGTATCAGAGTCTTGAGACATGCCGGATCAAACTGTTCCCGCAAGGGGGCTTTATCCGGATCGGTCTGAAGGCTACGCCAGTAGGTCAGGAATGAAACTGTACTGGAATGGGGCACGGCGATCTCCTTTGTGCCTCTAAAAGGCAAGATCGCTGCCGGAAAAACGGTGTTTTCGTACTTTTTCGATGCAGGGTTTAATTAAAAGGCAAGTTTGTGGCGGTATGGTTCTTGCTGATTGAGTGGCCAGAATAGCCATGAGGGCGAAAAAGCCATGAGGAAAGTTTTGATGCGCGCTGCCTTGAAGAATTTTTTCACCGTTTTGTTGGGCGCCGGAATGCTGGTCTTTGCCGGCGGGGCCATGGCGTGCACGACCTGTGCGCCGCCGCCGCCGCCCACGGTACCGCATAATCCGCGTCCACCACATACCCCCTGCACAAGCTGTGGCGGTGGGGCCAATGTCAATGTGAACGTCAATGTCAAGGTTGGCGCCGGTGCGAGCGCAGGCGCCAGCGCCGGGGCTACCTATTATGGCGGCGGCTACAGCAACTGGTCGCAGACGCCGGGCTACCCGCAGGCCGCTGGCAGCCTGAACGTAGTCAGCGGCAATTGCTGCGGCGCCATGGAAAGCTACAGCGAACAACAGACATTTACCAAGCAGACCATCATCCAGGCGAGCTGCATCGACGATACCGGCGTGCCGCACCCGGCCTCGCAGGTCTTTTCGGGCCGTGACATTGCCGGCGGCTATCGCGGCGAGGTTTATCGCTGCATCGCCGGCACACATATGCAGTGGACCTATTCGGATTACGATGGCTCGCACATCAATTTCGATGGCGGCAAGAATGCCACCTGCGCCAAGAACGAGGCCCTGTGGTTCGAGAACGGCACCCTGACCTGCCGGACACAGATTCCGCAGCGCCAGTGCAACGAACGCTCGTTGCTGCGTCGCTTTGGTGTTGGCATCAAGATTCTCACTCTGACCCGTACCGAAACGATCACCAAGCAGCGTCAGATGGCCTGCAACAGCTGCAACAGCACGAATACGGCCGTGATGAGCTTCGATGGCGGCGTCGGCGGCTTCGTCCAGTAGAGCGCTTTCCGAAAAGTGTGACGCACTTTTCGGATTAAAAAGCGCGTCAAACAAAAAAGTCATAAAAAATGTGCACATAACTGAAAACCCCGCCGGTCCATCCGGCGGGGTTTTTGTTTGAGCTTATTTCGCCGCCGTTTCCGCCGCGGCCGGTTTTATCTGGATGCGCATCGCCTTGTTCATGTCGAAATATTCATTGGCCAGTTTCTGGATATCGGCCACGGTCACGGCCTTGTACTGATCACGGCGGGTGCGGATATAGTCGAGCTTTCGGGCATCCGTCGTCGAGCCGGGCAGGGCGCTGGCCCAGTAGGTATTGGTCTTGAGGTCGGTATCCATGCGGTCGAGCAAGGGCTTTTGCGCGCGCAGCAGTTCGTCATCGCTGATCGGTTTGGCTTTCAGGTCGGCGACAATGCCGGCCACGGCGTCATAATAGGCCTGATCGTCCTCCGGCTTCACCTGGGCGACAGCGCTGAGATAGCCGAATCCGGGGAAGGTCTGCGAATAATAGTTGCTGGCATAGGGACTGTAGCTCAGGCCCTTCTGCTCGCGCACGATATCGGTCAGGCGCAGGGACAGGACTTCGGAGAGAACCGTGAGAGCGCGGGCGCGCTGGGTATCTGACGCGAAATCAGTCCCCGGCCAGGCGATATAGCTCAGGTCCTGATCGGCGCGGCCTTCATGTTCGAAGACCCGGTTGAGGTTCTTTGTCGGGAAATGGATCGACAGGCCATCGGCCGGGATAACAGGTTTGTCGCCGCGCTTTGCCAGTGTGGCGAAGGTCTTTGTGATCTCGGCTTCGGCCTCGGCCTCGGAGATGTCGCCGACAATGGTGATTTCGACCGGCGCGGTCTTGAGCTGGCGGTCCACCAGGGCCTTGACCTGATCATTGGTGGTGGCCAGCAGGTCGGCCTGGCTCGGCATGGTGAAGCGCGGGTCGTTGTCGCGCAGGGCCGCCGCGCCGCTCATCTGGAAGACGCCGCCGGGCGTCGAGGTCAACGAGGCGTAATAGTCGGGCACCAGAGATTTCAGGCGCGCGAAAGCGTCCGGGCTGTAGGCCGCGTCGGTGGTGAAGGCCATCAGGACCTCCATCTGCGTGGCGAAATCCGTCGGGTTGGTGCCGCCGGAAAGCGTGGTGGCGTCTTCGCCAATACCTAGGCCGACACTATAGATCTTGCCGGTCAGGCTATCCTTGAGTTCGGAGGCCGACAGCTTTCCGAGGCCGCCTTCCTGCAGATCGGAGATCGAGGCGGCGAAGACCGGCGGCTTCGAAGCCGGAGACAGGGCGCTCAGACCGCCGGCGAAACGGACTGTGATGCCGATCTCGTCATCCTTGAAATTGGTGGTCTTGATATTGGCACGGACGCCATTGGCCCAGGTGAGCTGGGTAACGCCGAGATCCTTGATCTCCTCGCGCTTGACCAGCTTGGCCGGCGTGCCGAAATCGGTATAGGGCCAGGGCTTGTTGACGCGCGCTTCGGCGGCTGCGACCTTGGCGGATTGAACCGTGGTATAGGTATCGAGGAAGGCTTTCTGGTCGAAATCGCCAAGCGCCGGGCCTTCGTGCCACAGCAGCGGACCGTCACCGGCGAAAAGCGGCTTGATGCCGGCATTGAGCGCCTCAAGCGTGATCGAGGGCTTCAGCTTCTGGAAGTAATCCCAGTCCTGCTGCGGGGAGGTGAAGACCTCGCCATCGGCCACCGTGCCGACCAGCGCTTCCGACAATTGCCGGCTATTGCGCGTATTGGCGCCTTGCAGAGCCTGCTTGAAATAGGTTTCGGTATCGCTGAGCGTGCGGTCGAGTTCGGTCTGATCGGCGCCATATTCGATGAACTGGCGCACCATGGTATAGGCGGCGATGAAGGCATCCTTTTCGCGGCCGGGCTTGGGGGTAACCGAAAGCTGGGTGACGGTTGCCGTGTGATCGACGTCGTCATGGGCGATCGAAGCGGCGGCGAATGGGGTGTCGGGCAACTTGGCCTGGCGCTCCAGGCGCTCATTGAGAATCTGCGTGCGCAGGCCGTCGAGGAAATCGGCCGTTTCCTTGGCCTCATTTTGATAAACCTCGGTGACCGGCTGAGACCAGGTCAGGGTCAGTTCGGTGCGCAGGCCTTTTTCGGTATAGGCTTCCGAGGTCACGCCCTTTGGCTTGTAGGCGCCGAAATCGGTGACGCGGATCGGGGCTGCGGGCTTTTGCCAGTCGGAGAACTTTGATTTGACGCGGGCTTCCATGGCGTCCGGATCGAAATCGCCGACGACGACGAGGGTGGCCTGTTCCGGGCGATAGAAGCTGTTGTAATAATCGACGAAACGGTCGCGTTTGGCATTTTTAATGATGTCGGTCAGACCGATCGGCAGGCGGACGGCGTATTTCTGGCCGCCGAAGGCGGCGGTCGCCCACTTCATATAGGCATGACGACTGGGGCTGTCGCTGGCGCGTTCCTCACCCAGAATGACGCCGCGTTCGCTGTCTATGGCGCTGTCGGCGAGCAGCAGATTGCCGGCGGTTTCGCGCATCAGGAACAGGCCGGTATCGAGGTCGTCTTCGGCCACCTTGGGCAGGTCAAGTTCATAAACGGTTTCGCTGAAGCCGGTGTGGGCGTTGGTGTCGGCGCCGAAAGCCAGGCCGTGACGTTCGAGAATCTTGACCATCTCGCCTTCCGGCACGTTCTTCGAGCCGTTGAAGGCCATGTGTTCGAGGAAGTGGGCGAGACCCTGCTGGCTGTCATCCTCCATCAGCGAGCCGCCATTGAAGCGCAGGCGAATCGAAGCGGTGCCCGGTGGCGTGGTGTTTTTCAGGATGATGTAGGTCATGCCATTCGGCAGCTTGCCGAAGCGCACCGCCGGATCGGCTTTAATGTCGGAATGGTTCTGGGCGAAATCCAGCCCCTTGCTGATATCAATCGGCTGGCCGATAGCGGCAGTCGCGGCTACCGGAACCTCGGTATAGCCGCTGATCGGCGTCAGCGCCGTCGTGGTCAAGGCCGCGATGGCGAAGGCGGTCAGCAGGGATTTCTTCATCAGCATTAGTGTCGCTCCGTTTATGAGAGCGACACTGCCGCAGGATTGCGTCCGAAGAAAGGGAAATCCGGTGGATTAACTTTTGTTAAGGCTGGCGGGCGTCGCAGCAGTGGTTGTGGCGGGCAGGGGCGCCGGTTTTTTCTTCTTCGCGGGCTGGCAGACCACCAGTGTTACCGGGAAGTTGCGCAGGTTGCATTCGGCCTTGGTCATGTACTGGTGATAGGTCAGGGGCGCGTAGAACAGATAACTGACTGCGATCACAAGGCTCAGACCACACAGGATGCTGAAGCGGTGCCTGCTGACCAGTGGTATTTGTCGCGCCACAATACGGAAGCACAGGGCGACCAGCAGGTAACTGAGGGCCAGACCAATGAAGTAATGGTAGATGTACATCACCCGGTGGATGCCGAGATAGATATGGAAGACCCAGAACACCATGAACATGGCGAACAGGGCTTCCAGGCGATCAAAGTCCATAGCCCGCGCCTCAGCGTCAGGCGTTTCCTTCCGGTCAAAGCGGCGGCGGGAGATCAGCACGGCGCCTGCGGCAATGCCGACAAGGCCCAGCCCCCAGTTGACCGGATTGCCGACCATATGGGTATAGGCGGTCTTCTTGCCGTCGAAATCCCAGCGATAGGTGATGGCCTTGGCCATGAACGGCCACAGGACCGGTTGTGAGCCGTTGGGTTCGGTCTTCACCTCGCCGGTGAAATCATACTTCATGTACTTGTAATAGCCGACCGTGGCATCCCAGATGACGGCAGGCGAGAGCCCACGTTTATCGGCGAGGTAATCCTTGTAGACCTGGCCCATGGCGCCATTGTCTCGGGCGCCGGCCTTGGTTTTGGTGTCTGGTGCATTGGGATTGAAGATGACATGCAGGGTGAAGATCAGCGCCACGACGGCCAGGAAAGCGCCGGCGATCGATGAACCGCGCCAGAATTGCCGCAACCAGTTCGAGCGTGAACGATCGAACCACAGGGCGCGGCCGAGGCTTAGCGCGCCGAGCAAAAGCATGACCAGTGAATTGACCTTGACCATGAACGACAGACCGCACAGCAAGCCAAAGGCAGCATAGGTCAGGAGAGGGCGTTTCGGTTCGCGTCCAAAGGTATAGAGCCAGACCAGGATCGAGCCGAGCGTAAAGGTGAACTGGTAGGAATCGAGATGGGCGGCGCGGAAATGGACGATATAGGCGTTCTCGAAAACAAACAGCAGCGAGAACACGAACGCTTCGAAAGCCTCGCCATTCAGCCGCAGAATGATCAGGTAAAAGAGCAGGGCGCTGATCACCGCGAACAGGGCCGACGGCATGCGGATCGGCGTGAAATCATAGCCCTTCGGCACGACGCGGGAATCGATTTTCTTCACATCACCAAGGAAGTGGGTATCGACGTTTTTGTTAATTCCTAACAGCTTGCCGGTTTTGACGCCGGCATCCATGAACATGAAGCCGAGCGGCGGGTGGGAGGCATATTGTGCCTTGCCTTCGTCATAGCGCTGCGTCGTGGTCAGGTAGTAGGATTCATCCCAGAAGGCATGGGCCGGGTTATCGAGATCACGCACGAAGTTGAAGCAGGCCAGAACGACAACGAGCACGCCGAGTACCCAACGCAGGGTCTTGTCGTCGGCATTCCACAGACGGTCAGCGAAGTTCCTGGCTTTTTGGAAGAATGAGGCGACAGGCGCGTTCAGGTCGGCGGTCATAAGGCTCGCACATTGTTGTTTGATCGTAATTTCGAGTCTTATGCCCTATTCGATCTGCTCTGCCTATAGGCTAGGTCATGCTTTGATTTACCAAGTTTGCGGCTCAGGCCGTTTAGCTCCTTAAGCGATAGCCCGTCCTGAATATCCAGGCAATTAGGGCGACACAGACCGCCATGAACACCAGGGTCATGCCGAAACTGACCAGCACATTGACATCGGCCTTGCCATAGAAGGTCCAGCGGAATCCATTGATCAGATAGACGATCGGATTGAACAGGGTGACGTTCTGCCAGAATTCCGGCAGCATTTTTATGGAGTAGAAGGTGCCGCCAAGGAAGGTCAGGGGCGTGATGATCAGCAGGGGCACGACCTGCAGTTTCTCGAAGCCATCGGCCCAGACGCCCAGGATGAAGCCGAACAGTGAGAAGGTCAGGGCGATCATGACCAGGAATATGGCCGCCCAGACGGGGTGGACGATCTCGTAAGGCACGAACAGGCGCGCCGTGATCAGAATGATGGTGCCCAGGATCACCGATTTGGTGGCCGCCGCCCCGACATAGCCCAGCAGCGCCTCGACGACGGAAACCGGTGCGGACAACAACTCATAGATCGTGCCGGTAAAACGCGGTAGATAAATGCCGAACGAGGCGTTCGATGTGCTTTCGGTCAGGATCGACAGCAGGGTCAGGCCAGGCACGATAAAGGCGCCATAGGAAACCCCATCGACCAGGGTCATCTTGCTGCCGATGGCCGAACCGAAGACGATGAAATAGAGCGAGGTCGAGATCACCGGCGCGGCGATGCTCTGGAACAGGGTGCGCCAGGTACGGTGCAGTTCGAAGAAATAGATGGCGCGAACGGCGTGGAGGTTCAGGCTCATACTTTCTTCTCCACAAGGTCGACGAAGATATCTTCGAGCGACGAGCGCTTGGTGCTGACCGACTTGAAATCGATCCGTTTGTCCATCAGGGCTTTGAGCACGTCGGCGACGCTGGCGTCTTCGGCATCGCCTTCGCCGGTCAGGGTGAAGGTCAGGGTTTCTCCGTCGTCGGACAGGTCGAGCGGCTGCGGGATATCCGGCGGCGCATCCAGTTTCGATTTCAGGCCGATGGTGACGCGGGTCTGGCCCAGCTTCTTCATCAGGGCGTGCTTTTCCTCGACCAGGATAATCTGGCCCTTGTTGATGACGCCGATGCGGTCGGCCATCTCTTCGGCCTCCTCGATATAATGGGTGGTGAGGATGATGGTGACACCCTCATCGCGCAGATGGCCGATCATCTTCCACATGTCGCGGCGCAGTTCGACATCGACGCCAGCGGTCGGTTCATCGAGGAACAGGATTTTAGGCTCGTGCGACAGCGCCTTGGCGATCAGTACGCGGCGCTTCATGCCACCGGAAAGCGTGGCGATCTTGTTGTCCTTCTTGTCCCACAGGGATAGGTCTTTCAGCACTTTTTCGATATGCGCCGGATTGGGCGAAAGTCCGAACAGGCCGCGCGAAAAGCTGACCGTAGACCAGACCGTTTCGAACATGTCGGTCGCCAGTTCCTGAGGCACCAGGCCGATCTTGGCACGTGCCTGACGGTAATCCTTCGTAATATCGTGGCCATCGGCGATGACGGTTCCACCGGTCAGCTTCACCAGCCCGCAGACGACGCCGATCAGGGTGGTCTTGCCGGCACCGTTGGGGCCAAGCAGGGCAAAGATTTCGCCGCGTTTGATATCGAGATCGATGGATTTGAGGGCCTTGTGGCCGCTCTTGTAGGTCTTGTCGAGTTGCGTGATCGAAATGACCGAATCCATCTGATTTCCTTTGCCGGGTAGCGTCAGGACTATATAGTCCGTTATGCGCCAAAAAACGACAGGGGATATTCGCCGATGAAGAGAGTTTTGCTTTGGGGACTGGCGTTTGTGGCTTCCGGCGTCCAGGCGAAAACACCAGCGGCCGATACGGTCTTCCAAAATGGCTATGTCTATACGGTCGATGCCACCGATAGCATCGCTCAGGCTCTGGCGGTAAAGGATGGCCGAATCGTCTATGCAGGTGACGATGCCGGTGCGAAGGCTTTCACCGGCCGCAAGACCCAGGTCATTGATCTCAAAGGCCGGATGGTCATGCCGGGGCTGATCGATGGCCATATGCACCCGCAATCGGGCGGCCTGCGCATGCTCAACTGCAATCTCAACTATGACAGCCTGACCATCCCGGAATTCCAGGCGCGGATTCAAAAGTGCGTCGATGATGATAAAGCGGCTGGTCCCAATGACTGGCTGGAAGTGATCAACTGGTTCGAGCCGGGCGCGAAGCCGGAGGGCACGGTGCTGACCCGTACGGCGCTCGATGGCGTGAAGACTGCCCGCCCGATCAAGGTCCATTCGTCCTTCGGCCATTCCAACCTGACCAATACGCGCGGGCTGCAACTGGCCGGCATTACCCGTGATACGCCTGAGCCGAAGGATGGCGTGATCGTGCGCGATGCGGCAGGCGAGCCGACCGGGCTTTTGCAGGATGCAGCGCAGGACCTGCTCGACAAGGTGGTGCCCGGTCCCTCGGTCGAAAAGAATTACCAGGCCACGCAGCTGGCGCTGAAAGCCATGCGGGAGCAGGGGATCACGACATTTCTCGACGCCTATACCGACATCGAGACCATGACGGCTTATCGCACGGTATCGCAAGAAGGCGGACTGACGGCGCGGGCGCACTTCGCCGTGCTGATCGATTCCCCGGCGGACTACGATGCCGACAAGGCCATCGCGGAAATCCTGAAGCAAAAGGCCGAGTTCGAGCAAAAGCCGGACGGCGCCAAACCCGTCATGAAAGTCGATACGGCCAAGCTCTTCCTCGATGGTGTCTATTCGGCGCCGTCCTTTTCGGCCGTGATGATCGAGCCCTATTTCGAACACGGTAAGCCGGGGCATAATTACGGTCCGAAGCCTTATTTTTCGCAGACACAACTCGATGACACGCTGATCAAGCTGGCGACGGCAGGCATCAACCCTCATATGCATGCCGATGGCGACGGTTCGGTACACATGGGGCTTAATGGGGTCGAGGCCATGCGCAAGGTGCATCCCGTGGACGATATCCGGCCGGCCATCGCTCACGACGAGATCGTCGATCCGACCGACTACAAACGTTATGCCGAGGTCGGTGCGCTGCCGGTGCTGTCGTTCCAGTGGGAGCGGCCATCGATCGATATCATGCAGTCGATGCCTGCATTGGGGCCGGTGCGGTCCGCGCTGATGGAGCCGGCGGGCCTGCTGGAAATCTACGGCGCGCGGATTGTTTATGGCTCGGACTGGCCGGTGGATGCGCTGAATGAATGGCTGGCCCTGCAGATTGCCGTGACGCGCAAGGCAATCGGCGAGGATGCGGTGACATATCCGGACCGGCTGGGCATCGATCCGGGCCTGACGGTGGCGCAGGCGGTGCGGGCGATTACCCTCAACGCCGCCTACAGCCTGCGCCAGGACAAGGACACCGGTTCATTGGAAGCCGGCAAGTTTGCCGACCTGATCGTACTCGACCGCAATCTGTTCCAGATCAAACCGGAGGAGATTGGCGGCACGCAGGTACTGCTGACCATGGTGGGCGGTAAGGCAGTTTACAGAGCGGAGGCTTTCAAATGACACCCCAGGACGTGCTCGATTTCTGGTTCGCACCGGATACGCAGACGAAGTGGTTCGCCTCGACGCCGGCCTTCGATGCGCTCATCCGGGAGCGGTTCGACAGCCTTTATGAGCAGGCGGCCAGTGGCGGCCTGGATTGGGCGCATGCGCCGACATCCGCGCTGGCGCTGATCATCGTGCTCGATCAGTTCCCCCGCAATATGTTCCGCAATACGGCCAAGGCCTTCGCCACCGATCATCTGGCCTTTGATATCTCACGCCGCGCCGTGGACCGTGGCTTCGACAAGGGAATGAGCGTACCGGAGCGACAATTCCTCTACATGCCTTTCATGCATGCCGAGGATCTGGCGGCGCAGGATCGTGGTCTGGTGCTTTTTGAAGGCCTGAGTGACGCCAATGCGCTTGATTTCATGCGAAAGCATCACGCCGTCATCGCCAGGTTCGGGCGTTTTCCCTATCGTAATGCCGTAATGGGACGAGAGAGTACGTTGGAGGAACTGGCTTCGGAAGAGATCAAACATTCCTTTTAAGTAAAGAAAAAAGGCCGGAGAGGTGATCTCCGGCCTTTCGTCTCTTAGTACTTGTAGGTGATCTGCAGGAAGCCCGAACGGCCCATGCCCTCGTACCAGTTGCTGTTGTAGAACGGATAGCTGGTCCAGGTCGGATCAAGCGGTGGGTTGGTATTGAACAGGTTGTCGATGGCCAGCGACACCGTGACCTTGTCGTTGACGTCATACTGCGCCGAGCCATTGTAAAGCATATAGGCCTTGACCCAGGCATCCTCGTCATAGTTGGGCAGGCGGCTGGTATAGTTGCCGTCGATGTTGAACTTCCACTTACCGGTTTTCAGATTGATGCTGGCCGAGGCCTTGTCACGCGGAATGTAGTAGTCGGAATCGACCGCCAGCTTGTTGATGGCCGGATCGCCGACATAGCGGGTGTAGTCATGATCAAGCACATGGGTATAGCTGCCCGACAGGCCCAGCACGCCGATGGGCGTATTGAAGCGCAGATGGCCGGCGAAGTCGTAACCTGAGGTTTCTTCCTTGGCGACGTTGATCGGGCTGACGAAGACCTGGGTGATGTCGCCGCCGGAATCACGCGTCACGCGGGTGATGGCGTCCTGGCAGGTCGGGGTGTTGATATCCTGCAGGCCGTTGCGGCATTCACCCTCGGTGCGGGTCAGGTTGTTGATGACCAGATCCTCGACCACGCCTTCCATCTTGATCTTGAAGTAATCGACGCTGACATCGAACATGCGTGACGGCGCCCAGACGAACCCGGTATTGAAGCTTTCACTGGTTTCCGGTTCCAGGTCGCGGTTACCGCCGGTCTTGACCGAGATGCGCGAGCCGCGGCCGCAATCACCGGGATAATCATCCGGCGTGTCGTTGTAGCAGGTGTAGTAGTCGGTGGCGCGACCTTCTTCGAAGCCGATGCCCTGATAGACATAGTTCAGGTCAGGCGCGCGGAAACCTGTGCCCCAGGCGGCGCGCAGCAGCAGGGTCTTGAGCGGACGGTATTCGAGGCCAAGATTATAGGTGCTCTGGCCAACGCTGTGACCGGCATAGTCATAGTGATCATACCGCGCGGCAGCGCTGGAGGTCAGGGTGGAGAGCAGGGGGATATTGAATTCAACGCCTGTAGCGTAATGATTACGGTGGCCCTTCGAGATGAAATCCGTCCAGCTGAAGAAGTGCGGTGTGGCCGCCTTCGGATCGGTACCCTGATCGTAGTCCTGGCGGCCACCTTCGACGAGGAAGTTGAAGCCGACGGGACCGGCCGGCATCTGGAACAGTTCGCGCGTACCGATCTGGGCGGTCACTTCGGTGACCGAGCTCTTGGGATGATAGATCGCGTTTTCGGCGATCGAGGCATATTCCTCCGGCGTCAGCGGCGTATAGAAGCGCGTCGGATCGGCATTGAAGACCGGCAGGCCGTAGCCGTCATCCTCGCCGAGGAACTGCGGATCGGTATCCATGCCGAGCTTGGGCCCGAGGAACAGGGCATTGGCCTTGTCGACATTGATCAGCGGGAAGATGACCTCGGCGGTATAGGCACTGTAGTTGAGGGCGACTTCGTAGTTCCACTTGTTGTCGGCGCCGAAGGTGCCGCGCACGCCCGGTGTGAAGGTGTAGGTGGTCGAATTGACCTGGCGCTTGGCCTTGTCCAGCCCGCCCATTTCTTCCGGGGTGAAGATGCGGTACCAGTTGTCGGTGCCGCCGGTGAAGCTGTTGTAGAAGTCGCCGACATCGTTGCCGGTTTCATCCTGGTAGCCCCACGAGGTCGGGCGCTTCAGCAGTTCGAGGCGGCTGAGGCCGAACTGCACATCGGCGAACAGGTGCATGCTGTCGGACACGTCATAGGTGAAGGAACCGACCAGGTTGCCCGAATGGCGCTGCGACTGAACGGTCTTGTAGCCGATGGCGGATTCGCTGCCGCAGTAATTGCCCATGATGGTATCGCCGTCGCCATAGTACGGATCGGTGGCCAGGTGGGTGGTGCCGCCATTGGTGGAGGCGGTGAGGGCGCAGTCAGCTTCAGTGGCGTCGATGGCATAAACATCATAATCGACGCGCTGCCAGTTGGTGACGGGAGTCTTGTAGGCGTCGTCCGGCGCATCCAGCGTCGAATCCTGGCGCTTGCGCTGGTAGCCGTAGATCGGATCGGTCCACAGGATTTCGCCGCCGAAGACGCCATGGAACTTGCCGGCGTCAAAGCCCGACGAATAGTTCAGGCGGTGCGATTGTCCGCCGCCCTGTTCGGTCCAGCCGTAGCGGTAATCGAGCGTCGAGCCGTCGTAGCGTTCCTTGAGCTTGAAATTGACGACACCGGCCAGGGCGTCCGAACCGTAGATGGCGGAAGCGGAACCGGACAGGATTTCAATCTGGTCGACCATGCCCAGCGGAATATTGGAAATGTCGGTAAAGTTGCCATTGCCGTCATAGGGCATCGGATAGTCGGAGATGCGGCGGCCATTGACCATGACCAAGGTATGGTTGGGTCCGAGACCGCGCAAATCCACTTGTTGCGCACCCGGCGAATAGTCGGCAGCATCGCCCGACTGCTGGGATTGAGTCTCACCGCCGTTCTGCGTCACGGTTTTCAGGACATCCGGCACGCTGGCATAGCCGCCGGCGCGAATCTGGTCGGATGTGATCACGGTAACAGGCGCCGGCCCTTCCTTCTGGGTACGGGGAATGCGTGAGCCGAGGACGACGACGGTCTGCGGCTCGTCATCCGCCGTTGCTGCGGTCGTGGTATCCTGTGCGCTGGCTGCGCCGTGAAGGCCGTAAAGGCTGCATCCGGCAAGCAATGTCAGCTTGCAGAGACGGCCGAGAGTCATGTAAGGCCTTGTTTTCAGCATGGGCAGCTCCTGTATTTCACGTAACGCTGTTCGCGGATGCAAATGGGATAAATTTGCAAAAATAGTTTCAAACTGCACTATTTTTGCGGAAACTTGACGAAAAGTGACATCATTGTGTCAAACTTGGCAATCAAATTGTTGCCATAAGGCCAATTTGCGATCACAGTTGTGGGCATATGTTGCATTTGCGCACTAAACCATCGCGGAGCCTGATAATGCGTTCTTTGATTCTTGCCCTGAGTCTGTCGCTCGTCACCTTAAATATGGGTAATATTGCCGAGGCGAAGGCTTGGAAAAGCGGCCCGGGGTACAAGACCTTTGTCATCGGCGATGAGTCGAAGCCGACGACCGATCCGGTAAAGGGCGGTTTCCTGCTCAGTGGCGGTGGTGACTGGGCCTATGACGCCTTCCGCTGGTTCACAACTCATGCCGGACATGGCCATATTGTCGTGCTGCGCGCTTCGGGCACGACGGAATCACAGGATGAGTTCTATAATCAGGTTAAGGGTGTCACCTCTGTGCGCACCTTCCTGTTTACCGACCGCAAGGCATCCTATGATGCAAAGCTGCTGGAAGCGGTAAAAAAGGCCGACGGTATCTTCCTGGCCGGCGGCGACCAGTCCAACTATGTCCGCATGTGGAAGGGCACACCGCTCAATGAGGCGCTGGACGCTCACGTGGCGGCGGGCAAGCCGATCGGCGGCACCTCGGCCGGCCTGGCGGTGCAGGGGGCGTGGCTCTATGGCGCCATGGATGGTGGCAGCATCACCTCGCCGGAAGCCATGAAGGACCCGCTGGGTTCGGCGGTGACGATGGAAACCGACTTCCTGCATTCGGAACTGATGACCAACATCGTTACCGACAGCCATTTCGGCGTCCGTGACCGCCTGGGTCGTCTGATTGCCTTCGTAGTCAAGTCCGAAACTCTGCGCGATGCCGATGGCAAACGCTATGCCAAGCCGCTCGTCGGGCTGGGGATCGATGAAGAGGCAGCCATGACGGTCGAAGCCGATGGCACCGCCAGGGTCTATTCCAATCTCGACGGCCATGGCTGGCTGGTTCAGGGCGGCGAGATTCATGACCTGGCGCCGGGCAAGCCGCTCAATATAAAGAATGTCAGGGTCACCGGCATCGGCAAGACCAGCACCTTCAATATCCGGACGCTGGAGATCGGACAGCCTTCCTTCACCCGTACCTATGATGTGACCGATGGCGTGCTCAGCCAGCAAAACCACTGGTCGCTGGCCATTCATGGCGGCGCCGGCGTGATCGACCGCGGTGACCTGACGCCGGAAAATGACGCCGCTTATCGCGCCGGACTGAATGCGGCGCTGGCAGCGGGCCAGGCGGTACTCGACAAGGGTGGTTCGGCGCTGGACGCCGTCGAGGCCACGCTGAAGCCGCTGGAGGATAATCCGCTGTTCAACGCCGGCAAGGGCGCGGCCATCGCGGCCGATGGCAATGTCTATCTCGATGCTGCCATCATGGACGGTGGCACGATGAAGGCCGGCGCGGTAGCGGCCCTGACGCGCACGAAGAACCCTATCCTGGCGGCGCGCGCCGTCATGGACAAGACACACCACGTCTTCCTGGCGGGCGAGGGGGCGGATGCCTTCTCGAAGGCACAGGGGCTGGAACAGGAAGATCCCAGCTATTTCCATACGCCGGAACGCGAGCAGATGCTGAAGGACTGGCGCAAGGATAACACGGCGATGATTAATCCGACCCATATGTACGGGACGGTGGGCGCGGTGGCGCTCGATCGCGACGGCCATCTGGCGGCGGCGACCTCGACCGGCGGCCTGACCGGCAAACAGTGGGGGCGTATCGGCGACAGTCCGCTGATCGGCGCCGGCACCTATGCGCGTGATGGTGATTGCGCCGTTTCAGCCACCGGCACAGGCGAATACTTCATCCGTGATTCCGCCGGCCGCCAGGTCTGCGATCGTGTGCGCTGGAACCATCAGGATATCGAGGCGGCGGCGTATGACACTATCATGTCGATCGGCTCGATCGGCGGCGATGGCGGCCTGATCGCCATGGGCGCCGATGGCACACCGGCCTTTGCCATCAATGATGTGGGGATGTATCGTGGTGCTGTATCCTCCGATTCCCCCGTTATCCGAACGGCGATCTATGGCGATGAAAAGCTGAAATAAATGACCACCCGCAAGCCCGCACCAGAACTGGACGCCATTGACCGCAAGCTGATGGCGTCTCTGCGCGAAAATTCCCGGCTGCCGGTGTCGCAACTGGCGACCATGCTCGATATCCCGCGCACTCAGGTCTATGCGCGTCTGGAACGGCTTGAAAGCGAAGGCATTATCGACGGCTATACGGTGCGTCTGGGTCAGGCCTATTCCAAATCCCGCCTGCGCGCGCACGTCATGATCAAGACGCTGCCGCGCCTGTGCCAGGAGGTTGAGATCAGTGTGGCGGATATATCGGAAGTGTCGGCCGTCTATGCCATCAGCGGCGAGTACGACATCATCGTGATGGTCGAAGCCGCCGACAGTATCGAGATGAACGAACTGATCAACCGCATCGGCTTGCTCGACGGTGTAGAGCGCACCACGACCTCGATTATCCTGGCGGCCAAGCTCGAACGCTAGTTTTGCATGATAGATGTCATGTATTCGAATTCATTCTGGCGTGATCTTGACGGCGGGAGTAAAAAACGCGACCTTGCCACAAGACCTCCTGGCGGGCACCGCATATGCGTTACGACACCGAACATAAAGAACGAACCCGTCTGCGGTTGCTGACCGAAGCGGCCATCATGCTGCGCGAGGAAGGACCTCACGGCCTGAGCGTCGCCACGTTGATGAAGCGCCAGGGCCTGACCCACGGCGGTTTCTATGCCCATTTTGCTTCAAAAGACGATCTGATCGCCCAGGCGATCGACGTCATGTTCGAGCGCACCTGCGAGCGGTTCCAGACCCGGACGCGCGGGCTGGAACCGCAGGCGGCGCTGTTGGCCTATATCAACTATTATCTGTCGCCCGCCCATTATAACAAGCCCGGACAGGGCTGCGCCATCCCGGCGACAGCCGGCGACGTGGCGCGGCTGGAACCGGAGGCGAGGAAACGCTTTGAGGTCGGCGTTACTACCCTGCAAAAACGGATCGCCGACCAGTTCCGATTGATGGATTTTTCGCTCGACGAGGCGATGGACCAGGCGGCTGCCCTGCTGGCCGATATGTCCGGTGCGGTCATCATGGCGCGGGCGGTCAAGTCACCGGTCATGCAGAAACATATAACCGGCTCGGCCCACGCCGCCATTCTGGCCCGGCTGCGCATCCATCAGCCGGACTTCGGCCTTGAAACCGAAGCGGATGTGGCGCCGGCAACGGCAAAAGCACCGCGCGCCAGATCCGCACGGAAGGTGACTCTGCGCGCCGATTGATCCGTGCACGGTCTTTTGCGGTGTGGGGTTGCCGCATTGAAATATCGATGTTTTTTTAACTTGCGCTTTTATGCAGGCGTGTAATTCTTCGGATCTGTGGTGAGTGGTCTGCGTCAGCAAAACCATCAGCCGCATCCGGGGAAAACTTAATAATGCACGATACACGCGTTTCGCGCGTGGTCATCGTGGGTGGCGGCACGGCGGGCTGGATGACAGCCGCCGCCATTTCACGAATCATGACCACGCAAAACCTGTCCATCACCCTTGTTGAATCGGCCGAAATCGGTACGGTCGGGGTGGGAGAGGCCACCTTTCCACCTATCCAGACCTATAATGCCATGTTGGGGCTGGATGAGGCCGATTTCATCCGCCACACCGAGGGGACGTTCAAGCTCGGCATTCGTTTCGATGGCTGGGGCAGCAAGGACAACAGCTATTTCCATCCGTTTGGCGAATATGGCCGCACCTATGACGGCATCGGCTTTTCGCATTTCTGGCTGCGCCTCAAGGAACTGACCGGCAACGGCAATTTCGATACCTATAATCTGGAGGCCATGGCGGCGCGGACCGAACGTTTCGGGCCGATGACGCCGGACCGCAAGGTCGTGGGTTACGCTTACCAGTTCGACGCCCTGCTATATGCCGCTTACCTGCGTACCTATGCCGAGGCGCGGGGCGTCCATCGGATCGAAGGCAAGGTCGTGACCGTGGCGCAGGATGCGGACAGCGGGTTCGTGACATCTGTCACCCTGGCGGATGGTCAGGTAATCGGCGGCGAACAGGCCGGTGATACACTGTTTGTCGACTGTTCCGGTTTCAGGGGACTATTGATCGAAGGCACCCTGAAAGCGGGTTACGAAAACTGGTCGCACTGGTTGCCATGCGACAGCGCCGTGGCGGTGCCGTGCCAAAAAACGCCGGGGCCGATTGCGCCCTATACGACGTCCATAGCGCGTGAAGCAGGGTGGCAATGGCGTATTCCGCTCCAACACCGGACGGGTAACGGTTACGTTTTCAGCAGCCACTATATCTCCGACGACGAGGCGACGGAGAAACTGATGTCGCGCCTGGAAGGACCAGCGCAGCGCGAACCGAAGCTTCTCAAGTTCACGGCCGGCCACCGCAGGAAAATGTGGGACCGGAATGTCGTGGCGATGGGATTGTCGGCCGGCTTCCTGGAGCCGCTCGAATCGACCTCCATCCACCTGACCCACATGGCGATCATCAAGCTGCTGGGCCTGTTCCCGCGCGACGGTTTCCAGCGAACGGCAATTGACCGCTTCAACCGTGATATACTGGCCATGCATGAGAATGCGCGCGATATCGTCATTGCCCATTACTGCGTAACAGACCGGGAAGACACGGAATTCTGGAAGTACGTCAAGTACATGTCCATACCGGACAGCCTGCGCGAACGCATCGAACTCTATCGCGAGACCGGGCAGTGCTATGTTCAGATCACCGAACCTTTCTCGGAGACGAGCTGGTTCGCTGTGCTGACCGGGCAGGGCATCGAGGCGAAAAGCCGCCACCCGGCCGCCGACAACCTGTCCGAAGCGGAGCTGCGTCAAGGCCTGTCCGAGATGCGTAATCTGGTTCAGCGGCAATTGACGAGCTTGCCACCGCATCACGAATATCTGTCGCGACTGGCGGCGCGAGCCTAAAGCTTTGCAAACCAGGTGGTGAGCCGCTTTATGGCGTCTTCAACCTCGGCGGTTGATACCGCGAAACTGAAACGAATGAAGTGGTGGCCCTCGACCGGATCGAAATCGAGGCCAGGTGCTGTGGCCACGCCGGTTTCGCGCAACAGCGTCTGGCAGAACTCCAGGCTGTTGTCGGTCAGATGGCCGATATCGGCATAGATATAGAAGGCGCCATCGGGCGGGGCAATCGACGTCAGGCCGAAGCGCGGCAGGGCATCGAGCAGCAACTGGCGGTTACGGGCATAGGCGGCGACATGACCTTGCAGTTCGTCATGGCAATCGAGCGCCACCAGCCCGGCGTGCTGGCTAAGCGATGGCGCGGTCAGGAACAGGTTGCCGACATAGGCGCGGGCCTTTTCCAGGTGCTCCGCCGGCACCAGCAGCCACCCCAGCCGCCAGCCGACCATGCTGAAATATTTGGAGAAGCTGCTGACGATCACTGCATCTGGTGTGAATTCCAGCATGGAATGTGCCGGTTCGATATAGCTCAGGCCGTGATAGATTTCGTCGGAAATGATGCGGATGCCGCGTTCCCGGCACACAGCGGCGATGGCCGCAAGCTCTTGGGCATCAATGATTGTACCGGTTGGATTGGCCGGACTGGCTATGATGACGCCATCGAGCGCCGGTTCGATGGCTGCCAGCGCCTGCGCCGTCAACTGAAAGCGTACCGAGGCGTCGCAAGGGATTTCGACGGGCACCTGGCGCAGAGCCCTGACGGTATTGCGATAGGCGACATAGCCGGGACGGGCCATGGCGATGCGGGCGCCGGGTTCGAAGCTGGAGATCAGAGCCAGCAGCAGGGCGGGTGAAGCACCGCAGGTCAGGATGAACTGCTCCGGCGCGACCGTCACGCAATAGGTATCAAGATAGTAACGGGCGAGGCGGGCCTTCAGCGCCGGGCTTTCCCAGTAGCCGAGGCCGTCGCTGTCGAGCACATTGTGCGCCGTGGCGATCGCGTCCGCCGGCGCGCCGGTCGAGGGCTGGCCGAATTCCATATGGATGATCGAACGACCTTCGGCCTTGAGTGCGTGCGCCAGCCGGCTGATGGCGATGGCATGGAAGGGTTCGATGTCGGTGGTCATGCGGGCGGCTCCGAAAGCGGACCTACCCCCTAGGCCAGGTTACGGCCGGACCCAACCGGAAAATGACGGTGTCTGTGGCATTTGTGCAAATTTCGGGGATTTTTCCGGCATTGACTTGTTTATATTATGATTGTCATGCAATAAAAGGCGCGATGATATCGCTGAAGACGGTGCATCGAACAGGAAACGTGTCGCGGGGAAGACGCGCCTGAAGCAGGCGCACGTCACATTCTTCGCCCGACCGGCCAGTACGGGGAAACAGGTGCGCAGGATTGTCATTCTGGGCGGCGGCACATCGGGCTGGATGTGCGCGGCGGCCTTCAGCCAGCTTTTGCGAATGCCGGGCTATAGTGTGCGCCTGATCGAATCCGATGAGATCGGAACGGTAGGCGTGGGCGAGGCGACCCTGCCGCATATCAAGGATTTCAACGATCAGCTTGGCATCAGTGAAGCCGCCTTCATGCGCGCCACCCAGGCGACCTTCAAGCTGGGTATTGAATTCCGCGGCTGGGGGGCGTCGGGTTCCTATATCCATCCGTTCGGCGCCTTTGGCCAGGATTGGGCAGGTGTCGGTTTCCATCATTACTGGCGACGCGCCAAAGAGGCCGGCATCGACGTCGGGCCACTGGAAGACTACAGCATCGCCATTGCGGCGGCACGGGCGCATCGCTTCGACTTCCCCACCGAAGAGGCCAACAGCGTCCGGTCGCAATACGCCTATGCCTATCACTTCGACGCTTCGCTCTATGCCCGTTTCATGCGTGATTTCGCCACAAGGAAAGGCATTCATCGGACTGAAGGGCGCGTGGTCGATGTCCGGCTTCAGGCGGAAAGCGGCGATATAGCCAGCCTTGTCCTGCAAACGGGGGAGGTGATCGAAGGCGATCTGTTTATCGATTGCTCGGGCTTTGCAGGATTGCTGATCGACAAGACTCTGAAGGTTGGCTGGGAGGACTGGACCGACTGGCTGCCGTGCGACCGCGCCTGGGCCGTGCCATCGACGCGCTCCGCGGATTTCGCGCCCTGTACGCGATCGACGGCCCGCGACGGCGGCTGGCAATGGCGCATTCCCCTCCAGCACCGGACGGGCAATGGCTACGTCTTTTCAAGCGCCTTTGTCAGTGAAGACCGGGCGGTGGAGGCCCTGCTGGCTAACCTTGACGGCCCGACCCTGGCCGATCCGAAGTTGTTGCGCTTCAGGGCGGGGCGCCGGCACGAATCTTGGCGCCGAAACTGCGTGGCCTTAGGTCTGGCGAGCGGGTTTCTGGAACCGCTGGAATCGACCAGTCTCTACCTGGTGCAGACGGCGATCATGCAGATGTTGAAATGGCTTCCCGACGCACCGGCCGATGACCGGCTGCGCAAAGAATTCAACCGGACGGTCGATCTCGAATATCAGCGCGTCCGTGATTTCCTGATCCTGCATTATCATGCCAATATCCGCCAGGGTGAGCCTATGTGGGACTATACCCGCGCCATGGATGTGCCGGACAGCCTGAAGCACAGCCTGGAATTGTTCCGCCGGCGCGGCTATGTCCAGTCCTATAAGGACGGGCTGTTTTCGCCGCCCAGCTGGATTTCCGTTTTCAATGGGCAGGGCATTCCCCCGCTGGGTCATGACCGCATGGCAGAGGCCGCGCCGCTCGATCTGCTGGCGGAAAAACTGGCGGAATTGCGTGGACGCGTTGCCGATGCCGTGGCCGCCATGCCCGATCACGCCGCGACAATTGATCTCTACTGCCCTGCGATCGAGCGGGAGACGGTGCAATGATTTCCAAGGTCGTCATTTTCGGCCGCGATGCCGCCGCCTGGCTGAGCGCCAATGCGTTGCACACGGCGCTGGGACCTACTGGTCTGGTCGTCGAAGTGGTGGAACTGCCAAGCCTTTTGCAGGCACAGGACATCTATCCGGCTTTGCCGGCGCTGGAAGCCTTTCACGGCCAGATGCGCATCGATGAACATGCTCTGTTGAAAGCCATCGGCGGCAGCTATTCGCTTGGCCAGAGTTTTGTCGGTTTTGGGCCTTCACCGTTTTTCCACGCCTATGGCAGTCATGGCGTGGCGATCGACCGATTGCCGTTTTTCCAGCATTTTACGCGGGCCCGGCAAAAGGGGCTCAAGGTCGCGCTGGAGGATTTTTCCCTGACAGCGGCCGGGGCGAAATTCGGGCGGTTTATCGTTCCGGACAACACGACCGAGAGCTTTGCCCGAACCGATTATGGCTATCACCTGCCGGCCATTGCCTATGTCAATCTGCTGCGGACAAAAGCGATCAAAAGCGGCATACGGGTAATGCCGGCGCGAGGCGTCGAGGTTGAGCACGATGACAAAGGTCATGTTGCTGCCCTGATGACGGGCGGCGGCGAGCGCGTGACGGGCGACCTGTTTATCGATGCCAGCGGCGCCGAAGCCCGGATCATGCGCACTTTGGGCGCACGATTCGAGTCATGGCGCGGCTGGTTCCGCGGTGATCGTGTTCTGGCAGCGGCAGGTCCAGCCTATGCCAGTGTACCGCCCTATGCCCGGATCGAGGCTTCGGACCATGGCTGGCTGGGTCTTTATGCCGCCCAGGACAGAACGCGGCTTGTTCAGGTCCATGACAGCCATCTGATGAGCGACGATGCCGCCTTGCAGGCCGCCGCCCGAATGTCCGGATTGAAGCTGGGCGACGCGGTGGTCAGCGCACTCAATCCCGGCCGTCTGGACCAGGCCTGGACGCAGAACTGCATCGCCATCGGTGAGGCGGCCTGTGTGTTCGACCCCATTGACGGCCCCGGTTTGCAGGCGATCCAGAATGGGCTGGTACATCTGCTGGCCCTGTTCCCGCAAGGCAAGGACTGCGGGACCGAACGGGCTGAATATAATAATCTGATGCGGCAAGGCTTCGAGCGCATCCGTGATTTTCAGATCGCCCATGCGGCGCTGTGCGCACAGTCGGGCGCCTACTGGCGGGCGCCGGAAGCGGCCCTGCCGGATACGCTTACTCGCAAGCTGGACGCCTTCCGGGCGCGCGGGCTCGTGCCGATGTATGACGGCGAAACCTTTCCGCTCGATAGCTGGGAGGCGCTTCTTACCGGTCACGGTCAGATTCCGGAAAGCAGTGAACCTCTGGTCGAAGCGACTTCGGATGCGGACCTGATGGGCCATCTCAAGCATATGCTTGGCTATATCCGCGAGCAGGTCCAGTCGATGAATGCGCATGACACGTATCTGGAACTCTTTTGCAGGTAGATAAAATGCAGGGCGAGCGGATTCGGAAAATCGTCATTGTTGGCGGCGGCACGTCGGGGTGGATGGCGGCAGCCATGATCTCCAGGGCATTGGGCACGGTGAACCATGACATCACTCTGATCGAGTCCGAGGAGATTGGCACGGTGGGGGTGGGGGAGGCGACCATTCCGCCGATCCAGCAGTTCAATCGCCAACTGGGCATCGATGAGGACGACTTCATCCGTCAGACCCATGCCACCTTCAAGCTGGGTATCCGTTTCGATGGCTGGCGGAGCGGAGGCAATGACAGTTATTTCCATCCTTTCGGCTATCTCGGCCAGGATATGGATGGCACAAGTTTTCACCAGTACTGGCTGCGGTTTGCGCGCCTGAGCGGTAATTTTGATTATGGCCGTTTCAATGTCGAGACCCTGGCGGCGCGGCAGAACCGGTTCGCCCGATCGCCACGCGGTGAAGGCCGTGAGGCATATGCCGTCAACTACGCCTTCCATTTTGATGCCGGGCTTTACGCCGGTTATCTGCGACGGTACGCGGAAAAGCTTGGCGTCCGGCGGATCGAAGGGATGGTGACCAGGGTCGATCAGGCGCCTGAATCGGGTTTCGTTACCGCTGTTCACCTTAAGGACGGGCCGGTCGTTGACGGCGATTTCTTCATCGACTGCTCGGGGTTCCGCGGCCTGCTTATCGAACAGACGCTGAAAAGCGGTTACGAGGACTGGAGCCGCTGGCTGCCCTGCGATCGCGCCGCCGCCGTGCCGTGTGAAAAACCGGCGGGGCCGATAGAGCCCTACGTCGTGTGCACCTCGCGTGAGGCCGGCTGGCAATGGCAGATTCCGCTGCAACATCGCACGGGCAATGGCTACGTCTTCTGTTCCGGTTTCATCGAGGAAGACGCGGCCTGCGAAAAACTGATGACACGCCTGCCGGGAAAACCGCTTAAAGATCCCATGGTGTTGCGTTTCACCACCGGCCATCGCCGCCGGATATGGGACCGTAACGTGGTGGCCGTCGGTCTGGCTTCCGGTTTTCTGGAACCGCTGGAATCAACCTCTATCCATCTCAGCCAGATCGTGATCACCAAACTGATCAGCCAGTTTCCGAAAACCGGCATTCATCCGAGCGTGATTGCCCAGTTCAATGCCGATATCCTGGCCGATTATGACAATGTGAAAGACTTCCTGATCGCGCATTACAAGGTCACACAACGCGATGACACGCTCTTCTGGAAGCATTGCAGTCACATGGAGATTCCTGACAGCCTGAAAGTCAGGTTGGACATATTCCGGCAAACAGGGCATGTTCATCTCAGGCCGCACGAGTTGTTCACGGAGGCGAGCTGGTTCTCGGTACTGGTCGGGCAGGGGCTTTTTCCGGCAGATCATCATCCCCTGGCTGACGGCATTTCGGAGGATCAGCTCAAACTGCGGCTGGCGAAGATCCGGACGGGTATCACCGACCGGCTTAACAGCCTGCCGGATCACGGCGCCTATCTTGAACGTATCGCCAATATGCAGGTCGCGGAGTAAATCATGGCTGTCAAACGACCCACATCCCTCGATATCGCCGCCATGATCGGCGTGTCGCAGACAACGGTTTCCAGGGCGCTGTCACAATCGCCCCTGGTCAATGACGAAACGCGCCGGCGGGTGATGGATGCCGCCAAGACCATGAACTACAAGGTCGACGCCAATGCACGCAAGCTGCGCTCCAAGAAGATCCATACCCTGGCCGTCCTGATCTCGGAAGATCTCGACAAGAGTGACAATCCGATCAATCCGTTCTTCCTGCCGCTGATCGGCTCGATCCTCAAATATGCCGGCCAGAAAGGTTATGACGTGCTGATATCGCTGCAGCAGCAGAGCGACGACTGGGGCACGGACTATGGCTTTTCGCGCCGTGCCGATGGCATCATCTTCCTTGGCTGCAAAGACTACCAGTCCTATACCCACAAGTTCGAATACCTGAACGAGGTCGGCGACCCCTGGGTCGTCTGGGGTGTCGACCGGCCTGATTGCGCCAAGCTGTGCATCGGTTCGGATAATGAAGGTGGCGCCTATGCGGCGGTCCAGCACCTGATTGGCCTTGGTCGGACCCGCATCGCCTACCTCGGCAAGTCATCCATTGAGCATCCCGAATTCAAGGAGCGCTACGAAGGCTATTGTCGCGCGCTCAAGGATGCCGGTTTGGCCGTAGAGGACGCCCTGCACGCCGATGTGTTCCTGGAGCGCGAGGAGGGCGTGGCGGCCATTGACACCATGCTGGATGACGGCATTCCGTTCGATGCCGTTTTTGCCGCAACCGATCTGCTGGCCATGGGCGCCATGCAGGAACTGATCAGGCGTGGGGTGCGCGTGCCTGAGGACGTATCGGTGATGGGGTTCGACGATCTGTGGGTCTGTTCGTCGCTGTCGCCATCACTCAGCACCGTGCGGCAGGATACCGAGGCCGCGGCTATGGCGCTGATTGATGGGCTGAGCTGCCTGATCGAAAACGAACCGGTCCATGTGACGCGGATGCCGACGAAACTGGTTATCCGGGAATCATGCGGGGGCCTGAATCGGCAGCGGCACTGATTTGCGCCTGAAAGCAAAATGCCAATGATTTGAATACGTATGCATTTTGTTTTTAAGGGTTTTAGGCATGGCGATCATCATTTAAAGGTGGTGCAGACAAGAACAAGAGGGGCAAGGTTGCCCCCATAAATCGGGAACAGGAACTCATGGGGCTTAAAATCAACGCATGTCTCGCATCGGTCTGCCTTCTGGCACTGATGACGACCTTCACCCCGGCTTTTGCCGATGGCGTCGGGATCGCGGCGCCAGCCAGTTCGGTGGTAGCCACCGTACAGTCGCCGGACGGACAATTGCAGGTCGATGTATCGATCGATGCCGAGGGCCGCGCCGCTTATGAGGTGAAGCGCAAAGGAGTCGAAGTTATTTCGCCGTCACGGCTGGGGTTTGTGCTGACCAATGCCCCGAAGCTTGATGGCAAGTTCACGCTGGGCGGCACGTCGTCCGCCACGCATGATGACACCTGGGAGCAGCCTTGGGGCGAGCGCCGCTTCGTGCGCGATCACTATAATGAAGTGCGGGTCGATCTCGCCCAGGCCGCCTATGACAATCGTCGGATGACGGTGGTGTTTCGCGTCTTCGATGATGGCGTAGGCTTCCGTTATGAATTCCCGGATCAGGCACAACTGCATGACGTGAAGATCAGCGAGGAACTGACCGAGTTCGCCGTTGTCGACAAGGCGACCGCCCTTTGGGCGCTGGGCGGCGAACTGTCCAATCTCGAATATCTGTACAAACAGACACCGCTCGATGAGGTCAGCCAGGCCCAGACGCCGATGACCATCAAGACGGAAGACGGCACCTATATCGCCTTCCACGAAGCGGCCCTGGTCGATTACCCGGCCATGTGGATCCGGCGCGTCGATGGACAGCGTCTGCGCACGCAACTGGCGCCTTCGGCCATCGGACCGGCGGCGGTGCGGATGGCGCCGTTCACCACGCCGTGGCGAACGATGATCATCACTGACAACGCGCCGGCGCTCCTGACCTCGAATATCGAGCTGAACCTCAACGAACCGAACAAGCTGGGCGATGTGTCGTGGGTGAAGCCCTATAAATATGTCGGCATCTGGTGGGAGATGCATCTGGAGAAATCGACCTGGGCTTCCGGGCCGAAGCATGGCGCGACGACCGAAAATACCAAGAAATATATGGATTTCGCCGCGAAGAACGGTTTCAGAGGCGTGCTGGTCGAGGGCTGGAACAAGGGTTGGGATGGCGTCTGGTATGGCGACGGCAAGGATTTCAGTTTTACCGAGGCCTATCCTGATTTCGATATCAGGGCGCTTTCCGCCTATGGCTTGAAAAAGGGTGTCCACCTGATCGGCCACCATGAAACCGGCGGCAATATCGCCCATTACGAAGACCAGATGGAGGACGCTTTCAAGCTGGATGAAAGCCTGGGCATCGACAGCGTCAAGACCGGTTATGTGCATGAATTCGGCGCGGCGCAGATGCGAGCACCCGATGGCTCGATCTTCTACGGCAATACCGACAGCCAGCAGGCGGTCGAGCACTATCTGAAAAACGTTATCACAGCGGCGAAATACCATGTCGCCATCGATACCCACGAGCCGGTGAAGGATACCGGCCTGCGCCGTACCTATCCGAACTGGGTATCCCGCGAGGGGGCGAGGGGGCAGGAATACAATGCCTGGGGCAATCCGATTAATCCGCCGGAGCATGACGTCAATCTCGTTTTCACCCGGATGCTCAGCGGCCCGATGGACTATACGCCGGGCGTCCTAAGTCTGGAAGGCAACAAGAAAGACCTGCTGTCGACCCAGGCGAAGCAACTGGCGCTCTATGTCGTGCTCTATTCGCCGATCCAGATGGCGGCCGACCTGCCGGAAAACTATGCTAAATATCCCAAGGCCTTCCAGTTCATCAAGGATGTGGCGGTCGACTGGGACCAGAGCCTCGTGCTGAATGGCGAGATCGGCGATTATGTGACCTTCGCGCGCAAGGACCGGCATTCGGACAACTGGTTCCTGGGATCGATCACCGACGAGAATGCCCGCACCCTGTCGGCGCCGCTGGCCTTCCTTTCGCCAGGCGTGACCTATACGGCAGAAATCTACCGCGATGGGCCCAATGCTGACCTCAAGGGAGACGCGCGTTTCGATATTGTCATCGAAAAGCAGGCTGTGACTTCGACAGATACCCTGACCCTGAAACTGGCCCCCGGCGGCGGGGAAGCGATCCGGTTCGTGCCGCAGAGCAAGGTGAAAAAGTAAGCCTCAAATTCCTCCGAGGCGTTTACGGGGCGGTCCCTTGCGGGGCCGCCCTCTTTTTAATACCGGGAACGCTTGTCATGCCGGGCAATTGTTGCTAATGCGAATGATTATCAAGTTTGCGCGGTGTTTTTCTCCTTATGGCCAGTTCTTCAACGGCAAAATCCGGCTTCTGGCGTAACCAGTTGCGCCAGTGGCACTGGATCAGTTCGGCCGTTTCCCTGATGGGGCTGCTGCTGTTTTCCGTGACCGGTTTCACGCTGAACCACGCCACCCAGATCGAGGCTGAGCCCAAGATAACCAAGGTCGAGCGGCAGGTGCCGCAGGTCACTCTGACCGGCTTGGCTTCGGTGAGCGCCAATGTGCCCCTGACGCCGGTTCAGGCCACGGCCATCCGCGGCGCGACGGGCGTTGATGTGCGCGGCGCCACGGTCGATGCCGATGAGGATGGCATCTATCTGACCCTGTCGGCGCCCGGCGTTGATTCCACATTGGAAATCAGTCGTATCGATGGCCACGCCACCTATGAACGCACCGATCGCGGCCTGATCGCCGTACTCAACGACCTGCACAAGGGCCGCCATGCCGGCAAGGTCTGGGCGCTGTTTATCGACCTGATCGCCATTGCCTGCGTGGTGTTTTCCGTTACCGGCTTTGGCCTTTTGTGGCTTTACGCCCGCGGCCGCCGCGTCACCTGGCCGTTGGTGGCGCTGGGCCTTGTTCTCCCTTTCATCCTTTTCCTGCTGTTTGTTCACGCCTGAGGTTTACCATGACTGCCAAATTCCTTGCCTTCGCCGCGGTAGCGGCCACCGGCCTGACTGTTTCCGCGGCTAACGCCGGCCAGGTGGTGCTGGATATCGAAATCCCGACCCAGAAGGTTGCTGAATATCACAAGCCCTATGTCGCCGGCTGGATCGAGGATACAGCTGGCAACCACGTCGCCAATGCTTTTCTGTGGTACGACGTCAAGAAGCAGGAAAACCGCGGCGCCCGCTGGCTGAAAGACCTGCGCTCCTGGTGGCGCAAAAGCGGCCGCGATCTGGCCTCGACCGATGGTTTCAGCGGCGCCACGCGCGCACCCGGCCATAACGCCCTGACGCTCGATACCAATAGCTCCGCTTTCAACGGCCTGAAGCCCGGCGCCTACAGCTTTGTTGTCGAAGCGGCGCGTGAGCAGGGCGGCCATGACCAGGTGAAGCTGCCGCTGAACTGGAACCCGGCCAAGGCGGCCACGGCCAGCGCCAGGGGAACGGCCGAACTGGGCACGGTCAAGCTCAGCTACAAGCCTTAATCGATAGCCGTAAATGCACCTGCCACGGCCTGCCCTTGACCGACGTGTCCTGATCCCCGACCTCGTCGTGGAACCGCAGGCGCCTGCCGGAACGGTTCGCCATGATCTGGGCGGTTCGGCCTTCGCCACAACCTGGCAGGTCAGTGTCTATGCCGAGGCCGATGCGGTCCTGATGGGGCTCAAGGCGCGCCTGCAGGCGGTGCTGGACGGGATTGACCGCGAAATGAGTCCGTACCGCATCGATTCCGACCTGACGCGTTTCAATCTGGCGCCGGCGGGCGCACAGGTTGTCCTGCCGGCACGCATGATGACAGTCATGCGTCATGCGCTGGACATGGCCGAACTGACCGGGGGCGCTTTCGATCCGGCCATACTCCCGGCAGTGGAGTTGTGGGGTTTTGGCGCCCGGGCGGTGCCGGAAGGTCTGCCTGATACGTCCGCACTGACGGCCGGCCATTGGCGTGATCTCATCTGGCAGACGGACCGCATGGTCAAACCGGAGAGCGTGCGCATCGATCTGTGCGCCATCGCCAAGGGGTATGCGGTCGATGCCCTGGTAGATTTGCTCAAGTCAGAACCGGGTGTCTGTTCGGCCCTGGTCGAGGTTGGCGGCGAACTGAAAGGCTGGGGTGTGCAGCCGGATGGATTGCCGTTCTGGGTGGAAATCGAGACACCGGTCAAAGCCGCGACCGTGGCGGCCCTGTGCGACTGGGCGGTGGCCACCTCGGGCGAACAGGTACGGTCATTCGTGCATGACGGACAGGTCCATTCGCATATCATTGATGGTCGCACCCAGGCGCCGACGCGCTCCGGCGTCGTCAGCGTCACCGTTTTCGATGCCGAGTGCTGGCGGGCCGACGCCCTGGCCACGGCTTTGATGGTCATTGGCGAGGCGGGGGCGATGGATTTTGCCGTGGCGCACGATATCCCCTGCCTGTTGTGGTTGCGTGATGGCAGCGGTTTCCGTGAACGCCTAAGCCCGCGCCTGGAGGCCTGGCTGTGACGCTATTCCTCGATAGTCTGACAGACGATCCGGCGCGTTGGGCGTCGGCCGGCGCCTGGGCGGCGGGTTTTGTGGTGGTCAGCCTGTGGGCGGCGCTCAAGGGACGGCGTAAATCCGAAGTCGCCAGCGAGTATATGGTGCTCTACGCCTCTCAAACCGGCCAGGCCGAGGAGATCGCCCGTGACAGCGCCGCCTCCCTTCTGGCGGGCGGCCGCGACGCGCAGGCCGTATCGACGGCCACGGTGACGATGGCGCAGTTGCAGGCGGCAAAACATATCCTCTGCGTCATATCAACGACCGGCGAGGGTGATGCGCCGGACGAGGCCCTGCGTTTCGAGAAAACACTTATGCGCGAAACGCCCGATCTGGCGGGGCGGACGGTCGCTGTCCTGGCGCTGGGCGATCGCAAATATGACCAGTACTGCGCCTTCGGCCATCGCATCTTCAACTGGCTGGTTTCCTGTGGCGCCGAGGCTGTGGCGCCGGCGATCGAGGTCGATGATCTGGATGCGGGGGCGCTGCAAAAATGGCACGACCTGCTGACCGGATTAGGGGGGCAGGAAACGGTTCACGCCGGAGCGGGATTGCCGTGGCGGCTGGAGGCCCGGACACGGGTCAATCCGCAAGGTACGCATCCGCTCTATCATCTCAGCTTTACCGGCCAGACGACAGGCTGGCAGGCGGGCGATCTGGTGGAAATCACCACGCCTTTTGGCCATCGCCGTGACTACTCGATCGCCAGCCTGCCGGAAGAGAGCAGTCTGGACCTCTATGTCCGCGAAGTGCGCAAGGAAAACGGGGCGCTTGGTGACGGTTCCGGCCTGCTGATCGAAGGCATTCAGGTGGGTGACAGCCTGCCGCTGCGGGTTAAATCGCACAAGGGCTTCCATATGCCGGAGGGCGACGGGCCATTGCTGCTCATTGGGGCGGGGTCCGGTCTGGCTGGTTTGCGGGCGCATATCCTTCAGGCACAGGCACAGGCGCGCAAGGTCTGGCTGATCTATGGTGAACGCCATCCGGAACGCGATGCCGCCTTGTCAAAAACCATGCAGGCATGGCGCGATGAGGGCCGTCTGGCACGGCTGGACCTGGCCTTTTCACGACCTGATGGGGGCGAAGGACAGTATGTCCAGGCTGTCGTGGCGGCGCAGGCCGCGGATATTCCGGCCTGGCTGGGTGAGACGGGCGCCGTCCTGTGCTGTGGCGGCCGTGATATGGGGCTTGCGGTCGAACAGGCGCTGACAGGCGTCCTCGGCCAGGCCTGGGTCGATGACGCCAAGATATCCGGGCGATACCGCCGTGACCTTTATTAATTCAGCTTTTGGGAGCTAATTCATGTTGAAACCTTTCCTGTCCGGTCTTGCCGTGGTCGCCCTGTTCACGGCGGTTTCTGCCGAAGCGCGCACCAGCTACATCCTGCCCTATAATTTCGCCCCGACCGAAGCCTATATGACGGCGGAAGCAGCGACCTCTGAGAACGTGTTTACCCCGGAAGGCGCGCTGAAAATCGACAGCTTCCAGATCATCGATGACAAGGGCGCCGCGACTGCTGCCAAAGGCACGCAGTTCAAGGAAGTCACCTTGTTTGAATCCGCCTTGCCACACGACGGCACCTTCCGTCTGACCACGGGCAATGTAGAAATGCGCTCCATGCAGATGGTCGAGGTCGATGGCAAATGGCGTCCGGTGCGGGGTCCCGGCGGGCCTGGCGGGGCTCCAGGCGGTGCGCCGACTGGCGGGCAAATGCCGCCGCAACCGGCCATACCTGCCGATGCCAAGACAGTGACTGTGAAGGCCATGGCGCGTGCCGACAGCTATGTGTCATTGAAAAAGCCTTCCGACAGCCTGCCGCCGCTCGAAGGCAAGGGGCTTGAGGTTGCGCCGGTGAGCCATCCCAGCCGTTTGTTCAGTGGCAGCACGTTCGACTTTGCCGTTATGTTCGACGGCAAGCCCTTGCCGGCGGCGGATTTCAAGATCGAGCGTGGCGGCGACCAGTATCGTGACGCCAGCTATGCCTATACCGGTACGACCGGGGCGGACGGCAAGGCGCAGGTGACGTTCGATACGCCGGGCGTTTATGTTATCGAATTGAACCGCAAATGGCAGGATGGTGACCAGGCCGATCCGCGCAACTGGTCCTATAGCCTTACGCTTGAAGTCGCGCCGTAACTGGCGCGACAATGCGGGCGTAACCGAAGGCGACGCCGACGCACATCAGCACCGGACCTTCAAAGGCCGCCTGGGAAACCAGTGCGGCCATTTCCGTAAGCCTGCCGGAAAGGGCGCGAGCGGTCGACCGGCCGGCGTTTTCGATAATAACCACGGGTGTCTGCGGCGAACGGCCTGCCTGCAAGAGGCTGGTCTCGATATGGGCGGCGTTGTGCGACGACATGTAGAAAACCAGAGAGATCATCGGATTACTGATGCTCTCATTACGCAGGTCGATCGAGCCGTCTTTTGTGCGACCGGTCAGAAACGTGACCGAGCGTGCCTCGCCGCGATGCGTCAGGGGGAAGGAAAACTGCGCTGCTGCCGCGGAAGCGGCGGTAACGCCTGGCAGGGTCTTGTGGTCGATGCCATGTTGTTCGAGATAGAGGCGCTCTTCCTCGACGCGCCCGAAGACAGACGGATCGCCGCCTTTCAGCCGCACCACATGCAGGCCCTTCTTTGCCAGCCGGACCATCAGTTCATTGGTCTTGTCCTGTGAAACGCTGAGGCGATCGCCGCGCTTGCCAACGCAGATCTTGACGCATTTCTGCGGCGCCAGAGCGAGAATATCTTCCGAAACCAGCGCGTCATAGAGCAGGGCCTGTGCCGATTGCAGGGCCTTTAGCGCGCCGAGCGTCAGATGATCGGCATCACCCGGACCGGCACCGACAAGCGATACGAAGCCTTCATGCGGCATGGGCAGTCTCCTTGGCGTGTTTCAGCAGGCATTGTTTCAGTTCGCCCTTGCACGAGCCACAGGCCGTGCCGGCGGTCGTGGCCTCGCCGATGGCCTCGACGGTGAGTGCGCCATCGGCGATGGCGGCATTGATGGTCTTTTCGCCGACGCTGCGGCAGGCGCAGATAATCCGGCCCTTGTCCTGTACACCGGGCAGGCGGCCGATCAGCAGGGCGGCGCGATCCTTGCCATCGAGCACCAGATCGCCGAAGCGCTCCAGCAGCCAGTCGCGCGGCGGCAGGCGCTTGGTGACAGGAGCGATGAAGATGACGCGGGTCAGGCGGCCGTCTTCGATACGCACGCGGCGGGTCAGGCCGGTGGTCACATCGTCGAGGCTCTGGGTGATCTCAATGGCAGAAATATCCATCGGGGCGATGCCTGCCAGTTCGAAGCAATCGGCATAGGCATGGCTGGAACGACGCCAGACCGCCTCACCGAAATCCGGCAGTTCGCCGTCGAAATCGCGCGGCGTCATGATGAAGCCGTGCCAGGCCTCGTTATAGGCGGCCACGCGGGCTGGCGTGTGCTTGAATTCCGGCTGGCCCGACATCGGATCGACCGCCGGATTGACCAGCGCATTGGCCCGTCCGAAGGGGGCGAACTGGCGTGTCCAGTGCATAGGCACGCTTAGGTTTCCTTCGCGCACATCGTCGGTGACGCGGGCCTTCAGGATCGCCTCGCCAAAGGCCGTGGTGATGATGGCCAGACGTCCGTCCTTGATGCTGAGGCGCTTGGCGTCCTTGGGGTGAATATCGAGCAGGGGCTCGGTGATGTGGCGGTTCAGTTCCGGCGCCAGGGCCGTGCGGGTCATAGTGTGCCAGTGATCGCGGACGCGGACGCTATTCAGGCTGAACGGAAACTCTGGCGTCGGCAGGTTGGCCGGGCCGATGGCTTTCGGCGCGATCAGGCGAGCGCGACCGTTTGGCGTGGCGAAGCGGCCATCGGCGAAGAGTCGATGCGTGCTGCCCGCTTTGGTTACCGGCCAGCGGGTCGGTGTCAGGGCATCGTAGGCCTCAAGGCCGAGACCGGTCAGGCCTTCGAGATTTAGGAAACGCTGCCCGGTATTCTCGAAAGCGGTCAGGCCGGCATGCTCTGCGAAGACCTCGTGCGGGCTTTTCCAACCAAAGGCTTTGTCCCAGGCGCTGTTCATGCGGCGCGCCACTTCGGCGACGATTGCCCAGTCGGGACGGACGCTTTCGGGCAGGGCGGTCATGCGGCGCTGGCGCGAGATCACCCGTTCGGAATTGGTGACAGTGCCATCCTTTTCGCCCCAGGCGGCGGCCGGCAGCTGGATATGCGCCATGTCCATGGTGTCGGTGCGGGCGATGACATCGGAGACGACGACCAGTTCGCAGTTGGACAGGGCCTCGTGGATGCGGTTGCCATCCGGCATCGAGACCATCGGATTAGTGGCCATGATCCAGATCGCCTTCACCTTGCCGGTGCGCACAGCCTCGAACATATCGACCGCCTTCAGGCCGGGCTTCGGCGCAATAGTCGGCGACTGCCAGTAGCGCTGGACCAACGCTTTTGAGGCATCATCGAAATCCATATGCGCGGCCAGCATATTGGCCAGGCCGCCGACCTCGCGCCCGCCCATGGCGTTGGGCTGGCCGGTGATCGAGAAGGGGGCGGCGCCCGGCTTGCCGATCTTGCCGGAGAGCAGGTGGGCATTGATCAGGGCCAGACCCTTGTGGACGCCCTGGCTCGACTGGTTGGAGCCCATGGAAAACAGGCTCACCGTCTTTTCGGTATGCAGGAAGGCATCATAGAAGGTCTTGAGGTCAGCCGGCGAGATGCCGCAGTCATGGGCGATGGCGTCCAGGCTCTGGTCGTCTTCGCAGAACGCGGCCATCAGACGCGAATAGCCTTGCGTGTGCTGGTCGATGAAGTCGTGATCGACGGCGTTGCGGGCGATCAGGTGGGCGCACAGGCCATTCCACAGCCGCACATCGGTCTGCGGGCGGATCATCAGGTGCAGGTCGGCGGCTTTTGCGGTATCGGTGCGTTTGGGGTCGATGCAGACGCGCATCTGGCCTTCGCGCGCCTCAATGCGGCGATAAAGCACCGGATGCGTCCAGGCGGCGTTATGGCCGGAAAAGACCAGCAGGTCGGCCAGTTCGAGATCTTCATAGGTGCCGGGGACGAGGTCGGCGCCGAAGGCCTGCTTGTGCGCCGCCACTGCCGATGACATGCACAGGCGCGAATTGGTATCGACATTGGCCGTGCCGATATAGCCCTTGGCCAGTTTGTTGACGGCGTAATAGTCCTCGGTCAGCAACTGGCCGGAGACATAGAAGGCGACGGCGTCAGGGCCGTGTTCGTCGATGATGGCATTGAACTTGTGCGCCACCGTATTGAGCGCTTCGTCCCAGGTGGCCGGCTGGAGTTGGCCGTCTCGGCGCATCCGCGGTTCGAGCAGGCGGCCTTCAAGGCCAAAGGTATTGCCGAGCGCCGTGCCCTTCGAGCACAGGCGGCCGAAGTTTGCCGGGTGGCTTTCGTCACCCTTGACCGTCATCCGGCGATTGTCCGTCAGGTCCGCCTTCACGCCGCAGCCCACCCCGCAATAAGGGCAGGTGGTCTTTGTCGTGACGGGCGGCGTGGACTCGAACATGAAACAATCCAGTGACGACGGTTCTTAATTCCCCTCGCCCCGTTTACGGGGAGAGGGTGGTTCGATTTATCGAACCGGGTGAGGGGCTAAGATGGTAGAGTTGCCCCTCATCCGGTCCTTTGGACCACCTTCTCCCCGCAAGCAGGGAGAAGGGTCAGAAATTCAGACCCAGCAGGATGCGGCCATCCTCGACCCTCAGCGGCACGGTGGGCGTGCAGCCCTTGCCGGCATCGGCGCCTAAGGCCTCACCGCTTTCCAGCGAGATCGACCAGTTGTGCAGCGGGCAGGCAATGGCGCGGCCATGGACAATGCCTTCCGACAAAGGCCCCCCCTTGTGCGGGCATTTGTCGAAGACGGCGTAGTATTCGTCGGCGACCGTGCGGAAGACGGCGATGGCGCCCATGACGGTCTCGACACGGCGAGCGCTTTGCGGGGCGACCTCTATGGCCGCGCCGACATCCGTCCAGTTTATCGTGACATTCGCATTCATTCGGCAGGCTCCGGCTGAGTAAACCCTTCGCGCAGATCAGCGAGCGGGGAAAAGACCTTGGCGGGTTCGGATTTCGGCGCATGCTCGGCCCACGGATCGACCTGATAGACCGCTTGCGATTCAAGGAAACGCGCGACGAGGGCGGCACGCATCTCCGGTTCGGCCAGCCGATCCTTGACGAATTGCAGACCGACGCGCTCGATCCACGGCGCCGTGCGTTCGAGATACCAGGCGTCCTCGCGGTACAGCTGGACGAAGGCCATCGACCATTCGAGCGACTCTTCCTCGGTCGCCACTTTGGTGAGCAGGTCGGTGCCGCGTAGGTGGATGCCGGCATTGCCACCGACATGCAACTCATAGCCGCTATCGACGCAGATGACGCCGAAGTCCTTGATCGTGGCTTCCGCGCAATTGCGTGGGCAGCCAGAGACGGCCATCTTGAACTTGTGCGGCATATAGCTGCCCCAGGTCGCCTGTTCGAGCTTGACGCCGAGACCGGTCGAATCCTGCGTGCCGAAGCGGCACCATTCCGAACCGACGCAAGTCTTCACCGTGCGCAGGGCCTTGGCGTAGGCGTGGCCGGAGACCATGCCGGCGGCATTGAGATCGGCCCAGACGGCGGGCAAGTCTTCCTTCTTGACGCCGAACAGATCGAGGCGCTGGCCGCCGGTGACCTTGACCATCGGCACATTGAACTTGTCGACCACATCGGCGATGGCGCGCAGTTCTTTCGCGCTGGTCAGGCCGCCCCACATACGCGGAACCACCGAATAGGTGCCGTCCTTCTGGATATTGGCGTGGTTGCGCTCATTGACGAAGCGCGAGCGCGGATCGTCTTTGTAGTCGCGCGGCCAGGCGCACAGCAGGTAGTAGTTGAGCGCCGGGCGGCAGGAGGAACAGCCGTCGGGCGTGGTCCATTTCAGCGCCTGCATCACATCCGGCAGGGTTTTCAGTGCCTGATCGATGATCGACTTGCGCACATGCTGGTGGCCATGCTCGGTGCATTTGCACATCGGCTTTGGGCCGGTCTGGGCCTTGAAGCTATCGCCCAAAGTGCATTTCAGCAGGCTTTCGACAATGCCGGTGCAGGAGCCGCAACTGGCGCTCGCCTTGGTGCAGCCGCGCACCTTGTCGAGGCTATCCGCCCCGCCACAGATGGCTTCCACAACCTGTCCCTTGGATACGCCGTTACAGCCGCACACTTCGGTGTCGTCGGGCCATGCTGCAACGGCGCTAGAAGGGTCCTGGCCGGCCAGGGCATTCGTTACGGCCTGACCAAAAATCAGCGTGTCGCGGATGTCGGCGACGTTTTCGCCCTTTTTGATCATGTCAAAATACCAGCCCCCATCGGCCGCCTCACCGAAGAGGACCGTGCCGACCAGCTTGTCGTCCTTGATGACGATGCGCTTGTAGACACCGCGCGACGGATCGCGGAAGACGATGTCCTCGCAACCTTCGCCGCCGCTGAACTGGCCGGCGGAATAGAGATCGACACCGGAGACCTTCAGGCGCGTCGCCATCTGCGTACCGGCATAGGACGAGTCGGCGTTCTTTTCGGTCAGCACATCGGCCAGGGTGCGGCACATGTCCCAGATCGGCGCCACCAGCCCATAGCATTGGCCGCGGTGCTGGGCGCATTCGCCGATGGCGAAGATATGGGGATCGGACGTGCGCATCTGGTCATCGACCACGATGCCGCGCTCGACCACCAGTCCGGAGGATTTGGCGGGCTCAACATGCGGGCGGATACCAACCGCCATGACCAGCAGGGAAGCCGGAATAATACGACCGTCCTTCAGCTTCAGGCCCTCGACATGGGTTTCACCAAGGATGGCTTCGGACTGGGCATTGAGCACCGAAATGACGCCGCGATCGAGCAGGGCCTTTTCCAGCAGGCGGCCGGCGGCTTCATCGAGCTGGCGTTCCATCAGCACGTCAACGAGGTGAATGACGGTCGATTTCATGCCGCGTTTGGCTAGGCCGTAGGCGGCTTCAAGACCGAGCAGACCGCCACCGATGACCACCGCCTGGCCACCACGATCTGCCGCCTGCGTCATGACATCGACATCCATCAGATCACGGAAGGCGACAACGCCATGCAGATCCGAGCCGGGCAGAGGCAGACGGATCGGATCGGAGCCCATGGCCAGGATCAGCTTGTCATAGGCGATGGTCTGGCCGTCATGGAGGACGACATGCTTCGCTGCCGTCTCGATCGACTGTACCCAGTAACCGAAGTGCGTCTTCACGCCGTTGCCGTCGTACCATTCCTGGCTATGAGTAACGATCTGGTCGAAGGTCTTTTCACCCGCCAGCACCGGCGATAGCTGGATGCGGTCATAGGTGGCGCAAGGCTCGGCGCCGATGATCGATATCTCGAATTTCTGGTCATCCCGCTTGAGGATTTCCTCGACAATCCGGCCTCCGGCCATGCCGGCGCCAATGACGACGATGCGCTCTTTCTGTATGGTCATTACTCGAACCCTTTTGAGCAAAAAAAAGAGCCCCGAACCACGCCACTCATTGCTGAGTAGCTGGTTCGGGACTCCGTTGTCCTGATGGTGCACTGCCGAAACCGCCATTGGTTTCAGAAGCGCGAATGAGGTTGATCGACAGTGATCAGATCTTTGAGATTATGCCGTTTCCGGCGATTGTCAACACGGTAATTGTGGATTTGTGCGGTGCGTTAAATCTTGGCATCCGCCGCACCGAAAACATGCCAGGTGGTGCGCCAGCGCTTCTTGACATAGGTGAGGCCAGCGAGCGCCACCAGGGCAAGTCCGGCAAAGCCAAGAAGGCCAATCTGGTAGGAACCGGTAGCCTGTTTGGCGAGGCCGAGCGAGGCCGCCAGATAGAAGCCACCGACACCGCCGCACATGCCGACCAGGCCCGTCATGACGCCCATTTCATTGCGGAAACGCTGCGGCACCAGCTGGAAGACGGCGCCATTGCCCATGCCCATGGCGCCCATGCCGAGGATCAGCACGGCGACGGCCGTCCAGATGGTTGGCATGCCAAAGCTGAGCATGACAAGGGCGAGCGCCGCGACGGAATACATGACTGAAAGCGTCCGGATGCCGCCGATGCGGTCGGCCAGGGCGCCGCCGACCGGACGAACCAGCGAGCCGGCGAAAACGCAGGCCGCGGTGAAGAAGCCGGCGTGGATCGGTTCGATGCCGTATTCGGCGTTGAAATAGATGTTGAGCGAGGACGACAGGCCGACGAAGCCGCCGAAGGTCACCCCATAGAAGAACATGAACCACCAGGCGTCGGGCGACTTGAAAATGCTGAGATATTGCGCGCCGGTTTTGGCGGGCGGCTGATCGGGTGAATCCTTGGCCAGCAACTGATAGATGACAAAAGTAATGATCAGCGGAATCGCGACAAGACCGAAGACCGAGGACCAGCCGAACATCTTGGCAAGCGTTGGGGCGAACAGCGAGGCGAAAACCGTGCCCGAATTGCCGGCGCCGGCGATGCCTAGCGCAATCCCTTGATATTTCGGCGGATACCAGCGCGACGCCAGTGGCAGGGCGACGGCGAACGAGGCGCCGGCCATGCCGAGCACCACACCGAGAGCCAGCACGCTGCCGTAGGAATGGATATTCATCAGCCAGGCGATCAGCAGGCCGCCGATGACGACCAGCTGGGCGATAGTGCCGGTTTTCTTCGGTCCGATGCGATCGACCAGGAAGCCGTTGACGAGACGAAGCAACGCGCCCGAAAGGATGGGGACGGCGACCATGAAGCCCTTTTCAGCGGGGGACAGGCCGAGCGTCTTTGCGATCTGAACGCCGAGCGCGCCCAGCAGTACCCAGACCATGAAGCTCATGTCGAAGTACAGGAACGAGGAGAAGAGGGTGGGCGTATGGCCCGACTTGAGGAAGTCCTTACTGATCATAGCCTTACTTTCAAATGTCATCTGGCGATATGAGGCGAAAAAAAACGTCCCGGAACCGGCTGCGACCGCGATGCGGTGGAAGCCATTCCCGAGACGTCATTGTCTTTTGAAAGCTTACCGTGACATCGTTGGCACGGAGAGCCGGTATCGTGCAGTCGCCATTGACCGCTGGTACAAGCGTTATTCAGATGGATCGTTTCGTCAATCCATCAGTGTCTATGTTGCGGCGCAAAATAAACCGTGCGACGGAAATGTCACGAAAAGCCCATGTTGCGGGTCATTATAATCAGACGCAGAGAGTTTGTCATAAGTGTCGCATATGGTTTCATTTGAAATCACAATTTCGTGATTTCGACCCGCTAGCATTACAGACACCTGAATACACCGCCGTCGAACAGCCTGTTGGCCGGCATGATAATAGTGTGTGGTGTGGCGGGAATTTCCCAGCCTGCCGCTTGTCCACCTTCCGTCTTTTCATCGGCCAGCGGGCAATTGAGGTCCAAAGGCGCTGCGGCTTGGCGCCACAGGTCGGGGCGGTAAATATGACGCGCCAACTGGTCGAAATCGTGCTCCGGCGTCAGCAGACCCCAGCGCACCATCTGGCCCATGAACCATTTGGCGTGGCTGATCCACGGGAAGGTGGCGACCTGCGGATCAAAGGTCAGTCCGCTGTCGTCCAGCGCCATCTCGATCGCCTTCCATGGCGCATTTACCGAGGCTTTGCGCGCCAGGATACGGATCAGGTCTTCACGATGCGCCGGCTCACTGGCCCACAGGCCAGCACGCAGAAGGGTGCGGGTGAGGGCAATGGTCGCCTCGGGATTGGCCTCCGCCCAGGTGGCGCGCACGCCCAGTACCTTTTCCGGCTTGAGAGTCCAGTAGTTCGGATCGGAGAACAGGATTTCGCCGTGTCCGTTCAGTTTCGCCGCCTGTGGCCATGGCGAACCGGAGCAGAAACCGTCGATGACTCCGTCCTTGACCATATCGGCCATGCGGGACGGCGGCACCACCAGCCACTGTAACTGCCGTTCGGGATCAAGACCGGCCGAAGCCGCCCAGTGGCGCAGGACGAAATGATGCGGCGACCAGGTGAAAGGCACGGCAAAGACCAGGCGACCAAGGCCCTCGCGACGGCGGCGCTCGACCTCGCGCGCCAGCAAGCGGGCGCTGCCCATGAGACTGGTATCCAGTTGGCCGCCATCTTCCAGCCGGGCCTTCAGCTTCGCGGAGACCAGAACCGAATTACCATTGGCACCGAGGGCCATCGGCGCGATGATCCGACCCATCGAAGGCCCGAGCCCCAGCGCTGCCGCGAACGGCATGGGCGCCAGGATATGGGCGGCGTCAATCAGGCCATAGGCCAGCTTGTCACGAATGTTCGACCAGTTGGCCTCACGCGTCAGGGTGACGTTCAGGCCCTCGCTGTCATAGAAACCCAGGGCTTCGGCGACCAGAATCAGTGCGGCGTCGTTCAGCGGGCTGTAGGCAATTTTGATGTCGGTCATTGGCTGTCACCCGGTTTCAGAAGGTCGCTGACGGCCAGAATATCGGCGGCCACAGCGTGGATCGGCCGGCCCGTATCCATGGCGTGCTTGCGAAGGGCTTTATAGGCATCGTCTTCGGAGAGGTTGCGCGAGGCCATCAGCACGCCCTTGGCACGATCGATGATCTTGCGCGCGGCAAGATCGGCCTTGGCCTTGTCAAGATCCTTGCGCAAGCCTTGCGTCAGGGCGAAACGCTGCGCCGCAACGGTCAGGATGGAAGATACGCGTTTCGGATTGTAGCCATCCACGATATAGGCGGCAACGCCGGCTTCCAGTGCTTTGGCCGTGGCATTGGCATCAGAACGGTCGACGAACATGACCACGGGGCGCGGCACCTGTTCGTTGGCGACCTGCAAGGCTTCCAGCATATCGCGGTCAGGACTTTCGCAGGCGATGATCACCATGTCGGGATCGAAATCACGCAACATGCGCAGTTCGAAACGCGGTCCTTGACGGATCAGGGTCTCCTGGCCGGCATTATCCATGCGAATCCCTTCCGCTACCTGTTCAGCACGGGCGTCGTCGGGGTCGATGATAAGAACATTGACAGTCTTGGCCATTCGCCAAAATGTTAGCGCCCGCAATATAAATTTGGCAAGGTTGTTTGCGACGGCTTTGCGTGCTTCCGGTAACAGTTTGATTTACATCGTTTACATGGCGTGATGTGCTTGTGATTGGCGCGCGCACCGCGTAATCTCGCGAAAAGGCGGGAAGAGAACAGTGGCGAATGTCGAGTTAAGGGGGCTGGAAAAGACATTCGGGTCGCAAAGCGCCCTGAAGGGGGTCAATCTTGCCATCGCCGACGGCGAGTTCCTGGTCATTGTCGGCCCCTCCGGTTGCGGCAAGTCTACGCTGCTGCGCATTATTGCCGGTCTCGAACAGCCGACGAAGGGCGATGTGCTGATCGAGGGGCAGAGCGCCCTGGATCAACCACCCGCCCAGCGTGGCGTGGCCATGGTCTTCCAGTCCTATGCACTCTATCCGCACCTCAATGTCCGCGACAATATGGCATTTGGCCTGCGCATGACGAAAAGGCCGGAGGCTGAGGTTCTGGCAGCGGTGGCGCAGGCGGCAAAATTGCTCGGTATCGAAGACCTGCTCGACCGGCGGCCGAAAGAACTTTCCGGCGGCCAGAGGCAGCGTGTGGCCATCGGACGGGCTATCGTTCGCCAGCCGCGGCTGTTCCTGCTCGATGAACCATTGTCCAATCTCGATGCGGGTTTGCGCGTTCACATGCGGCATGAATTTGCCCGCCTGCACCGCGAACTGGCGACAACCATGATCTATGTTACCCATGATCAGGTTGAGGCCATGACCCTGGCCTCACGTCTGGTGGTGCTTAATGCCGGCGAAATCGAGCAGGTGGGCACGCCGATGGAGGTCTATAACGCGCCGCGCAACCTGTTCGTGGCGTCATTCCTCGGCTCGCCGCGTATGAACCTTCTGGCTGGAGAAATCGCGGCCATCACGAAGACGGCGATCAAGGTGAAACTGGCTTCCGGCGATGTGGTTTCGGCAGCGGTTGAGACAGGGCGGTCGCAGGTCGGAGACCACGTCACTCTGGGGGTCCGGCCGGATGCGATGACGACAGGCAAAGGGGCGAATGGCTTTGCCGTCACGGTCGATGTCGTCGAAACCCTGGGCGGAATGCAGGCAGTGTACAGCCTCATGACGGGGGTGAAAAACCCGGTCTGCGCGCTTCTGCCCGGCGGCCATCCGGTTCGTCATGATGATACGCTACGCCTCTGTTTCGCAGCCCGGGACGCCTATCTTTTTGATGCGGGGGGACGGGCGTTTGTGCGCGGCTAGATCAGACCATTGCCGGCAATAACCTGCGAATAGAAAAACGCGCTGTCCTTGGGTGTCCGTTCAAGCGTTTCGAAATTGACGTGGACGATGCCAAAGCGCTTTGCATAGCCCAGCGACCATTCGAGATTGTCCATGAAGGACCACACCATATAGCCACGGATATCAACGCCCTGGTCTATGGCTTCATGCAGCGTCTGCAAATGCCGCCGCAGGTAATCTACGCGCTCGGGATCGCGAATGCAGCCATTTTCAGCTTGCGGCGGATCAGGGAAGGCGGCGCCGTTTTCAGTGACATAGAGTGGGATATCGCCGTAGCGCTGCCGGACCCACAGGAGCGTGTCGGTAAAGCCTTGCGGAAAGACCTCCCAGTTGGTTTCGGTGTAGATGGCCTCTTGTTTCACCGTGGTCGCCTTAAGAAAAAGATCGTCATGATGACGAACCACGGCGCGGGTATAATAGTTGATGCCGAGGAAATCGATCGGTTGGCGGATCAGTTCGAAGTCGGGCTGCGGCCATTCCGGCCAGGCGGCACCAAATATCTCTCGCAATTCCGGCGGATAGTTGCCCAACAAGGCCGGATCGAGATATTGTTCGTTCATATAGGCGGAGGCGCGCCGGGCGGCGGCAATATCTTCATCTAACCGGCTCGCCGGATATTTCGGCTCGATATTGACCGCCAGGCCGATCTGGTGGTTCCCAGTCTCCCGATAGGCTTTTACCGCTGCACCATGCGCCCGCATCAGGTTATGTGAGGCGATTGGTGCCTCGAAGCGGTTGCGATGGCCGGGCGCGATGGTGCCATTAAGATAGCCGCCATCGCTGATTACCCATGGTTCGTTGATGGTGATCCATTTTTTGACCCGGCCATCGAATGCTTCGAAGGCGATACGGGCATATTCGGCGAACCAGCAGGCCGAGTCGCGGTTCAACCAGCCGCCCCGGTCATCGAGCGCAGCGGGCAGATCCCAGTGAAAGAGAGTGACCATGGGTTCGATGCTATGGGTAAGCAGTTCATCGATCAGGTCGGAATAGAATTGCAGGCCGGCAGGATTAATCCGGCCCGTGCCTTCGGGAAGAATGCGCGCCCATGACAGGCTGAAACGATAGGCCTGCATCCCTAATTGCTTCATCAGCGCCACGTCTTCGCGGAAACGGTGATAGTGATCGCAGGCGATATCGCCATGGTCGCCATTAGCCATCATGCCAGGCGTATGGGCATAGCGGTCCCAGATGCCGGGCCCCTTGCCGTCGGCCGTTGGCGCGCCTTCGATCTGGTAGGCGGCGGTGGCGCATCCCCACAGGAAACCATCCGGAAAGCGCACCGACATTTTCCCCATTTCCTCCATTTACACGCGTACTTTTCTTAAGTCAGTAAACGCTTATATCGCCGTTGACAAGAAATTTGTAAGCGTTTACAGCCGTGCGTAAAGTGTGGAATAGCAGGCCGGAAATCTGGCTGGAATACAGGGAAAACAGATGGTTCGGCCTACCGATTTCAATCGGCGTAATCTAATGCTGGCGGTAGCGGCCAGTGCGCTGACAGGCACGCTTCTGACTGGGTGCGACAAGGCACAGCCGGCAAAAAGGGGTATTGAATTCGATGCGCAGCTGGCCGATCTGCACAGGCGGACTTTCCGCTACTTCTGGGATACGACCGACACCAAAACCGGTCTGGCGCCTGACAACTGGCCAAGTCCTGATTTTTGTTCGATCGCGGCGGTCGGTTTCGCCCTGACAGCCTACTGCATCGGCACCAAAAGCGGCTATGTCAGCCGGTTCGATGCCGCCGAGCGCACGCGCACGACCTTGCGGACCTTCTGGAATGGTCCGCAGGGACCTGCGGCAGAAGGGATGATGGGCTACAAGGGCTTCTTCTATCACTTCCTGCAGATGGATACAGGGCTGCGTTATAATCAGGTGGAACTGTCCAGCATCGATACGGCTCTTTTCCTGTGCGGTGCCCTGACGGCGGCCGCCTTCTTTGACGGCAAGAACGCCATCGAAAGCGAAATCCGCGATCTGGCCATGAAGATATATGAGCGCGTCGACTGGACCTTCATGGCGCGCGATAACGGCTTGGTCAGCATGGGCTGGCATCCGGAAAACGGAATGAGGGACCACGACAGCAAGGGGCTGATCAATCGCAACTGGGACCGCTATAATGAAGGCATGATGGTCTATCATCTTGGCATGGCGTCCCCGACTCATCCTTTGCCGGCGAAGGCGTGGGAGTCCTGGATGGCGACCATAGGCGGTACCTGGGGCGATAATTTAGGCGAGCCGCATCTCGGTTTTGCGCCGATGTTCGGCCATCAATACAGCCATTGCTGGTATGACTACCGTGGTATCTCCGACGTTTTCATGCGCAGCAAGGGTATCGACTATTTCATCAATTCGCAGCGCGCCACAGCCGCCCAGCGCAATTACGCCATCAAGAACCCCGGTGGGTTCAAGGATTATGGCGCCGATATCTGGGGGCTGACGGCGTGCCGTGGCCCGGGCTATGTCATGGCGAAGGTCAGGGACCGCGAAGTTCAGTTCCAGGAGTATGGTGCGCGCGGTCCTCAAACCGGTGACAAGGAAGGGCTGGATGACGGCACGATCGCCCCGACCGCAGCCACAGGTTCAGTCATGTTCGCGCCGGATATCTGCGTGCCGGCCATCCAGGCGATGCGCGATCGCTACGGCGATGATCTCTATGGTCAATACGGCTTCATGGATGCCTTCAATCCGAGCTTCCCGCCCGAACAGCCGTCGAAAACCGGACTGCATACGGTGAAGGCCGGCTGGGTTTCCAATGAATATCTCGGCATCGATCAGGGGCCGATCCTGATCGGTCTGGAAAACTATCGCTCCGGCTTTGTCTGGGATATGTTCAATAGAAGCCCGGCCACCGGTCCATTGGTGAAGAAGGCGTTCCTGGCGGCGGGCTTTCTGCCCGTAGCCGAAACAGGGAATTGGTTGAAGACCTGATGAGTACCGACCGGCGCAGGTTTGGACTGGCATTGGCGTCGCTTGCGGCGCTAACACCTGTGGCCTGCGCTAAAAAACACGAGCCCCTGCGAGTATGGGCGATGGGAGTGGAAGGCGAGGCGCTGGACGCTGTCGCCGCTGATTTCGAGACGCAAAATCCGGCCACTCCCGTGCGGATACAGACTTTGCCCTGGGGCGCGGCGCACGAAAAGCTGCTGACGGCTTTCGCCGCCGATAATCTTCCGGATGTGATCGCGCTGGGGAATACCTGGGTGTCAGAATTTGCCGCCCTAGGCGCGCTTGAACCGCTGACGGGCCGGCTGGCGCACAGCGGGATAGCTCTCGACCGCTTGTTCGACGGTGCGCGAAAGTCGGTGACGCTGGATGGCCAGGTGTTGGGTGTGCCGTGGTACGTCGATACGCGTTTGCTGTTTTATCGTAAGGATTTGCTGCGACAGGCCGGGTTCGAGACGCCGGCGGAGAGCTGGGCCGGCTGGGATGCACAACTGGCGGCACTTTCGGGCGCTCGGCGCAGCGGCAAATACGGCCTGCTGATGCCGTTTGCCGAGTATGAACCACTAGTGGCTTTTTGCCTGCAGGCCGACGAACCGATCCTGACCGACAGCGATACGCGTGGCGGCTTTCGGCAAAAAAGCGTGCGTGAATCATTCGCCTATGCCGCTTCGCTGTATCAGCGCGGTTTTGCGGCACGGTTGACCCACTCCGAAGTAACGGATGTCTATTCGTCGTTCGCGCGCGGCGATTTCGCCTTTATCATCACCGGGCCGTGGAATCTGGCGGAATTCGCCAAGCGCCTGCCGGCGGGTTTGCAGGATCAGTGGGCGACCGCACCGCTGCCGGGACCGCAGGGACCGGGCGACTCCTCGGCCGGCGGGGTGTCGCTGTGCATTCCGAGGGCTTCGAAGCGCAAGGATGATGCCTTTCGTTTTATTGAATATCTATCTGACCCGCAGCGCCAGGGCGATTTTTACAGGGTCACCGGCGACCTGCCGGCCGATCGGGGGGCCTGGTTACGCACCAGCCTGATGCACGACCGGCGTTCACTGACCTTCTTCGATCAGCTCAATCGCACGCGACCACCACCGCAGGTGCCGGAATGGGAGCGCATCGCCAATGAGATGGTGGCGGCTCTGGAACGGGTGGTGCGCGGTATTACAACGCTTGACGCGGCGCTCAAGGGGCTGGACGAATTTGCCTGGACGATCCTTGCCAAGCGCCGTGCCATGCTTGAATTGCGGGGTGTGGCATGACAAACGTGCGCGCCTTCATGCGGGAGATTTCACCGGGTCATGTCTTCGTGGCGCCGGCCATGTTTGTGCTCAGTGTCTTCTTTCTGATGCCGGTTCTGGGCGCGCTGGTGATGAGCTTCACCGATTTCGACATCTACGCCCTGGCGGATCTGAAAAACCTGCGCTTCATCTGGCTTGGCAACTATATCAACCTGTTACAGACGCCACTGTTCTGGAAAGCCTTCGGCAATACCTGCTATTTTGCTCTGGTCGGCGCGCCCCTGTCGATCCTGGTATCCCTGGCCATGGCCATGGCGCTCAATGTCCCCGGCGTGGGCCTGAAGGCGCTTTATCGCACGGCGCTGTTCGCGCCTTACGTGGCGACCCTGGTCGCTGCCGCGGTGATCTGGCGCTACATGCTGGATGCGCAATATGGCTGGTTAAATCAGTTTCTGATCGTCATCGGCCTGCACCCCATAGACTGGCTCGGCAATCCGCATTTTTCCATGCCCGCCATCATCCTGTTCTCGGTGTGGAAGAATTTCGGCTACAACATGCTGATCCTGCTGGCGGCTTTGCAGCGCATTCCGGACGACCTCTATGAAGCCGCGCGCGTCGATGGCGCCGGATCGTGGGAGCGTTTTATCCATGTGACGCTGCCGGGTGTGGCGCCCAGCCTGTGGATGGTGGCGTTGCTGACCATCGCCGGATATTTCCAGCTTTTTGCCGAACCGTATGTCATGACCCAGGGCGGTCCCGCGCAATCGACCGTTTCGCTGCTCTATTTCATGTACGAGGATGGCTTCAAATGGTGGAACCTCGGCCATGCTTCGGCCACCGCCTTTATCCTCTTCGCCGTGCTGATGGGGCTGTCCTTCCTGCGCCCTAAATCGGAAGAGGTGTTCGCATGAAGATCACGCTTCAGCAGGTGTGGATCAGCGCGTTTTTGATTATCGCATCGCTGGTGGCGGCGTTTCCATTGCTGTGGATGCTGTCTATGTCCTTCATGCCCGAGGCCGAGGCCAATGCCTTCCCGGCGCGGCTGTTCCCGCATGACCCGACGCTGGCAAATTATGCCGAACTGTTCGCTCATCAGCGCATGGGCCGGTTTCTGTTTAACAGCCTGCTGATAGCGTCCCTGGCCACGGTCCTGTCTCTGGCCTTTAATGTAACGGCCGGCTATGCCTTCGCCAAGCTGCATTTCAGGGGGCGGGAAAAGCTGTTCCAGTTCCTGCTGGCGGTGGTGGTCATTCCCGGTCAGTTGACCATGCTGCCGCTGTTCTTCCAGCTCAAGACCCTGGGACTGCTCAACTCCTATGCCGGGGTGGTTGTGCCTTTCATGGCGTCGCTGTTCGGTATTTTCCTCGTCCGGCAATATGCGCTGGGTTTACCAGATGAAATGCTCCAGGCGGCGCGCGTTGATGGCGCCTCGGAATGGCAGATATTCCGCAGGATCGTCCTGCCCAATCTCTCGCCGATCATCGTGACGCTCGGTGTGTTTACTTTTCTGACAGCGTGGAATGATTTCCTGTGGCCGCTTATCGTGCTTTCCGATGATCACAACTACACCCTGCCGCTGGCCATCGCCTCTCTGTCGCAGGAACATATCCAGGATTCCGGCATGGTCATGGCCTGCGCCACGGTGACCATTGCACCGGTGATATTGCTGTTTCTGGCACTCCAGAGACATTACGTGCGCGGATTATTGGCAGGGAGTGTCAAAGGATGAGGGTTTTCATTATTGTTTTGGCGGCTTTGGCCCTGGTCGGCTGCGCCACAACCCGGCCCGACATGCTGGCAAAAGGCGCGACGGCGGAAAAGGTCGTGCTGAAAGACGGCTCGACCATCCAGTACATGCAGTATGTGCCGGCCAGCTACCATGGCGGCAAGGCACCGGTACTGATCTTCCTGCATGGCTCTGGTGAAGCGGGCAGCGATGTCACCCGCGTTATGGGCCCTGGGCCCTGGGCTTATGCCCGCGACCATGCCGACTTTCCCTTCATCATTCTGGCGCCGCAGCAGTGGCGCGACGAGGAGTGGGAGCCGAAAAAACTCAAGGAATGGCTGGATATTGCCGAGTCGCGCATTCCGGCGGACCGCAAACGCGTCTATCTGACTGGCCTGTCGCTCGGCGGTGGCGGTGCGTGGGACTGGGGCATGGTTCAGCCGCATCGTTTCGCTGCCATCGCGCCGGTTTCCGGTTATTCGAACCTCAAGACGCCGTGCAAGCTGACGGGCGATCACATCTGGGCCTTCCACGGCGAGGTCGACGACGTGGTGCCGATCCGCGACGAGGAAGTGCTCGTTAGTGCCGCAAAGGCCTGCGGCATAGACGTCAAATACACTATCTATCCCGGCGGCAATCACAACGCCTGGGACGCCACCTACGCCAATCCGGACCTGTACGCCTGGTTCCTGGATCATAAGAAGGAGTAACGCTCATGACCGCTTTTATCCCCTCCCGCCGGTTCTTCCTCAAAGGCGCGGCCGCGACAGCTGCTTTGGTGCCTGTGACCGCACCGGGTTTCGCCAAGGTGACGCCTGCTGCCGATCCCTTCATCGAAAAGCTCATCAAAAGCATGAGCATCGAAGAAAAGGCCGGACAGCTGTCCATCTATGGCGACACTACTCGCTTTGACGGACCGCAGATCAATCCGACGCCGGCCCAGGCGCAGAACAAGGAACAGGTGAAGGCCGATATCGCCGCCGGCAAGATCACCGGCCTGTTCAACGGCATCGGCGTGGCCGGCGGCCGCGAACTGCAACAGGTGGCCATCGAGCAATCGCCGCACAAGATACCGCTGATCTTTGCCGGCGACATCATCCACGGCGTCAAGACGACTTTCCCGATCCCGCTGGGTGAGGCGGCAAGCTGGGACTCTGATCTGGCCATGCGCACGGCCCGCGCCGCTGCGCTGGAAGCGACGGCCAAGGGCCTGCACTGGACCTTTGCGCCGATGGTCGATGTGGCGCGTGACCAGCGCTGGGGGCGCGTCGCCGAAGGGGCGGGCGAGGACACTTATCTTGGCATTCAGCTCGCTATTGCCCGCATCAAGGGCTTTCAGGGCAACAGTCTGAAGGACGAGACCTCGGTGGTCGCCTGTCCGAAGCACTTCGCCGCCTATGGCGCCGTGCAGGGGGGCATGGAATACAACACCGCCGATATCCCCGAAACAACCTTGCGCGAAGTCCATCTGCCGCCGTTCAAGGCCGCGTTCGACGCTGGTGCCCTGACCACCATGTCGTCGTTCAACGACATCGCCGGCGTGCCTTCGACCGGCAATCACTATCTGCTGACTGATATCCTGCGCGGCGAATGGGGCTTCAAGGGACTGGTGGTTTCCGACTACACCTCGGAAGAAGAACTGATCCTGCATGGCTTCGCCGCTGATGGTGCCGATGCCACCGCCAAGTCGATCAATGCCGGCTGCGACATGGGGATGCAGTCGGGCCTGTACATGAAATATCTGCCGGATCTGGTGCGGTCGGGCAAGGTCAAGCTGGCCACGCTCGATGAGGCGGTGCGCCGGGTGCTGTATGTCAAAAAAGCGCTGGGCCTGTTCGATAACCCTTATCGTTCGCTCGATTTGAAGCGCGAACAAAGCGATATCCGTCGTCCGGATACCGTGGCCCTGGCGCGCGAGGCTGGCCGCAAGTCATGCGTGCTGCTGAAGAACGAGAGCAGTTTGTTGCCGCTGCCGAAATCGGGCAAGAAAATTGCCCTGATCGGACCGTTCGGCAATGACAAGGAAAATTGCCCCGGCCCGTGGGCGGTCTTCCCGGATATCGAAAGCTGCGTCACGTGGGAGGCCGGTTTCCGGTCAGTGCTTGGTGATGCCCTGACCGTGGTGAAAGGTTCCGACGTCGAGGTCCCGATCGATGGCGGTATAGAAGCGGCGGTCAAGGCGGCGAAGGCGGCGGATATCGTCGTGCTGGCCATCGGCGAGGCGGCCAACATGTCGGGCGAGGCGCAGTCACGCGTCGATATCTCGATCCCGGGACCGCAACTCGACCTGGCCGAAGCGATCGCGGCGACCGGTAAGCCTGTGGTGGTCCTGCTCAAGCATGGCCGCGCCCTGGCACTGACCGGAGCCGTGAAGAATGCCCCGGCTATCCTCGCCACCTGGTTCCTCGGTTCGGAAGAAGGCAATGCCATCGCCGATATCGTTTTCGGTGATCATGCGCCGCAGGGCCGCCTGCCGGTCTCCTTTCCGCAGGCCTCAGGGCAGGAACCCTTCTACTACAATCACCGCATTACCGGCCGTCCGCAGATCAGTGATGACAAGAATTTCAAGGCGCGCTACCGCGAAGTGACCAATGACGCGCTATATCCGTTCGGCCATGGCCTGAGCTATTCGACCGTGGCCTATGGCGCAACCACGGTCAGTGCTCCAACCCTGGCGATGAGCGGAGCCATCAAGGTGACCGCGACCATCAGCAATACCGGCACTCGTAAGGTGCATGAGGTGGCGCAGCTCTATATTCATGACAAGGTGGCGTCGATGACCCAGCCGATCCGGGCGCTGAAAGGCTTCCAGCACCTAGATCTCGATCCGGGCCAGAGTGCGACGGTCGAATTCACCCTGACGCCGGCCGATCTGGCCTTTGTCCATCCCAACCTGAAATCGTCGGCGGAAGCCGGGGCGTTTGATGTCTGGATTGCACCATCATCCACCGGCGGTACATCGGCCAGCTTTCAATTGAAAGCCTAGGCATGGCTAATCCGCCGATCAAAACCATCACCATCGTTGGCGGCGGCACCGCCGGCTGGATGACGGCCGCCTTGCTGTCCAAGCTGCTGATGGGGTGCTACGACATCACCCTGATTGAATCGGAGGAAATCGGCACAATTGGCGTAGGCGAAGCAACGATCCCTGCGATCAAGGTCTTCAATGAGATGCTGGAGCTGAACGAGGCCGAGTTCCTGAAGGCGACGCAAGGCACTTTCAAGCTGGGCATCGAGTTCGTCGGCTGGCGCGATGGACTTGACAGCTATATCCACGGTTTTGGTAAGATCGGCGTCGATCGGCTATGGCTGCATACTCACCAGTTCTGGCTGAAGATGCAGGAAAAGGGTGCGGTCAAACATTTTGACCATTATGCCATCTGCTGCGCCGCCGCCCGCAAGGGAAAATTTGCGCCGCCTGATCCGCGGCGCGGTCCACCGATGGGTGATCTCGATTACGCCTATCATTTCGACGCCTCGCTCTATGCCCGCTATCTGCGGACCTTGAGCGAGGGGCGGGGGGTAAAGCGCATCGAAGGCCGGATCACGCAAGTGAATCTCCGCCCCGAAGACGGTTTTATCGATACCGTGACGCTGCAAAGTGGACAGGCTGTGGGTGGTGATCTTTTCATTGACTGTTCCGGTATGCGCGGCCTGTTGATCGGCGACGCGCTTGGCGTTGGCTATGAGGACTGGAACCAGTGGCTGTTGTGCGATCGCGCCTATGCGGTGCCGTCGGCCAATCCGGTGGCGCTAACCCCTTACGTCACCTGCACCACGCGTGACGCCGGCTGGCAATGGCGCATTCCCTTGCAGCATCGCACCGGCAATGGCTATGTTCATTCCAGCGGCTATACGGATGACCAGGCAGCGATCGATGCCCTGATGAAGACGCTCGGTGGACCCGCTCTGGCCGAGCCGCGTCTGGTGAAATTCCGGCCGGGCAAGCGCCACAAGGCCTGGGAAAAGAACTGTGTCGCTATCGGACTGTCGGGCGGTTTCCTGGAACCGCTGGAATCGACCAGTATCCACCTGATCCAGACCGGTATCCTTCGGCTGCTGTCGCTGTTTCCGGGGCAGGGGTTCAATGCCGCCGATATTGATGAGTACAATACCTATACCGATGACGAATACCGCGATATCCGCGACTTCATCATTGCCCACTACAAGGTGACCGAGCGCGAGGACACGCCGTTCTGGGCCTATCTCAAACACATGCCGATACCGGAGTCGCTCCAGCGCAAACTCGACCTGTTCCAGTCATCGGCGCGGCTGTTCAAGCGCGGCGCTTTTGAGTTGTTCCGCGAGGAGAGCTGGGTACAGGTGCTGCTGGGGCAGGGGATGCGGCCGGGTTATGACCCGAATGTCGATATGATCCCTGAAGCCGAAATCGCCAGCTATCTGCGCGATATCGAGGCAGTGATCGAGGGCAATGTCAACGCCATGCCGACTCACAACGATTATATCGCCCGCTATTGCAAGGCGCCTGCACTATAAAAAAAGAACCCCGCCGAATTGGTGCGGCGGGGTCAGGGCGCATTCGCTGATAGGGCGGCAGCGTCTGCGTGTCTCGACGAGATGAGCGTCCGCTTTTGTAACCCGCGGGCAACAGTTCCAGAGCTTCGTGGCCTATGACTGAACTATATGTGGCTCAACGGCGCGGTTTGATTGAATGTAGCTCCTGTAGCGCTTGCAGAAAAAATATTATTTTACAGGTGCTTGAGAGAGTTTCTTGAAGGTTTTGCGGTTTGGTTTACTTCCGTTTTTCCAGTTGTCCGGAAACAATGTAAGCGCTTGCATAATGATTGACAAGGTAAATGTAAGCGTTTACGGAGTGCCATTATATGGACAGTTGCCGCTGTCTCGCCATTTTTCCTGCGCGGTCTTTTGCGTGGTCCGATGGCCTGTATGCGGTGCTCTCCCCGACAGTAAAATACGACACAGGAGAGATGATGCGGCGCGCCACCCTCACGGATGTAGCCAAGGAAGCGGATGTATCGATCGCCTCGGCTTCGCGTGCCATCAATGGCCTCGATAATGTCGCCGAAGGTGTGCGTACGCGCGTGCTCGAAGCCGCCGCCAAGCTGAAATATATCCCGCACGGCGGTGCCCGCTCTCTGGCCCTGGCGCGCACCAATACGATTGGTCTGCTGCTGCCGGATATCTATGGCGAGTTCTTCTCCGAAATCATCCGGGGCGTCGATGTGGCGGCACGCGCCAAGGGGCTGCATCTGCTGGTTTCCGGTTCGCACGGTGATGTCAAGGAAGCCGTGGCGGCGATCCTGGCGATGTCCGGCCGTGTCGATGGTCTTCTGGTCATGTCGCCCTTCGTCGATTCACAGGATCTGGGTGCCGTTTTGCCGGTCAGCCTGCCGCTGGTGACCATCGCCAGCCGGATCGGTCAGTCAGGTTATGGCGCCATCACCGTCGATAACTATGCCGGCGGTCGATTGGCGGTCGAGCATCTGGTGGCGCAGGGCTGCACGCGTCTGGCGCATATCAGCGGGCCGGAAAGCAATTTCGAGGCGCAGGAACGTAAGCGCGGTTTCATTGAAACCGTAGAGGCCATGGGCGCAGAAGTCAGCCATTCGGTGATCTGTGAAGGCGATTTCACCGAGGAAACCGGCTTCAGTTGCACCAAGGATATTCTGGCCGCAGCCGATGGTGGCGCGCCTCTGCCGGACGGGATTTTTGTCGGCAATGACATGATGGCGGTCGGCGCCCTGTTTGCGCTGAAGGAAAGCGGCTTGTCGGTGCCTGATGATATCGCCCTGGTCGGCTTCGATGATGTGCCGATCGCGCGGTTTGCCCAGCCTTCCCTGAGCACGCTCAAGGTCGGGGTCTACGAACTGGGCCGGCGCGGCCTCGAACTGCTGGCTGATGCGCTTGCGAACCCGGACGGTGAACCCGCCGAAGGCATAGTCATTTCCCCGGAACTGGTCATTCGGGAAAGCAGTAAGCGAACAGGCTGACCATCCTAAAGCGAAACTGGGTTTGGTCCCCAAGCCAAAGGCGGGGGCTTTGACCGGCATTTAAAAGCACGAACACAAATTTGTGGGAGGAACAATAATGAAGCATTCAACGAAATTCCGGCTGGTTCTGGGCGCGTCCATATTCGCGCTGACGGCCACGCTCGGCACCGGCGCCTTTGCCGCCGGCGACACCGCCACCCTGCAGGGCCATGTGGCACCAGGCACGAGTCCGACAGTTACAGTGACGGATACGGTCACCGGACGCAGCACGACGGTTAATGTCGGTGCCGATGGCAACTATGCTATCGTCGGCCTGCGCCCGTCATCCTATCATGTGACGGCCGGCAGTGCGTCCGATGACATCACACTGGCCGTGGGTGAAACCTCGACGCTGGATCTTGATGCCGCTGCCGCTCCGGCCTCCACGACAACGGTTACTGTAACTGGTCGCCGCCGCAAGGAAGTGCGCACCTCGGAAGTTGCCACTCAGGTTTCCAACCAGCAGATTGAAAACCTGCCGCAGAACGATCGCAACTTCATGAACTTCGCGGCTCTCGCACCCGGCGTGGCCGTCAGCGCGGATACCAGCAAGCGCCAGTTCAAAGGCGCTGGCCTCGGCGCGACCCAGGTCAATGTCTTTATCGACGGCCAGAGCGTGAAGGACCAGGTCGGAAATGGCGGCGTGGCCGGCCAAAGCTTCTCCAGCGGCAACCCATTTCCGCAGTTGGCCATTCAGGAGTTCAAGGTCTCCACCCAGAACTTCAAGGCGGAATATGAGCAGGCGGGTTCGGCGATCATTTCGGCCATCACCAAAAGCGGTGGTACCGAGTTCCACGGCAGCGCCTTCTATGAAATCCAGAACAAGGACATGATTGGCCAGCCTTACTTCCAGCGCAACTCGCCGAAGCCGGATTATGACCGCAAGCAGTATGGCTTCGATATCGGCGGGCCGATCATCAAAAACAAGCTGCACTTCTACGTGGCGTATGAAGGTACGGATCAGACGAATCCCTCCAAGGGCGTTTCGTTTGATGAAACCAAGGTTCCGGCCGACGTTGTATCCGCCAATTCCGGCAGTTTCCCTGACGTATTCAAATCGGATTTGTGGTTCGGCAAATTGTCCTGGTTTGTCAATGACGCCGATACGGTCGATTTCAGTTATTTTGACCGCAAGGAAAATGATGAAACGGACTATGGCGACATAACTGCCCGCTCGCATGGCCGTACGCTTGCGGTCACGACCCAGACGCCGCAACTGGAATGGAAGCATCGGGGAAATAACTGGCTTAACGAAATGAGCCTGACTTATCAGAAGAGCACGACAGGGACCCCCAATCTGGTCGACGAGCCGGAAATACTTCTGACTGATGGTATAAACGGCCCAACAGAAGCGATATTGGGCGGCAACAACTTCCAGCAGTTCAACGGCCAGGAAATCACGACCTTCAAGGAGAATATTACCTTCACCGGGCTCGATTGGCACGGTTCGCACGTCGTCAAGATGGGCGTGAAGGTCGAGAATGCCAAACTCAGCCGTTTTGAGCACTCCTACGACCTTGGTTCGTACTCTTACGACTCCAATGGTTATGATGCGGCCACCAGTACGCCTTACAAGGCACAGATTCAGCTTCTGGCGGCTTCGAACAATCAGGTTGAAAATACCGAAATCGGCCTGTTCATTCAGGACGACTGGACCTATGACGAGCATTGGACCTTCAACCTGGGCCTGCGCTGGGATTACGAGTCCAACATGATGAACAACAAGTTCGTTACTCCGGATGCTGTTGCTACCGCTCTGCGCAACTATGAAGGATGGAAGGCTGCAGGCATCAATGCGGAAGACTATATCTCCGATGGCAGCAATCGCGATGCTTTCCTGGGAGCATTCCAGCCGCGTCTTGGTTTCTCCTATGATATTCGTGGCGACCGCGACACCGTTCTCTTTGGTGGTATCGGCCGTTATTATGACCGAAACGTCTACCTGAATGCGGCGCTGGAAACGATCAAGAACCTCTACAGCAATGCGCCGGTTGTCCAGTTTACAACGCCAGGCCAAAGCGACTACCTGGCTTGGGATCCCTCTTACAGCGATCCGGCCAAGCTGCGTGCAGCGGTTCAAAACCTGGCGCTTAAGGGTGATATCTGGGTTCTGAACAACAAAACAAAGCAGCCTTATTCGGATCAGATCAACCTCGGCGTCCGCCAGCGCTTCGATGACACGACTCTGTCGGTTACCGTGGCCCATATTGATGCCCATAATATCTTCGCATATGTGCGTGGCAATCGCATGCCGGACGGTACCTATTCACCGGTCGGTGACGGCGTTATCCGCGACAACTTCCCGGATGCAGGCCGCCCGGCCGGTTATACCGGCCGTGTCGATATCGGTGATAATGGTGGTGCTTCGAAATACAATGCTGTCTATATCACGCTGGACAAACCCTACACCCCAACGGGTAAGTGGGGATATACGGCGACTGTCACCCTGGCCGACTCCAAGACTCGCGGGCCTGAGCAGGATCAGTCCGAATTCTTCATGGGCGCCCGTCAGGATGCCTATCCCTGGGGCTACACGCAGGGCGTTGACAAGATGCGCTTTGTCGGCACCGGTATCATCAGCGGTCCTTGGGACACCACGATTTCGGGTACTTTGACCCTGGCATCGGGCCCGGCCTATGGGGGTAATCATTCGGTATGCGATCCCAACAATCCGACCGATTGCTATACCTACTTCAACTACAACGAAGGCAATTTCCCGAAAGATAAACTGGCCTACCAGAATCTTGATCTGCGTATCGCCAAGGACTTTGAATTGCCGAATGGCCAGGTCGTCACCCTGGATGGTCAGGTTTATAACGTGTTCGACCACGTCAACCGCGTTTATTCGGCCTGGGGTGGCCGGGAAGACAATACAATCGGTAATGCCCGTTCGTATCAGGTCGGCCTGAAGTACAAGTGGTAAGCGCTCTCCCTGGTAAGTGAGCAAACTGGAGAGGGGAAGGCCTTGGTTTTCCCCTCTTTTTTATTTCGAAAGCCTGATCCATGTCTCAACCTCTTTCCCGACGCGCTTTTTTCAAGGGCGCGGCTTCGACGGTCGCCGTGGCGGGCGCGGCGTCGGCTTTCGCGCCGGCAATCGCGGCGCCAAAGGATGCCTTTATCGAAGGGCTGATCGCGAAGATGTCGCTGGAGGAAAAGGCCGGACAACTGAGCCTCTATTCCGACTCCGTGCGCACCGAGGCGGCCTTCTTCAATCCGACGATCGCCAGCCAGTCAAAAGACCAGGTATTGGCCGATGTCGCAGCGGGTAAGATCACCGGCCTGTTCAACGGACGCGGCGTGGCCCTGAGCCGCGAACTGCAAAAAGTGGCGGTCGAAAAATCGCCGCACGGCATTCCGCTGATCTTCGCCGGCGACATTATCCACGGCATGAAGACCATCTTTCCGATCCCGATGGCTGAGGCTGCCAGTTTCGATCCGGAGCTTTCCCGTCGCACCAACCGTGCGGCGGCCATTGAGGCCACGGCATCTGCCATTCACTGGACCTTCTCACCGGCGGTCGATGTGGTGCGCGACCAGCGCTGGGGCCGCGCAGCCGAGGCGGCGGGCGAGGACACCTGGCTGGCTGGCAGGTTCGCGGCGGCCCGCGTCCAAGGCTTCCAGGGACCGGACCTGAAAGCACAGGATTCAATGCTGGCCTGCCTCAAGCACTTCGCCGCTTACGGTGCGGTGGAAGGCGGCATGGATTACAATACGGTCGAGATCACCGAGCCAACCCTGCGTCAGACGCATTTGCCGTCCTTTAAGGCGGGCATCGACTCCGGCGCTTTGACGGTCATGAGCGCCTTCAATGATATCGGCGGCGTGCCTTCGACCGGCAATCGCAAACTGCTGACCGATATTCTGCGCGGAGAAATGGGTTTCAAGGGTTTCGTCGTTTCCGACTTTACCTCGGAAGAGGAACTGATCGCGCACGGTTTCGCCGCCGATGGCCGTGACGCGGCGAAAAAGGCGATCCTGGCCGGTTGCGATATGTCGATGCAGTCGGGCATCTATATGAAATATCTGCCGGATCTGGTGCGAAAGGGCGAGGTGCCGGTAAAGGTGCTGGACGAAGCTGTGCGCCGGGTGCTGCGCATCAAGAAGGCCGTAGGTCTGTTTGACGATCCCTACAAGTCGATGGATGCGACGCGCGAACGCAATGATATGCGCAAGCCCGAAACCATCGCCCTGGCGCGCGAAGCGGCGCGGCGCGCCTGTGTGCTGCTTAAGAACGATAATGATATGTTGCCGCTCAAAAAAACGGGGCAGAAGATCGCCCTGATCGGCCCGCTGGCATCGGACCAAAACCAGCTCAACGGCTATTGGGTGGTTTTCCCGGACACGAAAGACAGCGTGACGGTCGAGATGGCCATGCGCGGCGTGATCGGGGAAAACCTGACGGTCACGCGGGGTTCAGATATCGACGCGCCGATTGCCGGCGGGATCGAGGCGGCGGTCAAGGCAGCCAGGGCGGCGGATGTCGTGGTGCTGTGCATCGGCGAGGGGCAGGAAATGTCCGGTGAGGCGCAATCACGCACCGAAATCACCGTGCCGGATGCGCAGATGGCGCTGGTGGAGGCGGTGAAAGCCACGGGCAAGCCGGTGGTGGTCCTGCTCAGTCATGGCCGGGCCATTGCCCTGGAAGGGGCGGTGAGGGATGCCGATGCCATCCTCTGCACCTGGTTCCTCGGCTCCGAGGCGGGCAATGGTATCGCTGATCTGTTATTCGGCGATTATAGTCCGTCGGGCCGGCTGCCGTGCAGTTTTCCGCTGAAATCGGGGCAGGAGCCCTTCTATTACAATCACCGCACCACCGGTCGTCCACAGATCGGCGGCGATGCCAGTTATCGCGCCCGCTGGCGGGATGCGCCGTTTGCGCCGCTCTATCCGTTCGGCCACGGGCTTGGCTATGGCAAGGTCAGCTATGGCGCTACGCAACTGAGCGCGCCGGAATTGCCGTGGTCCGGCAAGGTGACGGTATCTAGCGAGGTTCGCAACACCGGCAGCCGCGCCATGCATGAGGTGGCGCAGCTTTATATCCACGATCGCGTGGCCTCGATCACCCAACCGGTGCGGTCGCTGAAAGGGATCAGGCACCTTGATCTGAAGGCCGGAGAAACCCAGACAGTCAGCTTTGACCTGTCTCGCGTCGATCTGGCTTTTGTCGGGCTTGACCTGAAGTGGGAAGCCGAACCCGGCGACTTCGATATCTGGATCGCGCCGTCCTCCGGCACCGGTACACCGGCAAAACTGACTCTTCTCAAGGCCTGACCATGAAAACCCTTGTTCTTACTGCTTCGCTGCTTGCCCTGGCCACCGCCGCTCACGCTGAACAGACCACCTACGCCAATCCGGTCGATATCGATTACCGCTATAATTTCGAGCAGCAGAACGAGGGGATTTCCTACCGCACCGGCGCCGATCCGGCAGTGATGATGCATGATGGCGCCTATTACCTCTTCCAGACCCTGGCCGACGGCTACTGGCGCTCTGAAGACCTGATCCATTGGAACTTTATTACGCCGTCGCGCTGGCCGTTCGAGAGCATCGTGGCGCCGGCACTCGTTTCCGATGGTAAGACGCTCTACATCATGCAGTCCCATACCCGCCAGACTGCCCTTTTGAAGAGTGATGATCCGGCGTCCGGCAAGCTCGATTTCTGGGTCCGCCGCACCCCGCCAGTGCCGACCGCGGTCGGCGAGGGGACGGATGACAGCCATCTGGGACCGGATCAGGTCCAGCCCAGCCCGTGGGACCCCGGCCTGTTCATTGATGACGATGGCAAGTGGTACATGTACTGGGGCTCGTCGAATGTCTATCCGATCTACGGCATCGAAATGACGCCGCAGCCCTTCGCCTACAAGGGCAAGCCCAACCGTTTCATTTATCTTCAGCCGGAAAAGCACGGCTGGGAACGTTTCGGTCAGGATCATTCCGGTAAACTGCCGAACGGCACGCCGATCAACCCCTTCACCGAGGGGGCGTGGATGACCAAGGTGAACGGCAAATATTACCTGCAATACGGCGCGCCGGGCACCGAATATAATGTCTACGCCAACGGCACCTATGTGGCCGACAAGCCGCTTGGGCCCTTCACCTATGCCGATTACAACCCGATAGCCTACAAGCCAGGCGGCTTCGTCACCGGTGCCGGGCATGGCTCGACCTTCCAGGATAAACATGGCAATTACTGGAATACCGGTACGCCGTGGCTGGGTTATAACTGGACCTTCGAACGCCGCATCGACATGCTGCCGGCGAAATTCTATGCCGATGGTCAGATGATGGTGTCGGCGCGCTTCGGCGATTTCCCGCACTACGTGCCGACCTCGAAGATCGATGATCCGGAAAAGCTGTTCACCGGCTGGATGCTGTTGTCCTACCGCAAGCCGGTGACGGTATCCTCGCTGCATGAACCGGTGGCCGGACAGAATTTCGAGGCGAAGAATGCCACCGACGAAAATCCACGCACCTTCTGGCTGGCGGCGGATAACAAGCCGGGCCAAACCCTGACGGTCGATCTCGGTGCCGAAAAGACAGTGAGGGCCATTCAGGTCAACTATGCCGACTATAAGTCCGGTCTCTATGCCGATAGCCCCGACATCTATACCGAATTCACGCTGGAGGTCTCATCCGATGGCCAAACGTGGCAGAAGGTTGCCGAAACCGGGGCGCCACGCCGCGACCGGCCCAATGCCTATTTCGAGCTGCCTCAGCCGGTAAAGGCGCGCTATATTCGTTATGTCCACGGCCATATCGGTGCGCCTAATCTCGCGATTGCCGATCTGCGTGTCTTTGGCTCGGCTGACGGCAGGATGCCGGAAAAGCCGGCAGGTGTCGTGGCAAAGCGCGATCAGGACCCGCGCAATGCCCGTATCGAGTGGAAACCGGTACCGGGTGCTGTGGGGTATAATGTCCGCTGGGGAATCAGGCCGGATCGCCTGACCCTGACCTATCAGCTTTTCGCCGAGGATGATGACAAGGAGTTTGGTGGTCGCCAGCACGGCAATTCACTCGATTTGCGCGCTCTGAATATTGGTGTTGGCTATTATGTGGCAGTCGAAGCCTTCAATGAAAGCGGCGTGTCGAAGCTGAGCAAGGTGATCAAGCTGCCCTAAAGCGCAATCCGATAAAGTGACAACGCTTTTCGGGTAAATTGCCCTAGCGCCCCCGGAGGAAAATATTGGTGGTCAACCGGCCAGTCAGTGGATCATCTGTCAGCGGCATATCCGGCGGAATGATGCCGGAGTGCAGCAGGCAGCCTTCATAAATGACCAGCCGATCCGGTTTCGCCTCAACCCGGCCGATTTCCTCGAACCACGGATCGGAACCGTTGATATAACCTGAGGTTTGTGGATTATCGGCCTGCGCGGCGGTGACATATCGGTCAAAATTTTCCGCTGTCACCCGCTCAATGCCGGTCGAGCGCTGACGGAAAAAAGCGGTGCCTGTGCCCGGAGTATCGCTGAGATAATGCAGGACAGCCAGGTGTTTCGCTTGCACCGTATCGATATGCGGTGCGCGCTGGCGCGGGCCGAGCGTTTCCGGCGGCCGCGTGACCATGGAAAAACTGCCTTCCACCCAATCGAAGCGATCGATATCGAAGGCGCCGCCAATATAGGGCGAGGCTTCAACCACAAGCCGGTGCATATAGTTGTTCGCGGCCGTGTCCCTCGGCGTGACAATGCGGCGAACGCCGGGATAATAATCAGCGTGGGGCGGGAAGGGGGCCAATGCCGCCGCCAGGGCGCGAATCTGGTCGATGGCACCGGTAAAGCTATCGGCAACAACGACGCGACTCTGGCTGTTTCCCACAATCAGCAATTCTGGTTTCATCAAATCTATTCCATTTGACGGGACTATCGCATCTGTAACATGAAAAGCACAACAATTTTCTTCATGAAATCAGCCTTTTGACTGGTGTCATTAAACCGTTTTCGCTTCGACACGATAGCTTCCGAAATCCGTAGATAAACTGTCATCAAGGCCGGTTACGGCGATTTCCCCATGGAGCCAACTTGGGCTCTATATTGGGGATAAGTTTATGAAATTCGCATTGTTTACATCCGTGGCCGCCTTCGCCCTCCTTAGCGCTGGCATGGTTCACGCCCAGGATGCCGCGCCGGTCGCGGCTGAAGCCACCACCGCACCGGCTGCCGCCCAAGACGTCACCGAGGTTATCGTCTATGGCCAGGGCCAGAGCCGCCAGACCCAATCGGTCAAGGCTGACGACATCACCAAGCTCGCGCCAGGCACCAGCCCGCTGAAGGTGCTCGACAAGTTGCCGGGCGTTTCCTTCCAGTCGTCCGATCCGTTCGGCGCCTATGAGTGGTCGGCCCGCATCTCGGTGCGTGGCTTCAACCAGAACCAGATGGGTTTCACGCTCGACGGCATCACGCTGGGCGACATGAGCTATGGCAACTATAACGGTTTGCACATTTCGCGCGCCATCATCAACGAAGACATTGCCCGCGCCGACCTCTCCCAGGGCGCCGGTTCGCTCGATTCGGCGACTTCGTCCAACATGGGCGGTACGCTGAAGTTCGTGTCGCGTGATCCATCGGAAACGCTTGGCGGTGAACTGGCCGCCACGGTCGGTTCGGACTCCATGCACCGCATCTACGGCCGCTTTGAAACCGGCGCCATCTCGGCGCTTGGCGGCCTGCGTGGCTATATCTCCGCTGTCGATATGAAGACCGACAAGTGGAAGGGCGGCGGCGAACAAAAGCAACAGCAGGTCGACGCCAAGGCCGTTCTGCCGATCGGCGAGGGTTCGTTGTCAGCTTTCGTCAATCACAGCCAGCGCCGTGAGCAGGACTACCAGGACATGTCGTTCGAGATGATCGACCGCCTGGGCTATGACTGGGATAACTTCCAGCCCGACTGGAAGCTGGCCAACGACGTCTCCATGGATTACTGGACCGGCGCCCTGACCGGCACCGCCCCCGTCTATCCCGGCAAGATCACCTCTCTGGATGACGCCTATTATTATGGCGGCGGCGTCCGTGACGACACCATTTCAGGTATCAATCTCGCCATGCCGGTGTCGGATACCTTCAAGTTCAACCTGCAGGTCTATAACCACACCAATGAAGGCCAGGGCCTGTGGGTCACACCCTACACCCCATCGCCCGGCAGCCTAATCCTGGCCGCCGCTGGTTCGGCTTCCTATGACCCGACCAGCCCCGACACCGCCAATGTCTCGATCCGTACCACCGAATACGACATCAATCGCACCGGTGTCATCGGCGGTGGCACGCTTGATCTCGGCGCCCATCAGGTTTCGGCTGGTTTCTGGCTTGAAAACAATGACTTCACCCAGGCCCGCCGCTTCTATGGCGAATCGCTGGCTGCACCGCACCGCGACAGCCTGGGTTTCCAGAGTGATCCGTTCTTCACTCAGTGGGCCTATGCCTTCAATACCAAGACCACGCAATTCTACCTTCAGGATATATGGTCTGTGACGGAAGCCCTGAAGGTCAACTTCGGCTTCAAGTCGCTGTCGGTCGAGAACTCGGTTCACAATCTCCAGACACCGGGCCTGCAATATGGGGTTATTCCGGGTGCTGGTGCCCTAGTTACCTCGGCCGGTGCGCTAAACGCCAAGCTGAAGTCGGAAGATACCTTCCTGCCGCAGGTCGGCGCCGTCTACAAGATCAACGGCCACTATGAAGTCTTCGGTTCCTACGCCGAAAACATGGATGCCTATGTTTCCGCCGCCACGGCCGGACCCTTCAGCTCGCTTAGCCAGGCCAATGTCGACTTCGTCAAGGACAACCTGAAGCCGGAATCGTCGAAGACTTTCGAAGGTGGCCTGCGTTTCCGCTTCCCGCAGTTCTCCGGCGTCGCGGCGCTGTATAATGTCAAGTTCGACAACCGTATCCTGGCCGTCACGCAAGGCGCCGGCATCCAGGGCAATGCCCCGGTTCTGTCCAACGTCGGCGGCGTCACCAGCCAGGGCGTCGAACTGGCCGGCACCTATCGTTTCACGCCGCAATGGAAGCTCTACGCCTCCTACAGCTACAACGACTCGAAGTACGAGGACGACGTCCACTCGTTCGACGGCGCCGGTAACCCGGTCGTCACCCCGACCAAGGACAAGACGGTCGTCAACACGCCGAAGAACCTGTTCAAGACCGAACTGGGCTATGACAATGGCGCGCTCTTTGGTTCGCTCGGTGTCAACTTCACCGACAAGCGCTACTACACCTACACCAATATCGGCGGTGAAGTGCCTTCGAACACGATCTCCGACCTGAGCGTCGGTTACCGTTTCGAAAACATCGGCACGACGGTGCAGCTCAACGTCACCAACCTGACGGATGAGAAGTACATTTCGACCATCGGTTCCAACGGATTCGTCAATTCCGACGCCTCCGGCACGAACCAGACCATCCTGCCGGGCGCCCCTCGCCAGGTCTTCCTGAACGTGCGTAAAACGTTCTAACGCTTCCTTTCCCACCCTTGGGCCAGCCGTTTCACCACAACGGCTGGCCTTTCTTTTTGAGCGGAGTTATCCTGATGCATCTCAATCGCCGCCGGCTTCTCGGCGCAGGACTTGCCACCATGGCCGCCACCGTTGCCTATGCCGCCGCACCGAAAAAGCCTTTGCCAAAACGCCCTGTAATTGTCGGTCACCGCGGTGCACCGGGCTATCTCCCCGAACACACCATTCCCGGCTATGAACTGGCCATAAAGATGGGCGCCGATTTTATCGAGCCCGATGTGGTTTCGACCTCTGACGGTCATCTGATCGTCCGCCACGAGCCGCTGTTGTCTGTCACTACCGATGTGGCGGATCGCCCCGAATTCGCCGACCGCAAGCGCACCCGCAGGCTGGACGGCATCGAGACTACCGACTTCTTCACCTGTGATTTCACCCTGGCCGAGATCAAGACGCTCCGCGCCCGCCAGGCCTTTGCGAACCGCGATCACAGCCATGACGGCCTGTATCAGATCCAGACCCTGCAGGAAGTCATCGACCTGGTGCAGGCGAAATCACGCGAGACCGACCGCGCCATAGGTATTTATCCGGAAATCAAGCATTCGACCTTCCACCAGCAACTTGGCCTCGCCATAGAGGACAAGCTGCTCGATACGCTGAACCGCGCGGGCCTGGATAAGGCGTCGTCGCCGGTCATCATCCAATCCTTCGAGACGGCCAACCTGAAATACCTGCGCAAGAAGACCACAATTCGCCTGATGCAACTTATCGACGGCTCGGATACCGATCCGGAAACCGGCGCCATGATTCTGAAAGCCCCGTCCGACAAGCCGTATGATTGGGTGATGGCGGGCCGGGCAGGGGACAACCGGGATCAGCTGTCGCCGGCCGGTTTGAGCGAGATCGCCACCTACGCCGATATCGTCGCGCCCTGGAAGCGGCACCTGTTGAGCTTCGCCAAGGGCAGGCCGGTCTACCGACGCGATATTATCGACAACGCCCACGCACGCGGCCTGCAGGTCCATACCTGGACTATGCGTAATGACCAGCTTGATCCCTGGTACAAGGGGGATGCGCAGAAGGAGTATTTCGACTTGTTTGAAATGGGCGTGGATGGGGTTTTCACCGATTTCGCCGATACGGGCGTCAAGGCGCGGGATGCCTGGTCAAGTGCTTTGAATCCGCAAGTTTAAAAACTTTGGAAAAAGCGAATTTAGCGCTTGTCATGGCAAAATAATTGGCTATGTTCCGCGCCTCACCGCCGGGGTCACCAAGCCCGGCTGGTTCCGAAGAATTGGTTCGGGTGTGTAGCTCAGTTGGTAGAGCAGCTGACTCTTAATCAGCGGGTCCACGGTTCGAGTCCGTGCCCACCCACCAATCTCCTTCCTCCAGCGTCCGCTGGAATTGAAAAAACCCTTAAAATATGGTAGTTTAGTCGGGTGTCCATCCGGCGACGTCCCCCCTTGTCCGGCTCCATCCGTACAAAATGGGGGTATCCCTGGGGGTACTTGTCGATACCCCCAAAAACGGTACCCCCAGATGGCAATTTCGGACTCGGCTATCAGGGCTGCAAAGCCCAAGGACAAACCATACAAACTCTCTGATGATGAAAGCCTGTTCCTTTTAATTGCGCCTTCGGGAAGCAAGCCGTGGCGGCTAAAATACCGCTTCGGTGGCCAGGAAAAGCTACTCTCCTTCGGCGCCTATCCTACCATTAGCCTCAAAGATGCCCGTGAGCGCCGCGACGAAGCCCGCAAGCTCTTGGCTAATCACGTTGACCGGGGGGAGAAAAAAAGCGAAAGGAAATCACTGCGGCGATACAGGCGGGCAACACTTTCGGAAATATTGCCCGAGAATTTCTGGACAAACTCGAAAAGGAAGGGATTGCTCCGGCCACGAAGATCCGGAATGATCGATGCTTAAGCAGTTGGAAAATGAACTGGGCAAACGGCCGGTCACCGAGATCGAGCCAGTGGAGGTGCTTGCCGTCCTGAAGAAGTTCGAGCGCCGCGGCATCTATGAAACCGCTAAACGACTGCGTGCCTTCATCGACCATGTGTTCCGTTACGCCATCATCACCGCACGGGCCCGCTTCAATCCGGCCGCCGATCTTTCCGAAGCCCTCGTCAAGATCAAGAAAAAGCACCTGGCGGCTATCATCGATCCTGAGGTCTTTGGAGATCTTTTGCGGTCCAGACCTTCGACAAATATATGACGACTACCCTGGCCTTACGTCTGACGCCGCACGTCTTTGTGCGGCCAGGAGAACTGAGGCACATGGAATGGTCCGAAATTGACTGGAACGCAAAAGTCTGGAGGATACCAGAGGAGAAGACCAAGATGAGGAAAGAGCATGTCGTGCCTCTATCGCGGCAAGCTCTTTCCATTTGGAAGAAGCGAAAGCGTTGGTCACTCACAGCAATTATGTGTTTCCATCTATTCGGACCGGGGCCAGACCGATTAGCGAAAACACAATCAACGTCGCGCTACGCCGGCTAGGCTAACTACTCGGCAGCTAAAGTTGATAAACCTGTGTTGGTGTTCAGAGCTCTCAAAAGGAATCCGGTCAATAGTTCAAAGAAGCGCTTACCATTTGGGTGGAGCAGATGGCCGCAAATGCGCATACAATCTTGCTCAGAGGCTGTGGCGTATATAGTTAGTAGCTGCTATCGTTTTCAGGCGGAACCAAAGGGGGAACATATGGGTGATATGCCGGGCATCAACGGTCCACATCAAAAATTGAATCGTCTTATCGGTTATATCGATCTTGATCCTCTAAATCTCAATCTGCTGGCAGATGCGAGTTCGGCGGCAATCGACGCCGGTGATCCGGAAAAGGCGTTGGAGTTTGTGGCCAGGTACGAAGCCCTGTCACAACTGCCGGACGCGCTCGTCAATATCAAGGGGCTGGCGGCGTTGCAGCAGGGCCGCCTTGAAGATGCCGCCTCGATCTTACGCGATCTTCTGACACTGACGCCGGCCGACCCCTCTCTGCGGTTCAATCTCGCCTGGACGGAAAGCATGAGCGGCAATGATGCAGCCGTGGGCGATCTTGTAGACATGGAGACGGCGCGCACTGTTCCTGGGGCGGCCCTTCTCAAGGTGGAGTCTTTACACCGCCTGGGAGAATTGGAACAGGCGTTGAGTGATGGTACTTTGCTGGCCGATGCCCATCCGCAGGACGCACAGCTCATGGGCGCCTTGTCGCTGGTGGCGCTTGATTTGGAATTACCGGATATTGCCCGAAACTTCGCGAAAAAATCCCAGGGGACGGCCGAGGGATTGTCGGCGATGGGCGTTCTTGTCATGCAGGAAAACCGTATCGAAGACGCGTTGGCACTCTTTGATCAAGGTTTGAGCATAAAGCCAGACAGCGCGCGTAATCTCCTGGGCAAAGGACTTGCCTTGATGGCCAATGGCGATGCCGCCGGCGCGGTAACATACATCGATGAGAGCGCGGAAATATTCACCGACCACCTGGGGACCTGGATTGCCGCCGGCTGGGCGCATTTTGCGGCGGGCGATATTGTTCGTGCGCGCGAAGTTTTCGAGCGGGCGCTGGCGCTTGATGACACATTCGCCGAGAGCCACGGCGCCCTTGCGGTTCTGGATATTCTCGATGGAAATCTGATCAGAGCGCGGCAACTCGCGGAGACGGCGCTTCGACTTGATCGGGCCTGTCTTGCCGGCGCGTTGGCTCAGACACTATTACTGGATAAAGCTGGCGATCATCAATCCGCTCAGCGAATACGTGATATCGCTCTGAACACGCCGCTGGCCTCGGGCAGAACCATTGCCCAGGCGATGATCGATCTGGCGCCGAAACTACGTCTGGGGCCGAAGCGCGAGCCGTAGGGTTGGCGTGGATTGGTGGCGATTAATAAGGCTTAGATATCAGGCGGTTATCATTTTTTTGAAATTTCTTATGTGTAACCGCTAAACAAAATCGGGGATCTTCCGACAGTAATCTTTAAGGGCTGAGAGTCCGGCAGAGATGACATTGAGGGGGTATCCGTCATGGTAGCGATCGTAACAGGTGCGGGTCTGGGTCTGGCCCGAGGCTCATCGCTGCTTTTGGGCGCGCAGGGTCAACTGGGTTCTGCTCTGCTGGGCCAGACGGGCAATCGTGTGACGGTCAATGCCGCCAACGGCAACCTGGTGATCCAGAGCCAGGACGAGCTGTTGATCGGCCGTGGCCTGGATGATGTGATCACCAACAGCTACAACAGCCAGGATACGACGGGTGGCTGGCAGAAGAACTTCCAGCGCCATGTCGATGGCTTGACGGGTACGGTCAACACGGCCGGCAGCACGGTCACGCGGACCCTGGGTGACGACTCGACGATCGTCTACACCTTCGACACCACGAAGAACCTCTATGTCGGCAATGAGGCGGGAGGCGCCTACGACACTTTGGCGTTCGACGGCACGAATAATACCTGGAAATGGACGGAGGGCAAAAGCCGGGCCACCGAGCTTTACGACAATGCCAATGGCGGCAGGCTCGTTGCGGCGGCGGATGCTGACGGCAATGTGCTCAGCTATACATACACGGGCAGCCAGCTGACGAAGATCACGACGACCAATGGCGACTATACCAGCCTGGTCTATACGGGGACGCTTCTGACCTCGGTGGTCACCAGTTACACCAATGCCTCAGGCCTGCAGAGCCTGACGCGGGTGCGCTACGGCTACGACACCTCCAGCCGGCTGACGACGGTAACGGTCGACCTGAGCCCGGAAGACAATTCCATTTCCGATGGCAAGACGTTCGTGACAACCTATGGGTATGATGGCACGAGCAGCCGTATTACGTCGATCACGGAGAGCGATGGCACCAGCCTGCAGATTGCCTATACTCTTGTCGGCTCGGCCTATGCCGTGTCGACCTTGACCCAGACGATCTCTTCGGGCGTCACCACAGCTACCACCTTTAGTTATGTGGCGGGATCGACCACTGTGACGGACTCGCAAGGCGCGGCCACGACCCTGACCTATGACAGCAAGGGCCGATTGACCCGGCTGAAAACACCGTCAACAACGACAGGAGCGGTGCCGCAGTCGCAGTTTTTTACCTACGACGCCAATGACAACCTGATTTACAGCGGGCCAGCCAGCGACCCCATGTTCAGCAACCTGACAGGCAACTGGAATGACCTGAGCGTCAGTGCTTCGGGCGTCACCACGACGACGCAAACGGTGGAGACCGCCGGCGGAGTGCAGGTTTACCGTCGCACGACCACGACCACCCCGCCTTCGGGGTGGTTTTTGCGCAACGCCCAATCATTGAATGGCGAACCGCCGGTCGTTCCCGGGCAGACTGTCAATGCGAGCGTGTACGTCGCCAGCACCGGTGCCAGCCTGGTCCGGCTTTACATTCTCTTCCGGGATTCCTCAGGGGTTGGAATCGGTGTTTTTGCGGTCAATATGGCAGCCGGCGGCACGATAGATGCCAATGGAGTCAGCGGCGCTGTCTTTGGACAATTATCGGCTGTCGCGCCTGAAGGGGCGGTCTATGCGCAGTTGATGGTGCAGACCTATGCCGACGGCACGGCGCCTCTGGATGTGAAGATCGCGCAGCCGATGGTAACGGTTGACGGCAGTGCGCCAGCGCCCGCCTATCGTTATACTTACGACAGCAATGGCAATCGCCTGTCTCAGACCGATGTGTATGGCGCCCAGACGACTTACACTTACGACACCAACAACCAATTGCTGACAAGCACGTTTTATACGGATGACGGGGCGCCACTGACGACGCGCTATGTCTATGATGGCGAGAGTCATCTGACCTATGTGATCGATCCTTTGGGTATCGTGACGCGGTATGTTTATAATACGATCGGCCAGCAGACGAGTACGATCCATTTCACGGCCGGCGCCGACGTCTATACGACGGCGGGGACGCCGACGGATGCGACGATGCTGGCCTGGGCCACCTCGGCCAGCCGCAGCCAGGCGACGACGCAGCGCACGGACATGACCTACGATGCGCGCGGCAATCTGCTGACCTCGACGACCTATGGCGGCACGACGACGGCCGGCGCCGGTGTCACGACGACAGCCCGGATAACGAACTATGTCTACGACCAGGCGGGCCAGCTATTGCAGCGGATCCTGTCGACCCCGACCATGACCGACCTGACGGTGCTGCCGAAGGAGGTCTATGTCTATGACGGCCTGGGCCGTGTGATCAGCGTATCGGACTTCAGCGGCCAGACAACAACAACGGTCTATAGCAATACCTCGACCGGCTCCCAGGCCGTGGTGACCCTGGCCAACGGCACGACCCAGACCTCGATCTATGACAAGGCCGGGGAACTGGTGACCTATACGGTTGCCGGCGGTGGCCTGACCGCCATCACGAGTTATGTCTACGATTCCAACGGCAACTTGATCCAGAAGACCGATCCGACAGGGCTTGGAACCTACTATGTCTACAACGATCTCAACCAGAAAGTCGGCGAGATAGAGGCAGATGGCACACTTACGGCCTATGCCTACAATGCCCAAGGCCAGGTCATTGCCACGACCATCTATGATGCCAAGCTATCTGCTGCCCAAGTCACGACCCTGGATGCGGCGAGGGCCTCGAACGCATCGGTGGAACTGTCTGCGATCCTGCCCGTGACATCGACTGATGATCGCTGGAGCTGGAACATTTACGACGTCGATGGCCGTCTGGTGCAGACAGTCGACGGCCTGGGCTATGTGACGGGTTACGTCTATAGCGATGCCGGCTGGCTGATCAGGACGACGGCCTATGCGACGGCGTTGTCGGCGACGGTGATCGCGGCGGCGAAGACCGGACTGCCGGGCATTGCCTTGCCAGTGACGGCTAATACTGCCAATGACCGGGTGACGCGCTATTTCTATGATGCCGATGGCCGTAAGGTTGCCGTTCTGGACGGTGAGGGCTACCTGACCCAGACCGTCTATGACGGGGCGGGGCAGGTGACGCATACCATTGCCTTCGCCACCATGGCCAATGCGTCCTTGTGGGCGACGGGCAGCCTGGCGCAGTTGCTGACCAGCGTCGGCACATCGGCGCCGGATATCCATAACTGGTTTACCTACAATAATGACGGTACTGCCCATATCACCGTCAACGGTGAGGGCTATGCCACACGGTATGACCGGACCTACACCGCCACGGGTTACAGCGACCGGGTTCTGCGCTTCGCCGACCAGGCGCAGGTGGACAACACCACACCGATCACGGGTACGCTCAATATCACGGCCAGCACGGAACAGATCGTGTTGGCTTACGATCTGGATGGCCGTCTTCTGACGAAGACGCTTACGCTGGCGAGTGGCGTCAGCGAGGTGACGACCTACGCCTACGATAATGTGGGCCAGCTGATCAGCGAGACCACGGCGAGCGCGACGACGGCGACGGGAACTGCCGATCCGCGTACGAGCACGGTCAGGTACGATGGCCTCGGCCGCAAGATCGGGACGCTCGATGGCGTAGGAACGGCAGCGCTGGCCGCCCTGGGCGCCAGCCCGACCCAGGCACAGATCGACGCCGTCTGGAGCAATTATGGGACGACCTACAAGTATGATACGGCGGGTCGGCTGATCAGCCAGACCGATCCCGTCGGCGCCAAATCACGCTTCTTTTACGACATAAATGGCCGCCTGGCCTATCAGATCGACAGTGCCGCCGGCGTGGTCAAGTATAGCTATAACAGCTTCGATGAGCAGATCGGTGTCACCGTCTATACCGGCAAGATCCCCGCAGCGACCTTGGCGCCGTTGACCGGCGGCCAGATCGTCACGGCTTTGACCGATGCGATCGCGGCCCTCGCCAATGCAGCCAATGACAGCGTGACGCAGCTTTATTACGGTGCCGATGGCCGGGTTACGAAGAAGACCGAGTGGGTCAGTTCGACGGCGAGCCAGTCGACGACCTATGCCTATAACGGCTTCGGCGAGGTGACGAGCGTCGTTGCGCCGTTCAACACCTCGGGGGCCACGGTCCAGACGACCAGTACCTATAGCCGCCGGGGGCAGTTGCTGACGTCGACGGCAGATGCTGCAGGCCTGGCGCTGAAGACCATCTACGCTTATGACGCCTTTGGCCACGTGAAGAGCGTGACGGATGCCAGCGGCACGGTTCGAACGACGACTTATGACCGGGTCGGCAATGTCAAGACGCAGGTCGATGGCAACGCAAAGACGGCCAGCTATAGTTACGATGGCCTGGGGCATGTGCTGACCAGCACGGATCGCAACAATCAGGTTACGACCTATACCTACACGCCGTTCGATCGGCAAATGACAGTGACCGATCCGAACGGCATCGTGATGACGACCACCACCAACGCCTATGGCCAAACGGTGAAGATCGTCGATGGCAATGGCACGGCCACGACCTTCGCTTATGACGCCGACGGCAACCTGACCTCGTCGACGGATGGCCTGGGCAATGTCACCACCCGGACCTACAGCGACGCCGATCAGCTGCTGACGGTCGTTAGTCCGCGCACCAGCATCACGCGGTACACCTACGATTCCGCCGGACGGATGTTGACCCGGTCGGTGGACGATGCCACGACCGGCCTCAAGCTGAAGACGACCTGGGCCTATGACGGCAAGGGGCAAGTCCTGACCGTCACCGATCCCAGCAATGTGGTAACGACCTATACCTACGACCTGCTGGGCCGCGAACTCACGGAAGTGGTCGACAGCGGTGGGCTGAACCTGACCAGCACGTGGGTTTATAATGGCGAGCAACTGCTGACAAAGACGGTGAACGGAGTCGCGACGCAATATACCTACGATGCCGTGGGGCGCCTCATCAAGGAGATCGTCGATCCTGGCACCGGACACCAGAACCTGACGACCCAATACGCCTATGACTCCGATGGCAACCTGATCACGGTGACGGATGCGGCCGGCAAGATCACGCGCAATATCTATGATAACGACAACCGTCTGGCCTTTGTCATCGATCCGACCGGGGCGGTGACGGCAAATGTCATCGACAACGAGAACCATCTGACCAAGACGACCGAATACGTGGCCCTATATACCGCGACCGGCATGCCGAACCTGACGGATATGAAGGCCTGGGCCACAGCCAATGGCAATGCGGCGGTGGATCGCGTCACTTGGCTGATCTACGACGTCGGTGGCCGTTTGACCCAGACGCGGGTCGACTATGGCACAACGGGCCATCTCAACCTGACGACAGTCTATACCTATGACAACGACGGCAACGTCACCTCGGTCACTGATCGGGCCGGACGGATCACGCGTTACGCTTACGACGCCGACAATCGCGTCGCCTTTACGATTGACCCGACGGGGGCAGTCACCGGCAACACCTACGACGCCGACGGCAATATCACCCAAACCGTGCACTATGCAGCGACCTTCGCCACGACCGGGGTGCAGACCCAGGCCCAGATGCAGACCTGGGTCACAGCCAATGCCAGCGCGGCCAATGATCGGGTCACCCGCGCCGCTTATGATGGGGCTGAACGCCAGATCTACAGCATCGATGCCTATGGCATGGTCACCGGCTTTACCTATGACAACGACGGCAATGTCACGCAAACCGTAGCCTACGCCGTGCGCAACACCACGACCGGGGTGCAGTCCGGCTCCACCCTGGCGACCTGGGTCGCGGCCAATGCCAACGCGACGAACGATCGGACAACCCAGTATGTCTATGACAATGCCGGGCGCCTGTCTTCCTCTGTCGATCCGCGAGGCGTCGTTACCGCCATCGTCTACAATGCCTATGGCAAAAAGCAGACGATCACCGTGGCCAACGGAACGGCAGATGCCGTGACCACGGCCTATAGCTACGACACGGCGGGACGGCTTTACCAGATGGTGACAGCGTATGGCACGACCGATGCCGCGACCACCAAGTCGACCTTCGACGGCATGGGCCGTGTCCTGACCTCGACCGACGGCAATGGCAAGGTCACGACCTACACCTATGACGGCGACGGGCGGTTACTGACGACCACCGATCCGACGGGGGCGGTCACGACCAATGTCTATAACACATTCGGGAATCTAGTGCAGATCACTGACCCGAATGGCAATGACGGTTACTTCTACTACGACGGCGCCGGCCGCCGGACGCTGGCCATAGACTCGCTGGGATATGCGACAGCGACAAGCTACAGCAAGGACGGCGAAATCCTGCAAGTGGCGCGCTACGGCACGGCCGTCTCGCTGACCGGCATCACCACCACGACTGCGCCGACCGTCACCGTCAATGCGGCCGTGGATAATACGACCACCTTTACCTATGACAATGACGGCCGTGTGCTGACCTCGACCGACGCCATGGGGAAGAAGACTACCAATGTCTACAATGCGTTCGGGGACCTGACGCAGGTGACCAACGCCCTGGGGGCGGCGGTGACCTATACTTATGACGCCCGCGGTCTGATGCTGACCCAGGTCACCCCGGCAAGCACTGTCACCGACGGCACCAACGCCATCGCACCGGCGTCCACGACCGCCTACGAATATGACATCTTTGGCAACCGCACCAAGATGATCGAAGGGCAGGGGAGCGCCCTGCCGCGCACCACGACCTATGTCTATGATAAGAATGGCAATGTGACCCAGCAAAAGGGCGATGCCGTCACCGTGACGACCATCACCGGCGCCACGTCGTCGGTCACCCCCACTCAGACCTTTACCTATGACAGACGCGGCAACCAGATCACCGCCACCGACGCCAATGGCGCCAAAACGGTCACCTATTATGACTTCCAGAACCGCAAGATGGCCCAGGTCGACGCTCTGGGGTACCTGACGCAATGGACTTATGATGACGCCGGCAACGTGCTGACGCAAAAGGCCTATAGCGACGCGTTGACCCTGCCGGTCTCTACGACGACGACGCCGGCTCCGGTCAATACGGCCAATGTACGCGAAACCGACTATACCTACGACGCCGTCAACCGTCTGAAGACCACCAAGGTTCTCAACGTCACGACCAGCAACTGGAATGGCACCGCCTGGGTGAACACGACGGGCACGCTGACCAGCACGATTGTCTACGATCTGAACGGCAATATCACCCAGCAGACCGACAACAACGGCAAAAGCGTCTACAGCTATTACGATGCGTTGGGTCGCATGACGGCTCAAATTGACCAACTCGGCTTCGTCACCAAATACGAATATGACACCGAAGGCAATGTCACCAAACAGACCCAGTTCGCGACCGTGATGGCGGGGCCGTTCTCGGTCAGTACCCCGCCGACCTCTACTCAGCCCGCCACAAACACTGCCGACCGCATCACCACCTTTACCTATGATCACAACGGCAATCGCCTGACCGAAGCCCGCGCAAACCTAAGCTATGCGACGGTCAACGCCGGCAATCTCGCCACACCGGTCACTTCCACTACAGGCACTGCCACCATCACCTTCACCTATAATGCGCAGAACCAGGTCCTGACCAAGACCGAGGCCAACGGCGATGTCACGAGCTATATCTACGATAGCGTCGGCCGGGTCGCCGCCATGACGACGGCCAGCGGCTTGACCACCCTGACGACCTATGACGCCCTGGGCAATGTGCTGAGGACGGTGGCTGGCCCCTACACCGTGTCGACGACAGCCGGCATCACGTCCGTCGTCAATACCGGTCCTACCGAAGGGACTATCTACACCTATGGGGCTGGTGGCCGGGTGGCGACCAAGAAGGATCCGGCCGGTTTTATCCTGACCTACGGCTACGACGCCAGCGGTCGGGTGACGATCGAAAGCTATGGCCGCCTCAAGTCCGACGGCACGACCGTGCAGGAAGCCAACCAGACCACCTATGACGCCCTGGGCCAGGTGATCACCACGGGCAAGGCCACGTGGAGCGGCACCGCCTGGGTGACCGGCGATACCAAGACCGACGCCTTCTACAATGGCTATGGCGAGGTGGTTGCCCGCGGCACCAACAGCGGCCGCGACATCGCCAAGGCACAGGGCTTCGCCGACTACGACAGCGCCGGCCGTGTGTGGCGCAGCAATATGGATGGCGGTATCGTCCGCGTCTATGGCTATGATGGCAACGGCAACCTGACCCTGCAGATCCAGAGTCTGGGCGCGACCAATCTCAATGCCGTGGCCAATCTGACCGCCGCTATCGCCGCCACAGGCACTACCAAAACCTACAACTTCTTCGACGCCCGTAACCAACTCACTCAGGTCGAAAGACCCACAAGCACCAACCTCGAGGGTACCGTATCAAGCGGAGGAAACCTGGCGGTCGGGCCGGCAGGTTATGTGACAGTCACCCAGCACAATGTCGGAGGCGGTGCCGACGCGGACACAATAAGCAGTTTCCAAGTGACGCTCAGCAACTCGACCATGACGACCGACAATGGGACGGGTGCAATCCACGTGGATGTCACGTCGAATACTAACGGCGATGACGAAAGTGCTAGCGGTACGCGTACCTCGGGGTCGACCAATTGTGGCACCTATTACCTGTATTGGAAGCAACCTCAGAGCATGGGCGGGCCACCGCCCCAACCCTATGTCACGGTAAGGGTATGGCAACTCGGCCCCAATGGTCAGCAAATTACTCTGGGAAGTCAGTCCTTTTATGTTAGCTACTCCGATAATACGGTAGGTACTTACGACATAACACAGAGCAATGGCACCGGCTCCAGTCTGCAGGTTCAAAACCTCGACCCTGCGACTACAGCCGTCAAAATGTATGTCCGCGCTACAGGTGCGACTGGCGGCTACACGCTAGTCAACACTACCAAAGGATTGGATGCTAACGGCAATCCCATCGATGGGACGTTCATAGCCGATCCATATCTGGCGCCATTTAATGGAACGGCCGGATCAAGCTGGGAAGTCAAGTACATCGCGACGGACGCATCCGGCAAAGTGACAGATGCCAAAGGGGGGACGGTCACCTTCGATTCAACCGGAAAACCCACCGTCACCAGCCTGACGGCCGTACCGGTGTTCTCGGCGGCATTAAATTCCGGGACCTATACCCTGACTAATACGCCTGTGACGATTGGTCATAGCGACAGCACCCAGACCTTTAACGCCTTCGGCGATATCCTGACCCAGGTCGACGCTAACGGCAACACCACGACCTTCAAATACGATGTCGAAGGTCATTTGGTCCAAAAGATTGCGCCCCAGGTGACCGTGGTGGGCGAGAACGGCGTGGCAACGACGGCTGCGCCGACCGATACCTATTATTACGACAAGTCCGGCCGCCAGGTCGGCCACAAGGATGCCAACGGCAATATCACCACCCAGGTCCTGCTGGCCGGTAGCGGCTATGGTGGCGAGGACGGCCTGGCCACGGCGATCTATAACCCAGACGGTGGCAGCATCGTTGATACCTACGACATCTTCGGCAACCTCACGACTCAGACGGATGCTGCCGGCGCCGTCACCACCTACACCTATGACAAGGACAACCGCGTCGCGACCGTTGCTCACGCCACACGCACCAGTACCACCTATACCTCGGGTAGTCTGACGCAACTCATCGATACCTACGTCTATGATGGTCTGGGGCAGCGTATCAAGCACACCAACAATGTCTTCGGCACAAGCGTCGCCGAGACAACCGACTACGACCTGCAGGGACGGGTGATCGAGACCGAAAGTTTCGCCGGGCAGAGCGTGGTTTATGCCTTCGCCTGGACGGCAGCGACGGCCGGTGAGGTTACCGCGGGACAGACCACCGGCGGCGCCTGGACCCGGACCACGACCATGGCCGGCAAAACCTCGACCGACAAGACCGACACCTTCGGGACAGCCCTGCAAGGCACTGACTTCGGTGGCCACGTCACCACCTATACCTATAATCTTATCGGCCAGGTCACGGACCAGACCAGCACTGCCGGTCAGGACCTCAACTACACCTATACCTCTGCAGGTTACCTCGCCAGCGTCACCGACACGGTGTCGGGAATGAAGTCGGTCTATGCCTATGATAAGAATGGCAACCGCACGGTTGAGGCTTATTACAAGAGCGGCGCATCGCCGGTCTATTACCAGACCGCCACGGTTACCTACGATGCTCTCAACCGCATCACCCGCTTCATGGATGCCGAGGCCGACATCACATACGCCTACGACGCCGCCAGCAACCGGCGCGAGATCAAGACGGTCTATCCGGCGCTCGGACAAATTAGCCAAACGGAAGACTACTGGTACAAGTACGACAAGATGAACCGGTTAACCCTTGAAAAGGGGAGCCTGGTGTCCGGCGCGATCACTGCCTCAGCCACGACGATCACCTTGAGCTACAATGCACGCGGCGACCGGATCAGCGCCACCTATGGCCGGGATAACCACGTTGAGGACTACACATATAGCGCCGATGGCTATCTTGAAACCGTCAGCCTGCGCAGTGCCCCCGGCGGTACGAGCACACTGCGCGTTACCAGAAAGAACGATATGTTAGGGCGTACGACCGCCTACAACGAATATCAGGCGACTGGCGCGAGCCTGCTGACCCGGACGATGAGCTATGACGGCGATAATCGCGTCGTCAATGAAACGGATACGACAACGGCCGTTGTAAACGGTGTTACCCAGGTCACATCCAGCGTCATCCATAACGATTATAAATTGCTGTCCGGTTCCACCTATACGGGCACCGACATCGGGGTCGTGACGCACACCAGCAATGTGCAGACCCAGACAGGTTCATCTTCGACCACGACGAACACGACATTCAACTATGTCTGGTGGGGAAGCGCCAAATCTTACACCACAACTATCGCCGGCGTGACTACAGGTACCGCAACCTACACCTATGATGCTAACGGCTTCCTGGTCAACTTCAACGATACAGCCGTCAGTCGCACCATTGGTTATCAGAACGACGCCATGGGACAGGTTGTGACCCGTCAGGAATATAACAGTGGCGTAGCCGGTGCCCGGCGCAGTTTCTTCTACCTGAATGGCCAGATGGTTGGCGACCGCGGCACCGATCAGTTGGCCAGCCAGATTGATTACGCTCAGCAACTCGTGACCGACAACAATAATGCCGTCTATGGCCTTCAGCCCTGGTATTCTACTCCGGCGACCAATGTCGTCGGCCTGAATGGCGACTACGACAATTACGCCGCCTACAATTCCACATCCATAGACCAGACAGGATCCAACTATACGGTCAATGCGGGCGACACCCTGGAAACGATCGCGGGCATTGTGTGGGGGGATACCAGTCTGTGGTATCTGCTGGCCGAGGCCAATGGTCTGGGGGCCGGCCAGACCCTGGTCGTGGGGCAGGTTTTGTCCATCCCCAGCCAGGTTATCAGCAACCAGAACAATGCTACGACGTTCAAGCCGTATAACCCGACCGATGCGCTGGGCAACACCAACCCCAGTCAGCCCAAACCACCGGTCGCAGCCAACAAAAAGAGCGGCTGCGGGACGATTGGGCAGATACTCACTGTGATTATTGCCGTCGTGGTCACGGCCATAGTGGCGCCCTGGGCCACAACTCAGGTCACGGGTATGATGGGTAGCACAGTGACCGCCGCGGAAGCAGCCGTTGCGGCAACTGCCGGCGGCGTCGTTGGCGGTGCGGCGGGCAGTATTGCCAGCCAGGGCTTCGCTATTGCCACTGGCAACCAGGATAAGTTCAGTTGGTCGGCCGTGGCGACATCGGCGATCGCTGGCGGCGTCGGCGGCGGATTTAAGAATGTACAGTTCGCGAACAACGCTATTATCGACGGCGCCGCACGCCTTTTGACAACAAATGCCGTCAGCCAGGGCATCAACATGGCCGTCGGCCTGCAGAAGAAATTCGACTGGACCGGGCTTGCAGTATCGGGCGTGGTCGGTGGCGTCGTCGGTGGTCTACAAGGGACAAAGTGGTACGGCGGCTTGTCTGACGTGGATAAGGGCATTGTAACCGGGACGGCTTCGGTACTTACTGGCGCCGCAACCCGAAGTCTGCTCACCGGACAGGACTTCGGCAAGAGCCTTAAGGAAGCCTTGCCCGATGCCATCGGGCAAACAGTCGGAAGCATGATCGCAGGGGCGATTGCGAATGACGTTACGAAGAAAGGCACGTCCTCACCCACTCAAACAGACGCTAATTCGGATGCAAACAGTCATCTAGCTTGGAACAAGGCTCTCGGAATAGCGGAATTTGAGCCGGGTGTCGAAGTTGCTGGTGACGCATACCTTCCATCTGGGGGACATTTCCATTGGGATGATGAAGCGGTCACAGGCAATTATGTACCTTGGACCTATACAGATGCAGACAACAATTCGATACAAGGAAGTTTTAGCTCAAGAGTTGATAGTTGGAATTTAGGAGTTAATGAAGAGGGAATCACCTATTCCGCACCAGATGTCCCCAACGCTACCGCTTTGGAGTTGGGGATTGTTCAATGGTCTGAAACGGAAACCACCGCTTTAGCTGCCCTATCTTTCAGAGATACGTTGGCCGCTCAATCTTCGACGTCATCTATATTTTCTGTGCGCGCTGGTGATAGCGACGCTTTCACAAGCTATGGCACACTGAATAGCGCCGGATTTGATGATTACTCAATCAATGCGGCGTTCGCTTCGGGGCCGCAGCTATCGTCAATAAAATTCTCAAGTGTACTGCATCCAGATTATCAAAAAATATTTAGTCAACCATATTCGGGAAATTATACTTATAAGGATTCAGATGGAGTTCTTCGCGAGTATGGGACTGACTCTACTGGATATAGTTATGATCGACCAATAACATATGCTCAGGACTATAATTCACCGGCTTTGGTTAAAAGCAGATTTCTTCAGAATGAAATGCAATCGTTACAGAATGGCTCTGTCTCAAATATAGCTTTTAACTACTCTGCAATGCTCGGAGCGTCAGAGTCAGGCCGAGAACTCGCGATGAATTTGGGGGGCGCAGTCGATCTTATGAGCGTCGGCGTTGTCGTAGGAGGTGGTAATAGGAATATTGGTCGTCTCAATGTTAGTGAGCGTCCAGTCGCAACGGGCGGTAAAATTCCGAACGCAATATCGAACAGTGCCGCAGAGAGGATTTCGGCAAGGCACCTTGCGTGGAGTTCCGATCTTGGCGCAATTAATGATACGACCGTAGCATTGGGTCAGCGAGCATTGCGAAACTCGGGTGGGGATTGGGTAAAGTCTGAGGAACTCTTCAATCGCTATCTTTCATTGGCGGATGCGCGCTTGGCACGCACAGGAAGTAGCTATGCCGTTGAGCTGCAACCCGCGGCTATTGCAGGCGGAGACCGTGTACCTAACTTCGTCTGGTTGCACCGTGGCGATGCGACATCACCGCTTATTATGGGAAGTGATGGAACGCTTAAACTATTTGCCTTCCCAGGGTCGCGTAGGCTTGACGCAGGAATCATCGATATGACGGTGACACCAAATCAAAATGGACTTAGGCCCCTTGTAAGCGGCTATGATATTACGCTGAGTCCGACTAAGCCTCCGGTAGGGTCTTATTATCGTGAATATTTCGGCGACATACCTATTGCAGATATTCGACCGAAGGCAGGAAATTAAAATGGCAGTTACAGAAGTCATAGTCGACGCAATTATAGATGATTTTCTTCAGCCAACAATTGAACGATTGGGAGAACAATTGCGTCGGAATATCGAGTTGAGCTTGAAACTCGCTTTGGGCAATGAGTCGGTTCAGCGTCATATTATTTCATCAAGGCGCGACCATTTCGACAATATTATTGGGGAGGTTAGAGTGCTGGCGGCAGACACTGCTATTGCGGGGCGCTATAAATATGATTTGCAGTGTCTTTTACCTCGGCAAGACGATCTTGAAGGATTTTCAGGGCTGCGGTTGAGCGGTGCCGTAGTGGTAGGTGGCACTATTCCTGAGAATAAATACTATGGATTTATTTATACTTATAACGAGTGGAATTGGGGCAAGAAATTTAGAGATTTGTAGCCGCAGAGAGAATTACAATGAATTCCGGTGGCGACCGGTTAATTGGCTCTATGGGCTCTGCTCGTCTAAACAATGCCGCTGAATTGGACTCCATCATCGGTAATTTGGATGCGCAAGGTGTCGACATTAGCTTCCGAAAGGGCCAGTTTGCATATGGCCCTGCGCCAAGTGGAGGTAGGCCCGGCAATATAATATTTGACCCGGATGGTTCAATTTCAGCAATTCGACACGAATATGGTCACTTCATAGACGACCAGGCGTTGGGATTTCCTGGACAACGGTATTTTTATGAGAATCCCGGTACTCGCGTTGCTACGGAGCGGTCGCAATACTTAGGTGAAATACAAACTGCCAGGCAATTGGGGGATCAAGGCGCGCGACGGGCACTTAAGGCTCAGCTTTTACAAAAAGTGACCGAGATCGATATGAAATATGGAACGCAGTTCAATCCGCCCCATGGGAAATAACACATGAATTACGGTGACAGGATATCAATTACATAAACAAAATTGGACCGAACCTATTTCCGCAATTGATATCCTGTCACCGTAATTTACCGTAATTTGGGACCTATACCTACGACAAGAATGGCTTCCTGACAGAGTTCAACGATTCGGCGGTCGCACGTAAGGTGACCTATCAGAATGACGTCTATGGCCAGATCGTGACTCGCCAGGAAACCAACAGCGGCGCGCCCGGCGTGCGACGGAACTTCTTCTATCTCAACGGTCATGCCATCGGCGATCGCGGCACCGATCTGCTGCCCAGCCAGATCGACTATGCTCAGCAACTAACAAACGACAACAACGCCGCCATCAATGCGTTTAATGGCGTTTACTCCTATCCCAGCACGCCTCTGGTGGCTACCAATGCCCACTTCGACACATATGGCTTATAACCCCACAGTGATCGACCAGGCGGCGTCGAGCTACACAGTTAATGACGGCGACACGCTACAGTCGATCGCTGAGAATATCTGGGGCGATTCCAGCCTGTGGTATCTGCTGGCGGAGGCCAATGGCTTGGGCGCCGGCCAGACCCTGGTGGTCGGCCAGGTTTTGACCCTGCCCAGCCAGACGGTGACCAACCTCAACAACGCCACTACGTTCAAGGCCTATAACCCGACCGATGCGCTGGGCAACACCAACTCTAACCAGCCCAAACCGCCGGTACAGACCGCCAGCAAGAAAAGCGGATGCGGGACCATCGGGCAGATACTGACCGTGATCGTAGCCTAGTCGAGACGAATCCTGGACCGTTGAATAAAGAGCCATGGGCAGGCGTAAGGAAGAAGCCATGATTTCTATTGGAGCGGTCTTTAATGGACCAGAATTAAAAGGTTCTGCCTTAAGCAAAAAGCTTATGGAGACTAGCGCAGCTATCAAGGACCTACGCGGGTCGCTGGATGACGGAATTCGTCCTTGGGTTAATGCTGTTTTCGTTGTGCCAGGGTCATTGGGTAGCCCTGGATTTCATGGATTGATATACGGCGAGTATTCGAAGAAAAATAAAGGTGTTGTAGTTCAGATCGCAGTGCCAATTGACATTCTGTCTTTGGAAGATCCGTCTTCTTTTATTATTGAAGGATTACGGGGGGCAAATGCGATGGCGTTCCATTTTTTTCAAGAAAAGGGCGAAGATTTTCCGTTAGCTGAGGCGGAATTTGTTGTAACAAAAGTTCAGCAACGCCTTTGGAAGCCAATAATTGTAAAATAATTTACAGTTGCCGCAAACAGTGCATCGTACGACCTCTCGACTGTTGGCATGACAAGCGCCGAGCGACAGGCGGTTGTAGAATACGCTCAGCGTTCTAACGCTTGGCTTGCTCAGAATGGTGGTACTACAGTTCAGTCAACAGCGGGCACGCTGCGAAGCCAAGCGAACGCCGTTACCAGACTTGAACGGCTTAACGCCGCGCGTGCAGGCACACCCTATCAAGGTCAAGCCGGACATGTTCCGGATACCGCTTTGACTGGAACAGATCAGCCGCCTGCCGGCTGGCTAGACATGCCGGGGAGATCAAATAGCGTAGTGGGAGGTGGACTTTCTTCTCGAATTGGGCAACGTGTAGATGTAATTACAGTTGACGGACAAGTTCCATGAGCGCTTCACAATTAGCCACACTTGTTTCCATCGACGACATCAGCCTCTATCCCGCTGTCAACTCGGAGCTAATAGCTGAAGCCGAACTGGCGTTGGGCGTCTGTCTTCCGACGGATCATCGTGCAGCTTTGCATGAGAGCAACGGCGCTCAAGTGTTTGGGGGGTATTTTCGACTTTTTGGAATTGGGGCGGAAGCAAGCACTAACTTAGTGAAATGGAACGATCCCAACTTGTGGAAATTCGCTTGGGACACTCGTTGCTCTGATTATGTTTGTTTTGCTGAAACGGCGTGGGGAGACCAATACGCTTACAATAAAACCGCTCTAATGACGGGTAACACAGAGGTCTATTTTCTGGATTGCTTATCAATGTCCGCGACGCCGTTGGCTGCAACATTTTCCGACTTCTTGCGAAATGAATTCATACATTGTGCAACCGATCCATATGACGCCTTGTTGAAGGAGGCGCGGCAAATTTTAGGCGAACTTGATACAGCAGAACATCTAATTTATCTCCCGTCTCCGCTTTTGGCGGGGGCAGAGGAAATCACGAATGTTCAAAGAATGAATGCACGATCCGCGATGATCTGCAATGGCGATATCGCTATTCAACTGGACGCGGGTCCGGCAGACGGGAACGTCAAAGCTGTTTTGCCATACGAGGACGGCGAAGGGCGTATGCGCCTTCAATTAACCTGGGCGTAGCGCTCTGTTGCTGCAGAGAGTGGAGGGGCGCAATTCGGCATTTCGTCTTCGACCAACTATCGGGCAACATTTTTCGAAGCTAATCCGGTCTGAAAGGCCAAGTGGCAACACAACGATAGTCATATTCAGATCGTTAAACGTGCTGCCAGTTGTGGATTGTTTTAAAAAATTTACACGGGTTACTTGTATGCGGTAATTAAATATGGCTTTGTCCTCGCAAGGGGGATGCCATGGGGGCCTTTGTCGACAGCGTCAGCAGTATTTTGTCGCGCGTGGAAACGCGGACAGAGGTAGCTGCACAGAATATTTCCAACATGGCCACGCCGGGCTTCAAACGTGGTGTAAGTTTTGAGAGTGTAGTTGGCCTGAAGGCAGCGCGTCTGCCATCCAGTGTAGCCACTGAGGGCGTCGCGGCAGGGAGCGGTCAGACATTTGCGCTTGATTTAAGCCCTGGCCAATTGCAGATGACCGGCAATCCCAATGACCTCGCGATTACCGGAACGGGCTTTTTCGCGCTCCGCGCAGAAAGCGACGCAATCCTCTACACACGGCAGGGACAATTTAAGCGCGACGGCGATGGGCACCTGGTCACGACCCGAGGTGCTGTTCTCCAGCAACGCGGCGGTGGCGATTTGGTTTTGCGGCCTGGCGCTTTCACCGTTTTGACAGACGGAACAGTTATTCAGGCTGGCGAAGCAACAGGCCGGATAGCCATCGCGGATTTCCAAGATCCTGACTCCCTGCAATATGCCGAAAACGGTCTTTACAGCGCGCCTGAAGCGACTGTGTCATTCATGGATGATGCCTCTATCAGTCAAGGATCGCTTGAAGCGTCCAACGTATCGATGGGCGTCGAGATGATGACCATCATGGCCGCACTTCGCCAGGCACAGGCCGGTCAGCATCTGATGAATACGTACGACGATCTTATGGGCCGGGCAGTTACGACATTTGGACAGCAGGGGTAGGCGATGAATGGGGTTTTCTACATTGGTGCCACTGGACTTGAAACCCAGCAACGCGGGCTAGAGGTTGTGGCGAATAACATCGCCAACCTGAACACACCTACATTCAAGCAAAGTCATGCGCAGTTCTCACAGATCATGGCTGGTATGCCCAACCTGGGCCTTGAGGCAAGCAAACCATCAGCCTCCGTTCAGCCGGTTTTTCTTGGTGTCAAAATAGATGCCGCACCGGTAGATTTTACCCAAGGCGTCTTGACAGAATCCGGTTCGGCTCTCGACCTGGCAATCAATGGTTCTGGATTTATGGAGTTAATGGGGCCAGGTGGTCAAACGGTCCTCTGGCGCGGCGGCACTTTGAAAGTGAACGCAGATGGCTATTTGTCGGCCGCTAATGGCATGCCGCTTCAGCCGATGATCTCGGTGCCGCGAGATGCAACTTCTCTGTCTATTTCGGCGGATGGCAAGGTGATGGCGGCTGTCGGCGAGAGCACGGAGACTTCAATAATCGGCCAAATCAGTCTGGTGCAGGATGTATCGCCAGTAAGCCTGACATCTATAAATGGCGGTGTTTATCTGCCGGCCTCAGATAACGATCTGGTACGCTCGGCGCCGGGAGAAGACGGTGGCGGTCTCTTGGCCCAAGGGTTTGTCGAAACATCCAACGTTGATCTGGCCAAGGAAATGGTCTCGCTCCTTATGCTGCAACGAACCTACTCGGCGAATGCCCAGGTCGTTCAGGCGGGCGATCAATTAATGTCCATCGCTAATGAGCTAAAGCGATAATCAGTTATGTTTTTGCGTAGCGTCCTGTTGTTAGCGGTTGTATTTGTTGCATCCCCTGCCGAGGCGACACAAACCTGTATGCGGGCAACACACAGCCTGATAGCTGGACAGGTTCCTTCCGAAGATGATCTGATCCCGACGGATTGCGGCGACGTAAAGCCTGCTTCCGTCGTACGCTACGATGCCGATCTGCGGTCGGTCAGGTTCGCACGTTCAATCCAACCGAATGAGATTATAGGCTCAATTCCAAAAGATTTGATGGCCGCTGTCACGCCAGGTCAAAGACTTTATGTGTCTGTCAAGGTTGGGCCGGTGACTGTAGAGCGTGTGGTCGAGGCTATGCAGCCTGCAAAACCCGGCCAAAGTCTCTTTGTGCGCACCGCTGACGGTCAGATCATGAAGGTGCTCTATTCAGAGGGCGATCAATGACCAGCTTGCGAAAGGGAAGATGCGGTTCAGCACTCAAAGCGTCATTGCTTGCAGTCGGTGCAGCATCAATTTCATTGTCCGTTGCAGCGGAGGACCTCTATAAACCCGGAAGTTGGTCTAATCTGGCGGGCGATCGCACGGCCGAACAAGTCGGCGACGGATTGACTGTTTTGATCCAGGAGGCTTCCCAGGCCTCGGACTCCAATCAAATTGTTCATCAGGGAGAAGGCAGTCTTTTGGGGCGTTATACCGCCAATTCTGACGACGGCCAAGGCAGCCTCTCGGGGAATTACAAGGCATCCGCAACAGGACAGCATGGCCGATCCGGACAAATGGTCGCACAAATCAGCGTTGTCGTTGATGCTGTCCTGCCTAATGGCGACCTCCATGTCATCGGCGATCAATTGATTAATATAAATGGGGAAAAGACTCAAATTCACTTGGTGGGCCGGGTGCGACGCGTGGATATCAGCCCCGCTAACCTGGTCTATTCCAGCTCGCTGTCTGATTTGAACATTGTCTATGGCGGACCCAGCCTTACCAAGGGAAAGGAAAGGGGTAGGTTTTTAAGGCGTTTGTTCGGAGGAAAGCAGCCATGAAGCGATTCTCCGCTGTCGTCTTTTTCCTCGCATTCCTATCCTGTCTACCATTGGCAGTATCCGCTGAACCTGTGCGCATCAAGGATCTTGGACGTTTTATGGGGTGGCGCGACAATGCCTTGGTTGGCTATGGAATCGTGACGGGCCTCGCCGGATCTGGGGATTCACAATCCAACGAGGTGACACGGCAAGCCATAAAGAACGTCCTTGGACGGATGGGGGCCAATATCTCTCCGGAAGATATCCGCAGTCGTAATGTCGCGGTTGTAATGGTCACGTCTGTGCTGCCACCGTCGGCTCACAAGGGTGATCGCATAGATGCCACGGTCTCCAGCATTGGCGATGCAAGGAGTCTGGTAGGTGGTACTGTGCTTATGACGCCTTTGCTGGGGCCGGATCAGCGCACTTACGCCTTGGCGCAGGGGCCGCTCGTCATCGGAGGCTATCGATTTGACGCCCAGCTCAATCGACAGCAAAAGAATTATCCCACATCCGGCGTTTTACCGGCAGGTGCGATAATCGAAACGTCTGTCTCGGCCAGTTTGCTGAACGAAAACGGAGAATTGGTTTTTATCCTCAGCGATCCGGATACGACCACTGCAGAACGTGTCAAGGACGGTATCAACAGCATTTTGGGTGCTTCACTGGCCAGGATTTCAGATTCTGCCACCGTAACGATTGATGCCCGAAGATTCACCAAAGATATTTACGGTCTCGTCGCCCAGGTCGAAAACGTCCGGATTACGCCAGATTCCCGCGCCGTCGTCGTAGTCAACGAGCGGTCAGGCACGGTTGTCGCAGGGGGGGCGGTACAGATTTCCAGCGCGGTTGTTTCGCAGGGTGATATCAAGATCTCCGTAAGCCAGGATAATGACGCCTCTCAGCCATTTATGAGCGAGTATGGCGGATGGCACGGCGTAGTGGTGGCCAGCAAGAAGCTGGAGGCCACTTCAGGCGGGGATACGGTCGTTCGCTTCCCCAATACGACGGTGGGCGATGTCGTTGAAGCGTTACAACGGGCACATGTCGACACACGTGGCATCATATCGGTGCTGCAATCGCTGAAGACGGCGGGCGCTTTGCACGCTGAAATTATTGTAGAGTAGGATTGGGATGTCGGGGTTTACTTCAATTTTGGCCTTGAAAGCGTTGGATGGTTTGACGGCACGGGCTGATGTCATTGCGCAGAACATCGCGAATGCGAATACGGCCGGTTATAGACCACTCAAGGTGTCGTTTGAAAATGCTCTGGTTGATGCTGCAGCAAATGGTTCTGATGCCGTGGAGGCTCTAAACCCGGAAATAGAGACCGATACGGCAATTTCTCAAAACTCGGATGTCAGGCTCGATCTGCAAATGGCAACGCTTTCAATGACGACCGCACGTCATGCAGCTCTTATTCAGATACTGTCGATGCAGATGCAGCAGTATCGCGCAGCGATGGGAAGCTGATCATGAAGGCAATGGAAATCAGCTTGTCCGGGCTCGACGTCGAATGGCGCCGCCTCGAAATCATCGCCGATAACCTGGCAAATATGAATACGGTTCAGACACCCGACGGCGGGCCTTACAAGGCCATGCGGTTGATATCAGGGCCGAAGACGTTTGAAGGACATTTATCTCTCGGGGGTGAGAGCAGGGCATTGAATGGCGTTGCCGTTTACGGCGTCGAAACACAGGACGTAGTACCTCGTAAGGTGCGCGAGCCGGGCAATCCGCTTGCCGACGCCGATGGCTATGTCTCCTATCCAAATGTAGACCATGCGACAGAAATGGTCCTAATGGTAAAGACGGCGAGGGCTTACGAAGCGAACCTCGTGGCTATGAATGCGGCTCGGCAAATGTATGTCAAGTCGCTCGACATGGGGCGTCAGTCATGAGCGGCCATCCGATAGCGGCAATTTCGGCCGTGGCGATGTCCGGGCCGATTGACGGTGTCTCTCCGGGAACGTTAATACCGCAACAATCCTCCGCGCCAGTCTCGTTCTCTCAATTGGTTTTCGACGGCGTAGATAAGGTGAGCCAGCAGGCGGTCGATGCGGACGCTGCAGTCAAGGCATTCATTCTTGATGACACAGTGCCTACGCACCGGGTCATGTACGCGCTCGAGCAGTCCCAGTTGTCCTTGCAAATGATGCTGCAGGTGCGTAACCGCCTGGTCGAAGGATTTCAAGAAATCATGCGGATGCAGCTCTAGCAGATGGATGCGCTCGATAAGATTCGTTCGATGACTCCCCGGCGCCAGATTACTCTGGCGATCGGCATTTTTGCTATTCTGGCTGTCGTGATGGGGGGCGTCTATTTTGTCTTCCTGCGGCAACCGGATGCTGTCCTATTTTCGAACTTGCGCCCAATGGATGCAGCCACCATCGTGGCCGAACTCGATAAGAGAAAAACGTCCTACCATCTGGCAGATGAAGGCACGACCATCCTAGTAGCCAAGAACCAGGTTGATGCTACGCGCCTGGCTATATTAAGCCAGGATCTGCCTCTGAAAGGTTCGGTCGGTTTCGAGCTGTTCAACAAGTCCGACATCGGACTGACCGAATTTGCTCAGAAGATCAATTACCAAAGGGCTTTGCAGGGAGAGCTTGCGCGGACAATCATGGCGATGGACGCGATCGATACGGCGCGGGTCCATCTCTCGTTGCCGGAACCGACGATCTTCCGCGACGATAAGCGTCCCGCTAAAGCGTCGATCGCGCTAACTCTAAAGCCAGGCAAGGACCTGGCGCCCGGGACAGTCATGGGCATTCGTCGGCTCGTCGCAGCAGCAGTACCCGACCTTGATAGCAACAATGTTGTCGTGGTTGATGGCGAGGGAGAAATTATCAGCTCGGATGCGACGGCCGTTGCCACCAATTGGGAAACTCCCGGCCAGCACGCCGCCGAAACCTATTATACTGACACAATTCAACGGGTTTTAGCTTCAAACTATCCGTCGGGCGTGTTCGCGGTTCAGGTCGCGGCATCGCCGGTAACCGGGATAGCTCCACTTGCGGATGGCGCAACGGGTTCCGATACCGATTCGATGGTTGAGCCCTTCCTGGACTGGAGCCCCTCACAGCGTCACTTCCGGTTAAAAATCAATATTCACACGCCTCTAGCCGGAGACCCCGCAGCTGCGCAGAACATTCGATCACTCGTCGGCAGTACGATCGGCGCCGATACGCAGGTAGGTGACGAAGTTACGGTGTCATCTGATGATGCGGATCCGGTCACCAGGCACGTCCGCAGTGACCCTCATAAGGTTTCGGGCAATCCTGTAACAAAAAATAGTTTGAGATCACCGCGTTTGCCCACGGCATTTGGATCAGGTACATGGATCGCTTTTCTGGCTATCCTACTCACTGCTTCCTTGTATGTCATATTCCGTTTTGTGCGGCAGCTCATGCAAAAGCCGCGTCCCCAGCGTCGTCTGAGCGAGGCCGAACGGCAGGCGCTTGCCGACCGTTTCCGCGCCCTTCTTGAGCGGGGAGGCGATCGTGCAGCCGACTGAGTATGATGACGCTTTGCGGGAGCTGGTAGCGGAACTGGCGTCAGCCGGCGCGGAGGACGTGGACGCTGTCCTGGAAATGCTGGATTACAAATCGGCGAATGAGGTGCGTTCTCTGCTGAAGGCTTACATGCGTATGGAGAGTTTGTTCGACCTGGAGGTTCAGGACCACTCAGTCGATGCCTTGGGTCTGACGCCATGGCTCGCAGACCGGGTACGAATGCGGAGCTTGAACGGGGCTCTTCCTTTCGAGATTACAGCGCAGTGCAACGAAGCGCTTCGTGACCTGGCTCGCTTGAAGCTGGAAGCAGCGGCTTCAGAAGGATCCAGTGATCGACGTCATTCCCGAATTAGAGGGAGGCGCGAGGAATGAGCCGTGTTCTTAAACTGAGCGAAGTAAAAGAAGGGGTAGATGTTCAATCTCTACAGTCCGCCTTTCTAAGTGAAAAAACGGCGCTGGCGCCTGTTGCCGATGCGAGCGAGCTGGGACATCAGTCCTTGACAGACGAGTGTGCGCGTCTCAGTCGACAGCTTGAGCTGGCTGAAGAGGGAATGTCTCAATTGCGGAGTCAGGCAGAGACGGCCATTCGCGATGCCGAGATACGGGGGCGTGAAGCTGGCGTCCGGGAAGCAAACGATCGATCGTCCGATCTCGTTCGGCGAGTGGAGGCGGGTATTGCCAGGGCGATCGAAGACTTCAATGCGTCCATATCCAGTCTGGAGCGTTTGTCACCTCTGCTCGCAAGGGAAAGTCTGGCGGGTATTTTCGGTCAAGCCGGACCACGTCCGGACCTTATTGGCGAGGCCATTCGCCACCAGATATCGAAGATTGAAGATATTGCCATCATTCGTATTGAAGTTTCCGCTGCCGATTTTGGGGACGAACACGTTTTAGCGAGTTTATGCCAAACGCTGGGAGACCGGCAGGTCGAGGTACTTCGGCTGGCGGGTATGAAGAGCGGGGACTGTCGTATCAAGTTGAGACTGGGAACGCTTGAGGTCGGTATTAATCAACAGTGGGAACGCCTAAGTATGCTGTTGCGCGACCTGGCAGAACCAACTGGAGGCGGCAATGGATGATCATGTGTTCCTTGACCGGCTGCGTGGCGCAGATCTTATTGGGCGCACCGGCCGCGTTCAAAAAATCCTTCCAACCTACATTGAGGCTGATGGTCCAAACTTGCCACTTGGCGCCCTTTGCCGCGTAGATGCGCACCCAACCCCCGTCCTGGCGGAAGTCGTCAGCGTTGGGGTACATTCGATCATCCTCGTCCCGTTCGACATGGAGGCACGGACCTTCTCGGGCGCGCGGGTTGAAGCCTGCGTAGAGACAGATCGTGCCCGCGTCGGAGATACCTTGCTCGGGCGGGTCGTTGACGCCCTAGGTCACCCTCTAGATGGCAAAGGGCCGATTGGCGCGCAAGGTCAAGTGCAATTGCGGCCCTCGGCTGTCGCCCCCCTGGATCGTCGCTCGCCCAACAGGGTCTTCGAAAGTGGGGTTCGGGCAATTGATGGGTTCTTGACATTAGGTGAAGGTCAAAGAATTGGCATCTTCGCGGCAAGCGGCGTTGGGAAGACAAGTCTCATGACGCAATTGGCCGCCCAGGCAAAATCCGACCGGTGTGTAATCTGTCTGGTGGGAGAGCGTGGGCGGGAAGTGGAAGCGTTGTGGTCAGGGTTATCGCCGGAAGCCCGGACACGAACCACCTTGGTTGCAGCAACCTCGGACCAGGCAGCGGCCATGCGTGTGAGGGCAGGAGAGTACGCGCTTGCCATTGCCGAGCACTGGGCACAGTGCGGACAGCATGTGCTGCTTTTTCTCGACTCTGTAACCCGCCTGGCCATGGCTATGCGGGAAACGGGGCTCGCCGCCGGCGAACCGCCGACTCTTCGTGCATACACGCCCAGCGTTTTTGCAGCCATTCCGAAACTCGTTGAACGGTGCGGCGCGCTCAAATCGGGAGGTGCAATCACCGGTATTATGACGGTGCTGAGCGAGACCGACGACATTGACGACCCGATTTCAGAAATGCTTAAGTCTCTGCTGGATGGTCATATCATCCTATCGCGCGGACTTGCCGAGCGCGCGCATTTCCCGGCGATCGACATCCCACGAAGTATCAGTCGTCTTTCTAAAGACCTTATGGGCGCGCGCCATCGCCGCGACGCGCAAACGGCTACAGCGCTGTTGAGTACTTTCGAAACATCCCGCACCTTGATCGAGAGTGGGGTGTATGTTGCGGGTTCGAATCTCGAGATTGACCGCGCCATCGAGCGGCGGCCGGCCTTGACCAGGTATCTGAAACAGGGGTCGAATGAGGTATCTCGCTTCGATACAACGGTTGATGGCCTTACCAAACTCATGGAAGGACATGGGCATGACAGCTAGGAGGCAGAAAGCCCGCACCTTGTTCGACGTAGAAGCCGTCCTTGCCGCCCGCAAGGCTGCCCAAGAACGTGTCGTGGCCCATATCCGCAATGAGCTTGATGAACTCGAGGGACAGTGCGACGTTGAAGTGCAGCACCTGACGGAAATCGAAAACGGCTGGACCTTGGCAATTGGTGGTCAGTCTTTGAGAATTACCGAAGCGACGGTCTGGTCGGCCGAGTGGCGCCTGCGCACTGAGACGTTGAAAGGTCTGGATGAGAGACGGCGGGCGGCTTGTTTCAGGTTGGACGATGAAATCGGCAAACAAGCCACGCTCACTGCCCGAGAAGAGGCTGTGGCAGATATGAAGCGCGACGCATTGCGTCAGATTGGGCGGTTCGAAGACGAACAGCGACTGAATGAGTACAGGCACGGAAATTTTCGTGGATGGAGGGCTGAATGAAGATCGAACACACACACACGAGGCCCGCAACACACGCTATGCCCCTAGCGTTGCCGGCTGCTACTGCTTCATTCTGCCAGTTCTTAGCGCCTGCTGAAGCCGCGAAGGGAAAAACGTCTGCAGCGGTAACGCGGCTTGCGCCCCAGCTCTACAGTTTCAACGCCCTGGGTATTTTGGGTTCAGGCATCCATGCTGCAAGCAGCCCCGGCACTCGCTCACTTTCAGGCGGCCATACGGTTGGGCGTGCGGCGACCGGACAAGGTGCAGTGGGGGCATTGTCAATGGTTACGATGAATGAGTCAGACGACAGGGCCGAAAATCTCGCTACCCTGCCAAGTCCTGAAATAATTGATCATTTTGAAGCAAGGGACCTTGAGACTGGAAATGAAATGGTTCTGATGACGCGCCGGGCTGAGGCTACCGCTAATATTCGGCTTGGAGTCGTCACGCCATCGCTTTCACAATCCGGGATGCCTTTGGCTGCGAGTAATACGCTCAAGTTTGGAGGCATGGAAGAAGCTCAGACCTCTGTCTCACCGAGCGGCAAGCCCCTGAGATTGCCGCGTACAGTCGCTATCCGTCCGGCCGACCCCGTTCGTGTTATAATCAGTGAAGTTGAGGGCCGCCTCCAGATATTGGGGGCAGCCCCGGATATACCGGAAGCCGACAGGCTAAAAATACGTGTGATTGCTGAGTCGCTTGCGAACGAAGTCGGTACACATCTGGGTGAACTTACCCTCAATGGCACCCCGGTGCAGTCCCAGAAAACGTCCGGCCGGAGTGCGTCATGACTATCACACCCATCAACACGGCGACAACGCATAGCAGCAGCAACGGACTTGATTTTCAGTCCTTACTGCAGATCATTCTGCAGCAGCTGACCTATCAGGATCCGCTTAAGCCAATGGACAACTTCCAGTTCGTTTCACAATTGGCGCAGTTTTCACAATTGCAGCAAACCGAGACGCTTAACACCAGTATCACCAATCTACTTACGTCACAGGCTTCGCTGCAGGCGACGGGATTACTCGGCCGCAAGGTCGACTTTCTTACGGATTCGTCTACCACCATCAGTGGTGCCACGGTAACCGCCGTTGGTTTCTCCAGTGGACAACCGAACCTGACCCTAAAGGGGGCGGATTCCGCCGGTACTATCTACAAGAATGTAACGCTGTCCTCCGTTGTTCAAATCTTGGCCCAATAAAGGAAACGAAAATGCTTGGAGCAATATTTATAGGCCTCAGCGGCATGGAAGCTTTTGCCAAGGGATTAAAGACTATCAGCAATAACGTCGCCAACATGAATACGCTCGGGTATAAGGCCTCGACGATCTCGTTTAGTGACCTGTCGGGCGCCAGCGGCGAAGACTTAAACTATAGCTCAAGCCAACTGGGTGGCTCGGCTGGCCGCGGTGTCAGATACAATCCCGAGCGCATCGATTTTCGTCAGGGCAGTTATGAGCAAACGGACAATGCGCTGGACCTTTCCATTCTCGGTAGCGGTTTCCTTGTTGTAAAGAATGAGGCAGGGAACATTTACTATACGCGCACGGGGCAATTTTCTGTAGGTTCTGATGGCTACATCGCCAATGGAAGTGGCGATCGCCTGACCATTCTCAATGCAGGGTTGGTTCCCGAGACCGTGAATGTCAACGACCACCTGACGAATGATCCAGAGGCCAGCCAGAAGATCACTATTACCCAGGCCATCGGCACCGGGATGACCGATGATGCCCAGATCCAGAACCTGCAAGTGTACGACTCGATGGGAAGTGTCCACACCTGGACGATCAAGCTCAGTAAGCAAGCCGCTACGCCCACAGATCTGTCCAAGACAACTTATACAGTAAAGGTCTTTGAGGGTGACACGCAGATGGGGGCGGATAGTTCCATTTCATTCGATAATCTGAATGGCTCTGTTATTAATCCCGCGACCTTCTCGATAAATGCCGCGCCGTTGAATGCCGCTACGATGTCCGTGACAGTCGACTTCTCGGCCGCGAAAATGAATGCAAGTTCGTCCAGCTTGTTGCAGGCCACCGCTGACGGCCACGCCGTGGGTGCTCTCAACAATCTGGATGTCAATGACAATGGAAAACTGGTGTTAGTCTATTCCAATGGGGAGAAGGTAGAGCTGGGAGATATTGCCATAGCTGATTTCCAGGACCAACAGCAGCTGACCCGCGTCGGTAATGGCCTGTTCCAGAATACCGGTGGTTCGGCATTTGCTTACAAGACAAGCGGAATAGATGGTGGCGGCAAACTTCAGAGTGGTCAGGTGGAAGCCTCGAACGTCGACCTGACCGCAGAGTTCGGGAGTTTGATTCTTATCCAGCGGGGCTTTGATGCTTCTTCCCAGGTTGTGAGTGCAAGCAATGATATGATTCAGGCATTGTTCGGCATGCGGGGTCACGGTTGACTGTCGCATTTGACCATTGGCTGCCTAGCACTGCGATTACGCCTGAAGTTGTGCGTGAACCGCTTGTATCTGTTGTCGCGCAATGGAGTGCCTGCTGGTTTGTGGGCGACTATGCCACTGTCACGAGCCTGAAAATCTCGCCTGGCGCCGCGCGAAATGAATCGGACGATGGTGGCTGGCGTCTGCATCGGAAAGCGATAGCCGCGCGCAGTGAACCGGAAGCGCTGTCACGGATGACGGACCGCGCTCTCGACACGGATACCCGTGACCTGATGCTTAACGATAACGACAAGACCCTCATTAAAGCGCTTGAGTGTCGGCTGGTCGAGGATCTGGTTGAACGTCTCGAACTGGCATTTGGGGTTGTAGGCGGGGAGAATGGCGGCGATCGGCGTGTGCGGGATCCTTTGGCGAATGGTGGAGGTGTGCTTGCAACGCTGGTCGATTTATCGGGCCGCGATATCCTCAGCGTCGCTCTACCGTGCCATGTCGTTGTGCCACATATTAAGTCTACTTTGAGCCCCTCGCTGCTGCCTCAAGAAGCTCCAAAGTCCCTGACTACAGCCTTCGGCAATGTCCCGATGATGATCGAGGCCCTGGTGGGCTCTGCCCAACTGACTCTGGCTGAATTAGCAGACCTTTCAGTCGGTGATGTCCTGGTCCTAGACCGTGCAATTGGAGCACCCGTTGGGGTGACCGTTTTGAATAGCCGGCATGTTTTCGCCCAGGCCCGTGTTACTCAGACCGATGACGACGTAGCTCTGATTTTTTAATGTTTAAAGTGAGTGATCAAGTTAATGACTAACCGAACTGGTTCCGGGCCGGACAAGGCTTACGGCAAGAACGAGACAGCAGCTGCAGGCGAAGAACGTCGCGCCGTGTCCGTAAATTCACCCATCTTCAAGGATGTCCAGGTGAAGCTGGATGCAGCACTCGGTAGGGCGGAAATTTCCGTTAAGGAAGTTCTGTCTTTGAAGTCTGGATCTGTCGTTAAACTGGACACTAGACTCAATGACCTAGCTGAGCTGCGCCTCAATGAGACTCTGGTCGCACGTGGTGAAATTGTTACGGTGGATGGCAGTTTTGCTATACGGATTGTCGAAATCGCGCAATTGTCATGAACGGGTCAATGTTAGGGAAAAGGGGTTTTTTTATCAGTGCAGCGGCGGTGGCGAGCTTGCTGTCATCTGCAGTGGTGGCGCAAACCCTGGGCCAGGCGCCCCATCATGAAATATCGGCTTGGCGCGTACTGCTGGCGCTGCTTACGTGCTGTGTATTGGGATTCGCCGGCGCTCTCGCGTTACGCTACCGGCTGAAAACGGGCGGACATCAGCCCGCCTCCGTGGCAGGCGCAAGTGCAATGGCCAGCCTTGCGCAAATATTTCGTCTGAAGCCTAAGGCTGAAACTAATGCGAATTCTCGTTTGCAACTGCTGGAAACCGTCAACCTGTCGCATCAGGTCGACGTATCTCTTCTGAGCTGCGATGGTGCGACCGTCCTCATGGTCACCAGTGCCCAAGGTGCTTTTGTGATAAATCCGGACTCCCTACAAAAGTCTGCGGGGCACGTGTGAAGCACCGTTGGATATCTATTGTCGCATTTAGCGGATTGGCGCTGGTGGCAAGTCCGGCATCCACCTTCGCACAGGTGATGACCGACGGTGCCGGTGTCGCCGCGCACTTGGATAACGGTGGCGAACCGGTACACATCGCGATCACCCTTGGGTTACTGACACTGATACCCGCTATGCTGACGTGCATGACGCCATTTTTGCGCATCATTATCTCCCTCTCGATGTTGCGGCATGCGTTTGGCATGCCGGAAACACCACCCAACCAGGTCCTCATCAGCCTGGCGCTCATACTGACTATGCTCGTAATGTCACCGGCCTTAGCGCAAATAAACCGTGACGCTTTGCAACCTTACCTTTCCGGCAATGTCTCGCTACAAAATGCCACCGAGGTCGGCGTGAAGCCCCTGCGAGTTTTCATGTTGCGTCAAGTCCATGACCAGGACATTAAGACGATTTACGATATTTCGCGCCAGCCTTTGCCGACAAAAGCCGCAGATGTAGGTACCATGCAGTTGGCGTCTGCCTTCATGCTCAATGAGCTTCGTGTTTCATTCAAGATTGGCTTCGTCATTTTGCTCCCGTTCCTGCTTATTGATCTGGTGGTTTCAAGCATCCTGCTCGCACTCGGCATGATGATGGTCCCGCCGTCGACCCTGTCGCTTCCGCTCAAAGTCTTGATGTTCGTTCTCATCGACGGGTGGAGCCTGGTTCTAGAGGGTGTCGTTGGCAGCTTTAAATAACTCAATCTCAGACGGAGCGCATCCAGAAGCAGATAGCGATCTTGAAAGCCAGCTATGGCATGCTTTCAAGATCGAAGGCTCTGCAACCGCCCGCGGAGACCTTTTTGAGATCCACGCTATGTATGCCCGACAAATTGCGACCAAGCACTTCCTTGACCGTAAGAGCGGTGACCTTGAACTAAATGATCTTTGCCAGCTTGCCTACGCGGGTTTGCTGCAGGCATTGGACCGCTTCGACCCGTCGCGGGGTATCCCATTCCGACCCTTCGCGCGTAGGCGAATATCAGGAAGCATACTAGATGGTTTGGTCCATGTGAGTGAAAGGCGTGAACAACTGGCTTTTCGTCAGCGGGCGCGTAAGGAACGAATAGCTTCAATCTCAGCTACGGATCCTGGCGAGCTCGACACGTCCGAAGCGATGCAGGCACTGATTGAACTGGCGACAGGCTTGGCCATAGGCTTCATGGTCGAAGGTTGTGGTCTATACATAGATCAGGAAGAAACGGATAAACGGCATTCGCCGTATGAAAGCCTCGCCTGGAAGGAAATGGCAGCCGCGTTGCGAAATCAAATACATCAATTACCCGAGCAACAGGCGCGTGTCATCAGGTACCATTACATCGACGGTCTCAGTTTTGACCAGATTGCAAACACCTTCGGGTTGACGCGTGGCCGGATTTCACAAGTCCACAAGGCCGCGGTTCAGGCTCTGAAAAATCAATTGTGTGCAAGGCATGCTTTTATATTGGAAAGATAGGAGTTTCGAAATGACCCACGAAAACATGATCCCTGATGATGTCATGACGCAACTCCTGGCAGAAATTAATAGTGACCCCGAACACGCAGTGATCAGAATGCAAGATCTCGTTCAACTATATAGGGATGACGCCAGATTACCCTTCCTTCACGGATCTGTACTGGCGGGGCTCGGGCATTTCACCCAGGCACACCAGAAGATGCGCGAGGCCGTGGGTATGGCACCTGATTATGCCCTGGCGCGGTTCCAGTTAGGACTACTTGAATTGACTTCAGGCGATGGCGGTGCCGCGCAGAGGACGTGGGCATCGCTACGGGATCTTCCAGCTGATAACCCTTTCAAACTATTTGTAGACGGTTTGCTGCATATGATCAGGGATGAGTTCCCCGAGGCCATGAGATTGCTACAGGAAGGCATCGAGCGGAATACTGAGCTGCCGGCCCTGAACAAGGATATGAGCATGTTGGTTCTTGAGATGGCGCAGAAGATGAAAGTCGTACCCGACGAGCCTCAATTCGAATCCGATGCGAATTTCCTGTTGAAGCAATTCAGCTTCAAGCCGACCAAGCACTGAAGGTGCCGCAATGGTATACCGATGCCGTCATTATGACCGCACACTGATTACGCGACTTTAGGTGGGATATAGGCATGGACCCGATATCAAATGTTGATCGCCTGGTCATGGTTTTGCGTCAGCGGATTCTTGACCGCGCGAAGGGTAAAACAGTCACCTCAAACCGCAGCAAGCCTCAGACGACGGAAGGTCTTGCGGCTCTGGCAGCCATTGAGGCGGTGGATGATCAGCAACTGCGCCGAGCGCTGATTCAAAGCATTCTGGCCGATCAGTTCGGCGAGGGGCTGATCAATGACACGAAATTTCAGCAGGTGGTCGAACGGGTGACCGACGCCTTGTCTGAGGATGAAAAAGGCGCTGCCCTGCTGAACCACATGGTCGCTGAACTCAAAAGTAAGCGTATTGGGTAGCCGGGTTCTATTCCCCGGCACTCACCACATCGAAAGATTTGAGATCCATCGAAGATGGTACCTCATTGACCGAGACCACGGCTAGTCGCGGGATCATACGGCGGGTAAAAGCTTTTAGATGACGCCGAATATCCGGCCCACACAGTAGGACTGGTGTTAAACCCTGTTGCATCATCTTATCCGCATGCAACATGAGGCTGCGGATAAGTTGTTCCGCTAACTTGGGCTCTATGACGAAACTACCCTTGCCATCGCTGCGTCGAATATTGTCAGTGATCTGGGCTTCCAAACGCGGATTTAGGCTGAGAACGGCCAACTGCTCACTGCCCGCGCGCAAGTCATGGCAAATAGCATGATTGATTTTTTGCCTGACCATTTCCGTCAGCTCTGCGTGATCTTTCGTATGTCTGCCAACGTCGACCAGGGCATCGATTATCAAATCTATGTTGCGAATGGGTACATTCTCGGCCAGCAATTGCTGGAGTACACGCTGCACATCTGTGACGGCCATGATTGACGGAACCAGTTCCTCAATCATACCCGGCTGTCGAGCACGAACCTCATCCAAAAGGCCGAGAACTGCGGATCGCGTCAGCAGTTGCGAGGCCTCGGTGCGTACCACTTCAGATAATTGAGTCATTAAGACCGTCACGGGATCTACCAAAGTATAACCTGTCCGTTCCGCTTTTTCCCGAAGGTCGGCCTCGATCCATACGCCAGGAATGCCGAAGGCAGGATCGTGGGTCTGTACGCCCGGTAACGGTTCTGTGACGTCAGAGGTTGAAATGGCCAGGGTCTTGTCGGGGTAAAGGCGGGAGTGTGCATTGCGCGCCCCATAAATAAGGATCTCACATTCGTCGGCTTTCAGATGTAAGCCGTCTTGGAGGATCACTGGCGGCAGCGTAAAGCCGGAACGTTTCTCGATTTGCGATCTTAGCACCTCTATACGCTCTCCGAGGAGGGATTTTAGTGGCGTCCATTGATGGCTAAGGTCACTGCCGAGCAAAACCTGAATAGCAGGCGGAGCATGTCGCTTTTCTAAGATGTCGCTTGGCGCAGTGACATCGGATGTGTTCAGTTCGTCCAATTTATCCTGCTTTTTGCGCCGGGAAGCTAGCCACATGCCGATCGACATCACGGCAAGTATGCCGATTGGCCACTTCGGCATGCCGGGCAGAAGCATTAGAATGAACAGGGCGCCTATGACAATGAGAGGAATTTTGGGAACTGAAGAGAGTTGGGACAGGATTTCGGCGCTCAACTGACGATCCGCAGACGAGCGGGTGACAATGATACCTGTAGCCGTTGAAATGATTAGAGCTGGTACTTGACTGACGATGCCATCGCCTATGGTCAAAAGGCTAAAGGTTTGAAGCGCCGTTAGCCAGTCCATTCCCATTTGAGCGACACCAATGATCCAGCCGGCGATAATGTTGATAAGCAGAATAATAATGCCAGCAATGGCGTCGCCCTTGACGAATTTGCTGGCCCCGTCCATCGCACCGTAAAATGCAGCCTCTTTCTCAATGGCTTTTCGCCGGCGCTTTGCCTCATCCTGGTCGATTAATCCCATATTCAGATCAGCATCGACGCTCATCTGTTGACCAGGAACCGCATCTAGCACGAAGCGAGCAGCGACTTCGGAAACGCGCTGGGCACCGGAAGTGACCACAACATACTGGACTACTACCAAGATAAAGAAGACCACGAGGCCAATGACAAAGCTCCCTTGGACCGCAAAGGCTCCGATCGCACCGATCACTTCCCCTGCGTGGCCCTGCGTCAGGATCAGGCGCGTAGCAGCTACATTGAGCGCTAGCCGATAAAGCGTTGCCACAAGCAGCAAGGACGGAAATGTCGAGAAGGAGACAGGTTTGTCTACGTAAAAGGTCATAAGCAGAATGCTTAGTCCCAAAGCGAAGTTGGTGATGATAAGCAGGTCCAGAAGCGCGGGCGGGATTGGCGCAAACAGGATCAGAAGGATGCCGACAACGCCACCGACAAGCACGAGATCATGGTTTTTCTGGAAAAAGGACTTCATTTAGGCATCAGGCTCGAGCGTGGGTGGTTATGCGCGTGCGCATTTGACGATAGTGGCTGGCAACCGGTCGAAAAAATAATTCTGGAATTTCCCGGTCTAATTCGCAGCGATAGTACAGGTTTCTGGCTAAGCTTTGATCCTCGACAATCACAACACCGTAAAAGAAAGCGAGACGTTTCAGCCGCAAGGCCATCTGGTCGGCGCCCTGTGCCACGACTTTAGGGGCAATCATTGTTTTGGGATTATATATCAGGGCGACCGCGTAATGGGTTGGGTTAGTAATCAAGATGTCCGCACCGCGGACATTCTTTAGGCTTTTGCTTAGCTTTGCATACTCGCGGTGGATCTGACGCCGCCTTTGTTTAAACCTCGGATCACCTTCGCGGTCTTTGCTTTCTCGCTTGGTCTCGCTCCGGCTCATCCGCATGCGTTTCAAAAATTCACGTCGCGAAATCAGTTGATCAATGGAGGCTATAATGATCGCTGCGCCGACAAACAGTAATAGAAGTCTGAGTCCGAGCTGGTCCAAAGTCCGAGCCAGGCCATTCGCATCCTGCAATGTAGGGCTCGTTCCTTTGATCGCATCTAATATCACCATAACCGTCAGGATCGAGTAGACGGCCAACTTCAAAATATTTTTGCCCGTCTCGATCAGTTGCCGCATTGAAAACAGGCGCTTGATGCCGTTGGCTGGATTGAGTTTGCTGAAGTCGGGGGTAAGGGGCGTGAAGGAAAAAACGAAACCCGTTTGTATGACCTCAAATACCAGTACGGACAGAAAAATTGTGCAAATCAATAAAAGAAGTGGCTGCGCGACCGTTGCGAATACGAGTCCCGTAAGTTGTAGAAGTTCGTTGGCGTCTGCCGTCGTCGTCGAAGCTGAGACCAGGGCACGTCTTGAGGTCAATGAGAGAGTACCGAACAGGTTTGGGCTGAAAAGCCAGAGGTAACCTAATAGGGCCGTCAAGCTCGTAGCGAAGCCGAGATCCATACCACGGGCGACTGTACCTTTCTGGCGTGCACGATTGAGCTTGAACGGGGTAGGCGCTTCTGACTTATCCTGTTCAGATTGTTCAGCCATCACAGAAGATCCAGAAGGGCTTCAAGTGTAATTGTCGACATACGTGCAAACAGAGCACCCGTTGCACCGAACATTATTGGCAATATTAGAAGCAGCAGCAGTGTTTTAACTTGAAATCCAAGTACCAGAACATTCATTTGTGGAACTGTACGGGACAAAAGAGCAATTGCGGCGTCGACCAGAAATAAGGTTAAAATTGCCGTACCCGCGACTCCGAAGCTGGTTACCGAAAGGGCCCCCATCAATGCCACAATGCGAACAAGTTCGTTTGACGGAAGGTTGCCGGTCCCCAGGGGAATGATGCGCAAAGACTCCCCCAGAAGCCTCAGCAGATCATTGGGGCCACTCATGGCAAAAAAAATGAGTCCGGTCGCATATGCGAAAAAGGTACCGACAAGGGGTACTTGCCCTTTCGTACTCGGATCGATCAGCAAGGCCAGTCCGAATCCCGCCTGTATATCGATAGTACGACCGGCCAAGTGAAGCATGCCGAACATGACCTGAAAAGCCATCACGAAAACCATGCCCAGCATAAGTTCTCTAATGCCGACCAGGATGAGGGTGGATATACTCAGGTCATCCAGCTGGGCAGTCTCGGGCGCTGACCCGACCAGGCAGACTGTAACGCCCAATCCAAAAAGAATACGGAAGGGCACGGGCGTTCGTATCAATGAGAATGGCGGCGCGAGGGTAAAAACGGGAGCAACACGGAGGCCTACCAGCAGGCAGGTACAGACCCAGGTCTGAACATTGGCCACGATATGAGTTTCCGTTAAAGAGCCATGGACGGGATGAGCTGAATCATGGAGATCGCGAACTCCATCAGCTTATGAACCATCCAGGAGCCAAGCATTACCGACACAAGCGCTGCGGCAAGAAGTTTGGGAACGTAACTAAGCGTCATTTCCTGCAGCTGGGTTGCCACTTGCAGGACACTTACCAATAGCCCGACGAGGAGGACGACAATCAGAATCGGAGCCGAAATGATCGCCGCACTCAAAAAGAGGCGATTCATCAACCCCAGTGCTTCATCTGCCCCCATTTAGTCCCCCGGTAACGCTACAAGTCAGATAACTTTGCACAATGATTGCTGCATTTCAAGGCTGACACGCTTTTGGCATTAGTGACGTTGTGGGTAATTTACCTCCCGCACAATAGCGTTTTAAGGTCACAACAGCGGGGAATTAAAACCACATTCAGTTAGCAGAAACAGCTTCTGAATGATCCTTGGTGCGGACCTGATGGCGTTTTTGGCCTGAGATAGGGCCCTGGACGGTGAAATATAACCGAAGCCGGCAGTCCTTCTGGGCGACCAAATTTCGGAATATTGTGTGGATAAGTGGGTGCGTTGGTAGTCTGATATGTACTTTAATACCATCCCAAAATCCGCAAATCCTTGCAGTACAAAGACTTGAGCCGATAGCACATTCTAATTTGGGGGTATCGTTGGGGGTGTTGCCAAAATAGGTGTGAAAATAATTCTGTATAATCAACTGATTATGGTCTAAATTCGAGGGCGTGCCCACCAATTTTCCTTCCGAAACAATTGGTTGTTTGCGAGTTGGGCGTGTCAGTCCACCGCTCTTCGAAGCGCTATGCGGCTGATTTGCAACGGGCGGCCACCTTTCTTCATTTTGCCTGAGAAAATGATGCATGTGGAAACGGAAGCGCCTTCCGTCAGCGTGAAAGCTTTATCGAGTACCGATAAATCAGTCAGGAATCCACTCATGTGTCCGCTTTCTTCGCCGTCTCGCCGCCGGCGTCGCATCAGTCCGCTTGCGCTTGTTGCCGCTGTGATCCTGGCGCCGGCCGCCCACGCGCAAACCACGGCCGATACACCGGCACTCCCCAAAACGACGGAACAGGCGAAAGCCACGCCCGGCACCACCGGCGCACAGCCTGCCGACAGTGAAACGACCACCGTTACCGTGACGGGGCAAAAACCGCTTCTCCAGCACAAGATCGACCGCGACGTCTATGATGTGACGCAGGACCCCGACGCTGCCACGGGCACGGCCAGCGACGTCCTGAACAATGTGCCTGCCGTGACGGTCGATTCCGACGGAACGGTGGCCTTACGCGGCAATTCGAATGTTCAGGTCTATGTCAATGGTAAGCCCAACGCCCAGATGCAGGGCGACAATCGCGGACCGCAATTACAGAACATGTCGGCTGACGATATCGACTCGATCGAGGTGATGACAAATCCATCGGCGGCGTTCGGCTCCGATACCGGCGGGGGCATCATCAATATCGTCCTGAAGAAGGGGCGCCATATCAAGCCGAAGACCTCGGTCAATCTCAATCTGGGCAATGAAGGGCGCAGCGGAATCGGCTTCCGGTCCGGTGTCAGTATCGGCAAGCTGACCCTCAATGGCAGCTTGAATATCCGCAATGACAGCCGCAAATCTGGTTCGTTCAGCGATCGGACGCGTATAGACCCCCTGACCGGCACCACGCGCCGCGCCACTCAGGACAATCTCAGCAATACGCGCAACAGCAATATTTCCGCCAACCTGACCGGTGATTACGATCTGACGGAAAATGACACGCTGACCGGCGCGCTGACCTATTCACGTCGCACGCAATCCGGCTACACGGCCACGGAATACGATGATCTGGATACCGCCGGGATGATCACCGCCAGCAACGCACAGATCGGCACCAATGGCGGTCACACGAACAATGGCGATGCCAGACTGACGTGGGATCATCGGGGTACCGGCATGCAGGGTGAAGATTTCAAGATGCAGCTGGGACACAGCCAGTCCGACCAGGGCAATGATCGTGATTACCAGCAGATTTATCACCTGCCCCCTGATGTCATGTCTTTTTACGCTGTACGCGGCACGACCCGCAACAGCATTGACGATTTCAGCGGTGACTGGACGCATCCCATGAAGGATGACACGCAGTTACAGGCCGGCTGGGATATCCAGAGGACACAGAGCGATGCCTATAACTACAGATCCCTCAATCACCCGGAAGGGACGCCCGAACTGGCCAACCCCGCCTATACAAATCAGTTCAATGTCGACCAGACCATTTCGGCGGCCTATGTCACCTACCAGAAAGCCTGGGGCAAGCTGAGCGTTCAGGGCGGGATGCGGGTTGAGAACCTGCATGAGGTCCTCAACCAGGTGACCTCGGACGTACAGGCGAAGGTCGATTACGTTACATGGAGCCCAAGCCTGTTTGCGATGTATAACCTGACGGGCAAGGACAGCCTGAAGGCTAGTTACAGCCACAAGATCGTGCGGCCGGGCGCCAGTCTGCTCAATCCCTTCCTGCGTTATGTCGATGGGCAGAATGTCAGTTCCGGCAATCCCTATCTCGATCCGGAACAGGTCGAAAGCTACGAGCTTGAGTATGACCACACCGCCCAGGCACTGAACTATTCCGGCACGCTGTTCTACAAGACGACGCGGGATAATTTCGCCCAGGTGTCGAACTTCCTGCCCAACCAGCCGGACGTTCTGCTGACGACCAGCGACAATTCCGGATCGCGCAAAGACACGGGCCTGCAATTCTCGGTCAATGGCAGCATCGAACGCAAGCTGCGTTACGGTTTCAATGGTGTGCTGGGCTATGCCGTCTCGGATTCCACCGATTATATCACCCATTTGCCGGTCCACCGCGAGAGTGGTAATTCCAATGCCAACCTGTATGCACGCTATATGCCCGACAGCCGCGATACGTTCGGCATTAATGTGCGTTACCGTGGACGGCAACTGACGACCCAGGGCTACCGTACAGGCACGACGGTGCTCAATCTGTCCTATCAGCGGCAACTGATCCCGCAGAAACTGGTGCTCGATATCAATGGCCGCGACGTGCTGAGCAGCGATACCTCGCGCACCATCACCGACACCAGCAATGTGCAGGCGATCAGTGAACGTTTCGATTATGGCGCCACCTTCATGATGGGGCTGCGCTATACGTTCGGGCCGGTGAGCGCACAACGCCAGTCGGGAGACCGGCAGTGGCAAGGCCGTGGCAGGGGCGGTGGCAATCGCGGAGGCGGCGGTTTCGGTGGCGGAGATGACAGCTCCCAATAAGGGTTCGACGCTGGGTTGGGTACGGGCTATTCCATGGTTGGCATTGAGCAACAAAAAGGCCGGGCCAGATGTTTCCATCCGGTCCCGGCCTTATTTGACGCAGATTGTGGTTTTAGTAGTTATCGCGCAGCTTGCCGCCGAGCGCAGCCGTGACCGCGGCGATAAAGGCGCCGACCAGCAGGGAGATGCACAGGGCCGTATGGAAGGCGATCATGGCCTTTCGGGCATCTTCCGCCGCCTTGAGCGCCTTGGCCTTGGCGGCATCGATCTGAGCCAAGGTATTATTGACGCGGGCTTCGGATTCGGGCTGGGATAGACCGGTGCGGGCGGCCACCTGCGCGGCCAGATAAGCCCGATCAGCTGGCGGAACCACGCCCGTCTTGGCGCCGTTAGCCAGGATGCGGGTGGTTTCCGCGCTGACATCGGCGGTCGTTGCGGGCGTGGCCGGAGTCGTAGTGCGGTAAAGGCTGTCGGCATAATAGCCGAGATCATCCGAGGCAACGGCACCCGAAGCGACCGTCGCTGTTGCCTGAACACCGGCATTGACCGCGCCCATGGCCACACAGGCCGCAAAGACAAAGGTGAACAGCGTCGCTACAGCCCAGGCCAGGAAGCCATGCGCCGTATCGCGGAAGAAGACTTCATCGCTGTGGGTATCGGCCCATTTGACGCGCAGCCGGCCGGCGATATAGCCGCCGACGCCGGCAGATGCCCATTGCATCACAACCAGCCAGATCGCCATGCCGGCGGTGAAGGTCACCAAGCTTTCACCGGGATTATAGGCTGAGGTCGAGGCGAAGCCAAGCGCTGAGCCAAGCGGCAGTAGGATAGCAGAAATCGACGCGGCCGCAGCGGCGCCGCCGAGGATCGCGGCCCAGTGAATGCCGGATTTGGAGGATTCGAGATTGGGGCCGTCAGTTGCGACGAGGGGATCGGGGAGTGCCATTCTGTGCGCTCCGATCAACGAAACAGAAGGGCCAGAATAATGATGACGGGGATAGGAACCCCCAGTAGCCACAACAGAATACCTCGACCCATAATAACCTCCTATGATTGAACGTTCATTCAGGGATAAGGCAGGTTACATCGGGTCTAAATGCCGGAAACATCGGCAAACTGTAATGAAGTCATAAGCTTGACGATATTTTCCGGCTTTGCCGTGCGGTCAGGCCAATCGTGAGGACGGCCAGAATGAGGAGAGTCAGATTAAGGCCAAGCGCGGTTTGCGAAAAAGAAGCCGCGCCGAAGCGGATAATATGCCCGCCAATCAGGGCCAGCAGCGAACTGGCGAACACATACCGGCCGATTTGCGACAGGCTGGCTTGCGATGTCGCCAGCAGGCCCGCCAGCGAAAGCGCGATGGTCAGACCCCAGAAGACGGGCACAAAAGGGATGGCGGCGGTAATGGTGGCCAGAGCGGCGAGCGCCATGGCTGTCGGTGTGCCCCAGACAAAGCCAGTCCACAGCTTGTGCAGGCGCGGATAGGGACGGCCTTTTTGAGCCGATTTCAACAGCCAGATATCCATGCCGGTGGTGCAGATCAGGCACAGGGCCGCGCCGAGAAAGACATAAGCCCAGCGCACCCAGATGCCGCCGAAATTACCAAAGTGCAGTCGGAATATACTGGCGTAGATCTGCTTGCCGGCGGCGCCGTCGGACAGGTGGAGCTGGCCGACCATATTGCCCTTGCCATCGAATTCCCAGGTGTCGCCATAGACAAGCCGGTTTTCTATTTCGGCATAGATAGTCAGGCTTTCATGATCGGTATTGTAATGATTGATGCTCATGAAGTTGGGGTGAGCATCGGGATGGGCCTGTTGCAGGGTGGTGACCGCCTTGAGGAAGGCTTCACTGGAAACCTGGCCCTCTGAGGTCCTGGCGGCAATATCGGGATAGATAGAGGCGAAGGCCTTGAGCGGATCGCCGCCGTAAAAAGTCATGGCGGTGATCAGCACCAGAACCTGGGACAGGCCGATCAGCCCGCCGGTCAGGGCGATGACGATGTGGAAAGGCGAGGCCCAGACACCGATCCGGTTATGCAGGTCGGCGCGGTTGACACGCGGTGTACCATTGAGGCGCCACAGGAAGGCGTCTTTCAGGATGCGCGGATGCGCCAGCAATCCGCCCAGAATCAACGCCATCATGGCCACGCCCGTGATGCCGACAACAATCAGGCCAAGGGTTTCGGGCAGGTGCAACTGGGAGTGCAGTTCGGTCAGGCCATGCGTCGCCGGGTGTTCGCCGGGCACGCTGAAGCGCCCCTGTTGGTCATAGACGCGCACATCCTGCTCACCACGCTGCAACACCAGGCGCGGATAATCCTGTGTCGGTGTGGTGATATAAAGCTCGGTCTCTTTGTTATCACCGGGGATACGCGAACGCATGTCCGTCAGGGCGGTGGCGATTGCTTCCGGTCGGAAGGCCGGGCTTTCGGCGGCGTTTGCCGTTTCCCAGCGTTCGAGATCGATGTAGAAGACCGTCGCCGTACCCGACAGACAAACAAGATACAGGATGGCGGCCGCCACCAGACCGAGAATCTTGTGGCCCGTGAGGTTTTGCGCCACGAATGCGGCGGAAACTTTTGGCCAGAGCGTACGGGATTTCGTCATGATGTGAGGCTCATCCAAACAGTCTGGGCAGGAAAACAATGGCGGCGGCCAGGACGCTGAGCGCCGTCAGGCCACCCAGCGAACGGTAGGGGCGGCGGCTGGCCAGCTGGACAACCAGACCGGCCGTCATGGCCAGCAGGGCGACAAAGGCCAGTCCGATCAGGCGATCGGCCTCATTTCCCGGCACATAGGCAAGCCATAACAGCCCCAGCAGGACGCCCAATGCCGGCGCGGCCACAACACAGCCTATCAGGCGAACCGTTACCCGGCCCCAATAGCCCTTACCGAGCGCCAGTCCGTCGGTTTCGGTTTCGCGCACGGCCTGAACCTTGGCGGGCTGGCCGAGAAGGACAAGGCCCTGCCGTATGAGGATGGCGCAGGCGAGGATCATGACCATGACCGAACCGAGCGCAAGGCCCTGGTCGGTATTGGTGCTGACCGTCCAGAGGCCGAGACCGAGGGCAACAAGAGCCCAGCCCGCGGGCAGACTGTAGCGCCACAGGCGTTCGCGGAGGCCCCTGCGTCGCCAGGTCAGGAAGATGGCCAGCAGGCCCACAAGGGACAAGAGGCTGCCGGCGAACTGCACCGTGGTCATCATGGCTTGGGCTGCTTAGAAGGTGTAATCGAGTGTCAGCATATAGCTGGTGGGGGCGGCATAGAAGGCCTGGTCCCATTGCAGGCCGCCGAAGTATTTTTCACCGAAGGCGTTCTTGATGTTCAGATTGGCACGAATGCGATCGTCCAGACGGAAGCTGGCCATCAGGTCAACCACGGAATAGGCATCCTGACCGAAGGGGAAACCGGCACTGGTCGTCGAAACATCGCTCTGCCAGCGCCAGGCGGCGCCCAGTTTCAGGTCGCGCAGTTGCGGAATGCCATAGGTGGTGGACAGTTTGAGGGTTTCACGCGGCAGATAGGTGCGGACGTCATTGCCGTCGCGGTCCTCGATTGACAGGCTGGTCCAGCCGCCATTGATTGTCCAGCTCGGTGTGACCTTGCCGGCGACTTCCAGTTCGTAGCCTTCCACGAAGGTGTCTATGCCGTTGTAAAAGCTGTCAAAAGTGCCGGGGATATAACCCGCCCATTCAGCCAGGCCATATTGCTCGGATTTGAACACGGAAGCGGTAGCATAAAGGCGTTTATCGAACCATTCCGACTTGATGCCGGCTTCGTAGCTCTTGCCCTGGGCCGCATCGAGCGGGGTGCGGTTGACATCGACTTCCGACTGCGGATTGAAGATGTCCGAATAGCTGGCATATAGCGACAGGTTGGCATTGACGTCATAAACCGCGCCGACATAGGGGCTGACCTTGTCTTCCGAGCGGGCCTGGGAAACGCCGTATGACATGCCTTTGCCCTTCAGGCTGACGGCATTGAAGCCGACAATACCGGTCAGTTTGTCGGTAAGGTTCAGGTGGATGGCGCCATAGGCACGGGTCGAGTCGGTTTTGATCTGTTCCTGGAGAACGAGGTTGCCGTAGGTGGGTTCCGCCGGCGCAGCGATGCTGCCGCCCAGTATAGGCGAATAATAGGTCGCGCCGCCTTCGCCTTCCCACTTGTAGGTGGCGCCATGGGTGGAATTGATACCCAAAACAACCTGATGCGAACGACCGAACAGGCTGACATCGCCGCTGGCAACAACGTCAAACATGTCCTGCTTGAGGATGGACGGATAAAGGGCCGTGTAACCCAGAACACCGAGATCGCCGGCACCTTCATTGCTGTTGGGGTCCAGGCCGGTCACCGGGTCCGGGTTACCCCACGGATAGAGCAGCTTGGCGTCTTCGTCGTAGGATTTGCGCGTATAGATGCCCTTGACGGTCCAGCCGTTATCGAAGGCGTAGGACAGTTCACCGAAGCTCTGGTGGTCGTAGCTGTTCCAGTAGGTCCAGGGCGCGGCCGAGGAAGCGGACACCGGATAGCTGATCGGTGTGCCATCGGTAAAGTTCAGCGGCAAAGCACCCCAGGTTACGCCATCGGCGAGGTTGTCCTGTTGTGAATAACCCGCAGTGGCTTTCAGCTTCGGCGTTATATCCCAAGCCAGAACGCCATAATAGACGCTGCGGTCCGTGCCGTAATAGTCGAGATAAGAATCCGAAACCGTGCGGGCATAGACGAAACGCCCGGCGACGGTGCCATCTTCATTCAGCGGACCGGAGACATCGGCGGTCAGGCGGGCATTATCCCACGAGCCGTAGCTGGCCGTGACATCAGCCTGAAAGCTTTTGGTCGGGCGCTTGCGGATATAGTTGATGACGGCCGAAGGATTGCCGGTGCCGGTCAGCATCCCGGTGGCACCGCGAATGGCTTCGATGCGTTCGAAGAGGGCGGTATCGAGCGCCCCCACCTGAAGACCCCAGTCCAGCGGCTGGCCAACGCCATCGACCTGGAAGTTCAGGATGTCGAAACCGCGCGAATTATAATAGGTGCGGTCGGTTTCATCGGCTTCGACATTGATGCCGGGAATGGTGCTCAGAAGCTGGTTGGCATCCGTGAGAGCGAAATCCTTGATCTGGGCGGCCGTTACCACAGTAACCGATTGTGGCGTTTCGCGCAGGGAGAGATCGAGACCGGTAGCGCCAGCCGAGCCCTTGATGACGCGCTTGCCGATGACGACGACTTCCTTTGGTTCGCTATCATCGGAGACCGGCGCTTCGGCATGAACGACAGTTGCGGACATAAGCGTGAGAACAGAGGCTGTAATCAAAAGGCCGGAGAAGCGACGCGCGGACATGGGGAGGTTCCTGCAAAAATTGCGAATGATTTTCAATTCGCCGGTCATACGCAGGGGTGTTGGATGTGTCAACTGCTACTGAGAGTAATTCGCAATCCATGGTGCGATGTGGTCCATTTGTCGCACTTATCAAGCGGAAGTCAGGCCTTTGCCAGTTCGCGATCGAGGGCGGCGACAAGACGCGGATCATCTGCGGTAACATCCGGAGCAAAGCGCCCGACCACTTCACCGGTTTTGCTGATCAGGAACTTCTCGAAATTCCATAGAACTTCGCCTTTCGGACTGACCGGAATGCCGAATTTTTCCAGGCGCTCGCGCATCGGGCCGGCGCTGACTGCTTCAGGCTGTGCGGTGGTGAAGATATCGTAGAGCGGATGCTTGTCGGGTCCGACCACGCTGATCTTGCTGAACATCGGGAAGGTAACATCATAGGTGGTTGAGCAGAAATCAACGATTTCCGCATCGGTGCCGGGTTCCTGGGCCAGGAAGTTATTGGCAGGGAAGCCGAGAATCTCAAGTCCTTCGCCGGATTTCTCACGGTACAGGGCTTCGAGGCTTTCATATTGCGGGGTCAGGCCGCATTTCGACGCCACATTGACCACCAGAAGCACCTTGCCCTTGAAGGCCTCCAGCGTAACCGGCGTGCCGTCGATACGCTTCAGGGGGATGTCGTAAATATTGGTCATAGGGCGCTCCTTGTCGTGGTCAGAGAGTGCTTTTTTCATTGCACTTTGGCAAGGGTGGGGGCAGCATATTATCAACAACGGGGAGCCTGTCATGCACACTATTGCCAATATCATCGTCGGTTTTGTCGCCGCGCTTCACATGGGTTTCCTGATCCTGGAAATGTTTCTGTGGCAGACACCGTTCGGCCGCAAGACCTTCGGTCTGACCCCGGAATTCGCCGCACAATCGGCCAAGCTCGCCGCCAATCAAGGACTATATAACGGGTTTCTCGCCGCAGGATTGATCTGGGGCCTGCTGGCTGGGGCTGACAGCTTTTATATCAAGGTCTTCTTCCTGACCTGCGTGATCGTGGCCGGGCTTTATGGCGGCTTCACCGTCAAGAAGTCGATCCTGTTCATTCAGGCCTTGCCGGCCCTGATCGCGCTGGTATTGCTCCATCTATGACCTTTGCCCTGCGTACCGCCGTAATGGCGGATATTCCGATCTTGAAAGCCCTGATTGCGGCCTCCGTTATGGAACTCCAAGCCGGTGATTACAGCGAGGCCCAGCGTACGGCGGCGCTCGGCACGGTTTTCGGCGTCGATACGCAACTGATCATCGACAAGACCTATTTCGTGATCGAGGCGGAGGGCGAAATCGTCGCTTGTGGCGGCTGGAGCTTTCGCAGGACGCTCTACGGCGCCGATGCGCTGGCGGGCCGTGAAGACAACCGGCTTGATCCGGCCGTGGATGCCGCCCGTATCCGCGCCTTTTTCGTCAAGCCCGGCTACACACGACGCGGTCTTGGCAGCCAGATACTGAAAGCCTGCGAAGCTGCAGCGGAAGCCGCCGGTTTTCGGCACTTCGAACTGGGCGCAACGCTCACCGGTATCCCGCTCTATCGCGCTTATGGTTATGAACCGATAGAAGACACCGAGGCGCAGATGGCGGGTGGCCTGACCCTGCCGATCGTCCACATGGCCAAGACGCTATAGGGCTTCGCTGATACGGCGCACTGTATTCCCGTTGCGCATCGTGCCGACTCCGAGCTTCTTTGTCGTCAGGTGGCTCAGTAGCCGGGACTCGCTGGGCTTGCCGGAAAAAGCGACCCAAAGATCGTCATTGACACGCCGCACCTCGGCATCTCCAGCCTTTACCCTCACCAGGTTCCAGCAGGCATTGGCCAATGGATTACGCATGATACGAAGACAAACCTGATCGCCCGCAACATCGGGGAAAGGATTTCCAGCCGCCAGTTTTTGCCAGTCCGGCGCTGTGCGGATAATGATATCAATATGCTTGCCCATGGTCTTGGCAAAGGCGTGTTCCAGTCGGATTTCCAGTGCCGCAACAGACTGGTCTTCCGCATCGAAAATCAGGTTGCCGGTGGCCAGCAGGGTACGCGGATTATCCAGCCCCAGTCCGGCAGCGACGGCTTTCAAGTCGCTCATCACCAGCCGCCGGCCTTCACCGAGCACAATACTGTAGAGCAAAGCGACATATGTCATCAGGGTTTCCTTGCCTTGGCGCGGTAGGTTTTGTAGGGCAGTCTCATGTCTGAAACTGTCATCTATGTCGATGATCATATGCTGGTGGCGGAAAAGCCCGCCGGGCTATTGAGCGTGCCTGGTAGATTGCCGGAAAACAAGGACTGCCTGATCACGCGCCTGCAAACCGCGTATCCCGATGCCCTGACCGTACATCGGCTCGATATGGCGACCTCCGGCCTGATGGTTTTTGCGCGCGGCGCCGAGGCGCACCGCACCTTGTCGAAGGCTTTTGCTGAGCGGCAAGTTAGCAAACGCTATATTGCGGTGGTGGCTGGAGAGCTGACGGGGGAGGGGGAGGTCGATCTGCCCCTGATCACCGACTGGCCCAACCGCCCGCGTCAGATGGTCGATCATGACATCGGCAAGCCTTCCCTGACACGCTGGCGCGCACTCGAAAGCGGTGAGGGACGAAGCCGCGTCGAACTGGAACCTGTGACCGGGCGGTCGCATCAATTGCGCGTCCATATGATGGCAATTGGCCATCCGATCCTGGGGGATGTCTTTTACGCGCCGTCGGAAATCGAAGCCTTAAGTCCGCGTTTGCTGCTTCATGCGGCGCGTCTGTCCCTGCGGCATCCGCTTAGGGGTGAAATGATGGATTTCCATTCAACGGTTTTTTTTTAAATGCGTCATCCGTCTGTTCTCTTCGCAACTCCAGTCCTTGGCTCGTGAGCAGACTTCGCTCAATAGCGACTGGCTGTCATAAAGGCGGATATGACTGAAGCGAAAACGGCAGGCTTTCACTAAACGGCCAGGCTATGGGCGCGCAAAAAGAGGGCGATGCGCGCTTACGCATTGGTGGCGGGATATCTTGCTTTACCCCTTGAGCACCATATCTGCCGCCTTAGCCGAGAACTTACGCTGCGGGAAGCAGGTAAAACGACGCGAAGTAATGGTGTTGACCGACATCCATTCGCCGGCCATCTCATCCGGCGTAAGGGTGAGGCGGACAAAGCCGTTATAGGCATCATCGGCGGCCAGAACCTCGGCATTCTGATCGGCGAGCGTATCGGCCAGTTGCAGGTTCGGCAGCCATGAATCAAGCCAGCGTGTAGGGCTGGTAATGGCGGTGACGCCCAGTTCGACGGCGATCGGCTGGCCCAGACCATCATGCAACTGATTGGCCCAGGCGCAGTGGCTGTCGCCGGACACCACCACCGTGCGCGCCTGTGCTGTCTTGAGCATCGTATAGAGCCGTTCACGTTCCGCCGGATAGCCGTCCCAGCTATCGAGATTGAGTGGCAGGGGATCGGCGCTGTCAAACAGGGCGATAAAGGTGTCAAGCTTCTGGCGCGCGCCTTCCGGAGCCAGGTTGCGCATAGCGGCAATGGTATCCAGCCCCAGCCGCTTGACGATATCCGGACCATTGACCCGCGCCATAACGACCTGATTGCCCAGCACCTGCCAGGTGACACCATCCTTCACCGATTGATGGAGGGTGGTTTGCAGCCACTGGCGCTGGTCAGCCCCCAACAGTTCACGGTTGTCGGCATTGAGCTTAGTGCGAAAAGCCGTCTTGTCGGGCTTACCGTCGGCATAGGTCAGGTCTTCGGCATAATCGAGCTGTTTGGTCCGCGCCAGCAGGCGGCTTTCCAGCATGACCAGTTCGGCCAGTTTGCCGAAGCGGAAACTGCGATAGATGGCCTCGCGAAGTTTGCCCGGAGCCGGATCACGGATCGGCATCCATTCGCTGTACGCTTTGAGCGCTGCCGCCTTGCGTACGCCCCAGTCGCCTTCGTCAGGCTGGTGATTCTCGGCGCCGTCACGCCACGGATTGTTGCAGATCTCGTGGTCATCGAAAACGCATATCCATGGCGCGCGGGCATGGGCGGCCTGCAGGTCTTCGTCGCGCTTATACTGGGCATGGCGCATGCGGTAATCGGCCAGCGAGACAATCTCGTGCGTTGGTTCCGGGATGCGCATCAGCATCCGGCCATTGCCCATACCGTAATCGGTCAGGCCGGCACCATATTCATAGATATAGTCGCCAAGATGCACGACGGCATCGACGCGCTCCAGGTCGGCGATAGCGCGATAGGCGTTGAAATAGCCGTTGGGATGCAGCGAACACGAGACCACTGCCAACACCACCTTGTCGGTTTGCAGGGGCAGGGTGCGGGTGCGGCCTATAGGGGAAGGTATCGGACCGGCGAGAAAGCGATAATGATATTCTGTGTCAGGCGTCAGGCCGCGGACATCGACCTTGACCGTATAGTCGCGGGCAGCATCGGTGAATACCTTGCCTTCGGAAAGCACTGTGGTGAAGCTGTTGTCTTTCGATATCTGCCAGGTGATATCGGCACTGCGGTCCAGGCCGCTGATGCGCGTCCACAGGATCACGGCGTCAGGCAGCGGATCGCCGGAAGCGACGCCGTGTTCGAAGCGGACCTGCGCGGGTGTTTCAGGAAGGGCGGAGGCACCGAGGGCGGGCGCAGCGGCGACCGTCCCCACGGCGAATAAGACTTTCCGGCGGCTGACCATCCCCATAAGGCTCCCGCTGTTTCCGATAAAACCAGCGGATAGGGTGATTTGATGACAGCCGTTTAGCGGTTAAGTGACGGTTTTTCTTCGAAAACCTTAATGGAGGCGTAATCAGGGTTGTTCCGAAAGACTGTAAATGCACGCCATTACCAACCAGGTCGACCCTTTTCGGACTGAAGGGCAATGGCTTCTGGAAGGTGCACATCAAGGTGTCCCACCGTTCGACATCGGGATTATTGGTGTCGCGTTCCGCCTTGGCGCCGGGATCAAAATCCGGCGCCTGTTCCCTGATCAGCACCATTCGGTTACCGATCAGCCAGGTTTCCAGTTCGCGGATATCGTCGGCACGAATCGCAGCGGTGACGGCTGCCGACGGTACCGCGTGTCGGCCAGCATACCCGTGATCCCGATGGAGGCCGGCAGTCCGAGGCTGAGATCGAGGCCGCGCGCCTTCAAGGAAAAACGTGCGCCGGTATTTAACAGGCGCTAAAAGAAGAAAACTGAGAGATTCTCTAATGACCCGTCCCAAGATTCTGATTACCCGTCCGTGGCCCGCCGGTGCGCAGGCTTACATGCAGGCGCATTACAACACGACGGTCAATGAGACAGGCAAGCCCCTGACCCACGCCGAATTGCAGCAGGCCATGCTGGATTATGACTGCCTGTGTTCCTCGCTGGGGGACCCGATGGACGCCGGTGTCTTCGGTGTGCCGAATGCGCGGGTGAAGATGATCGGTCACTATGGCGCTGGTTATGACAATATTGATGTCGCCGCCGCCAAGGTCGCGGGCATCACCGTTTCCAACACACCGGACGTTCTGACCGATGCGACGGCCGATATCGCCCTGATGCTGATGCTGATGGCCTCGCGTCGCGCCTCCGAAGGCGAACGTCAGTTGCGGGCTGGCCAGTGGAAGGGCTGGGGTACGACCGCGCTTATGGGACAATCGCTGGAAGGCAAGACGCTGGGCCTGGTCGGGTTCGGGCGCATCGCTCAGGCGACGGCGCACAAGGCGCGAACCGCGCTTGGCGTGAAGATTGCCTATTATAGTCGCCGTCAGGCCGCAGCCGATATCGAAACGGCGCTTGAGGCGCGCTATGTCGCTTCGCTCGATCAACTGGCCGCGGACGCCGATGTGCTGTCGCTGCATACGCCGGGCGGGGGCGAGACAAAGCACATGATCGATGCCCGCCTGTTGAAATTGATGAAGCCGACATCGATCCTGATCAACACCGCACGCGGTTCGGTGGTCAATGAAACCGACCTGGCCGAGGCGCTGAAAGCGCGCACCATCTGGGCGGCGGGGCTCGATGTTTATGAGGCCGAACCGGTGGTGCATCCCGCACTGCTCGATCTATCCAATGCCGTTCTACTGCCGCATCTTGGCAGCGCCACGGTCGAGACTCGCGAAGCCATGGGTATGCGTGCGGCGAGCAATGTTGATCTGTTCTTCGCGGGGGAGCCCGTGCGTGACCGGGTCGCTTGAAGTTGTTGAGGCCAAGGTACAGGAGTGGCTGAAGGACGCGGACAGGCCTTTCGTGCTGGGCATCTGCGGCGCGCAGGGTTCCGGAAAATCAACATTGAGCGAAGGCCTGGCTAAACGGCTGGAAGACGAGGGGGTTGCTGTCGCGCTTTTGTCGCTGGATGATCTCTATCTGGCACCGGAAGCCCGCCCGGTCGCCGTGTCGCCGTTGTTCGCCACACGCGGTGTGCCGGGCACCCATGATGTGGCCCTGGGCGAACGCGTATTTGCCAGCCTGAAAGCCGGTCAACCGACCCGCCTGCCGCGCTTCGACAAGGCGAATGACCGGCCGGCGCCGGCAAGTGACTGGCCGGAAATCACTGCGCCGGATGTCATCATTTTCGAGGGCTGGTGCGTGGCTGCCCGTCCGCAGGCCGATGAAGCCTTGAGCGCTCCGGTCAATGATCTGGAACGCGAGGATGATGGCGCGTGGCGCCGTGCCGTCAATGAAGCATTGAAAGGCCCTTATACCACTCTGTTCAGTCATATCGACCGGCTGATTCTGCTGGCCGCGCCGGGTTTCGAGATTGTACGCGACTGGCGGATCGAACAGGAAAACACCCTGCGCGCCCGCCTGAAAACGGAAGGCCGCATAGGTACAGGGGTGATGAGTGATGCGGAGGTCGGCCTTTTTATCCAGCACTACGAGCGCCTGACCCGTCATATCCTGCAAACCATGCCCACCTATGCCGACCTGATCTTGCAACTTGATTTATCTCGGAATATGAAACCAGGTCCGAAATGCTGGCCAGACTGCGTTGAGACAAAATGATCATTTCCGCCGCCACCGATTACCGTGAAGCCGCCAAACGCAAGCTGCCGCGCTTCCTGTTCGATTATCTCGATGGCGGCTCCTATGCCGAAATGACCCTGCGCAACAATGTCAGCGACCTGTCGTCCCTGGCGCTGCGCCAGCGTATCCTGAAAAATGTCGCCGACCTGTCGCTGGAAACCGAACTGTTCGGACAGAAGATGGCCATGCCTGTGGGGCTGGCGCCGGTTGGTCTCGGCGGCATGTATGCCCGTCGCGGTGAGGTGCAGGTGGCGAAGGCCGCGAAGAAGGCGAATATTCCCTACATTATTTCAACGGTTTCTCTGTGTCCTCTTGAGGAAATCGTTGAGAAGTCGGGTTGCGATATCTGGTTCCAGCTTTATGTGCTGAAGGACCGCGGCTTTATGAAGCACGCGCTCGAACGGGCGCAGGCCCTGGGCGTCAGCAAGCTGGTTTTTACCGTCGATATGCCGGTGCCGGGCGCACGCTACCGCGACAGGCATTCCGGCATGAGCGGCGATTTCGGCCCGATCCGCCGCATCGTTCAGTCGATGCTCAAGCCGGGCTGGGCCTGGGATGTTGGCATCAATGGCACGCCGCACGATCTCGGTAATGTGTCGAAATATCTCGGCAAGGCGACAGGTCTGGAGGACTATATCGGCTGGCTGGGCGCCAATTTCGACCCGAGCATCAACTGGTCCGACCTCGAATGGATACGCGACATGTGGAAGGGGCAGATGATCATCAAGGGCATTCTCGATCCGGAAGACGCAAAGGACGCAGTCAGGTTTGGCGCCGATGGCATTGTGGTGTCGAACCATGGTGGCCGTCAGCTCGATGGCGCGCTGTCGACCTGCAAGGCCTTGCCGGCGATTGCCGATGCCGTGGGAGATCAATTGACGATACTGGCCGATTCCGGCATCCGCACGGGGCTGGATGTGGTGCGGATGCTGGCGCTCGGCGCCAGGGGCGTGCTATTGGGCCGGGCCTATATCTATGCCCTGGCGACCCATGGTGAAGCCGGGGTCACCAATCTGCTCGGCCTGATCGAGAAGGAAATGCGCACCGCCATGGCGCTTACCGGCGTAAAAACTATCGTCGAAATCGACCGCAATCTGCTGGCCTGATATGAAAAGGGCCTCCGGATAGCTCCGAAGACCCCTTAAAATTAGGCAGCCCCAACAGTCTGCTTCTGTGTGCCGAGGCCCTCGATGCCCAGTTCCATGATATCGCCGACATTGAGATAGATCGGGTCGGGCTTCTGGCCAAGGCCGACGCCCGGCGGCGTGCCGGTGGAGATGACATCACCCGGATGCAGCGACATGAACTGCGAGACGTAGTGAACCAGGAAGGCCGGCTTGAAGACCATGGTCGAGGTCGTGCCATTCTGGAAACGCTTGCCGTTGACGTCCAGCCACATTTTCAGGTTGTTGACGTCGCCGGCCTCATCCTTGGTCACGAGCCAGGGACCGATCGGGCCGAAGGTGTCGCAGCCCTTGCCCTTGTCCCAGGTGCCGCCGCGCTCGGTCTGGAAGTTGCGCTCTGAGACGTCGTTAATGGTACAGAAGCCGGCAACGTAGTCCAGCGCCTCGGCTTCGGAGACGTAGGAGGCTTTTTGGCCGATGACGAGACCAAGTTCTACCTCCCAGTCGAGCTTGGTCGAGCCGCGTGGCTTCAGAACCTCGTCGTTCGGACCGATAATCGCAGAGGTTGCTTTCATGAACAGGACCGGCTCGTCCGGTACGGGCAGGCCGGATTCGGCGGCGTGGTCGGCATAGTTCAGGCCGATGCAGATGAACTTGCCGACGCGGCCGACGCAGGGACCGTAACGCGAACCGGCCGGGGCGAGGGGCAGGGTGGCCGGATCGATGGCCGCGATCTTTGCCAGGCCGGCATCGGAAAGTACGTCGCCGGCGATGTCATCGACCACGCCGGAGAGATCGCGGATCTGGCCTTCAGCATCGAGAAGGCCAGGTTTTTCAGCGCCCGACGGGCCGAAGCGGAGCAGTTTCATTTTGTAATCCTGAATAGAAGCGGGGAGGCGTGGTTCAATGCCATCAAGTAACGGGTCAAGGGGCGTACCCCTGCTAGTTAATCCAGCCGCCATCGATAATGTGTGGCTGGACAATCGTAAAGCTCGATTCGTCGGAAGCGAGATAAACAGCGGAAGACGCGGATGAGGCGGAGACTGGCTGTAATTTCCATCTGGGTCTTTGTTGTCAGCACGATCACAGACGCAAGCTTACGATATATGGTTATAATATGTATTATGAAATTAACGTTGTCCTTTTTGACTTGGCAAGCCACGGATCGCGTTTTGACTGCAATAATAAGTCTTTGAAATGACTTGTCATAAAGCTTGTATAAGCATGAAAAATATATGACATATGTTGAATGGCAAGATCACGGTCCGATTGAAATTCCTGCTGATTTCCGCGATCCGTGTTATTCTGAAATCAGAATCGACTCCTCAAGGTACCACCACTTGAACACTGCCGTAGCTTTTTCCGCCCGTAATGCGCGTCGCCGCCCACGTCTGGCTGTCGCTGTCGTTGAAGATCTGGTGACCGCGATTGTGACGGAAGTCTATGCGGCCGGATCCGCCTTGCCGCCGGAAAACGTGCTGTGCGACATGTTCGAAGTCAGCCGCACGGTTATCCGTGAAGCAACCACGGCGATGGCGGAAAAGGGTCTGGTGATTTCACAGCAGGGCCGCGGTACGATCGTGCAGGATTCGTCGCACTGGAGCCTGCTTGACCCTATGGTTCTGGGCGCCCTGTTCCAGCGCGATGACGGCCTGAGCTATCTCGATAACCTGATCGAGATTCGCGTGACGCTGGAAGCCTCCATGGCTGCCAAGGCGGCGCAGAAGGCGACGGATGAAGATATCGCCGAACTGACTGCACAGATCGAAAAGCTGGCAGGCCTGATCCAGACGCCGGTCGCCTATGTCCTTGAGGACGTTAAGTTTCACGACATCGTCATGCGTATTTCAGGTGATCGGCTGAGTGAGGCCATTATCAAAAGTATTCAGGGTAAGGCGCTGAAAAGCCTGAATTATTCCGGCAATCTCAATATCGAGCATATCAAGGAAACCCACGCGGCTCATACCGAGGTCTACCAGGCGATCCTGAAGCATGACGGCGATACGGCGGCGAAAGCCATGCGCGAACATATCGAAGGGTCGTGGAAAAAGCGTCGCCCTACCAGTCTCAGGTGATTCCCACTCTTAGGTGTTTAATACGCAGTCTGCGTTTGAAGGTCTTGGTACCTGTGGGGTGATGGCTACTATCTACAGCAAGGTTGGAAATTTCTCGCGCCGGTCATTTAAGAAGCGATGACGACTTCCGAGCATCTGCCGTCATCCGTAGGTGGCACATGATATCGTTGGATGGTCCATTTGGTCTGGGCCGGCAAGATCAATTCAATCAGACATAATACATCGCATATCGAGTGTTCGATTGATTAACGAACCTTACGCGATCCTGACTTTTTGCCACCGGGCTTCACATGGCAACACTACGGGAAAAGTGGATAGAACGACGCCAGGCCGGTTTCATATTGAGACCATACCATCTGAGGATACGCTCATGTTCAAATTCCGCACCCTGGCTCCTTCCGGTTTCGCCCTGGCCCTGGCCCTGACCACCACAGCGATGATTCCCGCCATTGTGCCGCAGGCAGCTGAAGCCGCCACCAAGGCCGATATCAACAACGATTCCCAGGCTGCCCTCAATTCGCTTTATGCCGGCAATCCCACCGCCAAGCTGATAGGTTCCAAAGCCAAGGCCATCCTGATATTCCCCAGTATCGTCAAAGCCGGTCTGGTATTCGGCGGTGCCTATGGTGAGGGTGAACTGATCGCCAATGGCGGTGTCGAGAACTACTACAATTCCTTTTCCGGCTCATGGGGACTGCAAGCCGGGGCTCAGTCCTACGGCTATGCCGTTTTCCTGATGACCGACAGCGCCGTGAAATATCTGCATGACAGTTCGGGCATCGAAATCGGCGTTGGCCCGACGGTTGTGGTGGTCGATGAGGGCGTGGCCCGCAACCTCTCGACTTCGACCCTGAAGGACGATGCCTATGCCTTTATTTTTGACCAGAAAGGCCTGATGGCCGGGGTTTCCATTGAGGGCACCAAGATATCCAAGATCAAGCAATAGCATACCCCTGGCTGACTTGATCTTGTTATGAGCCCTCCGACTTCTCCCTGGTCAGAGGGCTCTTTTTTATTCCACCCAATCCTTTCGGATCGTTTTCGAAGCGAGGAACAGCAGCAATGCCGCCACGAGATAGAAACCAAGGCCGATCACAAAAGCCCACTTGATCGAGTCCGCGCCATATTCTGGTTTGAGCAGATCCGATACCTTGCCGAAGAAATAGGGGCCAGCGCTGAGGCCAATCAGGTTGGTAATCAGTAGGAAGAGCGCCGCGATCAGGGCGCGTGAAGACGCCGGGGCCAGGTGCTGTATGGACGTTACCAGCGGACCGAACCACATCAACCCAAACGCCTGCGGGATGAGGATGAGGAAGAAGGCCTCGTGTGGCGTCTTCGCCATCACGCACAGGGCGTAAAGCGGGGCGGAAAGTACAAAGGCGATGGCGGGGATCAGCGCATAGGCCCCCTTGCGGTCAGGGCCAAGCTTATCGGCAAGTACCCCGCCGCCCAGTATTCCGATAATACCGCTGATCAGGAAGGCGCCGGCGAAAAGCTGCGACCGGCTTACGATATCCATGTGCAGCGAGCGCGCCAGAAAGGTCGGAAACCAGTAGAGAAAGCCATAGCCGACCAGTGAAGCGAAGGACGCGCCGAAGGACATAAGCCAGAAGGTGGGCTTCCCGGCGGCCAGTTTTATGACCGCACCAAATGTCTGGACAGTGGCGGGTGTCTTGTCGAACCGACCGCGCACCGGATCCTTTACCAGCATACGGAAAACCGGCGCCAACAAAACCCCGATGCCGCCGATGACAAGGAACGCCCAGCGCCAGTTCACTTCTGCCGCCATCAGGCCGCCGAAGAGAATGCCGGCGGCGCTGCCGATCGGGATGGCCAGCGAATAGACCGACAGGGCGCGGGCGCGCTGCTTTGGCGGATAGAGATCGGCGATCAGGCTGTAGGCCGGAGGTACACCCCCCGCTTCGCCGATACCGACCCCCATTCGCGCCAGAAACAGTTGCGGAAATGAGGTGGCCAGGCCGCACACGGCCGTGAAGCCTGACCAGATCGCCAGCGACGCCGTCATGATCCACACGCGCGAATAGCGGTCTGCCAGCCACGCGACGGGTATAGCCAGAACACTGTAGAGCAGACCGAAAGCCAGTCCGCCCATCCAGCCGAGCTGTGCGTCATTGAGATGCAGTTCGGCGGCAATCGGTTCTTTCAGGATGCTCAGAATTTGCCGATCGAGGAAGTTCAGCGCGTAGACGATGATCAGCAAAAACAGCGTGAATGATCGCCCTTTGGCGGGTGTAGTGTCCGGTGACATTTCCGTCTCCCCATATTCCGCCGCCTTCATAGGCCGTACGTGTGAGTCCCACAAAGGAAAAGCGGCGGTTTCATTGAGTTGTCGCATAAAGGGGGCTAGGAATGAGGCTCCAATTCATCAAACAGGAGAGTTCCGCATGATCCGTACCGCACAGGCCCATTGGGCCGGCAATGGCCAGCAAGGTGAAGGCAGCCTGACCACGCAGAGCAAGGTGCTCAACGGCCAGCCCTACAGCTTCAAGCTCCGTTTTGAAAACGCCGACGGTCAGGCCGGCACTAATCCGGAAGAACTGATCGCTGCGGCCCATTCCGGCTGTTTCTCCATGGCTCTGGCGTTCGCGCTTGGCGCTGGCGGCTTCACGGCAGACAGCATCGATACCGAGGCCTCGGTCAAGCTTGATCCGGTTGAAGGCGGTTTCGCCATCACCGGCATCACGCTCAAGCTGACGGCCAAAATTCCGGGTATCTCGCAGGAACAGTTCGACGCCATCGCCGCCGGCGCCAAGGCCAACTGCCCGGTGTCCAAGGCGCTGTCATCGGTGCCGATCACACTGGACGCGACGCTGGTTTAATTGCCGATTATCGGCACTTCGCAATTCGTCGATTTGAGACGCCCGGTAAAGAGACGGAAATCCGTCTTCTTTCCGGGCTTTTTCATTCTGGAAACCGTACCGATCTCGCTCAGGTCGGCGAAGCAGGTATCAAGCGTCGGCGCATATTTGGCTGGCAACACGATCAGAGCGCGGTCAGCTGGCGCGGTTTGTGACCAGGCGTAGCGTTCACGCTCCGCCATGCCGATCACGGAAGCGCCCGGTATGTGCAGGCTCAATTCGCCCTGGGTATTGTAATCGGTGGTGGCGATCCAGCCTGCGCCCGTCTCCACTTGCCTTGTCCGGATATCATGGGCGAGCTTCTCCCAGCCCTGACCGAGACCCGCTGTGCCGCTTTGCTGGGGCAGAAAATTGCCCAGCGCCATGATTAAGAGCACTAGGGCGCTTACGGCAATCCCCAAAGGCGCGGCCCATTTGCGCGCCCAGCCGAACTGGCCGCTTTCTGCACCGACAGCCGCGAGCAGTACCAGACCGGGATAAACGGGCGCCGGCCAGTTGCCCTGAATACGGTCATGGAAGACGTGGACCAGCATATAGGCCATCAGCGGCAGGGGCAGTGCCACCAGCAAGGTCAGGCCTGACGCCGTGCGCGACGTCCACCACATCGCCAGACCAAGCGCTACGAACACAAAGATCAGTGGATTGAGCAGCAGTGGCTGCGAGAATACAAATTCCAGCAGGTATTGCGCGGTGACATGCGCGCCTTCGATGCGACCGAACTGCTTGGCGAAGGTGATCCAGCCGTGTTGGGCGTTCCAGATCAGGTTTGGCGCCATGGCAGCAACAGCGACTATACCGCCGAGCCAGGGCCAGGGCGTCAAAAGCCATTTGCGCGCTGGCCTGTCGAGCACGAACCACGCCAGCACACCCAATCCTAAGAAGAAGTTGGTGTATTTGGCCTCGATGCCCAGTCCGGCAAACAGGCCAAAGACCAGCCACCAGTAACCCTTGCCCGTGGCCTGCAATTTTGCCAGCGCCCATAGTCCGCAGGCCCACATCAAGACTGACGGCGGATCGGGCGTGGCGACGACCGAGCCGATACTCAGAAGCAGGCAGGCATTGAGCCACAACAGGGCGCGGCGGGCGACTGTTTCGCTGAACAGCGTTTTGCCAGTATCGTAAACCAGCCAGCTTAAAACCGCGAAGCTCAGTACAAACGGCAGGCGCAAAAACAGGGCGGATATATCTGGCAGTCCTGGAATGGCGGCGATCCACCACGCCACCATCGGTGGATGGTCATAATAGCCGAAGGCCGGATGCTGCGCCCACAGCCAGTAATAGGTCTCATCCGGCACCAGCCCGGCGCAGCCCGCCGCGATCAGCCGCAGGCACATAAGTCCGGCAAGCAGGGGCAGGTAAGGAATGCGGCTAAGGCGGTCGGTCAGGGTCATCCGCCCTTATTGGCCGCTTTCGTTCTGCTAGACAAGTTTCATTACGGCTGGTCCGCCCAGTGCCGGATCGGTCATGGATGGTTTGCCGGTTTCGATATGACCGGCGAAACGATGGCTGAAACCGTCACCGCTCACGCTGACATCATACCATTGCCCGCTGGCGGCGAGATCGAAGGGCAGGGTTTGCGATTGGCCGGCCGCCAGGGTGACGGTCTGCGCGGCCTGACCATAGGCCTCGTCACGGACGGTCAATGGCAGGGGCGCACTACTGCTGTTGTGCAAAATCACGCCCGTCTTTTGCCACTGGACCGGCACGGCCTGCGATGCCTGGCCGCTGAAGCGGCGGTGGAAGCCATTCGGCGCGAACAGGGACAGGTCATAGGCGCCCTTGGCCGGGATAAGCGCGGTCAGTTGCCCGCCGGCCTTGACCGTATAACGGCGGGGCGGTGCTGATGGCATCAGCCGGTCGTAGATATGGAAGACGACGGCGGTCTCGGCGCTGTTGTTCGTCAGGTCAAGCATGACGAAACCATCTTTTGTCGCGGCATTGGCTCCCAGGTCATAGGGCAGGGCGCGCGCCGGGCGCTGGCCCTTTTCCTGTACCGGCGGCGTAATCTGTTCCGGCGGCCGCGGCGTGGGCTGGCTGTTCAGCTTGCGGGCGCGCTCGGCCAGGCTGGCTGTTTCCGGCAAGCTCTGGAAAAAGGCCTCGCCGTTAGGGTTGGCGAAGTCGAAACAGCTTGTCAGGTCGCCGCAGACCGCCCGGCGCCACGGGCTGATATTCGGTTCATGCACCCCGAAGCGTGTTTCGAGGAAGCGGATGACCGAGGTATGGTCGAACACCTGCGAATTGACAAAGCCGCCCTTGCTCCACGGCGAAATCACATACATCGGCACGCGGGGGCCAAGACCATAGGGCCGGTCTTTCCAGTCCTTGTCGTTATGATATTCGCCGGTGGTGTCGATCTGGCTGTCGCCATAGGTCACACCGTCGAGCTTCGCCGGCACGGCGGGCGGCGCCACATGGTCGAAATAGCCGTCATTCTCATCGAAATTGATCAGGAAGACCGTCCTGGCCCAGACGGCCGGATTGGCGGTCAGAGCATCGAGCACCTGGGCGGTATAATCCGCGCCCTGGGCCGGCGAGGATGGGCTGGGATGTTCCGAACCGGCCTCGGTGGCGACGATCCACGACACCTGCGGCAGCTTGTCGGCCAGCACGTCTTCTTTCAGCTTGTCGAGCTTGCGGGTGCGCAGCGACTTCGCCGCCAGCGCGACCAGGGGCGGTGAGTCTGACGTGTTGGCCATACGGTAGAGCTTGAACCCGGCCAGGGGATTATCAGTGAAATTATCGTCCATGTCCTGGTATATCTGCCAGCTGATGCCGGCGGTGGTCAGGCGTTCGGGATAGGTGACCCAGGTGTAGCCGCCATGGCCCTGCGGATCGCTTTTCAGGTTGTCGTAGCCGTTATCGATGGCCGGGCCATGATGCGCGCCCAGCGGATCATTGGTGCCGGTCCAGATAAACAGCCGGTTCGAGTTGGTGCCGGTATGGATGGCGCAGTGATAGGCGTCACAAATGGTGAAGGCCTCGGCCATGGCGAACTGGAAGGGGATATCCTCACGCGTGAAATAGCCCAGGCTGTGATTATGCTTGGCGCCGGGCCAGTTCGACAGGCGGCCGAGGTCCCAGGCGGCCTGCGCGTTCGGGAAGCTGTGCGGCGTGCCTTCGGCGCGCATATATTTGAAGTCCTGCACCGTGTCGAAGCGGAAGGGCGCGATCAGGTGTTTCGGATCGTGTTCGTCGGGCTGCGACCAGACCGTGCCGTTGACCGTCGGGATCGGGAAGCGGTCGGAAAAGCCGCGGACGCCGGACAGGGTACCGAAATAGTGGTCAAAGGCGCGGTTTTCCTGAGTGAGGATAACGACGTGCTGGACATCCATGATCGTGCCGGTGCGGTTATCGGCGGGGATATCGAGCGCGCGGGCGATCGAGGCGGGCAGGCCACCGATGGCGGCAGCCAGGGCGCCGGAGAGCAGGAAACGGCGGCGGTCGATGGTCATGATATTATCCCTTGTACTTACCTTTTTAGGGCATATCAGTCGGTCATGACGGTTTTATCATGACGCTTTATATGGGTATGACTAGCGGATCGGTCGAATAGCCCCCAGATAAGCTGTGGCCAAGCAAAGGATACCTTATGAGCGCGCTGTTTTCTCCCTATAGCCTCCGTGACCTGACGCTGAAAAACCGCATCGTCATATCGCCCATGTGCCAGTATTCGGCGGAAAATGGCCGGGCGACTGACTGGCATATGATCCATCTGGGGCATATGGCGCTTTCCGGCGCGGGTCTGCTGATTCTGGAGGCCACGGCGGTCGAGCCCGACGGGCGCATTTCGCCGGATGATCTGGGCCTGTGGGATGACGCTACCGAATACGCGCTCAGGCCGGTTCTGGCGGCCATCCGGCGCTACTCGAATATGCCCGTGGCGGTGCAACTGGCCCATGCCGGCCGCAAGGCCTCGACCCCGGCGCCATGGAAGGGCAGCAAGCAACTCACGCCGGAAAGGGGCGGCTGGCTGACTCATGCACCTTCGGCCTTGCCCTATAGCGATGACCAGACGACGCCGATCGCGCTCGATGCGACAGGTCTTGAACGGGTGAAGGCGGCTTTCGTGGCGGCGGCAAAGCGGGCCGACCGGCTCGGCATCGACGCCATCGAGGTCCATGCCGCCCACGGCTACCTGCTGCATCAGTTCCTGTCGCCGCTGTCGAACCAGCGCACGGATAATTATGGTAGTTCGCTGGAAAACCGCATGCGCTTCCCGCTGGAAGTCTTCGAAGCCGTCCGTGCGGCCTTTCCCGCCGGCAAACCGGTTGGTGTCCGCGTCTCGGCCAGCGACTGGGTGGATGGCGGCTGGGATATCGATCAGACGGTCGTCTTCGCCAAAGAACTAAAAGCCCGTGGTGTTGACTGGATTGATGCCTCTTCGGGCGGCCTGTCTGCGCATCAGCAAATACCGCTGAAGCCGGGCTACCAGGTGCCGTTCGCCGAGGCGATCAAGGCCATCGGTATTCCCACCTTCGCCGTCGGCCTGATCACTGAGCCGAAACAGGCCGAAGAGATCATCGCCAGCGGTCAGGCTGATTTTGTCGCCCTGGCGCGGGCCATCCTCTACGATCCTCGCTGGCCATGGCATGCCGCCGCTGAACTGGGCGCACAGGTCGAGGCGCCGCCGCAATATCTGCGCTCGCAGCCGCGTGAACTCAAAAATCTGTTCGGTTAGACGCGGTTCCACGGCATTTTGGCCATCATAACGCCCAATCCGCAAAAGCCGGTCAGGCCGGCTATTGTCAGGCCCGCGCCGAAAACGGCGGCCAGTCCGATAAAGTATGGAGACACCAGCAAACTGAGCGTAACCGTCACCAGCAGGCCAAGACCTATGGTGAGTTGAATCTGCCGGTCGAGCGGAAGTGGTGGCCGGCGCGTGACCGAACTAAGGCTTTTCAGGCCGGTGGCATTCCAGGCCGTTATGCCACCTTCCAGATTGTAAATCTCCAGTGCCGGATTTTGCGCCAAAAGGCGCTCCGCCGCCGTCTGGCCCCGGCCGCCTTTGAGGCAATGGATCACAAGTGTCTTGCCGGCCATATCCGGCAAAGACGCGGAGTCGATCTGGCCGAGCGGGATGAGGTGCGCGCCGTCTATGCGATTGGCGGCGTGCTCGGCAGGCTCGCGCACATCGATCAGCAAGGCTTCATTGTGGGATAGCCATTGGTTCAGGGTGTGGGCATCAACCGATTTGACAGACATAGAATAAGGCTTTCACTTTAGATGAGTCTAATTTATCAGACGTTGCAGTACATGAGGTACAGGGTCGAAAGTATGGCGCCGACCTTGGGGTCGGAAATGGCGTAGTAAACCTGCTGACCCTGTTTATCGGCACTGATAAGACCCTGTTCGCGCATTTTCGCCAGATGCTGCGACAGAGCAGATTGTGACAAATTAAGCGTTTCATTCAATTCCCCAACGGACTTTGCCCCTTTGACCAGGTGACAGAGGATCAGCAGGCGATGGCGATTGGCCAGCAGCTTGAGCATGGCTTCGGCCTCTCCGGCACTGCGTTCCATGACATCCAGCGGCGTATCAGATATTTTTTTTTGCGTGTCCATATTGCCAATATATTAGATAATTCTAATATAAGCAAGAGGCGATCGTGCCTGAAAGTCAGAAAGTCAAGTCAATGACGAAGTCATATCCTGAGATTACCCGCCGTATTTCCGCCAGCCTGAAAGACTTGCGCAAAGATATCCCCGAAACCATGCAGGGCTTTTCTGCCCTGGCGCAGGCGGCCAGCCGTGAGGGCGCGCTGGACAAGAAAACCAAGGAGCTTATGGCCCTGGCCATAGTTATCGCCACACGCTGTGATGGTTGTATCGGCTTTCATACCGAAGCCTTGGTGCGCCTGGGCGCCACAAAACAGGAAATCGAGGAAACGCTTGGCATGGCCATCTATATGGGCGGCGGTCCGTCCCTGATGTACGCCGCCGACGCCCTGCTGGCCTTCGAGCAATTCTCCCAGCCAAAGCCTGTCCTTTAGGGCTTGGGAGACCCAAAGAGGTCAAAATCGGGCAGGGTGCCGCGCGCTTTGATCTCTTCCTCCGTACCGATGCGGAAGACAGAGCTATTGTCACCATCGAAGGCCGGCCAGTTTTTCAGGCCATTGCCATTCGGATTGCCACTTTTGGCGAAATTGGTCCAGTAGGTTGCCAGACGGTCGGCCAGTTGCCGGTCTTCATCGCTCCAAGGCCGCGAGTCCTGATCAAGCTGATCGAAGACAAAGGGAATTTCAGCGCCATGGCCGGCCTGGCAGCCATAGCCACACGGCGTAGCCGGTTCGGCGGGGGAATGGACGAAATAATAGAGCCAGGGTTTTGCGCCGCCGGCCTGGGCTTGCAGCGAGGTCCAGTACCACATCCGCCAGCCCCACCAGTCACTGGTCAGGTGGTTGATGGACGTGCGCGCTTCGGCGTCTGTCGCTCCCGGATAGGTGGCCAGCAGCGCCTCGGTTGGCGCATGGCCCAGCAGTTTCGTGATCAGCACCTTATGGTTGGTGGCGTTGAAATCACCGGTACCAAGGATTTCCGGCGCCAGGTCCTTTCCCTCGTCAGCGTTCCAGCCCACCAGAATCGGCACGTCATTCTGGCGGTGGTGACGGTAGGTTGTCGTCATATCCTCGCGCAGCACATGGCCGTCGACGATAACGCGGGGCGCCCAGGTCTGGTGGATCAGTGTGTCGGCATCCATGCGGCGCAGGTCAGCGAGATTGGCGGCGCCCTGTGCCTTGACGAAGGCTGCGCCCTGCGTCTCGGCCGTCGGGCGATCGAAATTGCCACTTTCACTGCTATCGAGCGGTACGCTGTAATTGCCGCTTTCGGCAATGGCGCGCTGGAACAGCCCCTTAGCGGCGGGGGACACTACCAGCACGGCCACCGAATTTGAGCCGGCGGATTCGCCGATGATCGTGACGCGCTCAGGATCGCCGCCGAAGGCCGAGATGTTTGCCTTCACCCAGGCAAGCGCCGCGATCTGGTCTTCGATGCCCTGGTTACCGGAAGCCAGGTCAGGCGACTCCGCTGAGAGATCCGGCGTGGCCAGAAAACCGAAAATCCCAAGCCGGTAATTGAGGGTGACGACGATGACGCCCTTCTTTGTCAGACGGGTGCCGTCATAGAGCGGCTGCGCCCCGGTGCCGCCGAAATAACCGCCGCCATGTATCCAGACAATGACCGGCAGCTTTTCGGCTTGCTCTTTCTTGGCGTTTGGGGGCGCCCAGATATTGAGATAGAGGCAGTCCTCGCTCTGCGGATTGCTGATCCAGGTGACGGTCTGGCGGCAGGCGGGCGCAAAGGCGCGTGTTTCCTTCACGTCCTGCCACGGCAGGACCGCTTGCGGCGACCGCCAGCGCAGGTCACCGACCGGCGGGGCGGCGAAAGGTACGCCGAACCAGGTGCGCACTTCGCCATTATCCGTGCCGGAAATAGAGCCGCCGGTCACGGAAACCGGCGGCGTTGCCTGCTGGGCAAGGGCCGGGAGCGCCATCAGCGCGGCACCAAGAACAATCAGGCTACCCAGTACGCGCATTGGAATCTTCCCTGCCTTATTTTACTTGCCGACGACCTGCACAAGGGAAGGGGCTGATTTGGCGAAGGCCTTGTCAGAACCGGTGGCGGTCAGGCTCTGCGTGGCGTCGTTCCAGTGAAGGGTGGTGGTGACAGCGCCCTTGCCCTTTTCGTAATCATACGAAGTGCCGTCATCATCATAGAGGCTGAAGTCGCCATCCTTGCCGGGGTAAACCTTCAGCGCGGTGATGCTTTGTTTCGTGGCGGTCGACTGGATGTCCGCACCCACCGGCACGATCGAGCCGGCCCTGACGAAGACCGGGATCTGGTTGATCGGGGCGGCCACCTTGACCCACTGGCCGCCGGTCAGCTTCTCGTTGGTCCAGTAGTTATACCAGTCGGCACCTGCCGGCAGGTAGACGTCCTTTTCCGTCTGGCCCTGCTTCGTCACAGGCGCCACCAGGAAGGCCGGACCGAACATGTACTGCGTGCCGATATTGGCGACGTTCGGATCGTTGGGGAAGTCCATCCACAGGGCGCGCATGAAGGGGGCGCCGGTGTCGTAGGTCGTCTTGGCCGACGAATAGAGATACGGGATCAGACGGTAGCGCAACTTGTCGTAATCGCCCAGGATCGCCTCGGCCTGCTTGCCGAAGGCCCAGATTTCGGTGTGCTTGCGGTCGCCGTGCAGGCGCAGGGTCGGCAGGAAGGTGCCGTACTCGAACCAGCGGGTGAACAGTTCCGGATAGTCGTTGTTCTGGCCGACGGTTTCACGCGCATCCGACGGGTCGAGCAGGGGCGTGCCGGTGAAGCTGGTGGTCTGCGGCAGCCACTGCCAGCCGCCGATATCATTGCCCCAGTAGGCGATGCCCGAAGCCGTCATGTTGAGGCCGGTCGGGATCTGGCGCTGCAGCGCTTCCCAGGTCGGGTTGATATCCGATGACCAGAAGAGGGCGCCGGTGCGTTGCGAGCCGAGATAGGCGGCGCGGCTAAGGATCAGCACGCGCTTGTTCGGCTTCCACTCACGCATGCCATCAGCCACGCCCTCGACGTGGAGCAGCGGGAAGACATTATGATAGCGGTCGCCGGAGCCGATGGAGAAGAAGTTGCCGTCCGGCACCAGGTCTGGCTCGGTTTCGTCGAGCCACGGATAATCGAAGCCATGCGACAGGATATTGTCGCGGGCATGTTCCCAGAACCACTTGCGGGCCTCGGGGTTTGTGGCGTCGATCAGGCCGCCGGTGCGATCGGAACGGAAGGGTAGGCCATCGACGGTCTTGCCGTCCTTGTCCTTGAGCAGGAAGCCCTTGTGATCCAGTTCGTTGAAATAGCGGCCGGAGGTTTCGTAGCGCGGCCAGATCGAGATGATCGACTGCATGCCCATGTCGTGCAGTTGCTTGTTCATGGCGTCGGGATCGGGGAATTCGGCCGGATTGATATCCATCTGGCCCATGCGGGTCCAGTAGAACCAGTCGAGCACCATGATATCGAGCGGGTATTTCTTCTCGCGGTAGGTAGTGGCGACGCGCAGGATTTCACCCTGGCTGTCATAGCGCGCCTTGGACTGGATCAGGCCGAAGGCGGCCTTGGGCGGGATCGGCGTCTTGCCGGTCAGGCGGGCATAGCCGGAATAGATTTCCTCAGGCGTCGAACCGGTGATGACGAAGAACGACACGCGCTCGCCGACCTTGGACTGGAAACCGAGACGGCCATTGACGCCACCGACAAAACGGGTGGCCGAGGGGTTATCCCACACAATGCCATAGCCCTTTGAGGACACCATGAACGGCACGCAGACCTGCTCGCCGGCGGGGGCGTCATACCAGTGGGCGCAATCGAGCACGCGGCCGCGCAGGTCGAGCGCGCTCATCGGTTCCTGGTTCTGACCCATGCCGTAATAGTGCTCGCCCTCCGGCGCGGCGAAGGCAGCGCCGACCTGATAGGTGTCTTCGCCATTTATGGTATGCGGAGACATTTCCCAGCCGTTCATCGTCAGGACGGTTTCGCCTTTGGCATTCTGGATTTGCAGGCCGACCGGCGCCAGCGACGGCGCGAAATATTTCTCCCCCTGACTTGGCACATGCGGCGGCGGAGCGGCGTTGACGTGCAGGCTCAGGCCGTTCGACGAAAACGTGTCGCCATTGGCGTCGCTGCTCTGTTTGAAGGCGCCGTTATCGGCATGATCGGCCAGGATGCCGTAGCCGGGGGCTTTGAGCGCCTCGGCCTTATCCACAGCGATGGTGACATGGACGATGTTCGGGCCATAGGCCTCGACCGACACCCAGGCGCCGTTGCGGTCCAGGGTGGAAATAGGGGCAGCCTGAACCGCGGTAGCCAGAGCCAGAATGGATGCAACGCTTGTAAGTGCGGTTTTCAAGAGGTGACGCATGATCTACTCCCACATGTCAAATGCGCTGTTGACAGCGCTATCATTTCACTCACGGCTAAGCTTTGCGCGAGGGCGCGTCAAGCCCGATGATCATACATAACGCCGGTCATGAAAACATGCAGGCAAAGTTTTCACCAGCTAAAGGCGCAGCCGTAGACTTGAAGCTTTACCGGAGCATTCATGTCTATCGATCGCAGGATTTTTTTCGACCGCGTACGAGGCACCCTGTTTGCAGGCAAACTGCTGGCCGGGCGCGTGGAGGGGCTGGAACACCTGCTTGATGTCTGGGAAGCACGCCATGCCGGTCAGGATGTTCGCTGGCTGGCCTACGCGCTGGCGACCGCGTACCACGAAACCGGCTTCACCATGCGGCCCGTGACCGAGCAGGGCGGGGCGGTCTACCTCACCTATATGTATGATCCGAAAAGTGCCAATCCGAAACGTGCCGCGCTGGCGAAGGCGAATGGCAATATACATTCCGGCGACGGTGTCAGATATTGCGGGCGCGGCTATGTGCAACTGACCTGGGCCAATAATTACCAGCGGATCGGCGGCATGATCGGCATCGACCTGCTAAGTCACCCCGAGCGGGCGCTGGAGCCCGATATCGCCGCGCGCATTCTTTACGAAGGGATGATCGGTGGCTGGTTCAGCGGAGTCGGGCTTGGACGCTACCTCGACGCCCAAACCACCGACTGGAAGAACGCCCGCCGCATCATCAATGGCTTCGATTGCGCCGACAGGATCGCCGTCTATGCAAAGGCGTTTTATGCAGCGCTCACATAATGAAAAGCCCGGTCAGCGAACTGACCGGGCTTTTCATTTTCAATGTTCAGGCGCTTACGCGGCGCGCAGGCGGCCGACAAAGGCCATGACTTCGTGTTGCAGGTCTTCCGAACGGTTTTCGAGATCGGACGACAGGCCAAGCAGCGACTGCGCCGCTTCGCCGGTTTGTGTGGCCGCATCGCCCACGCCGGACATATGGCCGGTGACTTCGCGGGTGCCGTCGGCCGCCCGGTTGGTATTGCTGGCGATTTCCTGCGTGGCGTAACCCTGCTGTTCCACCGAAGCGGCGATGGCCGTGGTCAGGCCGCCGATCTGCTCGATGGTCTTGACGATGGTATCGATGCTGGACACCGTCTCGCTGGTCGCCGACTGAATCTCGCCGATCTTGCTGCGGATTTCGTCGGTCGCTTTTGCCGTCTGCTGGGCCAGTTGCTTGACTTCGGAGGCGACCACCGCGAAGCCCTTGCCAGCCTCACCGGCGCGGGCCGACTCGATGGTGGCGTTCAGTGCCAGCAGGTTGGTCTGGGCGGCAATCGCCTGGATCAGGTTGATGACCTCGCCGATCTGCTGGGCGGCCGTGCTCAGGGTGGCAATGGCAGCTTCGGTCTTGGCGGCTTCGTCAACGGCCATGCGGGTGACCTGCGAGGTGCGTGCAACCTGTTCGTTGATCTCGTTGACGCTGGCCGAAAGCTCTTCTGTAGCGGCAGCGACGTTCTGGACGTTGTTGGCAGCTTCGACGGCGGCGATATTGACCGACTGAACGCGCGTGGAGGCATCATCGGCCGCATGGGTCAGGCTCTTGGCCGAGTCGGCAACGGTGCGTGAGGAAGAGGCGAAGCGGCGGGCCAGTTCGCCCATGCTGGTCTCGAATTCCGAAGCAATGCGGTTGCGTTCGTCACGCATGTTCTCGGCGATGCGCATTTCCTCTTCTTCCTGGTGCGCCTTGAGAGTTTCACCCTCGGCGGCACGGTCGCGCAGGGTACGGATCGAACGCCACAGCGAGGAAATCTCATCCTTGCCCTTCGCTTCCGGCACGGCTGTGTCGTAGGCGCCTTCGGAAATACGCATGACGCTTTCCGTGACATGATGCAGCGGGCGCGAAATCGACTTGATGGCGACCCACAGCGAAGCGCCGATCAGCAGGAACGTGCCAGTAGCCGCCATCAACAGAAACTGCCAGACCCGGGTGTGCTGATACTTGGCCATGTCGGCCTTTGAGTCTTCTAGATTGCCTTTGATTGTCTTGACCATGGCGTCGATGTTGGCCTGGAAGGCCTTGCGGTTTTCACGGTTGGTGTCGTTGTTACCGAGCGCGCTGGCATCGGCCGGCGTTGCCTCGCGGCCGAGACGCGCCAGTTCGCGGCGCAGGGTGATGAATTCATTGGCCTTGGTTTCGACGGCGGCGAATTCCGGCAGTTCGCCCGGTTTCAGGCCACTTTTCCACTTGGTCATCAGGGCGCCGATTGAATCGAGCTGCTTGTCGACGCCATCAGCGTACTTGGTCGCTTCCTGGGTGTCCTTTGACATGTAGACGCCGCGCGATTCCATCACGGCCGCGGTCACCAGGCGGTTGAGGTGTTCGCCATTATAGGCATTGTCCTGCGCCTTGTCGGCGGTCTGGAGCATATGGTTGTAATCGTTGATGGTGATCAGGCCGAGCGCGGTAATAGCCGCCGCCATGATCGCGAAACCAGCGACAAGGGCAAGAATGCGAAGCTTAATAGTCATGTTTATTCCCCAGAATACGCAACTGAAACATTTCATCTTTTTACGACATTTCTGGTTAACGGAGTCTGAGCGGTCAACACGTACCAGGCGAACGTTTTCGTGATATTCGCCCCAGGGGTTTATTCCGCTTCCGTCCTGTCTTTTCGAAGGGCCGGCTATCAGCCATTCGCTATCACGCGAAGTTTTTTGTGAAAAAAGATCGTAACGCTTGAAATGGCCGGCAAAGCTTCGCACAAGAGCGGTACTGAATTCTGAGGAGCCCCGGAGAGAAACCATGGCCATGAAAACCCGCGCCGCCGTCGCCTTTGCCGCCAACCAGCCGCTGGAAATTGTTGAGGTCGATCTGGAAGGGCCGCGCTATGGCGAGGTGCTGGTCGAGATCAAGGCCACCGGCATCTGCCACACCGACGCCTACACGCTCGATGGCCTGGACAGCGAAGGCCTGTTCCCCTCCATTCTCGGCCATGAAGGCGCAGGCATCGTGCTCGAAGTCGGCGAGGGCGTCACCACTCTGAAGCCCGGCGATCACGTCATCCCGCTCTACACGCCCGAATGCCGCCAGTGCAAATCCTGCCTGTCGCGCAAGACCAACCTGTGCACCGCCATCCGCGGCACGCAGGGCAAGGGTTTGATGCCAGATGGCACCACGCGCTTCTCCTACAAGGGTCAGCCGATCTACCACTATATGGGCTGCTCCACCTTCGCCAACCACACCGTCCTGCCGGAAATCGCCCTGGCCAAGATCCGCGACGATGCCCCGTTCGACAAGGCCTGCTATATCGGCTGTGGCGTGACCACCGGCGTCGGCGCCGTGGTCAATACGGCCGGTGTTGAGCCCGGCGCCAATGCCGTGGTCTTCGGCCTTGGCGGCATTGGCCTCAATGTCATCCAGGGCCTGAAAATGGTCGGCGCCGACAAGATCGTCGGCGTCGATATCAATAACAACAAGAAGGAATGGGGCGAGCGCTTCGGCATGACCCACTTCGTCAATCCGAAGGAAATCGACGGCGATATCGTAGCCCATCTGGTGGCGCTCACCGATGGCGGCGCCGATTATACCTTCGACTGCACCGGCAACACCACGGTCATGCGCCAGGCGCTGGAAGCCTGCCACCGCGGCTGGGGCGAGAGCATCGTCATCGGCGTGGCTGAGGCCGGCAAGGAAATCTCCACCCGTCCGTTCCAGCTGGTCACCGGCCGCGTCTGGAAGGGCTCGGCCTTCGGCGGCGCGCGCGGCCGCACCGATGTGCCGAAGATCGTTGACTGGTACATGGACGGCAAGATTGAGATCGACCCGATGATCACGCACACCCTGCCGCTGGAACGTATCAACGAGGCCTTCGACCTGATGCACAAGGGCGAAAGCATCCGCAGCGTGGTGGTGTTCTAAGAAGAGGGGCAGAGGCATGACGGAAAATGCTGGCTATCAATGTACTTTTGCAGTCAGCCAATTGTCAATGAGCAGGAAGCGGTTGCGCTAACTGCAACCTGGATGCCGGATTGGGTGAATAATATTGCTGAACCATTCGCTCAAACCTTCTGGAGTCACGGTTCATGTCTGTCGGAAATCTGGAAGGGAAGTCTCCCTTGGGAAAAGCATATTTTGTTTGGCGTTGACGAATATGGCAATCATAACATCGATGAGCGTTAATATGCCTGACCGTTTTTTATCGAAATTTACCTTTCCGTCCGCGTAAACCAAACTGAAAATGCGGCTTGGCCGGTCCTAGATGGTGCCCATATCTCGGATCGTTCCATATCACAGGGGCTCAGGAATGTTTTCAGTGGAATTTGTCTCCCAGCACCGCGTTTATGACGGCATCCTCTATTTCATCCGCCATGACAGCGCCGCCACGCAATCGACCATGAGCGCCAGCGTCTTCGTGCCGGATGTGGCCGAGGTCCGCACCGACGCGCCGTTCCCCACGCTCTACTGGCTGTCCGGCCTGACCTGCACGGCGAATAACTTCACCGAAAAGGCCGGCGCCTATCGCAAGGCGGCAGATATGGGACTGGTCATTGTCGCGCCCGATACCAGCCCGCGTGGCATGGCGGCCGATGACGAGGCCAGCGATCTGGGGCAGGGGGCCGGCTTCTATGTCGACGCCACGCAGGTGCCATGGAAGCCGAATTTCCAGATGGAAACCTATGTCACGCAAGACCTGATCGCCGCCATCGAGGCCAATTTCCCCGCCGATCCGAAGCGGCGCGGCATCATGGGGCATTCGATGGGCGGCCATGGCGCGCTCACCCTGGCTATGAACCATCCGCATCTCTACAAGTCCGTCTCGGCCTTTTCACTGATCGCATCGCCCAGCCGCGCGCCGTGGGGTCAAAAAGCCTTCGCCGCCTATCTCGGCAATGATCACGACGCCTGGGAGCGCCACGACGCGGCAATCCTGATGGCGAAAGGCATGGCCGCGCCGTTTGACGATATCTTGGTCGATCAAGGGCTGAGCGATCCGTTCCTGGAAAAGCAGCTGATGCCGGACCTGCTCGAACAGGCCGCCGCCACCGCCGGCCAGAAGCTGACGATGCGCTATCATGAAGGCTATGATCATAGCTATTACTTCATCCAGAGCTTTATCGACGACCATATCGCCTTCCACGGCGAGCGGCTGAAATAGTCTTCACTTCCCCTCTCCCTATGACAATGGGGAGAGCCGGGCGGCCGGTGCCGACGAGAGCCGAGCGTCGCGCAGGCGATCGGGTGAGGGGCGTGTTCGCCATTCTGCGTCAATTACGAACACAGGGTCGCAATTGATATCATGCCTCCGAAATCCTCAACATATATATGCTAGTGTCAGCGTGGCTGTAATCTCAGGAAAAGATCACTTCAATTGATCGCTTTTATGAGTCCGGAAGCAAAGGCATTCTACATTTACCCCTATCGTTGTAAATAGCGATGAAACACGGAAGCCTCAACGAGCCGTACAACGAGAAATTTTGTCTCAAGAGGGGGTTATGAAAAAGGTCCTAAAGTTTGGCTGGTACGGAGTTGCCGCCGTAGCCGCTTTGAGTGTCACAGCGCTCATTTTCAATGGTCATGATAGGAATGTTCAAAGCTCCGTCGAAACCAAAGACGACTCAATCGCCTCAGCGACGCCAGTTGAAAGCATGGTTCCTGCACCGATCTATGCTGGAGAAGAAAACGGCGTCTATTACTATGCAGCCGAACTTTCGGAAGTAGAGCGGGAAGCCGGTAAGGCTACGACACCATTAATCGGGTTTATCTATCGCGGTGAACATAATGGCCAACTTCTTTTCACAAGTGAGCGCAGGGAAAGCAGTTTCAGTTGCGCCATCGACTGCAAAATCATTAAAGTTACAAATAATTACAACGGAATGACCGAACGAGTGCAATTCACGCCCGGAACGGTTATGGCGCAAGCAATTATTGATGCTCAACACGGGTTTTTGAAGCCATCTGACCCTTACCTGAATGTGGATGTTATTGCCCCCACCAACGAGGCTAACGTTTCTGAAGTTGCAGCTTCGTCCTAATACTCTCGGGCTATCCAAATTTTTAGTAGTTGAAACAGAAAGTACCGCCGCCCCACCAAATCTATCCCCCTGCCAATTTCCTGCTGCATCCTATCCGGATGTCCCTCGATGACCATACAGCACAGGCACACCTGACCCCGGAAGAGCGGCGCACGCTTCTGCGCGCCTTTGCCGACCGGATGCTGCTCAAGGTCATCGCCATGGACGACCCTGAAGATATGCCGGGCGTAGAGAAGGCCGTGCGAACCGCCGCCATGATCGAGCGTATCTATAGCCGCTGCGATCGCGCCGAGCGCCAGAAGCCGGACGCGCGCAAGGTGGAAGCCGAGCGCGCCCTCCACGAGCCTCCACGAGGAAGCGGCGATCAAGGCGCAGGTCTCACTGGCCGGTACGCTAAGATGGAGCAATGAGCGCCGCCGCGATCTGGGGCAATGGTGGGAGGCTGCCCGGAACGTCACAAAAACCCCGTCTGAAGCGCCGGGCCATTCGCAAAAAGCCGCCGCACCAGAAAAAGCGACACAGCCCGCACCGAAAAGCGCGCCATCTTCACCGCAAGTCACCTATGTCGATTTAACCGACGATATCGAAGCGGCGCGGGCCGAACTGGCCCTGCAAAGGCGGGCAGCGGCGAAATCAGCGCAATGTCCTGATCGAGGAAGTCACGGCCCGCCGCCACGCTCCGGCTAAACCACGGATTACCGGCCATCACGCAGATGTCAAAGTCTGTCCATTGCTTATAACAGCTAATCCCGATAGCCTGAATCCGTGACCGCATAAGGTCTCGTCCGGATTCCCTTTCCAATGCTGCTCTTTGCTGGTGCCGTTGTCCTGCTCCTCGTGGTGCTGAACGGCATCTTTTCCATGTCCGAACTGGCCGTGGTCTCTTCCAAACGTCCCAAATTGCAAAGCCGTGCCGAGCGCGGCGACAGAGGCGCCACCGAGGCGCTCAAGCTGGCCAATGATCCCAACCGCTTCCTGTCGGCCGTTCAGGTCGGCATTACCCTGATCGGCATCCTGGCCGGCGCCTATGGTCAGGCCACCGTGGCCGGCGAACTCGACAAGCTGATTAACCCCATTCCGCTGCTGACGCCTTATTCGGAAGCCATCTCCACCGGCATCGTCGTCGTCGTCCTGACCTATCTGTCGCTGATTATCGGTGAGCTGGTGCCGAAGCGGCTGGCCCTGCTGTTTCCGGAACGCATCGCCGGTGTGGTGGCGCGGCCGCTGAACCTGATGTCGGTCATTCTGGGGCCTTTCGTCAGCCTGCTGACGGGCTCGACCTCACTGGTGCTGAAACTGATGGGCATCCGCGATGAAAAGGGCGAGGCCATTACCCAGGAGGAGGTCGAAACCACCCTGGCGGAAGGCATGGGCGCCGGTTTGATCGAACCCGGCGAGAAGCAGATGATGACCGAGGTCATGCGTCTGGGCGACCGGACCGTGCGTGTGGCCATGACGCCGCGCACCGAGGTCTACCGCGTGTCGATCGATGAGGCCGACGTCATCAGCCAGATCCGTGACTGTCCCTATTCGCGTTTCGTTGTGGTGCGCGGTCAGGACATGGAAGAGCCGGTCGGCGTGGCGCACAAGCGCGATATCGCCGATGCCCTGCTGGCCGACAAGCCGCTTGACCTGAACGCCATGGTGCAGGAACCGCTTTACATTCCTGTCACCACGTCGCTTCTGCTGGCTCTGGAACGATTCAAGGAATCACGCCTGCACATGGCCTTTGTCATCAATGAGTATGGTGGCTTTGAAGGTGTCCTGACGCCGACCGACCTGCTGGAAATGATCGCCGGTGATCTGAATGAGGGCCATGACGACGACCGCCTGATGATCGTCCGCCGTGAGGATGGTTCTTTCCTCGTTGACGGCCGCGCCGATCTGGTCGAATTGGGGGATGCGATCGGCGAGGATTTTGAAATCGGCGCCGGCTTCCATACGGTGGCCGGACTGATCCTGCACAGGCTGGGACGCTTTCCGAAGGAAGGCGAGATCGTGACGTTGGGCCGGTTCAGGGTCGAGATTGTCGATATGGACGAGCGTCGCATCGACAAGCTGCTGTTCCATAACGCCTAGGCGACCCGCTTGTCCGGTGCGGGAGGGGCTGTTTTCCCGGTACTGGATTTGAGGACGCCGAGCACACGCCACAGTTCGCCGATCCGGCCGTCCAGTACCTCGAATTCCGGCATTATGGTTTCAGGCACGCTTTCGGACGGGGGAAGCGTTGGGCGCTTATAAACCGGCGCGGCCGCCAGCAGTTCGATGACCACCCACATGGAGCCGAGCAGGAGGAGGAGAACGCCACCGGCAGCCATGATCAGGAACTGCGTCAGACGCTCGCTCTTGAAGCGCTCCATGGCCTGCTGCGAACGCAGCTGTGCTTCGGCAATACGTGTGACCATATCATCTATGCGCACCTGTATCGCTTCACGAGACAGACGGTATTTGTAAGTATCAGCATAGGTCCCGACAGCGGCCCGACCCTGTGCGCGGACAGTCTGTGCCATATAGCGGCCGCCCTGGATGATGTTCTGACAATCGCGGCGCACGGGCCCCAACTCCGGCAATTCGCCGGGCGCCAGTGTCTTCTGCCAGTCATTGAGGAACACTTCCAGTCGGGTGACGCGTGCCTCAATCAGGTCGGCCTGAAAGCGGGCCTCGGTCTCATCCCGCGCCAGATACAGCCCTCGCATTTCCAGGGCACCGGTGCTGAGATAACGGTTCAGCCGTTCGCCGCGAAAGGCATTGTCGGCCGCGTGGTTATAATCGGCGATAATGCGGTCATAATCCGCCATCGTCTTGATGCCCAACGCCGTGATGGCGATCGTCAACAGGGCGAAAGCCGCCACAAGGGAAAGAATCTTCGCTCTGATCGTCATGCAAACGCACCGCTTACTAAACACACATCCTGCCGTTTATACCTCAGGTGACTGGTTTATCCCGCCCGGACCTGTGCCACGAATTGCGTGATCTGTTCGCGCATCTGCGCCGATTGCTCGACCAGGCGTGACGCCGTATCGAGCGCCAGATTGGAGGCGTGACCGGTCTCCTGCGTCGCTTCGGCCATGGCATGAACATGGCTGGCGACTTCATCCGTGCCTTGCGCCGCTTCATGGACATTGCGGGCGATATCGGCGGTGGCCGCGCCTTGCTGTTCCATATTGTCGGTGATGGCCTGGGCGATCTGGTTCATCTCGTCGATGGTGGCGCGTATCGACTGGATGGCATCGACCGTGCCGGCTGTGGCCGACTGAATGACGTTGATATGGGCACTGATGTCTTCGGTCGCCTTGGCGGTTTGCGAGGCCAGGGTCTTGACCTCGGTGGCAACGACGGCGAAGCCCTTGCCGGCGTCACCGGCGCGGGCCGCCTCGATGGTGGCATTGAGCGCCAGGAGGTTGGTCTGCTGGGCTATGGCCTGGATCAGGTTGACCACTTCGCCGACCTTGCCGGCGGCGGCCTCCAGATCGCGGATGCGGGCATCGGACAGGTTGGCCTGTTCGACCGCCTGCTGGGCGATGGTGGAGGACATCTGCGCCTTGGAGGTGATCTCGTGGATCGAGCTCGACAGTTCTTCCGATGCGGCGGCCACAGTACGGACATTGGTGGCGGCCTGCTCGGTGGCCGAGGCGATGGAGGTGGTCTGGCCCGAGGTGCGCGAGGCGATGGCGTTCAGCGCCTCGGCGGAGGCCTTCATCTCGCCGGAGGCTTCACCGACCGCGTTGACGATGGAGCCGACCGAACGCTCGAAGTCGGCAGCCAGATCGCTCATGGCCTGATGACGCTCACGCTCGGCCTGTGCCTGGCGGGCGATTTCAGCTTCGGACTCGTCATGAGCCTTGGTGCGCAGACCTTCGCGGAAGGCCATGACGGCCTTGCCTATCAGGCCAATTTCATCGATGCGCTTGGCTTCCGGCACGTCGGCATTGTGGTCGCCGCCGGCCATCTTGTCGAAACTGCCCTTGAGGCTGTTGAGAGGCTTGCCGACCAGCGAATAGAGCACGAAGAAGATCAGGCCGGCCGAGACCAGGATGCACAGCAGGGAGATGCCGAGCATGAAGCGGTTATTGTGATCGACCTGAGCATTCAGCGTGGCGACCGGCACCTGGACGACGACGGCCCAGGTATCTTCGGTGCCGGCGGCGGCGATGGGCGAGGCGAGGTAGCGCCACGACTTGCCATCCGGCCCCTTGGCGTCGAACTTGACGACCTTGTTGGAGGCGATGGCCTTTGACGCGGCTTCAGCGGTGCCCGCGTCAAAATCCTTGACCGGTTTGCCCTGCGCCTTGGCATTCGGATAGCTGACGACCAGACCGCCCTTGGTGATCAGGGCGACAAGACCGGTATTGAAGGGTTTGATGGCGCCCAGTTCGCGGTTCAGCGAGCCCAGGTCGACATCGACACCGGCGATGCCGACAAACTGGCCGTCGATGGTCAGCGGCCGGGTGAAGGAGGTCAGCAGGGTTTCCTTGCCGGCCACCGGATACAGGTAAGGCTCGACGGCAACAGGACGATTGAGCGATTTCGGCAGCTGGTAATAGTCGCCGGGGCCGGGCTTGTCGTAATCGGCCAGGATTTCACGCTTGAGCGTACCGGCACCTCGATTCCAGTAGGGGACATAACGGCCGGAGGCGTCATGGCCGTCCTTGCCGGCAAATTCCGCATCCTTGCCATCCAGCGCATTGGGCTCCCAGGCGGTATAGGTGCCAAGAATGTCGGGGTGCTTTTCGAGGATGGCTTTCAGCAGGGCATCCTGGGCCGTGCGTTCGGTCAGGCCCGTCGATTTCACGGCCAGTGCCGTGGCGGCAATATCGTCGGCGACCGTGGCCGCCTGATCGAGCCGGTTGCGGACCGTATTGGCTTCCTTTTCGGCCACATCGGCCTGAAGCGCGTCGGTCTGGCTGGTCAGGCTGTGGCTGGTGCCCCTGGAAAGGATAAAGCTACTCGTACCAAAGACGAGCGCAAGCGCGGCGGCGCTGATCAGCGCGATTTTCACCGGCAGAGAACGAGACAACATAAGCAACCCCTGAACTGATACTTTATAGTGTGGCAGGGAGGACTGTGGATAGAATCGGTTGCTTAAGTGTTAACCATATCCGATTTGCGCAGACTATTCGCTGATGAAGCCGACGCGGGCATGGCTGCCGTCGCAATAGGGTTTGTTGCCGGAATGGCCACAGCGGCAGAGCTGGAGCGCCTGCGCCTTGCGGATGGTGCGGCCAGTGCCGCTCAGTATTTCGAGATTGCCGGAAATGCGCAGGGGGCCATTCTTTTGCGGATTGATATGGACCTCGCCATTGCGCACCTCCAGCGCGGTGACGTCGCCGGTGTCTGGCTCGCCTGTGGCATGGAAGGGATCATCGCCTTCCTTGTGCGTGCCATCGCAGAACGGCTTGTTTTTCGAGCGGCCACAGCGGCAGAGCGTGGCACGATAACCGATCGGCTGGCCGTCGAGGATGAGGTGACCACGGAAGGCATTAGGACCGTTCTCGCGCACCTGGATCAGATTGACCAATGGCGGTAATTCATCCGGTCGTCCGTCTTTGCGCGTGTACCGGATGGCGCCGGACGGGCAGTTCTGCGCCGTGGCCACGAGGTTGTCGGCACAATCGGCGTCATCCGGCATGATCCATTCACCGACGACATTGGCCTTGAAGACGCCCGGCTGTTGCAAAACGCAGAAGCGGGCATGGATGCAGCGCTTGGCTTCGAATTCGATGACGACATCCTTGCCTTCGGCACGCTCGATCGCTGGCGTCTGGCCGTGATTTTCGGCGGCGCCGGACGGCGGATTGGGGGTGGCGGCCGATGGCGCGGAATCTGGCGTAGCCTGTGGATCGCTTGCCTTCACCGCTTCAATTTTCGTAGCTTCAGCCATGACGCTTTCCTTCGGTGTCGGCGCGTGAATATCGCGTAGTTTCTGCGCCAGGGTTGCCAGACGGCTGGCTGTCCCTTCCGCCAGTTCACCTTTCAAAGCCTTGTACGCGCCTGCGGAAAGTTCCTCCAGCCGCTCGGCGATAAAGACCAGTGAGGGCAGGCCATCGGGCAGGGGGGTGACATCGCGCAGGGTGGCGAACGATATGCCCGCCGTAACATCGGGTACGGTGGTTGAAGCTTTCAGCCGCGTCAGGTGTTCGGCCACCGGCGACAGGGCGTACATGCCGTCGATTGAGACATCGATAAAGGCGCGTTTGCGCACCGGGTCATTGTCGGCGAAGCCCTGGGAAAGCGCGCGCAGCATGACGTTATATATGGCGTTGGCCAGGTCCATCACCGCAGCCGCCTCGGGGGCATCGACCCAGATATTGCCGCGATCGGGTCCGCGCCGCATCACCGGATTGCTCGCCACGGGTCTTGATGGCGAAAAGTCGGGATCAGCAGCTTCCATCTGGTGATAGCTTTCGCACATGGCGAGGAAGCGGTTGTAATGCGAGCGCGCATTGTCACCCGATGCGCCTTCGCCCTGATCGACAATGGTGTCGCAGGCGGCCAGCGCCGTCTTCAGGCACTTGACGATCTTGAGACCGGGCAGGGGTGTCTGGTCGGGGCCGACCTGCAAGGACATATGGCCGATGAACAGGTTTTCCTCGCCTAACCGTGCACTGAGGTCGGCCAGTGCCTGGCGGATACCGCGATAGAGGTGCCCGACCGTGGCGTAGTCCTGGCCATTGGGCATCAGCTTGTCGGCGCCCATATTGCGATCGTAGGTCTCGGCCTTCCTGGCGAAGGCGACGCCATCCGGCCGCTCATCGCCTTCCGGGCGTTCGAGATAGATGAAGTGGTCGAGTGTCGATTTGTTGAACGGATGCAGTTCGACCACCACGCCGGACGGATGATAGCCGGCGGCGATGGGGAAATTCGGCCGGCCGAAATGCGGCGATCCGCCAACCGCGATGGTAATATTGGCGACCAGGGCCAGATGGCCCATTTCCTCGATGGCGATGGAAATGATGTCGCGCCGCCAGCCGGCCACCACCTTGGCCTGTTCGGGCGTCAGGCCATCGGCTTCGGTCTTCAGCGAAAAGGCGGCGAACAGATAGCAACACATCAGGTTGTGCTCGATCTCGGCGGCCTCAGCCAGCAGGAAGATCAGTTCCTCTCGGGTGCTGACGCGGATAGGCTGTTCTGTGGTATCGGGCATGAGAGCGCTTTCGAACCGGTGATCGTGTATGAAGTAAGGCGGGTATGGCGGCGGATGCAAGCCCTGTTTGTGTAAATATGCCATACGCCGCTTGACTCTGTGCCTTTGATCCGACATAAGCCGCCACTTCACGTGCCGGACTTTGTCTTGCGCGGGAATTTTGAGTGGTGCTACCGCACTGCTTGAGCACAAACGGGTTGATCCTGAGCCGCCGTTGCAATCGCTCTTCGCACTCTCGCGGGGTAGCCGGTCAGGGTTAGATTTATAGGTCTAAAATGTCGAAGCGCCATAGCGCCAAGTACAAACTCGACCGCGTCATGGGTGAAAACCTGTGGGGCCGTCCGAAATCCCCCGTCAACAAGCGCTCCTATGGCCCCGGCCAGCACGGTCAGCGCCGCAAGAACAAGATATCTGACTTCGGCACGCAACTGCGCGCCAAGCAGAAGCTGAAGGGTTACTACGGTAACATCACCGAAAAGCAGTTCCTGCGTACCTACGAAGAAGCCGATCGCCGCAAGGGTAACACCTCGGAAAACCTGATCGCTCTGCTCGAAACCCGTCTGGACGCCGTTGTTTACCGCTCCAAGTTCGTGCCGACCGTCTGGGCGGCCCGTCAGTTCGTCAACCATGGTCACGTCCTGGTCAACGGCAAGCGTGTCAACATCGCTTCCTATCGTGTGAAGCCGGAAGACGTCGTCGAGGTCCGTGAGCGTTCGCGCAACATGGCCCTGGTTCTGGAAGCCCTGCAATCGCCTGAGCGCGACGTGCCGGATTATCTGGAACTTGACGCCAAGGCCATGCGCGTCCGTCTGGTCCGTCTGCCGGAATCGGCCGAAGTGCCGTATCCCGTCAAGATGGAACCGAACCTCGTCGTCGAATACTACTCTTCCTAAGTCGGTTACCGATAATCTCCGGATTACTGGAATAAGAAAACCCCGGAAGAGCGATCTTCCGGGGTTTTTTGTATTAATCCTCGATCTTTTCGTAACGGGCGAAAAGCGGAAGAATATCCGCCTTTTCCTTATGGGCGGCTAGCCCGTCACGGATTGCGGTCAGGGTGTTCAGCTTGTCCTTGCTCCATTTCTTCGTCGCATAGCTCAGGCCTCTGTCGATGATTTCCTGCGCCTTGGCGTAGTCACCCTGTCTCAGACGCAGTTCGGCCTCGTATGTGTCATACATTGATCCGGCATAATCCTGCGCCAGCAGGAGGGCAGTCATGGTATTGGCGTTGGGATAATCAGGCTGGTCGGCGAAAGCGCGCGCATACAGGTAAAGCGTGGGCGCCGAAGCGGGGTTGAGGCTGTAAGCCTTGCCAAGTTCGCTGCGGGCATGTGTGTAATTCGATTTTCTGCCTTCAGGCGGTCCGTCCTCGGCGAGCGTCAGATACAGGCGACCTATCAGGAATTGCGCTTCAAAATCCTTGGGATCGGCCTTTAGTCGACTATCCAGATAAGGCCGCGCGGCTTGCGGATCGCCAAAGTGAATCTCCGCTCTCGCCAGAGCCGTTTGCGCCAAGGCGTCATCGGGAAAGCGGGGGGTGGTTTTGCGCAAACTATCGAGAAGGTTGACGCCGTCTTTCCGATCCGGACAGGTTTGCAAGGCGGCATCCATCAAGGGGACGGCCACGGGATAATCGGGCAGGGATGTAACCGTGACGCCGGCTTCCGGAAGTGTGCCGACCTTATAGCTTTGAGAGGTTACACCTTTTTTTTTGTAGTTTTCGAGAATCTCCGAATAGCTGGCTGGATCTATATTGATGGTCTTGTCGTAAGCCGCACGGGAATCGGATTCCTCGTTAAGTAACCGGAGATATTCTGTGAGTTTGTGGCGACGTTCAGGATCGCTCATCAGGTAAGAGACCATTACCCAGTCTTCGAGTGTGGCCATATCTTCCATACCCGGAGGCGTCGGCTTGTCGGAGATGCGGTCCGCATATGGAACGGTGTTCTTTTTGCTGAGCAGGTTATCGGCGCCATCGACCCGCAGGGACATGGCGATATTGGGCGGCGGTTTGCCGATGACGACCTGCCCGTCCTTGAAGACGGCCGTCATGAAATACCAGTTCAAGCCATTGCTTACCCAGCCGGGCAATTTGGAAAAGCGTTCGTGGAGAATATGGCTGTTATACGCCAGGAACATGTAGGCGAGATTGAGATCGATTTCGGGGTCAAGCGCACCGTGGCCGTTAAGTTCGTTGTTGCTCTGGCCGTCGCCCGTGGAAAAATACTGCACGCCTTCGCGGCAAGGCAGGTACGGGTTGAAAGCGTGTCCGTCAAGTTCGGGGCGAACAATGCGAAATTCGCTCACTTTCGAGAAATAGTTGAAGCGCGTCTTCTCGTACGCCGGTAAAACCGTATCGCTCATCTGGTCGTAAAACGCACCTGTCACCAGATAGAAATTTTCCAGCTTGCCGGCATAGGCGCGTGTTTCTTTTGCGCTGTTATCGCTATAGATGACGAAGTGTTCGCTCTCCGCCTTTATCCACGGCATGGCGCAGGCAGAATTAGCCAGCAGGCTGAGGCCTGTCGCCATAAACGCATATCTGAAATTTCGGATCATGAGGCCCCCCTGAGTATTCAGGAAGGCTAAATTGACGGATAAGAGCCGTCAATAGCGACTTGAGGTGGTGAAAAAGGTTTTTACGCCTCGATCACGCCCTGCTCAGCCAGAGCGGTTTTCAGTTCGCCGGACTGGAACATCTCGCGGACAATGTCGGCGCCGCCGATGAATTCGCCCTTGACGTAAAGCTGCGGGATGGTTGGCCAGTCGGAATAGACCTTGATACCTTCGCGCAGATCCTGGTCCTGCAGCACATCGACGCCGACATATTGGGCGCCCAGATGATCGAGCACCTGCACGACGAGCGAGGAGAAACCGCAACGCGGCTGATCCGGGGTGCCCTTCATGAACAGGACAACATCATGTCCCTTGACGGTGGTGTCGATGAAGGTCTGGGTGTCGGTCTCTGCGGTCACGGTACGCTCTCCTTAAACAGCTTATCCGCATATAGGCGAAGCCGCACGGCAAATAAAGAGCTGCGACCGAAATTAACCGCCTGCCAGCTTGTGTGCGCGTTCGTTGAAACGCGCCATTTCGATCTGGGCCGGTACGGAGGAGGGCAGGTGGCGTTCCGGCACCTCAGCCAGGGCTTCAAGATGCTCCGGGCTGTCGGCATCGATCAGGATGCACGACATGCTGGACTGGGACAGGGCGTAGCCAAGGCAAAGCTCCTCCGGGGTCCAGTCGGGTGTCTGGTGCAGAAAGGCATGGGTGCCGGCACCCGCCAGCGGGTTCTTCGGCTTACCGCCAAAGAAACCCCGGCGGGCTTCTTTAGGCACAACGTCCGAAGCCTTGCGATAGGTGGCCGGATAGAAATCGGTGGCGATGACGTTCATGTCGCGGACGACGGCATCATCGATCTTGCGGCGTTTGTCCCAGCTGGAATCGATATCGAAACTGGTCTGGATGACGTTGAAGAGGCCGCAGGCAATCAGTTCGGAGATATCGTCGGTTTCACCGATACCGCCGAGATAGCGCAGCATCTTCGATTTCTGCAGGCTGCGCAGGAAGTTGAGGCTGTCATCGGGCAGACTGTCTGCCCCGGGGGGCGCGAAATATAGCAGGTCCAGCAACTCCAGCCCCGAATCCTTTATGGCGCCGCGCAGCCGCTCCTTCAGCGGCGCGAAGGCATAGACGTCGGGATCTGTGGCCTGGAAAGGTTCGTGTGCCGTGACGGAAATAAACAGGAGTTTGCGATCGACGACTGAAAAGGCTTCCGCAGCGACGCGCAGAAGTTCGGGATTCAAGGTGTCGAAGTGATAGGTATTGATGCCGTTTTCCAGTGCCGAAACGATCAGTTTCTGCATCAGGGCGGGATTACGACCCAGGATTTCCGACCTGAGGCGCAGTCCGACTGTGGAAAGCGCTAGTCCTGAACGGCCGAAAGGACGGTAACGCATGGCTACGGTCTCCTGTCCGCTGGCCAGCCTGCGGGCATCGTCATGGTCATGTCAGGCCGCCCCAAGTTAGCCGGTTGCAGATATACGCTGAAAACAACAGGATTTGTGTGGTTCCAGACTAGGCCGCAAACCGGTTAAGAGAGATTTAAGCCTGTTATTGAAATCGTGCTCGGGGCGGCGATTTCGCACACAAAAAAGCCGCCCGGCCATGAGCGGGGCGGCCTTGTTCTGAGGCTGACGGATATTTAGGCCTTGCCGGCCATGTAATGCGGCAGCCATTCCTCATGGGCCTTGCGGAGCGCCTCTATGCTTAAGGAAAGACCGGTATAGCTGAGATCGCTGCCGCTGGCGACACCAATGACGGTCGCCGGCACGTCGGCTTCCGCCGCCTGGGCGATGACCAGATGGGCGGAGGCCTCATCGACGGCGATCAGGTAACGCGCCTGGTCTTCCGCAAAGCCGAAGACATGATCGGCAAGATCGGTCGGATTCTTCAGTTGCAGGCCAATTTTCGAGGCCAGCACCACATCGACCGCCGCCGACAGCAGGCCGCCATCGGACAGGTCGTGGACGCCGCGCGCGACACCGGACTTGATCAGGCGACGCACCAGCGTGCCGTTGTTCTTTTCACAGGCCAGATCAACCTTGGGGGGGGCGCCCTTTTCCAGACCGAACACTTCGCGCAGATAGAGCGATGAGCCCATTTCGCCCTTGGTTTCACCAATCAGGATGATCACCTGCCCGGCCTGAACCCTGTTGAAACCGACGCGCTGGTCGTAATCCTTCAGCAGGCCGACAGCGCCGACGGTTGGCGTGGGCGGGATCGAGATGCCATTGGTTTCATTGTACAAAGACACGTTGCCGGAAACGACCGGGAAGTCGAGCGCGCGGCAGGCCTCGGCCATGCCGTCGATGGCGCGTACGATCTGGCCCATGGTCTCGGGCTTTTCCGGGCTGCCGAAATTGAGGTTGTCGGTGATGGCGATCGGTTCGGCACCGACGGCCGTCAGGTTACGCCAGGCCTCGGCCACGGCCTGCTTGCCGCCTTCATAGGGGTTGGCCTGGACGTAGCGCGGGGTGCAATCGGAAGTAACGGCGAGCGCTTTTTTCGTGCCGTGGACCCGGACCATGCCGGCGTCGTGGCCGGTCGAGCTGTCCGAAAGCGTATCGGCCATAACGTGACGGTCGTATTGCTCCCACAGCCAGCGCTTGGAAGCTTCGTCCGGCGAGGAAATAATCTTGAGCAGGGCATCGTTCAGATCGTGCGTCACCGGCACATCGGCGGCGGTCAGTTCCGGTTCCTGCGCCGGTTCGACCCACGGGCGGTCATAGAGCGGCGCGTCGTCGGAGAGCGGGGCCAGCGGCAGGTCGCAGACGACCTCGCCCTTGTGGAGCAGCACGATATTGCCGGAGGTGTTGGTTTCGCCGATGACAGCGGCATCCAGACCCCACTTCTTGAAGATGCGGTAGCCGTCTTCCTCGCGGCCGGGCTTGAGGATGGCCAGCATGCGCTCTTGGCTCTCGCTGAGCATCATTTCGTAGGCCGTCATATTGGTTTCGCGCTGCGGCACCTTGTCGAGATCGAGCGTGATACCCAGTCCGCCCTTGCCGGCCATTTCCACCGAACTGGAAGTGAGTCCGGCGGCGCCCATGTCCTGGATGGCGGCGACGGCACCGGAGGCCATCAACTCAAGCGTGGCTTCGATCAGCAGCTTTTCGGCGAAGGGGTCGCCGACCTGCACAGTCGGGCGCTTCTCTTCCGAATCTTCGGAAAATTCGACGGATGCCATAGTGGCACCGTGAATGCCGTCGCGGCCGGTCTTCGAGCCGAAATAGACGACCGGCAGGCCGGGTTCGGGCGCGGCGGAATAGAAGATCTTGTCGGCATCGGCCAGGCCGACGCACATGGCGTTGACAAGGATATTGCCGTTATAGCCAGCGTGGAAATTGGTCTCGCCGGCCACGGTCGGCACGCCGACGCAGTTGCCATATCCACCGATGCCCGACACGACGCCTTCGACGAGGCGGCGAGTCTTGGGGTGACCGGGTTCACCGAAACGCAGGGCGTTCAGCAGCGCCACCGGGCGGGCGCCCATGGTGAAGACGTCGCGCATGATGCCGCCGACGCCGGTCGCCGCGCCCTGATAGGGCTCGATGAAGGACGGGTGGTTGTGCGATTCCATCTTGAAAATACAGGCCTGACCATCGTCGATATCGATGACGCCGGCGTTTTCGCCGGGGCCGCAAATGACGCGCGGGCCTGAGACCGGGAACTTGCGCAGATGCAGGCGCGAGGATTTGTAGGAGCAGTGCTCCGACCACATGACCGAATAGACGCCCAGTTCGACATCGTTCGGCTCACGACCGAGACGATCAAGGATGACCTGATACTCGTCAGCCTTGAGGCCATATTCGAGGGCTTTTTCGGCCATGGATTTTGTGGATGCGGTGGTCATGCGTGATGCCCTTTACAAGAATCCCCCCTGTATGTTCAGGGGGGATAAATCGTCTCAAGTCCCTTAGATCAGGGACAAATCATTAAATTCAAGCCGTCTGGAGTGCGTTCACAAGGCTCCGGAACAGCGGCGCTCCATCGGCTGAGCCGAGTGCAGGCTCAAAAGCGCGGTCGGGGTGTGGCATCATGCCGATCACATTGCCGGCCTTGTTGATCATGCCGGCGATGTCGTTGACCGAGCCGTTGGGATTTTGGGCATAACGGAAAACGACCTGGTTATTGTCCTCGATCTCTTTCAGCACGTCCGGTTCGGCGAAGAAGTTGCCGTCGCCATTCCCCTGCGTCATCCAGACGCTCTGGGCATTGCCATAGGCATTGGTGAAGCGGGTGTTGCGGTTCTCGATCTTCAGTTCGATCGGCTTGCAGACATATTTCAGATCCGCGTTGCGCAGCAGGGCGCCCGGCAGCATGCCGGCTTCGCACAGGATCTGGAAGCCGTTGCAGATGCCCAGGACCGATACGCCGCGCTCGGCCTCGGCCTTGACCGCCTGCATGACCGGTGACAGCGAGGCCATGGCGCCGCAGCGCAGATAATCCCCGTAGGAGAAACCGCCGGGGATGACGATCAGGTCGAGGCCGGAGGGCAGGGTGGTGTCCTCGTGCCAGACCATCTCGACCTTGCCGCCGACCGTTGTTTCAACGGCTGTCTTGCAGTCGCGATCGCAGTTGGAGCCGGGGAATACGAGAACCGCTGCCTTGAGTGCCATGTTACGCGACCTCAACCTTGTAGGATTCGATAACCGTATTAGCCAAAAGTTTTTCACACATGGCTTTCAATTCGCTCTTGGCGGCTTCCTGGTCGGAACCGTCGAGATCGAATTCAAGCAGCTTGCCGACACGGACATTGGAAACGCCGCCCCAGCCGAGGCCATGCAGGGCGCCTTCGACAGCCTTGCCCTGAACATCGAGCACGCCGGGTTTCAGATAAACGTGAACCTTGGCCTTCATTTACTGGACTCCACCTTCGATAACCTTGGGCATGTCGCCCATGATGCCAAGGCGCTTGGCGACCTCGGTGTAGGATTCGATCACATTGCCCATGTCGCGGCGGAAGCGGTCCTTGTCGAGCTTTTCACCCGAGGTGGAATCCCACAGGCGGCAGCTGTCGGGGCTGACTTCGTCGGCCAGGATGACGCGTGAGAAGTCGCCTTCGAACAGACGGCCATATTCGATCTTGAAGTCGACGAGCGTGATGCCAACTGCGGCGAACATGCCCGACAGGAAGTCGTTGACGCGCAGGGTAGTTGCGAGAATGTCGTCGATTTCCTGGGTATTGGCCCAGTTGAACGCCGTGATGTGCTCTTCGGTGACAAGCGGGTCATTGAGGGCGTCGTTCTTATAGTAGAATTCAATAATCGAGCGCGGCAGTTGCTGGCCTTCCGGCAGGCCGAAACGCTTGGCCATCGATCCGGCGACGACGTTGCGGCAGACTACTTCCAGCGGAATGATCTCGACTTCGCGGATCAGTTGTTCGCGCAGGTTCAGGCGCTTGATGAAGTGGTTCTGGACGCCGATATTGTTCAGCTTGGTCATCACGAATTCGCTGATGCGATTATTGATGACGCCCTTGCCTTCGAGCTGGGCCTTCTTCTCGCCGTTGAAGGCGGTAGCGTCGTCCTTGAAATACTGGACGAGCGTGCCGGGCTCGGGGCCTTCGTACAGGATCTTGGCCTTGCCTTCGTAGATTTTCTTGCGGTTTTTGGTGGTCATCTTGTGTTCCAGTCGGAATGTCCAAAACGGCGGTCGCGCCGGGAAGGCGGGGCCTTTCGAGGTTATGGGAGAGCGGCTCGAAGGCGGAAATGTCGGGCTGCATCCTAGAGGACGCGCTTTCGCGCCGCAAATAAACAAAAATGTCCGTCATGTATAGGGCGGACACGGACATTTCGTGTCTTTTTTAACGTTTATGACGAGAGCCGGCGGAAGCCATGCAAGAATCTGGTGGTTATCTGTCAGTTGTGGTTGCGTAAGCACGAAAGGAGAACTAAAACCGGTCATACCTGAAAGGTTTTCTAGTCTATGCCGATGTCCGATACCCAGCCTGCTGATTCCAATGAACCTCCGCTGCAAGGGAGTGACGCTTTTGAATTTCAGGCCGCTGCTGCCCGCAACCGCATGATGGCCCTGTGGGGCGCCGAAAAGATGGGCCTGACCGGCAAGACGGCCGAAAATTATGCCACCGCGGTTGTCCGCGCCAATGGCGACCAGCCGTCGGAAGAAGACGTGATTCGCAAGGTCCTGGGTGACCTGACGGCTTCGAACATCAATGTGCGTGAATCCGAGGTCCGCACCAAGGCGGCGGAATTCCTGGCCCAGGCCAGGGAAGCCCTGAAAAGTTAAGTTTTATCAAAGGCGATGGTTATGAAGAGAGTTGTTACAGCGTTCATGATCATCGGTTTTGCGGCTGCCATGGCAAGCTGTGCCACGGTCGAGCCGTCGCCGGGCCTGGATACCCAGCCGATTGGCGCACCGCCGCCACCGCCGCCACTGGATACGCAGCCGGTCGATGCCCCGCCGCCGCCGCCACCTAATACGGGTAGCTGATCAACCGAACCTTCCGGTAATCGAAAAACGCGGGCCGCCGGCATAGGGGGCGACTGAGGCGATCGAGCGCGGCTGGTCGCCGGCATAAAGAGACAGATCGTTGAAACGTGGCATGATCCCGCCCTCGATATCGCCCGATGGCGAATGAAAGAGCATCTGGCCGCCCCAGTCCGAACGCCAGTCTTGCGTGAAGTTCCACTCAAAGCACAGGCGTGCCGAGGTGTCGGTGTGCTGGGTGAAGAAGTCGCCATTGCGATAACAGACGGCATCGAGCGAGGCGAGTTCAAGCCCTGACAGACCGGTCAGTTGGCCGCAGAAAGCCGCGAAGGCTTCCGATTTCAACAGGTTTGAGAATGGGGCGAGGGCGATGGTATCCTCGTCGATCAGGTCGAGGCCGAGGCGCAGATAGGAGAGGCCGGTCTGGGCGCGTTCGGCAGCATCCTGCAAACGGGTCTGGATGATGTCCGGTGACAGGGTTTCGAGTTCGGCGCGCGACAGGATGGCCGGCTTGCCTTCCTTGGTGACGATCTGAAGGTCCCATGGTGTCTGCTGTTCGAGCGCATGGTGGATGGCCAGCGCCTCATCGGCGGGAAGAGCGCCTTCGAGGCGAATGCGGCCCTTGCCGGTGAAGCGGCTTTCGTAACCGGCAAAGTCGAACTGATCGGTGAGCAGGGTGGGCATGGGAAATCTCGCTGAATACCCCTCCGTCAGCGACTCCAGCCCTTCGGGCTTTCGCGCTGACACCTCCCCATTTAGGAAATGGGGAGGAGGGGGAAAATCGTATTTCTCCTCCCCATTTCCTAAATGGGGAGGTGGCGAGCTTGTCTCGCCGGAGGGATTTCCTAGCCAAACACGCGGTTGAAAATCGTATCGACGTGCTTGGTGTGGTAATCGAGATTGAAGAACGGCTCCAGTTGTTCGCGTGTGAAGAACTTCGACACATCTTCATCGGCGGCCAGGAAGTCGAGGAAATTGCCTTCACCGCGCCAGACCTTCATGGCGTTGCGCTGGACGGCCGAATACGAATCCTCGCGCGACATGCCCTTTTGTGTCATGGCCAGCATGACGCGCTGGCTGTGCACCAGGCCGCCGAGACGGTCGATGTTCTTCTGCATGTTTTCCGGATAAATCAGCAGGTTATCGACGACACTGGCCAGACGGCGCAGAGCAAAATCGAGGTGGATGGTGGCGTCCGGCGCGATGCCGCGCTCGACCGAAGAGTGCGAGATATCGCGCTCATGCCACAGGGCGACGTTTTCCATGGCCGGCACCACGGCCGAACGCACCAGACGGGCGAGACCGGTCAGGTTTTCGGTCAGGACCGGGTTACGCTTGTGCGGCATGGCCGACGAGCCCTTCTGGCCGGGGGCGAAGAACTCTTCGACCTCCAGAACTTCGGTGCGTTGCAGATGGCGGATTTCGGTGGCCAGGCGCTCGATCGACGAGGCGACGACGCCCAGCGCGGCGAAGAAGGCAGCGTGACGGTCGCGCGGGATGACCTGGGTCGAGACCGGCTCGACTTCCAGGCCCATCTTTTCGGCGACATAGGCTTCGACGTCAGGCGAGACGTTGGCGAAGGTGCCGACGGCGCCGGAAATGGCGCAGGTGCTGATTTCTTCGCGGGCGATCACCAGACGCTTACGGGCGCGGGTGAATTCGGCATAGTAGCCGGCCAGCTTGAGGCCGAAGGTCACCGGCTCGGCGTGGATGCCGTGCGAGCGGCCGACGGTCGGGGTCAGCTTGTGTTCCAGCGCGCGCTTCTTGAGGGCCGCCAGCAGCAGGTCGACATCCTCGATCAAAAGGTCAGCCGACTTTTGCAGTTGCACGGCGAAGCAGGTATCGAGCACGTCCGAGGAGGTCATGCCCTGGTGCAGGAAGCGGGCTTCCGGGCCGACGATTTCCGAGACGTGGGTCAGGAAGGCGATGACGTCGTGCTTCACGGTGCGTTCGATCTCGTCGATGCGGTCGGCATCGAACGACGCGTCCTTGCCTTTTTCCCACAGCACCTCGGCGGCCTCGATCGGGATCACGCCCAGTTCGGCCATCTTGGTGGCGGCGTGGGCTTCGATCTCGAACCAGATCTTGTACTTCATCGCCGCATCCCAGATGGCGGCGGCTTCCTTGCGGGCATAACGGGAGATCATGGGCGATACCTTTGGGCTTGAAACGATTGTCGCGGTGGCAATGGGAATATGGGGCGGCAATGTCAAGCGTAAAAGCAGGACTGCGCGTTTTGGCTCGGTGTCAATTGTGGCCAAAAAATGAAGTTAATTTACGCTTTGCAGGTGTGCGGGCTTGGCGCAAAGGTTTATAAAGGGTTAATTTTCAGGCTGATTGCGAATCTGCGAAACTTGAGGGTGCTGTTGTGCGTAAGCTTTTTCTGAAAACGGGTGTGGCCTGTCTGGTGATGGCCGGCTTCGGTATGGCCATGCCGGCTTTGGCAAACAAGCCGACCGTGCGCCCTGTTGCGAAGGCGACGGTATCGAAACAGTTCGACCGGGAATCGCGCGTCGCCGCGGAACGCACGGTCACGGTTATCCAGACCGGCACAAGCGCCGCCGAACCGGCTCAAGGCGATGTCGGGCAGGTGATTGCCCAAACAGCTTACATGACGGCGGATCAGTCGGTCTCCTGCCCAAGCGGTCCGGTCGGTTCGCCGGAATGGCAGCAGGTGCCGGAAGAACTCCGCAAGCACGCTATCCCCGGTCAGTGCTTTTCCCGCCTTCTGATGCCGCCGAAAACCGAGCGTTATGTCGAACACGTGATGGTGTCGCCGGAACGCGTCGAAACCCGTCGCCTGCCGCAGGTGGTCGATATGATCGATGAAGACGTCATGATCCGGCCGGAGCGTGCCGAGCGCCGCGTCATTCCCGCCGTCACTCATGTTGAAACCGTAACCGAGATCGTCCGCCCGGCCAGCTTCCGTGAGGAACGCATTCCGGCGCAATACGAAACGCGCACCGAGCATGTGATGGTCAGGGATGCGCGCCGCGAGTGGGTGCGCACGGACGGCATACAGACAGACGCCCCGATGGTAACGGCCGGCGACCATGAGCCTGTGCGTTATCGGGATGACGGCAGCCTGAGCTGGCCCGGAAAATATGCAGAAGGTTCGCCGGAAGCGGAGAATTATGAACGTGATCCTTCGGTCTGGTGCCTGAAGGTCGTGCCGGGTGTCTACGAAGACCGAGCCTATCGCGTCGAGGTGGCTCCCGCCAGCGTGCGTCGTATCGAAATTCCGGCGGAAACCCGTCAGGTGCGCCGCACGGTGATCGATGCGCCGGAACGCTATGAAGAAGTGGTGGTCCCGGCGGTGATGGAAAAGCGCCGCGTCCGCAAGGTGATGCAGGAAGCCCGTACCGAGACCTATACCGTGCCGGCCGTCTATGACGATGTGACGCGTGAACGTGTCGTCGGTGCGCCTGAACCGGTATGGCGTGAAGTGATCTGCGGCAAGAATACCTCGCAAGCCAAGATCATGGAGGTCCAGCGCGCCCTGGCCGCCAGGGGGTATAACCCCGGCCCGGTCGACGGTCAGCTTGGCCGCCAGACGGTCAGTGCCATGCAGAAGTTCCAGGCTGATAACGGCTTGCCGCAAGGTCAGCCATCGGTTGAAGCGGTGCAGATGCTGGGTGTGCCGCTGGTGCCGCTTAATCGGAATTAAAAATACTACAAAAGGGGGCGAATGGCGCGTTTTGGGGTTCAAAACGTACCATTTCCATGTCTAAGCTCTGAAAAACGGGAGCGGAACATGAATCGACGGGAATTATTCAAGAGCACAGGTGCGTTAGCTATTACAGGCGCGCTGTTACCACACGCATGGGCGAGGGCAGCTGACAGCTTGACGCAGGCCGCGCCGCGCGAAACCCTGTTGCTTGATCGGGGCTGGCGTTTCCATGATGGCGATATCGCCATGCCGGTGCTGATTACTCACGACCAGACGTATAATGCTGCCAAGGCCGGACGCGCGCTTGGCGCCGCCAGTCCGGCCTATGATGACAGCGACTGGGCGGAAGTTACCCTGCCGCACGATTTCGTCAGCTTCCAGCCGATCGAGAACGGGACCAATGTTGATCAGGGTTACCGCCGGCGCGGCATCGTCTGGTATCGCAATCACCTGAAGTTTTCGGATGCCGATCGCGGCAGGCATATCGAACTGCAACTGGATGGTATCGCCACCTTCGCCACGATCCGGTTCAATGGCACACTCGTGGCGCGCAACTGGAGCGGCTATAACTCGACCTATATCGACCTGACGCCCTATGTCACCTATGGCGACAGTGACAATTCGCTGGTGGTCCGCGTCGACGCCACAGCCATGGAGGGCTGGTGGTACGAGGGCGGCGGCATCTATCGCGACGCCTGGATCGTCAAGCGCAATCCGGTTCATATCGTGACTGACGGTGTGTTCGCGCATCCAGTGAAGGACGGTGATGAGTGGCAGTTTCCTTTCGAGGTCACGGTCTATAACAGCGGCAAGACTGAAGCGGTCATCGACGTTGTCGGCAATATTACCGATCCTCAAAAAGCCGGTTATCTGGATGGCGCCATCGCCAAGGGCAGGGCGAGCGTCAAAGTGCCGCCGTTGGATAGCGTTATCGTCAATATTCCAATGGCGGTTACAGGCCTTTACATGCCCCCACGTTTGTGGAGTCCTGAAAATCCGGAGCTGTATTGGGCTTCGGCCTATATAGTCGAAGATGGCAAATGGAAAGAAGATGCGCAAATCGGCGGTCGTTGGCTGGACTCCACACAGGTCAATATTGGCTTCCGTACCGAGCGTTTTGACTCCAAAACCGGCTTTTATCTCAATGACAAGCCGCTCAAGATCAAGGGCGTCTGCCTGCATCAGGACCATGCCGGGGTCGGCTGCGCTGTCCCGGAAGGCGTGCTTGATTTCCGCCTGCGCAAGCTGAAGGAACTGGGCGCCAACGCCATCCGCTTCTCGCACAATGCCCAGAACAAGGCCCTGATGGACGCCTGCGACCGCCACGGCTTCCTTGTCATGGCTGAGAACCGCAATTTCAACGCCTCGACCGACTATCTAGAACAACTCGAATGGCTGGTGCGCCGCGATCGCAACCACCCCAGCGTCTTCCTGTGGTCGGTCTTCAACGAGGAGCCTATGCAGGGCACCGAGCAGGGCTATGAAATGGTCCGCCGTATGAGCGCGGTGGTGAAATCGCTCGATACCTCGCGGCCGGTCACCGCTGCCATGAATGACGGTCTGTTTACGGCGCTCAATGTGTCGGACGCCGTCGATGTTGTCGGCATCAATTACCAGCAGCACCAGTATGACGCCTTCCATGCCGCGCACCCCGATATTCCGATGTTCTCGTCGGAAGACACCTCAGCCTTCATGACGCGCGGCGAGTATAAAACCGATGCCGGTAAACACATCATGGCCAGCTACGACGATGACGCTGCACCGTGGGGCGCCACCCACCGTCAGGCGTGGAAGGAGATCGCGCCGCGTCCGTTCGTCGCCGGCACCTTTGTCTGGACAGGGTTCGACTATCATGGGGAGCCGACACCGCACACCTGGCCGACCAACAGTTCCTTCTTCGGCATCATGGATTTGTGCGGTTTCGAGAAGTCTGCCTTCTATATCCATCAAGCGCAGTGGATCGATGACAGGCCCGTACTGGGCCTGGTACCGCACTGGAACTGGGAGACGGGCCAGAAGGTGCGCGTCATGGCCTGTTCGAACCTCGAAACGGTCGAACTGTTTGTAAACGGCAGGTCGGTCGGCAAACAGGTCGTCGACCGGCTGAATATGAACTATTGGACGGTTGATTATGCGCCGGGCTTTATCGAGGTGCGCGGCTATAAGGACGGCAAGGTTATCTCGAAGGTGCGCAACGAGACAACCGGTAAGGCCGTGGCCCTGCGGCTGGTAAAGGATCGCCAAGGCCTGACAGGCGATGGCCGTGACGCCATGCCGGTTCGTGTCGAAGCGATTGACGCCAAAGGCCGCGTGGTGCCTGACGCCAGTCACAAAATCACATTCAGCGGTACGGCACCCATTATCGGCCTTGGCAATGGTGATCCGAATTGCCTGGAAGCCGAAAAGGGCGATACCCGTTCCTTGTTCAACGGTCTGGCGCAGGTCATTATTCAGGCGCCGGAAATGGGGGCGAACCCGACGAAAGTCATCACTCTTGCGGCAAAGGCAGAGGGGCTAAAGCCTGCCAATATCGAAATTCGGCTCGATACACCCGAAGCCGCAATTGCACGCCAACCGACCACCTCTCCGATGATGGCACTCGACAGCTGGTTCCGCGCACCGGATAGCACCGAACAGCCCGATCCCAATCAGAAGGCCGCCGATACCGATATGAATTCCTGGGCCTGGTTCAGGCCGGGTGAGCTTTTCGGCGCGGTCAAGACCGATGGATACAGCCTTGTGGCGACGAGCTATTCACCGTTCGCCAGTGTGCAGAAAACAGGCGGCAGGATCACATTCGCCGGTATTACGGGCATCTGCGAGGTGTATCTCGATGGCCAGTTGATCGGTAAAAAAGAAGCTCCGGCGCCGGAGGCATTGACGGTAATTATTCCACCCTTTGCCGGTTCGCGTCGCCTGAGCGTCCTGTTCAAGGTCAGGGCCGGGGAGGCGTTCGGTTTTGGCGGTCTTATACGCGTCGGCGGGCCAGATGAGGCACAAAAACGCATCGCATTTTGACAAGCGGCTGCCTTACGCCTGAGCCGTCAGCTTTGGAGTGTCCCGCATGTTTGATCTCAACAGTCTCGATCCGTTCATTGGGTACTGGTCCGGGGAAAGCGAAGTGTCGGTCAATCCGTGGACAAAGAGCGGGCTCAACAAGGGGCGCTGGGCCTTTCGTTTCGATGATGCGCGCAAGAATGTGATCGACGATTACGAGCAGAGTGGGCCGGACGGCGCAGGCTTTGATGGTCACGGTGTCTTTTGTGCCGATCCCGATTCGGAGGATTTGTGTGGATTCTGGTTTGATGATCGGGGATTTCCCCCCTTTAACCCTTTGCGCGGCCAGTGGCAGGACAGCAGGCTGATTCTGCACGGTGATACGCCGCGCGGCCTGAGCCGATCTACCCTGTACGTCGAAAACAAGGTGCTTTTTTATATTGTCGAACGCCGCATGTCTGACAGTGATGTCTATACGGATGTCCTTCGCGGCCGGTATGACCGGAGTTCATTTTAGTCAAAAATCCTTATCAGAAAAAGGATGTGGCGCGAAAATCGTTGTTCCGATGACCATTTTGTGTCGTGTGCAAATGCTTTAGACTATCGCCAGCGCATAAAATACGGGCTAATGTCGCCAGGCTGGATCAACTTCTCGAGGACTACAGTGAGCACCAGATTATACGATACGGCCTGGGTCAGCGTTGAAGGCGTAGAGCATCCGCTTCAGGTTCAGAAGGACCGGCGCAATCCGGCAGCCTTCATTGTCGGCGACTATCTGTATGATATAGATGGACGGCCGTTGCCGTCTCAGGGCGTGGTGCCCAAAATCCTGAACCTGCATAGCCTGCAATCTGCCCGTGAAGCTGGCCTGAAGATCAATATCGATGTCGGTGCGGCCTATCCCGAACCGCGCGAATTCCTCAGCTAAAAAGCGCCAATCTGCTTCAGACTGGCCACGCCTTCGCGGCCGACGATCAGGTGATCATGCACGGTGATCTTGAGCGGCTTGCCGGCGGCGACAATCTGCTTGGTCATATCGATATCCCCCTGTGACGGCATAGGATCGCCGGAGGGATGATTGTGGACCAGAATTACCGAACTTGACGACAATTCCAGCGCCCGGCGCATGATCTCACGGGGGTAGGCTGGTGCATGATCGACCGTGCCGTGTCCCATGATTTCATCGGCGATCAGTTGATTTTTCTTGTCAAGAAACAGGATGCGGAACTGTTCGCGTGGCTCGTGGGCGAGCGTCACCTTAAGGTAGGACACCAGTGCAGACCAGGAGGATATGACGGTGGTGCGCTTCAGCGGTTCGGCCACCATCCGGCGCGTCGCCTCGAACATCAGGGCGAGGTCGAGCGCGATATCGGCGGTCATGCGCAGGGCCTTGCCCTTGTTATCGACCGCGGAAACCTGGAGCATGTCCTCCAGAGGCGCCGAAAGCGCGGCAGGCAATCCGCCGAAGCGCGTCAGCAGGGCCTTGGCCAGCGGTTTGACATCGCGCTGGGGGATCGAGCGGAACAGGAAAAGCTCCAGCAGTTCGTAATCGGGCAGGGCGGAGACGCCACCCAACCGCGCCCGATGCCGCAGGCGATTACGATGGCCGCCATGATCGGGCAGGACGGGTTCTGATGCCGTATTAAAGAAGCTTGCGGCCTCTTCCATTGCGTCGTCGGCCATGATCCCCCCGTCGAAGTTTAGCTCAGAACCGGCAATGGCCTGAATTGTCCGGTCGGTGAGGCGGTGAAGAGTTCGACACCGTCATCGGTCACGCCGCAGCTATGTTCGCACTGGGCGGTCAGCAGCTTGTCACGCGTCACGGCGGTCCAGCCGTCGTTCAGCACCTTCACATCCGGCTTGCCGAGATTGATCATCGGTTCGACGGTAAAGAACATGCCCTTCTTCAGTACAGGACCGGTGCCGGCCTTGCCGAAGTGAAGCACATTGGGATTGTCATGGAAAATGCGGCCGACGCCATGGCCGCAGAAATCACGCACGACCGAGCAACGCTGGGCCTCGGCATATTTCTGGATGGCAGCGGCGATATCGCCAAACGTATTGCCCGGTTTGATCTGAGCCAGACCCAGCGCCATGGCTTCATAGGTGACATCGATCAGGCGCTTGGCCTTGGGCGCCACGACGCCGACCTCATACATGCGCGAGGTATCACCATGCCAGCCATCAACTATGCAGGTGACATCGATATTGGCGATATCGCCTTCGCGCAGGGGTTTGTCCGAAGGGATGCCGTGGCAAACCACGTGATTGGGCGAGATGCAGACCGTATGCTGGTAACCGCGATAAAACAGACAGGCCGACAGGCCGCCATGATCAGCGATGAATTCACGCGCCAGGTCATCGAGGTGCGAGGTTTTCACGCCCGGCACCACGTGCGGGATGAGCATGTCGAGGCATTCGGCGGCCACGCGGCCAGCCTTCCTCATGCCTTCAAAGTCCTCATCCGTATGGATGCGGATGGTTTCGGAACGGAGCATATAATCGGAATCTGTGTTCATGAAGGCAATATAGTCCTGTCACACAGCTAAATCCAGTAGGTACGGCAGCAACTTACCCACGTCAAATTTAACCTTTGGTTAACCGGCCTCTGGCGGCAGGACACGGATCAGCCTAAATGAGGTGTTACCACTGGGGTTAATGTGGGCGGGAGTGAATGATGTCTGATACGCGTATTCTGGTGTTTGGGAATGAAAAGGGTGGGGCGGGAAAATCCACCGTCGCCATGCATGTGGCTGTCCATCTGCTCCATCTAGGCAAGCGCGTTGCCTTTATCGATCTTGACCTGCGCCAGCGTTCGCTCGCCCGTTTCTTTTCCAACCGTGCCAAATGGGCGGCGGCCAATGAGAAACAACTGCCGATGGCCTTCGAGCCGCACCTGCATGACAAGCCGGCCTCTCTGTTGACCGTGCCTGAAGCGGAGGCCAAGGCGGCTTTCGACCGCGCACTTGATGAGGCCATCGGCAAGGCCGACTATATCATTGTCGATACGCCAGGTGGTGACCATGTCCTGTCGCGCCGGGCTCATGCCGTGGCGCATTTGATCATCACGCCGATGAACGACAGCTTTATCGATTTCGACCTGCTGGGCGAGGTCGATCCGGTGACGCTCGATGTCAAACGGCCGTCGATCTACGCAGAGACTGTATGGAACTCGCGCAAGCAGCGCGCCGTCTGGGACGGCAAGTCGATCGACTGGATCGTCCTACGCAATCGCCTCGCCGCCAATGAGGCGCGCAACCGCAAACGGGTCGATGAACGTGTGCAGGCGCTGGGTAAGCGCGTCGGCTTTGAGGTTTTGGCGGGCCTGCGTGACCGGGTCATCTATCGGGAACTGTTCCCGTTTGGTCTTACCGTGGCTGATCTGTCGGCCGAGATCCGCCCTGTGGCCGTCTCCCTGACGCACATCGCCGCCCGCGCCGAACTGCGGGCGCTGATGGGGTCGCTTGGCCTGGAAGCCGGCGAAGAAGTGCCGCATAGTGCCGAAGATTTTGAGGCGATAGAGGCCTGATGGTCTGGGTTGTCGGGGCCATTGCCGTTTTTCTGTTCCTGGCTTGGGTCGGGAAGCAGTCGCGTCTTGGCAAGATCGGTGTCGGGCCATGGATACGGCAATTCCGTACCCTGCGCAGCGTGATCAGCATGGGCTTGCTGGTGCTGGGCGTGACGATGCTGATGCGCGGCATGGTCTGGCAGGGATTGGCGGCGTTCCTTGTGTCGTTCGTCCTGAGCGGCAGCGTGCGCTATCAAACCTATTTTCGCCAGCCGCAGGAACCTGAAACGGCAGCCAGTTATAGCTCCGAAGAGATCAAGGCTTACAACACACTGGGACTCTCCATCGGCGCCGATAAAAAGGCCGTCAAGGACGCCTGGAAGCGTTTAATGAAAGAAGCTCATCCGGACCAGGGTGGAGATGTAAGTCGCGCCAGTGCGCTGAACGCGGCACGGGATGTGTTGCTGAAGCGCCGTCGCTAATCCAGCTTGGCTTGCGCCGAAACAGCGGACTTGCGATCGGATTGGATTGTGTATAAATCGCATATAAAATGTATATATTTTATGTGGTGTATTGATGGGCATAGTGAATATCGATGACGCGCTTCACGAGGAGGTGCGTAAGGCCGGGCGGATCATGTGCCGGTCAATCAATGCGCAGGCGGAATTCTGGATGAAGATCGGCATGATCGCCGAGTCCAATCCGACCCTGTCATTTAACCAGATCATCCAGCAACAGTTCACTGATGCCGGTGTGGATGCAAAAAATTATCTGCGCCCTTTATGATCAAGACCGAAGACGAAATGCAGAAAATGGCCAATGCCGGCCGGCTTCTGGCATCGGTGTTCGCGATGCTGGACAAGGTGCCGCTCATGGGCATGTCCACCATGGTGGTAAACGATCTCGTCGACCGGTTCATCACGGAGGATCTCAGATCGAGGCCTGCCAGCAAGGGACAGTATGGATATGCCTTCGCTCTCAACAGCTCCGTTAACGAGGTCATCTGTCATGGTGTGCCCTTGGACGGCAAAATCCTGAAGGACGGCGATATTGTCAATCTCGACATCACGCTGGAGAAGGACGGCTTCATTGCGGATTCGAGCAAGACCTATCTGATTGGCAATGTCTCGGCGGCGGCCAGGCGTCTTGTTCGCGTGACCTATGAAGCGATGTGGAAAGGAATACGTCAGGTTCGGCCAGGCGCGCGCACGGGCGACATCGGCCATGCGATTGAAAAATATGCCAAGGCGCATGGCTATTCCGTCGTCCGCGATTTTTGCGGTCACGGTATTGGCCGGGAGATGCACGAAGATCCACAGATTCTGCATTTTGGCAGGCCGGGGAGTGGTGAGGTGCTAAAGGAGGGCATGACCTTTACGATCGAACCCATGATAAACCAGGGTACGGCAAAGGGTGTAACGCTTGACGACGAATGGACCGTCATCACGCGCGATGGCAAGCTGTCGGCGCAGTGGGAGCACACGATCGCGGTAACAAGGCAAGGTTTCGAGGTTCTTACCTTGCGCGAGGATGAACGCAGCTGAGAGTGTCCAAAGAAAAGCCCGGTCTTTTGGACCGGACTTTCTTTGGAGTAGAGATAAAGCTGATAAGTCAGGCGTCAGGCTTGATCACCATGCAATCGAGATGCTTGGCCGAGATGCTCTTGCAGGCGGCGGAGGCCTGCGCCTTGGTCAGGGTGGCGAAGCGTGTGCGATACCAGCCATTTTCGTTCTTGCTGATCTGGGCCGTACCCGTGGCCAGATGGTCGCTGAACTTCGACTTCATCTTCTTGGCCCAGTCATTAGCCAGGCTCTTGTCCTTGAAGGCGCCGATCTGGATGGCATAAACCGCTGTGGGATCTTTCTTTTTCTTGCCCTTGGCAGCCTTGTCGGCAAGCTCGGCCTTCTCTGATTTCGCGGTCGGTTTATCCGCCACGGCGACCTTCACCGCCGGCTTCTTGACGAGGGCCGCCGTATTGGTGGCCGCGCTCAGGGTCTGCGCCACATCAGGCGCCTTGATGGTTGCACTGGTGCGCTGAACATCGGCATCCGTCGCATTGGCCTGTTCACTGCCTGCCAGGGTTTCACGCAGTTGCGCATCCGATAGCGGCGAATTGCCGCCAACCATCTGACCGTTGTCCGCCAGGATGGTGTAGGGCTGCGGGCCATCCGGCATCCGCGCTTCGGCATCCATGGCACGGGTAAACTCATTTTGTGCCACCTCGATCCGCTCACCACGATCGCGGCGGGCAATGACTTCGAAACCAGTGTTCATCAGAGCGGTGACATGTTCGCGGCGCTGGGTCTTGTTCGATCCGCCAAGCATGACGGCGATCAGGCGGTGATTATTGCGCACACCCGACGCCACAAGGTTATAGCCGGCGGCATTGGTGAAACCGGTCTTCATGCCATCGATGCCCGGCATGCTGCGCAGCGGGTTATGGTTGACATAGGTGCGGCCGCGGAATTCCTGCGAGGGCAGGTTGAAATAGTCATAATACTGCGGATAGTCGCGCATCACTGCGCGCGCCAGAACCGCCAGGTCGCGGGCGGAAGAGAGCTGGCGTGGATCTGGCAGGCCGTTGGCATTGACGAAGCGGGTCTGGGTCATGCCGAGGTCCTGGGCCTTGATCGTCATCATGGCGGCGAAGCGTTCTTCGGTGCCGCCGATCTTTTCGGCCAGGGCCACGGCCAGGTCGTTGGCCGAATAGAGGGCGATCAGGCGCATGGCGGTATCGACATCGATGGTGTCGCCCGGCTTCAGATAGACCTTCACCGGCGCCTGCGAGGTGGCGCGGGCGCTCATGGTGATCTGGTCGGTTGGCTTGAGCGTACCGTGCGCCAGCGCATCGAACGCCATATAAAGTGTCATGATCTTGGTCAGCGACGCCGGATAGCGGGCCGAATCGGCGCGCTGAGCATAGAAGACTTCACCGGATTGCGCGTCGACCACGATAGCGGCATAGCGCGCATTGTCGGTCAGATCCTGGGCAACAGCGGGCAGGGGGACTATGAAAACAGCCGCAGCCATGAACACAACGGCTTTCAGGCTCTTGCCCCCGTTTGATATTGTCTCGCCAGCCCGTTTAAATATCCGCCCGATCATACGCATCAAAAGCTATCCTCAACTCGTTACACACGCGATTTGCACATTCAGATTGCCGCCGGACGCTCATCAAACAAGAAAACCCAGATCCTTAAAATAAGAAAACAATGTGTTCTCAATGTGAGCGCTATAACATCATAACGTCAGAGGGTTAGTCTGTCGTGAATTTTCCTTAAGCAAACCTTAAGCTCACCGCATCGTGACTGACAGATGCGTATTTCGCGCTGGTTATGCGTATTTCACTATGCGAGACAACCACCACGTTCATCAAGATGCCAAGAAACTCCCATATAAGGAGAATCTGGTCGCTTTGCCGCCTGTAAACTTTTTGTGCGCCGCAACATAAAGCTTGACCCTATGCTGCACTTGCGTTATATCAGCGTCAACCGGGCAGAACGTCCGATATCCAAGCACTAACGTTCAGGATGTCGGGGATTGGCCCACGCATCATATGAAAAAGGAGTTACCCATGTCGGAAGCTGCTGAAACCGTAAAAGCCACTGTTGAAAAGTTCACTGTCGCCGGTAACCAGGCGTTCAAGGACGGCGTTGAAAAGACGCTGGCCGGCATCAACGAAGCCAATGGCCTGGCCAAGGGCAATGTCGAAGCCGTCGTCGAAAGCCTGACCGCTGCCACCAAGGGCGCGGAAACGGTTGGCGCGCAAGCCATCGCCTTCTCCAAGAAGAACTGGGAAGATGCCGTGACGGCTGCCAAAACGCTGCAGGGCGCCAAGAGCATCCAGGAAGTCATTGAGCTGCAATCGAAGTACGCCAAGTCCTCGATGGAAGCCTATGTTTCGGAACTGAACCTGCTGACCGAAACCCTGTCGGCCTCGTTCAAGGACACCTTCAAGCCGATCAACGCGCGCATGACCGCCGCTGTCGAGAAGTTTCAGTCCTACCGCTAAACACTGAAGCCGGCCTTTGGGCCGGACGGTTTTCCAAGCCCCGTGCCTTGACTGGCGCGGGGCTTTCTTATTTGGTTTCACATCAAATTCGTCTGTCACGTGAAATCGCAATCTGTGATCGCGTAAGGGCCAAGTTTTTGAATTTAGGCCCTTAACAGCGCTGACAATTGGACTATCTTGTAATCCGGCGACTCCGTCATATTTATTAGCGGAGGGTGCAGCAAGCGCCACAGGCACAGAACATATTGAGATGAGACGGGTTTTGATACAACTACAGCAAGAGACAATTATGGCGGCTGACAAGGGTACGGTAACGCGTCCCGGACAGGCGCCCGGCCTGCTGATCGATACCAAACCCAAGGTGCAAAAGCCCTCACTTTATCGTGTTCTGATCCTGAACGACGACTACACGCCAATGGAGTTTGTTGTTTACGTGCTTGAGCGCTTCTTCAATAAATCACGGGAGGAAGCGACACTGATCATGCTCCATGTTCACCAGACCGGAGTAGGGGTGTGCGGCGTATATACCTATGAAGTTGCGGAAACTAAGGTGGCGCAGGTCGTTGATATGGCGCGGCGTCATCAGCATCCCCTTCAATGCACTATGGAAAAGGACTAGAAGCCGCTCTCAAGCAGCGGAGCGGTAGGGCAAAAGAAGCACGGCCGGGATTTTATCTGAATTCTGTCAGCAGAATTCAGATCAGGTTCAGACTGAAAGGACCATAATCAGCATGGTTAATATCTTAAACCCTGCGTTAAGAATTCGGGTCCAGAGTTTGATTTGAGTAACAGCGTTTCACGTTTATTGGAGGTCGTCATGCCGTCATTTTCCAGCGCATTAGAAGAGACCCTGCACCGCGCAGTCGGTCACGCCAATGCCCATCATCATGAATATGCGACGCTTGAGCACCTCCTGTTGGCCCTGATCGACGATGTCGATGCCGCGGCCGTCATGAGTGCCTGCAACGTCGATTTGCCCAAGCTGCGTACCGCGCTTGACGCCTATATCGAAACCGACCTGAAATCACTGGTCGAGCCGAATTCCGAGGAAGCCAAGCCGACGGCCGGTTTCCAGCGCGTCATCCAGCGCGCGGTGATCCACGTCCAGAGCTCCGGCCGCGATGAAGTGACCGGCGCCAATGTGCTGGTTGCCATCTTCTCCGAACGCGAATCGCACGCCGCCTTCTTTCTGCAGGAGCAGGAAATGACGCGCTATGACGCGGTCAACTACATCGCTCATGGCATCGCCAAGAAGCCTGGCGCCTCCGAGCCGCGCGCGGTGCGCGGCGCCACGGAAGACAATGCCAATTCCGGCGAGGAAAAAGGCAAGGGCGGTTCCACCGATGCGCTGGCAGCCTACTGCGTCGACCTGAATGAGAAGTCACGCCACGGCAAGGTCGATCCGCTGATCGGTCGCGCCGCCGAGGTCGAACGCGCCATCCAGATCCTGTGCCGCCGTACCAAGAACAACCCGCTGCTGGTTGGCGATCCGGGCGTCGGCAAGACGGCCATCGCCGAAGGCCTGGCCAAGAAGATCGTTGATGGTGAAGTGCCTGATGTCCTGGCCGGTGCCACCATCTATTCGCTCGACATGGGCACCCTGCTGGCGGGCACCCGCTATCGCGGTGACTTTGAAGAGCGCGTCAAGCAGGTCGTCAAGGAACTGGAAGCGCACCCCAATGCGGTCCTGTTCATCGACGAAATCCACACGGTCATTGGCGCCGGCGCCACGTCCGGCGGGGCAATGGACGCTTCGAACCTGCTGAAGCCTGCTTTGGCGGCGGGTACCCTGCGCTGCATGGGCTCGACCACCTACAAGGAATATCGCCAGCATTTCGAGAAAGACCGCGCCCTGGTGCGTCGCTTCCAGAAGATCGACGTCAATGAGCCGACGCTGGACGATACCATCAAGATCCTGAAAGGTCTCAAGCCCTACTACGAGACCTTCCACCATCTGAAATATACCGACGCCGCCATCAAGACGGCGGTGGAACTGTCGGCGCGCTACATCACCGACCGCAAGCTGCCGGACAAGGCGATCGACGTGATCGATGAAGCCGGCGCCCTGCAGATGGTCATGCCGGAAAACAAGCGCCGCAAGGTGATTGGTCCGAAGGAAATCGAGTACGTGGTTTCCAAGATCGCCCGCATACCGTCGAAATCGGTCTCGCGTGACGACACGACGGCCCTGCGCGATCTGAAGGTTGATCTCAACCGCACCGTCTTCGGTCAGGATGAGGCCATCGAGCAACTGTCCACGGCCGTCAAGATGGCCCGTGCCGGTTTGCGTGATCCGTCCAAGCCGATCGGCTGCTACCTGTTCTCCGGTCCGACCGGCGTTGGCAAGACCGAAGTCGCCAAGCAACTGGCCGCCACAATGGGCGTCGAGCTCCTGCGTTTCGACATGTCGGAATATATGGAGCGTCACACCGTCTCGCGTCTGATCGGCGCCCCTCCGGGCTATGTCGGTCACGACCAGGGCGGCCTCTTGACCGATGCCGTCGATCAGCAGCCGCACTCGATCGTCCTGCTCGACGAAATCGAGAAGGCGCACCAGGATATCTACAACATCCTGCTCCAGGTCATGGACCATGGCCAGTTGACGGACGCGGTCGGCAAGAAGGTCGATTTCCGTAATGTCATCCTGATCATGACCACCAATGCCGGCGCTTCGGACAACCAGAAGAACTCGATCGGTTTTGGTCGTGAAAAGGTGACGGGTGAAGACGAACAGGCCATCAAGCGCCTGTTCACGCCGGAATTCCGCAACCGTCTCGATGCCATCGTCACCTTCAAGCAACTGAAGCCGGAAGTGATCTCGCAGGTCGTCCAGAAGTTCATCCTGCAACTGGAAATGCAGCTGGCCGATCGTCACATCTCGATCGAACTGACCGACGAAGCGGCCGCATGGCTCAGCGAAAACGGCTACGACGAACTGTATGGCGCCCGTCCTTTGGCCCGCGTCATCCAGGAAAACATCAAGAAGCCGCTGGCCGACGAGATTCTCTTCGGCAAGCTGGTCAAGGGTGGGCATATCCTGGTGAAACTGGCCGATGGCAAGATCGCCTTCGATATCACGCCGTCGCAAAAGGGCGCTGACAAGCCCGGCGCCAAGGCTGAGATTGTAGAGTAAGGGCAGGGGACACGTCCCCTGCACCCCATGACCCGACAGCAATAAAATAACAAAAGCCCTTCGGTGCAAACCGGAGGGCTTTTCTGTACTTATAACTACCCGACTTGTCGGGGTGGGGGACCGCACGAGCGTTTTAACGCGAGATGTGGTGGTGGGGTTTCTTGCTTCACATACTAAGGAAATGGTCCGTACAGGAATCGCTCGGTTCATCCGGCAAATAAAGCCTTCCGGCGAATTCGATTGGCCGCCACGTAGATGCTTTGAGCACGACCTTTAAATCTTCAAACTTCTGGCCTTCTTCTGCACAGGCTGCATGATTAGCGACGACTGTCCAGCGCCCTTGCCGTAACGTCAGCAGGGTAGCCAAACGCCAAGTGCTGACATCTTTACGCACTTCTCTATCGAGGATCACCACATCGTCGCTACCATCGTGATCTATGTCGGCAACCATGGCCATGCAGGCTTTCGGATCATGGTCGGTAAAACAAGGCGGTAGGCCCTGAAACCCTGGCTGGAACACATGTTCACGCATAAGGGGTTCTGTACTCAAGGGCAGGATGATAGTGCGATTGGCGAGAGCGGACGCCAAAGACGAAGGGATAGGTTTGGAGGACGGCAGCAATTTGATTTGAGCGAGGAACGGCGCCATGCTACGTGCTTGGCTCAAGCCAGATGTGGAAGCAGGGGCGCCATTTTCACCCATATAGCAGTCACTATTGAAGAAATTCACCGCATGGCCATTTAACCAAGGCAAATCAAGTTTTTGTGGGTAAATCTTAAGCTTGGCGCCATGAGCATTTGCCTGGTCCACCGAACAGAGATGACGCATTTTAAGTGCCTTCCATTCTAAGCCGTTCTTTTGATAGACCACTACTCTGTGCCTTACGGCCGGTTTTATATAGAAATCATCAGCGCCGACGGTATGGATGTCGAGAATAACCTCTGGAAGGTTATCACCGTTCAAGTCTGCCATGCTTAAACGGCATTCCCCTTTCTTGTATTTATTATTGAGAGGCGGCAACATGCACTCTAGCCGGTAACGGTAAGCTTGCCAGAAGCTTTCAGGAATGTTCTGGCCAGGCATCAAATCTCGCCCTAGTGTTTTGCCATCAAGCGGCATTCGTAATTCAGCGTAGCGAGTTTCCTTTTCCTGGACGACTTCCCAATAAAGATGCCCGCCACCGAGTGTGGAAACATGACCGGCTTCCAGCCATTGATCCTGAATGGCCACCGATGTTTGACGAATTCTATCCGTAGCGCCGTGTTGTTCAAGATCGTGCAACGCATTCGGTCCAACCTTGCCGGAACGTAGTTTCAGATACCCCCAATCGGCGCGATCCACCGGAATCAGGCCCAGATTGATCGCCAGAACTTCGGCGGGCACACATATAGCTGCAACCCGCGCTTTCGGCACATAGTTGGCGGTGACGCCGTAACCAACAATTACGACTACAATTACAACCAGTCCCCTGAGTAGCGATTTCATATTGATCCCCCCCGTTTTGCACTATGCTACCAGAGATTTAATGCGGCACCAGTGTCTATTAATTCGCACGAAAACCTCGCAATCGTAACCGCATCACCTACATAAGCTCCAGCACAAGGAGCGCCGCATGATACCTTTTTCCATCCTCGACCTGTCGCAGATTGCCGAAGGCAGCAGCACCAGTGATGCGCTGGCCAATTCGGCGAAGATGGCGCAGGCGGCGGAGGCGGCGGGCTATCATCGTTACTGGCTGGCCGAACATCACGGTATGCCCGGTATCGCCTCGGCGGCCACCTCCATCGTCATCGCCCATGTCGGGGCGGCGACCAAGACCATCCGCATCGGTTCCGGCGGCATCATGCTGCCTAACCATTCGCCGCTGGTGATCGCCGAACAGTTCGGCACACTGGAAGCGCTCAATCCTGGCCGGGTCGATCTCGGCATTGGCCGCGCGCCCGGCACTGATATGATGACGGCGCGCGCCCTGCGCCGGAACATGGATGCGGGTGTTGAAAGTTTCCCCAACGATATCCTTGAGTTGCAGCACCTTCTTGGGGAGCCGGATGAGGGGCAGCGTATCCTGGCGGTGCCGGGCGCCAACAGCCATGTGCCGATCTGGCTGCTCGGTTCCTCGTTATACAGCGCCCAACTGGCCGCGCAACTGGGCCTGCCCTATGCCTTCGCCTCGCATTTCGCGCCGGAACTTTTGTTCGATGCGCTCCAGCTTTACCGCACGCATTTTCGTCCTTCGAAGGCGCTCAACAAGCCAAAGACCATGGTCGGCGTGATGGGCGTAGCGGCGGACAGTGATGCCGAGGCGGAATATCTCTATACCTCGATGCAGCAGTCCTTCGCCAACCTGCGCCGCAATGTCCGTACGCCGTTTCCGCGGCCGAGCTATGACGCCGTGGCCGACCTGAAACCGGAAGAAACGGCCATGATCGACCATATGCTGCGCTACGCCATGGTCGGCTCCCCGGCGACGATCGAAAAGCGCCTGGGCAGCTTCCTCGAACAGACTCAGGCCGACGAACTGATCGTCTCCATGCCGATCCACGATATCGCCGCGCGGTTAAAATCGGTGGAGCTATTCGCGGGTTTGCCGATGATGCAGAAGGCTTAGTTGGAGACAAATCTTATGTTGTCAGCATGAGAGCCAGAAGGTGTTTTGAACTTGTCATCACTGTATTGAATGACGGTTGACTTTCCAAAGCGTAGTTTGTTCCAGCGCGGTTTTTCAGCGAGGAAATTCCCACTCCGGAAGTTACTGACTGCCTCGTCTTCAAGGGCTTGGCCATTATTGATCAAAACCCAACCGGTCGGGGTATGCGTGAAGGCGTACAGATAAGGCTCACTATAGAGCAGCAATTCACGATCGCCGTCATCATCCAGATCGAACAGCCGGCCCTCACATTTCTTGTCACTGGCAGTGAGACAATCAGGCAGGGGATACGGCTCTTCCATATATGTCTGGCTGAGGAAATCGGCCGGTACGGCATCCTTCGTGAGCATAATTATGTGTTTGGCGTCGGGGCGATAGGTTTTGGGTTTGTCCTCATCCTTTGGCGGTGCTCCCCAGCGATATCCACTAGGCATGGCAGAGGCTTCATTGGCTGCTTTGCGAATAGCTTCCGTCTTTCCTGTTTTACCCAAGCGCTTCAGCTCATCAAGTCCGTAGCTGCCCGTCTCAAACCTCAGCACACGCCAGTCAAACTTGTCGGGCGCTACCTTGCCGCTGGCGACACGACCAGCTTGTGAAGACGCGCTGAGGCGATAGGGATCGGCGATTGGGGTCAGAACGCACAGGCAGATCAGCGCGGCTATAACGGCCAGCCCAATATTGACCGGCGCCAGCAGGGCAAGCCAGCTTTTCGGCATGACGGCCGCCATGGCATAGCCCAGTCCATAGAGTACGGCGATGGCGACGCCGACCAGCGCCATGATACGCTCCGGCGTCAGGCCGTATTGAGCGATGCGCAGCCACAATGACCAGGCCGCCAGCGCGGAGAAAACCAGCAGCAGCCCGCAAGCGATCCGCGCGGACCAACGCAGGATGATATGCGCCTGGCGCTCCTCATCGCCCTGTTGCCAGGCGGCATTGATCAGCAGGACCAGCGCCACGCAGCCGGCCAATAGCGAGGCGGTTGCCGCCTTGGTCTTCCACAGCGGTTCCAGTCCCGAAAAGCACAGGGACACCGCAAATAGCAGCCCGATCACCGTGATCACCGGCAGCAGCCATGACAGCACGCCCAGCACCAGGGCGCGGAAATTATGCATCAGCTTTGGCTGGACGTCGCCGAGATTGACCGAGGCTGCGATGGCCAGCCCGGTCACCGGCCAGGCAAAATAGACGTTCATCAGCAGGTCCTTGAACCAGTGGAAGCCGATAAAGCCAAGTAGGCCCGAACCGAGGAACAGGATGGCCCAGAAAAGCGCGGTGAAAAGACCGCTCAGGGCCAGTTGCACGCCGCGTTTCCACGCCTCGTCGAAATAGAGGCCATAGGGCGCAATCGGTTTGCCGGCCTGGTCGGCACTGGAGACCAGTTCGTGGCTGATGAAGAGGAAGGGATAGATCAGGAAGGTCAGGTTGAGGAAGAACGGATTGTAGCGGTCATCGAGGCCATGCGCCGCGCGGTTCCAGGCGATCAGCGCGATCAGGCCGAGCGCGACCAGGCTCCAGATCGCGAGGCTGACCCGTTTCATGGCGCCAGCACCGGCCCAAAGGATAAAAGCGCCGAGGATCAGGGTGCTGGTCAGGACCTGTGCCCACACCGGCACATGCTGGCCTTCGAGCGCATCAAAGCTTTTGATCAGCCAAGCGATGCCGAGCCCGAACACCAGCCCGACCGCCAGGCGGATAATCAGGGCTTCATTGGCTTTCAATGATTGATTGTACATGGCATTTCCCCCGCTTTGCATAAGGGGTAACACGAAATGCGTCTGACGGCTATATGCGGCCCCCAAACCTTAAATACGTCCCATGGTCGTCTGGGCGTTGTAAATCTGCTGGATCGGCGCGTTGTCCGGATCGAGCGCGATCATGTGCCATTTGCCGCCTATTTCCTCAAAACGCGCGGGGGCCGCATTCGGACTGGAATACATGTCGTTGAGGAACTTGCGCGTCACGGCGCGGAACGGGATGCCGTGGAAGACGAACAGGCACTTGCCGGTTTCGCGGTGTTCGTTGATGCAGGTGTAGACCCGGTCGATGACTTCCGGCAAGGGTTCGGCGTCCCACGGATAGTGCTTGCCGTCGACATCGGCCTGCGGGTTCATATAATCGCGCATCTCCTCACGGTGTTGGTGGACCTCGTCAATCGTCATGCCTTCGAACTGGCCGAAATTACGCTCGATCAGCCGGTTGTCGATCACCGGCTCAATGCCAGTAGCGGCCCCAACAATTTGTGCGGTTTCCAGGGCACGCGATAGGGGGCTGGCGATGATTTGCGTAACGCCTTCGCCAGCCAGGATTTTCGCGGCCACATGGGCCTGGGCGCGTCCGGTCTCATTGAGCGGAATATCGGTCGAGCCCTGGAGGCGCATCTGCACGTTCCAGTCGGTCTGGCCATGGCGAAGGACGTAAAACATAATTACAGTTTCGCTTTAATTTGTGCGGCCAGGGCATTCAATTCATTCATATCTGCCATCTCGCCGCCGGCATGTCGGCCAAGCGGTGTGTCGGCCCAGATCGGGATGATGTGGAAGTGAATATGAAAGACTGTCTGGCCTGCCGGTTCCCCGTTGAACTGCGCGATGCGGATGCCGTCCGGTTTCAGCGCATCCCGCACGGCGCGGCCGATGGTCTGGGTCTTGACGATCAGGTCTTGCAGGTCATCCGGCGTGATATCGAACAGATTGCACGCCTGCACCTTGGGGATCACCAGCGTATGGCCCTTCGATTGTGGGAAGACGTCCATAAAGCTCAGGGTCCGGTCATCTTCATAGACCTTCACCGACGGAATATCGCCGCTCAGTATTTTGGCGAAGATGTTTTTCGGGTCATATTGGACGGAAAGGCTCATGATTTACCTGCAATTTGTGTTGATTCCGAGCTTAGAGGACTATGATAACAAGGCCAAGAGGGGTATTAGCTCGGCAATGATCAATATCCTTTTAGTTATGCTGGGCGGCGCCTTGGGCTCCGCGGCGCGATATGGACTGGGCGTGGGCGCGAAATCGCTGTGGCCGGACCATGGATGGCCGGTCGGCACGTTCACAGCCAATATTGTCGGCGGCCTGTTGATGGGGTTGCTGATGGGATTGCTCCTCGGGCCTTTGAGGGGGCTGTTTGATACCGAACGCGCCCGCTTGCTGCTGGGCGTCGGCGTGCTCGGCGGTTTCACTACCTTTTCCTCGTTCTCTCTGGAAACTGTCCAGATTCTGGAGCGCCGCGCCTATGGACTGGCCGCCGGCTATATCGGCCTGTCGGTCATTCTTTCCATTGCCGCCGTGATGGCCGGCCTGTTCCTGATACGGAAGTTCTCATGAGTAAAGACGTCAAGACCCTCTACATTACAGATGGCGAGGATGGTATCCGCGTCGACCGCTTCTTCAAGCGCCGCTGGCCGCATATCAACCATGTACAGTTGAACAAGCTGCTGCGCTCTGGCCAGGTACGTGTCGATGGCGGCCGGGTGAAGGCCGATACGCGCCTCGCCACCGGCCAGACCATTCGTGTTCCGCCGCTGCCGGAAGCGCCCGATGTCGATCAGCAGAAGCGCGAACGCGCGATGCTTTCGCCGCAGGAAATCCGCTTTGCCCACTCTCTGGTGCTTTATGAGGACGAGGACGTCATCGCGCTCAACAAACCGCATGGACTGGCCGTGCAGGGCGGCACCAAGACCAAGAACCATATCGACCGTCTGCTGTCGGCCTGGGGCGAGGGGCTGGAACGTCCGCGCCTGGTTCACCGCCTCGACCGCGATACTTCCGGCGTTCTGCTGCTTGGCAAGTCACCGCAGGCCGCCGCACGCCTTTCCGGCGCTTTCGCCAAACGCCGCGCCAACAAGACCTACTGGGCGCTTGTCGTCGGCAATCCCAAGCCGGAAGATGGCTATATCGATACGCCGCTGATCAAGAAGGGCTTCCACGACCGCGAAATCGTCCAGCCGGCCGAACCGAATGAGGTAGGGGCCGAACAGGCCGAGACCGAATACGTCACCATTTCCCGCGCCGGTCCACGGGTCACCTGGATGGCCTTGCGTCCGCATACTGGCCGCACCCACCAGCTTCGCGCCCATATGCAGGCTATCGGTCACAGCATTCTCGGCGATCCGAAATACGGCAACGAGGCCAGCGGGCAACTGTCCGAAGGTCTGGGTCTGCAACTGCACCATCGCCGCATCGAACTGCCGCATCCGACCAGCGGCACGCTGATCGTTGAAGCGCCGCTCGACAAAGTCATTCAAGCCGGCTTCGACCGCTTCGGCTTCGATGAACACGAGGCCGAGACCGATCCGTTTGCCAATAAGAAAAAGAAGAAGAGATGAGTTTGCGTCTCGCAGTCTTTGATGTGGACGGCACATTGATCGACAGCCGTTCGTCGATTTTCCGTGCGGCGGTCGAAGCCGCCCATGCGATCAATATTGATCCGCCGACTTATGACCAGGTTCGTGCCATTGTCGGCGTGTCGTTATTCGATGCCCTGGCCATGATGCGCCCCGATCTCGATAGCGAAACGATTGCGCTCTATACGCATGAATTCCAGCAGACCTTCCTGCGCTTTCATGCCGACCCGGCGTTCAGCGAGGATCTTTATATTGGTGCCGAGGATACCCTGCGTGCTTTGAAAGCAGAGGGCTGGCTGATCGGCATGGCCACGGGTAACTCGCGTCGCGGCGTGACCCGCACCGTCGCCAAACATGGCTGGGATGACCTGTTCGACGTCACCTTTTGCGCTGATGACGGCCCCTCCAAGCCGCACCCTCACATGCTCCAGCGCAATCTTGATGCGCTGGGCGTGGCGACGCATGAGGCGGTGATGATCGGCGATGCCAGCCATGACATGAAGATGGCCCGCAGCGCCCATGTTCGTGCGGTCGGCGTTTCCTGGGGCTTTCACACGGTCGAGGAACTGCAACTGGCGGGCGCCCACGATATCGTCCACGATTTTACCGAGCTGAAGGCGTTGCTGGATGACTTCAATCCGCAAGTCCTGCCTGAAGCGAAACGCGCAAGTTATTGATATGACATACAAAGCCGAAGCGCCCGACAAGAAATCTGATTCCTTGGGTTTTCGCCCCAAACGCTTCTGGCAAGCCACGGGCTTGACGGAAGTTGAAGGGGGAACTGCCGTTGCGCTCGATGGCCGGCCGGTCAAGACGCCCAAGGGCAATGTCATGGTACTGCCGAATACAGCCCTGGCGCAATTGGTCGAAACCGAATGGGCGGCAGTGGGTGAATATGTCGATTACGAAGCCATGCCGTTGACGCGCCTGGGCTTTGCCAGCGTCGACCGCATGGGCGAGGTGCTTGACGACACCCTGGCCGAGGTGACGCGCTATTCCGAAACCGACCTGCTGTGCTATCCGTCGGAATATCCCGCGGCTTTGCAGGCACGGGAAAACGCCGTCTGGCAGCCTGTCCTCGCCTGGGCCGATGCGGTGCTCGACCTGCAGTTCCAGCAGAACCAGAGCATCATCCACCAGCCGCAGCCGAAGGAAACCATCCGGCGGATTCAATCATTGATCGCCAACGCCACGGCCTATGAGCAGGCCGGGATCATGCTGGCGATTCCACTGCTGGGTTCGGTGATCCTGGCCCTGGCCTTGTGGCGGGGCCACCTGACCGGCGATGCCGCCTTCGATGCCTCGCGCATCGGCGAGGATTTCCAGTCGGAAACCTGGGGCGACGACGCCGAGGCCGCCAAACGCGCCGCCGGCATGAAGGTGCAGACGCAGAGCCTCCATATCTGGTTCAGGGCGCTGGTTTGAGGTGATCTTCGGCCAGTTTCCGGCACTTGCTTAACTGCCCGGTCAGCCACAGGAAAAACATGTGGTAGTCGCCCATGAACGACCACAGCGGATATTTGAAGGTCGCAGGCCTGTTGTGCTCGATAAAGAAATGACCGATCCACGCGCAGCCATAACCGGCGATAAGGCCAGCCGGAATCCATAACGGATTGCGTGTGGCGATGGTCAGGATCAGTGCTACGATCCCGAAGGTGGAGCCGAGATAATGCACGGCGCGTGTCGCCGGCAAGCTGTGCTCACTCAGGTAAAAATTGAAAAAGGCAGAATAGGTTTTGCAACGTTCGGCCATAGCTTCATTCCTCTTTGGATTTTAGCACAGACGAGCTAGAAAAGGTAATTTGAAATCCTGAACTTGCGATGCAGGCTATAGGTTTCGTCCACAGGCATGGTCAACAAGGGGATATCCTTCTTTTGCGTCGAAGTTTCAAAAGCTTCCTTTGTCAGTGGGCCTGTAATACCCTTGAACTCCGAATTCGGAACCGCAAAGTCAATATACCAATAGTTTGAAATAGCCGGATCATTGTGTGGATGCTGAAGCGCGGAAATATAGCGCGTGTTCATGCCGACGGCGGCGATAGTACCGTCAATGCCGCCGACGCAACTGTTCGGGGCCGTCTCCCGGCATATCGACAGATCGGATGGATTGTCGGCAGCGAAAAGTACATATTTGCTCGCCAATTTTTCGCGTCTCGCCGGATATCCGCACCCCGTCAAGGTTATACCAATAAGTCCTAGTCCTACCAAAACGCGCTTCATTTCATTCCCCCTTTTTGAATGGCGAAGCCTCTTCAGCCAGCAACAACATCTGTTCTGCCACGGCCTCACGTTCGCGCACCAGATAGGCCTCCACCGGTGCGCGCAGGCGTTTGTCGCGGATATAATGCGCCGAATAGACCGGGTTTGGCAGATAGCCGCGTGACAGCTTGTGCTCCCCTTGCGTACCCGCCTCGACACGCTTCAGGCCCCGTATAATGGCGAAATCGATGGCCTGATAGTAGCAGACCTCGAAATGCAGGAAGGGCACATCGACCAACGCCCCCCATTGCCGGCCATAAAGCGTATTGCCCCCGATAAAGTTAATCGCGCCGGCCACGGCCTGATCGCCGTCATAAGCAAAAACCAGAGCCAACTGGTCGCGCATGGTTTCGCGGATGCGGCTGAAGAATTCACGCGTCAGATAAGGCGAGCCCCACTTGCGATCATAGGTGCTTTCAATAAAAGCATACATCTGGTCAAGATGCGTTTCGGTGATCTCAGCGCCGACATGCCAGCGCAGATCAAGCCTTTCCTGCACATCCCGTCGCTCACGCCGGATAACCTTGCGGCGGTTTGAGGAGAGGGCGGCCAGAAAATCATCGAATGACGCGTAGCCATTATTATCCCACCAGAACTGCTGGTCCTGGCGTTGCAGCATCCCCATTTCACCCATCATCGACCACTCGTCTTCACGCGGGAAGGTGATGTGCAGCGAGGACAGTTTATTGGTTTCGCACAGTGATATTGCCGCCCGTGCCAGCGCCTGGCGTATCTCCGGATCGGACGAGAGCAGGCGGGCGCCGGTTACTGGCGTAAACGGAATGGCGCCTTGCAGCTTGGGGTAATAGTCGCCGCCAACCTGTTCATAGGCCCGTGCCCACGACTGATCGAAGACATATTCGCCCATCGAATGGTATTTGACATAGAGCGGCATCACGCCCCGGATCATGCCGCCTTCGTCGCTCAGCGAAATATGCACCGGCTGCCAGCCGCTGGCCTGATCGACGCATCCTGTAGCCTCAAGTGCTTCAAGATAAGCGTATGAAGTGAACGGGTTATCGTCGTCCCTTAAGGCGTTCCATGCACTTTCATCGATCTCTTCGATACGGTTATGGATTTTGAGCGAGAGGGCGGAGGTCATGCGAGGTAATATAGGATCGATCTATTGATCCGCCAGCACCTTGACGAACTGATACTGGAACCGGCGTCCCTCCATCAAGGACTGTACGTGGATGCGCTCGTTCAGACCGTGGGCGTGGCTGCCGTCCTTGTCGACGAAGATACCGGATATGCCATAGGTCGGAATGCCGGCCGCCGTCGTGTAGATGCCGTCCGTAGCGCCTGTGGACATGGTGGGCAGGATCGGTACGCCGGGATTGATTTTACCGGAGACCTTTTCGATCGCTGCCATGATTTCCGGGTTCAGGCTGGGTGTCGGCGTCGCCGGGCTGACGGGCTCAACGACCGTTACATGATTGTTTGGATCGCCAATCGCCTGATCCAGCGTGACGCGTACGCTCTCCACCGACGTGCCGGGCAGGATGCGGCAATTGATATTGGTCGTGGTGCGCTGGGGCAGGGCGTTAGTGGCGTGTCCCCCATTGATCATGGTGGCGACACAGGTGGTGCGCAGCATCGAATGCCATTTCTTGTCGGCCGATACGATGGCATTGGCTTTGCTATCCGTCGGGTCCTTCACCAGGGCGAGCATGGCCGCGCCGGTCTCGCCGCCCTTGATCGCCGCCATGCGGGTGAAATAGGCGCGGGTGGTGTCGTTGAATTCGACCGGGAATTCCAGCGCGCTCAGCTTCGTCAGATCCTTCGCCATGTCATAAATGGCGTTGTCCGGCACCGGCTGTGAGGAATGGCCGCCCGGATTTGTGGTCTCGATCTGGTAGTTCTGGAAGACCTTTTCCGCCGCCTGAACGCCGAAGATGACCTTCTTGCCGTTTTCGTCCAGTTCACCAGAGCCGCCCTCATTAATGGCATAGGCGGCGTCGATCCAGTCCTTGTGGTTCTGGCCCAGCCATTCGGCGCCATTGAAAGCGCCGGAGGTTTCCTCGCCGCAGGTGAGGGCCAGCTTGATATCGCGCCTGGGCTTGTAGCCTTCCTGTTTGAAGCGGATCAGCAGGTCAGTGAAGATCGCCGCCATCGCCTTGTCATCCTGCGAACCGCGGGCATAGAAATAACCGTCTTCTTCAACCAGCGTAAACGGATCGCGCGTCCAGTCGGCACGATTGGCTTCAACCACATCGATATGGGCCAGCAACAGGATCGGTTTTTTCTTCGAGCCGGTTCCGTGAAAAACGGCGACCAGCCCGCCTTCCTTCGGATGGTCGGGCGTGGAGAAGAGGTGAATGTCTTCGTCGGCGTATCCGGCGGCCTTGAGACGTGCCGCCATGCGTTCGGCGGCCAGGGTGCAACTTCCGACGGAAAGCGTGGTGTTGGTCTCCACCAGCTCCTTGTAGAGATCGCGGAAGGCGGGTTCGCCATCGCCGGATTTGTCAGCAGCCTGTGCCGTACCGGAGAACGCGACAACAGACGAGGCAAGGAGAAGAGCTTTCAGGCGCATATGAACCTCCGCGAAAGGGAGACGCTAACATCACCCTGGCGGAGACACAATTGCTTACCGGCGGTCCAGCACTTCGATGAAGGCGTCGATCTCGACGGCGAAACCGAGCGGGATCTTGTACATGCCCACGGCCGAGCGGGCGTGTTTGCCGGCGTCGCCGAGCGCGGCCACCATCAGGTCGGAGCAACCATTGATCACCTGCGGGATATTGTAAAATTCTGGTCCGGCCTGCACGAAGGCATTGAGCTTGATCACCCGCACCACATTGTCGAGATCATTGCCAGCGGCGGCCTTCATCTGGGCCAGCAGGTTGATGCCGCACAGGCGGGCGGCCTCCACGCCTTGCTCGACCGTCACGTCGACCCCGACCGTGCCCTTGATGCCGCCGCTGGCGTCGTTGGAAAGCTGGCCGGAGATGTGAACGTGATTCCCGGTGCGCACGAATGGCACATAATTGGCGACGGGCGCGGTGGGGACGGGCAGGGTGATGCCGAGGGCGCGCAGGCGGTCTTCACATTTCGACATGAGGGAAATCCTGTGTGGTATGGGGATAATGCGCCGCATGAGCGCGAACTAATGGCGTTTATAGCCGATTTGCATTCGCTTCCGCCATCCCCATCTTTACCTTTTGTTACCTTCCCCTTCACCTCAGCTTAAGAGAGTCCGTGTAGGTTGACGGTATCAAAAGCCGGGCACGCCAAGCGACCGATTCGGCAGAAACGATTGATGGGTGCGGGGTCAGAGAGCTGACATGTTCGAAGGTTTGGGTATGAATCAAAAGAAAGTTCTCATCGTTGAGGACAACGAACTCAACATGAAACTGTTTCACGACCTGCTCGACGCGCAGGGTTACGAAACCTTCCAGACGGGCGAAGGCCTGTCCGCCCTGACGCTTGCCCGCCAGCACCGCCCCGATCTGATCCTGATGGATATCCAGTTGCCGGAAATCTCCGGCCTTGAAGTCACCAAATGGCTGAAGGAAGACGATGAGCTGTCGCATATTCCGGTAGTGGCGGTGACGGCCTTCGCCATGAAGGGCGACGAAGAACGCATCCGTGAGGGCGGCTGCGAGGCCTATATCTCCAAGCCGATTTCCGTCACCCATTTCCTCGACACGGTTCGCCGCTATCTGGGGTAAGAACACCCAATGACCGCCCGCGTCCTGATCGTTGACGACATCGCCGCCAATGTGCGCCTGCTCCAGGCCAAGCTGGAGGCCGACTATTATGAGGTCCTGACGGCATCCGACGGACGCACGGCCATCGCCACAGCTATTGCCGATCAACCCGATATTATCCTGCTCGATGTCATGATGCCGGAAATCGACGGCTACGAGGTCTGCCGCCAGCTCAAGCAACATGCCGAGACGCGCCATATCCCGATCATCCTGATCACGGCGCTCGATGGCCGCGACGATCGCCTGTCCGGCCTGGAAGCCGGCGCCGATGATTTCCTCACCAAGCCGGTCGATGATGTCGTGCTGATGGCGCGTTTACAGGCATTGGTGCGGCTCAAACAGATGGTCGATGATCTGCGCTCGCGCGAATCAACCTCACGCCGCGCCGGCCTGATCGATCAGGAACTGTATGAGCGCCAGATTTCGGCCACCGGCAATGTGCTGATACTTGATGACAATATCCGCCAGGCCGAGCGCCTGATGATGCAACTGGGCGAGGACCACCGCTGCGCCTATGAAACCGATCCGGCAAAGGCATTGAAGATCGCCGCCGGACGGGTCGATCTTGTTGTTCTGAACCTGACCGCCAAGGCCTTCGATGCCCTGCGCTGGGTGGCGCAGTTGCGCACCAATGAGGCGACGCGCCAGCGGCCGGTATTGGCCATTATCAACGCCGATGAACGCAAGACCATGCTCAAGGCGCTGGAACTGGGCGTCAATGACGTGGTGCCACGCCCGATCGACATGCTGGAACTGCGTGCGCGCGCCAAGACCCAGATCAAGCGCAAGCGTTATGGTGATTTCCTGCGCAATACGCTGGATCGCTCCCTGGAACTGGCGATCACCGATCCGCTGACCAATCTCAATAACCGCCGCTTCCTCGATCATCACCTCAGCCTGGCCATGGCCCGCCATATCCGCGGTACGGCCGAGGACGTGGTGTCGGTGCTGATGCTCGATATCGATTTCTTCAAGCGCGTCAATGATACCTATGGTCACGATGCCGGCGACGAGGTGATCAAGGAGTTTGCCCGCCGTCTCAGCCTGAATGTCCGCGCCATTGATATGCCGTGCCGTTTTGGCGGCGAGGAGTTCGTGGTGTTGATGCCGGGGACTGATCAGCCTGACGCCCTGCATATCGCCGAACGCGTGCGCTCGCAGGTGGCCGATACGCCGTTTGCCCTGACGGACGGCCGTTCGCTCGATGTCACGGTTTCAGTTGGCGTGGCCACCTCGCGTGGTTTAGGCGACTCGCCGGAAGGTCTGCTCAAGCGGGCCGACGAGGGGGTCTATGAAGCCAAGCAGTCCGGCCGCAATCGGGTGATCGTTAAAGCGGCGGCTTAAGGCTGAGCTTTACCTATAGTACCCAGAAGCGCTTCGGATTAAAGCGCTCATCAGACATTGGCTCGGTCCCAACCTTAAAGCATTCATCAATCAAGGTATTGGCCACAAACGCTTCTTCACCTTGCAGGTCGTTGCGATGGACTACACCACATGTTCTTTCTGGAATCGCGACCGTATAGTCGTCACCAAACAGCTCCTCAAACAAGTTTGGCACTAATAACCGGGACGGTCCCATGCTATCGTGATTTAACAGGCTGAGCAAATATGGTTGACCATCGGCGCCTTCTTTTGTGCCGGCATATGGGTAGTCTCGTGATAGTTTTGTCAGGTTCTCCATAGCGACGTCCCGCCAATTGATATCCATGCTTTCCCAATGTCGGGTCATGTCCCAGCTGGCATACCGGAAATAATTCTGTGGGTCTGCGACCGCCCATGACACGCTAAATGGCAAATCACCGAGTTGTTCTATCGGACCTGGCCAATCAGGACGCAGCAGCGACAATGGTATAATTTGTGGATAGAGCTTGGCAATATCGTGATCGGCTGGGGGGCGCTTCAATCCGTCGCGCAATGTCTCCAATTGCAGAGATTCTGGCGATAAGGGTTTCTTCCTGAATTTATCAAAAAGCCAATTCAGCAATTTTTCCCCTAACATCTGCTTGGATTGCAAAATTACAATTCACCGAAACTAATCCAACATTTTCCCAAATTCCAGACGCAAAAAACCGCGCCGAGTATAGGGGAAACTCAGGCGCGGCTTTCTTAAAGGCCCTCCGGCGGGGGGATGCCGAAGGATAAACTTGCAGAGGGCTTAGATTACTTAATCTTGCCTTCTTTGAATTCGACGTGCTTGCGCACAACCGGATCGTACTTCTTCAGCACCATCTTTTCGGTCTTCGTGCGGGCGTTCTTCTTCGTCACGTAGAAGAAGCCGGTGTCCGCCGTCGAGTTCAGGCGGATCTTGATGGAGGCTGGCTTTGCCATGACTTAAAGTCCTTAAGGTTCGGGTGCGGACCAAAAACATCTGTCATGGAACGCAAATAAACGAGAGGGGCGGAAAATACTCACAGAACGTCATAAGTCAATGGACAAATGAAGCTAACAGGCGTTTTTTCGCTGCAAGACCGCCATAGACGCATTTTTGCCGTGAAGGTCAAGCTATCTGCGCGCAACTTCGCTGTTTTCGAGACAAAACCCATGAAACGACTTCTGACCGCTGGCCTTGTTGTCTCCGGACTGATTCTGGCAAGTTCGGCCTTTGCCGATGACCGGCCAACCAGCTACCAGTCACCCACGCCGCTTAGCCTCAGCGCGGCAGCGGGCGAAACCAATACGGCGAAATCCGATCCGCTGACAGATGTCAAGCGCATCGATCTTGTGGTGCGTCTGAAATGTGCCGATGCGGGATGTGCCACGGCGGCTTTCGGCCTGTCGATCGATGACGAGCAGGACGAGGCGGCGGCCCTGACCTTTACCGCGACCGAGGATGGCAAGCTGCAGGCGAGAGTCACCAAGGTCGGCGGCGCTGGCGAAGAGGTGGTCCAGGCCTATGCCATGTCGCCGAAGCCGGACGACAGCTTTGACCTGCGTATTAACTGGAACAATGGCAACCGTGTGACCTTTGATCTGTATGGCAAAAACCCGGTCACCGGTCTGGAAACGATGGAAAGCCACGATATCCAGTTGGACGCCCCCATCAAGCAGCTATCGATGCGTACGTCCGGTGGCAACCTGACACTGGAAAAGCAGACCTATACTTTCCGCCAATGATCAGCCGGTATAGGAATAAGTAATTCAATTGTAAGCCCCGGCGCGTTCAAAATATTTGTGAAGACAGATGTGACCTGCGGCGGTTGACAAGGCAGGACGAGCCCCGGAAATTGAGAGTAATCCGCAAAGGCGCGCTGGTATATCCGCCGTCCTGTGGGCCTTTTCTGTTCATGACTCTAAAGGCGGCCAATGGATCACCACAATATATCGCTCATTACGACACTGGCGTCAGGATTTGGCCTGGCGCTCATATTCGGTTTTATCGCCGAGCGCGTTAAGCTGCCGGCGCTGATCGGATATCTGTTCGCGGGCATATTGATCGGGCCGGCGACACCAGGCTTCGTGGCCGATACCCATATCGCCGGTCAGTTGTCGGAAATCGGCGTCATGTTGCTGATGTTCGGGGTAGGGCTGCATTTTTCCCTGTCGGATCTGATGTCGGTAAAGCGCATCGCCGTGCCCGGCGCCGTCGTCCAGATGTCGCTTGCGACGGGCCTCGGTATGGCGTTGGCCATATGGGGATGGGGCTGGAATCTCGGCGCGGGGCTGGTTTTCGGGATTTCCCTGTCCTGCGCCTCAACGGTGGTGCTGCTCAAAGCGCTGGAAGCGCGACAGGCGATCGAAAGCATGAATGGCCGCATAGCGGTCGGCTGGCTGGTGGTTGAGGATCTGGTTACGGTTCTGGTGCTGGTGCTGCTGCCGCCGCTGGCCCAATTGCTGGGCACCGGTCAGGCCGGTGCGCACGCCGCAGTCACCGGTAATATCTGGTGGGAGGTTAGCAAGACCCTGCTGAGCGTCGGCGCCTTCATCGGCCTGATGTTGCTGGTCGGGCGTCGCGTATTGCCATGGATATTGCTTCAGGTGGCGCGGACCGGCACGCGCGAACTGTTCACCCTGGCTGTCATTGCCGCCGCCATCAGCATTGCCTGGTGCGCCTCCGAACTGTTCAGCGTCTCGTTCGCGCTGGGCGCCTTCTTCGCCGGCATGGTGATGCGGGAGTCGAAATTCAGTCACCGCGCCGCCGAGGAATCCCTGCCGCTGCGCGATGCCTTTTCCGTGCTGTTTTTCGTCTCCGTCGGCATGTTATTCAACCCCATGATCCTGATCGAGGAGCCGGTAAAGGTACTGGCGGTCGTCGCCATCATCATCATCGGCAAGGGACTGGCCGCCGCCGCGCTGGCGCTGGTTCTGCGCTATCCGCTCAATACGGCGCTGACGGTGGCCGCCGGCCTGGCGCAGATCGGCGAATTCTCCTTCATCCTGGGCGGGCTGGGCCTCAGTCTCGGCATCCTCCCGCAGGAGGGCATGAACCTGCTGCTGGCGGGGGCGCTGGTCTCGATCGCCCTCAATCCCTTCACCTTCAAGGCGATCGAACCCGTGACCGCCTGGGTGCTGAAACATTCCGCACTGGCGCGGGCGCATGAGCGCAGCGACGATGTGCTGGCCGCCCTGCCGGAAACGACCGCTGATAAATATCTGAGCGGCCAGGTGATCGTGGTCGGCTATGGCCGTGTCGGGCGATGGCTGGCGGATGCGCTGGAAACGCGCGGTATCGCCTGCGTGGTTGTGGAACAGAACCGCGAGCGGGTAGAAGAACTGCGCAAGCAGGGGCGGGCGGTAGTGCTGGGCAATGCCGTGAAGCCCGATGTGCTGGTTCAGGCACATATCGCCGAAGCCGCCATGCTGGTGGTCGCCACGCCGCATCTGGTCGATATCAGCCAGATGACCGACGCCGCCCGCCGCCTCAATCCGGGGGTCGAAATTCTGCTGCGCACCCACAGCGAAGACGAGATGAACTTCCTGAGACAGGAAAAGATGGGGCATGTCTTCTTTGGCGAAGAAGAGCTGGCAAAGAATATACTGACACATGTTTTGCAGCGTTTTGAGCCCGTGGCCGCCACCACGCACTAATTTGCACTGTATTTAGCACATGCGGTATGACGTGTTTGTGAGGTAATGTGCTTTGTTATTATGGAAATGCGTCACTATATTTAAATATCATCTTGGAGGTTAAACCGGTCTTATTGTTTCAAAGTCAGGAGTTGTGTCATGATGGGAGCCTATACCTATACCATTGTTCAGCCGCCGCTGCCGCTCGATGCGGTCACGCCGCTGGAGCGACTCATTCTGAGCGAGATCATGCAGACCCGCGCCCGTGACAGGCAACTGCATCTGTGTGCCTATGACGGCCTGGCTACGGAAATCGACATCCTGCTGCACGATGCCGTCAGGGCGCTGCGCGACAGCCGGCACCACGACAGCCTGCTGAACGCGGTGGTGAGCCGCCTGATCGTCATGGCGCCAGCCGACGCAGACAGCCTCAGGCTCGACCTGGGCCGGTCTGATCTGTCGCTGGAGCATATCCTGCAGGATATTGTCCGGCGTTCGCCGGGCCTGACGCATATTGTCGTCACCTCTGGTCATGTCGGCGGACCTGCCGGCGCGGGCGCGTCGGTCAGCGTGATAACGACCTGGGATATCCGCCAGAAAGGCACCGGGGATATGCTGCGCGAGTGCCTGAGGGAGCCCGAGATGGCGTCACTTACCCTGCAATAGCCGGGTTTAACGCTTTTTCTTTTTCTTCATGTTCTTGACACCTTGCTTGGGACCGCCCGAGGTTACGGTCTTGTCGCGGAAACCGGTCTTCTTTGGTCCCTTGCCGCGCGTCTGGTAACCCGGACCCCGGCCACGCACGCTCAGGCGCGGTTTCGGCGCATTGGGATCGGCCGCTTCCGGCTCGCTCAGCATCTTGAAGACCAGCCCGCCGGTGATCGGCATGGCCTCGGTCAGTTCGACCTCGATCTGCCGGCCCAGCCGCCAGCGCTCGCCGCTGCGTTCGCCGATCAGAGCGTGCTGCACGTCATCGTGGACGAAGTAATCATTGCCCAGCGATGACACCGGGATAATGCCGTCGGCGCCGGTGTCGTTGAGCTTCACGAACAGGCCGAAGCGCGTCACGCCGACGATCCGGCCTGCGAAGGTGGCGCCGACCTTGTCGTGCAGGAAGGCGGCGACATAGCGCTCGATGGCCTCGCGCTCGGCCTGCATCGACCGGCGTTCGGTAGCGGTGATATGTTCGGCGGTATCGGAGAGAGTCTTGATCTCGTAGTCCGTCAGGCCGTCATCGCCCAGCTTCAGCGCGCGTATCAGGCCGCGATGGACGATCAGATCGGCATAGCGACGGATCGGCGAGGTGAAGTGGGCGTAGTTGTCGAGATTGAGCCCGAAGTGGCCGTAGTTTTCCGGCGAATAGTGCGCCTGCATCTGAGTGCGCAGGACCACCTCGTTGATGATCTCGGCGTGCGGACCGTCCTTCTGGCTGTCGAGCAGGGCGTTGAAGCGCTCTGTGCGCGGCGGCTCGCCCTTGTTCCAGGGCAGGCCAATCGTTTGCAGAAAGTCGGCCAGATTGCTGACCTTCTCCAGCGAAGGCGTTTCGTGGACGCGGTAGATCAGCGGCGTCTTGTGCTTTTGCAGTTCCTCGGCCGCGCTGACATTGGCCTGGATCATCATTTCCTCGATCAACTGCATGGCGTCGAGCGAGACGCGCTGTTCGATGGAGATGACATTGCCTGCATTGTCGAGTTTGACGCGGCGTTCCGGCGAGGTGATGTGCAGGGGCTGACGAATGTTACGACCGCGCGTCAGGCAGGCATGGGCCGCCCACAGGGGCTTCAGCAGGGCATCAAGGATCGGACCGGTCTTGTCGTCCGGATTGCCGTCGATGGCGGCCTGCGCCTGTTCGTAGGAGAGCTTGGCGGCCGAACGCATCAGGCCGCGCACAAACTTGTGGCTGATCTTCTTGCCGGCGGCGTTGAAGACCATGCGCACGGCCAGGGTGGCGCGGTTCTCGCCCTCCTGCAACGAACACAGGCCGGAGGAAAGGACATGCGGCAGCATGGGCTCGACGCGGTCGGGGAAATAGGTCGAATTGCCCTTGTCGCGGGCGTCGCGGTCGAGCGACGAACCGGAGGTGACGTAGGACGCCACATCGGCAATGGCCACCCAGACGACATGGCCGTCCGGATTGGCCGGATCATCGTCGGCATGGGCGTAGACGGCGTCGTCGTGGTCCTTGGCATCTACCGGATCGATGGTGACGAAGGGCAGGTCGCGCAGGTCGGTGCGCTTGCCAAGCGTTGGCGCTTCGGCGGACTTTGCCTCGTCTTCTGTACTCGACTGAAAGCCGATCGGCAGGCCGTGGCTATGGATGGCCATGACCGAGGCGATCTTCGGGCTGTCCTCCTTGCCGATGACCTCCACTACGCGGGCCGGCTGCGGGCCGTATTTGTGGACGCCTCCGACGGGGGCCGCGATCACCACGTCACCGTCTTCCAGCGTGTCGAGATTGCTGCCGGTCAGGGTGAAACTCGACTTTTCCTTGCGATTGACCGATTCCAGCCGGTATTCGGTGGCGCCCTTGCGCTGACGTCCGATGCGCACGACACCGACCAGTTTCGGCGCGCCCTGGTCGAGCACCTTGATCAGGTGCGCCACCCAGCCATCGGAGGTCTGTTCGAAGCGGACATAGATGCGGTCGCCCATGGCCGGTGGTGTCTGCGCGGCGGAGGGCTTCAGCGGCGCCAGACGGGCCAGCGGCGCCGGGTTCTTCGCTTCTGATTTCCCCCACTTGACCCACAGTTCGCCGTCGATATCGCGTTCGACGACTTCGCAGACGCCGGTATCGGGCAGGGCGCCCAGGGTACCGAACGACTTGCGGCCACTCTTGTGCAGCTTGCCTTCTTCGCTGAGCGCTTTCAGGCGCTGGCGTAAGAGCCGGCGATCGTCGCCCTTGAGACCGAACTGCCTGGCCAGGTCACCGACATCGACCTCGCGCGAATCGGCCAGGGCATCCAGCAGGGTCTGGTCGTCGGGCAGGCCTTTCGACGCCTTGGGGAGGTCGGTCTTTTGAATATGGGGGGCTTTGGCGGCGCGCGGTATACGGGGGAGCTTTGTCATTGCCGCTAATGTAGGCCAGACTCAGAGCCGAAACCATCCCCCCGTCAAAGATTTAACTGCCAGATCAACTGTAAGCCGGTGTCGGCTGGTCGGGTGGCAACTGCATCAGGGTGAACCAGTATTGTTCGATGCGCGTCACGATTTCATCATAGGCTTCGGTATCCAGAGGCTTGGTGATATAGCCATTGGCATGGTTGTCATAGCTGGCCGTCACGTCCATATCGGCGCTGGAACTTGAGAGTACGATCACCGGGATACGCTTGAATTGCGGATCTTCCTTGATGGTCTGCAGGAAGTCCTGCCCATGCATGTAGGGCAGGTTGAGGTCTAGCAGGATCAGGTCGGGGCGGGCGGCTTCGGCGTGTTCGCCTTCGCGGCGCAGGATGCTGAGGCCTTTTTCACCGGTTTCCGCCACCACGATATCGCTGGCCAGGTTAGCGCGCTTGAAGGCCCGCCGGGTAAGGACCGCGTCGCCACGATTGTCCTCAACCAGCAATACCTGCGCGGTGCGCGCCCTGTCTGCGATGCGGCTCATGCGACTCTTCCGTTTTATACTTCAAAAAGGTGTCGGCTATTTTTAACCGCCTCGCAAGCGGTTTTCGGTAAAGTCTAACAGGTTCAAAATCAGGACTTTCTCTTGGGTTGCGCTTTGTTGTAAGTTGCCGTCGCGGACGGGGAGACGCTGGGAAATGAATCACGAGATGAGCGCCAACGGTTTTATGCCACATGGCTACTGCTTTCTGTGGCAGCCAGGCGTGCTGTGGCTGCATGTCCTGTCGGACCTGGGCATTGTCCTGGCCTATTCCGGCATTCCCCTGGCTCTGCTGTACTTCACCCACAAGCGTCGTGACCTGCCGTTCCAGCGCGTTTTTCTTCTCTTCGGCGCCTTTATCCTGCTGTGTGGCTGCACGCACCTGTTGAGCATCTGGGTGCTATGGCATCCCAACTATATTTTCGAGGGCTGGGTCAAGGCGGCGACGGCGGTCGCTTCCATCGCCACCCTGATCACCATTGTCCGCCTGATGCCGCAGGCCCTGGCCTTTCCCAGCCCGTCGCAGCTTGAAGAGGCCAATGCCAAGCTGGAGGCGCTGTATCGGCAAAGCGAGGAAAACAGCCGTGCGGTCATCGACAATGTGCTCGATGGCATCATCACCATCGATGATCATGACCGTATCCGCAGTTTCAACGCTGCCTGCGAGGACATTTTCGGCTATACGGCCGCAGAAACCATCGGCCAGCCGATCTCGCTGCTCATGCCTGACCCGACCTATACCGAACATGCCCGCTATGTCAGCGAATACCTGCCGATCGATGCCGGTGCGCGCGAGGTGCAGGCCCGGCGCAAGGACGGAAGCACTTTTTCGGTTGATCTGTCGGTCAGCGCCTTCGAGGTCGATGGCAAGCCGCACTATACCGGCATCATCCGCGACATCACCAAGGCCAAACAGGCAGAGGCAGCGCGCCAGGCCCTGCTGCGCCGCCTGACTGATTCGAATACCGAACTGGAACGCTTCGCCTATGTCGCTTCGCACGACATGCAGGAACCTTTGCGCATGGTGCTCAATTTCAGCCAGATCGTGGCCAATGATTATGCCGACAAGCTCGACGATGACGGTCGGGAATATCTCAAGATCATCGGTGATTCGGCCGGACGCATGCGCGACATGGTCCAGGATCTGCTTGAATATGCCCGACTCGACAAGGAAGGCGCACGTTTCACCAAGGTCGACCTGCGTGCCGAACTGGCCCATGTGCTGGAAAATCTGCGCAGCCTGACGAAGGAAAGCCAGGCCGTTATTACCTATGAGCCGTTGCCGGTTGTCTCAGGCATCGGCGTGCAACTGATGCGGCTGATGCAAAATCTGATCGCCAACGCCATTAAATACCAGAAGCCCAGGCGGTTGCCCGTTATCCATATAGGCTGCGCGGATGAGGGCGATTACTGGCAGATATCCGTGCGCGATAACGGCATGGGCATAGAGAAAGCCTTTATCGACCAGATATTCGAGCCCTTTCGGCGCCTGCATAGCTGGGATGGTATCCAGGGAACTGGCCTCGGCCTGTCGGTATGTCGGAAAATCGTCGAAACCCATGGCGGCCGTATCTGGGCAGTTTCGGAGCCTGATATCGGCAGCACTTTCTTTTTCACCATTCCGAAAAATACCAAATCCGCGTAAGCTGTTATCCAGGAGTACAAACAATGGCCAATCTGCTTATTCGTGAAGGGCGACCGGCCGAGATCATGCTGGTCGAGGACAATCGCGGCGATGCCCTGCTGGCGGCACGGGCCTTTCGTCAGGCCGAAATCGACAACAATCTCACCGTGGCCGAAACCGGCGAAAAGGCCATGGCGATGCTGCGCCGGGAAGGCGAATATGCCGGCCTGGGCCTGCCGGATATCATCCTGCTCGATCTCAACCTGCCGATGATGAGCGGCAAGGACGTGCTGGCAGCGATCAAGGGCGATGACGCCCTGCGCCATATCCCGGTCATCATCCTGTCCAGTTCATCGGCGGCGCCCGATATTTCCGGCAGTTACGAGCTTCATGCCAACGCCTATATCGTCAAACCGCTCAACCTGGAAAATTTCAGCGACGTAGTGCACTCGATCGAACAGTTCTTCTTTATGCTGGCGGTCCTGCCTGAGCCGGAATAGATTACTTCATTTCGAGATCAGCGAAGCCGCGATATTTATGGTCAAGGCCAGGACGGTGGCATTGAACAGATAGGCCGATACACAATGGATCAGGCCGATGCGACGCATGTTTGTGGTGGCGAAATCGACATCCGCCGTCTGTCCCGATGTGCCGATGACGAAGGCAAAATAGAGGAAATCCATATAGTGTGGCGCGTCGGTGCCCGGAAAGATCAGTACCGGTTTGCCCTTATTGCGTGGCTGCTCGGCGTAGTAGCCATGGGCGTAATGGAACGCAAAGGCGATATGGATATAGGTCCATGAGCTGATCAGCGTCAGGCCGGAGAGGGCGATATGCCAGGCCTTGGCAGGCGCGCTGACATTTTGCGTCGTTGCCAGCTCACCGACAATGGCGACGAAGCTCAGGATCGCCGCCAGAATCGACAACAGCAGAATCACCCCTTCACCGTCATCGTAAAGGTGGGCATGGCTTTTGAGCGTTTCGTGGTCGGCCGTCATCATGGCTTGCAGGGCCAGGGTGACATAGATAACGGTGAAACTGTTCCAGGCGATCAGTGAAGCAGTGATGCCGCTCATCGGTGTCAGGAACAGGCAGGCGCCCAGCACGGCAAGCCCGATGACGACTGACAGGATAAGCTGTGGTTTCTGGCGCAGGTAGCGGATGACGTGAAGATCGAGAAAGCCGGTTTTTGCGGTGGTCATGAGACTCTAAACTACTTGTCAGTTGGCCGGCCTATGTTAGGCTCTCCGATCCGGCGTTTGTCAATTTTACCTTCCGGGGAGGAACAGGGTCCGTTTATGGCGATTAGTTTTACGCATGGTATCGATTTGCCGCAATCCCCGCATCAGGTGTTCACGCTTCTTGCCGATTACTCAAAAGTGCCACAGTGGCTCAAGCGCTGCGAAGGTGTGGCCAAGCAAGGTTCCGGCCCGAACAAGGTGGGTGACAAGCTGCGTTACGCCTATTGTGAGGGCGGCCGTCACGGCCTGATGGATGGGGTAATTACGGCCTATGAGCAGGATAGCCATATGGCCTATCGCTACTATGACAAGATGATGGCGGTGTTCGTCGAATTCCGCATGGAGCCAAACGGCGAGGGCACGCACCTGACGCACAATATCGAGATCACGCCGCATTCCTTCATGGCCAAGCTGATGTCGCCGATGTTCAAAATGAAACTGCCGAAACAGACGGTCCATACCATGGAAAATATCCGCGCCCTGCTGGCGAAGGAAGCGGTCCAGGCTTAAACATTAAAATTCAGCAATGTTTTCGTCCCGGCGCTCGACAAGTCTTGCAAAGGGGTCTTTAACACGTACCAACTCGTAACAAACGACACAGGTTGGTCCATGTTCCTCAAATCCAAACTCAACGCCGTGCTGCTGGCCGGTTCGGTTTCGCTGGCCGCTCTCACGGGCGCGGCACACGCTGCCCCGCTGACCTATACCGATATGGTCAAGCTCGACCGCATCAACAGTTTCAAGCTCGATCCGACCGGCCGTTATGCTGTGCTCAGCATCCGCGTCACCGATATGGACAAGAACAAGGGCGTTAACTCGATCTGGCTGAAGGACCTGACCCAGCCGGCCAAGGCGGAAATCAAGCTGGCGGTCTCCGAGGGCGGCGCGTCCAACGCCCAGTTCGGTCCGGACGGTTCGATCTACTTCATTTCTGGCCGCGGCGAGGGCGGTACCGACCAGGTGTGGAAGACCGATCTGACCGGCGCCACGGCCACCCAGGTGACGAAACTGCCGCTCGATGTACAAGCCTATCAGATCACGCCAGACGGCAAGGGGATCGTCGTCGGCCTGGCTGTCTTTCCGGAATGCAAGGGGCATGAAATCGCCTGCACCGTCCAGAAGCAAACCGACCGCAAGGCCGACAAGTCTTCCGGCACGGTCTATGACAAGATCTTCGTCCGCCACTGGGACACCTGGGCCGACGGCACGCGCAACCACCTGTTCTATGTGGCCATGAACGGCGGCGATGCCGTGGCCCTGACCGACGGTTATGACGGCGATGTGCCTTCCAAGCCCTATGGCGACGAGGCTGACTACACCATCTCGCCGGATTCCAAGACCGTCTGGTTCTCGGCGCGCGAAGCCGGCAAGTCCGAGCCGTGGAGCACCAATTTCGACATCTATTCCGTGCCGATCGATGGTTCGGTAGCGCCCGCCAATCACACCGCCGCCAACACCGCCTGGGATGCCGGTCCGCGCATTTCGCCCGATGGCAAGACCCTGGCCTACACCGCCATGAAGCGTCCGGGCTTCGAGGCCGATCGCTTCGGCATCATGCTTCAGGACGAATACGGCAAGGTCCGCGAACTGGCCCCCGACTGGGATCGCTCGGTGGCCGGTATGCAGTGGTCGAAGGACGGCAAGAGCCTGCTGGTCGATGCCGATGACGTGGGCAAGCACATCCTCTTCCGCGTCGATGTCAAGACCGGCAAGGTAACGCCGCTGACCAAATCCGGTCACACCAGTGCCTATGCCGAGACGCCGCGTGGCATGGTCTTCCTGCAGGACAGCCTGAACCGCCCCTCGACCTTCTACCAGGCCAAGCCGAAAGCCGCCTTTATCGATGACGGCGCCACCAACCTGACCAAGTTCGATGCCGTGCTCGATGGCCTGACCACCGGCCAGTACGAGCAGTTCAGCTTCAAGGGCTGGAACAACGAAGACGTCCACGGCTATGTCATCAAGCCGGTGGGTTATGAAGAGGGCAAGTCCTATCCGGTCGCCTTCCTGATCCACGGCGGCCCGCAGGGCTCCTTCGGCGATGGCTGGTCCTACCGGTGGAACCCGCAGACCTATGCCGGCGCCGGTTATGCAGTGGTGATGATCGATTTCCACGGCTCGACCGGCTACGGCCAGGCCTTCGAGGATGCCATCTCGCAGCACTGGGGCGACCGTCCGCTGGAAGACCTGCAAAAGGGCTGGGCCTACGCGCTGGATAAATACAAGTTCCTCAATGGCGACAAGGCCTGTGCGCTGGGCGCCTCCTATGGCGGCTTCATGGTCAACTGGATCGCCGGCAACTGGAAGCAGCCGTGGAAGTGCCTGGTCTCGCACGACGGCGTCTTCGACTCGCGCATGATGGGCTATTCCACCGAAGAACTGTGGTTCGAGGAGTGGGAGCAGGGCGGCGTGATCTATGACGATCCGGCCAGGTACGACGCCTTCAATCCGGCGCTCCATGCCAAGGACTGGTCGGTGCCGATGCTGGTCGTCCATTCCGACAAGGACTACCGCATCCCGGTTGAACAGGGCATCGGCGCCTTCACGGCGCTCCAGCGCCAGGGCATCGAATCCGAATTCCTGCGTTTCCCGGATGAAAACCACTGGGTGCTGAAACCGGCCAATTCGATCAAGTGGCATGACACGGTGTTCAACTGGCTGGATACGCACATTGGTTCCAAATCCGAAGGTGCAAAATGATTTCGCGGCGCGGTCTCATTCTGAGTGGCGGGGCCGCGCTGGCCCTTGTGGGCTGTTCTGAAAAAGTGACGCAGGCGCTGGGGTTTGCCCAGCGCATGATCGAGATTCAGAAGCGCCACGGCGGCCGGGTCGGGGTGTCTGCCCTGACCGGCGCCTCGACCGCCAATGCCGAGGCCAATGGTTCTTTGAGCATCCAGTCGACCGAGCGATTCGCCATGTGCTCGACCTTCAAATGGGTGCTGGCAGCCGCCATCCTCCAGCAGGTCGATCAGGGCAAGCGCAAAGTCGCGGACCTGATCAAGTACAATAAAAAAGACCTGCTCGATTACGCACCGGTCACCACACTACATGTCGCCAAAGGCGAAATGACCATTGGTGACCTGTGTTCGGCAGCGGTCGCGCTCAGTGATAACACGGCGGCCAATCTGCTTTTGCCACTCATCGGCGGACCGGCGGGACTGACCACTTTTGTGCGCAGCCTCGGCGATACCGTCACCCGCTTTGACCGCACCGAGCCTTCGCTCAACAGCAATATTGACGGCGACGAAAAGGATACCACGACACCGGAAGTGATGAGCGCCTTGCTGCGTACTGTCTTCACCGGTTCGGTCCTCAAACCCGAGAGCCTGAGCCTGCTCAAGGACTGGATGGTTGCCACGACCACCGGCAATGCCCGAATCCGCGCGGGCGTGCCGAAAGGTGCGGTGGTGGCCGACAAGACCGGTACAGGCGAACATAACGCCACCAATGATGTCGGCGTTGTCTGGTTACCAAACAAGCCGCCGGTTTTCCTGTCAATCTACACCTCAGGCGGCACACTCGATGCCGATGGCCGCAATCAGGTTATCGCCGACATCACGAAGCTGGTTTTCGATACGCTGAATTTCGTCGAAACACTGGACAGGACGGAGAGCCACAGCGCATCCTCCTGAGTATGAAAACCGGTATATCCATTGATGAGGTGCTGGCAGAGGTGGCGCTCATGGTGCGGCCCCAGTTCGGCAAAGGCCGGCCGGCTGGCTATATTCCTCAACTGGCCGGTGTTGATCCTAACAAGTTCGGCATGGCGGTCTGCACCGTTGCCGGCGGTGAGCACGTCATCGGAGATGCCGACCAGGCCTTTTCGGCGCAATCTATCACCAAGCTGTTTGCGCTCGGTCTGGCGCTCAACCAGATCGGCGATGAGGTGTGGACCCGCGTCGGCAAGGAGCCTTCGGGCACGCCGTTCAACTTCCTGTCCCAGCTCGAATATGAGCAGGGCGTGCCGCGCAATCCCTTTATCAACGCCGGAGCGCTGGCCATTACCGATATCCTGCTCGATACGGTCAAGTCGCCGGAGCTTCTGGTACGAGACTTTATCGGCATGCTGAGTGGCTCCGAACTCGCGATCGATGACGCGGTGGCGCAGAGTGAAATCGAAACGGCCCACAAGAACCGCGCCATCGCCAACCTGATGCGCGGCGCCGGCACCATAACACATGAGGTCGAGGCGGTGATTGCCGCCTATTGCCGCCAGTGCGCCATTACGCTGTCCTGCCGGCAGCTGGCCCGCGCCGCTCTGCCTCTGGCGGCCGATGGCTTCTCACCGATTGCCGAGGAGACCATCTTCCCGTCGCGCCTGACCCGCCGCCTGAATGCCCTGCTTTTAACCTGCGGCACCTATGACAGCGTCGGCTCCTTCGCCTATCGCGTCGGTCTGCCGGCGAAAAGCGGCGTCGGTGGTGGCATTCTCGCGGTGGTGCCGGGGCAGGCGACCATTGCCGTCTGGTCGCCGGAACTCGATCGCTTCGGTACCAGCGTCGTCGGGGCGGCGGCACTGGAATATTTCAGCCAGTTGACCAATTGCTCGGTCCTGTGACTTGCCAAACCTTTATGGCTGACCGCGCCATCGGGATGCCAATCTTACAGGTGTACGCCTAGACTCTCCGGACATCTGAGGAAATCCGCCGGATCAGGCGATCAGGAGAGACCCATGCCCAGAAATTACAATATCTTCGCCAACAGCGGCGGCACCAACATGGTTGGCCGCGCCTATACCCCACAGGTCGCCCCGTGGGACCGTGACAGCGACGATGTCAGCGTCCAGCACAGCTTGCGTGACGATAATCAGGAGTGGCGTGACCACCGCGATGATCGTTATGAGCGGTCCATGAATCGCGATTATGATTATCGCGCCAGGGACCGGTATGACCGCGAACAGGATGCCTATTATCGCCGCGACCTGGTGCCGGGCTACGGCGACGATCGCCGGGGCTACCAGAACGCTGGCAGCAGCGAACGGGAAGACGCCCATCGCGCTGGCCATCGCAAGCACTGGGAAAACCGCGAACCCGATTATCGCTACCAGTATAATGACTACCAGCGTACCGATGACAGTGAAATGCGCCGGGAGAATATGGCGCGTCATCGCGACGAGCAATCCGGTTACCGACGTGAAAATGACCGCGGTGGTTGGATGAGTCGCGATCGGTCGGACTATGGTCGCGATGATTATGATCGCGATCGTTACAATGACCGCGAGCGCTACTATGCTCGCAATGATGAAGACCGCGACCGCAGCCGCTGGAATCGTCGCTAGATCCAATTGAGAGGGCAGCCGAAAAGGCCGGATGGCACATGCCCATCCGGTTTTTTACGCATGCAGATTCAGCGCCTGTCGGTAGGTTTCCATGGCTGCCAGCTTGGCCTCGAACAGAGACCAGTCGTCTGCCTGTGCGATCCTGGCCCAGATAGCTTCTATCTCGTCGATCAGCAAGGTTTCCGGATCGGGTTGGCTGAACCGTGGATGGTCCAGTTTTTCCGGTGATGCGGCGGTATAGGCTTTAAGCTGGTCATGAAATGCCTGGAAAGCCGGGCCGGCATAGGTAGCGGCGCGCGGACCGGTGAGGGCCCGATTGCCGCTCATCTGTCCGCCGAACCAGTCATAGAACAGCCCCTCAAAACTACCGTCATGGCGCTGGCCGGCCAGAAAGGCGAACAGCGCAGTGAGCAGGGGCGTGTTGTCGGTCTTGGGCGAAATATTGAGGCGATGGCAAATCGCCAAGCCCAGTTCATGGTCGTAACGGTCATTGAAGGCATTGAAGCTGGCGATCAAGGGTTCCGGTTCGCTGAACAGGGTCAGGCAGCGGCCAAGCTGGCCGAGATTCCACAGCACGGCGTCAGGCTGACGACCATAGGCATAGAGGCCGGTCTGGTCGAAATAGGCGGCGGTAAAGGCCGGATCATAATAGGGCAGGAAGCGGTATGGGCCATAATCGAAGCTCTCGCCGGTGATATTCATATTGTCGGTATTGAGCACGCCGTGGACAAATCCCGCCGCCATCCAGCGCGCCGCCAGCTTCGCCGTTTGCGTTACCACGGCATCGAAGAGGGGAGCCGTATCCTGGCAGTTCGGATAATAGTTTTCCAGAATAAACGCGACGAGATCACGCATGGTCTCGACCTCGTTGCGGTAGGCCAGGCGCTCGAAGGTGCCAAAGCGGATATGGCTGTGGCTCAGGCGAACAAGGACAGATGAGCGCGTCGGCGAGGGCTCGTCGCCCCGCACCAGTTGCTCACCGGTCTCGATCAGCGAAAACGATTTCGAGGTCGGCACGCCCAGTGCCTCCAGCATGGCGGTGGCCAGAACCTCGCGCACCCCGCCTTTCAAGGTCAGCTTGCCATCGCCGCCCCGTGACCACGGCGTCTTGCCGGAGCCCTTGGTGCCAAGATCGAGCAGGTGGTCGCGGTCATCGAGCAGTTGGGCGAACAGAAAACCACGGCCATCGCCGAGATCGGGATTGTAGTGGCGGAACTGATGACCGTGATAGCGCAGGGCCAATGGGATAGGCTGATTGCCGGGCAGGGGCTGGAAACGGCCGAAATGACTGATCCACTCGGCATCGCTCAGAGTATCCAGACCAACCGTCTGCGCCGCGCGCTGGTTGCGATAGCGCAGGATTGTCTGAGGAAAATCAGCGGCCGCCACCATATCATGCAGGGCAAGCTGGCTTTGTTCCAGCCAGGGCGCGGGGCGGTAGGGCATCAGTTGCAGGTTTTCACGTTCTGCCATGAGGTCAGCTGGTAGTTCTGGTTCAGATCGCGGAAAATCTTGGCGGCGACGAACTTACCACCGGTCAAAAGGCCGATCTTGTCAGGCTTCACGCTCAGGCACAGGCTGTAATTGACGCCGGCGACAATCTGCTGGCGGGCCGAAACGATCTTGTCCAGCTTGATCTTTTTCGGCGCCGCGGAAATGGCGAAATCGGCAGCAGCCTTGATGTCGGCGTCATCGACCGAGGCCTTCTGATATCCGCCGACAATCGGCAAAGGTTCCTGCGCCGGCTGTTGAGCGCAGGCAGCAGAGGCCAGCAGGAGGACGGGCGCGAGCCCGATAAGGCGCGGTAATATCATGGTGTTCAATCCGGTTTCGCTTGGTTATAGCCCTTGTGGCTGTTAGAAATCCATCATGAAAACACCAGCCCCCCTGAACCGCTCCCTGCTCGAATTCCTTAAAACCGAAGCCGGTTCCGGCACGCTTCTGGCCATCTGCGCACTGGTAGCCATTGCGTGGGCCAACTCGCCCTTGGCCGGCAGCTACTTCGGCTTCATCCATCATCATCTTACGTTGTCCGCCCTGGGCTGGAGCCTCGATGAAAGCGTGCTCGAATGGACCAAGGAAGGCCTGATGGCCATCTTCTTCTTCGTGGTAGGGCTGGAGATCAAGTACGAGATATTCCGTGGTGAACTGTCGAGTCCGCAAAAGCTGGCCCTGCCGGTGATTGCGGCGGTCGGCGGCATGGTCGTGCCGGCTCTGGTTTATGTGGCAATCAATCTCCTGCCGGGGGGCGATCCGCGCGGCTGGTCGGTGCCCGTGGCCACCGATATCGCCTTTGCTCTGGCCATTCTGGCGCTGGTCGGGAAAGGCCTGCCATCCTCGCTGCGTGTGTTCCTCCTGACCTTGGCGATTGTCGATGATCTCGGCGCGGTCATGGTCATCGGCATATTCTACAGCCACGGCTTCAATGCAGGATATCTGGTGGCGACGGCAGTCTTGCTGGCGGTCATGGCCATGGTGAAGTTCGTTCTGCGTGCAGGTGTGTGGCTCTATGCGGCTTATGCCATCCTGTTCGTGCTGATCTGGGCGATGAGCATAAAATCCGGCCTTGGGCCGTCTCTCGTCGCGGTCATGGCCGCTTTTTGCGTCACGCTGAACCCGGTGAAAAACGGCGAACCGGTGCTGAAAGAGGTTCTGCATCATGTGCATCCTTATGTCGCTTTCGGTATTCTGCCGTTTTTCGCCTTCACCGCTTCCGGCTTTTCACTGGCCGGCGCGGGATGGGACAGCCTGACCGATCCGCGCTTCCTCGGCGTTGCGCTGGGCCTTTTTATCGGCAAGCAGATCGGCATCTTCCTGGCTGCCTGGCTGGCTGTACGGATGAAATTCGCCGCCATGCCGGAGGGCGCGACGACCTGGCAGATCTATGGTGTCTGCCTGCTGTGCGGTATCGGCTTTACCATGAGCCTATACCTGGGGGCATTGGCCTTTCCCTCAAGCGACGAAGCCGCGCAGATCGCCGTCAAGTCCGGCGTGGTGCTGGGCTCCCTCCTGTCTGGCGGACTTGGGGCGCTCTGGCTGTCGCGAAAGACAGCTTAAAGCCGTAGCTTGCCGGAGGTGATGTCTTCGATCGCTTCGGCAGTCAGCAGCACATACTCCTCACCGTGGCAGATAAAGATTGGATCGGTCGTGGCCGTGATGTCGTAACCCACCTTGATCAGGTCCATCTTCTTGTACTTGAAGGTGCCGGTGGTCTCGGCATCGTGCAGCATCCGAACGAAGCGCGGCCGCGCCCACATCGGCAGCTTGGAGTCGATGAAGTCCTTGAACACCTTAAGATCAAAGCCCTCACGGGCGATGATCGACACCATGCCGGCCTTGCCGTCGTGATTTGGCACCGGCACACCGTAGACGATGGCTTCCTCGACGCCGGGGGCTGCGGCCGAATATTCCGCCACTTCCGAAGTCGAGACGTTTTCGCCCTTCCAGCGGAAGGTATCGCCGATGCGGTCGATGAAGTAGAGATAGCCGGCCTTGTCCTGGCGCATCAGGTCGCCGGTGCGGAACCACTGGTCGCCCTTCTTGAAGACGTCCGTCAGCACCTTCTTCTGCGAGGCGGCCTTGTCGGCATAACCCGAATAGGAATGGCGGGCGTCATGGGCGATCTGGCCGATGGCCTCGCCGATCTCGCCCGGCTTGCATTCGTAACACAGGCCGTTTGGCTGGCGGTCGGGCATTTCGCTTTCCACATCAAAGCGTACCAGCCGGACGTTGAAGCTTTTCTTCAACATCTTCGGCACACGGGCGATGGCGCCGGAATGGCCGTCTAGATTGAACAGCGATACATTGCCTTCGGTCGAGCCGTAGAACTCCATCACTTCCCTGATGCGGAAGCGCGACTTGAAATGGTCCCAAACCTCCGGCCGCATGCCGTTGCCGAAAGCCATGCGGACCTTGTGCTTCGTCTCGTCTTCCGGGTTTGGCGCCGGCGGGGAATTGACCAGATAACGGCACAGCTCGCCGATATAGACGAGGTGGGTGATGCCTTCGCCGCGGACATCGCTCCAGAACTGGCTGGCGGAAAACTTGCGTTTCAGCACCACGCCGGCTCCATTGAGCAGGGCGGCGCCAACGGCACACAGGCCGCCGGTGGCATGGTATAGCGGGAGCACACAATAGACCTTTTCGTCCGGCTTCATCTGGGTCAGGCCGGCGAAGGCCTTCATATAGAGCTGGGCGCGGGCATTGGAGATCTTGGCCGCCTTGGGCAGGCCTGTGGTGCCGGAGGTATAGATGTAAAGCGCCGTGGTGCCGGCGGTCAGGGCGCTGCGGAAGGCGCGGTCCGGTCGCACGCTCGAGACGCCCTTGAGCGCGGCATCGAGGCTGCGGCAGTTCTCGGTCTCGCTTTCGCGCGGCAGGTCGAGCACCCACAGGGCCTGATGGCGTTCGATCTGGCTTTCGATTTCCTGGAAGGCGGCGCGTGTTGTTTGGTCAACGATGGTGAGGCTGGCCACCGAGATGTTGATGCAATGCGCGAGGCCAGTGCCGGTCAGCGAATTGTTGATCAGGGCGGTGATGACGCCTATCTTGTTGAAGCCGATCCAGATGGCGAGATAATCGAGCCGGTTAGGCAGGAGCACGGCCACGGTGTCGCCGGGCTTGAGGCCGCGTTGGCGACCCCAGTGGGCGTAACGGTTGGCGGCAGTGTCAAGTTGCTGATAGGTGAGGGACTTGCCCTCGAACCGGACGGCCATATTGTTCGGCCATTTTGTAACGGCCGCTTCGAAATCGTCGCAGACCAGATCGTGCGAATCCGGATTGACCGGCTTGACCCATTTCAGGATGCGCAGCAGGCGCTTCATGAAGACGAAATCACGCTTGATATTGGCGGCAAGACCCATGCGCTTAAGCTCCCGGTACGTACGCTCTAGGCGTTTACTATCTCAGTAACCTATAGCCGAATCGTTACCGGTAAAGCGCAAATTCGTGTCAGGTGTGATTTTCTCTGACGCAGCCGTAACGGAAAGGCGTTTTTCTGCACGGCCTCATCGCCGCAGGGGTGTGGACAGTTTCAAAGTCATCTGTACACTGCATATTCGCCGCTATCGACGATAGCGATAATACGGGGGGAAGATATGTATCGGGCATTTTCGGCCATTCAGGCCAAGGGGTTGATTCTTGTGGCGGCCTTGTTGCTCGTCGCCGGCTGTGGAGGCGGGGGATCAGGCGGCAGCAGTAGCGGAGGCGGCGGAAGCAGTTCCAGTTCGAGCAGTTCAAGCTCCAGTTCCAGCAGCAGTTCGTCATCATCGGTGGCGGTGGCCGCGCTGCCAGCCTTGTCGATCACAACGGATGGCGCGGCACCGATCGTGGACAAGGACAACTATGTCGCCGGTAACATGTCCATCACGGCGGCGGATGGCACATCGGCTTTCGCCGGGCTGCTGTCGATAAAGGGGCGCGGCAACAGCACCTGGGATATTTTCCCTAAGAAGCCTTACCGCATCAAGCTGGATTCCAAGGCCGGCCTGCTGGGCATGCCAAAAGACAAGAACTGGGTGCTGCTCGCCAACTATTCCGACAAAAGCCTGCTGAGGACACAGGTTGCCTTCGAGATCAGTAAACGTCTGGGCCTGGCCTGGACGCCACGGGCTGTCCAGGTCGAGGTGACGCTGAACGGCGACTATCTCGGTGTCTATCAACTCGTCGAACAGGTCCGGGTGGCCACTGATCGCGTCAACATCACCGAGACCGACGACACCACGCCGGCCGCTGCTGCCGATGGCGGTTACCTGGTCGAAATCAACGAGCGCATGGATGATCCTGTCTGCTGGCGTACGACAAAAGGCGTGGCCCTGTGCATCAAGGAGCCCGATCCGGGCAATGCCGGCCAGCAGGCCTATATCCAGGGCTATATCCAGGGCTATATCCAGAACGCCGAGGATTCGCTGTTTTCAGCCGATCCGACCAATGCAACGACGGGCTATGAGAGCTATTTCGACGTCGATAGCCTGATCGACTGGTATCTGGTCAATGAACTGTTCAAGAACGTCGATTCCGCCTCGTGGGGCAGCATCTATATCTACAAGGACGCGGGAGGAAAACTGCATTATGGGCCGGTCTGGGATTTTGACCTGGCGGCCGGCAATACCGATTATTTCGATGCGACGCCTCAAGGCTTCCAGACGGCGACGGCCGTCTGGATCGCCCAGATGAAAGCTGCGGACCCAACCTTCGAGGCGCGTGTCCGTGCGCGTTGGAACGCGATGAAAGCAGCGCAGATCGACACCTTGCCGGCCTATATCGATGCCCAGGCGGCCCTGCTGGCCGATGCGCAAGCGCGCAACTTTGCCCGCTGGCCGATCCTCAACACCTATGTCTGGCCCAATTCGGAAGTGGCGGGTTCCTATCAGGGGGAGGTCGATTTCTTCCGCAACTGGATGGTGGCGCGCATTGCCTGGCTGGATGCCAATCTCTAAAGCGTTGCAAGACTGCGTTCATGTCATGCAAATACCATAATGTTTCCTGATATCTCGCCGCCAATAGCCAATTTGCGCATGGAGTTTCGCATGACCCGCTTTTCATCCCTCAAGGTTTTCGCCCTGGCCGCCGGCGCCGTTTCGCTGATCGCCGGCGCCGCTGCGCCTCTGACCGCCTCGGCGCAGAGCTATGACGGCTACTGCTACGTCAAGAAGTCGGATCTGGCCGGCAAGGATGCTGCTATCGGCGCGGCAGCGGGCGGTGTAGCCGGTGCGCTGTTTGGCAAGAAGGGTGACAAGACCAAGACGGCCGTGATCGGTGCGGCGGTCGGCGGCGCGGCCGGCTATGTGGTCGGCAAGAACTCGCACGAAAAGATTCGCTGCCGTGGCGCGAATTATTATGTCTATACCAAGGGCCAGTATGAGCCGGCACCGCGCGCCGACCACAAAATCGTCTATTTCGAAGATCGCCCGGCGGGCATGAATTACTACTATATCTCTAAGGGCAAGGTGCTGCGCTACAAGCATCGCTAAGGCAGGGACTAGTCCCTGCACCCATAAGTCAGATGCGCCTTTGGCCCCTTTCGCGGACACGCGGAAGGGGCTTTCCATTTCTCCTCCCTTGCGAGCCTCTTGGCGAAGCGGGGGAGGTGGCGGGCTTGTCCCGCCGGAGGGGGCCTCTTTTGACACCTCCTCCGTTTCACAGGGGAGGAGGTGTCAGGGCGGGCCGCTATTCCACTCGTCCGCCTCTTCCTTATTTTCCGTCATTGCCTTGAGATATTGCGCGTAGATGTCGTTGGCGCGCTGTTCGAGATCGAGCGCGGCGCGAGCCTCTTCCGACAACGGTTCCGGTTCAGGCGGTTCAAGCTCGTCTTCCGGCAGATCATCGACGTCGTCGATGCCGTCATCATCGTAATTGTAGACGAACGGGGCGTTGTCTTCGGCCGCCACTGCCGCCTCTGGCATCGCTTTCATCGGATTTGACACGAGCGGCGCGGGGGCAGGGCGGCTGGCGGGCGCGTAAACGCTCTGGCTGACCGGATGGGTAATGGGCTGCTGTTGCAGGGGCGTGACCCGGCTGTAAATCTGGACAAGCATCCGGTCACAGGCCGTGACGGCGCGCAGGGTGCGTTCGCTGTCCAGCGCGGTCTTGGGCATGGGCAGAGCCTCGACCGCCTCAAGCACGCGGTCGGCAAAGGCCCGTAGCCGCATCCGTCGCTGTTCAAGCGGCGAAAGGTCGGTGGTGGTGTCTTCAGAGCTGTCCATCAGGGAATGATGGGGGTATTTTCAGAGGAGGGGATTATGTGATGGCTTTGCGCAGGTCGGACATAGTTGCTATCAACATCATGTCGTCGGCGGGGAACGGATAAAGTGATAGCGCTTGTAAAAGGCGCGAGCCTCTTCCGAAGCGGATACCTAGTGTGTGGAGGCTGTCAGGTGCGCCGAATGGCATTGATGAGCAGCGCGCCGCTAAGGCCGATAGCGTCGGCGGGCGCTTTTGTCCATTGGACCCTTTAGGCATCAATCTTCCCACTTGCGATCACATTGTGGACAATCGATATTGGCATCTTGAAGAACTCCCTGCATTCCATTCTTGACCTCTTCATGAGACGAACCGCAGAACTCGCCAGCTTTCCATTCATTTACGGCAATAGCGTAAGCTCTTTTTTCTGCGTCATCGTCTTGGGCGGATATGTCGTAACTTCTGCATGTTGGGCAGGTTATGATGGCGGAAGCTGCCTTCGCTATACCCTCTAATGCATCTCGATTATCGCTGTTCATGTGCTTGATCTCCTACACAAATGATAGAACAATCTGCGATCAGAAACTAGTGCATGGCCTTGGGCAGATTTCAAACTGAGACACTACCGCTTATAACAGTAATTTACCTAAACGGGTAAATATGCAATCTTTGGTCGAATCTATAGTCTGGTGGGGGAATTTGTGGAACTTAAATCTATAAAGATAGAAAAGTTTAAGCGTATCGACACTATCGATTTGCCTCTTTCTGATCTCAACATACTTGTGGGCTCTAACGGGAGTGGAAAGTCCTCAGTGCTCCAAGCTCTACATCTTGCATCATGCCTCATGCGTCAGGCTGATCGTATCCGAACAGACTCAACAGTGATGGTTAGGGTTAGTGATCTCGACTATCTACCATCAGACCAGTACTCGCGTTTAGGTCATGGTGCTGACTGGGGCAATATGGCAAACAGTCCTTCTTCAAAGGTAGAATTCATATTTCAAGATGACAATGGCGCGCAGGCAATTGCAAAATTAGAAATGCGAGCGGCAAGGAACGCTGGTATTTCGGTCAAAGGGGAGCTTCCTGAACCAGTGCGGGCACAGTTCCGTGGCGACGAAACCTTCTTTAGTGGATTTATTCCTGGGATATCTGGCATACCGAATATCGAACAAAAAAATTCCAAAAGAGTTGTTATTAAAGCGTGTTCGTTCGGCGATTCAAATGTTTACCTTCGTAACGCCTTGAATCTTCTTTCCGCAGAAAATGTGGCACAAATCCAATCATGGTTGGAGCCACTTCTCGGAGAGATCAAGTTGAGCGTCAAATTCGATGAAATAAAGGATTTCGATATTCATGCAGAGGTTGAAATTGGCGGCCTTTCAATTCCACTTGAGTTGCTTGGCACGGGCTATCTGCAGTTAATACAAATATTCTGTTACATTTTACTATTTAAACCAAAGATACTCTTGGTAGACGAACCAGACATCCATCTGCATCCTAGCGTGCAGGAAAAGCTTGCCGAAAGTCTCCTACAAATAGCACGGGTCCAAAGTATCAAGATAATCATGACTACACACTCTCCTTTCATCGTGAGAGGCGCGCCTACAGACACAAACGTCGTTTGGCTTACGGATGGTAAAAAAGAAACCGATGATCGGTCTTTAGTTGAACTTGCTTTGGGCTGGGGAGCCTTCGGCAAAAAAGTTATTGTGGTTAGCGAAGACGCGAAAAATGACCTCATAAAAAAAATTATCCGCCAATGGCCGGAGATCGAACGAGCGGTTACAGTACTACCAGGCAGGGGATACAAACACTTGCTGACCAAGGCTGAGGCTGAGGAGCTCAGGGCTTCCCTTGGGAATACATTCAATGTGTTGGTGCACCGAGATCGCGACTCTCTAACGGATGACGAAGTCATTAATTTAAAAGACTCATATGCCAGTGATGGTATACGGCTTTGGGTGACGGATCAGTCGGATATCGAAGCTGAATTTTGTAATATTGGGTTTCTCATGTCGTTGACCGGTGAACCCATACAGACCTGTGAGACTTGGCTGTCGGAAATATCGGCTCAAAATCAAGTCCCAATCAAAGAACAGTTTGCCAAGCAACGGACTGCACACAATGAAGAGCTTTATAAAGCTGGGGGAAGTCCAACGAACGACGACGTATGGACGTCATTTCAGGCTAAACCTTTGAAAGGTGCCAAAGGGAAGTTCATTTACGGGAAGTTGAAAAACAAAATCTCCGCAAATAGATTTTCAGATTCTGCTGTCTGTTCTCATGCAGGTCATCCGGAACTCGCGGCAAGTCTCAAAGCAAATCTTGAAGATCTGCTCGCCTAAAATTGTCAAATCCGTTTTCTGCCCATTCTGGTGTCTTACTTAGGTGCAGACTCATAACGCCCTAACCCGATGTATGAGTTTACGGCCTAGCAAATTAATGACTATTAGAAGAGCGTTTCAGGTATTCGCTTTTTGCCTGAGTGACTGAAATAAACCTTTATGCCGTCGGCTTTGCCCGCTATATCCACCCTATGACAAACACTGCTTCTCCTCTCGATTCCGGCCGTGTGGCCGATCCCTCCAAGCTGATCATGGGCCGGACCGGTCCGTGGGAAATCGTCATGGGCCTGGAAGTCCATGCCCAGGTCGCTTCCAATACCAAGCTGTTTTCCGGCGCCAGAGTCGGCTTCGGCGCGGGTCCCAACGAGCAGGTTTCGCTGGTTGATGCCGCCATGCCCGGCATGTTGCCCGTACTGAACAGGTACTGCGTGGAGCAGGCGGTGAAGACCGGCCTTGGCCTGAAGGCCGAGATCAACCGGTTCTCGCGCTTCGACCGCAAGAACTACTTCTATCCCGACCTGCCGCAAGGCTATCAGATTTCGCAGCTCTTCCACCCGATCGTGGGCGAGGGCGAGGTGCTGGTGGAACGCGATGACGGCTCAAGCTTCACCGTGCGCATCGAACGCCTGCACCTGGAGCAGGACGCCGGCAAGTCGATCCACGATCTCGACCCCAACGCCACCTATGTCGACCTGAATCGCGCCGGCACCGCCCTGATGGAAATCGTCTCGAAGCCCGATCTCAGGTCTTCGGACGAAGCCGTTGCTTATTTTAAGAAACTGCGCACCATCCTGATCTATCTCGGCACCTGCGACGGCGACATGGAAAAGGGCAATATGCGCGCCGACTGTAATGTCTCCGTGCGCCGGCCTGGCGAGAAGTTCGGCACGCGCTGCGAGATCAAGAACGTCAACTCGTTCCGCTTCATGCAGCAGGCGATCGAATTCGAGGCGCGTCGCCAAATCGAGATTCTGGAAGACGGCGGCGTGATCGAGCAGGAAACGCGCCTGTTCGACGCCGTGAAGGTCGAGACGCGCTCGATGCGTTCCAAGGAGGAGGCGCACGATTATCGCTATTTCCCCGATCCCGACCTGTTGCCGGTCGAACTGGAAGAGGCGTGGATCGAAGATATCCGCAAGTCGCTGGTGGAACTGCCGGATGACAAGAAGGCGCGCTTTATCTCGCAATACGGCCTGTCGTCCTATGACGCGCAGGTGCTGATTTCCGAGCAGGCGCGGGCGGATTACTACGAAAAGGCGGCGAAAGGCCGTGACGCCAAGCTGGTGGCCAACTGGACGACCAACGAGCTGCTGGCGCGCCTGGCCAAGGACGGTCAGGAAATCGCGGATTCGCCGTTGCCGCCGGAGCAGATCGCCGGTCTGGTGGAACTGATCGAGACCAATGTCATCTCGTCCAAGATCGCCAAGACGGTTTTCGAGCACATGTGGGAAGGCAAGGGGAGCATTACCCCGGCCGAGATCGTGGAAAAGCACGGCCTGAAGCAGGTGACCGACACTGGCGCGATTGAGAAAGCCATTGACGAGATCATTGCCGCCAATCCGGACAAGGCCGCGGAAGTGGCCGCCAAGCCGCAGGCGCTGGGCTGGTTCGTTGGCCAGGTCATGAGGGCCACCGGCGGCAAGGCCAATCCGGCTGCGGTCAATGAGCTGCTGAAGAGCAAGCTGGGGCTGTAGAAGGTCGCGCCCCTGCGTCCGCTGCGCGGACACCTCCCCATTTGAGAAATGGGGAGGAGAAGAATGAGCCCCCGGTCGTGAGATCGGGGGCTTTTTTGTTAATTACCGGTTGTGGCCGGCGTCACGGCCAGGATCGGCGTGTCGATCGAGGGCGTGCCGGTCGATTGCGGGTTGGTATCCGGCGCCGGCGGGGTATCGGAGCTGTCATGCGGCGGGGCGGGCACAATGACCGTTGTGGGCTCCGGATTGGCCGGCACCGTGGCCTCGGCCATTGCGGGGGCTGGTTGCGGAGCGGGTGTGCCGGTCAGTTGCTGTTGGTTGAGGCGGGCGGTCTCGGCGTTCGGTGTGTCCTTGGCGAAAGCGGCTGGCGCAATGGCAAGAGAGGCGATAGCAAGGGTAATCAGGGTCTTTTTCATGGCTTGGGTCCTTAACTTGTAAAAGCTTAACTTCCCCGCACATAGTATCCGGGCACCATCATAAGAATGACAGCCGGAAGAGGGCGCCCGATATGCGAATCCGGCAAAGACGCCGCCGGTTTTCGTGGTATAAGACGGCAAAAGAGGGGAACCATGCCGGATATTGCACTGCGCCTTGAGGGCGTTTCCAAGCGTTTTGGCGATTTTGACGCCGTGCGCGATCTGAGTTTCGAAGTGAAGCGCGGCACGATCTGCGGTTTCCTGGGACCGAACGGCGCCGGCAAGACCACCAGCGTGCGAATGATGCTGGGCCTCTCCGAGGCGACAGCGGGCCGGATAGAGGTGCTGGGCAAGGCGCCCGGCAAGGCGCTGGAGCGCATCGGCTTCATGCCGGAGGAGCGCGGGCTTTACCGCAAGATGACGGCAATCGACGTCATCGTCTTCCTGGCGGGGCTGAAGGGCGTGAAGGCGTCGGTGGCGCGCCAGCGCGGCAAGGCCATGCTGGAGGCGCAGGGGCTTGGGCCTTTCATGAACAAGCAGATCCGATCGCTCAGCAAGGGCATGTCGCAGAAGGTGCAGCTGATTTCCTGCCTGGTGCATGAGCCGGAGCTGGTCATTCTCGATGAGCCGTTTTCGGGACTTGATCCGGTCAATCAGCAGGGACTGGAAGAGGTGATCCGTGAGCTGGCGAAGCGCGGGGCAACGGTGCTCTTTTCCACCCACGTCATGCAGCACGCCGAGCGCCTGTGCGAGCAGGTGGTGCTGCTGGCCAAGGGGCAAAAGATTTTCGAAGGCACGCTGAAAGAGGCCCGCGCCGCCGCGCCGCGTCATCTGGATCTGGAAGGCGCGCTGAATGAGGCTGACCTGCTGGCCCTGCCGGGAATCACTTCGGCGGTTGACATGGGCGAGGCCGGAGTGGGCGCGCATCTGTGGCAGTGTCATTTGCAGAAGGGGCATACGGCGCATGAGGCGCTGAAGGCGGCCTTCCTGCGCGGGCTGGACGTACGGCGGTTCGAGGCGAAGGAACCCAGCCTGCATGAAGCGTTTATTGTTCTGACTGGTTCCATGGCGGGAGGCGAGCATGAGTAAGACCTATCTGATCGCCCGCCGGGAATACCTGGCCTTTGTGCGCACGGTCGGCTTCTGGCTGTCGCTGTTCACCCTGCCGCTGATCATCGGTGCCAGCGTCTTCATTCCGCTGCTTATGCGCCATTCCGCGCCGGTGGAAACGGTGGCCGTTCTCGACCTGAGCGGCGATCATATCGAAGGGCAGGTGGCGGACGCCATCCGTGCGCAGGCGCCAAAGAAGGGCATGTTTGAGGATGGCGGGCTTAAGCTCGTGCCGCTGCCGGCGGAGTTATCGGCCACCATGCCGGTGGCCGAAGCCGAGGCGAAGATACCAGGGGTCATCAATGCCGGGAAGGTCGCTTCAATCATCGTGGCGACGGACAGCGGCGACAAGCTGCATTTCCGTATCTGGTCGGCGGACGGACACAAGGGACGGGTGGAAAACCTGATCCTGTGGGATCTGCACGGGCTGCAATACTACAAGCTCGCCGGGATGCATGGCATCGATCATGGCCTGGCGCATGACATGCGTGAGTCCCGTGCCGATATTGTCAGCGTGACGCCGGCCAGCGCCACGGCGAAGAAGGACGGTATTGCAGAGGGTATGCGGGAGAACGGCGGGCGGTACGTCGGTATTGCCCTCAGCTACCTGACCTGGATCGCTATCTTTTCGTCGTCGATGATCCTGCTGGGTTCGGTTATCGAGGAAAAGGCCAGCAAGGTGCTTGAGGTGCTGCTGGCCTCGGCCTCGGCGGAATCGCTGCTGATCGGCAAGGTGCTGGCCGTGGCGGCGGTGCTGCTGACCGTCTGGGGGCTGTGGGGACTCACAGCCTTCGCCCTGACAACCTATGGCTTTTCGGTCATGCCGGCCGGGACGGCGCTACAGATATCCGCAGCGCTTTCCAGCGTTTTCAGCCTGGGGCATATCGCCCTGCTGCTGGCCTATTTCCTCGGCGGCTATCTGATGTTCGGCGTCTTCTTCGCGGCGATCGGCGCTTTCTGCGAGACCCAGAAGGACGCGCAGGCGATCATCAGCCCGATGACCTTCATCATGATGATTCCGATGCTGACCATGCAGGTGGCCTTTACCTCGCCTGACCTGCCGATGCTGCAATACATGTCGTGGTTCCCGCTGTTCACGCCGTTTCTGATGCCGCTGCGACTTGCGCAGCCCCTGCCATGGTACGAAATTGCCGGCACCCTGGCGGGAATGGGGATCGTGGGGCTGGTTATGGTGGCGGTGGGCCGCAAGGCGTTCCGACAGGGGGCGCTGACCGGCGGCAAGCTGAGCTGGGGAAGCCTGCTCCGAATCGCCACTCAAAAGGCCCAAAACTGAAAAAAAGCAAAACCCCCGGCGCTTTCGCACCGGGGGTTTTTTACATTCCTGACCTGTCAGGGGGCAATCAGGTCAGGACATTGTAATGCCTGGCTTATTGACCAGCGCTGGAGGACGAGCTGGATTCGCTGCTCGAAGACGTCGCCGTGGTCGCCGTGGTGCCATCAGCGGCGGTCGAAGCCGAGGTCGATTCCGTGGCCGTGGTGGTTGTGCCGTCAGCGGCGACCGATGTGGAGGTCGAAGACGTGGCGGTGGTGGTATCGGCGGCAGGGGTTTCCTGGGCGACGGAGATCAGCGGCGCAACGCCGAGAGCAGCGACAAAACCAGCGGCGGCGATGATGCGAACGGAAGATTTCATGGTAATTACTTTCTTTGTGGGGGAGGAATTACTTGAGTTGATGTCATTTTGTATAATATTATACAAAATTTGAACGCCGAAGCCTTGGTCTGTGAAGTCTTGCTTTCGACAGGTGTGAAAATTCTGTAAGAATGAGGCGCAAATTTGTCGCCTGTGAGGTGTATTTGTGAAAATTAGCGAGTCGTTAACTCATATTTACAGCTTTTTTATTTTTATATACTTGCGACATAACCGTTTATTTATAAGGCGGAATGCCCGGCGGTACGCGCCGGGCACGGGTTGTCCTACTTTACGGTTGCGGGATCGGGCTTGAGCGGGTCACCGGCCGGTAGCGGCGTTGTATCCGCAGGTGGAAGCGTTGCGGCCGGATCGGGATCAGCGGGCAGGCTGCCTGCGGTGGTGCCGCTCGGATCGAGCACATTCGGATTAGGTACGGACTGAGGGGTTGGCAGGCTGTCCGCCGGCACCGGACCATTGCCCAAAGCCGTCGCCTTGGCTGCCTCCTGTTGGTTAAGCGCATCACTGCTGGCGGAATTCAGCGGGTCATTGGCATGATCGCCGGCGGCCACGGCGCGGTCGTGTTCACGCTTGAGCTGGGCGGCGTGCTCAGCCGTGCCCGGTTCGGGTGGCGTGGTCTTTTCCTGAGTGGGGCCTGTCGGGGTGGGAACCACGGCCGCTTCCTGGGCTGAGGCGGAAAGGGCCAGCAGACTGCCGATCAGGACGGCTGCGGGTATATATGTCTTGGCATGTTTCATTGCAGGAACCTCCGGTTATTTCTTTTCAACATCCGCCTTGGCTTCGGCATCGGCCCGGGCCTCGGTGCTCACATCGGCGGATGAGGCCGTGCTGGCCGCACCCTTGACCGTATCGCTGGTCTGGCCGGTGACGGTATTCACATCGCTTTTGGCAGTGTTGACACCGGAAGCAGCCGCGCCGGTGATGGCATTCGGATCGACCGCGGCGCCGACATTGCCACTGGCGGCAATACCACTGGCATTGCCCTTGGCTTCAACCGTGCCATCTACTTTGGCCGCGCCCTGGACCTGCCGGGTCGTGTCTTCGGTTTGCTGGCGGGCGGTATCGACGGTAGATTGCGTGCGACTGGCGGCATCATCCACCTGCTGGCTGGTGTTGCCGAGCGTGTCCTGTACGCCGCCGACACCAGCCTGCCCGGTGATGCCGCCCTGAACCTGGCCGGTAACGCCACCGACCGTACCGCCGACCTGGCCACTGCTGCCCAGGATCTGGGCGCTGGCAAGGACGGGCAAGGCCGTCAATCCGGCGGCAAGGGCTATGACGGTGGCTGTATTACGTAGATTGGTCATCATTTTCTCGCTTTTTGGCTGAGGGAAACATGTGGAGATTGTCCGTTTCCAGCCCGGCGCAAATGCGGCGAAAAAATAATGGGGTTATGCGCAAAGCCTGCCCTGAAATCAGGATTTCGAGGGTTTTTGATGCGCTGTAACAAAAAAGCCCCCGAAACGCGGCTGCGTTTCGGGGGCTTCGTGTCCGTGTCAGGACTTAGTAGATATCATAGAAGACATCGACGATTTCGCCTGTCGACATATCGACCAGCACGACATCGCGCCCGATGAAGTAGTAGGCGCAGTCATAAGGCGGAGTCGGCAGCCCGTATGAGAGGTAGTCATAGATGCGGTAATCATAGAAGTAGTCCGGCAGGTATTCACCCGCAGTCCAGCGATGGCCGTACCATTGGTTGGGTACGCGGTAATAGCCGTAGCTCGGTGCAAAATAATAGCCAAAGCGTATGCCGGAATAACCGCGGAAGCGATTATCGCGGCGGTAATCGAAATGGTGGCCGCGGCCGCCGTTCCAGTTATGATTGCCGTTCCAGTTGCCGTGGCTGCCGTTATGGCCGCCATTCCAGCCGCCATTATGACCATTGCCATTGCCGTGGCCGTTACCATTATGGTTGCCGCCCTGACCGCCATTATGACCGCCGTTCCAGCCACCATTGCCGCCGTTATGATTGCCGCCCTGACCTCCACCCTGGCCACCGCCATTGTGTCCGCCATTCCAGCCTCCATTACCGCCGCCGTGACTATTCCCCTGGCCGCCGCCACTTTGACCACTGCTACCGCCGCCCGACTGGCCCGGACGTGTTCCGCCATTCCAGTCATTGCCGCGGCCGCCGCCGCCCTGCCACTGACCACCGGATGGGCGATCATTGCCGCGACCACCATTGTCATTACGACGCTGACGGTTCATGCCGCTGTTGGATGTCTGTCCGCTGCTGCGTGCCTGCGGAGCAGGACGGGCGGCCGGAGCAGGACGTGCGGCAGGAGCAGGCGTGCTGCTGCTGTCATTGTTCCGGGACTGGCCGCCACCGCGGTTACCGCCATTATCCCGATTGCCGCCGCCGCGGTTAAAGCCGCTATTGCTGTCGCGGTCCCTGGCGTCAGCGAAACCGGGCGCCATCGTCAGGCTTGTCATCAGCACAAGCGCCAGGCCGGACACGGCCAGATTGGCTAACTTTCTGTTCATTTTCATCCTCACTGTCTGTGCAGATCATCCCCAAGACTACAGGAATATGCGGATCTGAGACGCGCGGCGATAAAAATTATCGCGTTGATGCATTTATGACAGAGTGACCCTGAACTGAAGCTGAACAAAACATGTCGGGTTTGAGGCGTAAAGTGGCAAGACTCCGATCTTAAAAGAGGGTTTATCTCAACACCTCGACTACGGGAGCTGTGGTGTTTATTTGAAAAAGTGTTACGGCGTTAACAATGTTGTTTTGATTTTTATGTAGTAAATGTCATGTATTTACCTGTTGTTTCCGATTTTTACTTTTAAATTTATCCGATTTTAATTGATATATACAAATTTATTAACAATAAAATTAATATTAATCCGCCGTTTACACAAAATATTCAGCGTAAATGGCATTGTTAACTTTAATTTTATTTGGCGGTGGTGAACTCTAGGCATCAACTGCAACGGAGACGCGCAAAAAGCGCGGCATCAATACGATGATCACCAACGAAGTAGAGTTCAAGTCGATCCCCCTGCCGACCGCCGAAATGGGCGGTGACGAACTGTTCCAACTGGGCATGATGTATTCCACGGGTCAGGGCGGCGCGCCCGTCGATCTGATTTCGGCGCACATGATGTTTAACCTCGCTTCGATGCGTGGTTCGATGGAAGCCCAAGTCTACCGCAAGGAGCTGTCGCGCGAAATGGATCGCGAAGACATTGCCGAAGCGCAGAAGGCCGCCCGCCAATGGCTTGACGCCGGCCGTATCGGTTACGCGGCTTAAATCTCGATCGAGATTATGCTTTTTGCGTTGTGCGCTCCGGGCCGGACAGATCATAGCGGCTCATGTTAGGCTTGAATCAGATTTCCTTGTCAGTGAAAGATGAGATTGTCCGCACATGATAAAAGTTCATAGCCCTGTGGAGGTCGAGGCTGAGCCGTCCGGGGGATGGCAAATCACCCTGTGGGCAGGCACGGCATTCGACTATTCGACACCGTTTCGGTCGATGCTTGCAGAGATAGCGGGCTTATACGAGCCTGAGGCGGTCCTAGAACTACCGCCGTTTCACGAGCATGAGGATTTCATTGAAGGCGCCTCCATATTGGCGAACTGAGCCTGAGAGCCTATTACGAGCATGCTCTCGGCTATCTCGCCATCATGGGGGAGAGGCAGCACGATTTATCTCATGTGCTTACCAAGCTCCAGCCGCACATAGCGCTCGTCAACGATTTATGAGTTCAGGATCTAGTTGCTGCCGAATGTCTTGTACGTGAAATAGTTCATGATGCCGCCGGGGATCAGGTTATTGACCCATTGCTCCATGAAGACACCGGCCTCGGCCACATTGGTGCGCGGCACATAAACGATATCGAAACGGCGCAGCGCCACCAGCTGACCCTTGCCCTTCAGTGGGTTTTGTACGTCGACGACACGCTGCATGGCCTGGCCGTCGCGTCCGCGCCGGATGATCAGCACCTGATGCCCCTTGGCGCCATGCGTGAAACCGCCCGCGGCCATGGTAGCCTGGAGCGCGTCCATATCGCCCAGCATATCGACCCAGCCCGGATTACGCACTTCGCCGCCCACCAGCACGCGCATGGGCGCCGTGTCACCCGGATAGACTGTCACCTGCGGATCGCGCAGGATTCCGCCATAGGCGCGGGCGATTTCCGTTTGTAATTGCGGAATGCTTTTGTAGGCGGCCATGACCTGGCCGATCAGGCCCAGCGTAATGCGGCCATCGGGCCCCACCTGAGTCTGGCGGCTAAGCTCGGGTGCACCGGGGATGCTGACTTCCAGCTTGTCGCCGGGATAGAGCAGGTAGAGGGGCTCATCATCCGTCCAGCGTGCGAAGCCGATCAGCGGCGCTTCCGGCATCTTTTCTTTGGCGCCGGCAGTGCTGGCGATAAGGCCGCCACCGAGCGCGAGGCCGAAACCGGCTGTCAGTAAGGAGCGGCGTGTGACCATGAGAGGCGAAATCCATGCGGTGCAGGGCGGAATATATGCCTCATGGAATAAGGTGAAAAACGGTAAACATTCGTTAACGCCCGGTCGGTTAATTTAGGAAATCTTAGGCATTCGCCCCTCGCCAGTTGCGGGCAAGTGTTTGAAATTTTTTCTGAATTTCGTAACGGATTAGAGACTCAATGCGCACCGAGGACGTGTGGGATGACGATGGCGAGCAGGTGGTGCCCCTGCATCGGCCAGGCGCTCAGCCGAAACCTGGCGTCAGGAGCGGGGGGGAGGCGGCTGTCAAGCCGGAGAGCCACATCGTGCAACTGGGGCTTGGCGATATCATCGCCCTGTTGTTTCGTGAGCTGTGGTTGATGATCATCGTCTTCGCGGTCATTTTCGGCGTTGGTCTGATGGCGGCTTTTTCAATGCCTTCCAGCTATACGGCCGGGGCCAGCCTGTTGATGCAGCTCGGCAAGAACTATGTCTACGAGCCTGTGGCCGGGGATGCGGCGCGCGGCGCCACCGCGACAATCGACCAGGTGGTACAGTCCGAAGTCGAAATCCTCAGTTCGACGGAACTGAAGCGCAATGTCATCGCAAAACTGGGCTACAAGGTCATCCTGCCGTCGGCGCCCAGCCTGTGGAACCCGAAAACCGAGGCCGCCCGCGCCGAATCGGACGCGGCAGCGCTCAAGGTGCTGCAGGGTGGATTCGAGGCATCGACCGCGCCGCAGAACAATGTGGTGCGCCTGACCTTCAAGCATGAGGACGCACAGTCGGCCTCACTGATCCTCAATACACTCATCGACGAATATCTGAGCTACCGCCAGCAGGTCTATGCCGACCAGACCGGCCCTCTGCTGCAAAAGCAGAAGGACAGTTTCGATGCCCGCCTGGCCGACGCCGATCGCACCTATCAGGCTTTCCTCGCGCAAAATGGCGTGGCCGATTATGACGCCGCCAAGGCAACCTATGCCAAGATCTACGATCAGGTGACGACCGACCTCTATGCCGCCCAGACACAATACGCCACCGACCAGGCCAAGCTCAGCGAGGTCAAGGGCAGTCTGGCGCGGATGAATCCGGAAATGAGCATCGAGCGCGACCTTGACCTGTCGGTGCCGAACAAGATTTTCGCGCTGCAGCAGCAGCGGCAGGACCTGTTGTCGCGTTATCTGCCGACTGCCCAGCCGGTGAAGGATATCGACGCGCAGATTGCCTCGTTGCAGGCTATGATGAACAGCGGCAAGGGAATAGGCGAGGCGACGCACAAGCTGGGCGCCAATCCGCTGTATCAGAGCCTGCTCAGCCAGAAGTTCGACCTGGAGGCGGATATGGCCTCGGTTTCCGGCCGGATGCGCCTGTTGCAGCAGCAGGCCGGCCAGGTGATGACCAAGCTCCAGGGGCTGGTGGGACTGGAGGCCGAGTACAATACCCTGTCGACCGAGCGCAGTGCCCTGCAGGACAGCATCAAGACCTTCACCCAGCGCATCCAGGAAAATGAGGCGGCGCAGGAAATGAAGGGAGGCGACGATACCGTACGCGTTGTTGAGAAGGCTTCGATGCCCGACAGGCCCAAGAGCCTGAAACGCATCATCCTGATCCTCAGTTTCCTGTTCGCCGGTTTCACGGCCTTATGCGCCGGGCTGCTTCGGATCTATACGCGCAAGGGGTTCGCCAACGCGCAGATGGCCGCGAAGGCGCTGGATTTGCCTGTTCTGGCGCAAGCCCGGATCAAGCCCCGGACGAAAGCGGCGTGATGAGTGGGTTGAGTGGCATCAATGGTTGATCTGACGCGCGAAATGGCTGACCTGATGTCGGCGCTCGGCCGGCCGCAATCGTCGCACGGACGGGCGCTGATGTTCGTTTCGGCCTATGGCGGTGAGGGCGTCTCGACCGTTGCGCGTGAATATGCCCGCTGCGAGGCCGCCTTCGCTAAAAAACCGGTCTGGCTGGTCGACGCCGACCTGGCGCACCAGAGCCAGATGCAGGCCATGACGGAAGACCAGGAACGCTTTGGCCCGCCGGGTGCGCTCAGCCAGGCCACTCCGGACGGTTCGGTCTTTTTCACCGTGACACCTCCCAGTCCGCAGCCAGGCCTGACTGACGCCCGCTATCTGGTGGCGCGGCCGTTTCTTGGCCGGCGGCTGTGGGTGACGCGCTTCCGCCATAAGAACCTGATGGCCGGACAGAAAACCCGGATATTTAACCGAACGCCATACTGGAAGGCTTTGCGGCAACACGCCCAGACCATCGTGGTCGACGTGCCGTCCATGGCGGACTCCACCGTGGCCCTGCAACTGGCGCCGCTGATGGACGGCGTGATCCTGGTGGTCAGCGAAGGCGAGGGCGACATTCAGGCGCGCATCGACCTGAAGAACGATATCGAGCAGGTCGGCGGCCGGTTCATGGGCATGGTTTATAACAATGCCAGCCGGATCGTGGGGAACGCGACGAGGCGACCGCTCGGGCGGTTAGCGGCCCTGTGAAATTCGATATCGGGGACACATTCTCCGATTTCTGGCCGGGCCTGAAAGATGACTGGCGCGACGACTGGCTGTCACTGATTTTTGGCGCCTCGGTGCTGTTCGTCTTTTCACAGGCGTGGCTGTGCCCGCTGTTCGGCTATGGCGCGCAATCGGCTGCGGCGGGACTGATCGTCCGTAATTTCTATTATCCCTTCTACCTGATGAGCCTGGCGCTGGCGATGATCTGCTGGCGGCAGATGTTCAGCGCCCTTTGGCGCACACCGCTGATGCTCAGCCTGGTGATTCTGTGCGCCATATCCTGGATCTGGTCGATCGATCCATCGGGCACCCTGCGGCGCTTTATCGCCCTGTCGTTCACCGTTCTGGCTGGCTATGCTCTGGCGGCGCGCTTTTCATGGGCACGGCTCACTGAAGTCGTGGCGCTGGCCTTCACGGTCATGATGCTGGGTTCGGCCTTCCTGGCGATCTGCATTCCGAAGATGGGCGTTATGCACGAACTTTTCCCCGGCGCCTGGCGGGGCATGTGGCTGGAGAAGAACAATCTCGGTTCCTGCATGGCCATTGGTTTTGTGGCGGCAGCGGCGGCGGCGCTGCATAATCCGCGGCGGCAGGTTTTCTGGTGGCTGATGGCGACGGGCATGGTGGTCCTTACCGTGCTGTCGACCTCCAAGACATCGCTGGTTTGCCTGGTGCTCGGCATGGGCGGAATTGCCTTCATCTACCTGGCGCGGCGCGGGCCGATCCTTGGCATCCTCCTGACCTGGCTGGCCGTCACTGTGCTGCTGGCCCTGGCGGGACTGGTGCTTTTTGCGCCGGACAAGCTCTATCTGCTGCTGGGCAAGGATGCCACCCTGACCGGCCGGACCTTCATCTGGGACGGTATTGCCCGTGTGATGGAGAGCCGGCCGTTGCTGGGTTATGGCTATGGCGTAGTGTGGACCAATGAGGGCGATTACGCGCCGCTGGCCAAGATAACCGCCGTGGCCGGGTTTCGTGCCTACCATGCACATTCCTGCTGGTACGAGACCTGGCTGGGCATGGGGATCGTCGGACTGGTGATCTGGGCGCTGGTCTTCGCGGAAATCTGGCTGAAGGGGCTCTATCGTATGTTGCGGGGGGATGGCGGCTATTTCGCCCTGCCACTGATTGGCATCTACAGCCTGTCTTCACTGACGGAAAGCATGGCCCTGAGCTGGAACGATCTGCGCTGGAGTCTGTTCGTCATGGTGCTGGTCAAGCTGTCCCTGCCAAGGGATGAGGATGCGAAGGATTTCATCCGGCCGTAAGGATGGCGGACCGCCATTATCAATGGGGCCAGATGATCTTGATCTTGACCCAGTCTGAATTTGGCTCGGCGTCAAAGTTGCGCATATCGAGCGTAAAGTATTTCTGGGCCAAAATTATAGTGGCCGCACCGAAACCGTAGGTTTGGGGAACTTCCGCCAGAGTATTGCAGTTTATAAGGTTTCCCATCGTATCGAACTGGCATTCCAGAAGAACGACTCCCTGCTGTCCGGCCGCCTTGGCTTCGGCAGGAAAGTATTTACGCATTGCGTCATAACCGGGTAAGGCTACGGCTTTGGCCTTCACATAGTGCCTGCCTGGCGTGGAGGTAGTCTCCGTTGGAATAAGGGCCGCTAACTGCCTGGATTTCATATACCGTGTGTCAGGCTGGGAAACCGGCGTTTCCGCACGTGCCGCAGATGTCACAAGCACGATCAGGCCGATCACCGGCAGAAAGCGTTTCATGTATTCCCCCTGAATTGAGAGGGATGATATGCGCAATTGCCGTGTTTGTAAAATCTGCAAGGGGGTCTTCAGGGCGACCAGGCTTTGTTCTTCGTTTACCTGCCGATTGTAGGTTGTAGGTCCGTAAACGGAGGACATTCTCATGAATGAAGTCTATCTGCTGCATCATATCCGCACGATCGAGGACCATGAAGACGTCAAATTGCTAGGCGTCTTCTCAAGCCGTGACCTGGCCGAACGGGCGAGGGAACGCGCATTGAACCTGCCGGGTTTCAAGGATAGTCCGGATGGCTTCAGCGTGGATAAATACGTCATTGACCGGATGGGTTGGACGGCCGGTTATCGCACGATCTAGGGCCTTGCCTTGAAGGTTGCCGAGGGCTAGCTTCATAAAAACAGGAGGCGTTTATGTCGGTTGTGGGTATTGGTGGTGTATTCTTCCGGGCGGATGATCCGGCAACCCTTCAGGCCTGGTATGACAAGCACCTGGGCGTGGTTGTCGATTTTGCCGCACCTTGGGTGCCGCAGCCGGGGCCGACTCTGTTCATGCCATTCAGTCGCACGACCGACCATTTTCCGCTCGACAGGCAGTGGATGATCAATTTCCGGGTCACCGAACTGGACAAGCTGATCCTGGCTTTGCGTGACGCCGGCATTGATGTCACCACGAACGCGGAATGGGACACGCCTGAAACCGGCAAGTTTGCCCGCATCTACGATCCCGAAGGCAATCCGATCGAATTGTGGGAACCGCCGGTCGATTAGGCGGCTTTGGCCTTTTGCACGGTCTGTCCGGAGGCCAGGCGGGCGCCTTCGGCATAGGGGACGATCTCGAAGCCCATGTTGAGGGCACGAACGATCAGGCGTTCCAGGGTTTCCGGCGTGCAGCCCCAGTCGGACGGATTTTCGCGGACATCATGGGTATAGAGCACCAGCCAGGCGGTTTCGTCCTCGGCGCGGATCAGCCAGTCGATGGCGGTCTGCTCACCGTCGGGGCCTTCGATGCCGACGGCGGGGCTTTGGTTGAGGTCGGTGCCCGACGTGATCAGGCCATGATGCAGAGCGCGCGAAGCGAGAAAACGGTTATTGAGGACCGACTTGGCCTGGGGTGAAACGTCTCCATAGGGATAGGCGAAGGTGGTTGCTGGTGGCAGACCCATCTGGCGGAAGGCGGCGGCGCTTAGATCAAGATTCTGGGTGATATCAGCCGCCGAGGCCCGGCCGCAATCGAGGTGGCTGTGGGTATGGCACGCGATTTCATGGCCGGCGGCATGGAGCGACTTGATCTCGGCCTCGGTGGTGTAGGCGCCGAGGTGGCTGTCGCTCCCAGACAGACCCGGCGAGATGAAATATGTGCCGCGCGCGCCGTATTTTTCCAGAATGGCCGCGCCGGCATGGGCGGCGGAGGTCGGGGCGTCATCGAAGCTGACGGTTAGCAGGGACCGTGTCAGAGCCTCGAACCGCGCGGGGCGTGTATAGAGCAGGCGCGCCAGGCGGCGGCGCAGCTTGCCGTAAAACGAACTGTCGGCGGTATATATTTCGGTCATCAGACCACCTGTGCATAGAGAGCGGCGCGGTAGAGGCGCAGGGCGAAGGCGCGGAGTTTAACCGGCAAAAGCGGAGTCAGGCCGACCGACTTGATCAGCGGGCGAAAGGCGCTCATGAGAGGTATTTTCTTCAATATTTTCGCCACCTTGTAGCTGGGATATTGAGAAACGACATGAGGGTGCTTTTCGATCACGCGTCTGAAATTGCCGACCGATTGCTCATACTTGCGCGCCAGGATTTGCGGCGTATCGAGGCCCATATGGGTGGCTGTGTTGTCGATATGGCCGACGCCGTATCTGGCGGCGACGCGCATCCCCCATTCGGTATCTTCCCAGCCCCAGCCGGTGAAGGTGGAATCGAAGGTCTCGGCTTTGAAAACGTCGCGCCGGACCAGCAGGTTCGAGGTGAAGACGTATTTTTCCGGATGTTCAGCGCGCCGGGCGGCGCTCAGACAATCGCTCTGGCCGGCCATGGCCTTATGGATGGCGAAGGCTTTTGTATCGGGGACCTGAATCAGCGAAAAACCGCCGAAGACCACGGCATTGCGGCCGTCGGCCTCGGCCAGCCAGCGATCGAGGAAGGCCGGATCGTCGGGGAGCATGTCGGAATCGAGGAACAGGAAATACTCGCCGCGCGCCGCCGTAGTCAGGCGGTTGCGACCACGTGCCCGGCCTTCGTTTTGCGGTAAGGTGATCAACTCGCAGGCCAGCGGGCTTTGGCTGATAAAGGTGCTGATTTCGGCCGTGATTTCCGGCATGGCGGAGCCGTCGTCGATCAGGATGATTTCCAGTGCTTCGGGCGTGCGGCATTGCAGGGCGCGCAGCAGGGCCAGCGGCGATTCCTTGTAGAACGGGATCAGCACCGACAGGTGTGGCGTGACGGTTGTGAAGGCCTGATTGTGCAGGATGGGGCGGCTCATGCGAAGACCTTGCTGCGGAGCCGATTGACGATCTTCAAAGCCGGTTCGCGGATATCATTGAGATCAAACAGCCAGGCCAGACCGGCATAGACGAGGACGCCGGTCGTGCCCTTAACGATCAGGTCGAGAATGGGCAGATTCAGGGAAGGCACGAGGGCGACCGCGGCCATCATGACCGCAACGCTGAGAAGGGTCTTGCCAAGCTCCAGCATCGGCACCGGCAGGGCGAGGGTCTTTAGCCCAAGCAGCCAGGAGCCGAGCAGGCCAAGGGCGAAGCTGAGACACGAAGCGACGGCGGCCCCCATCAGACCCATCAGCGGAATGAGCAGCAGGTTAAGCGCGATATTGCTGACCGCCGGCACGGCCATGGCCACGACCAGCAGGCGCGTCTTGCGGGCAAGAGTGAAGGCCTGGAGAAAATAGTAGGTATTGAGGCCGGAGAACAGCGCGCCAAGGCTGATCAGCGGGGTAACGCTCAGGGCGTCAGCGCGCAGGCCTTCGCCGATCAGCAGGGTGCCCAGCGCCGGCGCCACCATGATCAGCCCACCGACGGCCGGGAACAGGATGAAGGCCATGGTGCGGATCTGGTGGCGGGCGTTTTCTTTCAGTTCGGTCACGCCGCCATGTTCGAGAGCGTGGACCATGGCGGGGCAACCGGCAGCACCGAACCAGATGAACAGGACATCGAGGATGCGCGAGGCCAGCGAAAAACCGGCATGGTAGGCGCCGGCCTCGGCGTCATTAAGGAAATACGCGATCAGGAAACGATCGGCGGTGTAGAGCGCCAGGGTCAGGATCAGGCTGGCCGAAACCGGGAAGCCGTAATGGGCATAGGCCTTTGCTTTTTCAACATTGAAACGGCCCTTCAGGGCGCGGCCCCAGTCTTCGCGGGCCACAAAGGGCAGGCAGATCAGAGCAATCAGGCCACCGCCGACAACCGGCGAGGCGCCGCCAAGACCGGCAATGGCGCACAGCACACCCAGGCCGAAACCGCCGGCGGTCTGGATCATGTCAAGTATTGATGCAGCGCCGACGCGGCCTTCGGACCGGCGCTGTTCCTGTACCAGCTTGATCAGTGAGCGGAAGACCACGCAGCCCAGGCCTAAGCCCATGGCCATTTTCAATGATTGACCAGATTCACCAGACACCGGCCAAAGCCACAGGCCAAGGGCGCAGGCAATGGCAAAGACGACGGTCACGATGGCGAACAGGCGGTAGACAGTACCATAGAGTTCGGGGGCTTCAGGGTCCGTCCGGGACTCGGCGGGGTAGAAGCGCGCCATGGCCGCTTCGATCCAGGTGAAGCACAGGGTCTGGGCCAGGCTGGATATACCGAAGGTGAGGGCGTAGCGACCGTAATCGTCCGGCGACAGGATGCGCGTGAACACCATCAGGGTGGCGAACCCGATCAGGCCTTGCAGGATGTTGGCGGGCAGGTAGCCCCAGAGGCCTTTGGAAAACATCAGCGAACCGCCTTCGCATCGCCGAGCAGGCAAGGAATGGTCATGGCCATGATATAGAGGTCGAACCAGATCGAATGGCGCTCGATATATTCGACATCGAGGCCGATACGGCGGCGGACATCGTCGGCATTATCGAGTGGACCGCGTGAACCATTGATCGCCGCCCAGCCGGTGACGCCGGGCTTCATGCGGTGACGCCAGGCATATTCGGCAACCAGGCGGGCGCTCTCATCGGGACCGGTCTTCATGCCGATGGCGTGCGGACGCGGGCCCACCAGCGACATCTCGCCACGGATGACATTGAACAGTTGCGGCAACTCGTCGATGCTGGTCTTGCGGATGAAGCGACCAATCCGGGTGACGCGCGGATCGCCCTTTGTCACCTGCTGCGAGGCCGTATGGTCGGTCAGGTGGGTGTACATCGAGCGGAACTTCCACACCCGGATCGCCTCGTTATTGAAGCCGTGGCGGCGCTGGCGGAAGAACACCGGGCCGGGACTGTCGAGCTTGATCAGGACGGCGACCATGAGCAGCAACGGTGAGAAGACAATGAGGGCCAGGACACCGATGATCAGATCCTCGGCGCGCTTCATCATCGCCTTGCGATCGTCTTCCGAAATACCGGAGACACGCGCCAACGGGATATCGGCCACGCGTGACCAGGCGGCCTTTGCGGCATTATCGTTATCCATGTCGACAAACAGCGACACCTCATTGGGCAGGCTGCGCAGCTTCTCGATGATGATCTTGACGCGCGTCTTGGCGGAGGTATCGAGCGCTACGACGATCTGGTCGACATAGGGGGTGATCTTGTGGCCAAGAAGAGACTGGACATCTCCCAGAACCGGCACGCCGGCTACGGCATGGGGATTGCGCGACAGGCGGTCGTCGAAAATCCCCAGGATATTCACATGGCGCTCGGCGACGGCAGCCTCGATCAGCTTTTCGGCGTATTTGGTGGCGCCAACGATAACGATGCTGGGGATCAACTTGCCCTGGCGGCGCCAGCGATCTACCAGGCTCCACCACAACAGATGCTGGAGCATGAAATAGACGAGGGTAACCGTCATCCAGAAACGGACGGCCGCAGTAACCGCGTAGTCGTTGACGGAAAAGTCAGCCAGGAAATCGGCCAGCAGATAGCCGGCGCCGAAAACCATGGCCAGCTTTAACAGATGGAGCGAGACGCGGGCATTACGGCCGAAGCGATAGAGCCCGCAGGCATAAAGCGTCCAGTAGATACCGAGCGTGGCGGCGATGAAGGGCAGGATATTGCCCAGCGGGCTGGTGAAGAAGCCGTGTGGCGCCACCGACCGGGCGCAAAGAACGGCGAAGAAAACCAGCGCCAGAAAATCTATGGTCCGGAAAAGACGGACAAACATGTCGCCGCTGCGCCGTTCGCGCGCAGAGACCAGCTTCTCCGGCCGGAAGGGGCCACGGCGATCTTTGGGATCACCTGGAACGGTATCCAGACGTGTCGCGTCTTCGAGCGTGCGGCGGGGGAGGGCGGCGTTCATGACCTGCTGGGCTTATTCTATGCTTGGCGTTACGTTACGGTATTTGCCTTAGGCGTCAGTTAACACGTGGCGATTTTCCTGATTTTTTCTCGTCCCGGCGCGGGACTGGCAGGTAACCGGTTGCAAGATCGATGCCGGAAATTCGAGATTTTCGCGTTTGAGGCGATTGATTTTCGGGCCTGAGCCATATCCTGCGGGATGATTTGGAGAGCGGCGCGCAAAGCTGTGCACCTTTTTTGTAAACGGCGTTGCCTTTTAAAAACGAATACGCTAACTCAGCCATAACGGAGACGTGGCCGAGAGGCTGAAGGCACTCGTTTGCTAAATGAGCGTACCCCCAAAAGGGTACCCAGGGTTCGAATCCCTGCGTCTCCGCCACCAACCTCTTGAATATACTGATATTTTTCAATTTTGGTTGGTGTGTGGATATTTCCAATGTCTCTTATTGAGACTTTGGTACACGTCCATGATACACATGCCTTGCTCCGAGGCTTTAAATCGGAGTGCCGACCCGACTTTATGTCGCGCCTGGCGGGGTTCGCCGCAATGAGCGGAAGCCGTCCCCAACACCTGCTGCGTCGGAACGGCACGTATTATTTGCGCGTGCGTGTGCCTACCGACTTACAGGCGTTGGTTGGCTTGTCCGAGGTAAGGCGAACTCTAGGCGTTCACGTTCTCTCCAAAGCAAAGCCTATCGCGCTGAAACTCGCATCGCGCGTTTTGGAGACTTTTGTCGTGTTACAACAAAAAACGTATTCTAAAAACGAGGCCAGACTCCTCGTTCAAAGTTGTTTCGCAGCTCTTTCGGCGCATCTGGATCATGGCTTTGTGCCTGAAACTGACGATCCGGAAAGGGAGTTGGCCGAGCAAGAAAATGCCTGGATAGAAACGGTCGCACCGTCGGCCGGGTTTTCTCACAGCTACGAGACTGACCACCCTGTCTGCAATGCTGCAAAGGCCCTAGTAAGGGGAGATGGTAAACTCTGGAATGAAATAAGCCAGGGGAGCCAGCAAGATATCTTAGGCGGTGTGGGGCGTGCCTATGCTGAAGCGCACAGACTCTTTTTGTTTCGGCTCGCCGACACTATGAGTGGTTTTGAGCCTAATGATCCCTTGTTTAGAGACATACAAATCCATCCGCCCCTGAACGATACACAGGCGGACGTTGCTGAGCAGAAGGCAAAGGCGATTGGCCCTACGGTAGGAGAGGTTGTCGATCACTATCTCAAGTCCGAAAAGGCAAACTGGACTGGAAAAACTTACAAATCTCGTCAAGTTCGCACCGGGTATTTGGTCGATTTTATGGGTGCTCAAAAAGTTCTGTCCACGGTGACCACTGCCGATGTACGGGCGTTCAGTGAAGCGCTATTGAAATTCCGCAATCGTAACACTTCCCATGTCGGTAAAAGCTTTTCAGAAAAACAAACTGATAACCCTGCCCACCGCATCGCGCCTGCCACTGCGAAGTTGATCTTCATTACCATCAAAGCGTTCTTCAACTGGGCGACCGTCAAAAAGGGGTACATCGAACGTAACCCTGCGGGGAATGTCACAATTGACGCTCCGAAAACGACGAAGAAGGCGCAAAAGGCGCGCCGTCCATTTTCCGCAGAAGAACTGAAGATCGTATTTTCGGCTCCTCTTTATCAAGGGTGTAAGTCGGTGCATCGCAGGCTTGAACCAGGCAAGCACATCTTCAAAGACGACACATACTGGATACCGTTGGTGGGGTATTTCACAGGCATGCGCCTTGGCGAGATCGTGCAGCTTCATGTCGAAGATGTAGTTCTTGATGGCGAAATTCCTCATTTCTCCATAACCGACCTGAATAGCGGTGATGTAGGCTCGGACATCCATAAATCAGTTAAGTCAGAAGCCGGCGTTCGCAAAGTGCCGGTTCACCCGGAGCTTCTCGACCTTGGCTTCGGTGAATTCATTGCACGTCGCAAGAAGGAAAAGCACGCTGCGTCGAAACGTCTGTTTTGGAAAATTGCCGTAGGTGCCGATGGTCAGGCATCGACCGTGTTCTCGAAATGGTTTGGTCGCTTTTTGGATAGCCTAGGTTTGCCGGATTCTAGTTTAGTCTTCCATAGCTTCAGGCACAATGCGGAGGATGCCTTCCGCAATGCGCTGCTGCCTCAACCAATCATTGATGGGATAATTGGTCATAGCGACGACGCCACGAGTGCAGGCTAGGGACCAAAACTGGCTGATGAATGGCGCTGGCAGCTGAAACCTGAGATTATAAAGGCAATGAACTAAGCCTTCATATGATAGACAATCCTCTCGAAAGTTTGCCATCCGTGCTAACTGGGCTGCAGGGGTGCGCTTATCCGCATGGTGTTAATTTTCACCGAGAACTGACCCAGTGGGTCAGTTCTAAGTGGAAATCAACACAAGCAATATCTTCTCCTCGCGAATAGCTAAATGCCCGCCAAAAGGCGTAAATTGACGTCTAATAGCAATTGAGAAAATTGGAAAAATAAGAGTCGACGGATAGCGTTGCGATCGCCACACGAACATCTTTCTCAAAGTTTACGTTTTCGGATGAGCGCAATCTCTGCGCTGCTAACTTCCCGTTAAACGGGTGTGAAGCATTGACGACTCGGTTCGCGTCGTGCCACGTCACAACCAGAGTAATAAATGGCGCTGGGGCGAACTATGGGAAATACGATTATTCAAGTCGCTATCCACGACTTATTGAAGCAGGACGGCAAGTTCGAAATCGTAATGGGGGCCGATAGTCTGGACCACACCCCAACTACGCAGCGCGTTATCGACTCTTTATACGAGCTTTATCGACAACGTGGAACAAAATCGCACGGCAAGTTTTCTGACGACAAAGATCTGTATCCGACAGAGCGATTTTTGACGACTTACATTGCAGATCCTGCCACTCGTTTTCCGAGCTTGGTGCAGAGCATGATGGCGACGCTCAAAAATAGGGCGGCGTCCAGGCCGGCGGCAGTGGGGGGACACGTATTCTTCGCGCATTTTCAACGTGACAGCCGCCAGTATCTGCTCGTTGCGATCGTAAACGACAAGGTGAGTGCCGCGCTCAGCAAGGCTTACCAGGTCACGGACGTCCAACATCTGGATATTGACGGGTTTAGGTTTGCTGGTCGCATAAATATTACCGGGTGGTTAGATCATGACGACCGGTACATTAGCTTCCTGAAAGGAAAAGGTGATGTCGCTGAATATTTTCGTGAATTTTTAGGGTGCGATGTTGCCTCGGCGGAAAAGGCAGATACTCGTGAGCTTAAAGAAGCTCTGAATGACTATGCAGCTCAAAAAGGCTTTGTAGAAGCGGAGAAACAAGAGTTTATAAAAAGGGCCTATGATTACTGTGATCTACAGGCTAGACTCAAACAGGAATTGCATTTTCAGGCGCTCGCAAATGCTGTCATGCCGCATGAACCAGAACCGTTTTTATACTACCTGACTGATCCCGACAGAAAATTGAACGACGGATTTATTCCTAATCGCCAGTCGTTGCGGTCGATGTTGAAAATCAAAGGGGATACTGAATTTTGGAGACTCGAATTCGACCGGTCGGCCATTTCGAAAGGTCAAGTCGAATATGATGTGGAACGAAACGAACTCATCCTGCGAGGAATTCCTCCGACAATGATGCAGGATATTAAAGACGAACTCTAAGATATGACCGCGGACATTTCACCAGCTCAACTCATCAAGTTATATCGCCATATGCGGTTTGATGGCGCTGATTATGGTGTGCTTGACGTCCAGGACCATGAAATTCGTGATCTCATTCTCGCAATTGACAGCTCGGAAAGCCTCCAGCGGGATGTAGGGCTAGCGTTAATAACAGAACGAACCGATGTTGTGGTTGGGGTCTCAGTTGGAGTCGAATTTGGGCCGCCAAGGTGGTCACTCGGGGTCTTGGCAGCAAATTTCGACAGCTTTCTCGATGGGCGCAACGTGCGCGTTACTGAGCCTGCATGTTACTTTGTGATGTCTGACCGTATCGACCCAGACGTTTTTCCAACACCCGCGATTATAAATAGGTACCGAAAGGCGCTCTCCGTTGTCTCGGTTATGCGCGAGGCGGCCGCCTACTTCGATGAAACTCGGAGCGAGTTGGTTTATCTCGATGCCGAGAAAGTTATGGTGCCGGTTCGGTATACCGAGGAGGACCTGCGAACCTGGCCAGTGGATGAGCTTGATAAATTCATAGAGCAGTTCAGACATGAATTTCAGAGAACCGAAAAACTATCGCTTTTGGCCTTGGCTATAGCGAAAATTGCTTTATCCCAACCGCTCAAAAAGCGCTTTGTGCACCTTCTAACCAATCTTGCTTTGCTGAATGACGAGGTAGAAAAAGGATTTAAGCTTTATATTTCAAATTTTTCATATACAAAAATCCGAAGTGACATCGAAACCGTGCGTTTGGAATATATTTCCAAGATTCACAAGACCTTCTCTGATATTCAAGGCCAAATCCTTGGCTTGCCAATAGCGACGGTAGTTGTGGCAACGCAGTTTAAGGCGGTCACTTCATCATGCGGTGTTGAGGTATGGAGTAACCGGGCAATTTTGGCCGGTGCTTGGGTTTATTTCATATTGCTGGCCCTCTCACTGATAAATCAATGGTTAACCCTTGGAGTCATTGCTGGGGAGATTTCTAGCCAGACAAAAAAGCTGAAACGCGATTATTCAGACATTAGCGAGGAATTTCAGGGTGTGTTTAATCGTCTAATTGTCCGAATTAATTGGCACCACTTCGGCTTCACCCTCATTTTAGTCGCAGGAGTGGTGGGTATCACTTTGGCTACGTTGGCCTTCATAAGCCTTAGTGCTCAGTATCGATGCTAAAAGGCGTCGACGAGGCAATCAGCGATCGCGCTTTAGCAGTTCGGCATAAACTATCGGCATCATTAGGCCAGCCAAACCGCAGATATTCTTCATGCGAGGGATGGCCCTTGCAACCTCGTATTTTCGAGATGGAACTCTACGCCACAAGCCCATTTTAGCCAGATAGAGTCCACTATTGAGGATGGTACACATGGTACACTTTCCTGGTACACATTCTTGTGCCACAAGACATTTGAGCTATAATAAAATCAATAACTTATGGAGAGTTTTGGTGGTAAACAGCACCTCCCTGCGTCTCCGCCATTCCCCCTTTTCATATTTTCCGTACTTGACCGAAACCCTTTTTGTCCAAAGGGTTGTGCATTTTGCCGTTGACCACTGTTCTCTTATTGTTCTTATCTAGCCGCGGAAAAGATAGGGAAAAGAATAGGGAAAAATGGACAGCGGGAAAGTTCGCAGCCAGGCCATAAAACGGCTCACGAACGTGGCGATTCAGGCTGCTTCAGAACCGGGGCGGTATCCGGATGGCGATGGACTGTACCTTTATATAGCGAAAGGCGGCTCGAAGTCGTGGATTTTTCGGTTTCAATGGGACCGGAAGCTGAAGGACATGGGGCTTGGGTCATTTCGGGACGTTACGCTGAAAGAGGCCAGAGAGGCGGCCGGGGAGGCGCGGAGGCTGGTCAGGGATGGCAAAAACCCGATCATCGAGCGCAAGCTGGGTGGGCTGAAAAAGGCTTCGACCCCAACATTCAAGGAATATGCGGAGCAATATATCGCCAAGGCCGAGGGGCAGTGGAAGAACGACAAGCACCGGGCGCAATGGCGGATGACGATCGATGTCTATGCCAAGCCGCTGCATGGGCTGTTAGTAAGTGCGATCGAGACGGCGCATGTTTATGAGGTGCTGCGGCCGATCTGGACCACGAAATCAGAGACCGCCAGCCGGTTGCGCGGCCGGATTGAGAAGATCCTAGATGCCGCCAAGACGGCCGGGTATCGGGAGGGGGAAAATCCGGCGCGTTGGGCTGGTCATCTGGAGCACCTGCTGCACAAGCGCAAGAAACTCACCCGCGGGCATCATGCGGCCATGCCCTATGAGGAGGTGCCGGCCTATGTGCAGACCCTGCGGAAGCGGGAAACGATCGTGGCGCGGGCGATGGAGTTCCATATCCTGACGGCAGCTCGGCCGGGCATGGTCGAGAATATGCGCCTGGAGCATATCGACTGGGTCAATAATCTATGGGTGATCCCTGCCGCCTTTATGAAGGTGGCGGTAGATCATGTGGTTCCGCTGGTGCCGCGGGCGATGGAGATCCTTCGCGAGCTGGGACACAGTTCAAAGAAGGGGTATGTGTTCTGGGCGCGCAGTCGCGGCAGCAAGATTTCAAATTCGACCCTGAAGCGTGAAATGTCCTTGACCGGCGCCGGTGAATATACGCCGCATGGGTTTCGATCGTCGTTCAAAGATTGGGCGGGCGAGGAAACAGCGCACGATGATGAAACGAGCGAACATGCTCTAGCGCACCAGGTTGGAAGCGAGACGCGGCGGGCTTATCGGCGCCGGACAGCGGTAAAGAAACGTCGCGCACTGTTAGGAGAGTGGGGGGCGTTCATGAATAGCCCAGGAAGATCACCCTAATTCCTCTCGTAATGCACCTTCCAAAATGGCTTTGAGGTGAGTCCCCTTAGCCAACTGATCACCTCCACCGAATTGGAGGTAATATGCAGTAACTTTGACGATGGCTCCTTTGATCTGATCTGTTGAAATGGCGCTTAAATCGATTTTGGCAATGTCGCCAGCATTTGGAAAAATCTTCCCTGTAATGATAACAGCTAGCCAGTAAAGCACGTAAAAATTCGCCGCAGGAGATGGCTTCGGTGCCTTGGACGTAATAGATAAAAATTCGACGCCTGAAATGCTGCAAAGTGACGAAGACATCAGAGTCTTGAAGCGGAGCATTATTTCCAGCATGAATGCTGAAATCGCCCCACAACGCACCGAGGCGACGGCAGAAAGGCTAGACGGCTATTGGACCGATCAAGTCAAGCGTGTGTCACTTGCGACGCCTGCGTCTGTACCAGAGATCATGCAAAGAGAAATGGTGTTCCAGGATGCTGCTCGCGCCCTTCAGGATTCTAAAGAATTCACGGATGACCCCAAAACTAAGGTTTCTGCTGCGAAATTCAGAAAGTTGTTGGTAGCGCGTCAGGTAGTAGTTTTTCCTGTGCTTCGTAAGTTCTATGCCGCGTTGGTTGGGACGGCTGTTTGGAGAGATGATGTCGCAGTCACCATCAACGGAAGGCACATTCGCTTTTCTTTTGCATTTTGCGGCGATCCGACTGAGTCGGTTTCCACTCTAACGTGAAACGTATGAACATCAAATATGTGGACGTTCAGTACACTGCTTGTATATTGTGTTCCGTCTCTTTGAAAATTTTAACCGGCTTATATCATCATTCACAGTATAGTTGCTTCAGGGACGTATTTGCGTAGGCTCGTTGGTAGCAACGCTTGGCACACATCAACAGAAGAGCAGATTTTTAAGGAACCTCAGTCAGCTTCGGTCAAGGCGCAGTGAAATGCAGGCTATGTTCCGAGTGAAGCTTATATCGACCTCTTCATAACAAACTATCGTCGGATGATTGGTCAGATAGGCTGCCACTGATAAGTTTCGCTTTCGGGTGTGATGGCTGTTTGTCCGCCAATGTCCGCCTCGGGCGCGAGGCGGTCTAAAAGCTTGAGGTAACAGCATTGTTGTCTCGAAGATTCTATCATGCGAAGCTAATGGTAACGGTCGAAGCCAGGGGGCAAACGTGACTTTCAAAAGTATGGTGATCTTGCTTGCTTACGGGGCATTGCTGCAAGTGGGACGACTATATGTCGACCACTGGCTGGAGGCTATCAGCGCGCCATCTTGGACATATAATTTAACGTTGGTGGCCTTGGCCGTTTTATGGCTCGGTGGAGGCAATTTGGCTTACTACTATGTTTTGAAGCCGCGAGAGAATGCAAAACGTATAGCCAAAGAGCAAGAGCACCCGAAATCTGATTGAACGTCCGCTTTTGGAAGCGATTCAAGGTGCCGCAACGGCATGACTGCTTTGGGGCGCTAAACGGTCGACTTCACCATTGAATGTCGCAAAAGATGTCTCTCGCGATGCACTCAACTAAGTGTAAGAGCCAACACCAAAATCTGGTGGTGGGGGTGTCAATTTGCGACTGGTTAGGATGCCGGTGCCGGGAATTTAACAGTGACGCCTTGCTGGCTTTTGGCCATTGGATAGGCTCCGCATTCGGCTAGGGCCTGAAGTGCTTGAGCCTCTGATTGAAGACTCCGGTCTGTAATCGGGGCATCCGGGTCGCGCTCGATCTCCGGCGGCGTCGCCAGGCCGCCGTCAGCATCGAATGTAATCTTCAACGTTGCCGTCAGGGTTGAGCTGCCAGCAACACGGTTCCAACAGGGGGCGATGGCGTTCCAAAGATCGAGATTGGATTGACCATCATGACCGAAGGTGCCAGCCGTTGCGTGGGCTACAGTGTCGAATGACGTTGAACTGTCGGGCGTGATGACTCGAGTCGCGGTTGTAGTTGCTTCCGCTTCCGAAGACGCGCCCTTTTGCTCAACTTCTTCAGCCGAGTCTTGCGGTGTGTCCAGGGTCACTTGTGCGACGGGTGGAAGTGGCTTTTCGGTTTGAGTGTCTTGTGTTTCAGTTTGAGAGGCTTTGGACGGCATAAGTTCAGACGCATCAATCAGCGTCACGGTCGTTCCGATACCATTGACCACGCCTAAACCAGTTGGTGTGCCCATGCTTGCGCTTAGGTCCGCTCTTGGTGGCAATAGAAGAAGCAAAAGGAGGAGATGAAGGAGCGTCGAACTCGCAATGGCGACTGCTTGGCGTTGCTGAGATGAGGCTTGATCCAATCCTGCCTGAAATCGTGAAAGTGCTGAGATCACCCGTGACCGCAGATGCACTAAGTGACAGAACAAATGCCGATTGGAAAGATGCAGGTCAGATATTCTGGCAATAGTCATGACGGATACTCATCGAAGCCATACCTGGCCCGTGCGACTCTAGTTGTTAGCCGAGGGCTCATCCGTTGCCGATGTAGTATCGACCGTCGTTGCGTCGTTGGTTGATATCTGTCCCTCAACTGCAGTAACGGCGCCGCCATCGAGGTTGAGCTCACTATTCTGCTGGGCTGCAAATAGAGATTCTGCCGTAAGGGAACTTGTCAAGGTTGATCCAGTGACCGTGCAGGTTCCGGTGGCCTGACGCTTTACCTGGGTCCGGTTGCCGGCAGAGTCGTAGGCATAACAGATGTGCTTCAGATCGGGATAGACGGCCTTAATGACACGACCCAAAGCGTCATACTGGTAGGCGGTTGTACCAGCCGTAACTGGAGCCGCAAATCCCCCAACAACAAAGAGGGTTATCGCTGCAATTGGGGTAAACCTTTTTGCTTTGTAATTTAGCCGCATAAGAGCCCCCACAGTCGTTACATCAGGCATATGTAGATACAAAATTACCGGCGAAGCAAGCCAAATTTCAACGCTAAATGGCGAAAAATGTCTTGATCGTATACAATTCCCATGCGACGAACATTAGACTTGGGGTTTTGGGGGATACTGCGACTATCCATACGTGTTGTGAAGGCGTTGTCTTTCCTTAGCTGGGGCTGGGAGGGGCACGATGACTTTGACGGGCGTACAGCGGATAACTAGTGAAGTAATTGGTCAGTTTTTTTTCTATTTGCGGGTTGGGAAACGAGATGGGCAAGTCATTACAATACGGCGTCATGCTAAGCGTGATGGCTTGGGGTATTGCGACAATCGCTGAGGCGCAGACAGTCGTGCCGCCGCCGCCCGTAAATTTGATCGATCAGATGGGCGTGGATCTGGCCTCAGGTAGGTTTCAATTGCCAGGCGGAGATCTCTCGATTGGTACCGCCGAAAGCGGGTTGTCTCGGGTAACGCATCCACCAGCGCCTACGGTCGGTGGAGGGAGTACCTGGTCGGACAGCGATCCCGATAATTTCAGCCAGGATTTAAAGTGGGATCCGCTATATTATAACGTCGGTGATGGTGAGCCGCACTCATACTACGAGAACTTTATTCGTTCCGCTCTGAACGGTGAAAGCCACGCATTCTTTGTCAGCACCGAACTTGACTTTGTAATGACATACCGAGGGCCGGGACCGCACTATTCCCTGGGGGATGCGCGCCTGCTTTGCGACAATCAAATTACCGCGCTGAATATGCAAGGCCTGTGCACCGTGACGCTTAAGGACGGCACCGTCGGTGTATACGATATGCAGCACGGCTTCCGTTTACAATCCACGACAAAGGTCGATGGGGAGGTCATTGATTTTGCGTATTATCCAGGCGCTACCTCATCGCAAACAGGTCTTGTAAAATCGGTCCGCAGCTCGTTAGGATGGATGCTTAAGTATGAGCGGCCTACGAATGGTCCTCGCAAGGTTGTAGGCATTAATCTTGCCGATACCTATTGCGACATGGAGGCGACTTCATGTGCGGTCAGCGCCATCTATCCAACAGTCACTGTTAACACAGTCAGTAGCACAACATCTATCAGTCGTAATGGCATTGCGGTGTCGTCCTATACTCTGGGACCAAGCAATATTACCCAGGTTAGCCCGAGCGGCGTAACCAAGACAATCACTTGTTCTAATCAATATTTTTGCCATCAGTTCTATAATTTTTCTGCCGCCAGCAAGGTTTCTTCGGTAAGTTTGGGCGCTTCGACTTGGGGGTATGCCTACCAAAAAAGTGGAGACAAAACGGCTGTCACCATTACGGCCCCCAATGCCAGCTCAAGGAAAATAGGCATTGGCCCGTTTGGCCAGCTTTGGGAAATTGATGGCATTGGTCGTAAGTCCATGCGGACCTACGACGGTTATCGCCAGGTAGACACTGTCGGCCGACCGGAGACGGTCTTTACGGGCAGCCTTGAAACGTGGAGTTACACACCGTCGTCAGGCTATACCCGTTATACATACGACCGCACGACGCTCGACCCCGCGGGGCGGGATCATGCCAATCTTACAACAATAACCGAGATACCCAAACCCGGCTTCAGTCTTGCAAACAAGGTGACGACAGCACATTACATTTTGAACTGCACCTTCGAAAAACACTGCAATAAGCCGGATTACGTGATCGATGCCAATGGCAAGCGAACGGATTATACCTATGACACGACAGGTGCACATGGCGGTGTTCTAACCGAGACAGGCCCTGCGGATTCGTCAGGTGTTCGTCCGCAGACGCGTTATACGTATGCCGGGCTCTATCCGAAGGCCTTAAATTCGGCGGGCACTTTAGTACCGAGCGCCGCACCCGTTTACCGTTTGATCCGGACATCGACCTGTCGTGTGGCCACCTCTGCCAATCCGGCGGCATGCGTGACGGTACCGCCCAGTGCTGACGAAACGGTGACGGAATATGAATACGTCAACAACAACCTGCTGCTGACCAAGGTGACGGTGAGGGCTGGTAACGCCAATGTCGCTAATGTCGCTTCACCGACCAATGTGTGGCAGTCGACGAGCTATGACTACGATGTGGTCGGCAATCAGATCATGGTCGATGGGCCTTTGCCGGGGACGGTCGATCGTTCCTATACGGTTTATGATGCCCTGCGCCGGCCGGTCTACGAGATCGGTGTTGATCCGGACGGTGCCGGCACACTCCCGAGCGTCGCGATCCACCACATGTACGATATCGATGGCCGGGAATATCGCACCGAAACCGGGCGGGGTAATGGCGTCAATATGCGTACCTGCGTGCCGACCGCGGCCACCTGCACCTATTTCGCTGTGACCAGTTACGTTCAGCGCACTTACGATCCAACGACCGGCCTGGAAGTCAAATCCATCACTGCGCAGCCATAAGGGGAAGTGGCAATGAAGAAGTATACACGTCTCCTGGCCGGTGTTCTGTCGGTTCTGGGCCTAAGTGCGGGGGCTTCGCAGGCTGACACGATCCTCAGTGTCACTGAAACACATTATGACACCAATCTGCGCCCGGATTGCCTGGCGGTGCGGATGAACGCCACGACCTTTGCGGATGCGCCATCCAATGCCTGTACGCCCAAGACAGCGGTGGGTACAAATGGTCCGGACCGTATTGCCAAGACAGTTTATGATAATGCCGGGCAGGTGCTGGCAGTTTATAAAGGCGTCGGTACATCAAGCATCATCCAGTACGCCTACTATAACTATACACCGAATGGCTTGAAAGCCTATGAGATCGACGCCAACCATAACAAGACGACCTATTCGTATGACGGCTTCGATCGCCTGTCGAAGGTCCAGTATCCCAATACGACGGTTGGCAATGAAATTTCGAGTACGACGGATATCGAGCAGTTTGCCTACGATGCCAATAACAATCGAACCTGGTGGAAGCGTCGCAACGGCGTCTACATCTATTATAACTATGACAACCTGAATCGGGAAATTCTGAGCTATCCGGGCGACTCGTCGATCCCGAACCTTTACTCGGGTTACGATCTGCAAGGACATATCCTTTACAAGCGTTCGGGCAACAACACCGCCTCGACGCCGGGAGTAACCTATACTTACGATGCTCTGGGCCGGGTCATATCTGCTAACGACTTCAACGGGCGCACGATCGCTTATAACTACGATGAGGCGTCTCGCCGACTTCGCATGTATTATCCTGACAGTGCCAATTATGTGTATTATACCCGCGATTATTTGGGGCGCACGACCACCGCGAGCCTGAATGGAACCAGCACCTATCTGTACCAGCAAACATTCGATAGTCGGGGATTCCCTTACACTCTGACGCGCGGCTCAGCGGCCGTTGGTGGCACGACCAGCTACACAATTGATGCGATCGGCCGGATGTCGGGCATGGCCATCAATATCGATGGCGCGACGACCACTCACGATGCGTCCTGGACCTTTACCCGCAACCCAGCGAGCCAGGTCATTAGCTGGACCTCGACGGGACCTTTTGACTATCTGGAAGCCGCAACCTCAACCCTGTCGAAGACCTATGATGGTCTAAATCGTGACGCGTCAATCGCGGCCGTGTCGGGTGGCTATGACACTAATGGCAATGTCACCAAAGACACGTCTCGGGTTATGAAATATGACGTCTATAACCGGCTCTTGTCCGTTGCTACCCTGTCAACGCCGACTACGCCATTCATGACTCTGACCTATGATACCGAAGGACGCCTGTCGGCGGTAACCACATCGGGTACGACGAAAGAGTTTCTTTATGACGGCACCAACCTGATCGGCGAGTACACCCATGTCGGCACGAGCTCGACCGTGCATACCTCCGATACCATGGCGGCTCGCTACGTTCATGGGGACGGCGTCGATCAGCCGCTGGTCTGGTACACCAGCGCTGCAACCACGGCGCCCCAATACCTGTTTGCCAACTACCAGGGTAGCATCGTCGCTTACACCAATGTGTCGGGCGCATTCGGTCAGTCCTATGCCTACGACCCGTATGGTCTGCCGGTGAACGCAACCGGCGGCGCCTACTGGCTCGGTAGCCGCTTCCGCTATACCGGTCAGATCGCTTTGCCGGAAGCCAGTCTCTATTATTATAAAGCACGCATCTATGATCCTGCCGCTGGGCGGTTCCTTCAAACTGACCCCGTCGGATCAAAAGATGATCTTGACCTCTACGCCTATGTCGGCGGAGACCCGATCAATAAGAGCGATCCCACAGGGTTGGACGCATTTCAGGTCGGCGTCACATTCGAATTGGGGCCATGGCGTTGGACTTCAGGTAGTTATAGAGTGGGAGATGAACCGGGCTCAATACTGGATGGCCGAGGCAACTCCCTTGGTAAATTCAGTTCAAGCGGAGGTGGCTTGGGGTTGGCGCTTGGCGCAAACGTATCGGCAACATATTGTAAAAATTGTAATAGTGTTTCTGATATTCAAGGTACGTCCCAAAGTGCATCCGGAAATCTAGTGTTAGGTTTGGGTATTTCCAAGCCGACAAAGGACCAGATGGATTACATGGGAGGAAGTTTTAAAAAGGCAGTTGACGGGAAGGATGCTTACACTGTTTCTATCGGTCCCGACATCGGCCTCGTATTGCTAGGTGAGGACAAGACTAAGGTCACGCCGACGGTTGCAAATGGCGTAATTTTGCCTCCGCCGCCTGAGCAACAATCTGAGTGGACGAAGCCGAATGCCGACGTAATGAAATATCAACAAATGAGGAAGCGGCAAACAGAATGCGCCTTAAAACCAGGCCCACATATTTGTAGTTAGGTATGAAATGAACAAAAAAATATTGTGGACGGTTTTTTACATAATAATTTGGTTTGTCGTTGGCGGAATTGCGTTGCTCACGCTTCCTACTGTTATGAAAGTTGTTTCTCTGGGGGTGATGTGGCTGTGGGCCGTTATAAGTATTATCCGAAAGTGGAAAGAAAAATCTTGAGTGTTGATCACAACTTAGAACCGAATCGGTTGGCCGTTTAGTTCGACTGAAATTGATCTGTACGTCGTCAAACCTGCAATTGTTCGGCGTAGATTTTTTGTGAGTCCCGTGGATACGAAGGGCAGCGCGCTATGACGTAGCTTCAGGTCTACCGCGATCATGTGCGTCCACAGCTCGTGGCGGGCAAGGAAGCGCCGTGGCTGTTCCTAGGTCGCCCCGGTTCATATATAGTTCGTAGTCATTGGCCGCTTTCGATTGCACACCGCTTTGGCGGTGCGGGAGAGAATTGATGGAACATTTTAAATTGATATCGAGAAATGTTCAGGCAGGTTATCCTGAAGTCGAATTCACTGAAATAGATAAAGATCGATGGGAAGCGCGAAAAGTAGGCATATTTTCAGGCCCGAAATATGGGTATGTGCATATAGATCAAGATCAGGTAATCGAAATTGGCGGTGTGGGGCTGTCAGACAAACCTTGGCACTTTGAATTGGAACATGAGATTTGGCTCAAAAGAAATCCGCAATTTGAAGAGAGTAAAATTAGTAAAGACGAATTTGAAACGGTGTGGAAGGTGGCGTTGGAATTTTGGAAGAAGGCGCACAACTAACCATCTCAGGTGTATCACAAATTGTCGGGCTCGAAACCAAGTGTAGATTTGTTTCGACTATGGATACTCCCTTGATCTGCTTCCGAAATTTCTAGGCTGCACGCCGGAAAAGCAGTTACTTCAGTCAGGAAGTTTAAATGTGCATTTCAAAACGATATTTTAGCCCCGCTTTGATGGCAGTACTTTACCTATCTTTGGCAGGCTGCGGTTTTGACACGGATCCTAAGCAATGCGGAACCGTTACTGAATCAAAGGGACAGGCAATCGCGAAGAAATCCATACGGCGATTTTTGCAGTATGCCGGAAAAACGCATGCGCCCATCAGCGGCGACAGCGGTACCCTTAATGCCGCAAAGCTGGAACAGATTCGAGACAGTGACCTGATCTATGACGGCCGTAGTCAGACTGACAATTACACGTATCAATTTCACCTACGTTGGGCGCCAAACGCTACATTCTCGGGAACTGTTACGTCTAATTGTTCGGTTGAAACCAATTGGTCGATAAAACAATAGTCCTCAATTGCGGACATCTGAATTTTCTTTAAATTCCTGAGTATATACAATGTTCAATCAGGGGCATGCCTGAAGGTAGGTCAGCTCAAATCTGACCCCATTACGAATGTATTTTGTAAAGTTCAAATGCAGATAGGTAAAATATTTAAAGGGGCCCGAATTGCGCTCTAGGGTGTCAAACACAATCCTCGCCTATACGTCTCCTTTGGGCGTAAACGGCATAAAAACTTTCAAGGAAGCTGGACCGCTTAATCCTTTACATGATCAGCCTTTGTCCTACGATATAAGTGGGGCAGAAGTCCCTGCGGCCTCCCGTATTAGAGGAGTGCCGATATGTGGCCTGAGGATCTGTTTGATTTCGTACTCGCTGAGTTAGCTGGAGAAATCACCACCGGAAAAACGATAATTCCACAACCTATGCCTTGCGATCGTTGGGTGGCACGAAGCGCCTTGCAGAAGGCCATCCGCCGGGGCGATGCCCTGATTGCAGTTTCAGCGTTGGCAACGCTTTGGGAAGCCGTTGGGGAACGTATCTGGCAGCATCTAACGGTAATAGCGCTTGAAGATATTGGGTGCGCAGGCATCGATACAGTTGCTCGCGTCGTCTCTGCCGGTCGAAACCGAAAATGGCGTGTTCGGCATGGCGGGGATTTACAGATTGCAGCAATTCTCGTTCAGAGAATGGCTGGCGAGCATCATTGTCAGGCGGCCTGTGATCTACTCATGCGCCTTACAAACGATCCATCGCGCGAAGGTAATCGGATCATCGCGATGGACAAGACGCCTGACGATTTGGTGCATCTCATTCGAAACGGTGAGGAGGCTTTGCTTACACGGGCAGAAGCAGCTTTAGCGCTGGGAGGCGGTCTGAATGAAGAGCAACCCCTACATCAGGCGGCGGCTGTTTTTAGAGCGCTGGAAGGCATTGGATTTAGTTCTCATGTCTTCGCCACCTGCCAGGCGGCATGGCGGCTGTGTCGTAATCCCATGGCCCTTCTGCTTCCGCTGGTTTGGTTGGAGTGGATTAAACAACGGGACGTCCCAAGCGTGGATGATGTTTTTCTGGAGGCTAAAAAGATTGGTCAAATACCAGATTATGCCATTAGTTCACGAGGATCGGTAATCAGGTCGCACGCACTTTCTTGTCCCAAAATCCGTTGTTAGTCACACTGATGGATGGCTGCAAAATTCATTCAGCAAGTCGTGCCAGAATAGTTGGCGACCTTATTTTCCTCAATGAAGGTGGTAAAGTCGTTAGGCGGCCAATCTGGACCATTGCGGATCGTTTGCGATTGCCACAGCGACCACTGCCGGCAATTTACAGCCTTCGGGACAGGTTGGGGGAGGGGATGGCGTATATCACGAATGAAGCCTCGGATATCGAATTCCTTCGCAGGCAATACCTTCACAACACCAACCAATGACTGGTCGCCCAAAAGGCGAAGTAGCGGCGGCTATCACATCTTTAGAGAGGTTCTTCGGAAGACCATAGAAGCTCCATTGCAATTAATTGCAATGGAGGTGCCTGCCGATAGATGGTGTGCCGTTCATAAATGGAGGGGGCGTCGGGGTGGTACACAAGGTACACTTTCGTGGTACACATCCTTGTGCCACAAGACATTTGGGCTATAATAAAATCAATAACTTACGGAGAATTTCGGTGGTACACAGCACTTCCCTGCGTCTCCGCCATCAACCTGCTGGGGTGCCGGCCCGCATATATTCTGTGGCCAACGAGGATCGCCGGAGTGACCGGAGGATGACCTCACCATCTTCTTCGTCGAAATGGCAATATTTCCGTCGTCACCTTTATCGGTGTGACTGCTGTCTTAAGTTTAGCAACGTTTCCCCGGATCATATTTAAAGTTAATATTTCACGAGGAGGTGTGCTGAATCGGTCACTTTCAGGGGGATATTGCCATCGGACGGTGTTGAAGCTTGCCTATTACGACTAAAGCGCGAGAGTGTGAATAAACGGAGGGGCCATGTCAAAAATATTGAAAAAGCTTTACTCGATTGTAGCTATATTTGCGTGTGCTGGCCTCGCAGGATGTTATGAATCGAAGGCGTCCCTGATAAACTCAGAGCAAGCGGTCACGTATCTCAATACCGGTCAATATTGCCGTTATGATTATGATTCGAAGACGGAAGAATACGGCGAGACGTGCAATCCCGAAACGCTGAAGTGGGCGGCGACGAAGAATTCATACCTGGCGAACATTGACGACTATCAACGAATTATTCGCGTCGATGGTCGCCCCGTTTCAACTGGTATTTTTGCAGGACAATATATCGGCGAGGCGTGTTCTTATGACAAAAATTATCCTCAGCCATACATCTGCGTATATGGCGCTCTTGACATACAATACGACGGAACGGTTATTTGGACGGCTCCGCAATGTGAAGACGGAACAGATTCGTGTCCGATTGCCAATTATCAAGAGCTAAGGCAGTTATTTGAAGGGCGCGATAATGTTTATTACAAAGCACGGTATAAGTATGTACTGCAGGGCGCTTAGTTAAAGGTGCGTAAACTTCGGATATTGCAACGGGGATTTATTACATGATATACAAAAGCCTTTTTTTTCTCGGAATTTCACCCGCGTTACTCATGATCCTGAATGGTTGTGGCTACGAATCGAAAGGTTCGATTATATCAAGTAAAGCCCGCAGCACACCGATCTCAGCTGGTCGGTGGTGTAGTAGTCAAAAAGATGACAACGGCAAGACGATCCGCAGCTGCTTAGATATTTCTATAATGGGGACAAAAGCTTATGTCGTAAGCTTCCCGCCGGAGGCCGAGAGCGGCTTTTCCGACCCTCTAATTGTGCATTTCTCCACGATAAAGCTTACTTCGGGTCAAATGGAAGGCGGCCTACTTGGCGAGGCTTGTGGCGGAGGCGAGCCGACATGCTCACTTTTTGCAATAAAACCTATCAGCGCAACTCAATTTATGTTCGATGGGTTGGCTTGCGACGGGGGGAGTGACGAATGCGATATGGTTGATCTGGACCAAGCCATGCATACATTTAACTCGTTCCCCAAGGACAATAAGAATGTCCCCGGTTTATTCACGCTGCAAAAGTAAGGTGATGCTTCAGCAGTATGAAGCCTCGCCGCAATGAGCGGAAATCGACCTTAACACCTGCTTCGCCGGAGCGGCACGTATTATCCGTCCGCCATCTATCGCGCAGACTTGAATTTGATGCTGATCTCGTCTGATGCCTCCCAGGCCGCCTTCTTGAGCCCATTAACCACATACTTGCCGATATTCTCATAACCCGCCAGTTCTGCGGGCTTTGTCAGGTAACCGACAGGTCGGTTGCCCAGAGGTGCGCCGACAACCTGGGAGGCAGGCGCACTGGACAGGATCATGATCGGAATATTACTCTGGCTTTTGTCATTGCTGATTTCCGCAACGAACTGCGCGCCGCTCATCTTGGGTAAATTCAGATCCAGAAGAATCAAATCATAAAAATCCGGGCGGTCTTCCAGCGCTTGCAGGCCCGCCTCGGCTGTCGTCAGCCAGGTCAGGTCGACGGTGGCCGAGGCAGCCCTCAACCCCATTTTAACAAGTGTCGCATCGCCTTTGTTGTCTTCGATCAAGAGGATTTGCATGAACGGTATCACCTGCACGATAATTTCGATCCTGTTGTTCCACTATAACGCGTGCGGGTAAAGAATTCATTCGCTTGTACAGGCGTGTCGCCGCCTGGCGCAGTAGGGCGATTATCGTAAGCAGGATTATGTTGCTGATCGCCCGGGGTCGTGCGGCCCAGCCGTCAGCAGGCATGCGTCCAGACTGATTGGGTCAGGCAGAATGTTGAGGGAAAGCGTGTAAACTGATCACGCTGATAAGCTTGCTGGCTCCCCGAACAGGAGCCGCATATGACCATATACTGTTGATTATAAACAGAAATACTGAGAGGTCAAATGTGTGACCCCCATTGTGACCCCCAAAATATTTTTAGCTGCGGGTTCGAGCCCCCGAAAAGGTGATATCTTACAGTGGTTTGAATTGTAATATAATATTTGCACACTTGTGCAAAGTACGTGTATTTGCGTTTTTCGGACAAGATTGGATAAAAATTCGGTAGTTGGGCGGTGAACTCGCATGATCTCGATGGGTTGTTTGACGGTATTTCAACCGGCGTTGGAGCATGTTCAATTAGTATCTATAACCGGTCCAACATTATCTCCGCATCCCCTTAACCTTGTGACGCTATATCTTTCACCAGAGGTGTCGCCTTGTCCCATATTGACTCGTATTGTGCTTCAAAAAATTCGAACCATCCATCGACGGTCTTCTCCAAGGCAAAACCAGGACAGGCGCTACCTTCCACTCCGTGCGCATTTATCTCAACATAGAGGCGCCCACTTGATCGCTTGGGGTCGGTCGCAATAATACCCCACGGTGGAACGATCTTATATTTTCTAACATCAAACCGGTCTCGGGGAATCCCGGCCTTCAGTAGGCTTTCGTGGAATTCCACAAATGCACCGGCTGAGGGTGTCAGGTATTTAATTAGGCTGTTGTTGGCGTATCCCAACGTCTCGTCCAAGGCGCCGGCTTCTGTATCTTCTACGTCGTAGATCAGGAAGCGGAACCGGCAGCCTTGTGTCACTTTTTGCCGAATTAGCTCTTTTTCCTCCGGAATAAAATTGACTAGCCCCAGACCCAGGCACAAGACTTCGTCGTTAGCAGCACGCAGCAAGACTTCGGGCAGCCAACCTTTACGATGCTTTTCCGCTCGGTTGCGAAACAGATGGACCACTCCGAGGCGCCGTGAATCTGGATCCAGCACAGTTCTAATCAGGTCATTGTAGTCTTCAAGGAGCTGTTTTCGTATTAAACTCTCGTATGCGATTGAGATCAAGCCGATCGAACAAGACAGGATGCCAAGGTCGCGCAGTATTTCCGTCGCGATATGTGGCGCGTGTTTCTCCGACAGATAAATGCTGAATAGTAGGAGGAGAATTCCCAATAAAGTGATGATAATGCACATGAATATCGCATTTTTTAGCGCGTTGGGGATTTTCACAGGCGTCTCCTGTCGTTGATTCGCGAAGAGCCGTTGTGCGCCAATCAGAACGCTTGCGGCGGCAGCAAACGGCACAAGGGGTGGCAAAGATCTATAAATTCATAAACGGCATAGAGGCCGCTAGCCTCTGTCGGATTCTTGATGTAGCCGCCAGGAATGCGACTGAAGACATCGATTTCTCGACCAGACAGATGTAAAAGAACGCCGATCAAGGACAAAGGCTTTGGGCCAAGTCCGCAGAAGGAGAGGCGATCGTGTGGGCCTAGTTCCGCTCCCCAGGTCAAGCAGGCCCGCAAGGCCTCGATCAGGTCTTGAGGATTCGTTTCGAAAGCCTTTGTGTTTGAGAGATCAGCATCGGCAGCGATCAGATTTGCGCACCGACGGCTTTCGGTATCAAGATCTGGTTGTACAGCGCTATGAGGCACTAGGATTCGAACTTCACGCGGTTCCACCTCGCGGATAAGATCCAAGGTGCGATCGGTCTCTATACCCAAGAGCACGATCAATACTCTTTTGGAATCACCTGAAACACTGGCGCGGCCAGGCGCAATCGGTTCAATCCGCCATTTGCCTTCGGTCAGAACGGGATTGATATCTTCGGAAACCGAGTGCTTGCCCGCAGCATATCCGATGGTGATGCGTGCGGCGATGGTATTTTTGAATATGAAGTAGAAAAGTCGCTGGAGGTAAACGCGTGGCATGGCTGTACATTCGATGAAAATGTCGGCCAGAAGTGGAATTTCAAACTCCCTTATTTTGGCATCGATAAGGTTGATGTTCTTGTCAATATTGAACAGATCCTCCAGGTTTAGAACCTTTACATCGACGCCTCGTTTAGCCAGTTCATCCGACAGGTTGTGCGCATTAAGGTATTCAGGAGTGCCCGGTTCGGCGTCAAATTTGATTACGATGGCATGTTCAAATTCCGGCGTTCCGTTACACCACTCCAATGCCCGCGGTTCCCATCCGGAGAAGAAGATCGCTAGACGCGCGTTGCCTTTCCAGGCTGTCACCTTGAGGATTTGCTGTTTTATGAGATAGCGATCGACCCGAGCGTCTGTCTGTTTGCCCCGCTTCATTTGTCATCACCCTCGAAAGGCAGGGGGTATTGTGCGCTTTCCTGCCAGCCCAACGTATGGAGCGAGTTGCTTCCCTGCCTGGCGAAATCCGTGGCGGCGTCGCGCACGAGACTTTCCGTTTCCTTTCCAGGAAGCATAATGACATCACGAATATATTTGAGGCGCAACGTGACCTCTTCCAAGGCGCCTAAATATGAAAAGCTAAAATAAGGGGCATACCGGCGATGTACCCTGAGGCGGAGCACATCGGCGGCAACCGATTCCTCAACCTCGACCGTTGCCATCCTCTTTCGACGCGTGATTAGTTTCAGATGGCCGTCCTCAACCGCCTTCATCATTATTCGCTTCATGACGTGGATGTCGGAGAGAGAGTATTCCGCCGTGATGTCTTGGGACCGAAAATCAATAATGAAGATACCGCGTTCGGGTGTGGCTAAGGCCCCAAGGCGCTCATTCGTTTGCAGTTCTCCTGTCAATCGTGCCAGAAAGTGCACAATACGGGAGACGGCAGCGCCGTCCGAATCTGTTTTCGACGTCAATGCTTTTGCGTGTCCCTCCGACACTTTGGCGAAGGCTTTCATTTGAGTGTCGTTGCGAATCGGGTGGGGCGACTCACTGAATCTGCGGATAACGCCGGCTTCTTTCCGATCGACCTTCCCCTGCAGCGCGCCCTGTTTCTCATTTTCAATGTAGGTTGAATAGATGGCTGCCATCACATCGAGGAAGTCACGGATACATCCGTCGGCTAAGGCAATCGCAATTTTTTCACCTGCCCAGGGCATCGGCTTCCATTTAAATTTCCGCGCTGCGACCAGAGAGGCCCCCCGAAGCTTACGTCGAAGGCCGGCATTGAAGCTTTGTTCGGATTTGCCGCGGATGGCAAATTCCTGTTCTTTGACGACACCGAGCACGACCAGATAGGCCTGAAGCAAGGGTAACTCATCATTCTTCACTTCAAAGCCTGAATCCGACAAGGTCGGCAAGTCCGCGCCCCGGGCGGCCAGCCGGGTGGCGATTTCGTAGACCTGAGACAAGACTTCATCTCGGAAGGAGCCCTTCAGCTTGTGGGCAAATAGCGTGTTTAGAGTGGGCGTTCCTAGGCGCGTTGTAAGGTTGAAATAGTTTTCAGGCTGATCACTCGGCGAGATGAGCCGTTTGCCACCGTTCAACCGGTCCAGCTCGGCTGCGCGGTAGTAAAGGCGAATGGACGAAACCTTCGCGCAAAGGTCTGAAAAATGGGCCTCGTCGGGGTCGTCAAGATCGATGATATCGCGATCGGCTAGGGACAGGTTGATGTTGCTTAACGTGGTGTCGGTTGTTTCTGACCCGATAGACACATATGCGGGACACCAGAATAGGGGAAATTTGGTGTCACGCACGATGCTGTTTACATAGACTTGTTGACTCCGCGTCAGTTTGTCAAACTCATCGAGCATAATCAGGACACGCGCATCCGACGACATCTTGATCTTGAATTCGGGCAGGATTTCAAGGAGGGCGGTTGCGACCTCAATGAAGCATTTTGGTGGGTCGTTAAAATTCCGGATCGAAAGACGTAACACCTCTTGATCAAACTCGGACACAGCGTCGAGCTGCCTCTCCCAGTAAATGTCCAAAGCGTTCGAAAGTTCACGCAAGCCAGAGAGATTAGGGACATCAAGTGGCAGACCGTGCTTCGCAGCCAACGCTACACATCTGTCAACGATTTCCGCCTCGCGTTTGCCTGAAATCGTGCGCCCATCAATCTGGTTAATCGTTGTAAGTCGATGAACGACGGCGCTCCAGAATGCAAGATACAAGGTCCGTGCGAAGGTGAGTTGGAAGAGCCGCTCGCCATTGAATAATCCTTGGTCGAGGCAGGCGGTCTCAAGTTTTTTCAGCAAGGGTGGTAGCGTGATGGGGAACCGATAGTAGATGCCGACGGTTCGGACATCTTCACCGGCATATTGACCGGCGAGCATGGTATTGGAAAGCAACTGCGCGATGTCGACCGATTGCAGCAGACAGGTTTTCCCCGATCCGCGCGATCCTCTGACGTAGACGTTGCGAGGCGATTGCCATAGGCGAAGGGAGGTAGGGCCACGCCAGATCAGGGGGCGCCCTTCGTACTCAAACCGCGTGTCGTGAAACGGGTTCTGAAGAGAATTCACGCTTCCATCGCTTTCAACATCCACTCCGATGAGGGGGATGATATGTAGTCGATGTGGAGGAGTTTTCGCCAGTAGAGCGATATGACAAGGGCGCCCAAGTCCTTTTCTGGCAGACCAAGTGCACGGATTTTGGGCAAATCGATTAGTTTGACAAACCGAATACGTTGTTCGTCCTCGACTACAGCGATAACTTCAGCCTCCCGCTTGAGCACGCGTTGTTTGTGGGTAAGAGAAAAAAGTGGAATGGTGACAGGCAGTTCTTCCATAACATTGCCATTTGGCTTCAGTCTAAACCTTCGAACATTCACACCCAGTGGTGGCCCGTCTTCCGTGACATGCACTTCAAGCAGATTAAATCCATGGGTGAGCGCCGGTGCTGATACGCTCACAATCTGGCGGTTGGGGTTCTCTGCATCAGATATGATTTCTATCGGCCCGTCGTGAATGTGACCGTGAAGATATATGGTCGAACGGTCGCATGCCTGCAGAGTTTTTCTAAGCGCGCCAGAATTTAATAGCTCGGCGTATGGTGCATACCTCGGGACTTCCTGTTGGAGAAGATTGTGGTGGCCAACAGCGATCAAGGCGCAGCTTGGCGGTGCTTGGCTCAAGGCTTGTGACATCGCCGAGAGTACATTTTGCAGCACGAAAGGAGCATCGTAATTGTCGTATTGCAAATTCTCGACATCCCCGGTTTCATTGACGAAGCTATTATTCGAGACTTTGGGAACTCGACCGGTCTCCGTCATTTGGCGCAGGAGTGTGAGTGTTTGCAAAGTCGACTCGCCGAAAGCCGCCAATTCCCACGAGCCCATACAGGTGTTGACCGAAAATATGCGGCCAGCGGCCATACCATTTCGTTCCAGATCAGTAGAAATAAGCGTTTCCACGGGCAGGGCTTGCCATTTTCGGTATCTGACTAACCCTTGCAGGGTTCTGAATTTGCTGGATATGCCGACGTCTGTTGCAAAGTCCTTGTTCACATCATGATTGCCCGGTACGGCGATAATCGGGATGTCGCGATCTGAGCCGAGCTCAGGTCTCAGCAGGGCGGCAAAATGGGCAATACAAGTCTCAAGGCCTAATGCGTCACCTTTCGTCGTGTAATCGCCTACGAAGACGATCGCATCCGCGCTGTCTGCATGATGTAGTAGTGCCGCCAGGATGCGCTCGATGCGATACCAGCCTAGTCCGTCTGCGAATAGTTGTGACTGGAGGGCAGTCTTGACATCACGCCCCTCACGCTCGAGTGGCCATTCGGGCTGATGGATATCGCCAATCTGAAGAATTCTGAGCACTTCAAATGACATCTGAGGGCAACGTCCATGGCAACGCGGGAGAGGGCGAACTGTGTGGGTGTGGGCGTACTCTTAATCACATCAACGGTCTGGTTAATAGAGACAGTTAAGCCTATAGTTGTCAACGATGTTCGCTCGCTTTAGCGCTGTTTGTCCGCTGTGAGAAATTCATTCTGTCGGACCGACATTGGCGAAGACGCAACTGTTGACCACGGCAAATGTCCGCTTATGGGAAAATTTTGCGTTAGCAAACCAATGTCCGGAGTGGGCGCAAAGGGCGCGTAGGCCGGGTCCGCGAGGGTGCAGTGCCTGATGTGACGTTCAATGATCGTGTGTGGCAGGCCTGCGAGCTGACGCGCGGTGTTTTGAAACAGACGGTCTTGCGCGGCAGTGTCGAGCAGCCGGAACAGATCACCCGGTTGTTCAAAATGATCGACGTCGATACGATGGTCCCAATGCGCGGCGTCACCTTCAAGCGCCAGAGGCGGATTTTGGGAGGCATCCGTCGTGGGCCATTCGCCGGTGCTATTCGGGAAGTATGACGTCGTCCCGCCCAGGTTTCCGTCGGTGCGCATGGCGCCGTCGCGGTGATAGCTGTGGAACGGGCATTTAGGCGCATTTACCGGGATGTGATTGAAGTTCACGCCCAGCCGGTAGCGCTGGGCGTCGCCGTATGAAAAGAGCCTGGCTTGCAGCATACGGTCAGGTGAGAAGCCGACGCCCGGAATAATGTTCGCTGGACTAAATGCGGCCTGTTCGACTTCCGCATGGGGGTCACTTTTCGACGTTAAGTCCCCTTTTCGAATCTGACCCCCAATGTACCCCCAAATAAGGTGGGATAGTATGGGACGCGCAGAACCAGAGCGGGACAGTTAAGCCGCTAAGGTACCAGAATTTAAGGGATTTTTCAACGTCATGGGACGGTGTACCTTGCCAAGCTGGCTCCCCGAACAGGACTCGAACCTGTGACAAGTCGATTAACAGTCGACTGCTCTACCAACTGAGCTATCGGGGAACACGCTGGCAAGGCGCGCCCTATAGCAAGGGTTCGCGCCGCATGGCAAGCCCTAAGGCAGAAGTTTTGCACAATTCTGTGCGTGAAGTGGTTTTGCCCTGATTTCAAACGAAAAAAAGCCCGAAAAAAGCTTTCGGGCCTTTGAAGTTTGGTGATGGTGGGTGTCTTCAGATAAGCAAAGACAACGCTGTTATGAAAGGAGTCTGGTTAACGAGGGGTAAATGCGCCTGTGAGGGGAAAATTATCTGTAATCAGATTGTCCGGAGTGGATGCGGTAATTTATTCATGACAATTTAACCATGGACAGAAGAGGCTCAATTCCTGATTAAAATGAGGAATCACCCGTGCGTCTGCCTCCGATCAAGGTCCGTATCCGTGCACTTCTGGCGCTGTTTTTCGTTGGTCTGGGTCTGGCCACGTTCGTGGCTCTGAAACATACTTCGACGGTTGGTCATCTGCTGAGTCAGGCGCAGGCCGGTACAGGAGGCGATTACATCATGCAGGCGCAGGAGCTTGAAAAAGGCTTCGCCAGTCTGATTATGATGACGTCGATTTTCGTCGGTCTGGCGGGGCTGGTTGCGGCCATGTATTTCGATCGGGAAGTTTTCTCGGTTATCGATCGTTTGAGTCACTATACCGACCGGCTGGCGCGTCGTGAATTCGATACGCCGGCGGAAGGGACGTCTCGTTCCGACGAACTCGGTCGTCTGGCGGCGGCCCTTGATGTCTTGCGCGGCAATGGACAAAAGCTGGTGGGCCTTGAAGGTGAGGCTGCGCTTCATGCCCAGGCCATCGCGGCCGAGCGCAAGGCGGCATTGCATGAACTGGGCAACAAGCTGGAAAATCAGGTATCGGCGCTGCTCGAAGGTCTGACACAATCTTCGCGCGCCATGATCACCTCATCGGATACCATGAGCCAGTCGGCGTTTGCCGCGTCGGAAAGCGCGGGGAAGGTGGCGTCGATCGCGGTCACCACGTCCCAAAGCGCACAAAAGGTAGCTGCCACGGTATTAGAGTTGTCCCAGACCGCAAATGAAATCGCCGGTTCGACGCAGGCGTCCACCGAGGTTTCCGCCCGCGCCTCGGCGGAAGCCGAATCGACATCAACCTTGATGAGCCGTCTCAGCCGCAGCGCCGATGAGATCAGCGCGGTGGTGGACATGATCACCTCCATTGCCCAGCAGACCAACCTTCTGGCGCTTAACGCCACCATCGAGGCTGCGCGGGCAGGGGAACACGGCGCCGGCTTCGCGGTGGTTGCCGCCGAGGTCAAGACCCTGTCGCAGCAGACAGAAAGGGCGACCCGCGAGATTATCGCCAAGGTCCAGCAGATCCAGAGTGACGCCAGCGAGGCGACCGGTGCCATTGCGGGGATTGTCGGCACGATATCGGAGTTGCGTTCCGGCGCCGATGATATCGCCCGATCTGTCGCCGCCCAGCAGATGGCCACGAGCCAGATCGCGGAAACGGTCGAATCGCTGGCGGAAGGTTCGCAGAGCGTCGGCAATGATATCGATGCGGTTAGGCACGTGGCTGATGAAACCGGTCAGGTGGCCAGTGTGGTATTCGAGGAAGCCAAGTCGGTCAGTCGGGCGTCGGACCAGCTAAAGATGGAACTGGCAAGATTCCTTGCCAGTATGCGTGCGGCTTGATTTTTTGGGAAGTGTGGAGGCCTGACCCGGAGTCGAACCGGGCTTCACGGATTTGCAATCCGGTGCGTAACCGCTCCGCCATCAGGCCTCGCATAGAGCGGATGCGTTCGCTACCAGATCACATGATCGCTCGCAATGATCTCTGGTGCAAATTTTCTAATAAATGTGCATAAGCCCGTGCGATTGTGCGCTTTTTGCCGTTAAATCTCCTCTTATGGCAATTGAAGCGTGCGCCGCTTGCTCTTATAAGCGGTGCAAAGCGTTCGATTAAGACTCAAGGATCAGCATTATGGATTTTCACGCCGCCCGTCAGAATATGGTCGAATCCCAGGTTCGCGTGAATGATGTCACCGATGCCCCGCTGCAACTGGCCATGCGCCATGTCCAGCGCGAGCGCCTGTGCGCGCCGTCGCAGGCCTTCGGCGCCTATGGCGAAGTCGAGTCGCCGATCGCGCCCGGTCGCGTCCTGATGAAGCCGCGCGACATTTCCAAGTTGCTGCAGACCGTGGAACCCAAGGCCGGCGAAACCGTTCTGGCGATCGCCGCGCCCTATGCAGCTGCCGTCTTACAGCATGCGGGCCTGAACGTAACGGCGCAGGAAGCTGATCCGCGCGTCATGGCGGTTGTCGAGCCCTACCTCAAGGAACTGGGCGTCAAATGCGTAACGGCGGATCTGAAGGCGCCGTCCGGTTCCAGCCATGATATCATAATCGTCGAAGGCGCCGTGGCCGAGGTGCCCGCCACCTGGCTGAAGGCACTCAAGGTCGGCGGTCGCCTGGCCGTGGTAGTAAAGGATGGCCCGGTGGGGCGTGCGCGTCTTTATCTGCGCATTGAATCCGGCATTTCGGAGCGTGATGCGTTTGATTCCGCACCGTCTACACTGCCGGGCTTCGAGCGCACACCGTCATTCGAATTCTGATTATCTGCTGACAGAAACGGTCTGGCGATCTGTCAGGGTGAGACATAAAAGTCGCCACAGGGCGTCTAATGCTATTTAAGATGGTAAAAAGCCGAACGTGAAAAATCCTTAACTCGCCAAGCCTATAATCTTCTGGCACTAGGATTTTTGAGGTAATCTTTAGCTTATGCCGAAGCCGGGCCGCGCGTACATGCGCCCGGAAGGCAACAGGGCAGGCGTGTCGTCTGCCTTCATGACGTGGGGACATCTGTTTTATGACGAATTCCAAGATTGCGACCTTTGGTCTGGCTGCCGCGGTTTCGGTGCTGGCGCTTACCATGGCCGTCAGCGTCCAGGCCGAAAGCCTGAACGACGCCATTGCCCTGGCCTATGCCCAAAACCCGACGCTTCTGCGCAGTCGCGCCGCCCAGCGCGCCACGGATGAGACCTATGTCCAGACCCGCTCGCAACTGGGGCCATCGCTGAGCGCCAGCGCCTCATCGACCTATACTGACGTGCCGGATTTTTCCGGGAATCGTTCGTCAACGACCGCCGGTATCTCGGCCAGCCAGACTATCTTTGCGTCCGGTGGCATCGCCTCTTCGCTGAAGGCATCGCGCGCCAATGTCATGTCCGGCCAGGAAGGCCTGCGCAGCACTGAATCCGGCGTCGTGCTTGATGTCATCAGCGTCTATACGGCTGTCCGCCGTGACCAGCAGGCCCTGCAAATCTCGCAGGACAATTACGATATCCTCAAGCAGCAGCTTGACCAGACACAGGCCCAGTTCGATGCCGGCCAGTTGACCCGTACCGACGTGGCCCAATCGCAGGCGCGCCTGTCGGCCTCAGCGGCGTCCCTGGCTTCGGCCCAGGCCCAGCTTGATTCCGACCGCGCGTCCTATGTCGCCGTTGTCGGCCAGTCGCCGGTGGCGCTCGAAGCCGAACCAGCCCTGCCGGGTCTGCCTGCCGATTTTGATGCCGCCCTGGCTGCCGCTGAAAAGAACAATCCTGATCTGCAATCGGCCCAGTATGCCGCCGATGCCGCCAAGGCGCAGGTTCGCGCCGAGCGTTCGGTATTTGGACCTACGGTTGGTTTGTCGGCCAGCACCGGCGGCACGCAGCCGGGTCTGGGCATTGGCGATATTGCCGATAACGATGCGTCGTCCGCCACGCTCCGCTTGTCGATTCCGCTGTTCAGCGCCGGCTTGAATGGCTCTCGCGTTCGTCAGGCGACCGAAAATTACAATGCCCAGCTTCAGGTCGTGGAAACGACGCGCCGTCAGGTGGTCTCCTCCGTGTCGCAGGCCTGGTCGCAGATGCTGGCCGCCCGTTCGGCCGTGGTTTCCAATCAGGAGCAGGTCAAGGCCGCAACGGTGGCCGCCGACGGTGTCAAGGTCGAACAGCAGGTCGGTCTGCGTACCAATATCGAAGTGCTGAATGCGCAGCAGGAACTGAAATCGGCGCAACTGGCGTTGATCGAAGCCGAGCGCGGCCAATATGTGGCAGGCAGCCAGTTGTTGTCGGTGATGGGCGGTCTGACGGCAAAGGCTTTCGTGCCGGATATCCAGGTCTATGATCCGCAGGAACATTTCGACGACGTCAAGTCAAAGGGCTGGACACCACTGGAGCCGGTGGTTCATGCGCTGGACGGCCTGGCGGCCGGCGGAAACTGATCCCTATTGCGCCTTTATATTCTTACAAAGAAACCCGCAGAGCAATCTGCGGGTTTCTTCACAAAAAATTCTTCGCTTCGGTGAAATTTGGCGGCAAAAACCGCCTAAAGAGTTGCAAAATGCGGCGAACCCGTGTCACCCTACCCAAGGTTTCAGTTCCGAACCCGATTCGCAGCAGTTAAAAAAACATGGCAGAACAATCCGCACACGAACCGACAATGGAGGAAATCCTCGCTTCCATTCGCCGTATCATCTCGGAAGATGATGCACCGGAAGGCACCGCGGCCCAGGCCGTCGCTGAACCGGAAGCGGACGACGAGGATGACGCCTTCGCCGCAGCCGCCGAGCCGGAAGCCGATATCGAGGAAGCTTCGGCGGATTCGGAAGACGATGTGCTCGAACTGACCGAAACCTATGAAGCGCCGGAATCGGTTTCCATTGGCGATATCGAAGCATACGCGCCTTCGGCTGCACCCGAGCCTGCCCCTGCGCCGAGGCCGGTAGCCGCGGCACCTTCGGCTGGTCTGGTCAGCGAACGCACCGAATCGATTGCTGCGTCTTCCTTTGGCGCCCTGACGAGCAACCTGCTAGTGCCGCACAGTGACCGCACCCTGGAAGACGTGGCCAAGGAACTGCTGCGTCCGCTGCTGCAATCGTGGCTCGATCAACATCTGCCGGGTATCGTCGAGGAACAGGTTCGCCTCGAAGTCGAACGGATTGCCCGTCAGTCTCGCCGATAGGATTGGCACGTCGCTAAACCATAGATTCTTTTGAGTTCATTTGTTAAGAGAGCGGCATCACAGCGGTGAGCCGCTCTTTTTCATTATCCTTGTCGAGACCATGCTGGAAAAAACCTTCGATCCCGCCGCCGTTGAACCCCGTCTGTATAAAAAATGGGAGGAATCCGGCGTCTTTTCCCCGTCGGATGCGAAGGAAACCTTTTCCATCGTCATTCCGCCCCCCAATGTGACGGGCAGTCTGCATATCGGCCACGCGCTCAACAATACGCTCCAGGACGTGCTGACACGCTTCGAGCGGATGCGCGGCAAGGCGGCTCTCTGGCTGCCGGGCACGGATCACGCCGGCATTGCCACCCAGATGGTGGTGGAGCGCCAACTGGCGGCTTCGGGCACGAATATTGGTCGTCGAGATATGGGCCGGGAAGCCTTTGTCGCCAAGGTTTGGGAATGGAAGGCGGAATCGGGCGGCACCATCGTCAGGCAATTGCGTCGCCTCGGCGCTTCGTGCGACTGGTCGCGCGAACGCTTTACGCTCGATGACGGCCTGTCGGCGGCCGTGCGCAAGGTGTTCGTAACCCTGCACCAGCAAGGCCTGATGTACCGTGACAAGCGTCTGGTCAACTGGGACCCGCAGTTCCAGACGGCGATTTCCGATCTCGAAGTCGAGCAGAAAGAGGTCGATGGCCATTACTGGCATTTCGCCTATCCTTTGGCGGACGGCGTAACCTTTGACTATCCGGTCAAGGATGAAGAGGGCAATGAGACCCTGGAAAAACGCGACTATATCATTGTCGCCACCACGCGTCCCGAAACCATGCTCGGCGATAGCGGCGTGGCCGTGCATCCGGATGATGAACGCTACAAGGATCTGGTCGGCAAGTTCGTCATCCTGCCGATCACGGGCCGTCGTATTCCGATCGTGGCCGATGAATACGCCGATCCGGCCAAGGGCTCCGGCGCGGTCAAGATCACCCCGGCGCATGATTTCAACGACTTCCAGGTCGGCAAGCGCCATGACCTGGAGCAGATCAATATTCTCGATACCCAGGCCAACCTGCTGGATTTCGATCCGGTGCCGGCCGAATATCAAGGCATGGAGCGCTTCGCAGCGCGCAAGGCGATCATCGCTCGTGCAGAGGAAGAGGGCTGGCTGAAACAGGTCGAGAAGACGAAGCACATGGTGCCGCATGGCGACCGCTCCGGCGTCGTTATCGAGCCTTTCCTGACCGATCAATGGTACGTCAATGCCGGTGAACTGGCCAAGGAAGCGATTGCCGCGGTCGAGGATGGTCGCACCGTTTTCGAGCCGAAGAACTGGGAAAAGACCTATTTTGAATGGATGCGCAATATCGAGCCGTGGTGCGTGTCGCGCCAGCTGTGGTGGGGGCATCGCATTCCGGCCTGGTATGCCGAGGACGGTTATATCTTTGTCGCGGAAACCGAGGCCGAGGCGCACGCCCAAGCGGAAGCTCATTACGGTAAAAAGGTTGCCCTGAAGCAGGATGAAGACGTCCTCGACACTTGGTTCTCATCGGCGCTGTGGCCGTTTTCGACCATGGGGTGGCCGGAGAACACCGAAGACCTTCAGCGCTTCTACCCGACTCACACCCTGATCACCGGCTTCGACATCATCTTCTTCTGGGTGGCCCGGATGATGATGATGGGCCTGCATTTCACCGGTCAGGCACCTTTCAAGCGCGTCTTCATCAATGCCCTGGTCCGTGACGACAAGGGCCAGAAGATGTCGAAGTCCAAGGGCAATGTCATGGACCCGCTGGTGCTGATCGATGAGTTCGGCGCTGACGCCCTGCGCTTTACCCTGACGGCTATGTCCGGGCAGGGGCGCGACATCAAGCTGGCCAAGCCGCGCATCGAAGGTTATCGCAACTTCTCGACCAAGCTGTGGAACGCCACCCGCTTTACCCAGATGAACGAATGCGCCCGCGTCGAAGGATTCGATCCGTCGACCACCAAGCTGACGCTCAGCCGCTGGATCCGCGGCGAGGTGCAGAAGACGCTTGTGGCCGTCACCGAAGCGCTGGAAGCCTGCGCTTTCGATGATGCCGCCAATGCGCTCTACAAGTTCATATGGAACGTCTTCTGCGACTGGTATCTCGAACTGGCCAAGCCGATCCTCAATGGCGATGACGCGGCCGCGAAGGCGGAAATCCGCGCCATGACAGCCTGGGTGCTCGATCAGGCGATGATCCTGTTGCACCCGGTCATGCCCTTCATCACCGAAGAACTGTGGGAAAAGACCGGTCACACGGACATGCTGATTGCTCACAACTGGCCCAAAACTGATGCCGCCGCCATCGATGCCGAAGCCGACGAAGAGATCAACTGGCTGATCGACCTGATCAGCGAAATCCGTTCGATCCGTTCGGAAATGAACGTGCCAGGGTCAGCGAGGGCGCCCCTGACCTTGAGTGGTGCCTCAGAAGTGACGGCCATGCGGTTGAATACGCACGAGGATTTGATCCTGTTCCTAGGTCGCCTGTCAGAAGTAAAGGTGGGGGAAGCCGCTGCCGGTTCGGTGCCGTTCGTTGCCGGTGAAGCCACGGCGCATCTGGCGATTGCCGAGTTTATTGACCTGAAGGCTGAGCAGGCGCGTCTGACCAAGGGAATTGCCGATTTCGACAAGACGATTGATGGCGTCCGCCGCAAGCTCGACAATCCGGAATTTGTTCGCAAGGCGCCCGAAGAGGTCATCACCGAAAACCGCGAGCGTCTGGAGGATGCGGAAAACGGCAAGGCCAAACTTTCCGCCGCACTCGAAAGACTTAAAGCGGCCTCGTAAGCAAAAGCCCCTCACCAGTATGGTGGAGGGCTTTTTTATATGCGTTGTGCCAGGATATCCTGAAGTACCGGCAAGGGATTGCGGAACCAACCGCGTATCCGCGTCCTCTGCGGCCAGGCGGTCAGGCCAGCCACGGCCAAGAGGATGAGGCCATAAGCAAAGACCGCGACCGGTGCGCGGTGGATGGCGCGTATCTCCAGTATATTGCAGACGACACAGAAGATCAGCGTGCCGGCGAAGGCCCAGCTTATCCAGGTGAAAGGTTTCTGTCCCAAAGGTTTTGCCATCATGACGACCATGGCCATGCAGGGCGCAAGCGTGAACATGTCGTAGTCCATCAGGCGCGGATTGAGGAACTGCGCGGCGCCAAGACCGAATATGATGCGCTCCTCGCCATTGAGGCCGCCCCATTCCGCCAGCACCAGGCTGGCCAGCCCCATGCCGATGATGAACAGGCCGAGGCCGATCAGGGTAAGGGGGGCACCTGTGCTCAGGCCCAGGGCCGAGGTGGTGGCGAAGAAGCCGATCCCCGGTTGTTCGAGAATGACGATTGCATTGAGGGCGCCGTGCCAGTCATCACTGAACCTGCCGGCGGTCAGGAAGAGTGTCAAAAGCGCGCTGACACCCGCCGTCGCGGACAGCAGGAAGGTACGCAGGCGCGCCATGAGCGGCCGGTCTTCAAGCAGCAGGACGATGAGGTAGGTCACAAAAACCGGCTTGACCAGCGCGCCACAGATGACGATGGCAATAAACGGCAGTCTTGATTTCGACATCTGCAGGGCGGCCAGAATGACCAGGGTATGCAGCAACAGGCCGATATTGCCACACGACATGACGCTGCCGACCATGGCTGCCAGGGTCATCAGGCGGAAATGCCATGGTGCTTTTTCCATCGGTTTCAGAATGGCGTACCAGAACAGCCAGAGCATGGCGGGGGCATAGACCAGCATGAAGGCCCAGCGCGCGCCCTCAAGCCCGAAGGCCTGTTCGAGGGGCGCGAAAAAGTGCCCGATTTGCGGCGCATAGACATAGGGTGTTGGGCGAATGCCGTCGCACATCGGATGCAGGCTATAGGGGGAAAGACCACGCGAGACATTATGCGCGCCGCAGATCAGGGCATCGAAATCGGGCAGCCAGTAGCGTGCCTTGGTCAGGCGGCTGATCAGGTTGCCCAGCAGCGGAAACAGGAAGAACAGCGAAAAGAACCAGAGATTACGCTTGCGGGCGGTGAAGCGTTCGAACCAGCTGAGGGCGTCCATTGGCAAGGTGGTCATCAGTTCACCGCCGTTTCAGATTTGCGCGCGAAAACCGCCGTGAACCTGGAGAAGATATGCGGCAGGCGTGCGGCGATCACATACTGGCCGAGCCAGAGCACATACAGGCTCAGGCCGAACAGGACGACGGGTTCGCTGTAATCGGCCAGGCCGGTCAGGGCGCCGGCAAGGGCGACAATGCAAAGCGCCAGTATAAGACCGCGACCGTTTTTAAGTATCACCTCTGCTTTTCCAGACAGTTGCGCGCTTTTGTTGGCCAGGATCAGAAGACCCGGTCCGATCAGGCAGATATCCTCGCTCATGATGCGTGGAATGAGTAAAGCGGCCAGGCTGAGGCCCAGCCAGATACGCTCGGGGCGGTTCAGTTGCAGACCTTTCGCCAGGGCCAGTCCGCTCAGCGTTATAAGGCCGGCAAAAACCAGATAGGCCATCTTTATACCGATATGGGCCGGGTCCAGCCCGATCAGGCTTGCCCAGCCGAAGAAACCGACGCCGGGGGTGACCTTAAAGACATAATGAGACAGCAGGGTGTACCATTCCTGCGTGACCGCGCCACCTGTCAGGATGAAATGACCCAATGGCAACAGGCCGATGATCACGCCAGCAGCCATCAGACTTATACGACGAACAAGCGGTATATCGAGCAGAAGGATAACGATCAGATAGGTGAGGAAGGTAGGCTTGACCCAAGCCGCCAGTGCCACGGCTGCGATGAACAGCCAGGGCGTTATTTCTATCGCCAGCGCGCCCAGCAGAACAATGCCATGCAGGATGACCGCGATATTGCCAAGCATGAAGGCGCTGCTGGTCAGGAAAACCGCGAAAGGCAGCTTGTCACGCCAGTTGCCGGGCGTCCGTCGCGCGAAGAAAGGGATGTAAACAAGTGCCGCCGCCGCGGCCAGATAAAAAACCAGGTAGAGAACCAGGAAACCCGGCTCTGTCAGCAGGCGCTCGAAAAACGCCGCCATTTGCGCCACGCCTGGAATATAGACAAAGCTGGCAGCGCGCATGCCGTGGCATTGCAGGTCCAGTGCGTAGATGGGTGCATTCTGAAGCACTTTCAGCCCGGCGCAGGCCACGGACTGGTATTCGGAGAAAACATATTTCGAGCGATGCAGCTTGGCCAGAATGCCCAGTGCCAAGGGCAGGAAAAACAACAGCAAAAACCAGTATGAAACCGGGGGCGATGCAGACGAAAGGCGGCCGGGGAGGCGGGGGAGGTTGAGTTTGACCATTGTATTCTTGGTTCTAAGCGGATATTGAGCGTCACTTGTCCCGGACTTATCGGGTCCGGGGGGCGTTAATTGGGCCCGATTGTTTCAGGGCTGATGCGGGTGTTGAATTACGGGTCGGGGGGCCACCATAGATTTGCCATCCTCTCGGTTCTTAAGGTGACCAACGTTTTTTTCATGATGGCGGGAGGCCCATTAGGGCGGGGCGCCGGGGAGTTTCTTTTTTGACGAATATCGAGCGTGTTTCGGCTTCGACGGACCAACCGGATCTCAGCCTGATTATCTGTACCCTCAACGAAGGGGCCGCCATTCGCAGCGTTATCAACGAAATCAGCGACACACTGGCCGGCATCAGCCATGAAATCATCGTGGTGGACGACAATTCCGCTGACAACACGGCGGACGAGGTGCTCGATGTCGCCAGGACGCGGCCGAACGTACGGCTGCTTGTGCGTGTCGATGAACGCGGCCTGTCCTCGGCGGCGATCAAGGGCTGGGACATGGCCCATGGCAAATATCTCGGCGTCATGGACGGCGACGGGCAGCATGATCCGCTGGCGATACGCGCCCTGGCCGAAATGATCATGAAGGGTGACAAGGATCTGGTGTGCGTGTCCCGCTATATCGGCACGACGGAAACCGGCCTGAGCGGAATTCGCGATATCGGCTCCAAGGCGGCGACCTGGGCCACCGGCCTGGTGCTGAAGGTGCCATTGTCCGATCCGATGAGCGGCTGCTTTATAATGACGCACGCCTATTATGAAACGGCGCGTCCCAAGCTGACCGGCATCGGCTTCAAGATCCTGCTCGATATCGCGGCTTCCGCGCCAAAGAAGCCGCGTTTCGGCGAGGTCAAGGCGGCATTGCGCGAACGCCAGGGTGGTGTGTCCAAACTTGACCTGCGCGTGGTGCTTGATCTTGGCGCCCTGCTGGTGGAGAAGGCGACCGGCGGTCTGCTGCCGGCCAAGTTTGTCCTGTTCGCCGGGGTGGGCCTGAGCGGTGTGGTCGTTTATACCATTCTGCTCTACCTCGGACATCATTTCCTGACCCTGCCAGGCCAGTTTCCGATCTACCGTTACCAGTACAACAAGGAAGACCTGGTCAATTACAGCCTGGCCATCTGGCTTTCCATGACGTGGAACTTCTTCCTCAATAACCTGATTACCTTCCGCGACCGCCGCCTCAAGGGCTGGCGCATGTTCGGTGGCCTGATCCGCTTCTACATTGCCTGCTCGCTGGGGGCGCTGATCAGCTTGTGCCTGTCGCTGTTCATGAAGGATCAGTTGCATATTCATTATGTGGTGGCCGGTATTATCGCGACGCTGATTTCCAGTGTGTGGAACTACTGGGCGTCGACTCTGCTGTCATGGCGCGGCAGGAAAAACGGGGTCTAACCTGCAGGTATCGATCAAAAAGCCCGGACCGATCGGTTCCGGGCTTTTTCTTTTATGCGGTAACGCTTACCAGCGATCGCGGTCGTTGCGGTCGTCATAGGCATAACGGTCGTCATAGCGGCACTTGGTATTGTTCTTGGCTATGGACGAACCCACGGCCGCACCGACCACGGCGCCGATGACTGTGCCTGTCCCCTTGTTGCGGGTATCAGCCGCGCTGCCGCCGATCAGGCCGCCAGCCACAGCCCCCAGCACGGCGCCTTCGGTCTGCTTGCCTTCGCAGGGGCGTGAGCGGGCCTCTGCCATGCCGGACATGGCCATGCCCGCCACCGTCGTAACGATCAGGGCCGAAACCAGGGTACGCTTCATTTGAGGGAATATGCTCATCGCCGGATTTCCTGTTTATCCGGCGGAGTGCCGGTGTCATGACAATCACCCTAGCGGCGTCAAGATGAACGGGACTTGATAAGTTCGTTCATCTCCATTCATGTGGGAGTAAGCAAAAAAAAGCCCCCGAACCAAAGTTCGGGGGCGTCTGGCTGGTTACCAGTGACGACGGTGATCGTCATGGCGATAGTAACGACGATCATAATGACGATCGTAGCGATAGTGACGGTCGCGGTAATAGTAGCTGCGCGGTTCTACGTAAACCGTGCCGCCGTAATAGGGACGCGACTGGCGGTAATAGCGGCGGTCGCTGTAACCATAGCCGTCGTCGTAGCGATAACCATCGTCGTAACGGCAATCATTATTGCTGTCATCGATAGCCGCACCGGCAACGGCGCCAATTACCGCGCCGGCGGCCGTGCCTGAACCACGGTTATGGCGACTGGAAGCGGCGTTACCGATAGCGGCGCCAGCGATAGCGCCGACAATGGCGCCATCGGCATTGCTGTCGCGGTAGCACTGGGCGGCGGCAGGCAGGGCCATCGCGGCGGCGGCCGTTACGGCCACGGCGGAGAGGACCATCTTATGGGTAAATGTCATCCTGGACATGATAAATCTCCTTCTGTTACGGCGCGGTCAGAAAGAAGAGGACGGCGTCGCTGTGATGACCGTTATACAGATATCAACATGAACGGGATTTGAGTGGTTCGTTCATGTCTGTTCATATTTTAACCATGATGTGCCATGGCTGGCGGTAATGAAATGCGTTTTTTAGCAGGCTGGATAAGCAGGCAGTAAGAGATTTTCAGTAATTGTCGTAATCGTAATTATAGCTGTACCGGCTATGCGACCGGCTGCTTTTGACATACTCGTGTTCGCCCTTCCAGTTATAGACGCGATGATAGGCGCCGCGTCCGCAATAGCAGCTGTAATCTCGGCCGTTGTAATCGCGCTCGTAACTGCGGGAATAACCGTAACGACGGCCGGTGCGATAGGGACGGTCGTATTGGGCGTGATAGCTGTCATCGAGATTGGGATAATAGCCCAGGCTGCCGCCGGTATAGCGCCCGTCCGATTCGTAATAATAGGCTGGCCGGCTATAACCATATCCGTCGCGATCGCCGGCATTGGCGATGCTGGGCATCAGCAGGGCCAGCAGGATGGCGAGAAGCGTGCCGCCGATAAAAATCGGTCCGGCATGATGGGAGTGAGGCGCAGGATAGGGACGGGGCATCAGCTTGTTCCTCAGACGGGATTCTATGGTTAATAATCGCCATATGCGGGAAAAGTTCGCAGTGGAATCTCAGGCGGGGTTGCAAAAATTTGATAAAAACTTGCTTTTTGATGGCCGTGCTTTAAGCGGGCGTCTTTGTCTGGCTTGGAATGAATATGGCGGAGTTTGAAGCCCTTATCGGCAAGGTTGGCTTCCAGGGCGACGGTCTCACCACAGGCGGTCTGGTTGTGCCCCTGACCTTGCCGGATGAGCGCGTACGGGTACGGCAGGGCAAGACCAATTCTTCTAATGAGAACAGACTGGAACTGGTCGAGGTGCTGGACGCCAGCCCGAACCGGGTGACACCGCCCTGCGTGCATTTTACCGCTTGTGGCGGCTGCGCCCTGCAACACTGGGATATTCCGGCCTACAGCGACTGGAAGCGCAATGTGGTCGGCAGCCAGTTGCAGCGCGCCGGGCTGGAAACCGAACTGGCGCCCATCCTGACCACGCCGCCCGGAAGCCGTCGGCGCGTGGGCCTGCATGCCCGTAAAGTCGGCAAACAGGTCGAACTCGGTTTCAAGGCGCGCAAATCGTGGAACCTGGTCGCCATCCGGGAGTGCCCGGTCAGCGAGCCGGCCATCGTCGCCGCCCTGCCGCAGCTCAAAGCGCTGGCGGGCTATCTGTTCGAGCATCCCAAATCGGCGCCGATCCTGCATATCACCTTGTCGCTCACCGGCCTCGACATCGATATTTCCGGGGTTGAGCGCTCGAAGTCTGGCGGGCTGTCGGCCGATGCACGGATGAATATCGCCATGTGCGCCGGCGAAGCCGATTTCGCCCGGGTGTCCATGGGCGAGGACATGCTCTACATGGCGCGGACGCCCAAGGTGCGCTTCGGCAAGGCCATGGTCGGCCTGCCGATCGCTCCTTTTCTGCAGGCCAGCGTACCGTCAGAAACCGACATGGCGCGCCTGGCCGTCGAAGGTATTGGTGACGCGAAAAAGGTGGCCGACCTGTTCTGTGGCGCCGGCACCTTCACCTTTCCGCTGGCTGAAAAGGCCGTGGTCTATGCCGCTGATGGATCGGCACCGGCGATCACTTCACTGAAAGCGGCGATCGGCACGGCGCCGGGCCTGAAGACAATTTCCGCCGAAACGCGCGATCTGTTCCGCAGGCCCATGCTCGCCGAGGAAATGAAGGGATTCGATGCCATTGTCTTCGATCCGCCCCGTGCTGGCGCCGAAGCGCAAGCCATGGAGATCGCCCGTTCCCAGGTCGGCCGGGTCGTGGCTATATCATGTAATCCGTCGACCTTCGTGCGCGATGCTAACATCCTTGTGAAGGCAGGGTTTTCACTGGACAGGGTGACGCCGATCGATCAGTTCTTGTGGTCCAGCCATGTCGAACTGGTAGGAGTGTTTTCGCGTTGATTTCCGTTGTCATGCCTACCCTGAATGCCGAAGACCACCTGGCGCGCACGCTGTCCGCGCTGGTGCCGGGCGTGGTGGAGGGGCTGATCAAGGAGGTCATCATCGTTGATGGCGGCTCCGATGACGCCACATTGGAAATTGCCGATTCGACCGGCTGCCAGATCATCAAAACCGATCACGAGCGCGGTCTGCAACTGTGGCAGGGATGCCGGGCGGCACGCGGTGACTGGCTGCTGATCCTGCATCCGGATTCGCAACTGGGTGAGGGCTGGATGGACCAGGTCCAGTTGCACATGAAAAATTTTCCGCTGCGTGCCGGTTATTTTCATCTGCGCTTTGACGATCCGTCGATCCTGGTCGGGCTGTGGGCGGAAATGCTGGCCCTGCGCGCCCGCTGGCTGGCCATGCCGAGCGGTGATCACGGCCTGCTGCTGTCACGTGCCCTGTACGATACGAGCGGTGGCTACAAGGATCAGGTGGCATTCGAAGACGTGGCGCTGTCGATGTCGCTGGGTCGTGCACGTCTGCGGCCGATGGGCGCGTCTCTCACTACCAGCGCCGACCGTTTCCACGCGAAGGGCGCTTTATGGCGCGGCGTCGGAAAGAGCTTCAGCTTCCTGGCCTATATGCTGGGCTTCCCGCCAAAACCGGCCAAAAAGACTTAATTTTCCGCCAAAGCGACATCGCCGACGGGCGCGGCGCCCGCCTGTTGTTCAGGTGCGTCGGCTGTCAGGCTGATGATTTTCGCATCGCTGGCCGCCAGGGCGAGGGTCTTGCTGTCCTTGCCCATGATCTGGCGATAGATCCAGTAGTTGGCGACGACTTCCTCGACATATTGCCGGGTCTGGGCAACGGGAATCGATTCCATCACCAGCAGGGAATCAGCATCATCCCCAAGGGAGTCGACAGCATCCTTCACAGGCCGTGCGCCGGCATTATAGGCGGCGATGGTGCGCAGCAGGTCGCCATCGATGATCGAGGAGCCTTGCAGGCGATTGATATAGTTCTGGCCGACACTCAGATTGACGGCAGGAATGAGCAACTGCTTCGGCTTGCTGTTGAAGCTGTTGTCGCCCTGGACCAGGGCAGCCGTGGCCGGCATAAGTTGCAACAGGCCATAAGCGCCGGCATAGCTGTGGGCTTGGGCGTTAAACTTGCTTTCCTTGCGGGCGATGGCGAAAATAAGCGCCTTGTCGACCTTGTAGCCATCCTTGGGGGCAATATCAGGGATTGGATACAGCGACACATCGAATAGATGATCGGTGGATTTCAACTGGTTGACCCGGATATGCGTCTTGGCGCCGAAGGCCAGCCAGCGATCACGTTCTTCGCCATTCGGAGAGGCCTGGATGGCCGCCTGGAGCTCCGATTTGGCATCCGAATTGAGGCCGACCTGGACCAGGGCGTTCAGCCGCTGGGCGCGTGGGTGGCTCTTTGCCCAACTGAAATCTTCGGTCAGGCTGGCGGTCAGTGCCGAGCGCTGCTCGCGGCCGAAAGTGGGCGGCAAGCCCTTTTTCGCAAGTGAAATGGCCGAATCGACGCCCAGGCGCTCTTCAGCGAGCAGACCGTAGAAAGTGAAGGGGAAGCTCGCGGCTAGTTGCAGGAAGGTTTCGGCATCATCGGCGCGGCCGAGTTTTTGCGCGCTGCGCGCCGCCCAGTAGGCGCCGCTCGATTGCGTCCAGGCATTGGTGCTGGGGTCGGAGCTGACGAACTTGAACTCGTTCATCGCCTCTTCATAACGCTTGAGGCGCCAGCAGGCGAGACCGGCCACCCAGTGATCGCCGATCTGGCGGCCAAGCGTGACGGCCTGTGTCAGTTGCCCGTTATTATAGGCTGAACGCGCCGATTTCGGCGTCAGGTCAGTATCGCTGGAAGGGGCGGCGGCATCGGGGCGATTGACGGCTGTGCTGTTGGAAAAACTGGTGGCGGCGGCGAGCTGAATGCCTGCACCGCCGGTCAGGGAATCACTGCGTTGTGCGGTGGCGTTGGCCGCCAGCAACGGGAAGGACGGATCTGGCGCGCCTTCGGGCTTCTTGCGTTTGGCCAGGCCCCAGACCTTCATGGCCATGGGGTGATCTCCGTAGGTGGTCAGCCAGGCCGTCAGTTCCTCATAGGTGGACTGGTAACCGGCGCTGAACAGCTTGTGATACTGGGCATAACCCATCAGGCTCCTGTCGGTCACCTGCGCCAGTTGCGCGTCAGCTCCGGCGTAATCGGCCTTGTCCATCAGGTCGAAGGCAGCGCGATAAAACGCGGCGTCGGTAGGCGACAGGGCGTTGGTCAGGGGCAATGGCGCCATGGGGGTGCCCTGGCCGGCAACGGCATTATAGGGCACGGGGCCATTGTTTACCGGTACGACGGGCGCTTCCTGCTTGGGAAAGAAAGGCGCCGGCAGGAAGGTGATCGGTTTGACGGCTGCCAGCCTGGCGATGAGTTCTTTGTCGGCCTTTTTCTTGTCCGTCTTGGCGGCAAGCTGGGCGGCCTTGCATTTCTTCGTCTTCAGCTTTGCCTTGGTACCGCAGGCCAGTGCCACTTCGGTACGGCTGTTGGGCTTGGCACCCGTTTTGTCACCAGTCTTTTTCGATGTCTTAGCGTCGACGACATCGGTTTTCTTCTTTTTGCCCTTGGTGGGAGTGTTGTCGGCGACCTCTGTCTTTTTCTTGCCCTTTGCCGGCGTCTTGTTGGCGACTTCGGTTGCCTTCTTGCTCTTGCCGGTGGTTTCCGTCTTCGCCTTTACCGTCCTGGCGTCGTCAGTCGATTTTTTGCCGCCTTTTGTCGTTTCGGTTTTTTTTACCGTGGTCTTTTCTGTGACGGCCGGCTTTTTTTTCGTTGAAGAGGCCGTTCGCAATTCGGGTTCGCTCTTGGATGCCGCCCATACCGGCGACGAGGCCATGAGAGCGAATCCAAGAACGGTAAGGCTGATGAAGGCGCGGTGGCGAAACGTCAAAACGGCTTCCCTTTGCTGGTGGCTATCAGGCGCTAACAGGGCAAGCCTGACGCATTTACAAAAGCCGGGTGAGCTTATCAAAGATTAACTTTATGGCAACCCATCGGGATTGCCCGTTAATAACTACATTGCCATTGGGGCCATAAATAAGGCAAGTCACAGTGCCTGCGGGTTGAATCACAGTCTGTTGATGAGCTTTAAAGTTTAGCGCTGAGAACCAGTTGCAGCAGGTCGCGCCAGAAAAGACCTTTGGCCTGAGGCTGTTTCATTAAAAAATTGGGGGGGTAGCTGGCCATGACGGGCAGGGGTGTTTCCGTGCCGTAACTGACCTGGCGGCCGCGTAGTTTGGCCAGGCTTTGGTCCAGATTCAGCACGCAGGAAACAGCCGAGGCGCCAAGCAACAGGATGGCTTTGGGCGCGGCCAGCCTGATCAAAGCATGCATGAAGGGGGCGTTGAGACTGACATCCTCGGCAGTCAGCGGGCGTCCGCCGGCCGGCCGCCAGAACACGCACGAGCTGAGCATGGCCTTGTCAAAAACATCGGCAGCATTCAGCGCCTTGTCCATCATCTCGCCCGGTTTTCCAGCAAAAGCCTTGCCGGCGGCATCCTCGTCGGCATCCGGGCTTTCGCCGATCACCAGCAGGTCGGGATCAGGATTGCCGCGGAAACGGACAATCCCCTTGCCGCCTTCGTGGCGCAGAGGCATGTGCTGGAAGGCCTCAAGTTCGGCGTAAAGCTCGTCGATCGTGCGGGCGGAATTCGCGCGCTGACGCGCTTCGTGCAGCACGGTGCCCATATCCAGATGGGCCAGGCTTGCCGGTCTGAGCGCGCTGACATTCCCGACAACTGGCGCGGGCGTCACGTGAATTTGCGCAGGTGCCGCCGCGGCACGCTTAAATGCCTGTTTATTTTCAGAGAGAGTCCGATTAAGAGGCTCTGTTTCGTATGCGTCTTCCAACTCGTGATCGATCAGAAAGCCGAGATAGCTTTCGATCTCTGAGCGGAGGTCATCAGACGGAATCATAACGGGCAGGGGCCTTGGCAAAACGTTGTAACCACTCTTATCGGGAGCGGGTCCAAAGTTCAAAGCAAAACGGACACCCCTGACAGGAAGATTTATTGCGGGCGTATGTGCGCCGTTTCAGGAGTGAATGTCCATGTCCGATAGTCCGGAGAACGAAGCGGTGATCGAGCGCGAGGCGATGGAATATGATGTGGTCATCGTGGGTGGCGGACCAGCGGGCCTGTCAGCGGCGATCCGGATGAAACAGCAGGCCGCCAAGGCCGGACAGGAAATTACCGTCGCTCTCCTTGAAAAAGGCTCTGAAATTGGCGCTCATATCCTTTCCGGCGCGGTGATCGATCCCTCCGGCCTGTCGAAGCTGTTCCCGAACTGGAAAGAACTGGGCGCGCCGCTTGAAACCCCGGTGACCGACGACAGGTTCATCTATCTCGGCCCCCAGGGCGCCATGGACATTTCGGCCCTGCCAAAGCCTGGCTATATGAGCAATCACGGTTGTTATATCGCCTCGCTCGGCAATCTGGCGCGCTGGCTGGCTGAACAGGCCGAAGCGCTGGGCGTCGAAATCTATCCCGGCATGGCGTGCTCGGAAGTCTTGTATGACGCCGATGGCGCCGTGGCCGGCGTCGTGGCCGGTGTGTTCGGCATCGCCCGCGACGGCCATCACAAGCCGGATTACCAGCCTGGCCTCGAACTGCGGGCGAAATATACCCTGTTTGCCGAAGGCGCGCGCGGCTCCCTGTCGCAAACCGTCATCCGCAAGTTCGAACTGGACGCCAAAAGCGATGTGCAGAAGTACGGCCTCGGTCTGAAGGAGTTGTGGAAAGTCAGGCCGGAAAAGTTCAAACCTGGCCTGGTTCAGCATACGCTGGGCTGGCCGTTGAATGACAAGACCGGTGGCGGTTCATTTCTCTATCACTTCGGCGATCACTATGTTTCGATCGGCTTTGTTGTCCATCTCAACTACGAAAATCCGTACCTGTCGCCGTTTGATGAGTTCCAGCGCTTCAAGCTGCACCCGTCGATCCGCGAGGTTCTGGAAGGCGGTGAGCGCGTGGCCTATGGCGCCCGCGCCATCAACGAAGGCGGCTACCAGTCCGTGCCGCGCCTGGTCTTCCCCGGCGGCGCGCTGATCGGTTGTTCGGCTGGATTCGTCAATCTGCCCCGCATCAAGGGCAGCCACAACGCCATGAAGACGGCTATCATGGCCGCCGACGCGATCGTCAAGGCGCTCGGTTCGGGCGAAGCGCCGAAAGTGCTGGAAGCTTACCAGAAGGCCTACGATCATTCGGATGTGGCTAAGGAGCTGAAACTCGTCCGCAACGTCAAGCCGCTGCTGACGCAGTTCGGGACCAATCTCGGCACCCTGGTCAGTGGCGTTGAAATGATGCTGACCAGCCTGATGGGCGGTTTCTCCTTCCTGGGCACCCTGCACCATAAGAAAAGTGACGCCCATTCGATCAAACCGGCGGCGCAGTTCAAGCCGATTGCCTATCCGAAGCCGGATGGTGTCATTACGTTCGATAAGCTGTCTTCGGTGTTCGTATCGAGCACCAATCATGAGGAAGACCAGCCGGTTCACCTGAAACTGAAGGACCCGCATATACCGATTGATATCAACCTGCCGAAATATGCCGAGCCGGCGCAGCGTTATTGTCCGGCAGGGGTTTACGAAATTGTCGGGCTGGAAACACGCGAGCCGCGCCTGCAGATCAACGCCCAGAACTGCGTCCATTGCAAAACCTGCGATATCAAGGATCCGACCAACAATATCGTCTGGGTTTGCCCGGAAGGTGGCGGCGGTCCCAATTATCCGAACATGTAAACTTTTATGTTACGCATTTTAGCCCTATATTGTGTTTAGGTTGAGGGCTGAGCATTTGTTGAAGGCAGATCGTAACGTGAAAAAGAGTATGCTGCGGACATCCGGTTTGGGGCTTGTGCTGATCGGGCTTGCTCTGGCCGGACAGGTTTCGGCCAGTGAGAAGGTTGCGCCGCCGCGTGTTATCTATGCCGATGCCCGGCAGGAACTGAACGTTTATCCCAGTCCTTATGCCAATTATCTGGTTGGCCGCTTCGCCATGGCGCAAGGGGATGTTGCCACCGCCGCCCAGGCGATGAGCGCCGCTACCCTGGCGGACCCTGCCGATAGTGATTTGCGTGAAAAAGCTTTTCTGATCAGCATTTTAGGGGGCGATGTCGACCGCGCGGCGACGGTGGCGCAGGGCATGACCGCGACGACGGATACCAGCCGGCTCATGGTGTCATTGATCGGCGCCGTCAGGGCTGCGAAGGCTGACAAGCCGGCAACCGCGCTGAAAGACATCGATGCGCTGCTCAAGGTCAGCCCGCACGACCGTAATGGCCTGTTGCTTCGGCCTTATATGCTGGCGATGAATGGTCAATGGAAGGCGGCGCTGGACGAGTCCGGCGATGCGGCCTTGCAGGGGAATGATCGTGACCGTCTTCTGTCTTACCTGGTCAAGGCGGACCGGGCGCGGATCAACGAAACCAAGGGCAATGCGGCCGATGCTGAGGCGATCTACAAATCGCTTTACCAGCCAGGCGCCGCAACCTTCATCTTCGGTCCCGATTATGCCGGTTTCCTCGAACGCCAGGGCCGCAAGGATGAGGCTAAAGTTATCTGGCAGGCGATCGCCGACCAGACCAATGACGCCTTGGCGCAGCAGGCCCTGAAGCGGATAGAGTCTGGCAACGGCAAGGCGCCGCCTCTGCCGGGGCTGGTCGAGAGCATGTCTCAGGCCCTGTTTGTGTCCTCGACGGTTTCCTTCAGCGAACATGACAGCGAATTCGCCCTGGCGAGCCTGCACCTGTCTCTTTATCTCGATGATAAATCCGACCGGGAGCGCATTTTCCTGGGGCAGGTCCAGCAGGAACTGAAGGATACCAGCGCCGCCGACGCCGCCTGGGCCAGCATCCGGCCTGAGTCGCCGTTCTATAATGAAGCCACTTTACGCCGTATCTGGGCCATGCGGAATGACGACAAGCTCGATCAGGCGCTGGGATTGGCGAATCAGGGAATTGAAAAAGACCCGGATAATCTCAGCCTGATCATTGAAAAGACCGGCATCCTGCATGCGATGGACAAGGATGCGGACGCCCTGGCCTTGCTCGACGCACGCATTCAGCGTGTGGGGGACAAGGATTTCGGCTGGCAGGCCCTCTACACGCAGGCTATCGTCTATGAAGGGCTCGATCGCTGGAGCGATGCCGAGACCGCCATCAAAAAGGCTCAGGCTTTGAATGGCAATCAGCCCGAAATCCTGAATTTCCTCGGATATGGCTGGGTCAATCGCGGCGAACAGGTCGATCAGGGCATGGACCTGATCCGGCAGGCGCTTAAGGTAAGCCCGAAATCGGGCGCGATCATCGATTCGCTGGGGTGGGGCTATTACAAGAAGGGTCAGTACGACCAGGCGCTCGATTTCATTGAGCAGGCCGTCCAGATGGAGCCGGCCGACCCGGAGATCAACGAGCATCTCGGCGATGTCTACAAGGCGCTCGGCCGTGATACGGAGGCTGGTTACGAATGGCAGCGTGTGCTGACGCTCAAGACCACGGAAAAGCAGGCCGCGATCGTGCGTCGCAAGCTCGATGCCAATACGGCCAGTCTGAAAATGGCCGGCAGCAAGACGAAGGCGACGACGACGGCTCTCAATGACGAGCGTAAATCGCGCCCGTGACGAGGATGCTGGCAGCCGCCAAGATCAATCTGTATCTGCATGTCGCGGCGCCGGATGCGCGTGGTTATCACCCGCTGCAAAGCCTAGTGGTTTTCGCCGATATTGGTGACGAAATCAGGTTTGTGCCTGCCGTGCCTTCGAAGCTATTCCTCAGTATTGGCGGGCCGTTTGCGTCCGGACTTGAAGCCGGCGAGACCAATCTGATTCTGAAGGCCGTGCGCCGGTTTGAAGCGGCCGCAGGTTTGAAAGTTGATCACCATCATATTTATCTCGTCAAAAACCTGCCGGTCGCTTCCGGGATGGGGGGCGGCAGTGCCGATGCCGGAGCCGCATTACGTATACTGCGGCAGTTGTACGCCCCGGCCATGACGGATGACGATCTGGCCGACATTGCCGGTGCGATCGGGGCGGATGGCGTCATGTGCCTGTGGAGCCAGCCGGCTTTTGCTGAAGGCTATGGCGAAAAGCTGACATCCGTCGTCTTGCCGTCTGTGCCGGCGGTTCTGGTCAATCCAGGTGTCGAATGCGCCACGGCAAGGGTTTATGGCGGTTACGATGCGCAGGGCCGGTTCTCCGAAATCGACGCCATGGGTGATTTTACGCGTGTTGGGAATTTCGAACAACTGATTTCAGCGCTCAGTCACACGCGCAATGATTTGCAATCGCCAGCCATTCATTTGCAGCCCGTTATCGCCGAGGTGTTGACCGCTTTGGAAGCGCAACCGGAGACGCGCTTTGCCCGCATGTCAGGCTCGGGCGCCACCTGTTTTGCCCTGTGCGAAACGGATGAGGCGGCGAACGCCTTAAGCGCGCGGATGCAGGCTTTGATGCCGGCTGCCTGGGTGCGCGCCTGCCGGTTAGGCTGAAACAGGCCGCTTTGTGCGCATCGCCATTTCGATCTTGTTGTCGGGGTCGTTGAGCAGTTTATGATAAGCCGTTGAATCAACAGGATAGATGGCGATTTTTCCGGCATTATCGTAATGCGCGCCGAAGCCATGGGTCTTGGTCAGGGGCGAGGCGCGCATACACGGATGCCCCTTGGAAAAGAAGGTCTCGCGATGGCTTTCCCGATCCGCTTCGTCAATATCGTTGCGGCGGCACCAGATTTCGAAATTGAAGCTGTCGAGATCGTATTCGTAAGGATGCGCGGTCAAAAGCTCATAGTGCATACGCGCTACGCTGGGTTTGCCGTCCTTGATCCTGGGCACAATGCCTGTGGTGGTGGCGCTGTCATCGGCCTTGACGATAAAGGTGTTGGTGATCTTCATACGGCATTTCCATGCACTGACTTTTTGCCCAGACGCCAGCACAGAAACAGACAGGGTAGCCCAATTGCGGCAGTAGCCATAAAGAAGGCTGAATAAGCGTTGTAGAGGCCGAGTTGTGGCGTCAGCAGATCGACTGTCCAGCCGGTAAAACCCTTGAGAATCTTGCCGGTCAATGCGGCTACTGAATACATCAGGGCGTAATGGGTGAGGGTGTGTTCGCGGCCCTGTTCGCTGTTGAGCACCTGCTGGGTCATGAAGGCGACAAAGGCCGTCTCGGCGATGCCGTTGGAGAAATTATCACCGACCAGCGTTATGGCAAAGACCATCGGGTTGCCGTGCGATATCGACATCCACGAAAAACAGATATTGGAGACCGGACCGAGCAGGGCGCCCAGCAGAAAGGTGCGCTGGACGCCGAGGAGCAGCAGACAGGAGCCGCCAGCGGCGATGCCGGCCAGCGAAGCGGCCAGACCGATGGTGGCGCGCATGGCCGCGATCGTGTCGGAATCCAGTCCCGTATCGACATACATGGCGCCGGCGATATTGGTCAGGTAGTCGGGCAGGCGATAAAGCGCCAGGGTCAGCAGGATCAGACCGGCTGTGCCTTTATGTGCCTGAAAGAAGCTGACGAAGGGCTCAATTATCAGCTCATACAGGCTTTTGGTTCTGGCATGTGTTTGCGCCTCGATAGCGCTGCGTGGAGAAAGCAGGGTGACTGCCATGCCGATCAGCATGGCCAGTGCCAGTATCTGATAGGACAATGGCCAGCCGACCCGCTTAGACATCACCAGGATCAGCGCGTCGGTTGTCAGGATGGCGATGCGAAAGCCATAGGCGTAAAAGCTGGGATTCAGGGCCTGGTCGGCCGCATTTTCGGTCTGTTCGACGCGCCAGGCATCGATGGCGATTTCCTGCGAGGCGGCGGCGAAGGCCACAAATAACGCCGCACAGATAAAGGCGGTCAGGTGGTGCGGGCCATAAATGGCCATCAGGCTCAGGCCGGCGGCGACACCCAACTGCGATAGCAGCATGTAGCTGCGCCTCTGGCCGAGCCATTGATAGAGGAAAGGCAGGCGGAACTTGTCCATCCACGGCGCCCACAGGACCTTGGCGCCATAGATGATGCTGACTGAGGTGATAAAGCCGATCAGGGTCAGTGAGATACCGGAACTTCTTAACCAGAAACTCAAGGTGCCGCCGACGAGCAGAAAAGGCAGGCCGGCGGAAAAACCCATGCCGAGCAGCAGCCACGAGGTCGGCTGTTTTAGCGCCGCGACAACGGCTTTCAGGCGGTTTTTGGTATCGCTTGCGATCATATGTGCAGTGAAGCCAGATTCTCAGTCACAGGCACAGGTTTTCTTTTAAATTACCGGGTCTTTTGGCTTGCCGGACAGCGGCCGCCCCTCTATGTTCGCCGCAAAATTCAAAGCTATTTGCAGATTGATATGGCTGAGCCTCTTTCCTTCCAGGATCTGATCCTGACCCTTCACAGCTACTGGTCCGAACAGGGCTGCGCGATTCTCCAGCCCTATGATGTTGAGGTCGGCGCCGGTACGCTCCATCCGGCGACGGTGCTGCGCGCGCTTGGCAAGAAGCCGTGGAAGGCCGCCTATGTCCAGCCGTCGCGCCGTCCGGTCGATGGTCGTTATGGCGAAAACCCCAATCGTCTCCAGCACTACTATCAGTATCAGGTCATCCTGAAGCCGAATCCTGAGAATTTGCAGGCGCTCTATCTCGGTTCGCTGAAGGCCATCGGGCTCGATCCGCAACTGCACGATATCCGCTTTGTCGAGGACGACTGGGAAAACCCGACGGTCGGCGCCTGGGGCCTCGGCTGGGAAGTTTGGTGCGACGGCATGGAGGTGACGCAATACACCTACTTCCAGGGCGTCGGCGGCATCGAGGTCGATGTCGTGTCGGGCGAGCTGACCTACGGGCTGGAGCGCCTGGCCATGTACGTTCAGAACGTCGACAACGTCTATGACCTGAAATTCAACAAGGCCGGCGTCAAGTACGGCGACGTGTTCAAGGAGCAGGAGCGCCAGTTCTCGGCCTTCAATTTCGAGGCCTCCGATGTGGCCACGCTCAAACGCCAGTTCGAAGACATGGAAATTCAGGTGAAGCGTATTCTGGAAACGAAGAATTCCCTTGGCTATCCGCTGGTCCTGCCGGCCTATGACCATGTGCTGAAGGCGTCGCATTTGTTCAACCTGATGGACGCGCGCGGCGCTATCGCCGTGGCCGAGCGCCAGTCCTATATCGGTCGTATCCGTGATCTCTGTAAGGCCTGCGCAACCGAGTGGGCGCGCCAGGAGGAGGCACGCTAATGGCCCAGCTTCTCATCGAACTGTTCTCCGAAGAAATCCCGGCCCGTATGCAACTGGGCGCGGCGCGTGACTTCGAGCGCCTGTTTGGCGCGAAGCTGTCGGCGGCTGGTCTGAGCCATGAAGGTCTCAAGGCCTATGTCGGCCCGCGCCGCCTGGCCCTGGTCGTTGATGGCCTGCCGAAGGAAACCGCCGCGGTGACCGAAGAGATCAAGGGACCGAAGGAGAGCGCGCCGGCGCAGGCCATGGAAGGCTTTCTGCGCAAAGTCGGCCTGACTCAGGACCAACTGGTTCTGGAAAACGGCGTCTGGATGGCGCGCATCGAGAAGCCGGGCGTCAAGACGGCTGACGTGCTGGGCGAGATGCTGCGTGAGGTGATCCTCAGCTTCCCGTGGCCGAAATCGATGCGCTCCGGCACCTCGACCTTCCGTTGGGTGCGGCCACTGAAGCGTATCCTGTTCCTGTTCGATGGCGAGGCCATCCCGTTTGAACTGGAAGACCTGACGGCATCCAACCTGACCGAAGGCCATCGTTTCCTTGGCTCTGGCCAGCCGCTGCCGGTCAGCGATTTTGCCAGTTACCAGAAGGCCTTGGCCGACAATTCTGTTATTCTGGATCATGCGGAACGCCAGAAAATCATTCTGGAACAGGCCAGGGCGGTCTGCGCCGAAGCCGGCTGCGAACTGATCGAGGACCAGGGGTTGCTGGAAGAGGTGGCCGGCCTTAACGAGTTCCCTGTGCCGCTGTTGGGCGATATGGACCCGGCCTTCCTGACCCTGCCGCCGGAAGTCATCAAGACCTCGATGCGCACGCACCAGAAGTATTTCGCGGTTAAGGAGAGCAAGACAGGAAAAATGGCGGCGAAATTCGTCATTACCTCGAATATGAAGGCGATCGACGGCGGCGCGGAAATCAAGCGCGGCAACGCCAAGGTGCTGTCGGCGCGTCTATCGGATGGCGTCTTCTTCTGGAAGGAAGACAACCGCCAAGGCAATTTCGATCAATGGTTGACCAAGCTGAATGGCGTGACCTTCCACGCCAAACTCGGCACCATGGCGCAGCGCGTGGCGCGCATTGTCGAACTGGCGAAGGCGATCGCGCCGTTTGTTCATGCCGATGCAGACGTGGCCGGTGAGGCGGCGCGTCTCGCCAAGGCCGACCTGGCCTCCTACATGGTCGGCGAATTCCCGGAGTTGCAGGGCGTCATGGGCGGTTATTATGCCGATGCAGCGGGCCTGAAGCCGGAAATCGCCAACGCCATTCGTGAACACTACAAGCCGCAGGGCCCTTCGGATTCCGTGCCGGAAGCGACTGTGTCTGCCGCCGTGGCCCTGGCTGACAAGATCGATACCCTGATCGGTTTCTTCGCCATCGATGAAAAGCCGACCGGCTCCAAAGATCCGTTCGCCCTCCGACGTTCGGCGCTTGGTATCCTGCGTATCCTGCGCCAGCATAATGTGCGTATCTCGCTCAATGAACTGGCAGGTTTCTGGTACAAGAGCCTGTTGATTTATGCCGGCGCTGGACGTGCCGTCTATGTCGATACCGATAACTGGCGTGGTTCCGCCGGGCCTCGCGTCGCTAAAGGTGATGGCGAAATCTTCGACAACTATCTGCGTGATTTCAAACAGGGACTGCTGGAAAGCCCGGTCTGGGTGATTCAGACTGACCGCGATTACGATCTCGATATTATGTACGAACATGTGCCGAATGTGCCCGAAGTTGAAAATGCCTTGCTGGCCTTCCGTGGCTACCAGGCCGTGGCGCCGGAGTTCGAGGACTTCATGGCCGATCGCCTGAAAGTCCAGTTGAAGGACGAAGGGCATCGCTTTGATATTATTGAGTCTGTGTTTGCCCTCAGGGACGGCGACATTGTGCGTCAAACTGGGCGTATTGCGGCTCTGGAGACGATCCTGAAAACGCCCCAGGGCGACGATCTGCTGGCGGCTCACAAGCGCGCCGCCAATATCCTGGCCGCCGAAGCGAAAAAGGGTGACCTGTCGTCGGGCGAGCCCAAGGCTCTGCCGGATGCACCAACAGTGGAAACGGCTTTGCTGACACAGCTCAATACGGCCAAACGCACGGTTGGCACGGCCCTTGAAGGGGAAAAAGACATTGACGCCTTGCTGGCAATTGCTGCATTGCGTCAAAACGTTGACAGCTTCCTTGACGGGGTGCTGGTTAATGCCGATGATGCGTCCGTCCGGGCCAATCGTCTGCTGATTTTACAGGCTGTGTGTGATCTGTCCGGAGATATTGCCGATCTGAGCAAAATCACCTGATTGAATTTTTATAATAATAAGGAAACCAAAGAGTTTCCGTAAGCACTTCGCTTAAAGATTTAAAGTTATGACTGAAAAGGGAAAGTTCATGTCAAAGCACTGGGTTTACGCCTTCAAAGCCGGAAAGGCTGATGGCAACGCCACAATGAAGGCCCTGCTGGGCGGCAAGGGGGCCAATCTGGCCGAAATGTCTTCGCTCAACCTGCCGGTTCCGGCCGGTTTCACGATCACGACCGAGGCCTGTGTTCACTATTTCAGGAACGAACAGGCCCTGCCGGATGGCCTGGTCGATGAAGTGGAAAAGGCGCTGGCCGATCTGGAAACCAGCACGGGCAAGGGTTTCGGCAAGGTTGAAAATCCACTGCTGGTTTCGGTCCGTTCCGGCGCGCGCGCTTCGATGCCGGGCATGATGGATACGGTGCTCAATCTCGGTCTGAATGACGAAACCGTCGAAGGCCTGGCCACGCTGACCGGTGACCGCCGCTTCGCGCTGGATTGCTATCGCCGTTTCATCACCATGTATTCCAATGTGGTGCTGAACGTCAGCCACCACAGTTTTGAAGATATTCTCGATGACCACAAGGACCGCCTCGGCGTCACGGTAGATACCGACATCACCGACAAGGACTGGGCGAAAATCATCGCCGACTACAAGGCCATGGTAAAGTCCGAGCTGGGGCAGGACTTCCCGCAGGACCCCAAGGCGCAGCTCTGGGGCGCGGTAAGGGCCGTCTTCAGTTCGTGGATGAACGACCGCGCCAAGTTCTACCGCAAGATGCACGACATCCCCGAAGACTGGGGCACGGCCGTCAATATTCAGTCGATGGTTTTCGGCAATATGGGCCAGACCTCGGCCACTGGCGTCGCCTTTACGCGTAATCCGTCGAACGGTGAATCCGACCTCTATGGCGAATTCCTGCTCAACGCCCAGGGCGAGGACGTTGTCGCCGGCATCCGCACACCGCAGGCCCTGACCAAAAAGGCCCGTGAGGAAATGGGTGAGCGCGCGCTTTCGATGGAAGAGTCGCTCCCCGAAGTATTCAACCAGTTCAAGTCAACCGTTGATACGCTGGAAAACCACTACCGCGATGTGCAGGACGTGGAGTTTACGGTCGAGCAGGGCAAGCTCTATATGCTCCAGACCCGTAATGCCAAACGCACCTCCAAGGCGGCGCTCAAAATCGCGGTGGATATGGCCAAGGAGGGCCTGATTACGCCGGAAGAAGCCTTGATGCGCATTGACGCCTCGGCACTCGATCAACTGTTGCATCCGATGCTTGACCCCAAGGCCGAGAAGGTGGTCATCGCCCGCGGCCTGCCGGCATCGCCCGGTGCGGCATCCGGCAAGATTGTTTTCACGGCGGATGATGCGGTGCGTTTCGCCGCGGCGGGTGAGGATGTTATCCTGGTACGTGATGAAACCTCGCCGGAAGACATTCACGGCATGCACGCCGCCAAGGCGATCGTGACGGCGCGTGGCGGTATGACCTCTCACGCCGCGGTTGTCGCTCGCGGCATGGGCCGGCCTTGCGTTTCCGGCGCCGGCGAGATGAGCATCTATACAGAACGCGGCGAGTTTGTATCGCGTGGCCAGACCTTCAGGCATGGGGAAATCATCACGCTGGATGGTTCGTCGGGCGAGATCATGAAGGGCGCCATCCGCATGATCGAGCCGGACTTCTCGGAAGACTTCCACCAGATCATGAAGTGGGCCGACGAGTATAAAACGCTCGCCATCCGCACCAATGCCGAAACCCCTGCCGATGCCCGCACGGCGATTGGTTTCGGCGCTGAAGGTATCGGCCTGTGCCGCACCGAGCATATGTTCTTCGATGACGAGCGTATCTCGGCCGTGCGTGAGATGATCCTGGCTGACGATGAAGCCGGTCGCCGCAAGGCGCTGGAAAAGATCCAGCCGATGCAGAAAAAGGATTTCGCCGAGCTGTTCCAGATCATGGACGGCCTGCCGGTGACCATCCGTCTGCTCGATCCGCCGCTGCACGAATTCCTGCCGCATACCGCGGAAGATATGAAGGCTGTGGCAGAGGCGTCGGGTGTGGGCGAGGAAAAACTCTACAAGCGCACCAAGGAACTCAGCGAAACCAATCCGATGCTGGGCTGGCGCGGCTGCCGCCTGGGTGTCACCTTCCCGGAAATCTATGAAAGCCAGCTGCGCGCCATCTTTGAGGCGGCTGTAGAAGTGGCTGCCGCCGGTGGCAATCCGAAGCCGGAGATCATGCACCCGCTGGTCGCTACGCGTGAGGAAATGGCCTACCTGACCGAGATGACGCACCGCATTGCCAAGGAAGTCTTTGTCACCAAGGGCAAGGAAATTCCCTATATGGTCGGCACCATGATCGAACTGCCGCGCGCCGCTCTGCTGGCCGACAAACTGGCAGAAACGGCCGAGTTCTTCTCCTTCGGCACCAACGACCTGACCCAGACGACCTTCGGCATCAGCCGCGATGACTCGGGCCGCTTCCTGAATCCCTATATCGAAAAAGGCATTTTCGAGAAGGATCCGTTCGTTTCGCTCGACCAGGATGGCGTTGGGGCGCTGATCAGGATTGCCGCTGAAAAGGGCAAGAAACAGCGTCCGGATATCAAGATGGGTATCTGCGGCGAACATGGTGGCGATCCGGCCTCCATCGCCTTCTGTCATGGTGCAGGTCTGGCTTATGTCTCCTGTTCGCCGTATCGCGTCCCGGTGGCGCGTCTGGCAGCGGCACAGGCGGCGATTGCCGCCAAGGACTGATAGGTCGTTACATCGAAAGCACATCGGGGAGGGGGCAATTTATTTGTCCCCTCTCAGTTGTTTTGGGTGGTTGTTTGTTGCGCCCGCACGCGATAAAAGGTTAACGCAATCTGAATTCGTGTGGGGGTAACCGATGACAGCCAGGGCCGTATGGATCGCAGGGTTTTCAAGCCTGGCCGTTCTCAGCGCCGTGGGGTTGTATCGTGTCCTGCCGGCCATGGAAGCCGACCTTAAGACCAAGGTCGATCAGGCCCTGCTGGTCAGGGGGCTGCACGAAGTCAAAACCCGCGTTTCCGGTCAGACAGTCACCCTGACAGCCGCGAATGATACACCCGAAGCCCGGGCACAACTTGCTGAAGCCCAAGCCACGCTGGCTGATGTAACGATGAATGAGCCGGTCATGCCAGGCGGAAAACTCGTCAACAGCCCGATCAGCGCGGTTCAGGTGGCGGCCATGCCGGCGGCCAATAAGGCAACTGTCTTGCATCCGCCTGCGGCTTCAAGCCAGATGTCTTCGGTCACGGCTATGAGATCGGCCGACAAGGGGCCCGGTATAGAGATTATCCATGGCGATGGCGCGACCGCCGTCGCTTCGCTCAATCCAGCCTCTGATGATTTGCCACGCGTGGCGGGGGATACTGCCCAGGATGCTAGCACCCAGGCGGCGCGATCCTGCGACCAGGATATCGCCGCCGCGGTCTCCAGCCGCCAGGTCGTTTACCGGCCGGGCACCTATGATCTTACGCCTGAAAGCCAGGCTCTGATCGGCGATGTCTACAGGGTTGTGGCCGCCTGTCCGGTGCAGGTCCGCCTGACGGTTTCCGGCTATACGGACAATTTGGGTGACGGCATGGTCAACCAGACGATTTCACAGGCGCGTGCCCAGGCCGCGGCTGATGCCCTTGTCGCGCGGGGACTGGCGCCGGATCGCGTTATCGTGCGCGGTTTCGGCGGCGCACTGCCGGTGGCCGATAATGCCACCGCCGATGGACGCGCAAAAAATCGTCGCGTCGTCTTTACCGTGAACGCGGGATAGGAATTGACATGATGCATCTGATTATCGAATTGCGCTGGTTGCTGGCGGGTGCGGCCGGGTTAGGCCTGATCACCGGGTTTGTAGCCAAACGCGTCAGCAAACCGAAACGGAAGCGGTGAAGCCATCATGACGATTCTGATCCTGAAATCGCTGGGGCTTATGCTGGGGGCGTTCCTGATTTCAGCCTGGCTGGGCTGGAACCTGTCCCGGCGCGCGCAAAGTCACTACAGTGCGTTCGAAGGACGGCCGCGCGTCAGCTTCGAAGACGAACCGGTCGTGGCTGCAGTGGCCCCCGAACCGGCTGCCGTTCCGTCACCGGAACCGGTCAGCTATCTCGATGCTGCCGCCGAAGCCTTCACCTCAGGGGTGGTTGTACCCTTGCCGGCACCGAAGGTGTCAGAAGCCGGCAAGGCGCCTTATGCGCCGCCGCAACCCGCGCCCCGCCTCGATACAGCTGCCGCCAATGTGATGATCCGCCGCGAGGATACCAGTCTGCAAAGGCGCGTGTCGAGCCTGGCGGTCATGACTCCTGAAAGTATACAGGCGGCCGTTCGGCAGGCCGGTACGGGACTGGAACCCATTCGCGTCGGTGTACCGCAAAGCCCTCCGGATGACCTGACGGTAATTTCGGGTATTGATAATGCCCGGCAGCGTGAACTGAACAGTCTCGGTGTCTTCTATTACTGGCAGGTGGCTGGCTGGTCGCCGGAAAATGTCGCCTGGATATCCAACCGTATTCTTTCGCCCGAACGGGTCAGCCGCGAAAACTGGATGGCGCAGGCGGCGCGACTGGCCAGGCTGCACTAACTAAACCCTGGGCAGACTCAGACCGAGGGAGGGAGCGAAGCGGAACTGTTCCTGATCATAGGTGTAAAGCTCAGCGGGGCGTCCACCGGTGTCTTCGCGCATGACGCCCAGCGGCTTGACGAAGCCGGTCCGTTCCAGGCCGCGGCGGAAGTTCTGCTTGTGCAGACGCAGCCCGCACAAGGCTTCAAGTGATTTCTGTAACTCCAGCAGGGTAAACCGCTCGGGCATCAGTTCGAAAATCACCGGGCGGTATTTCAGTTTGCCGCGCAGGCGTGACAGGCCCGTGGCCAGGATGCGGCGGTGATCAGAGGCCATGGGTTCGCCAACTGAGACCGTGGTCTCGCCGCCATCGGCACGATGCGCTTCGCCGGTCAGGCCAGCGTCATAAAGCAGTTCATAGCGATCAAGTACGCGCTCCTCGTTCCAGTTATCGAAGTCTTCTGGAAACAGCGTGGCCACCCGGCGCAGGCGCAGGGCGCGCTCGCTCGCCGTATCCGCACTTTCGCACCAGCGTGAAAGGGCTGGGCGCAGGGTTTCCAGATTTGGATTGGCCTCATTGCTACGCCAATCCTCCCATGGAAAAAAGCGATGGAACGGCACCCAGGCGGCATCGAATCGCGCCTGTGTGCTGGCCTGAGGTGTCAAGGCCAGGTAGCCGACGGAAACGACGCGATCGACCTCCGGATCATTGGCGGGCGCGGTTGCGGCGATGCCTTGCCGGCCATCGTCACCGAAGCTGTATAGCTGCTCAACATAGCCGATGGCGAAACCGGTCTGTTCGCGCACGAAAGCCCGCAGAGCCAGGTCGAAGGTGCGATGGCTTTGCGGCACGAACGGACCGGAGGGCAAGGCGAAGGCTTCCGGACTGTCTTTCGGGAGCTTCAGGCACAAGACCAGAGCTTCGTTGTCCCTGACCGTTACCACGACGGCCGAAAGTTCGATCGCCAATGACATGCGTCAGCCCTTCATTTTCATAAGCGCATCAAAACGGGCCACGAAAGCCTCACGCGCCAGTTTGTCGGAGAGGGGTGTAATCGTCATGCTATAGCCGGCGGGTGGCTCGCCAAAATACTCGCGGGCTTCATTATCGCTGAAACCGGCCAGTTGTGTCGCTTCAAAATAGGCGCAGGCGCGGTCGCCTTGTTTGATTAATTTCTTAACAGGCGCCGGCATCATGGCTGACAGACCGAAACGGATAAAGATCGATTGTTCGAGATGGTCTTCGAAGCGTCGGTAATCAAAGCCTAGCGCGGCTTTGAACGGTGAAATCATGTCGCCGATGACATATTCCGGCGCGTCATGCAGCAGGGCCATCAGGCGATGGGAGGGGCTGAGCCGAGGCTCGATATGCAGGCAGATATCGTCGACCACAAGGCAGTGCTGGGCAACGCTGAAACCGTATTCTCCAAGCGTCTGGCCGTTCCAGCGTGCCACGCGCGACAGGCCGAGCGCGATATCTTCGATCTCGATATCGATGGCGGCAGGGTCGAGCAGATCGAGGCGCCGTCCGGAAAGCATGCGTTGCCAGGCGCGCTGTGGCATGGCGCTGGCCTTGCGGATTTTCGGCACGGATGATTTCGTTTTGGCGATCGGCATAAGGTCTCGTAATCTGGCTAGTATTCGTGTTGCCCAATTTGTCACATCGGGTTTTTATCCTGAAAGGTATATAAGTATAGCACGGGCGGTGAGTTGATCCGTCAAATGCAAATCTATACACAAAAAATGGAGGCGCTTATGTCGAATTCAAACGCTCAGGGGCAGGCCTGGTCACGCATCAGCGTGCCGGTGAGCGGTACGGTAAGCGAAACTCTCTCGCTCGAACTGGCTGCCCAGATGGCCAAGGCCTTTCAGGCACAACTGAACGTATTGTTTACCCCCCCTGACCCGGCCGAACTGGCGCCCTGGCTTGGCGAAGGGTTCATGGGCACGGTCCAGATGGCGACCATGGACAGCCTGAAGGTTGCCGCCGAGGAATCGGAGCTGGCGGCGCGGTCGCAATTTGCCGCCATTGAGTGCCCCGACAAGACATTCACCGCCCTGAACTCGCCGGTCTGGCAGGACCTGGCGATGGAAACGCGGCTTTCTGACCTGATGGTGTTTTCCGATGTCAGCGCGAAGGGGCAGGGGATGCTTTCCGAAGCCTTCCAGCAGGTGTTGATGGAAGAGCGGACCGGGGTGTTTATTGCCCGCCGGCCATTTGAGACCACTGGCACAGCAGTGGTGGCCTGGGATGGCAAGGAACCGTCTTCCCGCGCTGCCCGCCGTGCTGTCCCTCTGCTCAAGAAAGCAGCGAAAATCGTGATTGTCGGGGCGCCGCTTGGTGACCAGCCGCCTGAACTGGAACGCCTGGCAGCGTATTACGCCGCGCATGGCCTCACTGCGGAAATCGATGTCTTGCCGAAGGGCGATATCGTTCAGTCCCTGACCGCGGCGACCGAACGGCATAAGGCCGACTATTTGGTGGCAGGCGCCTATGGCCGCTCACGCCTGCGCGAATTCGCTTTCGGCGGCACCACGCGTGCGTTGTTGCAGCATACACAGCTCAATCTCTACATGGCGCATTAAATCGCGTAGATGACCGTATCGTAGATGATCGGCGAGTAATGCCGCAGGGTGAGGCGATAGTCGTCTCGCAGATCGGACAACGTATCTAGCAGGGTGCGGAAATCATCCGCCCGGTGGTAGGCGCTGATGGCCAGCTTTGGCTTGTGATTTGCAATCAGTTTTTGTGCCCCTTGCAGGGCCTGGACTTCCGCGCCTTCGACATCGAGCTTGATCACGCTGACGGGCCCTAAGTTTAGATTATCCATGGCATCAAGCGGCACCATTGTGGTTGAGGTCTTGCTGATGCGGCTACCATCGTCGGGGCGATGTTCGATGCCCATCTGTGTTTTTTCGTTCCACAAGCCGACGCGATGGAGAGTTACATTGGGTATGCCTTGCGTTTTAAAAGCGAAGGCGTCGGCGTTTGCGGGGTCGATCTCGAAGGCATGGATGTGATCATACCGGCCGCCGGTTCTTGCGCTGAATGACCGAACGGTATCGCCATCATAGGCGCCGCCATCCACCAGGATTTCGTGGTCCGTCAATGGCATTGCCTCCGGTTCAAAATAGATCGATTTTTCCGGTCGGGCGACGGCGGCGATATAACGGCTGTCCCATGTCAGGCGGTACAGCATGATGGCGTCGAGCGTCCGGCGGCTTAAGGCGTCAGTGAAGACGGCTTTGGCCTTTCCATGCAGCGCCATCACCAGATCGACATCGGAAAACGATGGCATGAAGCCCAGGCGATGGCCAGCGGCTTCGGCCGGTAACTGGCTCAGAACATCGAAATAACTGAGCAGCGGTTGCGGACGCTGCCCCCAGACGCCGGTGAAATAGGCGATGGCATTTTCCGAGCCGCAGCACAAAATGCCAATGGCATTGGATGTTTTTGCGAGAAGCTTAGGCAGGGCGGTATCGCTGACATAAGGAACGCCGTGGAATGTCTGACCGGCACGGACATTGTCAACCAGGGCCAGAACCGTGCCATGTTCCACAGCGTAGGCCACGAACGGTTGGGCCAGAACAGAACCGGCACCCAGCAAAACCAGGGGCTGATTCAGAATATTGCGGGCTGTTTTGCGTTCCGCATGAGCCTTTAGCCACGCCTGCACCGGTGCGCTTGTCAGGTCGAGTTCACCGAGAGGAACGGGCAGGAGAGGGCTGTCACTGGGCATGGCCAGGCTCCGGTTATAGTTGAAATTTATTGATCAGGGCGTCACGCATCTGGTCGATTGCCGATTTCCAGTCCGTCAGGGCGATCGGCGCAAACAGGCGCACACCTGGATACCAGGGGTAATGTTCCTCGCCCAGTTGCAGCCAGCTTTTGGCGGGGCTCAGAAACCAGGTCGGCACGCCGCAGGCGGCGGAGATATTGCTGGTGGCGTTGGAAGGCGCCAGGATGACATCCATGGCCGAACACAGGGCCGCGAGATCGTCGAGATCGTCTTTCAGGTCGATGCCTTTCGGCGTGTGGATATCGAGCCCGTTAGCGGCGGCCCAGGCCATTTCAGCATCGCTGTCGCCATATTGCAGGTTGACGAAGGTCACGCCCGACAAGCGGAGCAGGTCAGCCCAGTCTTCGAAGGCCGAAAAATAGCGGTCCCGCTGGGCACCTGATTTCAGGCTTTTCCACAGAATGCCGATCTTCGGTTTGCCGCCGAGTGCCGCCATTTGCTCGCACCAGTATACCACACGCACCGGATCAGGCTTGAGATACGTATTTTCAGCCGGAAAATCGCTGACCTGTTTGCGATAGAGCGGCAGGAAATCGCCCATGACGGCCCAGGCGTCGGTCACTCCATTTTCAAGATCCGGGAAACTGCGTTGCAAAATGCCATCGATTGTCTGGGTGCGGTGAGTGATCACGTGGGCGTCAGGGAAACTGCGCTGAAAAAGCGACTGCAGACGCGGCTCGACGGCGATCCAAAGCGAGCCTTCGGACCCGATATCGCGGATCAGATCGGGCAGAACAGAGGCAAAAAGGACTTCATCACCAAGGCCTTGCTCGCCACTGACCAGAAGGTTGCTATCTGCAAGTGGTTGACCTTCGCGCCAGCGCCGTGACCACAGCGAATAGTGAACCTGCCGGGCTGTGCCGTAGCGTTCGCGGCCCTCATAGGCGCGCCAGCCGGCTTCCAGTTGTCCGGATGCCAGCAGGGCCTGGGCATAGGCGATCTGCGCTGAAGCGAGATTATCCGGATCATCGAAGGCATAGGCACAGGCGGCCAGGTCTTCGAGACCGGCGGTCTCATTTCCCTGATCGATCAGCGCGCAGCCGCGATTGAAACGGGCGTGCAGGTTATCGGGTTCAAGACGCAGGGCCTCGTTGAAGAAGGTCAGGGCATTTTCGCCATCTCCCTGCGCGGCCATGACGGTGCCGAGGCCTTCCCACAGGCTGGCCTCTTCTGGGCGCTGGTTGAGGACAGTTTTCAGGACATCGACGGCTTCGTCGTATTTCGACTGCTCGCGCAGACTGGCGGCATAGCCGGTGATGATCGCCATCTCATGAATGCCGTGGGTGATCAGGTGAGCGTAGAACTTCTCCGCCATGGGCCACATATTGAGCCGGAAGGCGAGCACCGCCAGGCGACCGGCGATTTCCAGCGAATCCGGCGCCAGTTTCAGCGCATCTTCATAGATGTCCAGCGCCTTGACCAGATCAAGATTGGCCTCGGCCTCGGCGGCTTTGGCGACGAGCGCTTCAACCGACATCGACAAAGGTCTCAATCAGGGCGTCTTTGATGCGTCCCATCACCGGCGTCCAGTCGAGCAGAGACTCAGAGAAGAAAACGCGCGTTGACGGATACCAGGGGAAATAGTCCGTACCGAGGCAGATCCAGGCATCCTTGGGCGTGATCAGCCAGACAGGCGCACCGGCGGCACCGGCGATATTACTGGTGGCGTTGGCCGGGCACAGGATACAGTCCATGGCGACGCACAGGGCTGACAGGTCGTCGAGATCGTTCTTCAGGTTGATGCCGGGTGGCGTCCAGATATCCAGCCCCATTTCCTTCGCCAGGGCCAGTTCCTCGGACGTATCGCCATACTGCAGGTTAACGAACTGGATACCCTCGATGCGCAGGATATCCTCCCATTGCGCGAACGGCGAATAGTAGCGATCACGGCGGGAATGCTTGATCAGCGATTTCCACAACAGGCCGACCTTCGGCTTGTCATTGACGTCTTTCAGCATATTTTTCCAGTGGGCGATGCGTTCCGGATCGGGCTTGAGCCAGCTATGTGGTCTGCCATCCTCAAAGCGCGGGAAGTCCTCGATCGTCTTGCGATAGCGGCCGAGGAAATCGCCCATGATCCCCCAGTAATCGTAGCTTTCCCAATCCGTGACATCGGGAAACAGCCGGACCGGCAGATTCTTGTGCTTGGTGGTGTGGTGCTTGACGACGGTGGCTTGCGGGAAGGCCTTCTGGAAGATGGGCACCAGTCGCGGCTCGACGCCGATACCCAGGTGTCCGTCGGGACCGAGTTCGCGCAACAGGTCGGGCAGGACATTGGAGAACATGATTTCGTCGCCCAGGCCCTGTTCGGCCGACACGAAGATGCGTTTGCCGGCCAGTGGCTGGTCGGGCGTCCAGTGCGGCCGGTTGATCAGGTAGTGCACCTTCTCGGAGGTATTGTCCTTGTCGCGCGCTTCATACCATTTCCAGCCTTCCTCGTAATTGCCGAGGTGCAGATAGCAGAAGGCGATACTGAGTTTGCACGTGTGGACGTTTAGCGGATCGGTGAAAAGGGGCAAGGCGGCCAGAAGATCCTCGAGGCCTTCTTCGACGCGGCCCACCGAAGCCTTGGCATTGCCGAGATTATAACGGGCGTGGACATGCTTCGGATCGTGACGCAGGCCTTCCTCATAGAAGATGACGGCGTTTTGCAGGTCACCCTGGGCATTGACCACCGTACCCAGCGCATTCCACAACTGCACATTGGTCGGGTTCGCGCCGATGGCATCGCGCAGCAGATCGACGGCATCGTCCAGACGGTTCAGTTCGCGCAGGGCGCTGGCCAGATTGTTGATGGCCTCTACGTGGCCTGGGCTCTTGTCGAGAAAGAAACGGAAGAACTTCTCCGCCAGTTCGTTCATGCCCATCTTGTAGGCGAGGCGGCCGAGATCGTTGGCGATCGCCGGGTTTTCCGGCATCAGTTTCAGGGCCGTCTCATAGCAGGTAATGGCGCTGGCGAAATCGTTGCACTTGTCGCGTGAGACGGCGAGAATATGCCAGGCTTCACCTCTTTTTTCATCGATATGCAGGGCTTTGAGTGCACAGTCGCCGCCGCCCTGCCAGTCGCCCTTGCGGAAAAGATCGAGCGCTTCGCGCAGCAGTTTCAGCGTATCGGTGCGCTTGATGTGCTCGGTGGCGTTCAGCAGGATTTTCAGCGCTTCCGAAGAGCCGGAATCGCCCAGGATCTGGGCCGCCGGATTGAAGACCTCAACGGGTTTGAATATGGGGGTGTCAGCAGATAAGGGGGCAACTTGCGGCGCAAAAGGTGCCGGTGAATCCTGCCCTGCGCCAAACAGCAAAAGGCCCGACTTGGGCTTGTTGTTTGATTTTTTTGGCTGTTTTACGCTGAGCGACATGACTAGCTCCGAGGGCACTGACGTGCCATTCTGTAGACAGAGATTCGCTTAAAACTCCCTAAAGAAATATGGGTGCGCCATCTTGAGGGAGATCAAATTCCCGGCATATTAACTTTAGTTGAAACCTGCTGTTAACTCGACATGCGCTATAGGCTTCCGATACGGGCCTGTGCGTTCCGGCAGACCCGAAGGAAAAAAAATGCCCTTAAAACTGTCCTTGAAGCCTGGGGAAAAGTTCGTTCTGAATGGCGCCGTCGTGCAAAACGGCGACCGTCGCTGTTCGCTCGTGCTGCAAAACAAGGCTTCGGTCCTCCGCGAAAAAGACATCATGCAGGAAGAGGACGTCACCACGCCGGCGCGTCACGTCTATTTCCCGGTGATGATGATGTATCTCGATGAGGCGGGCGCCGACAAATATTACGATGAATTCCTACGCCGCATGACGGAATTCATGAGTGTGATCTCCAATCCGGTTATCCTGGCGGAATGCGTCGGTATCTCGAAAAGCCTTATGGCACGGGAATACTACAAGGCGCTGATGAGTTGCCGCAGGCTGATAGAGTATGAAGACGAAAGAATAGGACATGTCGCTTAAGGCGTACCAGACGACTGCTGCCCGCGCTGAAGATCCCCGCCAGACGGAATATCGTCTGTTCGGCCAGGTGACACGTGCCCTGATGGAGGCGGAACAGCTCGACAAGAGCCATATCCGTGAGCGTATGGATGCCCTGGACTGGAACCGACGCATGTGGTCGTTGCTCGGGGCGGATTGTTCGCTGGCCACCAACGGCCTGCCTGAGCAACTGCGCGCCAATATCATCTCGCTGTCGATCTGGGTGAACAAGCACACGTCTCTGGTCATGCGCAACAAGGAAGACTTCGGTCCGCTGATCGATGTCAATCGCATTATCATGCAGGGCTTGCTGCCGCAGGAACAGACCCAGGCGGCGACTACGGTTCGCCAGTCTTATGGCTGACGCGCAAGACGATGTATCAAACAGAAAAGCCCTTGTGTCAGGCGACACAAGGGCTTTTGATTTGGGGCCTGTCTTTATTCGGCCGGATAGCCACCGCCCAGCGCGGCATAGAGATTGATCAGGTTCAGCGACCGCACCAGACGCGTGGCGATGAGCTGTTGCTGCGCACCGTAAAGCGTACGCTCGGAATCCGTCAGGGTCAGGCGGGAATCGACGCCGCGATCAAACCGGGCCTGAGCCAGGGTGTTGCTGTCAGTGGCTGCCGCGACCACATTTGTTTGCGCGGTCAGGCGGTCATCGATCGTCGCGCGCGTGGCCAGTTGATCAGCCACGTCACGGAAGGCCGACTGGATGGCGCCTTCGTACTGTGCCACCGCTATATCACGGCTGGTCTTGCTGACATTGAGATTGGCCATATTGGCACCGCCGGCGAAGATCGGCACCGAGATGGACGGCGAAAAACTCCAGGTGTCAGCACCGTCGAACAGGTCGCCCAGATCGGTAGACGCCTTGCCGACCGAGCCGGTGAGGGAAATACGCGGGAAGAAGGCCGCGCGTGCGGCGCCGATATCGGCATTGGCGGCCTTCAGGCTGTACTCCGCCGCCATGACGTCCGGACGCTTCAGCAGGATATCCGAAGGGACACCGACGGGCAGATCAGACAAGACGGCGTTTTCGGGGAAGGTGTCAGGCAACTGGTCGGTGGCAACCTCGGCGCCTACCAGCAGACGCAGGGCATTCTTGTCCTGCTGGACCGTGGCCGTCAGAGCGGCGACATCGGCACGTGCCTGTTCGGTAAGCACCTGGGTCTGGCGCAGGGTCATCTGGTCGGTACTGCCAAGATCGAAGCGCTTTTGCGTCAGGTTGAGGCTTTCCTCGCGCAGGCGCAGGGTCTCGCCCGACAGACGCAATTGATCCTGGTCGGCGGCCAGATTCAGCCAGGCCGAGGCAACGGCGGAGATCAGGCTGATCTGCGCTGCCTTGCGGTTTTCGGCGACGGCAAAATAGCTTTGCAAGGCCGACTGGCTGAGTGAGCGGACGCGACCAAAGAGGTCAAGCTCCCACGACGCGCCAATATTGGCGGTGTAGGCTTCGGTCGTGCCCAGCGGCGCACCCGTGACCGGATTGACCTGAGCGGTATCACCGCGGGTGCCTGAAACCGAGCCGTCAACCGTCGGGAACAGGCTGGCGCGCTGGATGCGGTATTGCGAACGGGCACGTTCGACATTCAGCACCGCCACCCGCAGGTCGCGGTTATTGGTCAGGGTCTGCTCGATGACGCCTTGCAGACGTGGATCGAGGAAGACCTGGCGCCAGGGCAGGGTCTCTGCGGACTGGCCTTGCGCCGCAGCGGTCGTCGGGAACTGGTCCGGTACCGGCAGGGCTGTGCGTTCATAGCGGGGCGCCATGGTGCAGGCGCTTAAGGCGACGAGGCTGGTGCCGAGCAAGGTGAGTTTGAGCAACGTGGTCATCCTAGTGTCCCTTGCTGTCGCGGTCGGATTTATCAAGCAGGGCCATGGCCTCGCGTTCCAGAGCCAGCTTCCTGAGGTGCTTTTCGTCGGCCTTGAAGATCTTTTCAATGATAACGAAGAACAACGGGATGAAGAAGATGGCCAGTAGTGTCGCCGACACGATACCGCCGATCAGGCCGGTGCCGATGGCGTTCTGGCTGCCCGATCCCGCGCCATTGGCGAAGAATAGCGGTGAAATGCCGAAAGTGAAGGCCAGCGAGGTCATGATGATTGGGCGCAAGCGGACGCGGACGGCTTCCAGCGTGGCGTCGATCAGGCTCATACCGTTCTCGTGGTTATGCTTGGCGAATTCGACGATCAGGATGGCGTTCTTTGAGCTGAGACCGATAATGGTCAGCAGGGCCACCTGAAGATAAATATCGTTCGACAGGCCGCGTATCATAGTGGCGAGCAGGGCGCCGAGTACGCCCAGCGGGATGACCATGACGATGGCGACCGGAATCGACCAGCTTTCATAGAGCGCGGCCAGCAGGATGAAGACGACGAAGATCGACAGGGCATAGAGCATCGGGGCTTCCGCGCCGGATTGCTTTTCCTGGAGCGACAGGCCAGTCCATTCGTAGGAAATGCCGGGCGGCAGGGTGGCGATGATCTTTTCCATCTCGGCCATGGCCTGGCCTGACGACTTGCCCGGTGCGGCCATGCCTTGCAGGTTCATCGACGGGGCGCCGTTATAGCGTTCGAGGCGGGGTGAGCCATATTCCCAGTGCGAGGTGGCGAAAGCCGTGAACGGCACCATCTGACCCTGGTTGTTACGGACATACCATTGGCTAAGGTCTTCCGGCTTCATGCGGAAAGGCGCATCGGCCTGGACGAAGACCTTCTTGACGCGGTTGCGGTCAATGAAGTCGTTGACGTAGGCGCCGCCCATGGCAGACGACAGGGTGGCATTGATGTCCGACAGGCTGACGCCCATGGCGCCGGCGGCGGCCTGGTCGATTTCCAGCTTGAGCTGCGGGGTGTCTTCCATGCCATTCGGACGAACGCCCATCAGGTTGGCGTTTTGCGAGGCCATGCCCAGCACCTGGTTGCGGGCGTTCAGCAGGGCTTCGTGGCCGAGGCCGCCAACGTCCTGAAGCTGAAGGTCGAAACCTGACGAGTTGCCGAGTTCGGTCACGGCCGGCGGCACGATGGCAAAGGCCATGGCATCGCGGAACTGGCTGAAGGCACCCATCGCGCGGCCGGCAACGGCGGGGGCTTTCAGGTCGGGCTTGTGACGCTTCTCGAAGTCCTTGAGCCGGACGAAGGCCATGCCGGCGTTCTGGCCGGGACCGGAGAAGGAGAAGCCGGACACGGTAAAGGCGGATTCGACGGCAGGGTCCTTCTTGAAGTGATCGGCGATCTGGTCGAGGACGACATTGGTGCGTTCTTCGGTAGCCCCTGGCGGCAGCTGGACGATGGTGAACAGGATGCCCTGGTCTTCTTCCGGCAGGAAGGAGGTCGGAATGCGGGTGAACAAAAGCACCATGACCGCGACGATGGCCGCGAAAACAACCATGTAACGGACGGACTGGCCGAGAATCTTCTGCACGGCGTTGCGGTAGGCAGTGGCGGCGCGGTCGAAATTGCGGTTGAACCAGCCGAAGAAGCCCTTCTTTTCGACATGATCGACGTCTTCCACTTTCAGCAGGGTAGCGCACAGGGCCGGTGTCAGGACCAGGGCGACGATAACCGACAGGGTCATGGCCGAGACGAGGGTGATCGAGAACTGGCGATAGATGACGCCTTGCGAGCCGCCGAAGAAGGCCATGGGAATGAACACCGCCGACAGGACGAGCGCGATGCCGATCAGGGCGCCGGTGATTTCGTCCATCGATTTGATAGTGGCGGCCAGCGGCGGCAGCTTTTCCTCTCGCATGACACGCTCGACGTTTTCCACCACGACGATGGCGTCATCGACCAGTAGCCCGATCGCCAGCACCAGCCCGAACAGGGTCAGGGTGTTAATCGAGTAGCCGAAGGCCGCCAGTACGCCGAAGGTGCCCAAGAGAACCACCGGCACGGCAATGGTCGGGATGATGGTGGCGCGCCAGTTCTGAAGGAAGATGAACATGACCACGAAGACAAGCACGACGGCTTCGATCAGCGTCTTGACGACCTCATGGATCGACAGGTCGATGAAGGGCGTGGTGTCGAACGGCACGACGTAATGGTAGCCCTTGGGGAACTGCTTCTGAAGCTCGTTCATCTTGGCCTTTACCGCCTTGGCGGTATCGAGTGCGTTGGCACCGGTGGCCAGGCTGATGGCAATACCCGTGGCCGGACGACCGTTGAACTTGGCCGTGCCGCCATATTGCTGGGCGCCCAGTTCGACACGCGCCACGTCATCCAGGTGCACGACGGCGCCGCCGGCCGAATCCTTGACGATGATCTGGCGGAACTGGTCAATGGTGGTCAGGCGCGACTGGGCGGTGATGGTGGCGTTGAGGGCCGTGCCTTGGACCGCGGGCAAACCACCGAGCTGGCCGGCGGAAACCTGTGTATTCTGCGCGCGAATGGCGGCGATGACATCGGTAGGGGTCAGGCTATAGCTGGTCAGCTTGGCCGGATCGAGCCAGATGCGCATGGCGTATTGCGCGCCAAAGTTCTGGATGGTGCCTACACCATCGACGCGGCTGATCTGGTCAACCAGGGTGGAAGACATGTAGTCGCCGAGATCGGTGTCACTGACGTTTTTGTCATCAGAATAGAGACCGATGACCATCAGGAAGCCACTTGAGGCCTTGGCGACTGTCAGGCCCTGCTGCTGCACTTCCTGCGGCAGAAGCGGCACCGCCGATTGCAGTTTGTTCTGTACCTGGACCTGGGCGATATCCGGATCGGTGCCGGCCTTGAAGGTAAGCGTTACACTGGCCGCGCCGCTCGAATCCGAGGTCGAGTTCATATAGAGCAGGCCATCGATGCCCTTCATCTGCTGCTCGACGATCTGTGTCACAGAATCTTCAACCGTCTTGGCCGAAGCACCTGGATAGAAGGCGCTGACCGAGACCTGCGGCAGGGCGATCTGCGGGTATTGCGCGATCGGCAGGTTGGCGATCGACAGCAGGCCGGCCATCATGATGACGATGGCGACCACCCAGGCGAAGATCGGGCGATGAATAAAGAAGCGCGAGATCATGCAAGTCTCCTTGGCCCACAAGCGTGGACCGGTATCCGGAATGCCCCCGAAGGGACGGATTTAGCTGGGCGGATGCCCCAATTAACTCAGACCGATTATTTTTCGGCGGCAGCGCCCATGATGGCCGGCTTGACGGGTGCATCGGGGCGAATTTTTTGCAGACCTTCGACGATGACACGTTCACCCGGCTGGAGGCCGCTGGTTACAAGCCACTTGTCGCCGACCGTTTGCGCCACTTCGATCGGGCGCACAGCCGCCTTGTTGTCCTTCGTCACGACCATGACCGTGGCATTGCCCTTCGGATCGCGGGTGACGGCAGGCTGCGGCACCAGTATGCCATTATTGACAACGCCGGAGACGATGCGCGCCTTGGCGTACATGCCCGGCAGCAGGGCACCGCCCGGATTGGGGAACAGTGCGCGCAGGGTCACCGTACCGGTGGCCTCATCGACCGAAACATCAGAGAATTGTAGCTTGCCCTTTGACGGATAGACGGTGCCATCCTGCAGGATCAGTTCGACATCGGCGGTATTGGCCTCGCCGATCGTTCCCGAAGCGGCCGCGCGTTGCAGGGCCATCAGGTCGTTCACCGACTGATTGATATCGAGATAAATCTGGTCGATATTCTGTATCTTTGCCAGTTCCGTGGCCTGTGAGGCGGTTACCAGCGCGCCGGGCGTGACCGACGATTTGCCGATACGGCCGGAAATCGGGGCAATGACCTTGGTATATTGCAGGTTGATGCTGGCCGTCTGCAGGGCGGCATTGGCTGATGCTACCGACGCTTCGGCCTGGGCCAGCGTGGCTTGCGCATCGTCGTTATCCTGTCTGGAAACGGCGTTGATCTTGACCAGTTCGGCATAGCGGTCGGCCTTGAGCCTGGCGGTTGTCTGCGCCGCTTTGGCCTGGGCTACGGCCGCCTGGGCGCTGGCGTACTGGGCCTGGAAGGGCGCCGGGTCTATCTGGTAGAGGGATTGCCCCTGCTTGACGTAGCCGCCTTCGGTGAACAGGCGCGACTTGATGATGCCGCCGACCTGCGGGCGGACTTCCGAGACCAGATAGGCCGAGGTACGGCCCGACAGTTCCGCAGTCATGCTGACCGGGCCCGAACTGACCACGACGACACCGACATCCGTGGCACCGCCCATGGGCATGCCCTCTGGCTTCTTGCCGCAGGCCGTGACGCCGAGACTGAGCGCCAGCAGGACCGCTACGGGAACAGCGCTGGTTTTCAGGAAGGAAAGGGGCGATTTCATGCGGAAAGTCTCCGGGTCTGGCGGGCTTTAGAGGGCGAAGCAGCAGGTACGCGGAACTGTTTGTGCACTGCAGACTAACAAATAAGCGTCAGCATGGCTGCTTATAAAATGAGAATGAACGATCATTCTCATTTTGGCTGGCAATAAGCGGCTTTTGGGTGTATGTCAATCATATCGCCACATTAAAAAATGTTTATATCCCTGTGGCGGCAAGGAATTCGCTTAACGAATGAGTAACCCTGTTACAGAGCGGAGCGCGGAGCCAAAATCGCGCCAGAGCCGCGAAGAGCGTCAGCAGCATATTCTCAATGCGGCTTTGCGGTGTGTCCGGCGATCCGGTTTCCACGGCGCCAGCATGTCCGACATTGCTGCGGAAGCGAAGATGAGCGTTGGCGTCATCTATCGCTACTTCGCCAATAAGGAAGCGATTGTCGAGGCCATCGTCGCCAACGACCTGGCGGAAATGCGTGCCATGTTCGCCGAATGGGAAAGTGTGCCCGACGAAGCCTTGCTGGATACGCTTCTCGACACCCTGGAGCGGGCAATTGAGCACAAATATACGCTGGATAATGCCGGGCTGGCACTGGAAGTCCTAGCGGAAGCCGCGCGCAATCCGCGTGTAGCGGCCATCGTCGAAAGGGCGGACGCGCAGGAACGCGATCTGGGGCGCAGCCTGTGCCGGCGGATCGCACCTGGTCGCAATCAGGCCCAGATCGATGCGCGTGGTGAAATCATCAGCATGGTTTTCGACGGCATGATGATCCGGGCGATTTCCAATCCGCAGGTTGACCGAAAGGCTTTGCTGGCAGCTTTACGTCAGGTGATGACCGTGCTGTTTACCTTGCCGGACCATGCCTAAGCTGACTTAGTGGCAAGCGCCAAAAGGCATTGCTTTTATCCGCTATAGCATTCAAATGACCTGATCCGGCGGCGCGTATACGCCGCCGGACTTGTGCTACTTTACCGGGGTCAGGATGAACTCGTAGCAGTCATTGGCACGGAGCGGCACTTTGCGTTCGAATTTGCCGTCTTTGACCGAGACCTCGCCCGTGAATACAGGCGCGCCCGTACTGATGGCTTTGAGGTCGCTGACTTGCGCACGCGTCAATTGGTTGGGCGATCCCATTTCGACATAGGCGGTGAACGGGTCATTCTGCTTGTAGCCGATCCGGTAGATATCAAGTCGGTATTTACCATTGGTCATGCCGGCGATCTCAAGCGCCAGGCTGCCCTTATCGGTCGTTGGCTGTTCCTTCTTGTAAAATATCTGATCGGTCTGGCCCTTGGGCGGCACGACAGGCGAATAGTCCCAGATCAGGGCCTGGACCGCCCCGTCCTTCGACCTGGTAACCCAGGATGCCGCGTCATCGCTTTCGACGTCGGTGTCGCCCAGTCGCTTCAGGAATTTGAAGGCATGAAAGGACGGCTTCTTGATGCCTTGTAGGTTCAGCATGCCGAAACCGCCGTGGAAGGGCGTGAAACGCGGGCCGTTCTCTTCGAAGATATCAGTGAAGGTCCAGTAGGACATCGAATCGACGTACGGCGTGGCGCGCCTGACCACGTTCATGATGAAACTGGCCTGGTGATACTGGTCGTGCATATAATCGGTCGGGGTGTAGGACGAACTCCATTCGGTGAAGTGCAGTTCCTTGTCGCGCAACGGGCCTGCATTCAGCAGTTCGCGGGAATGACGCATCCGTCCGGCGACGCGCTCGGGGTTTGGATCGATGATCGTGCCTGCCGTGCCATCCTCATCCAGGAAGCCCTGTTCGACGCCATAGGCGTGCAAGGCTATAAAATCGATCGGCGCGGGATTTTCGATGATCCACTTCTCGAACGCCTGTTCGGAAGCGTAAGGCACTGCTGTAGCGGGACCGCCGATGCGACATTTGGCACACTCGGCGCGTATGGCTTCGGAAGTCGTCTTGTAAAGCTTGAAATAGTCTTCGAGCGGGTGCGGCCAGAAGCCCCGGATGTCAGGTTCGTTCCAGACTTCGTAATACCACTGGTTAATCTCCGCCTCGCCGTAGCGCTCTTTCCAGTGGACCATCAGGGCCCGAATCAGGCCGGCCCACTTGGCGTCGTCCTTGGGCAGGGAGGTATTGCCCTTCCACCAGAAGACGGTCGTCGTACCGCCGGCCAGCTTGGTCGGCATGAAGGTCAACTCGACGAATGGCCGGATTTTCTTTTCGAGCAGCGCGTCGTAGAGCGCGTCGACATACTGAAAGTTGTATTTGGGATTTCCTTGCTTGTCCTCGTCATAGACAGCCATTTCGTCATTGAGGATGCCGTGCATGCGCAGGTATTTAAAGCCAATCTCATCCTGGACGGTGTCCAGTTGCCCTTGCCAGTCGGCCCTGAGGCCCTCGGCAGCGCGCCCGGCGCCCACGACTTCCAAGGGCACGTTTGAATGGGCCCCGAGCATGTGTGAGACATCGGCCTTGACCGTCCGGGTGGCAGTAGGCTCTGCTAAAGCAGGCGCAGCGGACAGTACCATGGCGATTGTGGATAAAACCAAACGCGTCAGGGCAAGACGGTTACGCATTGTCTCCTCCTTGGCAGGCAGTGACCTGCAAATTATTTTTATTAGCGATAAATGAACCGGAAAAATGCTTGCAGGTCAACTGTCATGTCAGACAATTGACGAAATGCGACCTTTAACTTTTACCGGTCTTTGAAGGACGGGTCATTAGTCGAAATGGGCGAAAATATCGTCTAAAGTGCGAGCAATCTGCATAGTGTCGCCCGTTTTCCTCACGTCATTCCATCAACGCTTCATAAAATATGGGAGAACTTTTCTGGATTTTATCGGAAAGGCCGCTGGTGCCGGTTGCAGGAATCGAACCCGCGACCTGATGTTTACAAAACAACTGCTCTACCATCTGAGCTAAACCGGCATTCAAGCGGAAGCGCCTTATGCCTATGCGGACGTGGCTTGGCAATACGGACACGCGGATTTTTTTGCTGATTTGTGGATCATACCTATATTTCAGGCGCCGAAATGGTTTATGACCACGGCCTTCTCATCATTAGAGAGCTGAAAGACCCAAATGTCCCGCATCCTGATCACCTCCGCGCTCCCTTATATCAATGGCATCAAGCACCTCGGCAATCTGGCCGGCTCCATGTTGCCAGCAGATGTGTTCGCCAGGTTTCAGCGGGCGCGGGGGCATGAGGTGCTCTATATCTGCGCCACCGACGAGCATGGTACGCCTGCCGAACTGGCCGCCGCCAAGGCTGGTCAGGATGTCCGCACCTATTGCGACGAGCAGCACCTGATCCAGAAGAACGCTGGCGAAGCCTTCGGCCTGAGCTATGACTGGTTTGGTCGGTCTTCGTCGCCGGAAAATCGCGAACTGACGCAGAAGTTCTGCGAAGCACTTGATAAAAATGGCCTGATCGAGGAACGCGTCGACAAAATGGTCTTCTCCATCGATGACGGCCGCTTCCTGCCGGATCGTTATGTCGAGGGCACCTGTCCGCACTGTGGCTATGACAAGGCGCGCGGCGATCAGTGCGACAACTGTGGCCGTCTGCTGGACCCGACCGACCTGATCAATCCCTATTCGGCGGTCTCCGGTTCCCGCAATCTCGAAGTCCGCGACACCCGCCATCTTTATTTGCTGCAAACCAAGGTCGAGCCGCAATTGCGCGAGTGGATCGCCGGCAAGTCCGAGTGGCCGCAACTGGCGCTCAGCATCGCCAACAAGCATCTGGAAGAGGGCCTGATCGACCGCGGCATCACGCGCGACCTGAAGTGGGGCGTGCCGGTGACCAAGGACGGCAAGCCGCGTCCGGGCTTCGAGGACAAGGTCTTCTATGTCTGGTTCGATGCGCCGATCGAATATATCGGCGCGACCAAGGAATATTTCACCGACTTGGCTCAGAAGAATGGGGGCAATGCCGACGACTGGCAAAAGTGGTGGCGCCTTGATCAGGGCGCCGATGATGTCCGCTATGTCGAATTCATGGGCAAGGACAATGTCGCCTTCCATACGGTCAGCTTCCCGGCCACCATCCTGGGCTCGGGTGAACCGTGGAAGATGGTCGACACGCTGAAGGCCTTCAACTGGCTCAACTGGTACGGCGGCAAGTTCTCGACCTCAATGAACCGTGGCGTTTTCATGGACCAGGCGCTGGAAATCCTACCGGCCGATTACTGGCGCTGGTATCTGGTCGCCAATGCACCGGAAAGCTCAGATTCATCCTTCACCTGGGAGCAGTTCCAGGCGACGATCAACAAGGACCTGGCAGATGTGCTGGGCAATTTCGTCAACCGCATCCTGAAGTTCACCGAGTCGAAGTTCGATGGCGTCGTGCCAACGGGAGGCGAGGCGGGGCCGCTGGAAGAAAAGCTCTATGCCGATGTCTCGGCCTTGCTCATCGAAGCGACCGAGGCATTGGAGGCCATGGAAATGCGCAAAGCCGCGCAGGCGGTCCGTCGTATCTGGGTGCTCGGCAATGAATATCTCCAGGAAGCTGCGCCCTGGACAGCCTTCAAAACCGATACGATGCGCGCCGGCGTGATCGTGCGCCACGGCCTCAATCTCGTGCGTCTCTATGCCGTTCTGGCCCAACCGATCATTCCATTCGCGGCGCAATCGATCGCTGACTGTGTGGCTGTGCAATTGCCACTGGCGTGGCCGTCGCTGGATGCAAAGGCCGAACTGAACCAGTTGCCGGCCGGCCAGAAGGTGCAGTCCGGCGAAGTGCTGTTCAAGAAAATCGACGACGACATGGTCGCCGAATGGACCGCCCGCTTCGGTGGCAGCGAAGCGTAAAGGTTACGGCGAATTCAGTAGTCTCAACGACGCCTGGCCTATACTTTGGTCATCTCGATAGTGGAGGGGGTGTGTCATGAATATCGTCCAGTTCCTGTTCAGTTTCCAAGGGCGCGTACGCCGCCTGCATCTGTGGCTGTTCTTCCTTGTCCTGTCCGTGCTTTACGGCGGCATCTTCTGGCAATTCGGCCATATTCATGTCGATTATGGCAGTGGCTGGATGAACGGCCACCATAACTGGTACGGTCCCGGTTTCTGGTTTATCGAACACAATCCTCAGTTCGGCCTGCTGGGCCTGGTGGCGGTCTGGATGAAGCTGGCCGTGATGGTCAAGCGCTGGCATGACCGTGATAAATCCGGCTGGTGGATGCTGATCGGGCTGGTGCCGTTTATCGGCGGCCTGTGGATACTGGTTGAATGTGGTTTCCTCGATGGCACTCAAGGCCCGAACAAATATGGCCCGTCTCCGAAAGGGCTTTAAGCCGCCCAGGGCTATGAAGACGTTCTGATTCGTGTTTAGCTGGCGTCAGTAAGGCGTTCATTTCAAACACAATCAGGGGTTTCCTATGAATTTTGCTAACTGGAAGACGATGTTGTTCAGCGCGCAGGGCCGCATCCGTCGCCGTGATTACTGGCTTTGGGCCATCTGCATGGGCATCGCTTTTGCCATCATCATAAACATCCTGATGGCCGTTCTGGGTGTCGGTCGAAGCATGGCTGAAACCGGCACCTTGCCAGCAACTTTCTGGATCGTTTACTTTCTCATGCTGATCCCGGCGATGTGGATCGGTATATGCCTGCAGATTAAACGCTGGCACGATCGTGACAAGTCAGGCTGGTGGGTGTTGATCGGCCTTATCCCGATCGTTGGTCCGATCTGGGCGTTTGTCGAAGTTGGTTGCCTCGACGGAACGCAAGGCCCCAACAAGTATGGTCCGTCGCCTAAAGGCATCGGCGCGACACCGGACGTTTTTTGAGTGCTTTCACCGGGAAAGGTTTATGCCTTTCCCGGTATTTATAAAGGGGGGCATGTGTCGTTGTTCCAAATGTTTTTCAGCGCTCAAGGGCGCATCCGTCGCCGCGATTTTTGGCTTTGGATCATCGTGGCAGGTATTGTGAATATATCGATAAATTATATTGCCAATAAATTATTGAATCCGGGAATATCGATGTTGCAAAGCATAAGGTCAGTCAACCTACTGCCCTCAGAACCCTATGACTTCATCTATTGGACCATATTGATATTCGGCCATGTTATTGGGTTTTGCCTTTATGCGAAGCGCGGACATGACCGTAATCGTCCGGCCATAATAGCCGGCCTTTATATTGTCCTAAACGTTTGCCTGACCTTGCTTCCCAAATTTATGGACGTTTTTATGTCTCAGCAATCTTCATCTGCTGTGACCGGCGTTATGACGACAATATCCGGCATTTTTGGGTTAGCCATATTGATCGACTTTGGGTGCCTCGACGGGACCAAAGGCCCGAACAGATATGGTCCGTCGCCTAAAGGCATTGGCGGACAGGCCGAAGTCTTTTAACTGGTCTTGTGCAGCAAGCCTGTGAAAGCGTCTTTCCACCAGGTCACGAAATCATTGGTCATGACCGGCACGCATTTGAGTGTGGCGTCACAATGGCCGAATTCCCAGATCTGGTGGCCGCCTTCCCATATCATCTTGAGCGCCACAAACAGCACGACGGCCACACCGGCATAAGCAATCCAGCGGTATTTGTGCAGGACATTGGCTATCAGGTTCGCGGCTACGCCCATAGCAGCAATCGAAAGGAGCAGGCCGAAAACGAGGATCGGCACATGATGCTGGGCAGCACCCGCGACGGCCAGCACATTATCGAGCGACATGGAGATATCCGCCGCCAGGATTTGCAGGGTGGCAGATAAAAGAGTTTTGGCTTTTTTAGACGTTTGTTGCGGTTGGGCGGCACGTTCCGCTTTTTCTGCATCGGTGAGGTTCACATTCCCTGCCATGATGAGCGCTTCAGCCTGTGCTGTCTCATGATGCTCATGAAGTTCGCGCCACATCTTCCAGCACACCCACAGAAGCAATATACCGCCGGCTAACAGAAGTCCCACCATAGCCAGCAACTGAACAGTGACCAGGACGAAACCGATACGCAGGATCACGGCGCCGATCAGGCCATACAAGATGGCCAGCCGGCGTTTGTCCGGCGCCAGGCCCGCCGCGGCGATGCCGACGGCAACGGCGTTATCACCGGCCATGACGATATCAATAAAGATGACCTGCACCAGGGCCAGCCCTTGCGACAGCAGGACAGGGTCGATATTCAGGAACGAGGTCTCTATCGCCACGGGATCACCTTGAAAAGTGCGGTTAACCCTAGATAAGCTACCGGCGTTTCATGTCAATTCTTAGCGACGGCCACAGGCTTCATATAATGAAATAGAGGCCGCATGGCTGACATTCAGGCTCTCGAAGCCGCCGGGCATGGGAATACGCGCCAGATGATCGCAATGCTCGGCTACCAGCCGGCGGATGCCTTCACCTTCGGCACCCAGCACCAGCACCAGCTTCTTCTGGCTTTCCCCCCAGCCTTGCCGGGCCAGCAGGTCATGCAGGTTGAACTCGCCTTCTCCGGCCAGTCCTACACTGACGTAGCCTTGCTCGTTCAGGGCTTCCAGGGCGCGCGACAGGTTGGTGACGCGCGCGAACGGCACGACATCGACAGCCCCCACCGCCGTCTTGGCCAATACGCCCTGCAGGGGCGGGGAGTGGCGGTCCTGCATGATCAGGCCCTTCACGCCAAAGGCCGCGGCTGAGCGGAAGATAGCGCCAATATTCTGTGGATCAGTGACCTGATCGAGCATCAGGATGACATGCAGCCCGTTTTTGGCGTCGCGTTCTATCAGGTCGTCGAGCGAATCGCCTTCCAGCACAGGGGCGTGTAAAGCCATGCCCTGATGGACGGCATCGGGCGGCAGCAGGCGCGAAATTTCGTTCATGGGTAAGCTGCTGATCTTGATGTCCTGCCGTTTGAACAGGGCCGGCGGTGCCGATTTTGTCCGTTCCTCGCTTAAAAAAAGCTTGATTGGCCCTTGGCGGGAAGAATTTTTCAGCGCCGCCTCAACCGCATGAACACCCCACAGCCAGCCATCGTAATTGGCTTTAGGTTTTTGTTTAAATTGGGGTTTGTCGTCGCGTCGTGCGTCATGTACCAGCTTGCCTGCAGAGCCTCTGGGCTTGTCCACAAAATTTTGTGACCTGTTTTTAGCCGATTGCGATTTACGGTCGTTGCGTTCACGAAAAGAGGACACTATAAGACGCGCTCCGATTTGAGGCCTGATTAAAGGCTTTTGACTGATCCGGCCCGTCTTTACGACCAAAGCCTGTGAATCAAAAAGTTTTTTTTCACTTTAGGGCTTGAGCTTTTTCGGAAGCTCAGGTTTAAGGCGTCCGGCTAAGACTTTTTGAGTGTTTGGGGGAATGTCCCGAGCGGCAAAGGGGGGGGACTGTAAATCCCCTGCGTAAGCTTCGCAGGTTCGAGTCCTGCTTCCCCCACCATCACTCCAAGTCAGCCAGACAGGTCCCCGATCAAAAAGAACGAACGGTCAAAGTTCCGGGGTCAACGATCCTGGCAAGGGCGACCGTGCAATGCGGGTATAGCACAATGGTAGTGCAGCAGCCTTCCAAGCTGAGGATGTCGGTTCGATCCCGTCTACCCGCTCCAGAAATTCGATTGTTCAACCCTTAGCCCGTTTGGGCAAATTGGAGCCTTAGACCTATGGCCAAGGAAAAATTCAACCGCTCGAAGCCTCACTGTAACATCGGCACCATTGGTCACGTTGACCATGGCAAGACGACTCTGACGGCAGCGATCACGATCACTCTGGCGAAGTCGGGTGGC